>Ga0255342_1000035_pt1 | contig 264890 bp, 157 predicted proteins | sample wastewater_treat_3_FD_192416 | JGI IMG/M metagenome (GOLD analysis project Ga0255342, IMG submission 192416) | Wastewater microbial communities from Lulu Island WWTP, Vancouver, Canada - plant14 | ecosystem: Engineered > WWTP > Wastewater > Unclassified | place: Canada: Vancouver, British...
GTTAGTAAATCAATTGTTAATACATATCCAGTAGAGATATAATACAGTAATTTTACAATTGAGAACCTATAAAAAATTTATAGATTTTTATAGATTTTTATAGATTTTAACTAACTGTAACTAACCCTTCTTCTATCCTAGCTGAGTTTTAAAAGTGCGTTTCTAACGGTAATTACCTTATACTCAGCAAATCAATAGTTGTTATAGCTCTATACCCGAAACAGAAACGACATAGTCGAAATTCACTTGCCTTATATAAGTTTTAGAGGTGCGTTTCTAACAGTAAATACCTTCTGTCCAAAGTTTGGGAAATTAATAGTTGCTTGTAGCTCTATACCCGAGCCAGAAACAAACAGTATTACTCCTTCACCATATCTTCTATGTGAAACTTTTGCGCCTTTTACAAAACCTGCAGTGTTTTCGTTAAAAACCGCTGCTGTTGTAGCACGTATAGCTTTTTTTATTTCATTCACTGCTTTTATCTGCTTTTCACTGGCCTCATTCATTTGACTAACTGTTATATCAACATAATCTGGTGTGTAATAATTGTTCGCCTTCTCCAGTATTGCCTCCCTACCACTACTGCCAAAACTCTGGAAAGATTCTTGTTTTGCTCCCACTCCGGACTCTATTATAAACCTTGAAATAGGATTATATTGAACGGTACCATATCTAAACCTGCCTCGAACAGATGAAAGGTAAAGTCGCTCTTTAGCCCTTGTAACTGCTACATACATCACCCTTCTTTCCTCTTCCATACCCTCCATATCTTGAACTTGTGCAGAAGGGAATATATTTTCTTCACACCCTATTACAAATACATTTTTAAACTCTAAACCCTTTACAGCATGAATTGTCGCAAGCGTAACTTTTCCACTATCGTCTTGCTCAACTGTTTGATCGGTAGCAAGAACCGTACTATGAAGCCAATCTATTAATGTTAATTTTTTATCCTTATATTCCGCTTGTATCGCCATGCGTTTATAATGATTTATGTTATCTAACCGTTCTCTACAACCGGCAGGTCCATCTTTTTTCTCATACTCATCAGCTAAAGGGACTATTTCCATAATAGTTGTAATTAAATCGCTTACTTTACCATCTTTTAGCGCCACAAGGTTTTGCATAATGTCTGCAAATTCTCTTATGCCTGTAGCCTTGCCAAAATCCCCAGTTCTACCTAATGATATATCTTCAACAGCTTTTAAAAGAGATATTCCCCTAGCTTTTGCATAGTCTACAATCTTTTCCTGTGTTTTGTTGCCAATACCTCTAGCTGGAAAATTAATAACCCTTAAAAAAGCTTCACTGTCATATTCATTTGCTACTATTCTTAAAAATGCTGATAAATCTTTAATCTCTTTTGTTTCAAAAAGTTTCATGCCACCTAAGACAACATAATCTAGGCTTGCATCATTTATTTCCATTTCCACTGTTTTTATGAGCCCTGATTCGCGTGTCAAAATAGCAAAATCGGAGTTTTGATAACCAAATCTTCTCTTTAATGCCAAAATAGTAGAGACAATCGTCCCAGCTTCGCGCCTATCGTCTGGCGAAATGATATGCTCTACCTTTACACCAGCACCTTTTACAGGGATAAGTACTTTATCGTGTCTAAACGTATTATTTTGAATAATATTATTGGCAACAGTTAAAACCTGCGGAGTAGATCGGTAGTTTTTCTCTAACTTGATAACAGTAGCATCTTCATATTTACTGTCAAACTCCAAGATGTTTTTTATATCAGCTCCTCTAAACGCATAAATACTCTGATCGTCATCACCTACTACAAAAATATTTCTCCATTTAGCTGCTAGTATATCTACTATTTTATTTTGTATTACATTTGTATCTTGATACTCGTCTACGTGTATATATTGAAAACGTTCTTGATAATATGCGGCTACATTTGGGAATGAATCAAGTACAATATATGCGTACACCAAAAGATCATCAAAATCTAAAGCATTACTTTCTTTCATTCGTTTTTCGTATCTTAAAAAAACTTCTGCTATTATATCATCCCTAAATGGCTGTACTGTTGCAGCATATGTTTCTGCAGTATATCCGAGTTGCTTATTATAACTGATTGTTTCTTTGCATTCGCTCTCAGATAATATAGCTTTTCCTTCCTCTTCCATTTCTTTTAATACTTTTTTTATGACCTTTTTAGAATCAGTATCATCGTATATAGAAAAATTTAGTTCATAATCATCAAGCTTAGATATATGGCTTCGTAAAACCCAAACACAAAAGGAATGAATAGTAGAAATCCAGGCTAAATGTCCATCTCCCAGCAATACATTTAATCTTTCGCGCATTTCATTAGTTGCTTTGTTGGTAAATGTAATCGCTAAAATCCTAGCAGATGATACCCCTTTATTTAAAACCAAGTGCGCTACCCTATGGGTTAACACCCTGGTTTTTCCAGACCCCGCACCGGCTAAAACCAAAACAGGACCTTCTGTACATTCAACAGCTTTTATCTGCTCGTCATTTAATCCTTCAAAAATCTCTCTATTTTTATAACTATCTTCCATTGATTTCCTTTTATAATCCACCTTTTGTTTGATTATTTTCTAAGATTATATGCGTTATTATCTACTTTTCATTTAAGCCTCAAAATCATCTCTATTTCTAAATCTTATGTTTATTTCCCTTTATAATGCATCATTTCTTTGAGATCATATACGTTCTTATCTACCTTTCATTTAGGCCTCAAAAACATCTTTATTCTACAACTTTTCTTTTTAATATCTACTCAATAATTTTTATGTTGACTTCAAGTTAATAAAGGTCTTTATTTCTAGGAATAAAGTAGTGCTCAAACAATGCTATAGCATAAGTATCTGACATGCTAGCTATATAGTCTGTTATTTGTGTATTTAAGTCCTCTGAAAAAGTTGCGTATATACTAGGTATTTCGCTTTGATTGTTTTTAAAATAGTCAAATAACGAGTTGAGTAAACCTTCCGCTCTTTTTTCTTCTCTTTTAGCTTTAGGTGAACAATATACCTCTTCAAACATAAATTTTCTTAGTTCTTTTACTGCAGCATTCATTTCTGTAGAAAAAGCCACTAAATTTTTTCCATATGAATTATTAATGATATCGTTAACTAACCTATTAATTTTATTACCTTTTCCCTTGCCGATAATATCTTCTAATATACTAGGTAACTTATTTTCATCTAAAACACCAGCTCTAATAGCATCTTCAATATCGTGCGTTAAATAGGCAATTTTATCAGAGATGTTAACCACCATTCCTTCAAGAGTACTGGGTGTTAAACTAGACCTATGGTTCAATATTCCATTTTTAACTTCGTGAGTTAAATTAAGGTTTTCTAAAACCTCAACTACTCTTAAACTTTGTTCATTGTGTTCAAAGTGACCTACTTTTTTTTGCAGCACTCTTTCTCCAGCATGACCAAAAGGAGTATGACCTAAATCATGTCCTAGAGCAATTGCTTCTGTTAAATCTTCATTTAACATAAGAGCCCTGCTAATAGTTCTAGCTATCTGAGTTACTTCCAATGTATGTGTTAGGCGAGTTCGGTAATGATCACCACTAGGCGTAATAAAAACTTGTGTTTTATGTTTTAAACGTCTAAATGCCTTACTATGAATTATTCTATCTCTATCCCTTTGAAACTCTGTTCTCAGTGGACAAGGCTCTTGCTTTTCAGCCCTTCCTTGAGTATTGACACTTTGCATGGCATATGGTGATAAAAATTCACGCTCAAACCTTAAATAATCTTCCTTCATAACTGTCCTTAATTAAATACTTTTTTATTTCTGTACCTATACATAATACCACATTGGTTTAATAGTTTTAACTATTAATTTCCACTTTTTAAATAACTGTCCCATAATAGTCTCATGGCGATTGAAATCTTCAAATAATTCCATATTGTGCAACAAATAGAGAGATAAAATAAAAATAGCGCCTGATTTTTCAAGCGCCATTTCTAATTATTAATTAAAGCTACTATTATTTAGACTCAATAACTGCTTGTGCAGCTGCTAAAATTGCGATTGGAACTCTATATGGTGAACAAGATACATAATCTAGTCCAACTTTATTACAAAATGCTACTGTTGTTGGATCTCCACCATGCTCACCACAGATACCCAGTTTAAGTGCTGGTTTTGTGGATCTTCCTCTTTCTGTTGCAATTCTAACCAATTCGCCTACGCCTTCTAAATCTATTGTTGCAAATGGATCTGCATCAAACACGCCATTGTTATAATAGCATGGTAAGAATTTAGCGGCATCGTCTCTACTAAAACCAAATGTCATTTGTGTTAAATCGTTTGTACCAAATGAGAAGAAATCAGCTTCTTTTGCAATCTTATCAGCAGTAATTGCTGCTCTTGGGATTTCAATCATTGTGCCTACTGTATAGTCTACCTTGACACCAGCAGCTTTCATAACTTTTTCAGCAGTATTTACAACAACCTTCTTAACAAAAGCTAATTCTTTTACTTCGCCTACTAGTGGAATCATGATCTCAGGTTTTACATTGCCACCTTTCTTATTCACTGCGATTGCAGCTTCGATAACAGCGGTTGTTTGCATTTCTGCAATTTCTGGATATGTAATTGCTAAACGACATCCACGATGACCTAGCATTGGGTTAACTTCTTGTAATGAAGCAACTTTTTCTTTAACTGCAGCTACGGTAATTCCCATTTCTTTTGCCACTGCTTTCATATCTTCTTCCTTATGAGGTAAGAACTCGTGTAGAGGTGGATCTAAGAATCTGATGGTTACTGGTAAGTCTTTCATTACTTCGTAAATAGCTTTGAAGTCATCTCTTTGCATTGGTAGAATCTTTGCAAGTGCTTTCTTTCTGTCTTCTTTGTTGTCAGCTAAAATCATTTCTCTCATAGGTTGAATTCTGCCTTCTTCAAAGAACATATGCTCTGTTCTACATAGTCCAATTCCTTCAGCACCAAAATCAATAGCAGTTTTAGCTTCTGCAGGAGTATCGGCGTTAGTACGTACTTTTAACTTACGAACTTCGTTTGCCCAATCCATTATAGTTTTGAAATATCCGCTAACTTCTGGCTCAACTGTAGGTATCGCTCCTGCATAAATGTAGCCGGTGCTACCATTTAGAGACAACACATCGTTTGGACCATATGTAACGCCCTTTATTGTGACTGTTTTAGCTTCTTCGTTTATAACTAAATCTCCACAACCTGCAACACAGCATCTTCCCATTCCACGAGCAACAACTGCAGCGTGTGAGGTCATACCACCTCTAGCAGTTAAAATACCTTCTGCACTATTCATACCTTCTATGTCTTCAGGTGATGTTTCTAGACGAACAAGTAGCACCTTTTCACCTGCCATAGCTCTCTTTTTAGCCTCTTCTGCGGTAAATGCAATTTTACCAACAGCTGCTCCAGGAGATGCAGCAAGTCCTGATGCAATTGGAGTTCTCTTTTTAAGGTCTGCAAGTGCAAATGTAGGATGTAGTAAATCATCTAATTGTTTAGGATCTATTTTCATCAAAGCTTCTTCTTTTGTGCATAGTCCTTCTTCAACTAATTCTACCGCAATCCTTACAGCTGCTTGGGCAGTACGTTTGCCGTTTCTTGTTTGTAGAATATATAACTTACCTCTTTCAATTGTGAACTCAAGGTCTTGCATATCCTTGAAGTATTTTTCTAGGTTTGTGGAAATTTCTACAAATTGATTGTATACTTGGAGATTTGTTGCTTCTAATTTAGCTATGGGGTTAGGAGTACGAATTCCTGCAACAACGTCTTCACCTTGTGCATTCATTAAGTATTCGCCATAGAGTACATTTTCGCCTGTAGATGGGTCACGAGTAAATGCAACGCCAGTTCCAGAGGTCTCGCCCATGTTTCCGAAAACCATTGCCTGTACATTAACTGCAGTACCCCAACTGCTTGGGATGTTATGCATTCTGCGATATACTATTGCTCTTTCGTTTTCCCAGCTTTTAAATACCGCTTCAATAGCACCAATTAATTGTACTTTTGGATCTTGTGGGAAGTCTTCGCCTTGGCTTTCTTTGTAATAAGCCTTAAACTTTTCAGCTAATTCTTTTAAGTCTTCTGTTGTTAAATCGCTATCAGCTTTTACGCCTCTTGCCATTTTTAACTCATCAATGATGGTTTCAAAATGCTTTTTACCAATTCCCGTAACAACATCTGAATACATTTGGATGAATCTACGATAGCAGTCATATGCAAATCTAGGATTTTCAGTTAACCTTGCAAGCCCTTCAACAGCTACATCATTTAGTCCTAAGTTTAAAATTGTATCCATCATTCCTGGCATAGATGCTCTAGCTCCACTTCTTACTGAAACTAAGAAGGGATTATCGATGGAACCAAACTTTTTGTCAGCTTGTTTCTCTAAAACAGCGAGCTGGTCAAAAATCTCTTTGACTATGGAGTCCTTAATCTTTCTTCCACTCTCATAATAACTGGTACAAGCTTCAGTCGTTACAATGAATCCTGGAGGTACTGGTAACCCCATTTGAGTCATCTGAGAAAGGTTTGCACCCTTGCCACCAAACTTGGCTTTGTCTGTTCCGTTTGCTTCATTGAATAAATAAACAAATTTAGTCATATTTTTCTCCTCTAAAAATTTTATTTTTTATTATTACTTAATAATTATTACGTATTTACTTTAAACCGCTTGTATTATAATATTTTAGCACTTGTTCTGGCAAATGATTTACTCCGTTATCTAATTAACACAATAAAATGCTTTTTTAATTTATTTATTTATTTATTTACGTACATTTTTTACTAACATGTTAAACCTGGAGTAAATCATTAGAAGTTCTCGTCGGTTTTATTTCAATCCACCCGTTATATTCAAGTATGCGCTAGTATATTATTTTATTTTAGCGATAGTTTTAATCGCCTCATCTATTGAATTAATATGAACTGACACTTCTGATTTAAGCACAAGTGATATACAAGATAAAAGATTTGCTATAGTTGGCAACGCTATTTCCAAACTGCCTAAATCATCAGGTTCGGCTTTACTTATGGCAAACAATAAATCTTTTGTATCTGTAGTTATGTCATAATAATCTGTTAAATCCACTCCTAAAATTACAAGCAATTTAGATAAAAACCAAAGAGAATACACATATGGTACTATGTCTTCGTTGTTTATATACGAAAGAGTGATTAAGGCAATGTATAACTCCTTATCAACTTCCATCTCTTCTTTAGAAGTCTTATCTAGTGCCTCTAGGACTATTTGAGAGGAAGCGTATTTATCTAAATCGCGCCAGCAATTCATAAAATTATCTATAAGAGAAAACCCAATTAATGTCTTTCTTTGTTTTCGTTCAACATAGGCGTATTCGCCATAACTTAGAGGAGTTGCGGCAAGCTTAAGCTTAGACTTCATTTCTCTTACGCCTTTAGCTCTTACAGTTATTAGTCCTTTATTCAAAGCTATTAGAGTTAATATCTTGTCATTTTCACCATAATCGACAGTTCTAACACATAATGCTTTTACTGAATCATTCATAACATACCTGCTATTAATAAATAAAAAGCAAGGGATTATAACCTTGCTTGCTACTCTAATTTCTATAATCCTCTTTATTATAACCTAATCTTTCTAGTATTCTTCCGTCATCTCTCCAGTCTTTTTCTACCCGCACCCAAAGAGTTAAAAACACCTTCGTCCCAGTTATTTTTTCAAGCTCAATTCTAGCTTCTGTTCCGATTTTTTTGATCATCTCTCCGTTTTTACCAAGCACAATGCCTTTGTGGCTTGCTTTTTGAACAACTATTTCTGCATCTATCTCTATTAGTTCATCGGTTACGTCATATTTGTTAACTTTGACTGCTATCCCATATGGAATTTCTTCGTCTAAATTTTTAAGTGCTTTTTCCCTTATAGTTTCACTAGTTATAAAATTCATTCCTCTGTCCGTGTAAATATCGTCTGGGAATATTGCTTCACCTGTAGGCAGCAATTTTTTAACTTCTAGCATTACTGCATCTAAATTTTTCCCTCTTAATGCTGATATTGGCACCACAGCCGAAACCTCTTTTATTTTTGATATTTCCTGTAAAATAGACCCTACCTTAGCAGGCGTTACTCTATCAATTTTATTAACTATCACTATAACAGCTTTACCTGCGTCGATATACCTTTCCACATTTTCTTTATCATGATGGTTGAATTCTTTTTCCGCATTTGTAAGGTACAAAATGGCATCCACTTCATTCAGCGCAGCAGTCACAGAACGCATCATAAATCTACCTAACTCATTTTTAGGTGCATGAAGACCCGGTGTGTCTACGAATATAATTTGCGAATCCTCGTCGTTTCTAATACCTAATATTTTATTTCTAGTTGTTTGGGGTTTCCAACTTGTAATTGATACTTTTTGTCCTACAAGTTTATTAATTAATGTAGATTTACCTGCATTGGGTCGTCCAAGCACTGCAATAAACCCACTTTTAAACTTAGATTCATTGATTGAATTTAATATGTCTAAATTAGCTTTATCTCTAGTAATTCCTAGTTCATTTAAGATCTGGTTTTGCTTATCTTCCATTTTTTCTCTGTCCTCATCTGAGATATGATCATAACCAAGTATATGCAACAATCCATGCATTACTAAAAATGCTAACTCTCTGGATAGAGAATGCCCATTCTCCTCAGCCTGTCTAATTGCCTGTGCTTCAGAAATGTATATTGAACCTAGAATAACTCCTCCTGTTTCGGGATTAACATCAAGTTTGTAATCTGACCTATTAAACGGAAGGGTTATATCTATAGAAGGAAATGATAATACATCAGTTACAGCATCTATATTTCTATTGTCTCTATTTAGATCTCTAATTTCTTCGTCACTAACTAAACCTACTTCTAAGTCCACATCATTAAAGTTGATTTTAAAATGTGAAAACACGCCCAAGATGACGTGTCTTGCTAGTTTTTCATATTCATTAAAATTGTATATATCTAACATTACTTTTTCTTTCTCGTATCATTATCGTATTTTATTCTTGCGTGGTACATAGACGGAACTGCCTCAACCAAAACATCTTCTATCTTTTTCAAGTCCTCAAATGTAATGGGACAATCGGAGAACTGATCGGCGTCTGCTTTAGACTTGATTAGTTTTCTTACAAACTTACGGAATTCATCTATGTCATCAAAATTCCCTCTTGCTCTACTAGCAGCTTCTACAGTATCTGCAATCATAATGATAGCAGCTATTTTACTCTTTGGCTTAGGGCCAGGATAGCTATATTCTATCTTGTCTAATTCATCTTCAGTATAACTTTGAGCTTTGTATAGAAAGTAATTAACAGGTGTGGTGCCGTGGTGTTCTACTGCGATGTCAGCAATAATATCTGGCACTCTCGCCTTTTTAAGTATTTCACGTCCAGCAGTTACATGGTTAACTATCATGTAAACACTAACTTCAGGGATAATATCGTCGTGTGGATTTACGCCTTTTTGGTTTTCTACAAAATATTCTGGATTTTCAATCTTACCTATGTCGTGGTAATATGCGGCAGCTTTTGCTAGCTGAGTATCTTCATCTATCGCATCTGCACATAGTTCTGCAAGATTTCCTACAACAAGACTATGATTAAATGTTCCTGGAGCTTCTTGTACTAATCTCTTTAAGAGTGGAGTTTCTAATGAGCATAACTCGGACAGTATAAAAACTGTGTTTACTCTAAAAGCATACTCCATTATTGGTAATATTAAAGTATAGATAGACACCGATAACACAATCGAGATTATGGACCAAACGCCGCTCACAAGTATTGTATATGCATCTCTTATTCCTGCAGCTAAATGTACAAGCATAGGAATAAACGCCGATCCTAATGCTACTACTATGCCTACTATTGTGAATTTTAGGCGAGTAGCTGACTTACTAAGCAAGAGCACTATAATAATTGAAGATACTAAAGAAGTTATAATTGCTCCGACGTTTTCACTGACTATTACAATATCCCTATCCCATAAAATGGATATCAAAAAGAACATATTTGACACAAAAAACTGTGTTAATATGCCTAACCTTTTATCAACCAGTGTTGCTATTAATAATGACCCTAAAAGCAGAGGAGCTATGTATACATTGATTAGTTCAGCAAATCCCCAAGAAGCAAAAAATGTTAACACTAACGAAGTACACACTATTGCAAACATTTTATCTCTAGACATTGCATCGTGTTTTACATATTTTGTAGCAAATAAAATAATTGCGAGTAGCACCACATTTACTATGAAAATTAAAGCTATCTCCATTAAACTTTTAGGCGAAACAACTTCATTAATTTTGTCCACTCCAAGCCCTGTCAGTTTAATGAAAAATGCTAGTAAAAACGAAGATATTAAAAGTAGTGTAATTCTTACCCACATTTGCTTAGGGGTTATCTTTTCTTTTGGTTTTTTATAAACAAATTCTGCTTTCATCTCTTCTCTTTCTACATTAATTTTTAATTATTCTTAGTTTGTGACGACACAGTCACAAACACTTGCATTTTAAAAAAGTATATAATAAAAGCGTAATAAAGTCTAGTTATATGGTGTTAGCGCACCTGCATCTTCGATAAATTTATCTATTTTTCCACTGCTTAGCATCTAATAATGCATTAACTATCTTCTTTCACTAAGCCAAGCTCAGTAAATCTTAGGCTTTCTCCTTTGAAGGGATATAAGACACACCTTAATCGACCATTACGGTTTTTTCTAAGCTAGAACACTTGGTTGCTTTGTCTAATCTAATTAATACATTAACTATCTTCTCGTAAACCAATCTCAGTAAATCGAACGTTTTCTCCTTTGAAGTGATATAAGATACGTTTTAGTGCACCGTTACGATTCTTTTCTATAGCTAGAATGATATTTCCTTCACTTTTGTCTTCTGCCTCTTCGTCTTCACGAGCTAAAAACATGACAACGTCAGCATCTTGTTCTATAGAGCCTGACTGTCTTAAGTCTGAAAGTTTAGGTATTATAGCCTTACCTTTGTCCCCTTTTCTACCGTCTAATCTTCTAAGCTGTGAAAGGGCAATTACTGGACATTTTAAATCCATAGCCATCATTTTTAACTGACGACTTATTTTAGTAATTTCCGCAGTCTCGTTTATTAAAACACTGGAACTTTGGGTTGGATCTATGATGCTTAGAAGTTGTAAATAGTCGATTACAATTAAGTCCAAACGTTTCTTTTCTAATTTTAATCTTCTGCACTTCGACCAAATATTACTTGGAGTTTGAGCTGAGGTATCATCTAAGTAAAGACTGGATCTCGTAAGCTTATTATGAACAGAAATAATATCTTCAAAATCTGATTGCTGAAAATCAGCTCTAAAAGCTTGGTTCATTGTTATATTCGTGGTTATAGACAAAATTCTTTTAATAATTTCTTCCTTGCCCATTTCCAGTGAGAAAAATGCTATTACTTTATCACTTTCTTGATTATTTTCAAAGTCTCCTTCGATTATTTTCGTAACAATATTTGTGACAAATGCAGATTTACCAACCGATGGTCTTGCTGCAAGAATAATAAGGTTGCTTTCTCTAAGACCACCCGTATGATGATCCAGTAATTTATAATTAGTTGAAAGACCCTTAAAAGCGTCTCTGTTACCTGCTAATTTATCTAATTTAGCAATATATCTAGTAGATGCATCTCCTGCCTTTTCAAGCGATTGCAAACTCCCTACACCATCAGACAGCTCAAACACCTTTTTCTGAACATCATCTAAACATGTATTATAATCCGCTGTTGTCCCTGCTGCATTAGTTATCTCTTTCCCTGTTGAGAGTATGCGCCTTAAAATCATGTCGTTATGAAGAGCTTTATAATATTCGTTTCCGTTATATCTATAAACGAGTTCGTTTACTATCTCGAGCATATATTCCAACAGACCTGCTTCCCCTAGTCCATTGTTAGTTAGATAACTATCAACTACAATCGGATCAACAGTTGAGGTTAGAGCTAGTGCTTTAATTGCATTAAATATCTTTTTATTACGAGGGTTATTGAAATACTCATCTGTCATCTTCGTTGCAAAATCAGGAGCTTCGTCGGGATTGCTTAATAAAACTCCCAGCATACTTCTTTCTGCTGCTATATTCGCTGGAAATCTAAAAGGTTTTCCATCCTTTTTATTCTCTTCTATTTTTTCGTTTACATTAAACTCTTCTGCCATTTAAGCCTCCATACTTACTCTAACAATTTATTCATTCACAGTCTCATTATAAACTTTAGTGGTATGCATTACACAGCTAGATACCTATTATAAGTACTATTTTTCTATATCCTCTTTTCTTTAGTCCGTTACTTTTTGAGCTACCTAGTTAGCACTTAAGACAACCAAAAGATTTTCTAAATTTCTTAGCTTTTGCGCCCTTAGGCGATACACACTTAGATAACCATCGACTTTTCTATATCTTCTTCTTTTAGTCCAACATTTTTCAAACCACCAGGCCAGCACTTAAGATAACTAAAAGATTTTCTAAATTTCTACAGTTTTTGCACATCTTCGATGCGGATATCACCCAAACCATCTTTCTTAGTATTGTTTTTTGCTTGCCAATATCTTATAAATATTGTTACTGCTAAAGCCACTGAGATAATGGCTAGTAAGGTGATATTAAAGCCTGTTGAATTATATGTCCTTTGTGTAAGAACAATCTTTTTATTGTTTACCTCATTTTTTGACATGATAAATTCATGGATATATAACTTTTCACCCTTATCATAATGTATCCTATCAGCATTAGTTGAAAGCGTCTTTTGCGACATATATGTACCATATACATACACATAACGGAAATTATCGTTAGTAACGCCATATCCCTGCATTTCATTAATTGCTTCGTCAGCTAGTGATAGATATTGATTTTTTGCAATATTTTTAAAAACCGTATCCGTAGAAAACTCGTATATATTTCTATAAAAGCCCCAGGTTTTTAAGCCGCTCTTTGGATCATAAACTTCATATCCGTCTCTTTCGGGGTCCAAAACAGCTCTATTATGGGCACTAGAGTATGTCACTATGTCAATAGATAATGAAAAGCCATCCTCACTAGCAGTGACGGTAAGCCCCTTTTCTTCAAACTTAGCCTTCAGTGTTGTCAGCTTTAAGGCAAGAGCGTTTTTATTCGCTTCTTTGTCTGTAGGTGTCATATCTTTTGTCAACTCATCTATGTTTAGATTGACTTGCATATAATACTTAATTTTCCCAAGGGAGTAGTTTTTTACTCCATAAACAATCTCCGCAGCGTGTGGTGAAGTGGTAGATGCTTCAGCTTTTAAAGGCTGGAATGCACAAAGTATAACAAATGCTATCAACACTACAAGTATTGAAATGGCGGTCATACTAACTATTTTTTTTAAGTCTATTTCTATTTTCTTCATTATTTCTCTATTGTTTTACTATCTTATTTGGTGGCATAACACCGTTTTTAATCTATTTTTATTACCTCAAGCTCTTTATGTCCAACTTACAACTATTACTTGTGAGTTGGATTTATATTTTCAATTTCAAACATTATCTCAAGCTTACATCCTTAATGTACTATCGCCAGTTGTCAGCCAAGTTGTATTTATGATGCCTCGATTTTAAAGCAGTGGTTATTACTTTTTTTGTAACTTTTTTAGTTCATTAACAGCATTTGCAAACTCATTCATGGCAACCTCAAAAGGTTTTTCACTCATAAGATCAACATCAGCAAGTTTTAGTATTTCCACTGGTGGTAACGAACATCCTGCGGATAGCATTTTGAAATATTTAGGGACATAATCTTCGCCTTGTTCTAGTACTTTATTTGCAATGTTAATAGCAGCAGTAATTCCCGTAGCATATTTATACACATAAAATGCTCTATAAAAATGAGGTATTCTCATCCATTCGTATGCTATTTCCTTATCGTGCTCAACACCTGGTCCATAATATGCCTTATTTAGTCTCAAATACTCCTCACTTAGAAGCTCTGGAGTTAGAGGTTTAAACTGTTCATAAGTCTCGTGAGCAAATTTTTCAAACTCCGCAAACATCGTTTGCCTAAATAATGTAGTACGAACCATAGAAATGAAATAATTTAGTAAAAACTCTCTCATTTTTGCATCTGCAGACTTAAGTAGATACTTAAGCATCAACACTTCATTAACAGTACTTGCAACTTCTGCTACAAAGATTGTGTAATCTGCTTTTGAGAAAGGTTGTGCCGAATTGGACATGTATGAATGTATCGCATGCCCCATTTCATGTGCAATCGTGAATATGTCTGAAGTGGTTTTTGTATAGTTAAGGAGCACAAATGGCGTGTGGTCATATATGCCGACAGAATAAGCCCCGCTTCTTTTGTTTTCTGTTTCGTATACATCTATCCACCTTGTTTCATAAGCCTTTCTTAAGATTTTATTATATTCCTTACCAAGAGGAGCTAAGGCTTTACAAACAAGCTCATATGCATCTTCATATTCTAACTCCATTGTCACATCTTTACTTAATGGCATATACATATCATACATATGCATCTTATCTAATCCTAAAATTTCCTTTCTTAGCTTTATATACTCATGCATTTTAGGAGTGTTTTTCATAACGGAATTAACTAAATTGTTATAAACTTCTACGGGCACATCCTCGTTATATAAAGCTCCTGCTAAAGCACTATCATATTTCCTTATTTTTGCAAAAGCACTATCTTTTTTTACAGATGATATATATGTCATTCCCACTGTATTTATGAAGTCTATGTACCGCTTATAATATTCTTTAAAAGCATTTTCTCTAAGCACTGCATCTTTGCTTTCTAAATAAACAGCATAGGTTCCGTGTGATAAAGGATGAGCATTCCCATCTTTATCAAGCACATCGCTAAACTTTAAATCCGCATTATCAAACATAGTGAAAACTTCTTGATACCCTGAGGAAAAAGCTGATACTTCAGCTAAAACCTTTTCTTCTTTTTCGCTTAATATATGTTTTTTCTGTCTTATAATGTCATAGAGTACAACACTAAAATCTGCATACTTAGGGCTGTTTTTCATTTCCTCTAGCACACTATCGTCAAATGCTGACAATTCAGGGTTAATAAATGACAGTTTGGAACTAAATGTTGTAAGTAACATTTGTACTTTACCTATACGCGATTGATTTTCTGGTAAAGCGGTATTTTCGTCCCTCTTCATCATGGCGTAAACATATAATCTACTTCCCAAACGTTCAGCTTCCACCGTTAAGTTCAAGCAATCAATAGCGTTATCTTTGTTTAGTTTCCCTTGATACGCCTCAAATTTATTTATCATTTCATTTGCAAGAGCTAAACCTTTTTCAAATTCTTCCTCATTTGCAAACAACCCTGTTGTGTCCCATGTGCGATTTTCTGGCACGTCTTTTCTTAACATCCTACACCTCTTCTAATAATTTTTTCGAACCTACTAGCCCAAAATGGTTAGCAATACTCTTATGCTCTAGGCCATATAACTAGACCGTTAAGTATTTAATTTGTATGTTTTTTAAGTATAACACATTAGAGTGTTATTGGGTATAAAACTATTGTTTCTTATTTTTGTAAATCATACAATTTATCTAACTGATCTACTTTGCATGTCTAATGCTTATCATCTTTATTTAGCTATACCACTACTGTTTCTTGCTTGCGTAATCGTACATTTCATCTGCGTGGTCTACTTTGTATATTTAAGCAACATACCTATTGGATTTACATAAATCATATAATTTTCTGACAATCTACTTTTTATATCTAAAGCTTATCCATCATTATTATAGGTATGCAGCTATTGTTTCTTACTCGCATAAAGTAGCTTCTTGCGTAAATCATACAACTTGTCTGAATGGTCTACCTTGTATATATGAGGATTATGCATCCTTAGATATTCCTCCCAGAATTCATCAATCCCTTTCTGGGCATATTTTACTGTTTTTGCAAGAGGTGGAACTTTATACACCTGCTTACCTTTTATAAATATTGGCACAGGCAACTCCCTCATTTCATAACTAGTAAATGTCTTTTGCTTCCATGTTTCGACAGGATGGAATATTGTTAATGGCTTAGTTGTATCAAACTCTTCATCCCTAAGTGAGATTAAATCTGCAGCTGCTTTTCCTTCAGAGTAGATTCTATATACTGTTTTAAAACCCGGTAGAGTCATCTTCTCTAATGTATCAGATATTTTCATTTTTGGTTCGAGTTCCCCATTTTCTTCGATTGCTACAAGTTTATATACCCCACCAAGAGCAGCTACTGGATGCCCTGTTATTAATTTAGTTCCAATACCCCAACTATCTATTTTTGCCTGCTGACTCTTTAAAGACATTATAATTTCTTCATCTATGTCACCAGATGCGCATATCTTTACATTTTTAAAACCAGCGTCATCTAATTGTTTTCTCGCAGCTTTTGTTAGATATGCTAGATCTCCACTGTCTATCCTTATCCCTATAGGTTCATATCCCTTTTCTCTTAATTCTTTAAAGACAGTTATAGCATTAGGAACCCCACTCCCTAAAGTGTCATAAGTGTCGACAAGTAATATACAAGCATTTGGATAAGTATTTGCATATGCTCTAAAAGCATCAATTTCAGTAGGGAAACTCATTACCCAGCTATGCGCATGAGTGCCACTTACAGGCACATCAAACATTTGACCCGCTAAAACATTGGATGTAGATTTGCATCCACCTATAATGCTAGCTCTACTTCCATATATGCCAGCATCAGGTCCTTGAGCCCTGCGCAAGCCAAATTCTGCAACAGCACCTTTCGTCTCTTGCGTTATCTTCATAGTTTTTGTAGCAATTAGCGTTTGATGATTAATAATATTTAAAAGTGCAGATTCTATTAACTGCGCCTCAAAAAGAGTAGCTTTTACAGTTAAAATAGGCTCGCCTGGGAAGGCTATTTCCCCTTCACGCATGGCATAAATATCGCCAGTAAACTTAAAATCTTTAATTTTCTCAAAAAACTTCGGCCCGAATAAGTTTAATGATTTTAAGTAGTTTATGTCATCTTCTGTGAATCTTAAATTATTGATATAGTCAATAGCCTGTTCGAGTCCTGCAACTAAAGCAAAGTCAATGTACTCAGTTTTTCTAAAAAACAAATCAAAAACTGCTTCTCTATCAGCCATGCCACTTTCAAGATAGCCATTCATCATCGTTAGTTCGTACAAGTCTGTTAATAACGTTAAATTTCTCATGTTATCCCTCCACAAAAAAATCTATTCGATTAGATTTGAGTTCTCCTGTGTTTTACTACAATAATGGATTCAAGTATTATTGTGTTTTCCAAATATATACCGCTAGGTTAGACTTTCGTTTCTTGTCTATACTGAAGAAACTATATGGCTAATCTAAAGCTATATATCTAATTTGGTTACGCCGGAGTTTCTAATCTTAAGATCATAAATGTTCTCACTGCCAAAAAACTTCGACATTGTATCGATAAAGCCAGCCATTTTATCTGACTTTACAAACACAAGTATTGTTCCAGCAAAGCCACCACCGTGCACTCTAGATGCAACTACTCCATCAATTTTTTCCGCAATTGCTAAAGCTAGTGGAATGGTTTGAGCATGGTCATGCTCTGGATAACAATTTTGTAGTTTAGTATATGAACTTCTGCCTGATTCATTAATCCCGCTGAAGACAACATCTTTATTTTTTTCTTTTAGCGCTTGGTACACCCTTCTCACTCTTTTATTTTCATCAAAAAAGTGAATACTCCGTAAGATAGCTCTACCTGATACTTTATCCTTGATAAAAGAAAGTTTATCATAGAACTCTTGTTCGCTTACATCGCCTAGTGTAGGTACTCCATACATTTTAGCAACTTCTTCCATTTCTGAGCGTATCGCTGCATATTCAGGCGTTAAGTTAGCGTGATCGCCTCCACAGTTTACAACTGCAACTGAGATATCATCAAAAGGCCATTCTACTTTTTCAGCAAGAGGATTTTTAGGGTCTTTAAAATCTATATGACTAATTCCTCCAAAAGATATAGCTGATTGGTCCATAAGTCCAGAAGGTTTACCAAAATACACATTTTCGGCATATTGAGATACTATGGCTTTGGTAATTGGGTCTACGATTCCATCGTTATAATATGCATTAAAAATCTCCGACACTAAAAGTTCAAAAGCAGCTGAGCTACTCATTCCTGCACCTTTAAACACATCTGAAGTGGTGGTAGCATAAAAACCACCTATTTTATATCCTCTGTCTATAAAACCTTTCGCCACTCCTCTTACAAGTGCGGCAGAATCGCCAAACTCAAGTTTATTTACTTTTAAGTCATTTAAATCAACGGTGACAATCGGATATCCCACACTATTAATAGTTACTATATTATCGCTAGTTTTTGTAACAGCGGCTAGCAAGTCGACTGAAACGGCAGCGGCTAAAACTTCTCCGTGGTTATGATCGGTGTGATTCCCTATCATTTCTATTCTGCCGGGAGAGCTGAATATATCTACTTGTCCTTCAATGTTTTCGACATGCTTAGATACAATATACGCCACTCTTTCTGCTGCTAAATTTATGTCAGTATTATATATTTCACTACTAATCTTTTGGAATTTTGGATTATTTAAAAGAGATTTTTTCTCGTATCGAATTGCCATTTCCCCTCCGCATATGTATAATAATTATGTGAGGCAAATTATACCATAAATATGCTTGCTTTTGCAAACTTGTATATGGGCTATTTCATTGTGTTTTTGAGGGATAACATCTAACATTTTCCAAAATGATAATTCGATAAAAGTCTAACTTTTGTAAGATGACTATAATATCCGCCAAAATACATGTATATATTGTGATAATATGCTTAACTTTAGTAAATTTGATTTTTTAGTAAAAATGGCAAAAATTAACTTCAAAATATTCTAACACACTATAGGTACTATTTTTGCTAGAAATTGAATTGTTACTTAATGCCTTTATACTTGCAAAGCATGCCTTATGATATGTTGCATATCTCTAGAAAAATAGCAGGAGACATGCCTTACTCAATAACCGCATAGTATGTTACTAGGTGCAACGTCTACTAAAGAGGATACAAAGCAATAACCCAACTGCTTACAAAAACAGTAGGAGAATGCCTTGCTCAATAAACGCATAACATGTTACAAGATGTAACTCCTACTTAAGAGAACGTTAAAGCAATAACTAACCGCTTACAGACACTGCAGGAAACATATTTGTAAATTAATTTAGTGAACTGATTGTTTACTCAAATACATATAAATTCATTACATTTTAAGAGGTACAACTTATGAAAAAATCTACTCCATCGATTGGCGTAAGCATAGCAAATTTAGTAGAGTATGCAAAGAATACTCTAGGTTTAGATAAATATGATGCTGTTTATGCGCATAATGCACTACTTTCGCTTTTTTCACAACAAAAGCCTGAAGCTCCATCTAGTCCAGTTCCAACACTTCAAACTGGTATTTTAGAGCCTATCATACACTATGCAATAGATAATAAACTAACTACCGAAGAAGATAGTCTTGCCTTTGAAACTAAAGTAATGGGACTTGTTACCCCTAGCCCCAGTAATGTCATATCTAGTTTTGATTCCATTGCTGCAACCGAAGGAACTAAAGCAGCTTGCAAATATTTAAATGATTTAGGTTGGAACTCAAACTATTTACGCCACGTGGATATTCGCAAAAATCTAGTCTGGAAAGTAGATTTACCAGATGGAGATATGATCATTTCAGTTAACCTAGCAAAACCTGAAAAGGATAATAAACAAGTAGCAGCTCAAAGGGTAGCGCCTCAAAACAAATATCCTAAATGCCCTATTTGTCTAGAAAATTTAGGGCTTTCTGGAAAAAGAGATACGTTACGGCTTATCCCATTTTTCTTAAACGATGAATCCTGGTTTTTACAGTTTTCACCATATGTATATTTTGATAATCACTGCATAGCTGTAGCTGACGATCATAGACCTATGAAAGTAGATAAAAATACCTTTATACGACTTTTAGATTTTGTGGAAATGTTCCCACACTACTTTATGGGAAGCAACTCTGATTTACCAATTGTGGGAGGATCAATTTTATCTCATGAGCACTACCAAGGTGGTTCAAAAGTACTTCCTATGTTTGATAGGAAAAATAAAACATATTACTACTCACAAAACCACCCTGCTGTTGGTATATCGATATTAGATTGGTATAACTCAGTTATAAAACTAACCTCGTTAAATAGAGGTGAGTTAGAAAAACAAGCTGAAGAAATTCTAAATGCTTGGAGAGAATATTCAGATAAAAGCGTCAATGTCTTAGCGAAAACTACTGAACAGCATAATACCATTACTGTTATTGCAACATATGATAAAACTAACGGTTATTCGTTATATCTCATACTCCGTAATAATAGAACTGACAAAGACCATCCCTATGGTATTTTCCATCCTACAGAAGATATGCACAATATTAAAAAGGAAGGAATTGGTCTAATTGAAGCTATGGGACTGTTTATTCTCCCTGGTCGTTTGGATAGAGAGTGTAAGTTAATGGCTGAAATTTTAACTGGCAAAACCCCTCTCAGCCTACATGACCTTGCAAAAGAAGATCATCCATTATTTAAACATCTTGGAATGGTTATGCAACTTTCAAATGATAATGGACTAGAGCTAACTGAAGACGAAGCAAATCTAGCAATTAAGGAATATATTAATCATAAATGCGTGGAAATATTAAGATGCACTGCTGTTTTCAAAAATGACGAACAAGGTGTACAAGCATTTGATAAATTTATGCAAAGCTTGAACTTAAAACAACAATAACAGTTTTGCAAATCACTTAAAAATCTGCATCAACGCTAAAATATACATCAATACATACTAAACAAAGCCTCTAATACAAGCTTAAAATGAAAATAATACGCATTAACCTTGATTTGAGCGCCTATCGCCTGTTAGGCAAATCAACACAAGTCCTAGATTAATTCATGTTAATTACGAGCTTAAAATGACAATAATAATTAGCTTACATATGTCAAATATGGCACCAAATGCATCAACACAGTTCGCTATGGGATATAAATAGCCCATATATAAAAATATAATTAAAAAACACCATTATTTATGGTATAATCTTGTTTATGGCAGAATTTGTTTCATTATATAGAAAATATCGTCCAGATACTTGGGACAAAGTTATTGGACAAAATCACATTGTAACAACCCTGATTAATCAAATTAAGTCAGGAGCGATAAGTCACGCTTACCTTTTCACTGGCACTAGAGGAACAGGAAAAACCAGTTCGGCTAAAATTTTTGCTAAAGCACTAAATTGTTTACATCCTGTTAATGGCTCACCTTGTAACAAATGTGAAGTTTGTTTAGCTCTATCAAATGAAAGCAACCTTGATGTTGTGGAAATGGATGCAGCTAGTAATAATGGCGTAGACAGTATTAGAGACCTTCGCGAAAAGGTTCAATTCCCTCCTACAGTTGCAAAGTATAAAGTATACATCATCGATGAAGTACATATGTTAACACAAGCAGCTTTTAACGCCCTTCTTAAAACTTTAGAAGAGCCACCTGCGCATATTGTATTTATTCTTGCCACCACTGAAGCAAACAAAATTCCTCAAACAATACTTTCAAGATGTATGCGATTTGATTTTAGGCTTGTTTCAAAGGAAGAATTACAAAACCATTTAGCCAAAATATTTGATCTTGAAAAGTATAAATATGAAATGGCGGCAGTTGAGAAGATAGCGATACATGGAGCAGGTAGTGTTAGAGACATGTTATCCATTGCCGATAGCTGCATGTCTTATGCCCCTAAAAAGCTAACATTTGAAGATGTACTAGAGGTGCTGGGTTCTTTACAAACAACCACCCTTTTTGAACTTGCTGAAGCTATTATAGATTCCAATATAGGTAGGATACTTGAGATAAGCAATGAGGTTTATGAAAAAGGAAAAGGTGTTGAAATTTTAAATAGAGAACTTTCGGAATATTTTAGAAACATAATGAGTGTAAAAAACATACCCGGGTTTACCTCTACTTTCTCAAATGATGAATTAGCGAAACTATCCGATCTTGCAAGTAAATGTGATAATTATAAGCTATCTAGAATTTTAGAGATTTTAGCCCTTAGTGAAGGCTCTTTAAGATATAGCTCTCAACAAAATATAATTTTTGATGCAAACTTAGTAAAAGCTGCGACAATATACACTGAACCAAGTATAGATAGTGTAATATCTCGTGTCTCTAGTGTGGAAAAAGTTATTCAACATGGTGCTTTTCCCAAGCCACAAACTAATAGCTATAATGTAGCTAGTGCTACACAAAAACCTTCGATTGCTAAATCGGCACCGAAAGAAAATGTAGCTGCCCCTAATGTGGTAAATAAAAACACTTTCAACAAACAGGATAGTACCCCAGTTACTCCTCAAGAACCTGCTAAGCCAAGCTTCAGTAGTAAATTGCAGGCTATAATTGATTCAGGAGCAACTGAACACGGTCCAGTCTTTGAAGAAAAAAACCGTTCTCCCGAAGCAGATAAGGTTTTTACCCAGTTTATTGATTTAGTGAAAGTTACTTTCCCAACGCAACGGTTTTTACAAAGTGCCATGAATAGAGTATCTGATTACAACCTAGATTCTGATAATGTCCTAAACATAATATTCAAAGAAGAATCTTCGTTTAATCTAATAAACACATATACCAAAGACTTGCAAAATGTAATGAAAAACATAGATGGCGGAAAATACAGGCTAAATCTTTCTTGCACACAACCAAGAGATAATACAAATAACCTCACTAAGCAAGATAAAGAATACCTTGAGGACATGTTTGGAAATAAATTAACCTACGAAAAACCTAATAAGAAAAAATAATCAAGGCTAAATCGTATCTAACTTATGCACAACAAGTGAAATAATATATAACTAACACAACTAAATAAAACAACCCACAGATAGATAAAACATAAAATAACATTATTATAAGGAGTTTATTATGGCAAAATATGGTGGTGGCGGAGCGCCCAATATGCAACAACTTATGAAGCAGGCACAAAAAATGCAAGCAGATTTACTAAAGGCACAAGAAGAACTTGCAAATACCGAAGTGGTAGCAACATCAGGTGGCGGTATGGTGGAAATCGTTATGACTTGTGATAGAAAACTTTCTAGCATAACAATCAAACCAGAAGCAGTAGATCCAGACGACGTGGAGATGTTAGAAGACTTAATTATTGCAGCTTACAACGAAGCAAGCGCTCTTGTTGAAGAAGAACATGAAAAAATTATGGGACCATTTACTGGTGGCATGGGAGGGCTCTTTTAATGGACCAACTAAATGCACTAAATCGTTTGATTGCTGCCTTTAGAACCCTACCCTCTGTCGGCACAAAAACAGCTACTGCTTATGCGTATGCAATTATTAACATGAAAGATAGTGCTGTTGATGATTTAGTTGACGCAATTAAAAACGCAAAAGAGAAAGTTAAATTCTGCTCTGCTTGTGGTAACTATTCAGAAGATGAAATCTGTGAGAGATGCAGGACAGCCGATAAGTCAGTAATATGTGTTGTAAAAGATCCACAGGGAATTATAGCATTTGAAAAAACAGGTGCTTATGATGGGCTATATCATGTTTTGCATGGCACTCTTGATTTTGTTAAAGGTATTGGCGAAGAAGACATTAGAATTAAAGAACTCCTTTCAAGACTTAATGGAGTAAAAGAAGTTATTATCGCAACAAATTCAGATGTAAGTGGAGAGCAAACTGCAGCTTATTTAGCCAAACTAATCAAACCTTTTAATATCAAAGTAACTAGACTTGCCTTCGGCTTACCAATAGGTAGTGAAGTAGCGTCTGCAGACGAAATCACCCTATCACAAGCACTTTCAAACAGACAAGAAATGTAAAATTATTAACTTTATACCTAGAATACAAAACCGGTTTCAACACCGGTTTTTTGTTAGCTCCTAAACTTTTCAAAGGGTAGTAGCCGTGAGTCTATAAAACCCAAACTATTCATTTTGCACATTATGTTCACTTCGTATAAAAAAGAGGCCTATTTTGCGGATAGACCTCTTTATATATGTGGTTTTTCACTTGAATTGATGTTTCAACTTGTAGCTATTTCATTTATTGCTCATTTTCACCATCCAAGTAAATGATTAAAATATCACCTTGATGCAAAAGGCAACAATAAACTACACTTTAGAACTTTACACACCGTTTTTAATTATCTAAAAGCTATTGTTGGTCTTACTCCACAGTACGCATCAACTTCCTTAGCTACAAAATCAAAGTAATTTTTGCCTTTATAGAGATACACAGTAGCTCCTAGGTCTCCTTCTATATCTTTTGGGCAGATATACTTCATATCAACATAATTACTTCTTGAAGCCCAATACGAAGACTCCAACTCCAAGCCACGTGCGTATGCAAAATTGGTTGCCATTATTGGTAAACTCCAGTATCCTACCTCGTATCCTCCTCTATAGTTATAAGAATTGCTCGCATTTGGTGCAATACTTGCATAGTCCATAGCGACACGCGTATCCTCTCTAACCTTTTCATAATTAATATAGCTCGAGCCCGGGCTGCTAGGTCCTTTATTCAAGTAGTAATATGAATGAACTAAGCCTAGTTTATTCTTTTCTTCTGTGTTAAAGGAAATTTTTACAAATTTGTTATTCAAAAACTTACGAAGTGTTGAATTTTCCCAAGACTCTTTTTCTCTTTTTGTTTTGTCACGACCGTAAAATAAATCATTATAATAATTCTCTAAATTGGTGTCGATGCGTGGGTCATGATGTTCTATATACTGAAAGAAATTACTGCAACCTTCTGGATCGTCATAATAGGCATATTTCAAGGCATTAAACGTATATCTATCGGCATAGCGTTCATACAACTCAATTTTTTTATCTATTGATAAACTATCATAAGGTGGAAATTCAATTTCCTGACTGTTATACCATTGACTACAATCTATAATTGACTCTGTGGTATAAAGTTTCTGACCATTTGAATCCGTATCAGAATAAACCCACCTAATAGGTTCAAATTTGAAATAGTATGTTTTGTTTTTTTCATAAGAATTCACCGTTCTAGTAGGAATATATTTCAAATATCTCGCGCCCTCATATAATAAAACATCATTTTCTGCAAGAAAACTCCCAACGGCCATACCACTGCCATTATTCAGCTCATTTGTAACAGCAAGAGAGGCTACACTCTGTGGATATTCGCCAAACTCAATTGCAGTGGAGGCGGTAGTGGTTTTGCTATATTTTTTTATAAGATCATTGTATGACCTACTTGCGGTCGTTGCAAAATAGGTAATGAATTCATTTTTTCTCGCCCCATCGGGTAAGAAACTCCAAATTTCTAAAAGTGAATTTGAATTCACAAGCCCAATCATTGAATAATTAGTTACATTTTCCAGGCTTTTAAGCCACGCCGAATAATTTGTCCGCATAGCTTCTATTGAGGACATATCAACCAACCCTCCTCCAGTTGTATTAGATTTCGCATATATAGTAACATTTTTAGACTCGGCTGTACTTTTGGCATCACTACTATATTTTCCATTAACATCTGCTGAAAACTTAAAAATTGATGTTGATAAAGCCGCAGTAACATCTGCCATATCTTGTTTAGTGGTTGAAGTACTGGTACTTGAAAGGAAGTATGTGAAATCCATCCTGCCACCGTACATAGCACTTAAAATCAAATGCGAACCATATTTTTCTATTACTTCAGCTGGTTTCAGCACCTTAGTTCCCGTGCCAAATAAATCTTCCTTGAATTCGTCGTCCAACATCAAATTTATGTCCTTCATATTGGAAGACAAGGCTAATCTCATCTTTGAGACTGTACTGAAAAATCTCAAATAGCTTGTTTGCGTCGCACCTTTCATTGAGGCTGAACTTGAAAAATCAGTATCAATCGATGCACTAAACATCTTTCCGTACTTTGCCGTTCCACCAATCTTAATTTGTGAGGAATAATTATCGGTAAACGATTCCATAGAATCACCTTGAATCATCAATGTATTTATCTCGTTTTCTCCGCTAGATGATTCCAATCGGCCGAATTGAGCAATCTTGCTTTCATCCAAAATTCGATATTCTAAAATACAATCAAAACTGCTTGGATTCCCACTGGTCAGCAAATTAATGCCTGCACCAATATATGCTGTTGAACTATCAATATCAGCAAAGTTACCAAAGCGTTTATCCTCATCATCTCTTGTATCTTCAACAATCACCTTGTATTTTTCAGAGGAATCTTTTCCATTGACAGTTATAATCGTTTCTCCTACATTAAGCGCTGAAACAAAACCTTCTTCTGACACCATAACAATTGAATCATCTTCTATTTCATATGTCGTATATGCATCGTAAGGCAAATTGACACTATCGCCAAGCATATAGACAGTTAGTGTGTTTTTTACGTCATCAGCATCATTATGTTTCTTTGAGCAAGCTACTAAAAAAGAAAGAAGAACACTAAAGCAAAGAACTACACAAATAGTTTTCCATAATCTTGATTTCATTTTTATTCCCCCAGTTGATTTATCAAATTCATTTACCGAATGTTTTTGACCATCTTGCGTTATAGTCAACATTTATATTTTAAAACTTTTTAATATTATACTACTTACTTCTTTTTAGGGTCAATGCTATTTTATTAAAGCCACCTGACACCTCTTTTGGCCCTTGCGTTCATTCAAATGTTAATTGCAAACCTTTGATCAACGCTCTCATTCTAGTTAATTGATTTTTGCATATTAGAGAAGAGGTCTGTTTGTAGCCTGCTCTCTTACTTAAGCACATGCGGGTTTTCAAGTGTAGATTATGTACTCGCTTGGACTTATATTCTAACCTGCAGCTATACGATTTATCACACATCTTTCACCATCAAAATGAACGATTGCAGTATTAGCGTAATAAATGTCTCCATAAATATCGATTACATATGGGACATACTGATAATATCCTTCTTCCAATTTTTTGATGGAAAGTTCAACATTTTCTCCCCAAGTAACTGTTCCTTCTTCGTAATAAATTATGTCGCCCCCAGGGATAGTGTCTTCATACAGAATAGTAACATCCATGCCTTCTTCTAAGTTATGAATACGCGAAGTAAGATCGCTTGAATTTGCATATCCTTCTATCGTAATAGTTTGTGTAGGCTTAAAATATGTAAACAAGATAAGACAAATCTCGCCGTTAATTTTAACCGTTGATGAAAAAATCGTATGTGTTTCCCTGACGTCATACACATCAGTATGGAGAATTATATCGTTTATAAATACCCAATTACCTTGAAAATCGACTGTATAAATACCGTTTTCAAACAATATATCATCATCAGTCCCAACGCAATACAGTTTACCTGTTTCCTCACTGCCGACAAAACTGTGAAGTTCATAACCTATCGATTGAACATAATTTTGTGAGTCTTCAGATAAAACAAATGACATTCTTCCATTGTTATCATATCCACTATTTTCAAAGGTTATCGGCATTGCTGGTCGAACATCAAAATAATGATTTAAAGCATCAACATATTTTTGATTAGGACAAACGTTAGAAAATTTTGTAAACTCTTGAACAGCATCACCACTAGGGAAATAAAAACTTAAACCACTCGCATCTTTATGAACCATCCCATTTGTTGTGCTAATGAAAGACGAGAAATCACACTCAACGCCCAAAGCTTGTGCAAACAAACCAATATCATAAAGTCCGGTGCCTATTTCCGAAAAATCTTTTACACCAAACTCCTTAACATTTGAAAGAGCGTTTTGGATAGGCAAAACATCAAGACTTATTATGTCTGCCATGGAATTAACGACCTCACGAACTTTTGATATTTCAGAAAGTTTAACTACAGAAAGTGTATAAGTATTCTTTTTGCTATGTTTAGTTGCATAACTACTTAATAATTTATCATAAAAAGATTCTGTTCCGATATTTTCGAGTAGTGTTTTATAGTCCCAACCTGTTCCGGATATAAGTTCCTCTGAGGCAATATAATAGTTTGCATAATTTGAAAAAAGCTCCGCGAAAGAATAGGTTGCCATCAAGCAAGCATCCATTCCTATAAATTCAAAACGCTCCACCTTCGCCTCTTTGAATGCCCGTGCTAATTCACTATATGTAAGCGCATCATAGCTATAATTGCTGTCTGCGCACACACCATCTACAGTTCCGCCACCATGATCCCAAAAAATCAATGATATTTTATCGTAAGGGGCATATGTTGCACCAAAGTCGATAAACGACTTAAGCGTTTCATAGCTACCCATATTGGCTTGTTCCAAGCGTTCAAGCAAAACTAATTGATTATTTTTTATGGTATATCGTTCAATGTGCTCGGCGGATATGTTTTTATTCAGCCAGCTCTTGCTACCCCCCACTTCTATTATTACTGTTGTGTTGGGATTAATTTTTGCATTCAACATTTCCTCGATATTACGCGAGGCATAGCCATTATAGTGTTCAAGAGTAGATCCACATATATATACCAATACAGTATTGGACGATGTGTCTTTTTTCGAACAGGCCGCAATGCCAAAGGCAACAATTAGTAAACTAAAAAGTAACAAACTACGCTTTAAGAATTTACACAATTTACACATTCTTTCTAACTATCTTTTTTAAATGCTATTGTTGGTTTAATTCCACAGTACTCATTAGCATCCATGTTCACAAAATCCCAATTGTCTTCATATTCTTCTTCTCCTCTGCCATCATATGAATATGCCGTGACCCCTGTGCTTGCATTTCCACCTACTACACAGATAAAATCTTTATTAATAAAATTACTTCCTGAAGCCCAATATGGCGCTCCCGCTTTTAAGCCTCGAGCATATGCAAAATCGGTTACCCTAATTGGTGAGGCGAAGAATATTCCCCCATGTTGAGGGGCCTCATTCGGTGCTATACTTACATAATCCATTGACATACTTTTTGATCCGTTCTTCAAGTAGTATGTATGAACTAAACCTAGTTTTTCCTGTTCAGCACGAGTAAAGGAATAACTTACAAATTTATCATTTAGAAAATGACGAAGAGCGGAAGCCTCCCAAGCACTTGGTGCACCTTCCTCGGGTATTAAATCATTATAATATTCCTCTAAATAGGTTTCCACTCCGGAATATTCAGTACCTTTTATAAACTCAAGGAAGTTAGGATAACCTCTCCGATCCCAATAGTATGAATATTGCCAATGAGGAAAATCATACTTAAAATCACTGTGTTCTAGCAACTCCAACTTATCATTTATTGACAAACTCTCATAGGGCGGGAATAGAGCAACTTGATTGTTCCATTGACGACAATCTATAATCGCCTCCGTAGTATAAAGTTTCTGACGATCGGAATCTGTGTCAAAATACTTCCATTTAATAGGTTCAAATTTGAAATAATATGTTTTGCCTGCTTTATAAGAATTCGCATCTTTGGTAGAAATATATTTCAAATATCTCGCACCCTCATATAATAAAACATCATTTTCTGCAAAAAAGCTTCCGTTAACTTCACCATTACCACCATTAAGTGCGTCTGTAACGGGTTCTGAGGCTTGACTTTGAGGGTATTCGCCAAATTCAAGCGTAGTGGTTGATGTAGAAGTTTTACTATATTTGCTTATGAGGTTATTGTATGACTTACTTGCTTCCGTTGCAAAATAGGTAATGAATTCATTTTTTCTCACTCCATCGGGTAAGAAACTCCAAATTTCTACAAGCGAATTTGCGTTAACAAGACCAATCATTGCGTAATTATTTATATTGTTTAAGCTATTGAGCCAAGCTGGATAATTTTTTCGCATAGAATCAATAGAGGACATATCAACTAACCCTCCTCCAATTGTATGAGATTTTGCATGTATAGAAACATTTTTAGCATCAGCTGTGCTTTTGACAGCACTGCTATATTTTCCATTTATATCTGTCGAAAAATTCCAGACTGACGCTGATACAGCTGCGGACACATCCGCCATATCTTGTTTACTGGTTGAGGTTTCTGTGCTTGAAAGGAAATATGTAAAATCCATTCGTCCACCGTAAACAGCGCTTAAAATCAAATGTGAACCATATTTTTCTATTACGTCCTTTGGTTCCAACACCTCGGTTCCAGTACCAAATAAATCTTCCTTAAATTCGTCGGTTAACATCGTATCTAGTTTTTTCTTACTAGTAGACAGTGTTAATCTCAGCTTTGAAACAGTACTAAAAAATCTTAAATAGCTTGTTTGCGTCGCGCCTTTCATTGAGGCTGTACTTGAAAAATCAGTATCAATCGATGCACTAAACATTTTTCCGTACTTTGCCGTTCCTCCAATCTTAATTTGCGTAGAATAATCCTCAGCAAATGATTCCATGGAATCGCCTTTAATTATCATTGTATTCGCCTTGTTTTCGTAGGCAACTTTTAATTGTTTTGCATCAACGACCTTTTTTGTATCCAAAATTCGATATTCTATAATACAATCACGACTGCTTGGATTCCCACTAGTCAGCAAATTAATGCCTGCACCAACATATCCTGTTGAATCATCAGTATTAGCAAATTGACCGAAGCGTTTATCCTCTTCTATTGTATCTTCAACAATTACCTTGTATTTTTCAGAGGAATCTTTTCCATTAACAGTTATAATTGTTTCTCCTTCGTTAAGCGCCGAAACAAAACCTTCTTCTGACACCATAACAATTGAATCATCATCTATTTCATATGTCGTATATGCATCATAAGGCAAATTTGCACCATCACCAAGTACATAGACAGTTAGTGTGTCTTTTACATCACTGTCGACATCATTATTTTTTTCCTTTGAGCAAGCTACTAAAAAAGAAAGAAGAACGCTAAAACAAAGAACTATACAAATAGTTTTCCATAATCTTGATTTCATTTTTATTCCCCCAGTTGATTTATCAAATTCGTTTACCGATATTTTTTGACCATCTTGCGTTATAGTCAACATTTACATTTTAAAACTTTTTAATATTATACAACTTACTTCTTTTTAGGGTCAATGCTATTTTACTAAAGCATCCTCTTACGGAACTTACATTAGCTTTAGTGTTAATTGCAAAACGTTGAACTAAATTTGCATTTAAATAATCCTATATGTTAAATTGCAAAACTTTCCCAGATTTGCATTTTAGTTAATTAACCTAAAATCCACAGTAAATATACAAAATAATCAAATCGATATCTAATTAGAAAAATAACTTAAAGAACTCATTTGGGTCTCTTAACTTAGACCTTTCGCCTTCCTTTCTTATCGCTTCATATTCTTCGCGAGGATATTTATCTAGAAAATATATTAGTCTATTTTCGTTTTCACAATGAGCCACTTTATCCTTTAAGTAGTGAAAAACTTTTTCTTCTAAAGTTGTTTGAGGTGTAGAAAGTCCTACTAAAATTCCCTTTCTAAATGCTGGTTCTAGAACTGCAGAAAATGGACAAGCTATCACAATATCAGATGCTGAATAAAGCTTATTGACTTCATCTAAATCGGTATATACTTTGAGATTATAACTGTTAGCAACACTTACTGCGTCGGGGTTATCATAGACAAAAATTAAAATATTATACTGGTCTTTATATCTATCTAACACTCTTATTTGGTTTTTATATGCCTCGTTATCATTGGGTGCTACTACTAATAAAAGTGTGGGAATGCGTGTATCTAAATTCAGCTTATTACTTGCGATGTTTTTGTCTATATTTTCTTTAAGAGTACTCATTATCGGGACATCGCCGATATAAATTTTTTCTTCTGGTACATAATTATTCACCATCTCGGTTTTTACAGCCATGCTTGGAACCAAGTAAGCATCCACAAAGTCATAAATAACATTTTTATTTAATGCATATTCGTCTACAACTGTTAAAACCTTAAATGTACTTCCTAGCTTATTCCGAACTGCGCAAACTTCTTGCGTAGCGCCTATCCCTACTGTTATTACAAGTGCTGGGTTATACCTAAGCAAAATATTTTCCATATTTCTATATGCAGATGTGTTTTTAACTACTAGACTGCTTTTAGGAATACTATTGATGTTTTTATAATTAACCCTTTGCTTTACCTTTGTGGCGATTTTAGAAGGATTTAGATTGATATTAGTAATAGTTGAAATAAAATCTGCAATTACTCTAGTTCGTATTTCCATCATTCCAATGATAATTACAATTGCTGTGGGATCTATCTCTAGAAGTTTTTCTTTGATTGCTGAAGCAGTTATAGCTCTTTCTTCTTCTGTAAAAATAATAGCCGTTTTTCTTTCTTTCATATCTTATGCCTCTTACACAATAATCCTTACATTAATTACACCTAAAACTATGTCCACTCTATTATATCAAAAAACAACTCTCAATTTAAATATACATATTCCCAAAACTTAGTCGAAGTAAAATAAATAAACCTTTGCATGAATCTTATAGCATTTTTCATTATTCTACCATAACTATAGGAATAACCATTGGACTTCTTTTGTTTGTTGCGTAGAATAGTTTTGATACTCTACTCCTTACTACTTTAGATATTTCTGAAGGGACCATATCTTTATACCCTGTATTTCCAAAGTGGGTATGTAGCGTAGCATATATTTCAGACTCAAGCTTTTCAGATATAGTTACTCCTTTGCTAGTTAAATCTATTTCCATACTTGGTTTACCAGAACCAGATATTGTTATAGCAACAACAACTATACCTTCTTCTGCCATTTTCTTACGCTCTATAATCTCTTCAGTTTCACTTTCTCTATCACCAATCAACATTACACCTTTTGCGTTAATCGAAGGTAATTTTTTGATCCCCGCCCTGTTTATGCTTAGGACATCGCCTAGCTCAGGAATATAGATATTTGCCTTTGGCATTCCCATTTGTACAGCTAGTTGCGCATGTGCTTTCATATGTCTAAATTCTCCATGGACAGGTATAAAATATCGTGGCTTTGTCAACGCAAACATAAGCTTTAACTCTTCTGTATATGCGTGACCAGATGCATGTACTTCTCTTAATGATTCATATATGACATTAGCCCCTCTTTTTGAGAGATTGTTTATTACTCTTAAGATAGATTTCTCGTTACCAGGGATAGAGCTAGCTGAAATAATAATAGTATCATTTTCACCAATTCTGATTCCTTTGTAAGTATCCGATGACATTCTAGAGAGTGCACTCATTTCCTCACCTTGCGTGCCAGTTACTATAAGGCAGATTCTATCATCTGGAATTTTTGCGGTAGGCTCAACTACCATCTCATCATCAAATTTAATTTCCCCTAATTTTCTTGCTATTTCCATAGTGTTTTGCAAACTTCTACCACCAAAAGCAATTTTTCTATAATATTTACCAGCACATTCAATAATTTGTCTAATCCTATGTATGTTAGATGCAAATGTCGCTACAATAATTCTTTGCTTTCTGTTTGCATTAAAAATCTCACTTAAGCTCTCTCCGACTTTACTTTCACTCATGCTGTAACCTGGTTTAGTGGCGTTAGTACTGTCAGACATCAAAAGCAAAACTCCTTTTTCGCCAATAGCAGCTATTTTTGATAAATCTGCTCTTTCTCCATCAACTGGTGTGTGATCTATCTTAAAATCTCCAGTCATAAATACTATTCCAACAGGCGTCGTTATTGAAAATGCATATGCTCCTGCAATAGAGTGAGTAACTCTAATAAATTCTACTGCGAAAGGACCTGCTTTAATAACATCTCCATTTTCTACAGTTATAAACTTTCTTTTAATTTTCTTTTTTGTCCTTCTTTCTAATTTATTTTCTGCAAATGCAACAGAAATTGCAGAGCCATATACAGGAACATTCATCTCTTGTAATACAAATGGTAAAGACCCTATATGGTCTTCATGCCCATGTGTAATAAAAATGCCTTTAATTTTGTCCTTTATGGAAATTAAATAATCTAAATCTGGGATTATAAAATCCACTCCCGGCATAGTCTCACTATCCGGAAAACCCAGTCCTGCATCAACGAGTATTGCAGTATCTCCATATTCTAGCAAAGTCATATTTTTGCCAACTTCTTCTACTCCACCTAAAAACGCAATTTGTAATCTTTTAGCCACTTTATCTCCTATAACTTCTGAATCTTCATTTAAATTCTATCTAAAAACTCTTCCCTTAAGTCAACAGTTTTTTAAAACTTTTTGTGATTTATATGCTTTGATTATACAACTTGAGCACATGTTTTGACAAACCGTATATGTCTATGGTTTTTTCTTTTGCCGAAAGTCAATTGTCATAGTAAGTGGAGTGGTAAATAGATTCTCAAGCGCTTTTATATAAGTGTAACTTTCGATAGAGCCCGCAAGAAACTGAAGATTGTTTCTAGGCAAAAGGCTTATTTGATTTTTCAATCAACTATATATCAATTTTCTGCATCTTAAAAAACCTAACAATAATATATGTTTGTTAATTCTCATGTTAATTGCAAAGCTTGAACCCTTCCTAGATTTTTGAGATTAAATGCAAATAGAATGCAGAAAAAGAGATAATATATGTTTAGCCCTTAACCACTTCTATAAAATAGACAAAAAATACTACTGATAGTATAATTATTACATCAATTTTTTGGAGGATACTATGACTATTTATAATTTCTCAGCTGGACCAAGTGTTTTGCCAGACGAAGTAAAAAAGCAAGCACAACAAGATTTTTTAGACTATAACGGCAGTGGCATTTCCGTAACTGAAATGAGTCATCGTTCAAAAGTATATGATGACCTACATAACGAAGCAATATCTTTACTTAGAGAGCTTATGAACATAGGAGATGATTATGAAGTTATGTTTATACAAGGTGGAGCTAGCCAACAGTTTGCAATGGTGCCCCTAAATTTTTCCGAAAAGAAAAGAGCAGACTATGTTTTAACTGGAAACTGGTCTAACAAAGCATTTGAGGAAGCTTCACGCTACATTGATGCTGTAGCCGCAGCCAGTAGTAAAGATGCTAAATATACATATATACCAGATGTAGATACACTTAGTTTTAGAGATAACTTAGACTATGTACACATTACTCAAAACAACACCATTTTTGGGACAAGATATACAAAATTACCAAAAGCCGACTGCCCTATTATTTCAGATGCCTCTTCTAATATTTTAAGTGAGGTTATTGATGTTAATAAGTATGGAGCGATATATGCTGGAGCACAAAAAAACATAGGTCCTGCAGGTCTTACAATTGCTATAGTAAGAAAGGATTTATTAGCAAGAACTCCTTTAGAGTTTTGTCCTACAATGTTAAAATACTCCACCTTTGCAAACAACAATAGTTTGTATAACACTCCTCCTTGTTTTGCTATATATATGGCAATGCTCACATTCAGATGGCTTAAAAAACTTGGTGGCGTATCTGAAATGCAAAAAATTAATGAGTATAAAGCTGGACTGCTATATGACTATCTAGATAGTAGCGATATGTTTAAAAACCCAGTAAATAAAAAAGATCGTTCTTTGATGAATGTCCCTTTCATTACAAGTAGCGAAGAATTAAATAAAAAGTTCTTAGATCAAGCAACTGCAAATGGTTTCATATCCCTAAAGGGTCATAAAATTTTAGGTGGCATGAGAGCTAGCATATATAATGCAATGCCTGTTGAAGGAGTTAAAGCACTTATTGAATTTATGAAGAAGTTTGAGATGGAGAATAAATAACATGTACAATATTAGAACTTTAAACCCTATAAGCGACAAAATTTATGATGTTCTTGGCGATCAATATAGTGTATCAAGCGAAGACAACTCCCCTGATGCAATTTTAGTAAGGTCCTTTAAGATGCACACTTACCCTATCAATGAAAACCTTCTTGCTGTTGCAAGAGCAGGAGCTGGTGTAAATAATATTCCTATCCCTGAATTAACAGATAAAGGAATTGTTGTTTTTAATACACCGGGCGCTAATGCTAACGGTGTTAAAGAGCTTGTTATATGTGGCATGCTCATGGCAGTAAGAAACTTAAAAGAAGCTACGGAGTGGGCAGACTCATTAGACGGAAAAGAAGATGTTGCAGCACTTGTTGAAAAAGGAAAAAGTGCATTTGTAGGTAGTGAATTAAATGGAAAGACTCTAGGCGTCATAGGCCTTGGTGCGATTGGAGCAAAAGTTGCAAATAGTGCAGCAGCTCTCGGTATGAACATAATGGGATATGACCCATATTTATCAAGTGATAATAAATGCCTTTTAACTTGTGAAGTTAATTTCGTAAATGATGTAAATACAATATATAGAAATGCAGACATCATTACAATACATGTACCCCTACTTGATTCTACAAAAGATATGATTAACAAATTATCTCTTTCTTTTATGAAAAAGGGAGTGGTTATTGTTAATATGTCAAGAGCTGAACTTGTTAATAACGCTGACATGCTACTCGCATTAGAAGAAGGTCGTGTTCATAAATATGTTGTAGATTTTCCCACTTGTGAAACCGTAAATAAAAAAGGCGTGATAGCCATTCCACATTTAGGTGCATCCACCGAAGAATCAGAAGACAACTGTGCAATTATGGCTGCTTCTCAAATTAAAGATTACTTAGAAAACGGTATAATTGTAAATAGTGTTAACTTCCCTAAAATGACAACTAAACGGGTAACTAGTGTAAGGATTGCAGTAACATACAACACCGGAACTAAAGCACTAGACACAATTAAAAAAATTGCAACAAATGCTATGTTTAGTTATGCAGAAAGAGGATCTATTGGGTATGCCCTAATCGATGTCGAAAACTGTGACGATGTTGACATTGAAACCTTGAGTGAAACCGATGATATTTTAATGATAAGGATTATGTAATTTATACAAACTTTAACTAAAACCAAGCCGTCAGATTTTTAGCGTGACCCCATAATGTTGGACTTATTACCAGTAATGACTATGTGTTGTTGCTGGTATTTTTGTTGGTATTAATACTCCCTTAGGGAATTCTTAGTTTCCCTGCTTTCAAGTTTCTATATTCTGCTGGGCTTAGATATCCCAGCCTTGCCTTTATTCTACCTTCGTGTAAGTCTTCTAGAAAGTCTTTTTGGTCTTCCTCTTTTCGATACAAGTGAATATGTAATAAAGAAAACAACAACTGATAAAGCTACTCCACCTGCTATGACACCCCAAAATAAGCCATACGAGTAAAACTTCCCGTTAATGACATAGCCATTCTTAAACATTGAATCTTGTGAGGTTTCTTCATCTAATACAACAAAAAATATGCCGTCCGAATTAACTTTTGCGTTTATATTCCCTTTTCTTTCATTAGTTAGGATTTCTCTAAAAGTACCTTGCTCATTAAAATAGAAAAGTTTTACATTTTCATATCTTTTTGGCTTAACGAATTCGATATTCATCTCCCCTGTAATATTTATATATTCACCATCTCTTTCTTTTAATTCTAGCTTTATTGGAATTGTCTTGACGGATGAATAACCTGAAAGCGTAGTTAGTAATAAATCATATTCACTTTTTTTATCCTCTGTAAATGTCGCATTAGAAATACTTAAAATTATATCACTACCTTTTTTAGCATCGAGCGCATATTCGGATATCCCATACCTAATAATACTATCCATCCCAATTAAAATTTCTTTAATTTCTGTACTAAACTTGAGCTGCCCTTCAAGTTGCCTCATTAACCTATCTTCTAAACTCGTGACTTCCGAACTGTCTATATATGGTACCGTAAATGCCATTTCTAATTGAGAAAAGGTATCCTCAATTTCTCCCCACAACTTGGTGGTATACTGTGAACCATTATCAAGCGACTCATATAACGTAGCTAAATATCTTATTTCTGTTATATAGTCAAATACCGAATAAGTAAAGCTTAGGGTGTTTTGATTCCCTGCGTTATCTTCAGCAACGATTGTAAAGGATTTTCCTACTGCTTTATTTGTTAAATCAACTACATACTCCCCATTTATATTTTCAAGAACATGTTCTAAACCATATAGCCAAACTTTCTTTATACCGCTATGCAAATCGCTTGTATTTACTTTTAATAAAATTTTCTCTTGGTCTCTTAGGTTTACTTGTAGACTGGCTCTTAAATCTGTTGGTTTTGTCTTATCTATATTCGTAATCGACTGTGCTATGTATTGACCGGCTTCATAATATGCCCTAATCTCTGTTTCGCCCTCGTCATCTATAACGAAAGGCCCCTCATAATCTTTAATAGAATATGGTGGTATTTGTTTCCAAACAGTTTGATATTTTCTATATGTTACTGATTCAGGATAATTGATTGTAACCGTAACTGCTTGCGTCCAATCAGCCGTACTTAAAACAATTTCTGGAAATTCTGTAGCCTCGGCTTTAACCTCTTCCCCATTACTAAATGCCAGCGCACATAAAATTATAAGGCACAATAAACCCACACCTACAAGTAAACATATATTTTGTGTTTTACTAGACCCTATTTTTTTCATATCTTAACTAAAATCTTTTTACTAACCCTGTACTAACTAATATGGCTATCATTAGACTTAACTTTTCATAACTATTATTAAACCTGTCTTTTCAAAATTATCAGTATTGCCTTTCACAGTCGGGATGTTTTCGCACCGTTTTATTTAATGTAATTATAACACATATAATGATACGAATAACTATTTCGTAAAAGCATTTCTTTTCCTGTTCACAAATCCGTGAAACGTTTATCTTTAAACCGACCTGACTTACATCTTCCTACAATCCACTAGGTATCTAAGGTCTTAGTAAAAAATCAACATAATATATATTTAGCAACTGCACATTACCACCGTTCAATTTCAGCTAGTTTGTTGTACCTAAACTGTTCATGTGTGCAAGATGCGTATACCAGTTTATCTTCTTGATATAAAGCTAAATCTTCAAATGGGATATCCATTGAAAAATCATCTTTAAACTTTAAAAGAAACTGTCTTGTTTCCTCATTTAACTTAAAATAATATATTATTGCAAGTGGACCTTCGGTTGCGTATGTTTTATAGGTTATTTGGTAATCTAAAAAATTATTCTTTAACTCTGGATACCTATCTAATTGCTCCATAATCTTATTGTTTTTTTTGACTAGCATTAATTTATCAAGCTCTTCTTTTACATCAAGATGATAACCATAGCTAAAATAAAATTCCCAAAACAAATCATGTGGTTCGCTATACATTGTGTCATCACCTACATGGTCTGCAATAAAGCAATTTGAAAAGCCCATACGTTTATATTTTTTAAAATATTTTGATTTAAATGCCTTACATTCATTTGTTATATTAGCTTTTATTGTTTCAAAGCTATCAAGATTATATTCTTCCTTAACTTTTTCATACACCTTTTTTAATCTAGCAGTATCGCTTTCGACTAATTCACTATAAACAGTAGAAGCTTGAGTAGGTGACATATAAAAATCAGGTTTAAAGCCTATGACAAGTGAAAATTTATTACATTCTCCAAAACTTTTTAGTATAAATTCCATTGTAGCTGTTTCTAGCTCCTTATGAAACAAATAATCTTCAAGTTTAGTGAAGCCATTGATTGAAGAAACAGTGAACTCAGTCGGATTACCTAAGAAGGCAAATAGCGATTCGATATTCTCAAATAATTGTTCTCCATCGACCATATATCCAACAAAATATGCAGTTGGTGGGTAGTCATCAAAGCTATAATCAAATGCAGATTCAATACATATTTTGGTATCTTTATGAACCATCTTAAGACCTGCAGTTTGTATATATTTTTTAAAATCATCTCTTGTCAAATTAAACATTTTATTCTCCATTTCGGTAATAGTCTTGAATATATAACCTACTCCCTTCTTTTTAAACTTGCCTGCCTATTGGTGTTTATGCGTAAACATATAAGCACATCAAAACTGTCTAGATTTATGTAGTGCCGAAAACCATTCAATGGTTCTATCTGGTTTATCGATCGGAATGCAAGCAGGCTGACAGCAGTGCCTATTCTTTATAGAGTTTAGCTAAGCCACCTTCACTGGTTTCTCTATAAATTTTATTTAAATCTCTACCTGTTTCATACATTGTTTGAATTATTGTATCTAAAGATATTTTTCTAGTGTGGGTTAAAAAATTAGCTAGGTTGAGGCAGTTAATAGACCTCATCGCAGCAACTGCGTTTCTCTCAATGCAAGGAATTTGGACCAACCCCTTAACCGGATCACAAGTTAAACCTAGATGGTGTTCTATGGCAATTTCTGCAGCGTATTCTATTTGATCAATATCCATCTCAAATAATTCAGCAAGTGCTGCAGCACCCATCGAACATGCACTGCCTATTTCCGCTTGACAGCCACATTCAGCTCCGCTTATTGAAGCGTTAGACTTAATCAAGTTACCAATCAATCCTGCTGTTGCAAGTGCTTTAATTATACGCTCGTCTTTAAAACCATGTTTTTGTTGCATATAGTAAAGCACCGCTGGTAGCACTCCGCAAGCACCACACGTAGGTGCAGTTACAATAACTCCTCCTGCAGCATTCTGTTCCGCAATTGCAAACGCATACGAACAAACCATTCTGCTTTCTCTTGTTTCTGGAGCTTCATCAATATGCCTTTGATTAAAAAGCACCTTGGCTTTACGCTGTACTCCAAGTCCTCCTGGAAGAATTCCAGTAGATTTTAACCCTACTTTTAGACTAGTCTTCATATGCTCCCAAACTTCCTCTAGATATTCCCATATATCTGGCTCGGTCTGAAACACATAATCACATAATCTAATCTCTTTTTCGTCGCAGTAGTCTTTTATTTCTTCAAAGGTTTTTAGAGAGTATACCGTGACGGGTGCAATATATTCTTCATTTTCAAACTTAATTTCACCGCCACCGATACTATATACTCGCTCCACAATATTTACATCTTCTTTAGTTTGAATTATAAAATCTAAAGTGTTTGGGTGTTTTATATCACTAGTTATAATATCAAATGTTATATCAGTATTCTCACCTAAAACCTGTTTAAGAGCCCTATCTGTTCCATGTCCTTTGCCTGTTAACGCTAACGAACCATATAAAATTACATCAATTTTCTTGGCGTCTTCATACCTATCAGATATTATCTTCGCTGCCTTTTCCGGTCCCATTGTATGTGAGCTTGATGGCCCAATTCCTATCCTATATAACTCCCTTAACGATTGCATAAAAACCTCTCCAAAAGCTTAATATTTCTATCCTAATGTATTCTATCACTAAGGGGAAAATAAGTCATACAAATATCGACATAAAGGTACACACTTAGCGTTTTTACAAGCTAAATAAAAATAATAACTCTAATTTTACAAACTATTTGATTTTTTATACTTTCTTCACTATTTTTTTAAACCCAGCACCTTTAATGCGAGAAGCATAATCTAAAGGAGAGCCTAGAAATTGAGATAATAATCCACTAGGAATTTGTTAGTATTTACGGTTTTTATGCCACCTATCCTGCCTTTCTAAACCCAGCATTTTGAACATAAACAGCATACGCTAAACGGAATGGGTAAGTGGAATGTTGAACATATTTATGCCATCTTCCCTACTTTTTTCCAAATTGCTTCGGCTTTTTGAACCCAAGCATCATAGCCAGAGGGAGAATCTGGGAAATTGAGATATAGTTTTTTAAGTTTACCACCTAGAGATAAGCCTTCTTTTAATTTCTTTAAAGTTGCAAAGCTTATGTTCCCAGTCAGGAGTCCGCCTAATATACCAAATAATATATGTAAAATATCCTTTAGTGACATTTTTATATCAGGACTCTCTGCAAGACTATTTAAAAGTTTTTCCGAGAAAATAATATCCTTTTTGAAAAAGTACTCAAACTCATCTTTAGTTGCACGAACTGCTTTGGTTAAGATAGCTCGTGTCGATGCAAAATCTGCGCCCTGCTTTTGGTTATACTCTTTATTAATAACCCAAAGAGCCTCTTTACTCGTATCGTTATTTGCTAAGGCTTTACCAAGAACTCTTGTAGCAATCACCATTTGAACCATACTGCTAGTTACTCCTTCTCCATTATTAGGTTTCGTAAGGCAAGCAGCATCGCCACTGACTATAAAATTGTCTGCAACAAAAGAGTATGGTGGACGAGTATATGGAGTAGTGCCTCTTTCATAATGCGTAATCTGATGTTCGGGAAGTTTGACCGTTTGCTCAAACTCTTTATATATACCTTCTGCATACTCATAACTGTGACAAGCACCTATGCCTATGATAGCGCCCTCCGGGTCCATCTGCGGTGCAATCCAAGTTTTGTAATATGGATAGCCAGTGTTTCCAATTAAGTAATCCTTTTCATTTAATAATTTTACATACCTTAAGATAACATAAAACTTATCTTCATCAGAGATATCGAAGGTTTCAACACCGTAGTCTTTTGGTAATTTCTTTCTTGCTGCAGATGTTACCCCTGAACAGTCAACGACCACTCTGCCTAAAACGTTTTTTTCTTGCCCTTCAGTACTATATTTAATTCCAGATATCTTGCCGCCTTCATAAATAAAATCTTCAAAACTTGCAGCGTACTCAAATTCCGCGCCCTTTTCTTCAGCCCAACGGTTCATAAGCGCAATATACTCAGGCATATGCATGCCCACAACTTTGTCTTTTGTGAGTTTAGGGAAATTATCATAGGGAGATTTTGTGTAGCCATTTTCGTACTCGAAGGCGTATATTGGATTTCCCTCTTCGACAACGGGAAGTCCAAAAGTTGCAAAATCTTTTTTACACACATGAAAAATATCCAACCTTCTTCCTAATTTATCTTGAGACAATCTCTCAATGACCTTTACTGTAAACCCTTGTTCAGCCATTTTACGTGCAAAAAACGAGCCAGAGGTCGCAGCTCCTATAATTATTACATCGTATTTTTTCATATTAATATCCTCCAATTAAATAAATCTCAAATCTGCTATGACATAGTGACCTAGATATATTCAACAAAATTGCAGAATTCTAATTATATTTTAGCACATTTTTAAAAACATAAAACATACACATTGGTTTATACAAAACAAATACTTTTAATTAGTCGCCATAGCAGGAAGAATGGAAAGTCACCAGGCACGAAAATTTATCAAACAAGCGTAATGTCCAGACCAAAGCAAATACTTACATATCACGACCAAACAACTTCAAAAGAAAAGACAGATAACGCTACAAACTTTTTTTCCATCAACCAAACCTAAGATTGTAATTTTTTAAAAATATGATTTTTTCTATTTTGACCTACCTTCCACTAGTTTCCGTAGATTTATAGCTTGTTATAACTGGTTTGGGTGCCTATTGTGAAGTAACAATAATTTATGCATAAAAATAGTGTTTTTAACTACTCAAAATTTGCAAATTTGCTTTATTAAAATCCCCGATTCTCCATTGACTTATATGATTTTTGGTGTATACAATATATAGACAACAAGTATTTTCATCGGTTGTTTATGCTTTTTAATTTTGTTAAAGTAAATGTACTATTAGTTCTAAACTTTAGATGCTTAAAAACCTTGAAACTATTTTTTCACTTGAGCAAAAATAATATGAACATTACTACATTGGAGGAGTTTAATTGTCGATAATATCATCAGCACGAAAAGAAATATTAGCATCGCTAAATACAGATAAAACTGATAAATGTGCTTTTTTACACGGTGCCTTTAGAGGTCTTGGTTATTTTTCATTATCCTCTACTGGCATTACTATGGTTATGGAAACTAGTGATTTAGAGCTAATACAAAAATGTGCTGACATAGTTAATGACTTAACGAGCGAGTATCCACAAATTATCAAAAAAACAACCTCTGCTAAAGCAAAAATACCTACTTATGGTCTTAAAATAAGCAAAGAGAAAACATCAAAACTACTTGTTGACTTAGGGTTTGGTCAAGATGAAATACCATCATTATCCAATAGAATAGATTTTTCTTTTTTCGGTAACGAGATAAAAATGAAATCGCTTCTAAAAGGATTGTTTTTAGCTACGGGGACATTATCTGCTCCAGCTAACGCTAGAAATGCAAAAAGTTCGGGCTATCATTTAGAAATGAGAATATGCTCCGAAACATTAGCACTTGACTTAATTACCCTACTTTCAAAATTTAATATCATTGCCAAAACTAGAGCGAGGAATAATTTCTATACGATATACATAAAAGATGCTGAAATTATTTCTGACTTTTTAGCTGCTACAGATGCCTTTCAAACCCTATTTAAGTTACAAGACTTAATAATGGTAAGATCTGTTAGCAATGATAGCAACAGAGGTACAAATTGTAATGTTGCAAATATTAATAAAGCTATTGATGCTTCTGCAAAACAAACTCATGCCATTAAAGTGTTACAAAAACACAAAAAGTTTAATGACTTAGAGCCCAATTTAAGACTCACAGCCACATTACGACTTGAACACCCCGAACTTACTTTGATGGAACTTGCTAATATGATAGGTGTTTCTAAAAGCTGTATCAATCATAGAATGAGAAAAATACTTTCTTTAGCTGACGAGTTAGAGACAAAATAGTCTCATCATAAGTGGTATAATTGATTTGCACCCTATTTTACATCACTGAAACTGCGAAACAACAAAAAAATAACGGTATGATAATTAAGTGCAAAACAAAATATACATAAAATATTACTTACTAACCATATGGTAACCCAAGCATAAAATAATGTTGATAACCGCATAATAAGTTACGCATAGAAGAAATTGTAATAGTATTGTTAAACACATAATAGTTAAGTATTAAATAATATCGCTAACTGCATAATAATTAAGGTGTACGATATATAAAAATACTACTAAATATAGTCCAACATAAAAAATATTGTTGCTAACCATTATCGGTTAAATTCTAACAACATTATTACGAGGAAAACACATGAACAAGGCTAATTTTATTCACTTACACGTGCATACCGAATACAGTATTCTTGATGGTGCTGCCCCAATATCAAGGCTAGTGGAAACTGCTGCAAAAATGGGGATGGAAGCAATTGCAATGACCGATCATGGTGGAATGTATGGTGCTATAAAATTTTATGAAAAATGTAAGGAAAAAAATATTAACCCAATAATCGGATGTGAGGTATATATTACTGAAAACCGGTTTAGTAGAGAAATTGAATCAAGATGGGATAAATCGCCCTCCCACCTTGTACTTTTAGCCAAAAATAATATTGGATATAAAAATCTATCGCATCTAAGTTCACTAGGCTTCACCGAGGGATTTTTTTACAAACCACGTATTGATCTAGAAATACTTAGAAAATATTCCGAAGGTTTAATCTGTTTATCCGCTTGTATTTCGGGGACTATTCCAAGGTTACTGCTTTCTGGAGATTATAAAGGGGCAAAGGAACATGCTAAAGAACTAAAAGATATTTTTGGGGATGATTTTTATATCGAACTACAAGACCACGGTCTTTTAGATGAAAAACAAGCAAACAAACTACTTTATCAACTAGCTCAAGAATTAAACATTAAGTGCGTAGCTACAAACGATATGCACTACATCAATAAAGATGATGCGGATATGCATGATGTGCTTTTATGTATTCAAACGGGAACAACTATAGATGACCCCGATCGTATGCGTTTCCCTAATAGTGAGTTTTACATGAAAACTCCGGAAGAGATGCAAAAACTTTTTAGCTGGTGTCCTGAAGCTATCACTAATACTTTAGAAATTGCAAGGAAATGTAATGTTACATTCGCATTCAGAGAATATCAGATACCTGACTATATATGCCCTGACGGACTCTCATCTGCGGACTATCTAACTAAATTAACAATGGATGGATTAAAACGGCGTTATGGTAAAAACATTACTGAAGAACATTATGAAAGAGCAAACACTGAATTATCTACAATAATATCTCTAGGATTTGCTGACTATTATTTAATCGTATGGGATTTCATTTTTTGGGCTAGACAACATGACATACCCGTTGGACCTGGTCGAGGCAGCGGTGTAGGAAGTATTGTAGCTTACGCTATTGGTATAACTAATGTCGATCCCATTAAATATAACTTACTATTTGAAAGATTTTTAAATAAAGATCGTGTATCAATGCCAGACTTTGACATAGATTTTTGTTTCGATAGAAGGGATGAAGTTGTTGAATACACAAAACAAAAATACGGAGAAGATCATATAAGTCAAATAATTACATTTGGTACCATGCAGAAAAAAGCGGCAATTTTAGATGTAGGTAGAGTTTATAATGTACCATATGACGAACGAGCCAAAATAACAAAAGAAATACCATTTTTTGGGGCAAATGATAAAAAAGTTAAAATTAATGACCTGTTAAATCCTGCGTCTGAATATGCACAACATGCTTTAATTGAGCAGTATAAAAGTAACGAAACTTATAAAAAGATACTAGATATTGCCATAAAAATTGAAGGTATGCCTAGAAACACCTCCGTCCACCCTGCTGGCGTTGTCATATATAAATACCCTGCCCTTGATACTATACCTCTCGCCATAAGTAAAGATAAAAATGTTACAACACAATTTGAAATGGGAGAGGTCGAGCGACTGGGACTACTGAAGATGGACTTTTTAGCTTTGATGACATTAACAGACATCAAACGTGCACACGATTTAGTATTACAACGTACTGGTAACGATATTAATTTTGATGAATTAGGATATGATGATCCAAATGTTTACGAGATGATCGGCAGAGGAGATACTGATGCAGTATTCCAACTTGAAGGTGGAGGCATGAAGAGTTTTATGTCCGACTTCAAACCTAAAAATCTGGAAGATATTATAGCTGGAATTTCTATTTATAGACCAGGGCCTATGGACAATAAAGATGTCTTTTTGAAAAATAGAGCTAATCCTGAAAACATACAATATAAACACCCTGCGCTCGCTTCAATATTAGATGTCACAAGTGGAATAATGATTTACCAAGAACAAGCTATGATGGTAGCAAGAAAACTTGCTGGATACACCATGACGCAAGCAGATAATTTAAGAGCAATTTTCAGCAAGAAAAAAGTAGATAAATTACCTGCTGAAAAAGAAAAGTTTATATATGGGCTACGTGATAAAAACGGGAATTATATCTTAGATGCGGAAGGAAATCCTGTTGTGAAGGGATGTATCGCAAATGGAATTAGCGAAAAAACTGCTGAAGAAATTTTTGACGACATGAAGAGCTTTGCACACTATGCATTTAATAAATCTCACGCAGCTGCATACGCTGTTCTTAGTTATATAACAGCTTACTATAAGTACTACTATCCAGTAGAATTTATGGCAGCAGTTGTCAATGATCGTATGGACAAACCTGATGATATTAAAAAGTATATGGCAGTCCTAAAGAACATGCAAATTAAGGTACTTCCACCTGACATAAATAAATCAAGCACTAATTTTACTACTGAAGGAGCAAATATTCGATATGGTCTTGGATGTATTAAAAATATCGGAAAAGTCGCCGTCGAGGATTATGTAATATCCGAAAGAAATAAAAACGGTCCCTTCACTTCTTTTTACGATTTTGTTTCAAGAGTAGACTCAAGGTTTTTAAATAAAAAGTTTTTAGAAAGTCTTATTTTCGCTGGTGCTTTTGATTGTTTTGAACAAAACAGAGCTACACTTATGTCAAACTATAAATTACTACTTGATAGAATTATCGAAGACAAAAAAGCACATGAAAGCGGACAAGTTAGTATGTTCTCCATACTCGGCTTAAATACAGAGAAGTCTTTTGAATACCTTGACCAAAAAGAATATAATACAAAATACAAGCTTACAAAAGAAAAAGAAATGCTTAAAATGTATCTTACTGGTCACCCTCTTGCTGAATTAGAAGATAGGTTTATGACATATACGTTTAACACATCTATGGTTCCAAAGCCTACAGAAGGCGGGGAAAGTGAAGATAATGTCTCAGCGGATGATAATGACGATGAATTCTCAACAGAGAGCAACGCTTCTCAAGCACCCGCAGAAAATGTACTCGTTACTTTTGGCGGTATAGTAACATCGGTAAATAGGCGTCAAACTAAAACAAAACAAAACATGGCTGTAGTTGTAATTGAAGACTACTATGACCAAATTGAGGTATTGTTTTTCAATCGCACGTATGAAAAAGCCAAGGAACTACTAGTAGAAGACAACATCATTGAAATTACTGGAAGGTTTTCTATGAAGGAAGGTAACCCTATAATATATGCACAATCAGCAAGCCCTATTATATATGAATCTAAATCTGAGAGCACGCTCCCGACAAAAAAAATTGCCGATCAAGCACTATGCTTTTTACTTACACAAGAAACGCAAGAAAAATACGATCAGATTGAAAAGATGCTTTCAAGAATTTCAGGCCCCTATCCAGTTTATATTCAATTTGACTCACTAATGTATAATACTGGCATAAAAGTAAATGATTTAGACGAAGCAAGAATTATGATAGGTAACGTTTTGGGTCCCCATAATGTTATTCTTGGTAACTTCAACAAGTAAAACAAGGAACATTCTGGTTAATTGCCACATAAAAAAGCAAGTTCAAAAACACCTGAACTTGCTTTTAATTTTACCCGCCCATATTGCCCTTGGGATTTTCATCAGCTGCTTAGGCCGTACTTGTTTATTATGAATGCAAGTCCGTTTTCATCACAAGGCGGTGCAATGACTTTAGCAGATTGTTTAGCTAATGCATCTCCGTTTTCCATAGCGACACCAAGCCCAGCGTACTCTATCATAGGAATGTCGCTTAGTCCATCACCAATACAAATAATTTCTTCTTTTTTAAACCCATGTCTATTAGCATAACTAGCTACGGCTTTCCCTTTATCTATATCATTTGCAACAATTTCAACAAGCGTAGGTTTAGATCTGTTTATCGTTAACATATCACCAAATTTATTTCTTACCTCATTTAGTACTATTGGGCTTTGACTCATTTCAAGTATTACCATAATTTTTAGTGGGCTAATGCTATTTTCTCTTACAAATGAAGATAGTTTTATCCCTGCTTCTTTCATCGTTACACCTGAAAATATTTCATAATGTCTAGAATACTCGTTAGCTTTTTCCACCCAAAAATACCCACCATTATAGAGTTGATAATACCATCCGTTTTTTTCTAAAAATAAGCATACCTTTTCAGCAATATTTTGATTAATTGTGTTAGTAAACAATACTTTACCACTTTCAATATCTGCTACTTCTGCTCCTTGGTATCCCATTATTTCGCCTTTTAATCCTAACTTTCTAGCATAAGGTAAAATACTTTCAGTCATTCTTCCCGTACAAAATATAAATGCACCTCCTGCTTGTATGTAACTAAGGATAGCCTTTTTATTATCATCGCTTATAACCAAGTCTTTACCAACGGTCGTATCATCAAAATCTGCCACTATTAATTTGTATTTCATAAATCCAACTCCTTATAATTATCAACACGTTTTTCTACATCAACTGTAACTAAATCTTTACTAACGGATGTATATTATCAAAACCTGCAACCTATCAACTCAACTCCTTATAATCAGCAATTCGTTTTTTCTATATCAGTTGTAACTAAATCTTTACTGACTGCTGTATCATCAGAATCTGCCACTATCAATTTGTATTTTGTAAATTTAACTCCTTATTATTACCAACACTAAATGTTTTCGCCTTCAAAAAATTTTAATATACTTTCGGCATTTTCTTTAGTTATCAGTGGAACTTCCATTAACTCATCAACACTTGCTGTTTTAATTGCATCCATTGTTTTAAAATGTTCAAGTAAAGCTATAGCTTTTTTATCGCCTATCCCTTTTATTTCTCTAAGAGAGGATTTAAACATACTATCTTCCCTCAACACCCTATGATAGTTTATGGCAAACCTATGTGCTTCATCTCTAATCCTTTGGCATAACTTTAACGCAGGATTATCACGGTTTAGTATTATGGGAGTTTTTTCTAATGGCACAAAAATGTGCTCTTCTTTTTCGGCAAGCGATATTACATCTAGTCCTTCTTCTTGTAACAAGTCATAAACTGCCCCTAGTTGCCCTTTGCCACCATCTATTATAACTAAGTCAGGTCTGGAACTGAAACTCACATCATCGCTGCTTAAAGCGGCTATACGGCGAGATATAACTTCTCTAAGAGAACTATAATCATCGCTTTTTAGTACCGTCTTAACTTTAAACATCCTATAATGTTTTTTAAAGGGTTCGCCGTTAATAAATACAGACATGCTTGCTACTTGATTTGTCCCACTAATGTTTGAAATATCAAAACACTCTATGCGCTGTAAATTCTTCTTTAAACTTAAAATATCTGCAAGTAATAACACTGCTCCCTTTGTCATCTCATCTTTGTTTTTAATTTGAGCTATACTTTTTTGCAAATATTCCTTTGCATTATTTAATGAAATATCAACAAGTTTTTTGTTATTACCTATTTTAGGTATTGATATTGAAACCTTAGAGCCTTTCTTCTCACTTAAAAAACTTTCTAATTCTACAGAAAAATCAAATTCTTTAGACAAAAGTATTTTTTCTGCTATTATCGGATTGATGTCATAGTACTGCATTATATAACTACTAAGCACATCGCTTTCCTCACCAGCTTCAAGTACTGGCTTGTTATATGAACCTATGACATTCCCCGAACGAACCAGTAGTATGTTGATACAGCCATATGTTTCATCTTTAACATATGTAAATACATCCGCATTTAACACGTTGGGTAAGTTTATATATTGTTTTCTAGTTAAATTGTCTAAAAGTTGTAAATAGTCCCTATATGTGATAGCTAGTTCAAACTCTTCTTTCTCTACTGCACTTTGCATCTTTTCAGTTAAAATGTTTTTTGCATTGGACACATCGCCTGAAAGAAGCTGTATAACATCTTTTATGTGCTTTTGATACCCTTGTTTTGTAACATTATTAACGCAAGGACCTAAGCACCTATTTAAATGGTACTCTAAACAAACTTTTTTACCCCTTGGGTTCTTTCCACGACAACTTCTAATTGGGAAAAGATTATGTATTAAATCTAAAAGCTTTTGCGAAGACACACCAAGCAAATATGGTCCAAAATACTTACCACCCTTTTTAACCTTTCGCACTATCTCAATTGTTGGATATGTTTCTTCTATATTAATTTTTATGTATGGATAGGTCTTATCATCTTTTAATAATATGTTATAGTATGGCTTATGTAACTTAATTAGATTGTTTTCTAATACTAGTGCCTCTAACTCAGTTGGCGTTATTATATACTCAAAATCGCGTATTTGGGACACTAAAGATGCAGTTTTCGCATTTTTATCGCTATTATTAAAATATTGTTTTACTCTGTTTTTTAGGTTTTTTGCTTTGCCGATATATATAATCTTTTTGTTTTCATCAAGCATTAAGTATACCCCACTAGATGTAGGGAGTAACTTTAACTTATTTTCAATTAGATTATTATTTTGTTCCATACTCATATTAAACTTAAACAATCTTATTATTACATATATCTAACTATAATTTTACCATACGTTTTTAAGACAAACTTTTAGTTTTAAAAATGTTTAGTAGTAACAATCCATAGTAAGACCAGTGTAACTTTTAGTTTCAACATTAACTCTAGCAATAGATAATATTACTAACTAAAGGCAGTTTCAAATTTATAGACTGCCAGAAGCACTTTAGGTTTGGTTAGCTCTTGGCAGTATAGTATTTAAATGACTATTTTTATCTAAACACTTGCCAGTATATTCTCATCGTGATATACTTATTTCGCTTATTTGCCCTCATAGTCTAATGGTTAGGACGCTGGCCTCTCACGCCGGTAATAGGGGTTCGAATCCCCTTGGGGGTACCACCCAAGATATTATAGTTTTTTTATAAAACTTATGCCATTTTTTTTAAATGGCATTTTTTATTTTATGGCTTATTAAACCCTTAATCACTACCGATAATATACTTACTATACGGCAGGATCTTGAGTATCTACCAAACTAGCTGTTTCAAAAGAATTTGGCCCTATATAACTTGAATAGTCATTTAATTTAATCTTTGCATTTGTTATCTTAATTTGGCTGGAGTTATATGTATTTAAAAATTGAGGGTAATGACCAAATGCATTTTCATCATTATCAACTGGAGATGAGGTTGGTTGGGTAATTACGCCTTGATATTTTGTGCCTGTGGTAACCCCACCGGTTCTATACCAACCTATACCAGAATTATAATATGGGAAGTACACAGTTTGGCCTTCTAAATTATCTATATACACTGTTGCTTTACCGTAATGTATCATAAGCTTATTAAACTCATCTGCTTGTTTAGTTAGCGTGAGACCTCCTGATACGACATTAAAGCCCGTTTCGGCAGTAGTAGAATGCCTTACCCTATCAAATACGAATCTTATCTTATGGTTCGCATTTACATTTAATAGTCCTCCAGCAGGTATCGCTAGTGGTTGTGCTAAATAGTCAATTTCATCAATGTAGAACATAAAGTTTAGATTGGTTCCATCATACACTAACTTCATACCCTTATTAAAATCTCCATATATGCCTTCGCCTTGTCCGACTACGTGCCATTCCCAAGCACCACTTGATGCTGATATAGTTTCATAATCTAGATATGCGTTCTCATACTTAGATAATATTGGTGTGCCTATACCATTAGATTGCTTAATGGTTTTTTCTGTTAATGTTGCATCTACCTCTACTCCAGAGGAATTTCTCATGACAAAAGTGTCGTTTACTAAGTAGTCACTATTATAATTATTATTTTTATTTATGTTAGCATTATATAAATTAACCTTAAATGTTTTGTCTGCACTAATACTTATGCCATTATCAGTTTCAGCAACGGGCATTAACCAAATAGGACTTAATATATCTTGCTCTTTCGAAGGATTTTGATAAGTTACTGCTGGGGTCGCATGTTCTGCAACAAATGCGTTATTTATATACTGGTCTAAAATTGATACACCATCTCTTAATACTCTAACTGTCAATCCATCACTACCCTTTCTTAAATTCAAGTTAGTATTACCGCCATACTGTTTAATATCATCTCTATCTAGATAGATTCCAAATGTATAAAGCGCACCATCATTAAAGTCAACGTCGGTTAGATCGGGTAGTGAGATTGCAAATTGCTGACGATTTATAATACCAGTAGTTATCCTATTTGCAAACACTAATCTACCTGTAAATTTATGCGAGTACACTCCAGCTGATTCTGTAGTCTCTTTATCTAAAATCAATGATATTCCTCTATAAGTTGCTTGGCTATCATCTACAAAATATGTAGCTCCTTGCATAAACATATTAATAGCAAATTTGCTTGTTCCTTGTATCGGCGTGTATGTATCTGCAGTTGTTTCATAAAATACTTCTTCGAAACTCATTGTAAATTCCATACTTCTTACAAGAGGTGCATGCCTTAATCCCGGCTCTGCAGTTCCATACTGAGTTAATGTATATTTGGTTCGTTCTGCCGAATCGGAAGTGCCTACAGGGTTGGTAACAGGAGGAGTGCCTTCAAACTCTCTCTCAGTATAGAACATCATAGCCCCGCCATTTGCGGCTATTTCATCAGTAGTATTTTCTTTTATTAGTGTAAACTCATAAGGCTCAAAATCAACAAGTACGGGAATTTTTTCGCTACAAATGAGTGTAGTTGTATTATCATACGCATAGACTTCAAGCTGGCTAGCTCCTACTCCAAATGTAAGAGTTGCAAGCTCATCTGTGATTTCATCATCAAAGCCAATTTCTTTTGCAAGTACACCATTTATGTAATACTTAAACACTTGGCTAATTGCATTAGGTTTATATGGCGAAAACACCTTTCTTATATCTATTGTGGCACTAGTCTTTTTATTATCTCTTAGCACAAAATGGAAACCGCTATCACCTTTCCCATATCCACCATCTAAATCAACATTTATTCTCTTAATTACGGTTGCGAAGTTATCATAATAGCCTTGCTCGACGTAGGTGTAATATCTCAAATATGCGTTTGTATTTGCTAGTACAAATCCTACATCAGACTGTTCGGCAATTGGATTTGTAGAACCACTTAATAACCCAACTCCTAAATCTTGTACATTAATAATCGCGCTGGTTTTATAGTCATATGTCAAACTAAGCGTCCCTAGTCTCTTATCAAATGACACCATTATATCGTGTGTAAAGCCATCGAAAATATTTAAGCCGTTAATATTTAGTACTGCTTCACCAATAGGTGCGTTTTCTTTATACACCACTACTTTAGCAGAACCATAACCACCCTTTTCAAATACTAAACTGATATAGTTGCCAGATATTATTGTTCCGTTTATAACAAACTTAACCGAGTAATCTTGCGCCCAGTTAACTGGTACTACTCTTATAGATGTTTCGAATCTATCGTACCGAGCAACTCCAGAAGTACTTAAATGCGTCCCTGGTGTGAATATCCCTGTATGGAAAGCGGGAACAAAAACTGCGTCAAGTCTATCAGTTGTCTCGTCATAAACTCTTATCGGAATGTCCGTAATAAGTTCTTTATTTGCAACTTCTATAACACCTGCACTTGCAGTACCCCTACTTTCTGTAAGTGTGTGGGTCGTATTATCTTCTAGTGTTACGGTTAGTGATGCGGCGGCTAATTCTTTGAATAAAGCGTATTTATCACTATATTTAAGCTTTAAATAGTAGTTTTGATTGGTATTGTTAGAACCGCTTTCATTAAATGTTCCCGATTCTTTTGTAATTTTACTACAACTGCCATATGTTAGTATTTCTTTAGTCTTATCTGAAATATGACCTAAAAATGTATCTACTTTTTTAGCTTCTACCTTTATTAATCCATCCATGTTTGGTTGATTGGAATTTAAGATTACATTGTTTGTAGATGGAGTCATACGTACAACTTGGGTTATAACTTCAAATTCCATCGGTAAATATTGAATGTTATAGTTTGGAGAAGATAACCTAAATGATAAATCCTTGACTTTATATGTTCCTATATCATTTGTCAGATTAGATAAAGTAATGCCATGTAACGGTAAAAGCCTACGATTTACCTGTTCATAAATTGTAGAACCCACATCCTCTACATTATGTTCAAACAATACTCCATTTGTCATTTCTTTAAAGACCGAAATAAATGTATCTTCATACACAAACCCACGCTCCCTATTTGCATAGGGGATTGTCAATTTGTTAGGAATATCTTCTATGTTAACCGCATAAAAATCGTCATAGCCATATTGCCCATACACAAGTTTGCCTGTTTGATATTCCCCGCCTGTATTTCTCGTAATACGTGCTATATATGGTCCAATATTGTATCCCCTAACTGGGATTCCAGGGGCTATAGTTCCTAGCGCATCATCAACCGAGAAAGTAACATCTGTTGGGAAGTCCATTCGACTAGAAAAATAAGTGTAATCGTATTCCATAGTGCCTGTGTTAAATTCTCTTTCATAAAAGACTGGCATACGGTTATTGGTGTTTAAAAGCGGACTCTTTATATACACATATATCGTCTTACGACTTACCATAAGTCTTGTTTCAACCAATGTAAATGTGTAGTTGGCTAACTCATTGTTCAGGACCTCTGTTGGGAAGTAAACTTGTGTAGCGTTTAATATTGTTTCGCCTGCATTTTGCCTAAAGTTTATATTTGGCTCAAGATCTTCACCCTTTGCAATCTTAAGGCTTGAAGGTGTATCATGACTTGCTAAATTTGTATATGTAATTCTATACGGAATATCTGCTTTATTTTCAGCAGAACCATAAACTGTATTTATAATGTTTTGCCCTGTATTAGACTCCACTTTAAATGTAACACTTCTCTTTTCTATTCTTAAATCATACGATGGTTCAAAAGAAAATCTATAGTTAGCTAACACATATGTAGCCCCTTCTAGGTTATGTACATTATCTGATAAGATTATGCTTAAATCAGCCGTGTCAACAGGCAATGTGGGAGTTAAAGCATAGTTATTATCAAGGAAATCAGGATTGTCTTTCTGTAGTAACCTAGATGTAAAAGTAGCGCTACTTACGTTAAATCCAGTGGCTACCAGTGACCCATCTGGGTTTAAGATTGAAACACTAAAATTATTAAAGCCTTCAACGTCTTTATCTAAAATTCCATTAAATGCTAAATCAACATAATCATTTCCATATATACGAGTAAGAACGTTATCTATTGGGGATAACCGAGGTGTCAATGCCTTTCTAGATATTTTAACTTTGGAATTTATAACTCTAATTTCATAGTTGCCACTTGCAGAAGAAAAACCATGAGCTGACAAAATATATTCACCAACATTGACTATTCGTCCAAATATCTGACCTTCTGATATGACATCAGGGTTAATATAACAACTGTATTGAGGCAGAGACACATCCTCAATCTCTGTGCCGAAATTATGCCCTGGGACTAAACCACCATATGTATTACGTAATTTTTCTTTTTTTACATCATTAGAATCACTTTCAACAATACCAGCTTCTTCCCATAAGAAGGAATATTGATCACTTTCATAAAACGATGATGAATCAGGATCGACATAGTCATATCCTTCTACATTATACGTGTATAGTTCGGTTCCATACTCGATGATATCGTAACTTGCATAACCATGGTTTTTTAGAAGCATTGTAATCATTGCTTTATCTATATAAAAGTACTTTGCCGCAGAATCAAGAAGTAACCTGTAATTACCACTTTCTTCGCTTATGAACGGGTGGTCTGGGTCAGATGGGTCTTTAAGTACAATCTGATATCTCCCTACCTCAGCAGTTATTAGTAACTCTTCTATAGGTTTTGGGAATCCGTTAAGCGAAAGTGTTTCGATATCAATAAGTTGCCCAGTTCTACTATCTCTTAACGAATATCCTCTATTCTCTGGATTATTTATATAGTATGCTAAATCTATTTTATTTGGATAATTTTGATCTTGTTTCCCATTACCGTAACGAATAGTTATGTTTTTAGGAATTACTATGATGTCTCTTTGAGTTATCCGTGCAATCCTATCAGCTTCTTGATGTGTTAAAGCGAATTCTATATTTGTATCACTACTAGTAAAAATAAACTTATATGTTCCAACATTTACTGAAGATGTAGTGCCAGATTCTCCAAACTCGAATGCTAGATATGTATTTTCTGTTTTGATTCTACGATGTATATCTAAAACATTATTTTTAGCGTATTCAACTTGGGCGCTAGCAGCACTAATATTTCCTGCATTTAGCCCAGTAACAGCTGAATTCAACGCCTGTTCGATAACTGCGTAAGCATTCATCGTGAAGCTGGTATTTTCCGCAGAGAGTATTGTTAAATTGCTATTTAATTTGTTTTTCGCACTGGATAAGCTCGATAGCGCAGTAGATAACATCGTCTGTGCAAAAGGAATATTATCTGCGGTAATCACTATTTGAGTAATGTCCAGCCTTAGTTTATTAACTGTATCAGTTATATCTTTCAAGCCTAACTTAAAGCTATCAAAACTTCCATTATTTAAAAAGTTCCTTATTTGTGGAAGATTGATTGCATCGCCTGTTGTCGATGCTATTTGAGACTTACTAAATGCCATCGGCGTTCCATCATATACTCTTTCCATCCCAGATATTCTAAGAGTAATAGCCTTCTTTTGGATGGTATAGAAATATATTTCACTAAGTCTTACGGTATAGTTTTTATTGTATGTTGACACACTAATACTATATTCGCCTGCGTCAGAATTACTGCCACCATCGTTTGCTATAACGCGATTAAATGTAAACAACACTTGTTGTTTTTCTAACGATATGCTGCCACCAGCATCAACAAAACTAAACATGCCAGATGTGAATGTTGGAGGATTTTGGTCGTAAGACTTCGATAGGAAGTTTTCAGCTATTTCAATTACAACTTCCTTTGGAATAATTCTATACTTGTATCCTTTTGCTAAAACATAATTAAAGTTGTCATCAACGGAATTTTCTAAAATTACAACAGGATGACTTATTATCTCGCCTTGTGCATTGTACGCAACATCTGCAGCTCCTATCCCAATCGGCGGATTAGTCCCAATTGTTACGCGAGGATAATTCTCGTCTGGGAAGGATGGTATCTTGTTTTCTATCTCGTATTCAGATTTTGCAAAAATCGCATCGTAACCGTTATATTCCCTTTGGAATGTCAAACCATCTTCTAAAAGTTTAGTTGGGTCAATCTTGATTACCAATGTTCTAGGAATAATTGTGAAAGTCTTAGTTGGGTTATTTTCTTCTGGCAGTTTATAATTAATAGAATCGGAAATGCTTTCCACTTTTGTAGTATATGTCCCTTTTTGAAGCGCTACTTCAGTAGTCAAATACACTTGCACATTATCATATAGATACTCATTATTTTCGTCAGTTTTAATAGTTCCATCATCATTGTATTGATAGCGAAGATCATCTGGATGTATCCTTGCAGTGATAACATATTCGCTACCTTTATATTCCCAGTTATCCGGTAGATTTAAATATACGACACGAGCCATAACTTGCGTAATTTCATAACTATATTGACTGCCACCTTTAAAGGTTATGTTATAACTGGCACTTTCGTATTCTATTGATAGCGGATATATTCCCACGTTTTTTGAAGCTTGTGGAGCGTTAATACTGATAATGTCCAGTATTTGAGAGCGACGGTTAGATTCGCCACTATCAATTATTTCTTGATATTCACCTTGATAGCTTTCAAAAATAGTTATAGCATCGTCTACTACAGCAGGTTTTTTACCATCATATATTTTTGATAGGTAAGCAGAATTTAATGTTACATAAATATCTTTTTTAGAGATGGTAAAATAGTTTGCAGTATAACTAATTGCATAGTTTGGATTACGTGCATCTTCACCTACACCTACATTTAGATTGTTAATCCTTATTAAATATTCACCAACACTTTCGCCAATATCACGCGTTAAGTTGCCTGTTAAAACCTCGGTTATCACATTGCCCTGTATGTCTACTTGTGGGTTACCATTACTGTCTAGTAAAACTACTAGTCCAGATGCAGGATTTCCTTCCACTCCACTAACCGTATATGTAAAGCTAGGAGGATCTTGATCACCGAACACTTTTGTACATGTGTTAGCTGCTACCACTACTGGTCTTTTTACGACATGAATACTACCAGCTGAAATATAGAGTTCGTAGTTTTTATTACTATCTGCTTGTACTGTTATGTTTGGTGTTATCTGGTATGTGCCGATAGAACTTAAATAGTTAAAGTTTTCACTAAATGTAAATGTTAAAACTCCTAATTCTTCGGGCGTGTCTCCAGAAGCAAATACATTTTCTTGATTGGTATGAGAAACATCGCTATAGTACTTAACAACTGGTTCTAAAACAGCTTCGCCATACACCTTCGTTGTGCTTTCTGCTCTTATGTATACATCCCGTTTTAAAATGGTGACAATTTTAGTTGCATCCTCGCACTTACCATCTACACCAAAACCTTCTATTTCATAGTTAGTGTTATTTCTACCTAAATCACCTTTGGTAATCCTATATCCTACTATCTCTCCATTTTCACCAAATTTTACATTGTGGTTGTCTGGGTCTTCTTTATTTAGTGCTCCGCTTAGTCTGTCGTCTCCATAAAGGCCTGTTGACGGTATTATGTTTCCATTTTCATCCTTGAGCTGTTCTGCAGTATATTCAATTGTTGGACTTGCAAATCCGTACACATAAATCAGACTAACAGGAACAATTTTGACCTTTCTTCGAGTTACTTTAAACACTGCATTTTCAAATATGACGTCGTAATTAGAACCTTGATTGTCTTGAGTAGCATTTATAAACGACATAGTATATTCATCACAAGGTGAAGATTCGTTTAGCGTATTTACTCCTTTTACTATTTCAAAATTAAACATATCAAGCGTTATAGGGTCGCCTGAATCTGGATCCAAAAACTTTTGTCCACTTGCATTACTTAGATACGCAATGCTTGTATAATGTTTATTACTAATTGCACTAAATCTGTCCCCGTGTTTGAATAACGAGAGCGGATTATCTAATATTCCAGCTTCTCTACTTTCTTTTAAAACCATCAATATTTCAGGGTTTGCTGTACCGTAAATTTTCTTTTGCCCGGGATAAAATGATATGTATAATTTCTTTCTTTTGATGACCAAACGCTTTTGTGAATCTTGAAATACATTATGAATCGCATCGCCTTCAAAGCTATTCTCCTCTCCACCATTATACGTAACAAGTATTACATACTCACCAGCATCTTTAGGCACTTCCTCGTAATCACCTTCCGGATTCATGGCACTCGCCAGCCAAGTATTTATTTCTATATACTGTACTGTATAATCTTCTGGATTAATTTTTCTTGTTCTTGTTGTTTCATCAAACTGATTGTATCCCCAAAGTTCAACTTGAACCGATATGTTTTCGTCTCCATATGTATGCTCGTAAGTTTCGCTAGGATTAGCGTAACGCACCTCTAAATTCTTTCTATTTCTTATAACTACATTGTAACTTGTAGATAAAGTATCGCTTAAAAGTTCGTTTGTGGAATAATTAATTATTATTTCTTGAACCTTATCATAGCCTTCAAATTCAGAACTATCAAAATTAACAGTAGAAATATTAAACGGAGTTTGGGTATTATTTAGCGTAGCTTCAGACAACAACTTTGTCACTGCATCTCCGTTATCATAATAAGCAGTTATTGACCCGCTTGACACATCGAAAAGCTCTCTTTCAATATAATAACGTTTCGGTATTTCATTAATTTCTACTTTTACTAAAGCTCTTTCCACAACTTGAATAGTCGTTTCAATAGATAACGTAACGTCATTAAAGGTGTAAACAATGGTAACATCTCTATCGCCAATAGTTCTATTAGCTTTATTATAACCATTTACATTTTTAGTCGAGTCATATGCTATGTGTACTTGTTCTAATGGTACATATTTAGGTTCATCTGTTTGCCCCGATGTAACAAATTCAAGTTTTAACTTAATTCCAGCTATTTCAGCATCTGCACCCTGTATAGCTCTTAATGCTGGGCTGCCAGGAGCTATGGAAATGCTATTCAATGTGCTCTGTAATTTATTGACATATACTGGTAAATACACATTTTGTAAACTCGTATTTTGATATACCAGCCTTACGTTTTGAGCGACTATCGCATCCTTTTCATAATCTTCCACAACTAAATCGTTGTAAAGAGAATCAAATCTTACATCATCACTAGTGCCATCAGTATACCTTATCACTACAAACAAATTGCTAAACTGCGTGGCATAATAGTCTACCATGTTGATATCGGTGTAATCGGATGTATATAACTCTTCAATAACCAATTTTTCGCCTACACGCAGTGCAGCATATGGTCTCTTCCTTTCACCTACCGTTTCCCAATATACATTGGTCTCATTAGCTTGCCAGTCTATGGATGATACTTCAGGACCTAGTACTCTTACGTTAAACGATGTTTCCCAGGTAACCCCATTATTATCTACATAAGTAGCTCTTACTACCTTAACACCCGGAATAATAGCGTCAAACCCTGCAAATCCGAGTGTGTGAGAACTTATTGCACTAGCAACATCTATATTTGTAGAAGTCCCGTTATCATAATTTAAATGAATTACTATGCCTGTCGGATCTAAAACAACACTACTATCGCCTTTGTTATATTCTGTCTTATTCGGAAGCCTTACCACTGCTATCCCAGTAGCTGATTTATTAACCACAGAAACCGTGATGTTTCTTTGAGGAGCTGTTGATTGTGCTTCTGGCGTGTCAGGCACCCTGTCATGAAATACGATAATTTGTCTTTCTGGGAATGTGGTATTATTAATATCTCGATCGAGTACCATTTCTGGAGTTATTTCTTTATACACTGTGCCCGCTTCAAATTCTAACTCAACATAATATCTACCATACTCAATGGGTTGTCCTGGCAAAACCTCACCCAAAGTATATACTTGATACTTTACATCGCCACTTCCTTCTCTCACTTCGTAGAAGGGGTTTTGTGTAAATCTTACAAAATTATTAGTTACCGTTACATCAATTTCAATGTATTCCCTTTGATATTCTACAACAACCCTACCGTCATCGCTCTCTACTAATCCGTTATTACACAGATAAACTTTAACGTCGATAATGTTATTATCTTCATCTAACTCTCCATCTGTTTTAATAAAATTCCCTGCTTGATCTAGATATTCACACCTAAAAATCCAACCGCCTTGCATAAAAGCACTTCCAGTATCATCGCTGTACTCAAAGGTTTCAGTTTCTGGTATGTTTTCATAATTAACAGTAAACTTAAGACCAGTTGGATCAAATTTCTGATTTAAGATATATTGCATGCTTGCAGGTTCAGATGTGATGGTTACATTTGCAATTTTTTTAATTACGTAAACTCCAATGCTGGCATTATATTCGCTAATATAGTTATCGCTATATACAACCGTTGCCTGTTTAATCCCTGATGTATTGTTATCAAACTGGACATTTTCCGCTAGTAACGGTATTCCTACCAAACCTTCTTCAGGCTCGCGGATGGTCCCATTTGTATAAGTTACCTTCATAAATACACCACTTGTATCAAGCTGACCCCCTAAATACACTCCTAAATTATCTATGGGGTTATTATTTGCATCAACAAATTCTATAGAATCTTCACCTAGTGCAAGTGGAAGTATTTGTATTTCATAATCAACTTCTAAAGTTTCAGTAGCTCTTATGGTCCAAGTAACATCGCCTGCATTCTCATATTTTGTTATTTCTTCTCCATCAGCCCAATTTACCATATTCAAAGAAAAAGGTCTTGACTCCGAATACTCACCATTGGAATACACTATTTGATATGTCCAAGCAGAAACATCAATATTTGTTCCTTGATAAATTGGAGTTTCATTATCGTATATCACAATTCCTTCCGCAACTCTTGGTTTAATATCGAGGGTGATTGTTTTTTTAGAATTTAACAAAACCAAGCCATTTTCTGATGGATACCAAAATGCAACTTCAAATGTTTTCTCCCCAGCTACGGTGTTATTGTAATTTAAAACCTGCACCTTATCATTAGGTAACGCAACAGTTTCTACAGTGTTATTGTTATACTCAATGCTAACTACGCATCCGTTTAAATCTAAATCAAGATTCTGCTGTTGGCTTGGAGGAGATACTAATATTTCAAAACGTTTGACATCCCTTTCAGTTACTTTTACCGTAAATTTGGATGTTACTCTGCTGTATGTAAACTTAACTTCACTATTTGCCGTTTGTATTGAATTGTTCCAAGATATGATTTCCAAACCAGGTAAAATATTACCCTCTGCATCTATCATATCCATTTCTTCAGAATATCCATTACTGTAGATGACATGTAATTTTCCACCAGCTAGATTTAAGTCTTCACCGATATAATAGATTTCTTTACTGGGATTGGTTATGACTTCAACAGCAACTACAGTTTTTTCAGCAACTTGTACGTTAAACTCTCCATGTACTAATTTATCTCCATAGAGATATTCTACTGTAATTATTTGAGATTCTGTCTTTGTAGGGTCAAAACCGCTACACATATCTTCAGTTATGGGAATAGTGACAAAACTACCGTCTTCTAGTTCGAGGTACAAAAAGGCATTTTGTAAATTGAGATTTTGTCCTTCTACCAAATTTGAATTTATTTCCGGCAGGTTAACACGACTTGTTTCAACATCTCTAGCGACAACATTAACTCTGATAGAGGCTGTCCTATCGTTATATGACACAACTAAAAACTGTTCACCCCACTTACTATTATCAAAACTAGACACCATGTCGGGAGTAATATCAAGAAGCTTCTCGGTGTTATCTTCATAAATGATTCTAAGTTGTGCACCAGTTAAATCTAATTCTTCACCTTCTTTATATGTAGTTTTGTTGGGAGCATTATATATTTCGATAGTGTCTATGTTGACTTGTTTAGAACATGAAACTAGTATACTCACTGAAACCAATGCAAGTATAACTACTAAAAGCAAAACCAAAAAAATCTTTTTCTTCATAACCTGATACACTATCTCTGTAATGAACATATTTTGATGCGCAGTTCTGTATGTGTGCGCGCGACGCAATTTTTCTACCCCCATCGGGTCTTCGTATGTGCGTAACGCTTTGTTTTTCTACCTTTTCAAGCACAGCCCTTTTAAATCTCTTGTGCGTACGCATGGCGCGCTGACGATAGAATTAGTATACACATGCGCATAATTATATATATTATATACGAACGCGCGTGTAGAGTAAATCATTAAATCTTGTTAGTTTAGTGAATTTACTTGATTTTTAAGTGCAATTATTCGATTTCCATATTCACAAATATATATTTTCAAACTAAAAGATATTTAAATCCTTGAATCGCACAGTCTCTATTCCTTCTATTATTCTAAAACTACACTTAGATTTCTTAACAAAAGAGCACTGACTTTCATCAGTGCCCCAGTCAACTTTTGATATTCAAACTCTTATATGCACCTAACTTTTTGATGTGAGTCACCAGCTTTTATCCTCTGCGTTCATCAAAGTTTCAATATCGTCTTTCTATCCTAAAGTCTCTACCAGTTCTATTAGCCTAAAACCACCCCTGAATCCATGAAACCAAAAGAGCACTGACTTTTATCAGTGCCCTAGTTAACTAAAAGATGTTTAAATTCTTATCCGAGTGTTTCCACTCCTTCTACTAGCCTTAAAACATACTCGGGTTCGTGATAGATGCCTAGCTTTTTAATGCAAGTTACAAAGCTAATCCCTTTCATATCGCTCATATATCTTATCAAATCAATTAAAAATCCATAGTTAGGATATGCAAGCCCTAATACATTCATTATATAGTCATAGGAGTATCCAGTACGATTTGACATCACAACTACTACGTCAATTAGCGTAGAACGAGCTTTACTGTTACTAGCAAATTCTATTCCTAAGTTGCTTATTGATTCATCATAGGTTTGGTCAAATGTCAGTGCTAAATCCACTATGACTTTTATTAGCATTTCATACTTGTTTTCTTCATTTAAATCTAACCTCTTTGCTATATAATCGAAAGTATATCCCCCTCTTTCGTTTAGCTCAGTTATAGCTCTATGCATAACGTCATTTGGGACTCTATCCCTGTCGTAATAACCATAATCAACCATTATGTTATCCATTATGACATCAAACTTATCTAATTCCGGAAGGTTGACAAAATCTGCTGGTAAAAATCTAGGACCTTTAGCATGCGCTGCTCCTAAAATAGCATCCCCTTCATCCATGTCTCCTACCATATAGTAAAATGAGTTTAAGTTAGAAATTCCCGTACCTGGTTTTTCGCTATACGAACTGAAATCATAACTATACGAAGACGATAGTCTAGTGGCATAAGGTTGGGAATGAACAATCATGATACTATCGGCCACATCTAAAAGATCTCTCACTCTCTTACTTCTAACTGTTGTTTTAAAAACATAGCCTGCACCCTTGAAATACTTGTTATAGTATTGGGAATACGCGGCGTTTACAGCTTGTATCATACGGGTGTGAGAGACTACCTGTTGGTCAAATGTTGCTATTACAAAATATGCTCTATTTGTAACCAACGAATATGCCAAAATCTCTACAGGAAATGCTGGTAGAATTGTTCTTATACAGTTAAGATAGTACGCTTTCGATTCAGGCGTAGGAAATGCAATACTTCCTCTTTTACCGTCAACAACTAATCTGTAGAAAAACGGTTTTGCACTATTTCTAGCACCCACTCTTAAATTTGGATTTTCCGGTCTTATTTTAAACATTTTTTTAGCCATTTTATAGCCCCCTCATTATCTCCTTTTTTATTTTCTTATAGCATTATTCTCATCAATATGAGAACCTATTTATATTACTTATGTTACCTAAACTTGTATTTTATTTCTTTGTTTTTTCCTTGAAAGCTTTTTCAAAAGATTCAATCGTTACCTCTTTATCACCAGTTATCTCCATTACTTTTGAGGTGATAAAATCCTTTGCAGCTTTTTCAACTATTCTACAAACTTCTAAAGCCTCTTCTATGCTCTTACCACAGGCTACTACACCATGCCCTGCCATTAGACAGGCCTGTCTATCCATTAAAGCCTCAAGGGTATTTTTCGTCAAACCTCCTGTGCTTGGAAGTCCATATTTAGCAACTCTAACATCACCACCGACTATATTCTTAATATCGTCATTTATAGCTGGGATCCCTATTCTTGCAGCTGCTAAAGAAGAACACCACATAGAATGAGTGTGTATAACGGCTTTAATTTCAGGACGCGTTGCATATATTGAAGAGTGTATCTTTTTTTCTGTTGTAGGCTTATTTTTCCCTTCATATTCTAATGTATTTACATTAACCACAACTAAATCTTCAGGAGTCAATAATTCATACGCAAGCCCTTTAGGTGTTACAATCATATGCTCTTCATCTATTCTTACAGAGATATTGCCCCAAGTGCCCTGCACTAAATTTTCTTTCACTAAAGTGAGACCAGTTTCTATAGCAGTTTTTCTAATATCTTCGTTCATCATACTGTCTACTCCTTTACATCTTCCATTAATGCCGCTTGCGTCTGAACGCTATACTTTTTCTTGTATATAAAGTTCATAATTACTGCATCCAATAAACCTATTTTTTTGGGGTTTCCAAGTATACTAGCTTCAACAAACGCCTTAGCGCCCTTTTCTAAAACTAAGGACCCAGTGAATGCTTCTTCTATAGTTCTTCCTAGTGCCAGTGACTTACCAGATTTGATTATACAAGCATTTCTACTTCCTTGAACACATGCTAATACATCCATAACTCCAGAGGTCTTTGCTACCTTTGCAGATAGGCCAACTATTTGAGCAAAGTCATCAAGTAATGCTGGTAGTTTTTTAGCGTTCCTTGCAACTATACCACAATATGGTGCACTATTTAAAATAATAGCATTTCTATCTACTTTATATCCGTATATTGCCATGTGAAGTGCTTCATCAGCATCCAGCTCATCTCCTCTTTGTTTGATAATGAAATCACTGTCGGTCAATTTACTTAAGTCTAAGTTAGGCTTATTGATTATAAAGCCATCTCTATATCTTTGGCTAATTCTATCACCTTCGCAAGATATATTCTCTCTTGCTAGTTTCTTAGCTGTTTCTATCATTTTTTCAATCAGCTTGTTTTTGTTCATCTAGTCTCCTTATTTAGCAGTTAAATTATTTACTGTTCTATTCCGTTTTATATGTATTTGCTTTTTTGTATGTTCCTTTCAAATCATAGTAAATACTTTTGTATGTTTTGAACATCCTATCATATATTTCTGCATTAGCAGGGTTAGGAGTATACACTTTGGCTACTTTTGCAAACTTGTATGAATCTTCAAAACTTTTCAGTTCACCTAGCCCTATCATTGCTATAATTGCAGCACCTAATGCACCTGCATTTCTTGGATTTGCAATTACACTAAATTCGGTTTTAGTAATGTCTGCAATCATTTGCATCCACACCTTATTTAGAGCACCGCCACCAATGATTCTAAATGTCTGACAGGAGAATTTATAATCTTTGGCAAAGTTTTCTAAAATCCAACGTAAATTAAACCCAATTCCTTCATACACAGCGCGCATAAGATGCTCACGAGTATGGAAAATGCTTATATTAAATAGTGTTGCTCTAGTTGTAGTTGTACTAACTGGGCATCTTTCACCAAGTAACCAAGGAGTACAAATTAGTCCATCACATCCTGGAGGAATCTTTATGATGTTTTCATTCATTTTATCGTAAATTGCATCACCGTATTTTTCTTTTTCCTCTCTGAAAAACTCATCCATAATCCAGTTAATATTAGCACCTGCAGATTCGGTAATTCCAGTGATTAAATTCATCTCAGGATCTGCACTCTTTATAGCTGCGGCCCCATGACTAAATTTAGTTTTATCCTTACTAGAGGCACAAACCCATGCGGAGGTGCCTAAATAGATGTGGATATCTCCGTCTCTAGTCATTCCACTACCAATGCAAGCACTCTGCACGTCATCGCACCCGCCAAAAACAGGCGTACCTGGCTCTAACCCTAGCTCTTCTGCTGCAACTTCCGTTAACGGACCTACATTGTCAGTAGACTTTACAAGCGGTGGCAGTTTCTTCATATCCAATCCAGTTAATCCAAGTACAGACAACCATTGGTTTTTCTTAAGATCTAAACCATATGCAGATCCACCTGATAATTCTGCTACCATATTACCAGTGCATTTCATTTTTAAATACCCATTGACATCTAAAAAGTATTTCGTTCTTTTGTAAATATCGGGTCTTTCTTCTTTAATCCATATCAGCTTTGCGATAACATCCTTCCCCATTATTGGAGTTCCTGAAAATATGGAAAATATCTTAGGACCGCCAAGCTTTTTCATAATAGAATCAGCTTGCTTTTGCGCCCTGCCATCCACCCAGGAAATATTGGGGTGTAAAACAACACCATCTTTATCTACAGGAATAATTCCCATAGATTGTGTGGCAAAAATAATCCCTTTGACATCTTTTTTGTCGATGCCAGCTTTTATGATTAATTCCTTAGAACTCGTACATACCCCCGTCCAATAATCTTCTGGATTTTGTTCTGCCCAACCTGGATAAGGATAATGGATATCATAATCAGCTCTAGTTTGCGCTATTATTTGTCCTGAAAAATCTACTAGTACTGCTTTGTTCGAACTTGTCCCCATGTCGAATGCAATTACGTACATACTAACCTCCACCAATATGTTTAATATTTTCTTTGGCTACGGTAGCCTCTATATGTAAGAGACTACCGATTTAAGCCTATTATTTACACTTTTTGTTTTTGATATCTCACTAGGTCTTTTTTATTTAATCCTCTATCAGTTTCAACAACTGTTGAGAATACCTTATCAAACCTAGATAATGCATCGTCAATCACTTCATCAGTATCTGCAAGTGAAGTATATAGTCTAGAGCCAGCTAAAGTTACTATCCCATTTGCCATATATGCAGCACCCATAACTTCCATAGAAACCTTTCTTTCTACCATTATGTTTTTGTTTTTGAGCAGATTGAGTGCTGAACGCAAGAAACTCATAGATGATGCGTCAAAGCTCATAGCTCCCGTACACTCTAAGTGCACAATACTTCCTTGGCTGTATGCAACAAATGGTATCTTGTATTTAGCTATCAGTTTACGCAGTCCTTCAGTCAATCTTTCTCCAGCTTGTCCAGCTTTAACACATGCATTTGTTCTCTCTATCTCTTTTATTGTTAGGTATCCAGCATACGAAGATAGTGGGTTTGCGGCCAATGTACCACCTACATATGCACGATGTTTACCTGTTGCAACCCCTGCTGCCATAAGTCCTGCATATTCTTTCTTTCCACCTACCCCACCGGCTGCGGGATAGCCACCTGCAATGACTTTACCAAATATGGTAAGATCGGGCTCTATTCCAAAATATCCTTGAGCTCCACCTAGACCTACTCTAAATCCAGTAACAACTTCGTCAAAGATGAATAATGCGCCATACTTATGGGCTAACTTCATCGCCTCTTTATTGTAATCAAAGGAAATTGGTCTAGTTCCACTTTCTGGACCTACTGGCTCAACAATAACTGCTGCTGTCCCACCTCTAAATTTATTTTTAAACAGCATTCTCTCTAGCATATCCAAATCATTTGGTCTAACTTCGTCTGTTAATGATAACACTCTTGCGGGAATTCCATGACTTTCAAGTAGATTTCTACTTCCAGGAATCTTAAGACCATAAACCATTTGGTCTGACCAACCATGATACGCTCCACCTACTTTAATTACTCTCTTATGTTTAGTTTCAATCCTTGCAATTCTAAGCGATGCCATTACACTTTCAGTTCCAGAGCCTAGCATCCTAAACATTTCAACTGCAGGCATATGTTTATTAATTTCTTTTGCAAGCAAATATTCTGCTTCATGGAGTAGCCCCGTTACTGGACCACAAGTATCTATGAGTTTTTTAACTTCTTCTCTAACTGGAGCATAATTGGAACCAAGTATTGTTGGTCCTCCAGCTTGCAAAAAGTCAATATATTTATTCCCATCTATGTCGTATAAATAAGCACCTTCCGCACGCTCAATAGCTAATGGAAAGGGATAATTGAATGCTAAATTATGTTGCACTCCACCGGGGATAAACTTCTTCGCTTCCACTGATAGCGCTTTTGACTTTACACATTTTGTGTCAAAATACTCTTTTACCTTCTCATGTTCTTCTGCGGAAATTTCAAATATAGGTACCTTTCTTAAATTCTCAAGTTCCTGATTTATTTTTGCTGGGTCTTCCCATCTACTAATACTATAAAGTTGTTCTGCCATTTTTCCCTCCTTGCAAATTCTTTATATTTTTTATTTGTATTTATTTTTTTAGCGTAATGCTATGCTAGATTATTAACTTTATGATTTAAATTCCCCTTAAATCGCTACTTAACCATAGGTTTTTTTAGAGATTACATCTACGCTTTCAACATAATACTATGCTTGCACTATGCTAGCTTATTCATATTTTATGATTTAGATTTCTCTCCAAGCGACTACCTAACCGTATGTTTTTTATTAGAGATTACATCTACGCTTTCAGCATAATACTATGCTTGCACTATGCTAGCTTATTTATACTTTATGATTTAGAATTCCCTCCAATCACTACCCTAATCATTATATCTTATTTTAAGCTTATTCAACAAATAAGCAGGTTTTTAACTTTAGCTTATATTTACAACATTATAGTAAATTTGTACCCATCCGTAGGCTGATCGGCAACATTATAATTTCTTCCTATCAAGAAGTAATAGTTGCCTGGTTGAACTGGTCTCGTCCCATCCACATGGTCAGGATCGTCATGATATGTTAAGTTGCCCGTTCCATCGTCTACGTAGAAAATAAGGTCAGATTCCTTTATCCTATACTGAATATTATTCAGCGAATATGTAACTTCATTACTCAAAGTACTATTTGGTTCCAAGTAATTAATTGCAACACCAGTAGGTATGACTTTAGGAGTTATTTGGAATTCAAGGGTATCATTCACTATTTGATATCTATCAGCTTCGGCTACAGGCTGACTTGGATCTATCTCAATGTATATTCTGTAACCCACTATGTTACCGCCCATATCAAACCTTACCTCTTCACCTTGCTCTCTAGTAACTTTTAGATATATTCTATCAGCACCTTCGAGTTCTGAAGCTTCTCCTAAATTCCAAGAAAATGTTGGGTCTGGAGAACCATACTCTTTTCTCTCCACCGAACTCTTTACGTTGATGACTTTTTTATTTATTTGCAATTTATCCGTCAACACAAGTTCGCTATTAACAAAATACTCGTTTTCAAATACTATTATCTTTATCTCATATTCCCCAGGAAGAACTGGTGGAACGTCGGTCCAATTGCCTTGTACTTTGTACTGTAGTTGGAAATCAGGAGCAGTAAAACTAGTTACCGTATGCGTAATCTGTACATTTACTGGTGAGGTCGTTCCATATCTTTGGGTTCTATTACTTACTGTATAGCTATTTCCCCCTCCACCTAACTGAACTTTTTTATATGTTCTAACCGTCATTTGCGTTTCTTTGTCGGCAAATCCAAGTTTTACTACCTGCGTCGCATATAGACTACCCTCAACCACCTTGCCCGTGTCATAAGTAGGTGGCTTTAGATACATTTCAGACATGGAAATAATCGCATATGTATTATCTTGTACATATATATCGGGTGAACTCGCTGAATTAGTGTATGTTAGTTTAGCAATTCCATCCCCTAACTTAAGCGACTGACCAACTGCATAATTGGTTATACTTGGAAGTTTATACACTTCAACAGAACTTAGGGTTCTGTTAGCTATATAAATATTTAAATCAGCGACTTTACCACCATACTGTATTTTAACCGTTCTGAATCTAACTAAATTATTTGCGCCATCATATTCGTGATAATTTTTATCATATGAAGATTTTAAAATGTGGTAAGGTTGTACATCCACCTCATAATAATCGCCAAATTCAGCATACTTAACTTTTAATTTTAAGTTTCCAGTAGCGACAGCAGGTAGACCCTCCGAATCTTCATATTCTACATAGTACCTAGTGTTGATATCTTCTTTATACCCTACTATCCAAACCTGTTGTCCATTGACTGTATGCATACCCATTTGATTATGGTCAATTGTTATGTCATAGATGCTAGCTTCTGAACTTAAAACTTCAATTTTATAACTAAATGACAAATCAAAACCATCAAAATGCCTAGTTACTGTTACAGTCTGTTTGCCTGGTTGACTTAAGTCGTATCCACTAAAAGACCATTCGGGACCGGGATTAATACTAATTTTATCCTCTTTCGTCTTTCCATCATCAAACACATATTCAACTATCATCTCGGGATTAAATGAGTCAGCTGTTGGACTATTTGGGTCTACATAGTTGTACACATATTGAGAGGCGCTACTTAACCGAACAGATGCAACAAGGTTTCTTGTTAAAATTATCTCAACTGTTGCTGTACAGCCTTTGTATCTAACTACAACATTTTGTTTTCCTGGGAAATACTCATCATACTTAAACAAGTTTTCTTCTTTATTGAATGCTATACTATACACCACACTTTCTGCACTATTAACGTGATCTCTATGCCTTGCCGTCATTGTTAGGTCTTCAAATGGAATATCATTAAAGTCTGCATACTCATTATTTACAAACCCACTGACTTCTAGTTCATATACTTCAGTTTCTTCTACAAATATGTTGCTCTTAGCAACTTTTCCTCCATATGAAACGACTAATTTATATGTGCCTACCTCTTCAAACGAATTAACAGCTTCTCCAAATGAGTTTTCGTATGTTACATATTCTTCAGGAATAGGAGATATAGAGACACTAACCCCTCTTCTTCGTTGAACTAACATAGTGGATCCCTCGAGGGAAGGAGTATCTGCACCTACCCCAGTATAATTTCTAGTTGGTGGTACAACGGTAAGCCCTACTACATCATTAGGAACAACCTTTACTCTAAATCCAGCTTCAACATCTTGATATTTAAAATTGATGTTTTGATAACCTTGTTCATCTGTATTATTCAAACTGATACTCAATGTGCTACCATCATTTGATAACATGTTGTTTGTCAATCTCTTCCATTTGAAAGGATCGTCATAGTCTTCCCCATCAACTTCATGCGTACCGTTGTTGTATAAAATATTATATCTTAAATGGTCGGTGGTAATTTCCTCTCCATCGATGTAATCTCTTGCTAGTTTGTTATTTAGGTCCACTAACTTTAACTCAAATGGTTTTTTAGGTATAACATATATTGGTAGTTCAACCATCTTGTCTGCATGATTTTCGTATTTTATATATATTCTGTGAGCACCAACGGTCGAGTATCGTTGATTATGCGGAATAGCATCCGACCTTGCATCGTTCAAATATCTATATACTTCTGGAACTTCCATACTAACGGTTTTTGAATATCCGTCATCATACTCAACTAGAAGCTTTCCTTTTGCCCAATTAATTCTATCCCCTTCTACAATTCTAGTAACCGGAGAGTTGTATAATTCACCATTAAAAGTAAAACCAACCGTGTCGGGTTGCTCTATCATAGAAACTTTACTAACTTTCGGGGATGTTACATTCACAGACAGTTCGGTAGGAAGTGTTTTATATCCAGCATAGGCAACTTTTACAGGGCAGCCATATGCTTCCCTCGAAAAGTCATAAAAATATTCTATTTTATCTTCTGGTATGGTTGATACATTTACCACAGCGTCAGTGTCATTATCGTATTTTAGATATAATGCAAGACCAGTTGGATCGAAATCCTCACCCACAAAATACTGTTGTTTAATCCTTTTTTTAGAAGCTGCATCAATTTTGACACCTATTACACTTTTAGGTAAAACTTCGATTTCTAATGGTTTTATGTGCCCAGAGTACATAACATTTATGGTATACGTGCCAGGAGCAAGAGAGTGGGAATATCCCGTAAACATATTTTTTTCAATGGTTTTTTCTGTTACCGTTATCCCACTTTCGTAATCTACCTTTAGCTCGATTTTGCCCTTTAAGTCTAAGTCAGTTCCCTGCACCACTGTGATCCTTCCAACAAGTTTTTTAATAGTGACTTCCTGTATCTTACTTTCTTTCACAGTGATATTAAAACTACAAGTAACACCAGCATATGAAACTGTTACCGTCTGCACGCCAGCTTTGTTTTTGTTAAAACCAGATATTTCAACTTCATCAACAGAAATTGGTTTGGTTTTTCCAGCCCTAGTTCTAACAAATAATGAAATATCCTCATGAGATATATCCTGCCCAATGTATACGGACTCTACATCTACACTATTAACATAAATTTTTTCGACTGGGTCAATTGGCTGATTGTTGGAGCACGCAGCTAAAAAGAGGAGAGGAATTACTAAAAGTAAAACCAAAATGAAACTTTTCCTTACTGCGTTCATCTATACTTACTCCTACATTTTGAAACGCGCGCGGATATGCGCGTTATTTTTATATACACACTAATTATACACGCTATGTCACATTTAAATCAACACACATTACTTGAATATTTTATAAATATAGCGAAAATTTAAAGGTTTTAAAGTGAAAACTTAGAAAACATAAATAAAAATGTAGTATTTGAAAACCATATATCGTTACTCAATGTATATTTTTAGCCCGCAGTTACCTATCTACCATTCGAAAATAAACCTCAATTCAAAACTGTGGCAACTCGTCCTGCACTTTAATTTTACAGTACTATTTGCAAAACACTCATCTCTTACTACTTTGATTGTTCTCAACCCCTAGCTTCCAACACAAATCCATTCCACGACTTTGTAAAACACTCATTTCTTACTACCCTGCGCTTTAATCTTACAGTACTAAATGAGACCAAATCGCATTGCTTTTATCACCACTTAACTACTAGTTAGGGATACATAACAATGATAAATAGACTGCTTAACTCTGGCATGTTTATTATTTATTACAAAAAAAATATGACTACGCTAAATTACATATAAGTTAATTTCGTGCTACTTTATATTCGCTAGATGAGCTGATGTTTTAATCCACTTCAACCACAATAAAAACATTACTTTTTTGTCATAACTACTTAAGCACTTGCCTCGTGGGACAAGGAGTTAATCAGCTGTTGCTATAAGAAATACTATATTTTTATCACAACTACTTAAGTACTTGGTTAATGAGACAAGGAGTTAATCAGCTGTAGCTATGTAAATCGGATATTAATTTTGTATTTTTTCTCTAAGCTCTAAGGCAAGAAGCGGTTGATTTGTAGTGATATTTTTCACTCCATATTCTAACAATCTTCTAAGAGTATTTTCATCATCTACGGTATAGACAGATAGATTAATCCCTAGTGCGTTTGCTTTCTCTAAGAATGCATCAGTCGCTATAATCTTAGAGATATTGAGCCCTTTAATCTCACCGTGTCCTAACCCATCGAGATAAGTTTTTATCTTTTCTAGAGAAAAAACACTTGGTATTCCACAAGTCGGAGAGTAGAAAATACTGTTACAAAAAACCGGTATCCCCTTTAATAAGGACAAATGTTTCGATGTTACAGCACCGGTTAAATACACATTATTTTCGGCATTACAAGAGCGTATAACCTCACAAGTACGTTTTACTCCACTACGTAATTTTATGTCACAATTTAGTATAAAATTATGCTCTTTGCAATAATCTAATACCGAACTAAAAGCTATCCGTTTGGACTTTAATAAAGGCACAAAGGTGTGTCCTAGATAAGGTGTGTTTCCTAGCAGGCGAATATCTACTTCAATTCCTTCGGTACTTACCGTTTTCATCCTTTCAAAAAACTTACTACTATTTCTACCAGTATTCAAAGCACCCGTATGGGCTGTAATCATTGTTTTATATGCCATGATGTTTCCCTCCATCACATATCATATAGCTTCTATGTGTTTTCTATTTGCGTTTTGATTCGTTAATAAGTCTGTTATTATTTATAAATGCCTCGCCCCATCGAATATCATATAGCTTGTTATTGTTCTTAAGTTAGCAGGCAGTGTTTCCTACTTGTGTTTTAAGTCGTTAATAAGCCTGTTATTATTTATAGAAACTCGCCCAATCACATATCATATGACTCATTATTGTTTTTAAATTAATCGATAGCATTTTCTACTTTTGGGTGATGCACTTAACAGGCTATAGTCCGTATTTACTGTTACTTATATTTGTCGCTTGTCTCACCAGTTTTCCAAGCTCGAAAGATTGCTACTCGTCATTTATCCTAAAGCAAATTATTAACGCACAAAAAACGGTGTTGCAAATAATACCTTAGCCTTTTCGCCATTTATTTCACCAAATATCTCTACCTTTAAAAAACCAGGTTTTAGTGTAAGTATTTTGGCAAAACCTCCATAACTAACCTTTGTTTCCGTCCTTTCGTCTATCGCAGTTCCTGATAAAACTATGTTATCAACACTCACATTTTCGGGCGCAAATGGTGCTAGTTCTTGTTGTAGCCTACAAATAATCGTGTAAGTGCCAGCAGTTACTTCCTCCCCTACTTCAGCGACTTTACCAAAACTATCTTTTAATTGAATATTTGCCCTAACGCCTATTGAAATATATGTTCTTCTTTCTTTAATGGCGTTTAAAACCTCTTCCGAATTTAGAGTTTTAAGACCGATATATGTAGCTGCAACCAATTGATCTTTATTGCGAGGACCGTGCCAATCCCTACCATACATTACAGCCATTTTACAGCCTTCTTCACATAGTTTGTCATATCTTTCTTCTGCATTTTTATTAATTTTACTAGTATGGGGATTGAACCCTGACCAAACTTCAAAACCGTCGAAAACGTCATAATCTTCAATTAAAAAATCGTCAAAGCAGCCCGAACAAAATGGCGAGCCCGGACGACACGGATGAGCAAGCACTGCTACATCTCCACTTTCCTGTACCCTCCTAATCTCCGACACAACAGTATTTGGGTTTATTTTACGATAATCAGAACTACTCTTTCCTCCAAGTATAGTGATATGCCCATGAAATGTAGTCCACTCTAAACCCTTCAAAAATACTAGATTCAATTTTTCACTAACAAGCTTTGCTTCGTCCTGACCAGTTGTTGCATTATGATCGGTTAAACAAAATCCAAAAAGTCCTTCTTGCTTAACACTTTCAGCTAGTGTGGAAGGCAAAAATGAGCCATCGCTATGTCTAGTATGTGTATGCATTTCGAAGGGATAAAACTCCATTTGACTCTCCTTAAAACTATCCGTTATATGGCTATAAATCTATGTAATTATACTGATTTGTTTTCCTTAGCTATGCTTTTATATTGCACCAATATACTTTATTTTTGCATCTATGGGATAACCTCCATTTGATTCTCATTACAATTATCCGTCAAGCATAGCTACATTATCTGTTATGTGTGATTATTTGGGGCTTGGGTTATACTAGCACTCTAGTTAATCTTTTACCTCAACTATGATTTCAAATTCCACTGTATCTGTTACAACACAATGCGTGCTAACTGCTACAATGTATTCTCCCTTCGAAACTTTTTGATTATTAAATCCATACGAAGAGTTATTCTCATTTACCACATAACTTATATCATTTTTTTGATTGTGAGCATTGCCAATATGTCCCAAAGGGCCATCTAATGACACTGTTAAAAGATTGCCTATTGGTAGCTTTTTTTCAGCATCTTCTCTAGACAAATAAACTCCTGCTCTTTTAAATTCAGCACAAAGTAAATTTATAGAATTCTCTTTATTTTCATAATATTTGGGAAAGTACTTGAATTTGATAATAAGTTCAGAACTGTCTTGTTCTAAAGTAAATGGAAAATAAAAATGTTTTTTATCATCATCGCGAGTAAGTTGCTTTCTTACTTTGAAAACTTCCGTTTCTTTAATCATATAATTTAAAACCTAGTTAAGTTAACTTTTACTTTTCTTCACACGCTTTCTTCTTCTGTATTGCATTGCCCTATTGAATTCAAAATGCGCATCTCTTTTAGTAAATTTAAGTGGGCTAAACAACTTTTTAAAACAGTTTGAATGAACCATATGCATAGGACAATAAATCTTGCCCATCTTATCAAGCGTGGGTAAAAATTTATCAAGCCTTTTTAAAAACTCATTATAATCTTTTTGGTTTTCTGGAGTCCAAGCTACTTCAGCAAGTGCTTCTAGTCTAGGATACATCTGAAAATCAAGTCTTAATTGTGTAGGAATCCATTCCGTCCAAACAGCTCCTTCTACACCAAGTATAGTATGTTTGTTTTTAGACATGCCGTATTTTTCAGGGGTAAAATTGTATGTATCATTAAGCGGTATCTGTGCATATGGCATATCAAAATAAAATGCTTGATGTTTACTTATAATTACATTTCCACCACTAGCCATCCATTCTATAACTCTATTATCAGGTTGATGTGTCCAGTACTGTGGAATTATACTCCTTTCAAGATTTTTACCCTTTAGTATTTCATTCCAACCAACAAGTCTTTTGCCTTTCCGTTGTAGATACACGGCTATTTTATTATTCATATATGCTTGAAGATCTTCTTCATCAGATAAATTTTGCTCCGCTATTACTTTTTGGCAGGCAGGACACTTTTTCCACTCTTCCTTTGGTGCTTCGTCTCCACCTATATGAAAATATGGTGCAGGAAATAACCTGGATACTTCATCTATAACATCGTAAATAAATTGAAATGTTGTATCTTTCCCAGCACAAGCAATAATATTGTATTCACCCGGGTTGTTGCCTTTATGCCCCACGAAAGGCTCTATTTCCTTGTTGAAACACCCTAGTTCAGGATAAGCTGCTATTGCTGCTGCAAAATGAGCTGGCACATCAATTTCAGGAACAATCATTATGTTTAACCGAGCTGCATATGCTACTATTTCCTTTATCTCTTCTTGGGTATAAAATCCGTCATAGGGTACCCATTCTATATTGTTCTGGCCCCAAGCCTTCCATTGTGTGCCTTTCCTAACCGAACCCACACTAGTAAGGCGAGGGTATTTTTTTATCTCGATGCGCCATCCTGTATTATCTGTTAAATGCCAATGAAATACATTTAATTTATGGAAAGCCATCATGTCTAGAAGAGACTTAACTGCTTCTGGTCCAAAGAAATGTCTGCTCTCATCAAGCATAAGTCCCCGCCATTCATATTTGGGATAATCCTCAATATATACCGCATGTATAGATAGCGATTCGGGCTCATCAATTAAATCTGCAAGTGCTAGCTGTCTTAAACTTTGTATAGCATAAAGCGCGCCTGCTTTTGTGGAAGCATATACATAAATTTTTTCAGTAGTACAATCAATTATATACCCTTCTCTAGGTTGCTTTTTATCTACTATAAAACTAATGTCTGCAGTTTCACTACTTAAAATTACCTTTAATCTATATCCACAAACGGCTTCAACTGTGTCTACAAATCTATCACGTGCAAAGGCTAATGAATCCTCGGCATAGATAGTTGTATTATTGTCTATTACAAAATCCCCATATCTTTCTTCGCTTTTTGCAGGCTTTGGAATTATATTAATCATTTTCTCTCGTATAATAATGTTGTTTGAATTTAACCCAAGTAAATGGTTAGCAACTTTATTTTATATATTTTATGCTTGGCTATTATACAGTTAGCTCCTCATCTTTAAGTGTTTATCTAGCTCTAAACAACACTCCCACTTAGTTATTGTTATAAAGCTTTTGTATGTTATTTATCAGATCTTTTACTCATTTTTACATATTTATGCATATCTGAAACAGCGTCATATGCAGGTCTAATTATCTTGCCCATATTGGAAATTTCTTCTATTCTATGAGCACTCCAGCCAGGGATTCTTGCTATTGCAAATATTGGAGTATATAACTCAATCGGGATATTTAACATTTTGTAAATAAAGCCGGAATAAAAGTCCACATTTGCGCATACCCCTTTATAAATCTTTCGTTTTTCGGGAATTACCTGTAAAGAAATCTCTTCAACCTTTTTATACAGTTCATATTCTTCCTCTAGTCCCTTCTCTTCAGCTAATTGTTTTGCAAAACTCTTAAGTATTCTAGCTCTTGGGTCGCTTTTAGTGTAAATAGCGTGCCCCATGCCATATATCAACCCAGTCTTGTCATATGCCTTTTTATCTAGTATCTTAACTAGGTAATCTCTTAAATCTGCATCTTTTTTGATATTTGAATTTTCTTTTATAGCATTCATCATTTCTACTACTTTGACATTAGCGCCCCCATGTCTTGGCCCTTTTAACGAGCCTAAAGAAGCAGCAATTGCAGAATAAGTATCCGTCCCTGTACTAGACACAACATGTGTTGTGAATGTGCTGTTGTTTCCACCACCATGCTCGGCATGTAAAACCAAACACAAATCTAGTATTTTTGCCTCAAGTGGGGTATATTTTGAATCTTTTCTTAATAAATGCAATATGTTTTCAGCTGTAGATAACTCAGGCTTCGGTTGATGAATTACAAGCGTTCCATCATCGTAATAATGCTTATATACTTGATATCCATACACTGATAGAAGTGGAAATCTAGAAACTAATTTTAGTAACTGTTTCAACACATTTTCTATTGATAAACCATCAGGATTATCATCATATGCATAAAGAGTTAAAACACTTCTTTGAAGCACATTCATCATGTCGACTGACGGTCTTTTCATTATTACATCTCTTACAAAGCTAAGAGGTAAACTCCTATAACTACCAAGTAAGGTACAAAAATCATTTAATTCCTGCTTGGTTGGTAGTTTTCCAAACATTAGAAGATAACTTATCTCTTCAAAACCAAACCTTCCCTCAGACACAAAACCTTTAACTAAAGAATCTATTAAATATCCCCTATAATATAATTCACCATCAATAGGTATGGTCTGCCCATTGATTTCTTTTTTTGCAAATATTGTAGAAATGTTTGTAAGTCCTACTACGACACCCTTTCCATCGAGATCTCTTAACCCTCTTTTTGTGTCATGCACTTCATATAGACTTGGATCAATAAGAGAATTCTTATACGCTGTCATAGCCAGCGATTTTATCCTTGACTTTAACTCTGTTTCTGTAAATATACCTGATGTATTATTGCTCATTTTCCCTCCATTTTGTACTTTTTGCTTATGTCAATAACCATTAGTTTTGTCTAAACTTTATAATCCGTTTGGCATTTTTCTTCTTAACAATTGCACTGATTATAACTGCAATTATTACGATTCCTGCCACACCGCCTACTGCGATTGGAATATAACGTTTAAAATCTATTGGTTGAGCAACTTGTTTTAAAAATACAATACTCTCTATATTTTCAACATCAAAAACAACTGTGTTATCTTCTGAAACTTCTGGACTATTAAGTACAGCTATATCCCCCGAGTAAGATACGCTTACTATAGTGTAGTTTTTAAATTCTGCAAGCTGTTCTTCTGTTAACGTTATTGTTATACTTGTCGCACCTGAGTCAGCTATAACATTGCCAGTCTTTTCATCGACAAATTTTAATACATACATACTAGCAATTGCGGTAGATGAAATTTCTTCAGTCTTTTTCTTAGCTGCCTCTACCTTCCCTGCAATTTTCTTGTAGTCTAAACCAGATTCAACTAATTTGGATTGACTGACGACATTATCCTTAAATACTCCTTGTATAGATATATCCCCCTCTTCTTTAGGAGGTATTTCTGTCCTTAGAACTGTTACATTAAAAGGCTCGTACTCGATATTATAGTTTGTTGCACTAGCATGACTTGCGACAACGCCTTCTTGTAACCCCACAACTTGTGGATATTCTATTATTGGTAGAGTAGATAATACACTTTCATCTTCGCCTGAAATAAAGCCTTCATATATGAAGTTATAATTTATTTCTTCTCCTAAAGCTACCTCTGCGTCAGGATGACTGATTGTTAGCGTTTTAGGGGTAATTCTAATATTAATTGTTTTTATACCAATTAAAGTATAGTTACCTTGATTAATTGTTACAGTTGCGGTATATACACCAACATCTTTAACATCTCCACTATACACTATAACCTCATTTAAATCGTCATTTCCACGCACTCCATCAAATGTACAACGAATACCACCCTTATGCGATGAGCCGTTGTATTCATATGTTGTTTCACCTGTAAAAGTTACTGTCACTTCAAGCTTTATGGGAAGTACATTAATCGTGAAATATGAACGTTTGTAATTCCTATTGTGTGGTCTAAATAAAACTTCGCAAGGCACGCTAGTAACCTCTGCAAAATTAGGCTTAAAATCAGGATTCCGCCACTCATATGTACCTGCTATATCTGCCGTTTCCCAACTGCTGGTTTCAGCATTTATAACTTTCCCCTTTGCAGTTGCAAGCACTTCTGGCTTTACCTCACTCTTTGTAGCACCATATAGTGCATTATGCAATGAGTTTCCATAAGAAACATATACCTTAACAAAATTACTAAAGGTTGGTGTAGATGGATGAATTGTAAGGACGCTAGGCACAAATTGTACATTAGATTCATAATTGTTTGAATTATGCTTAAAGCGAGTGTTTTCACTCGGGTTTACAAAATATGCATACGTTCTATATGGAGTAGCGTCTCCTGATCTATATGCATCCTCACCTGTTGCTCTTTCAATAACCCCACTAAGTCCAATTGAAATTATAGTATCGCTAGCTGCAAGTCCTTCCACTGTAAAGGTAGGAGTGGGATCTGTACTGCCATACTCTTTAGACATCGGGTCACACTTAACTACTAATTTAGCCTTTATGATTTGATACGTTGCAGATGTAAAGGCAATGTCATAGTTTGGGTTTTTGGTTTTAATGTTTCCAACAGTTACAGCATACGAACCAACATTATTGCCAGGCTTTCTTGAAAGCGTACCAGCAAGCAAAATATCATCAAGCTCAACATTATTGTTTGAATAGACTGTATACTCAAGTGGAGCGCTAGTACCATATGTAACGGTTACATTACTAGCTTTCACTTTTATCTTTTTTTGTTTTACAGTGAACGTAGCCACAGTAGTATCATAATCAAACTCGTAGCCGTATGAAATAGAATTTGCAGTTTCTTCCTCTATTTTGATGTTATATACACCTGCATCATATATATTTGAACTTGAATAGTAGGCGAATAAACCATCATTTGTTTCAATCAGCACTTTAGGAGGATAAGCAAAACCATTGGGAGTTTCTATTGCGCCATTATCAAAACTAAACTGCATTTCAGCGCCTAAACCATATTCACTTTCAAACGACTTTAACCCAAGTGAAATTGTAACTTTATTTATGGTAAGAGCAAAAGGAACTGACTCGGCAGCATTGTAATTGTCGCTTTCTGCTTTTGTAGCAACTATATACACCTTACCAGCTTTTACTGTTGTTACCCCGCCGTTTGCACCTATTTGAATTTCTCCAGTGTTTTCATATAGGGGGTTATCTGTAACTACCTGATAGGAAACTGTCCCGCTTCCACTTCCGCCAGCTGTTTGCAAAGTATAAGGCGCACCAAAATTTAAATCAACTTGAGATGTTATAGAAATGGTTTCTTGAGGAGCTTTTAATATTTTAAATTCACATAAAGGATTTCTAAGATAATATATTTTTGTAGTGTCTGCTGAAAGTCCATAATTATCTCCTTCAATTATTTTAACAGCATATTCACCAGCCAAAGAAGGAGCATTTGTCATTAATTTATATAAATTTTCCCCAATTGTTAAATTAGCCTCAGCTAAATTCTCGGTTTTTTCGTAATAATCAAAACTTAAATTAACTATATTTCCATTCAAGTTTCTAAATGTTGCTTTGTAATCCATTTCTCTAAAAGGGCTGTACACAAGTGTTCCCGAAGCACCACCATAATCGCCTTCACTAAACCCAACATATGAAACAGTACTAGCTTTTGGTTTTATTTTATATGTCAAAAATCCTTGATTGCCAACAGGGTCATCATCTTTTGGGTTTTCTATTTTTAAGTACAAATTAAAGAAGTTACTATCCGATGGGTCCCTAAACGTGGCTGTTAATTCATAATCGCCTATATCACTTACTCCTGCTGGAGAAAAAGTAAAAATTGGTGGATTTTTAGGTAGCTTTTCTTGTAATTCTTCTGGGATATTATTTCCAGCCCAATAATTATGTGCTACTATCGATGGATTCTTGGAATCATATTCTTTTTGTAAATACTCTCTTTGTATGACAACACTAACTGCCCTTTTATTTATTTTTCCAAAAGGTCCAGACTTTTCTCCAGGCAATTCGTAGTTTATAGCTGAAAGTCCCCTCATACTAAATCGAACCGTGACTTGCACTGGATTTGGACTCACATCGGCCGAAGAATAATAAATTTCAGCAGATATGTGAAGCTTTGCTTCATTATCTGTATCGCTTTCCACTATACCTATAACTTTACTTTGGTCAACTACTGTACTTTGATAGATGGGTTGGCCACTTTCGTTTGTTCCACCTAAGCCATCATACTCTTTTTCAGTTGTAACTACACTATGGTCTTCTTCAGTAAAGTTAATAGTTAGTAATTTTTTTGTAATTATATACTCTTTTAGCAACTTGCCTCTAGTTATACCATCTTTAGCATAAACGATAGAAAGCCTACCATCATTTGTGGCATTAATTGGCCTAGTACCATGGTTATCTAATGCGAAGGTAAATCCAGCAGGACCTCCACCTGTTAAATCTCTATCTGGGACTAGAGTGTATATTTCAGTTCCAGTATATTCTTTCGGACTATCAAAAGCTCCGCCTGTAATGCTAATATCCCCAGTAATCACTTTGACCGTTTTTAGTGCTGCAGACATTCGCACCTTAACTTTTAACTCACTACTATGACTGAAATAACTGTATTCATGGAAAACCGTAATTAAGTTGGAACTAGAATCGTAAAACTCAATATCATCTATATATTTCCCATTAGACGAAGGTGTACCAAGCTTAATTGTAATCTCAAATGTTTGTGCCGACCAATATTTTTTGTCTAGCGTGGGGAATGCTGTATATGTAAGATCGGTTATTGGTGTACCCGCTTTGTTTTCAACTGTTATCTCTACTGTTTTCACAAATCTGCCGTAAAACCTGAGATTTCTTTGCGTAGTTTCTTTGTCGGGTCTAAATATATGGCTCTCTGACGGGGATAACTTTTCTTCTGTATCTTTTCTAAACTCTCCGGACCAACCGGAATTTGCGTTTAATGTAAAAGTAATTTGCCCTGTATTATCAATTGAACTTACAATGCTACCAAATTCGGGATTAATAGTTACAATGTTCCCATATTCATCCGTACCACTAATGCTATTAGACCTTGAGGGATTGTTAACATACCAAACGTTAGTAAATGTTGAAATATGAGATTGATATCCAAGCACTCCTTTATGCTTAGGGGCAAGGGATAAAGGAACGTTTTCAAATGATACATCCGATAGTATATTAGTGTAATTGCCGCCTTCAGCTTGGCCTATGATACCGCCACCCTTTTCTGTCGACGCAAAAACCTTTGCTCTACTGTGAATATTTGAAATGGTAGCACCAGCGGAAAAACCAACTAAACTGCCAACAGCACTTTTCCCTACAAATGAGCAACTTTCGTCAATTATTACATTTTTAACAACCGAACTGCTTGTAAGTAGTCCAAATAAACCAATTTTATTTTGTTCGGCATATTCTGACCCTTCAAGATTAAAGTTTTTGATCTTTTTTAAATTACCGTCATATGTACCAGCAAAGGGATAGTATTTGCCATCGCCGTTACCTACTATCGTCAATTCTTCTATGGTGCTAAAATCGATATCTTTTGTTTGTTTGAAAAATTTTCCCAAATATGATTCGGGAGAAACGTTTCTAGTAACGCTCTTTGCCAAGTTATCAAAATGTGTGGCATTTTCAATTAAAAACGGATTTTCTTCACTACCCCAAAGTCCATAATTTAAAGGATCGTACCCATAGTTTCTAATTGCCACACTGTGTTTAAATTTAACATTAGACTCGTGGTCCGATGTGTTGGGTACGAGTTTTTGCACAACTGGTGCATAGTATGCGGAGTAATCTGTTGTAGCATATTTCCTTAAAAAGCTACTCGCATGTGCCGAGCCAAACATCTCATTTATTGATTTTGTAGCAAGCTCTTGACTTGTGAGTCCAGCATATTTATGTGTTATTAAATCATCTGTTACTGCTTCTTGGTCCATAGAACTAGAACCAAATCCTATTGCATTCATATTTGGATTGTTAACTGAACGGTTAAAATACACAAAAGAAGGAGTGGTTGAAATATCATCAGGTCTAGCTATTCTCCCACCTAAAACCCCTCCAATATTACCGCTATAAACACCTCCACCCGACCAATATGCTGCACTAATAACTGATAAAGAATAACTGGCAAAAATTTGACATTCATTACGCCCTACAAGGCCACCTACAAAAGTGCCAGAGGCTATAACCTGCCCGGAACTATATGAATATCTAACAATTGCACTATCTAGATATATAGAACCATTTAAACCTACGAGCCCACCTACATTGGATATTCCTTTAACCGTTCCATTAAAGAAACAATGTGTTATTAGCCCTCTATTTATTCCAACAAGGCCTCCTACGTTCGAATATAGGCTGTTATCTCCAACGTTTGCATTTAATAATCCTACACCTTCAATTTTTGAAGAACTAGCAGTTTGACCAAATAGACCTCCTTTTGGTGAATTAAGATTGGATATTATGTGGTAATTATTTTCACTTGTTCCACCCAAGAAAACACCGCCAAAAGGCTTTGCCTCCGTTCCAATGGGCTCAAACGTATCAACTCCTGACATATCAATGTCTTGTGTCAAAAGGAAATATACATTATCAGTAGGCAGTTCATCTGCATTAACATTTTTGACAACTTTCAATAAATCTGCTGTAGTTGCAATCTGATATGGGTTTGTTTTAGTTCCTGCTCCAGATAGCTCAAAAGAAGCTTCGGCTTTAACGCTATATTCCCTCTTAAATGTTGAAAAGCCAAAAAAGATAAAAACACTAAGCATAGCTATTAGCACTAAGCTAACTACTACTTTCAATGCGCCGATATATATTGATTTGTGTGAGTTTGTATATACTTTCATAATTTATATTTTAAATCTTTAAATCTTGCACTGCATACAGTTTCGATTCTACATTTTGACTTCTATCATTTTAACACATACGCGCGCGCTTAACAATATTATTAATTAAAAAGGCGCTCACGCGCGCCTTAAAAATAAAAAAATTCATAAATTAGACACTAAATCAACAGCTACAAAGCAGCAAATCAACTCATTATCCGTCTTTTAAGTACCAAACCTATCGGACTTTAAGATCCCTTTTTAGTATTTGCTCGCTCTAACAATCTATATCCATTGAGAAGCAAATACCACCTAGTCTTCCAATCCCCATACACTAAGAGTCAGCCTTTTAACTTTATAGACAATCTGCTAATATATGTTCAATCTAAACTTCTGCGTCTCGTATAAAGAACTTATTGTCTTATCTTCTAATCACAAACAAGCAGTAAACTATTTGACTTTACGACCTCGCTTCTTAGTGCAAGTCCAGTACAAACTCTATCGCCTGTGGAGAACTCATTACTGTTTACCACTAATCATGTTTCCACATTCGTTTCTGTGAGAAAGTATTAAACTTCTGCGTCTCGTATAAAGAACTTATGGCTTATTTTCTTAACCTTTACGCCTTTTCCTTTCTCTTTTATTAGGAAAATCAAGCCTGAATTTGCTTTTAATGTCTTGGGTTTACCTATCTTTATACGTTTTGCTTTCTGTTCGCCAAAGATACTGGGTGAATGTACTCTTTTACCAACGGAAGTATATCCTAGTTTTGTCTCAATTCCCATATCAAAACGTTCCTTTTTCGATGAGAAATTATACATTATCACCAGCATATCTTCCCCATTTTTATAGCAGGAACAAAGCACATTACTATTGTCTGTTACAAATGGGTTTTGATCGTCCCAGTAACCATAAAACTCAGCCTTTCCGATTTCAAACTCATCCAAAATTTTATATACTTTGCTAAGTCCGAAACTAATGTCTTGAGTTAGTCCGTATTTAGGAAGCATTGCATATAGCAAGCACTTAATGATAGATGCATTTTCTGGACCCGCCACAGCTATTCCATATGGAATTCCAGAAACTTCAATTAAAAGCTCTTTAGGATCAGTTACTGCTTTATCAAAACTTCCATCCAACCATACCTTATCCATAAATGGAAGTACATCGGTATAATAATTTAACGAGTTAGCAAATCCACATTTATCATTGAACTGATCGGAAATCTGCATTTCAATAATGCCTGGTATTCCTCTAATTTGCCCCATTATTTTCTTTATACGCTCCATAGTTTCCCTTCCCACGGTAGCGTCTCGCATAGTGATTGCATCAATATCAGCATTCTTAATGAAATAGTTAATGCCTTCTACATAATAGTTATCCATACGAGACGATGGAGTACAAATAACGGTCTGGTCACTTTGCCCTTTTCTCTTTCCTGCATTGTATCTGACAACCTTGTCAACAATTACGTCGTCCCCAATATCTTTTACTCTGTTTGCATGAGTTTCATCCTTGACTTTAGATCTAAGTAGCAGTTCATCACCAAGCGCTTTATATGCATATATTTCACGGTTTTGAGTACTTATCTCTCTTAAGTTATATGACAAACTTAAACCAAGACCTTTATCGTGTAACTTCCTAGATAATGTGGCGATAGCTTTAACATATGGGAACGGATAATTCAAATATGGGTTAGCTTCTCCACCATAAGTAATGTTGAGGTAAGTAAGACCGTCTTTATTAGCCCTTTCAATCATTTTGTCATAGGTTGTTTCTGTCTGGTCTCTGCCAATGCGTAGTGAAAGCGACTTCTTTAGATTAATGGGTTTAAATGGCATTAAGTGAATTGAGAATTTAAGCTCATAACTATCACCTACTGGTAAAATTACCCTACCAGTATTTGCCCTAAGCACTGCACCTTGTTCGGTTTTTAGTATTTCTAAACTCCCCCTCCCATCATTATACCAAGTATCTGGCAGTTCGGATGGGAATTTATCAAAATACCCTACGACGGTTTTGGACTGGTTTGTTCCTATAAACTGCACCCTTGCCGAGGCATTAACTTTTCCAATAAAAACCTCATTTTGATTCTTCTTTTCATCCCACTTAAACTTCTTACTTTTAGTAATTTCTCTAGCGCGTCCACCCAATCCTACAATGAATTCAGGGTTATCATAAAACAAATCAAGAGATATGTTTTGGGTAACAAAATCATCAAGTGCAGTTACCTTTATAGTATAATCCATTGCACCTTCGTAGAAAACATCTGCACTAACTTCGACTTTTAAACTGGGGTTTCTGCCCTCTGTAGTAAGTAAAGCAGTGTTACCTTTTCCTAGCAATTTAAACCTACTATATACCAGGCGAGCACCATCAATATTTAGCGCCATTGGTTGATAAAATAGCTTGCTTTGCACTTCTTTTTGTAAGCCTATAGATTTGCTAAAATATGACTCAACATTATCTATTAATCCATCCCTTCCAAAATTAACAGTCTTACCTACGAAATCTATAGATTTTTCAGATATTTCTAATGCTGCTAAATCTTCAGTAATTCTAATGTTTTTCGCAAGTGTAGAGTTTAGCCACTTTAATCTAGCAAGAGAAGTTTTGCTATGAACACCATCATCAAATATTAAATCATCATTTAGCGTGAAAGTAAGCTGAATATATTCTTTACCTATTTTTATCGTTACTTTATGCTCTCCAATTTCTGATCTTGAAAAATCACAGCCAATAAATATTGGTTGTAAAACCCCTTCTACTAGAGGTATAGTTCTAGTAAACTTTTCGCCTAAATTACTTACACCTTCTGTGTTAAAGCATGTTATCATCCCTTTTACAGAGGTAGTTTTACTAACTAATGGACCTGGTACTATTTCTAACTTATCGGTGGTATAGTCCGGAAGAAGTAAAAGCTGAACTATATAATACTCGTGCCGTGAGCATTTAAAATAAAACCTCTTTTTATCTACCATCCCATTTAAAATAGACAAGTCGGTAAAATCTTCTATTACTGTCGATCTATCTAAAGCAAATATTTTCATCTTCTTTCTTTAACTACTTACTTGTAGTAATCCTCCGTTTTTTCAAACCTTGTATATTATAGTCAGTACCGAAACTAACTTGTTTTCTGTGTTTAAGCTTTTCTTTGTAATTTCTACTTACACAACCATCTTATATCCTAAGACTTAAGCTATATTCTATCATTACTAACATCAGAGTCCGTGACAAAACCGATTTGTTTTTTGTGTTTAAGCTTTTCTTTGTAATTTCTACTTACACAACCATCTCATATCTTAAGCTTTAATCTATATCTTATCATTTCTTACATTATAGTCAGTGCGAAACTAACTTGTTTTCTATATTTAATTACCAGTGTAATCTCTACTTACACAACCATCTCATATCTTAAGCTTCAATCTATATCCTATCATTTCTTACATTATAGTCAGTGCCGAAACTAACTTGTTTTCTATATTTAATTACCAGTGTAATCTCTACTTGCACAATCATCTTATAGCCTATCGTTACTAACATCAGTGAAAGGTATGATCTTAAATGACATTTGATAGGTTTTCCCCGTTGGCAATCTATATTCTGGAAGCGTAAGAGGACCACAGCTATTACTTCCAACGCCTAGCATAAATCCATCTATGGAAACATATTTATACCCAAAGTCTTTAATATCTTCGATATGTTTACATTTTTCAAGTTCATAATCAGGTATAGTCTTTATGCCAAAATTAAATGGAGCAGTATCTGCTAAAAACATTAGCCCTTCACCCTTTTGATTTTTCACTGTGGCGTATCTTACTTCAGTTCTATTCCCTGATTCTTGTGGCTTTATGTATGGCTCTAAAAATGTTTCAGCTTTTTTACCATATACGCCTAAAGTGACATGGTCTTTCATATCTGGATAACTTTCGTAAGGACCGTTACCATAATAAATTACATCATCAAACTCAGCATCCATTTCAATTATCTTACCAATTCTTGGAATTGTTTTTACAGGGGCTTTTAAAACTACAGTGTCTGTTGATACCTGGATGACACCACTGGGTTCAATTGTATATCTATCAGTTACTTTAAACCTTACTTTGTCTCGTGAATTTAATGTGTATGAACAGGTGACTATAACATTTCCATCAATATTATAATCTGAGGTAAAGATTACATTTTGTTTTGTTAGCTTATCATACCCAAGTTTACGCCACTTTTTTACAATATTTCTATCATTATCTATTGGTGCTCTATACACATTGTGATAAATCCTTCCTGTTCCATCACCGTCTTTCGCAGGTCGTTTAGCAAAAAGCTCTACTCCCTTTACCGTATACCCTATTATTGCACCGTACTCTTTATCGAACCTAACTTCGCCAGTTCCAAAATCTACAACAAATAAATTGTTTATGCTTTTAGTTGATAATGTTTTAACCGAAGCTTCTACGTTGAATGTTGTAAGATTTTTCCCAACAACCAATTCGTCTTTTCCTACTAAATGACTGCCATTAAAGTATTCAATAACAATGGTACAATCCCCTTCGTACGACTGATAATTGACATTATACTTACGTGTAACTCCTGGCTCTATATCCGAAGGCAATGTAAATTCATACGATTTTTCACCCTCTATTAAAACCATTCCCTTAATTTTTAAGTATGATGCATTTCTAAATGAATTTAAGTTCTTTACTGCTATAATCCCAGGTTCAACAATGCTGGCTTTTATAGGTTTATAAATGTTTTTCATCTGATATGCACCAGTGTGCGGTGTTCTATCGGGATAAAACAAACCATCAACGCAGAAGTTACCGTCGTGAGTATATTCCCCGTGGTCTCCACCGTAGGTATATGCATAAGGCTTGTCATCGTGAGCTATGGCATGGTCAACCATTTCCCATATACACCCACCAAGTAAAGTGTCGTACTTATAAATGATGTCCCAATACTCCTTCAAATTTCCAGGGCCTACTCCCATAGCATGGCAATATTCAACTAAAAAGAACGGCTTGTTCTTATATGTTTTATGTACGCAAACAGGCACTCGTTTACCCTGCCCAATCCTGTCCATGTGAGGTACATTAGTGTACATCGTGCTTCCAATGTCATATGCTCCCCTTCTTGGATCGACACAAGCTCTTTCATATAAAACTGGCAGGTTCGATAGCTGTTTTAACTTTTTATATGCATAATCTGGGCACTTTGTACCCCAGCTTTCATTCCCTAAAGACCAAATGATTACGCTAGGAGAATTTCTATCACGATAGTACATCCTTTCCACTCTCTCCCAATAGTGTTCTTTCCACTTCAAATTATTACCAGTGGACTTAGAATATGGAAGACCATGAGTTTCAATATCGGCTTCATCAATTATATATATCCCATAAAAATCAGCAAGCTCAATAAGTAGTGGATCGGGTGGATAATGAGAGGTTCTTATTGTATCTACATTGAAGTTTTTACAAATAATGATATCTTTTTCAATTTCTTCTGGCGTTAGATAATATCCAGTACGAGGATTAGTATCATGGTGATTTACTCCCCTTAATTTAATCTTTTTACCATTTAGATAGAATACTCTTCCCTCAATTTTAATGTTTTTAAAACCTACTTGTTTAATAATGCTTTCTACTATATCTTTCCCTTTATGTAGGTTTATAGTAAGCTCATAAAGTTCGGGCGTTTCTGCACTCCATTCTAAAACATCTAAGCCATCAAACATAACTTGAACTTCTTTAATTGCACCCATTTGTTTAGTAGCAATAATTTTACCTTTTTTGCGGAGGGTAACACTTATAATCATATCTTCCCCGCCAACAATTTCGGTGCTAATGATGGCATCATACTTTCCGTCTTCGTTTTTATGTGTGAAAAAATCTATATCGTAAATATATGAGGGTTCGTTGATAAATAAGCACACATCTCTAAAGATTCCATTGTGTCTAAACATATCTTGGTCTTCTAGATAGGAACCTGTGCACCACTTATATACAACCACTAAAATTTCATTTTCTCCTTGTACTACATACTTTGAAATATCAAATTCTGCAGTATTATGCGAGCCTTCACCGTAGCCAACATAGCGACCATTTATGTATAATTCAACACAACTCATAACTCCATAAAAGGATAAAATATATACCTTTTCAAGGTTATCGATATCTAGTGTTTTACGATATACACCTACGCTGTTATATTGTTTTTTTCCAACAACATAAGTGTCACCATTTATATCTTCACGATAAGTGCCTTCTACTGTTCCAGATGATACATGGGGGAGGTTAACTTTAAATGGATATTTAACATTGGTATAGAAGGGAGGCTCATATCCTGTTAACTGCCAAACTGAAGGCACATTAACTTTATCAAACTTAATGGTTTCTGTATCAAAGTTCCTTGGTAGCTCGTCGCATCTTGGAAAATATTTAAAATCCCATTCGCCGTTTAAACATTTAACTCTGTCACTGACGTATCTTTTGTTTAAAATAGTTGCTTTTCTTGCATCCGTTTCTTTAGAAAACGGAATAAAATATGCTCTAGGTTTAAGTCTATTATCACTAATTATCTTAAAATCCCTATAGTTATTTCTCCTTATATTGTATAACATGCTCCCCTCGTATAATAATGCTGTCTGAATTTAACTAAAAAGTTAACAACATTAATTACTTAAATTAAAATTTCTTGCCTGTATTTATATATATTAGCAAAAACGAGTATATTTTTTAACTAATTAACTAAAGTTTTCTAACTTCCCGTCCTCACTACCTGTTTTGCCACCTTTTCCCACACTATCTTAAATATTATCCAACGTTGATGCTAGGCTCTTGTTACATATCTCCTAGTGCTATAAATCCCTTATCGCATATTCTCTTGCTCCGGCATTCCCTATATTTTTCCGTCCGTATCAACTAACTCACTTACGCCTGCTTTCAGCTTACATATTCTCATGCTCTAGCATACATTTATTGTTATTCCATCTATATCTAGCGACTTATATTCGAGCTGTTGACTATATACAACTAGTGCCACTTGGTTATCTCTTTCCCGACGCATTCATTAACTCTAGCATTTCCTAAGTCTTCCATATGTATAACCAACTCACATGCGTCATGCTTTCAACTTACATGTTCTCCAGTTTCCTTTATTCTTCCGCAGCTGTATCAACCAATTTACATTTATATTATTGCTGCTGACTATGTAATCCTAAAGATTATCTTTAGTTTGACTTAGTTATTTCCTTTCCGACGTATTCTCCTACTGTAGCAGGGACAGTTTTGGCAGTGACCTCTGGCATAGATGTTTTAACAACATTTTCGTATGTAACATTTGAAAGTTCGCCAATTATTCCACCAGCAACTACTGTTCCAGACGTTATAACTATGAGTCTAGTATCAACTTTTAATGACCGTATTGACATGTCAAGCACTGTTGTATTTTTAGCTTCTCCAACGATACCTCCAACTTTCGCATTACAATAACCAGTTTTGACACTAAATTCACCTTTATATATCGCATTTCTAAGGCGATGGTTTTTAAGAAAGCCATATAAGCCACCAGCGTATATCATTATGCCATCACCACCACCATTAACTTCTACAACAATCTTACAATCGCTATATAACTTTTCGCCGAGATCCATAACATTTAAAAATTGCACATCGGAATATTGTTTAGTCAAAACGCCACCAATTCCACCAACATAAATACCATTAAGTTCCTCACCCTTTAGCACTCTAATCGCAATTGAGCCGAAGGAATAACCGTCTGCAACAGTACTCTCTATTAATTTTCCTGCAATACCACCTGCAAATACTTGTCCTACACTCTCTATATCAATATTTATGTTTGTTTGGCAGGACTTAATTTCTTCTATAAAAGCAGTCTCTCTAATTTTATCTTTTCCTTTCATTGAGCCCACTAGCCCACCAACCGATACACTTGCATGCCCGTTTTCATGTTTTACACTAAAACTGCCATTTACAACACACTTTTCAATGACTGTATATTCTGCGCTATCAGCAATACCGCCAATACTACTAGTTTCATTGCTTACAATATTACCTTTTAGTTCTAGTAGGGACAGTGAATAAACACTTGCATTTTTTAAGTTTTTAAATAAGCCTTTAGTTTCGCTAATGTCTAAATTTTTAATACAGTGATGATTGCCATAATATTTACCTGAAAAATTGACTACGTTGACTAATTTTCCATCAGCATCTAAGTCATCAACTTGTAGATATATATCTGAAGATCCTTCGGGAATTGCATTTAAATCGTCAATAGTTTTAATTAATTTAGCGCCACTTACAACTTTTACATTAACTTTAGCAAAAATAACTCCATCCTTTTTAAATGTAATAACGGCAGTACTGTTTTCTGTGGCTGCTGCTGGATCTACAATTTTAACCCTTAAATTTTCGTCAACTTTAAACCCACTGCTTACATTTATTTCAAATTCATCTAACGACAAATCAAGCATCCAACTACCATCTAAAAGTACGCCTTCGGTATCATTTGTATTCATGGCATACTGATAGTCTTTTGTAACCAAGTTAGTGTATTTCCCAGTATTATCGCGATTGTTTCTTGAATTTGCGTGTAAAACACCTAGAACAATGGCAGTAGTAATTAGCGCCACTGCCAAAACAATAGCTACAACGATTAGGGTGACTTTAACCCGTTTTTTACTTAAAAGACTTTTTCCTTTACCAGAGTTCGCGATTTGCCCTTGTTCACCTTCTGTTATATTTATAACATTATCCATAGATTGCTTTTTTTCAGTATTATCAACCGAGTCAACTTGCTTTTTACCAGAAGTTTTGACCAAACCTACCTTATCTCCAGTTCTCTTTACTACCTTTCCCTTATGTTTTTTCAAAGCTACTCCTACTCACCAATACCTCACCAATCCCCAACTACTCGTCGCACTTCTGTGCCTACATGCACGCTCGCAGACTTGTTGAGGACTTATCGCAACTACCACATATACCAAGTGCCTACACGCAAGCTCACAGATACGCACATGTTTAACACGCGCACATTATAATTTATTATATATTAATAATGGTTGGTTATCAATCTATAAGTATTTTTTAGCATAAAACCAGGCAAAATTCCATAATGGGTTCACGCTTTGCAATTAACATGAGAATTAACAAATCAGGCAAAATCTCCCGTAACACACGCGAAATTGAATCCCACCCACTTACTATGACGACTAACAAAAACTGTACAAAATTAATGAACCTTTAGCTTTACAGTCTAAACGCGTACTACCAAAATATTCGTTAAAGGTTTATGCTTTACCATCAGCTTAAGAATTAACAATCTAGACAAACCGTTTAAAGTACATAAAATAAGGTAACTACAAAATAATTAACTATTTGATTCCATCAATTTCTTTTACAGAACATTCAATACACAACCTTTATTTCCAATCAATTTAGTAGCCATAGCAACAAATATAATAAAGCGATTACAATTTCAACCATCTACAAAACAATATTACTCAATAAAAATAGAGCGATGTCTATTTTCACATCGCCCTATTTATAAACTAATTAAATTAAACGAAACAAGACATAGCGTTTATGGCAGCGGTGGAATATCTTCTGTTGGGAAAGCAACTCCACTAGTTTCAAACACTTCTATTTCATATGAAAATTCAACTACTCCTTCAGAATCAGTATTCGTATATTTTAGGCAACATTCAATGTCATTAACTTTAGCTACCCAATAATTAGCAGTAGTTTGAAAAGCATAGTTATAATACTCGTATTTAATACAATTATATGTCCCGCCAGGAATAGTAATATCTTCAGTACTGACATAATTGACATTAACTTTACTAATAGGTTCTACATCAGAGTAGTCTGTAAATATCTTCCTATATGAAGTTATCGATCTACCTTTACTAATTCCATTAAATAAATCTTCAGCAACAAGCCCAGTTTCGCCTCTTACCCATCTAGTTCCATCATTGGATATCAAATAATAATCCCAGCCATTTTCTGTGTACTTATAGTAACTGTCATTAAGCTTTTCCCAGTCACCATCTTTTTTCTTTTGCTTTTTTAAACTCAGGATATCGTTTCCCACTTTATATACGGTTTCCATCTCTTCAGTTCCACCTGAATCCTTCTCGTGATAGACTGTTTTTAAACTTGGACCAATACCGTTTATAATGTCGTCATACGTAAGTGTATCGACTTCTTCATCTTGTTGCCCACCAGTGCCGCCGTTATTGTCATTATTGTTATTGTCATTAGTATTGTTCTCATTAGAAGAATTATCGCCACCCCTATCCGTAACATTAGATACTTTATCACCACATCCGACTAAGGTTAATGCTAGGATACAAATAAGCATAGTAGCTAAAATTCCATAAATAATTTTTTCCTTCATAAATCCCTCCAAGTATATTAAAAATTTAGGCTATTTGGCCTCCTACACGCATATTATAGCGTGTTTACAAGTTCAAATAAATAGTTAATATTTCTTGTGGCTTTTTTATGATTATCTAATATTTATTTACTCTGCGTCATAAAAACAAAAAAGGTGCGAACCCTTGAACCTGAGCCGTACCCTTTCTTGATTTTAACCCTGTACTTTCTTGAGTGTGGCAAAACCACTAAATGAAGTCCATATTCTCCTCAAATTTCTACAATTTCAGCAAACCTTTACCGCAGTTTAGGTGTGAAACCGATTAATGTAAGATAGTTTTGTATTATCTAAATGCAACTATGACTTATAAGTCTACACTTCCAAGATTTCAAAACTTATCTTTGAGCCATTTACAGTAATTTTTACTTTTTTAATTATCTCTTCAAAATTGTAATTATCGTCAGTACCAGTTTTTGCCCCAGTCGTGTCCGTTATTGTCAAAGTATTGTCTAGAGCTGAAACTTCATAACCTTGCTTAGTATAAAAACTTTGCAACTCATTTAGGCTACTCGTAAATCCATATTCCTTATTTTCTTCTAAAACCGCCATGCCCAAGTCACTTACAATTGGTTCTTCTATCCAAAAAAATGGGACTATAATTCGGCGATTGTAAGTTTCGTCAACATGATTAGGAGATTCAATAGTGCAACTCATATTTGTAATTAAATAGTTGTACTGCCCTTCGTTACAAGTAGCTATTAAACAGTAGTTCTTTTTATCTAATGTTTTGATAACCAAATAATCTTTTGATGATTCTACGTCATATTTAGATGTGTCTTTAATCTCTTGAGCCATTTGCTCTATGGACTGTTTGCTGTGAAAATGTCTCAGGGGGTCAGGTGACACGGTTACTTTTGTAACCTTAATTGGTAAAACAAACTGCCCATCATTCCTAAAATAGTTTATTTTTATCGTTGAGCTCCTTCCAGAACCGTCACAAGCAATAACACAACTTGTTAATAAAATCACAGTGACACATATAAATAAAGTTCTAATAATCTTTTTCATAAAAACATCCTCCTATTTATAGATTGTATCATCTCTCATCTTGTTTATAAAGAGCTACACCACTAACAATTCAGAGCTTAAAATACACAGTTAAACGAACTGTTTAATAAAAAAGGTCTTGAAATCGTATCAAAACCTTAGTCATAACGGTATGTGGCGGAGAGAGTGGGATTCGAACCCACGGAGCTATCACTAACTCACACGATTTCGAGTCGTGCGCATTCAACCGGACTCTGCCATCTCTCCGTGTTTTCATTATACTACAATGTTTTTAGCTAATTGTAAAATAAAATCATTTAAACCAATAATAGCTCCTTCAATATATGCTAATACTAAAATATAGTCATATACATTCGGTCATTCTATGATGCCTAACATGGATAAAACCTTGCAGATATATATGCTATGACAACTAACTTTCTACTATGCTTAGTTGGCAATAACGCGCGAATAATTAACATTTAATTTTAGGTATGTTATAATTATTCAATATTAAGAAAAGAGGTTTATATGAGAAAAATAGTTGCAGTCGTAGGAAATTCACTTGCTAGCGAAGATTCAGTTAATTTCAAATTAGCTTTCGAGGTAGGAAAACTACTTATAGATAATGGTTATAGATTACAATGCGGTGGATTAAACGGTGTCATGCTTGCGGCTTGTAAAGGAGCACACGCATCTGAAAAGTATAGAGAGGGAGATGTAATAGGCATTTTACCCGGCTTTGATTCTACTGTACACAATCCATATGTTGATATACCTATTGCTACTGGTCTTGACCTATACAGAAATGTTATTGTTGCAAATGCTAATGCTGTAATTGCTGTTGGAGGTGGAAGTGGTACACTTTCAGAAATTGCCAATGCATGGGCTATGCACAAATTAATTGTAGGTCTTACGCCCTCTGAAGGCTGGGGATCTAAACTTGCAGGCGCACCACTTGATACTAGAAAACGATACAATGGAAACAACGACGGTGTTTCAGAAGATAAAATATATGCTGCCAATACACCTGAAGAAGCAATTAGTATAGTAAATGACAAAATAGACTACTACATAAAATCTTATTCCGGTATAACTCCACATAATTAATGCACTGTTTTTCAAACACGCTACTTTAGTACCTACTTGTTTTTTGTTTATATGTCAGCTCTCATAGTGCAACGGTAGACACCTCCTCGAACGTTACAGGGTAAGTGCAAGGAGTTTTGTTATAAACTGCTTTACACTTAAATGTTGAAGTTAACCTAATATTAATATATAATAATCTTACATTTGACTGATAGTTTTAGAGCATTGAGGAAAAAATGAGAAATTTAGATGAGCAAAAAAAAGTTGTTATACCCATCATATGGACCCTTGTTATGGCCGTAATTGCGGGTGCAATTTTTATAGTTTTTTACTTAAATTATTTCATCACTGACGCATATCTTTTTGGATATACCTCCTATGATTTTCACGAAGTTACTCGTACTTTCGAGTATGACGATATAGACGAAGGTGAATTTATGACTCACATCCCTGCTGGGAGTAAGATTATCGTTAAAAAATATGATGGAGAAAATGACCCATTACAAAAAAATGATGTGTTTGCTTATTATGTTACCGAAAACACAATTAATACCGTGATAACGCAAGTTTTCATTGATAAAGTTGTCGATGAAGAAACTGGCATTGCAACATATTACTCTCATAATGTAGATGATATGACAATTAATGAATACACCATTGAGTCTGGAAAACTACTAGGCAAATATGTTACATCTATTAAAACGCTCGGTACAATTACAAAATATCTCACCTCATCTCGCATAATTGCAGTTGCTTCATTTGCTGGTATTGCAATTTTACTTATAGGAATTCCCATCCTTATTGCCATATTAAGAGCAAGGCGCAACAAGTTAGGAAGTCCATTCCCAGAAGGTGTAAACATCACTAGGCTCTCTACCGAAAATTTATACATTTATGAAAGTATTGCAGCTTTTATTAGATCTGCTGGGATGCAACTTAAGCCCGGTTTTGATTGTGATCTCGCTTACATAGGGAGATATTTATTTGGTATTTTGCACTGTACAAATGGTCATATGTATTTTAACATTAACAAAAACTTTCAAAGATATGATAATCGTGTAGACCGTTCTGGATATATTTGTATCCCTCATGCAGCTAATTTGGAAGGAGCAAAAAAGCGCATCAATAGTATGTACCGCGCATATTTTATGGATATTGCAAATAATGAACGTGCTCATGCGGCGAAAGCGCGAGATAGAGCTAGAAGACGCGGATAACAAAACCAAAACTTTAAAAATCCACAAAAGGTCTCAAAATGCGAGACCTTTTTTCATAACTGCTAATAGCTCCAAGGTATAAAAATCTAAAAAAAATTAGTTACAACCTCTCTATAGTCTATTTAAAAACACAGGTAAAAACCTTTCTAATGAAAAATCAAAACCCTTCATACACTTATCCATAAAGTATCTAACCTCAGGAAGTTCGAGTCGGTGCATTTGTATTCTAGCCATGTTAGAACAGCCAACATTACTCCAGCTCATCTAATGAAAGTTCAAAACCTTTTATAAACTTATCCATAAAATATTTAACTTCAGGAAGCTCTATTTCATCAATTAAAGCTTTATTACTCTTCTTGGCTTTTGTGAATTCTTTATTCCCTGCCTTAAGCTCCTCTACGCATTTTACATATGCGGCGATTTTATCTGCTGCTTTTACAAGTTCAGCTTCATAAGAATTTTTATCTGCCGAAATTACTTCCTCAAAAGCACCTTTTAATTCATCTGGAAGCATTGAGATAATTTTATTATTTGCAACACTCTCTAAGCCTTTATATGCATCATTTAATTCTTTGTTGTAGTATTTAACTGGAGTTGGTAAATCGCCTGTAATAACTTCACTTACATCGTGAAAAATAGCGATGCTGACACACTTTCCCACGTCAGCACTACCATTAAAAATCTTATTATTAATTACAGCAAGCCCAAATGCTATTTGAGCTACTTGTTCGCTATGCTCCATAATGTTTTCAGGGATGATGGAATGCATTAAACTCCATCTTTGGATAAATTTCATACGACTGATATATGCATAGAAATTATAATTCATAGTTTACCCCATCTTCACAATAATTCTAAGTAGCGTATCCATTGCTGCGTCTGCAATATCTGCAGTTCTGTTTAAATGTCTATATACTTCTCTATATTTAAATATTTTCTTGTGGTCATCTTCTTCAAATAATTTAGCTAGTATCTTTGTTGACATATGACCCACTTTATTTTCTAGCGATTTAACATAAATCGCTTCATCTTGGCAGATAGATTTATGTCTTTCCATATGAGAAATTGCTAAAACCATATGTTCTGTCATATCTACAAGTGCACCTGTAAGTTCTATCATGTTTTCATCGGGAGTTAAATTAAACACCCGAATCTCATCAACAGATGTCTTGGCGTAGTCCAACACCTCATCTAACTCACTACTAAGTTTATAAAGGTCTTCTCTATCGATAGGAGTTATGAAAGTATTATCTAACTCATCGGTTAAAATCCTTCTAGCCATATCCCCTTCTTCTTCAATTAAAATGACTTTTTTCGCAAGCTCATCGTCGTGCGTAATGCAATACTCGTGCAATGTTTTCATTCCTTTAGACACAATTTCCGTTTGTGTTAATAACATATCATAAAAGCTATCTCTTTTTTTATTCCTGAATTTAAACATTTTTCTTATTCTCCTTTAAGTTAATACCTAAACTTAATATGAACTTAATTTGTATTTTCTTATAGTGGTATGCCAACGATAGTAGCCATAAGAGCATAAAATCCAGCACCAAATAATGCAGCTATTGGGAAAGTTAGTGCCCAACCAATAGCAACCTTTCTAGCTCTTGCCCATTTAACAGCGTTCATTCTGTCTGCTGTGCCTGCACCAATTATTGATGCAGTCATGGCCGGTCCAACCCCTAGTGCTATTCCTGCGGTATTACTAACGGTCGATACAAGACTCGCTGTCAACTGCGCTGTCACAGAGTGAATTGGTCCTACATTAAATAATTTTTTTCCTGTAGTCATAATGATTTTTGTACCACCAGTCAATATACCTATCATCATTGATACTGCAATAACTACAACTACCGTAGTCATTGTATTTCCACCCAAATTGATCGCCCCTATAGAAGATGCGAGAAGAACCACACCAAAGGTTTTTTGCCAGTTGTTTGATGCAAAAGATGCTGATAAAAAGATAAAGTTAATCCTTTGTACCCAGACTAGAATATTTCCAACGTGTCTATTCGGGGCTCTACTAGCAAGCTTTTTAATTATCTTCAGTAGTATAAATCCAATGACAAATGCAACAGCTGGCGCGATGAATACCATAGCAATTACATTTAGTAACACATACCCTTTCCAATTGACCGAGAAAAACCCCATGTTCACAATACCTGCACCGATAATACCACCGATTAAGGTATGAGTAGTAGAGTTAGGTAATTTTGCAAAGTTAGATATAACCGCCCATAGCAGGGAGCCCATTAGACCTGAAAACAAAAATACAAACCCTTCTTTTTCGGTAGGTAAGGTACTTATAAATAATTGGGAACCTAGTTTATTTGCTACTTCAAGTCCCACACCACCTGAAGCAGTCAATATCGTAATCAAGGAGATAATAGGCACAATGAATTTAATAAGTGCAGTAATTAAAAGTGCAGTTCTAGGCTTAGTTGCTCTAGTTACAATCGTGGTTGAGATTGCTAGAGAACCATCGTTATAGCCCATATACATGCTGTATATGACTACAAAAAACATTATAAATATGCCATATTTACCCATCTTTAGCCCTTATTACTACAAAAACCTATGATCATTTTAGTGCTTTTTCTCGTTACACATTTAGGATCTCTCCCTTATCACTACGAGAAATTTATAATTTATGATTGCTGTTAGTATATCTCTGTGCATAAAGCACTTCTATATTCTCTTATTGCTACGAGAAATACGTGTTAGTTGGTTATTTATTTCTCTTAATACGCGCGCTTATTTAAATATATATAAATATCGTTTACTAATAATACTATAATAATGAGTTCAAGTCAATATGTAAAAAGGCAAAAAACTACTAAAAACAAGCGTTTTGCGCCCATATTTTGCAAGTTTGGTTTATGATTATATCTGTTTTATGCCTTTTTTTGTTATCTTGATTTTACTTTTTAGCTTAAGTATAATTTTAATATGAGTGATGAAGTTTACATTTTAAGCTCATTGGGAGGTATTTATATGAAAAAAAGAATATTTTTAACACTACTAGTTTGCATTCTTATCGGCTCTCTTATGCTCGCCCTAGTTGGCTGTAGTCGTTTGGGCGAAACGATAAATCAATTAGAAAATTCGGAAAACAGTAGTGATTCAGACACTAGTAACGATAATGACAATGACGGTGGTTCTAGCGAGCAAGAACCTGGTGAGGAAGAACACCCCATAATGTCTTTTGAAAATATTATTAATGGACTTTTAAGGGGAAATAATTTCAAAATAACGTATACCCACACCGACATATCTGAAGATATCACCGTATACAAGAACGGAAACAACTTCTTAACTGAACAATATGAAAGTGCATAGGAAGGGAATTTATACTATTACTACAAGTATAACGCTGGAACTTGGGACAAATACTTCTTAGGACCTTTAGATGAAATTTGGGGCGACCCGAAAGCAACTGGGATCACAGCTTCTGAACTTTTAGAAAGCCCCGACCATCATACCTATCCGATAACACCACTTGACTATTTGTTCCACTTCAATTCAAAAGGAGCTGACAGTTATGGATATTATTACCATCGCGCAGAACTCAAAGGAACTGAATCTATAACCATTTCGGGAAAATCTTACACTTGCCAAAAATATGAATTCGCCACCGCTTATGAAACATTATATTTCTGGATTGCTGATATTAGTGGAATTAGATTTTGTTTAAAGTATACTCACAGCAATGCCTATAGCAATATAGAAGGTGAAGTAATAGTTTTTGAAACTACTGGCTATACCTTCCCTAGCAATCCGCACGAGAAAGGCTTGCCCTAAGTTGTATCACTACTTACTTACACATTCATAAAAATTGTTAAACCTATAATTTGGCATGATAAAAGGGGCTGTATTTAATTTGTACAGCCCCTTTTGTAAACTAACTATCTAGTTGCTAGACATTAACCACGACGCTCTCTATTCCTTTGAGCTATTATATATGCTCGCTCATAAGGGCTTAAGTTTGGATCGTTATATACATCCGAATCATCGTATTGTATTACCTTTGGCTGATAATCCTCAAACTCATCATATTCATCTTCCACACCTTCATCGTCAGCCTTGGTACTATTGATGTTAATTACGCCAATTGTTACACTTGTTGCAACAACCATAGCACCCCAAATTAATAGCCAAATTCTAGCTGGGAATATAGAAATGACTGCGAATAGTAGATGGTTGCTATTTAACCAAGCACTGTTTTTATATCCTAACATACCTCTTGAAGTATTGCTTGGACCTAAAACTAGCGCTGTGTTACTGGGCTCTACCTCGTCAACATGAATGGAGATGTATATAGGAGCACCAAGAACATTCTCATCTGCAACAATGTTTCTTAAAGTATTAATAATACTTGTTCCCGTGTCCCCCTTGATGATTCCTATAATAAAACTAGACAAACCAGTTCCTTCTAGTAATTCACCTATTTTGATTTCCATAGGATTGCCGTCCATATCTAGAACCGTCCAAGTTACACCACCTTCTGGGTCTTCTCTCTCCTCAAGATTATAATAAGGAGAATATCCATCTGGATCTTGCGTGATTATATTGCCATCTTCATCCTTTATTGTTACAGTGACTTCTTTAGGGATATAGTCATATTTTAACAGATATGGCAAATCTTTCTTAATGTCCCTTTCGTTAAACAATAAATGAATTAGTACTGGAATTGTCATTCTCTTACCGTCTGCAAGACCAATCCACGGTCCAGTTGCGGTATATGACGCATAACCGTTTTGGTCTATGTTTGTAAAGTTAGTGTGAATTAAGGTTTTAATGCGCTCGTTTTTATACCCTTCTTCTAAATAGGTTGATAAGCTTACATTTTTATCAAGGTTCCCATTATTGTAGTTTATGGTAATAAACTTATTAAGTAGTTCGGCATTTACTTTAGCTTGGTCTTCATAGTTTTCTCTAACATCATCAAATAATAGTGTCCCAGATGTTGCATCATCCAAAATCCCTGGTAGTAAAACATCTATAACAAACCATAATCCTGATGTGAAAATAAATGCCACAATTACTAAAGCTACTAGCCCTTTTTTGGCTACCTTCCTTGTCCCTGATTTTTTGTTTTTCACTTCGGTCACAATAAATGTAATTAGGTATGCTAAGAAAAATACTGCTGCAAGTATTAATCCTATAAAAACCCAAAATCCATAACTATTGCCTTCCTTAAATACCGTCAACGAAGAGATAACAGTAAGTGCAATCAATGCAGGAAAACCAATGACAAATAAAAATATTTTTAATACTGTTTTCATTTTATCTACCTCCTGCCTTTACTGTGAGTTTTTTGTACTTCTCATCAATGTATATAGTCATAGCATATGCGGCAAATATCATAAGAGTACAAAGTGCTGACCATTTAACTAGTCTTTCTCTTAGCGCAAATAATGGATAATATTTTTTGCTCATCTTTTCATTTGCCTCAAACCAATCCAACTGCTTAAGCGCGTCATGTCCGTTTGGTGCAGGTTTACCAGAAGAATCTAAAGTAATAAGCCCTACTTTAGGATCTTCCCCTTCATCAGCTACAAGAACAGCACCAACTTTTGCGCCATGTACTTTTGCATAGTAGTTTGCATATGCATATTCTCTCAAACCTTCGTCTTTTATGAAATAAAATACTGGATAAGTTGTTGGTGACTGATATGAACTGAAGCCTTCAAGAAGTCCAAATACGAAAGCCTCATCTATTGTGGTTTCTGTGCTATCTGGATCAACTAAGGTTCTTAAAGTCCCACCTAATCCCATACCGTTTACTAATGCAATCAAGTCTGCAAGTTTAAGATTTTCAGTGAGTAGTGATTCAATATCAATACCACCTAAACTAATACCAAAAGTTGAAAGTGTGGCTAGCAAGCCAGACACCGCTTCATTACCGCCAAGTTCTCTTCCAAGTACGCCCAAAACTGCATCTAACTTTGCGGGGGTTAAGTAATATCTTTTGGCAGTTCCTTCATCACCATACGCCAACTCATATTCATTAGGTGAAGAAATATATTTGAAGTTTGCCATTTCGAAATCAGATTCGGCGTCACCTCTTTTATATTTGCTCCAATCAGAGTTACCATCTGCTTCTAAATCAGCGATTGCTTTGCTCAATGCGTCATTGATTGTTGTTGGATCTGAATCTTCTTTATGAGCTTCATCATATGCGTATTTGTTTTCATAATAGTTTCTTATAACCTTTGTAGCCTGTTTAAAGCTGAAAACATAACCATCTGCATACATTCCATTTGGGCTATACCAAGCAGCATCTTCTTCATTATGCACTGTCTCAGACCCATCGGTATTTTTGCCGGAATAATTTTTGCCCTCAAACTTTTCTAGGTTATACAACTTAATAAAGTCTTCAACAGCACTACTTGCTTCTTCTGACTTATCTTTGTACTTTTGATTGGTAACCGTATAACTTCCAACATCGGTGTCGGTTTCCTCAATGTACTTCGTCCTTTCTTCCTCAAACTTGCCTTTTAACCAGAAGTCCATAGTCATAATTGGAGCTACAAATATTATTGCCGCTAGTAATGTTGCTACTGCTGCCCTAGTCCAGGCATTCCTCTTTACGATTAGCCTAAGTAGTAACTGGAAAATAATGAAAACTATCCATAATCCTAAGGCTAAATAAACACCCCAAACGCCCTCTCCTTTGTAGTAATTGAGTGTGCCAATCAATTGTGTTTGCCCAGTCCCAATCAAAGGATTGTCCATAAGGGGTTTTGAGGAAATTAAAACTAGGTGTACCATCAGTGGAAAACCAAGTGCGTAAAACAACACTTGAAAAACACGACCAACGGTTATGTTGCGTCTTATTTTACTCATATCCATCTCCTTCCCAAAAAATTTATCCTTACTTAAAAAATAAAGAATATTAATTATAATTATATTGTACGCGGTAATATAAGTCAATACGAAAAAATATTGACAACGGCATATTACTTCAGCATAATTTAATTGCAACCACCGTCACATCCCTTTAAAAACAATATGGTCACTATCAATGAGTGGCTAGATACAGTATAAATGCTACAATGTTAATAAAACATCGCTACGCTTAGTTTAAATGTAGCCCACTATCGCTCCTGTTAGAGAAATAATACAATTAATGAGAGGTCAATACAGCACAAACACTTCAAGTATTAACAAAAACATTGCTACGGTATAATTTAAACATAACTACTATCGCATCGCTTAAAGAACAATACGATTACTATAATATTTCAATGAGAGGTCAATACAAATGAATGTTACAATATTTAACGAATATCACGAAAAGCAACGGAAAGGTAAAGCTGCTAGGTTTTATCCAAACGGCATTCACATAGAATTGAAAAAATACCTAAATGTTGAAAGTAGCGACTTAAACATTACTACCATTACACAAGAAGACCCTGGCAATGGCTTTACAAAGGAACTACTAGACAACACAGATGTACTTGTATGGTGGTCAGATGTTTGGAATGAGCAAGTACTAAACGATGTTGTCACTAATGTTACTAAACGAGTTAAAGAAGGAATGGGACTTGTCGCACTCTATGGTGCAAATCAATCTAGAGTATTTAAAAGCCTATTAGGTACTACTTGTTTAAGCTCAAAAGATAATAAAAGCACCACAGTCAAACTAATTTCGCTAGACCCTAAACACCCTATCTGTAAAGATGTTAAATTCCCGGTAACATTTAGAGATGCAAATGTTTTAACTGAACCTTTTGATGTCCCTGCTCCAGAAACTGCACCCATTATATCCTGGTTTTCAACAGGCAATGTTTTACGCGCACTTATGACTTTCAAGGTAGGTAAAGGTAAGGTTGTATACTTTTATGGTGGATCAGACACTAGTGATTCTTACTTGAATGTTAATGTTAAAAAGCTAATTTCTAATTCAATTAAATATGTTGCACCAAAGGTTGAAACACCTGAAGATAGTGACCAAAATGCTAATGTTAAGGATGCTAAAAAAACTAAACGGTCTATATTTAAGAGAAAATAACTAGATGCTTTCATATCAAAAACTGACCACTTTTTGCGGTCAGTTAATTCGTATGGTTTTAAAATCCCTAATTATGTAAATATTTCTTCGCTAATCTATTTTGCAATCAGTTAGTTTGCGTGGTCTAATATGCTAACTAAAAGATTATTCATTACTTAATCAAATCTGGGAATGGATTTTCCAAAAACTTAATTGCTGTATTTAGATATTTACGTCCTCTCTTTTGGAACTTTTTATTTGCTGCACTACCTTTTTCATGCTTATGATCTGGTTCGGCTAGCATAACTAGACCAAGATAGAGCATCATTAAGTGAACCCTAATTTGAAAGGCATATGTGAATTCCAGTGATGGGTTAACACTTTTATATCCTCTAATAAAATAACGATTTTTCTGCACTGGTAAACAACCGTTTTGTGGAATAAAATCACCAGCTGGATCACCCCATATTGTTTTACTCCATCCACTGATACCTTGATAAAACGAACCATTCTTTTTGACAAACACTTTACCTTTTGTAAGAGAAAAATGTACTAGGCTACTTTCCACCTTAGTCAAGAAAGGTCTTGCCCTTTCAATGATGGCGTAAATTCTATCTATGTCTATTTTTGTATCATTTATAATTGCATCTGCAATGACATTATCCACAAGCGCTTTATATGCAACAGCCCAGTCATTTTCTAGCCCCATTGCCTCATATCCAAATCCCTGTCCCCTGATTTTATGGGCTTTAGCAAGATCTGCTCCTGCTTGGAATAAAGCAACGCCTCTATCGGCAAAACTTTTGAAAGTAGCAGATGGATAAGCAGTATCAAACGCAGATAGTATATAATGCGTCATCTTGCCATTTTCATCATTTCCTATATACACTATTTTAGGCACATTAACTTTAGCAGCTGCTAGTGTTTTGTATATGTCTATTTCAGAATTTCTCATCTTGAAACTATTTTCATTTTCAGGAGAAACTGCAGTATCGTTAGCGATTTTCATAAGGAAACTATTTTCTTTCGTTTTCACTAAAAAGGTTTGATAAAAGCCTTCCTGTCCTAAATCAGTAACAACCTCTGCATCACCTAGACCAGATTTGTTAAACAGTTCTCTTGCATGATATTTTGTTCCTTTACTTTGTTCCATATATCCTTCCCATTCAAAGCGTTTATATTATATTATTTTGTTCTGCATAAAACGTTCATACAGAATGTATGACCTATTCAATCCCATGCATAATATATATGTTTTTTATGTTTTTTGCAACTTTATCGCAATACAATAGCATTTCACACATTTTGTACATTACATCGCTTTTAGTCATCCATCTCGTTTAGTTAAAAACACCCTTTACCTAACTACCTTACTACCAGACTTTTAAACTATTACGCCTCAACTGGTAAAACTATTATTAATCTTCGTTAGGTTTCTCTTCCTCGTCTTTACTATCTTTAGACTTAAGTTTCAAGGCTAATTCTCTACGATAATTAACAAGATATGGATTTGATTTATCTAATCCAAATCTATCATCCAACATATATACAAATGATGTTAATTATCCTCATTAGGCTTCGCTTCCTCATCTTTACTATCTTTAGATTTAAGTTTCAAGGCTAATTCTCTACGATAGTTAACAAGGTATGGGATTTTCATAAACGCTAAAACACCAAGTATATAGACTGGGATGGAGATTGCTGGTTGAATAAGTTGCATAGGTAAGTTTGCTATACTCGCGGCCCATCCGTAATAAAATCCTTCGAATATGAAATATGATAATATCATTAAGATACTGCCTATTACTGGATATACAATCATCTCCCAAATTTTAACTTTTTCCCTTCTTAATGCAATTCTACAAAATACTGCAAGTAAAATTTTAGCTAGTGCAGTTATAGGCATGTATGGCACATATCCTGCTACTAAATCTGCGAGGCTAGCTCCAAGTGCTGCGCTCACTAAACAAAATGGCATAGGAAGAAAATAACAACCAAGCATTATAAAAATATCGCCAATATGAATATACCCTAGTACTAGAGGTATCTTTACATACGCCGTTGTTACAAGAATAAGTGCTGAAAATAAAGCTGTTATAGATATTCGTTTTATATTTGTTCTCATATAGCATAATGGTTACTTTTTCATAACCATTTCCCCCACTTTCATTCCAGAAGCAAATGCCCACATTAAGTTATATCCACCGCATTCACCATCTACATTCAATGCTTCACCTGTTGCATATAACCCATTATGGAGTTTACTTTCCAAAGTTTTTTCATCAAACTGTTTTTCAGAAAGTCCACCAGAAGCAATCTGCGCTAAATGAAAAGGACCAAGTTTAACATTTTTTATATTGTAATTTTTAATTTCTTTCGCAACATCGTCAATTCCTATATCTTTTAGATTACGAATGATATTTGCACATAATTCTTTGTGGAAGATACCGTTTAGACCAATTTCAAAAACTAATTTTTCTACTTGGTCTTTAGAATAATCTGGCATTAAATCTAATCTTACATCTACATTTTTAGGATTTGACAGCCTTGCTAATTTTACTGACAAATCAAATATGGCACTTCCAGATAGACCGTTATCTTTAAATAAAACTTCTCCAAGTTCGGAGCATACCTCCACTCCATCTACAATTAAATAAGCTCTCGCAACAATTCTAACTCCCCTCAGTCCTTTAAGATTTTTCCTATCGGATATAAAAGGAACTAATGCGGGTTTCATCTTAACCACATTATGCCCAAGCTTAGATAATAGTCTAGTACTATCTTTCCCAAAAGAAGCATTACTCCCAGTTGATAAAACTACTTTATCAAAAGTGTACTTATCATTTATTTTAAACCCTGGAGTTATACTAAATACTTCTTCGTGTATTACATTAATTTTCAAATCATCGATTGCTTTACGAAGGGCATTTTGTACAGTCGTTGCTTCTCCACTATATGGAAAAACTCTAGAGTCAACAACTTTAGTTAAAACTCCTAGACTAGCTAAAAAACTTCTTATCTCATCAATTCCAAATTCAGATAGGATATAACTACTAAAGTTATTGTTATATTTCCCTTCGGTGGTGTCAATATTTCCTAAATTACACTTTCCGTTTCCAGTAGCTAAAATTTTTCTACCAAGTCTTTCTTCTAACTCAAATAAAGTGACATCGGCACCGTTTTTTCTAGCAATAATGGCAGCTGTCATTCCAGACACCCCACCACCTACTATTCCAACTTTAGTTACTTTATTTATATCCATTTTCTCTTATATATAACCCATAAAAGCTTTCTCTTAGGTCATTACTATTTAAGCTCACCAACAATACTACTTAAAACTTCAGTACTACCTATTTTATGATTAACTTTTACTACTTAAAATTCCTAAGACTTTCTTTAATGCTACTGCTACAATCTATTTCCGTGCGGTTATGGACAGCTCTTATCTAGAAGTCGTAGCAACTATCATTGTTCGGGCATTATCTGTTTGTATAACGATTGCCAACTTATCTAGAAACCATTGCACATATCATTACTGATGCATTGACACTTAAATCTATTTACATGTGGTTATGCCAGCTCTTATTTAGAAGTCATGGCGTCTATCATTGGCAACACTTTACCACTTAAAAACCTAACCATAGCTCCACCTGCTGTGCATACATAATCAATGCTACCTATATCGATAAACTTACTAGCAGATGCAACAGTATCGCCACCACCAATAACAGTGTATCCTTTAGCTTCTGAAAATGCTTTCCATATTCCTCTAGTTCCATTAGCGCTTGCTTCCTTTTCATAAACGCCAGCTGGACCGTTAGAAAACACTGTACCTGCACGCATTATTTCATTTTTAAATATTTCTATTGTTTTACTTCCAATATCTGTTAGCATTACATCATCAGCTGGTAAATCGTTTACACTAACTTCTTTTCTTACTCCGTCCTTTTCAAACGCTAAATCTACTGGTAGTACAAATTGATCTCCATAACTACTTAGTAATTTTTTAGCCTGTTCTACAAAGACTAGCAGGTCTTTTCCCTTTAACCAATCTACATACGTTTTGCCTAGCTCAATGCCCTTTGCAATTAACATTATTTGACCAGTTACACCACAAGCAAGGATTTTATCAGCTATGCCATTTTTAAGCACATTTTCCATCATGCCAAACGCATCGGATATTTTAGCACCTCCGAGCACAAACACAACTGGCTTCTTTGCACCTTTCATAATGTTAGACAGCGCTTCATACTCTTTGAAAAACAGTGGTCCTGCATATGATGGCATAATTTGTGGAAACGCCACTAAACTTGGAGCATTTCTATGTGCTGCAGAAAAAGATTCGTTTACATATATATCAAAAAGGCCCTTCAGTCTTCTTACTAAATACACTCCACCCATCTCATTTTTATGTAGTTTAACATCCTTTTCGAAGGTGGAAACTTCTTCAGTTAAATATCTTAAATTACCAAGCAGTATTGCCTCTCCTGGTTTTAGTGCTTTTATTTTTTCAATAGCTCTATCTCCACAGACATCGTCTATGTACTCTACTTTTGTACCAACTAATTTTGATAAAATGCTTGCATGTTCTTCTAAAGATATTAAATTTTGATAATCTAATGTATCTCCTTGATGGGCAATAATTCCTACGCTAGCACCACCATCAAGCAAGTATTTTAGTGTGGGAGCTACTGCTTCTAATCTGTTAGTGTTTGTTATTTTACCGTTTGCATCTATCGGGGAATTGATATCAGGTCTAAACAGCACCTTTTTTCCCGCAACATCTATATCTAAAATATTTTTTATCTGCATCTTTAACTCCACTTAAAAATTATATTATATCCTTAAACATCTAGCCGTTATCTATATTTTAATACCACAACAACCGATATTTACTGTTTTTTCAAGCCGTAAACAGCTGAGTGTTTAACATATCGTTCACAACAACTAGGTGTTTATATTGAACTGCTTGTATAATTTTTCTAATTTATATGCTATTTTTTCCAACTAGGCATATTTAAGTACTTGTTGGTTTTATCGGTAGCTTCTTTGGAGGTTTTTTCTGTTTGCATAACGGCTCTTATACCATCCATTGTTTCAGGAATAACAACAGCTTCTTGTGGAATATTTATAGCAAACATAATGCTATCGCCAGTTTCAACAATACTATCTTCCCAAATAGCTATTTCATACATGTCTCCTCTTGGATTGCCAAGATCTCTAGCATATCTAAACAGTGAGGCATTTCCTAAGAAGCCATCATCAATTTTAACAAGTCTAATTCTTGGATGTTTTGCAAATGCTTTTAAAGCTTGCTCTTTGGTAATTTTTTGCTTACCCGTTGCAACTACTGTAATAATGTGACCATGCGTTACTGGAGTATGAACTAGAATTCCAGTTGCTTCAATGTGAGGCATAATTGTCATTAAATCAACTGCTTGATGAGAAGGTGCTTTATCAATTTGGAGTGCATTAGTTAATCCCCTATGATAGTCACCAGGGTCTGCTACTCTTCTAATAATGGTAATTGCAACTCTATCAATTCCAAATTCTTTATCCAAGCAATCCACTGCTCTAATTAGTCCTGTAGTGTTACAACTTGTTAACTTTAGAAAATCTACACCAAGACCTTTTTCATAGTTGGCATAGCCATGGAAAAACACGTCAGCAACTTCATTTTTTTCTCCACCTTGGAATATGGCTTTCACGCCATACTTTTTATATATTTCTTTATTCTTTATCCCTACGCCACCAGGTGTTGAATCAAGAATGACATCACATTTTTTAACTAAATCTTCAAGTGATCCAGAAACTGGTATCCCTCTAGCTGCAAACTCATCTTTTTTGAAATCAGCAGCCAAATACAAGTCATATGGCATCCCTTTTTCAAACAATGCTTGAACTGCGAGTGTTGGAGCAACGTCTGCTACACCAACAAGTTCCATATCTTTTTGATGGGCAACACCATCTGCTAATCTCTGTCCAATTACACCATATCCTGCTACGCCTACTTTAATTTTATTCATATTAATCCCTCCTGATTTTATAATCATTTATTTTATTATTTATCTTGATATTTTTAATAACCACACATTCATCGTTTTTCTTTAAAAATATCGTGTACGTTTAATATTATATATTAAATACCCTTTAAATTACAATTCATTATACACCTAACTAACCTATATATGCTGTGCAAAAAACTACTAATCTACTACTCTATTTTTCGGCTCCCACCAAATCTACACAACCTCAGACGCTTATTAGTTCAAAGTAAACTAAAGCTACTAATCTATTGTCTCTATTTCTTTTGCCAAGCACTCCTTTGTCATCCTTTCAAACCGACACAACTTTAAGCGTATATATAGGATAAAAAGCCATCAGTTTATAACCTATACATCCTTAAACAAAAATACCAGCAACAACATTTTCGTTATCACTGGTATAAAAGTTAAGTTTTATGTTGTCAGACTCTCTAGCTTGATATCTGTCCTAACTATACCTTTGCCATCTTAACTTTGATGGTATGTCCTTGAACATCGAATTCTTTTTCAGCGTCAGGCTTATCAACTCTTTCAATAGATGTAGCTAAAATATCTAATGCAATCTTTTCTTTGTTTTCATTAATCGCGGCTAAAGCAAATTCACTATCTGTGGTTATTTCAGCAACTATTCTTTGTTCTACTAAAAAGTCAGAATCTTTTCTAAGGACCTGGATTTGTCTTATAAGCTCCCTTATTAATCCTTCTGCAAGAAGGGTTTCATCGATTGTAGTATCTAGTGCTAGTGTTAGACCATTATCAATTGAGACAATGAAGTTTGCTTTTGGTCTTTCATTTCTTTCAACTATTTCAGCATCTAAGTCTACAAAGTCACCAATACTAACTTTACCAGTTTTTGCCATCTTATCTAGAGCCTTGTACTCATCATTAGTCATATTGTCTACAATGCCCTTTAGTTTTTGAGCTTCACCTTTTAGTGTTCTTCCAGCTATTCTAAAGTTTACTGTATAGAAAACATCGTTGAATATTGAGCTATCATTTGTAAATACAATGTCTTTGATATTAAGTTCATCTTTAATAACTTGGCTAAGAGGTGCAATGGTTTTCTCTAGTTTGCTCTCACCTTCTGTATCCTTCAAAATATATAGCGTAGATAGAGGTTGTTTTACCTTAATTTGTGCTTCATTTCTCATTCTTTGACCTGTGGTTATTATGTCCCTACTTACTTTAGTTTCTTCAAATATACTCTCTTCAAAAGGTATATCCATAACCTCAGGATAATTTGTTAAATATATTGATATTGGAGCATTTTTCTCAATTTCTCTTACAGTGTTTTGATAGATGTGTTCTGTAATGAAAGGAATAATTGGGGCCATTACTCCAAGGGTTGCTTTAATAGCTTTGTATAAGCAGGTGTATGCTATCATTTGGTCTTCTTTGTCTTCTGATTTCCAGAATCTCTTTCTGTTAATTCTTATATACCAATTACTGACTTCATCAACAAAAAATTCAAAATCTTTAACAACTGCTGCATGCTTATATGCTTCCATCGATTCTTTTGATGATTTTATAAAAGCGTTAACTCTTGCAAGTAGCCATTTATCACTATGGGTAAGCTTGGTATAATCTAGCTTAAAGTTCTCGATATCTGGGTTATCAATTGATGCATAGAGATTAAAGAATATGTATATATTCCAAAAGCTAATGATCTTTCTTCTAGACTCATCTGCTATTCCATATCCAAATCTTACATCCCCTGTATTTGGAACAGACATATATGTGTATCTAATTGAATCTGCGCCCATCTTTTCTGCAGCTTCATCAAATCTAATCATATATCCAGTTTTTGAAAACTTTTCCCCAGTTTCCTGAACGACTGAACCATGTGTAAACACTCTTTCATATGGTGCTTTACCAGTTATAGCAACACTCATAAATAACATGGAATAAAACCAAAGCCTGATTTGCTCATTCATTTCAAGCACTAGTTCTGATGGGAAGTTTTCACTAAAGTATTTTTTATCTTCAAAATATTTCTTGGTAGAAAATGGAGTAATACCAGCATCTAGCCAACAATCTCCTACATCCTTAACCCTTTCAACAAGTGCTCCGCATTTTTCACAGCGGATTTTAATCTTATCTATATATGGGCGATGGAGATGTGGTACGCCTTCTAACGAACCATGTTCGCTTCTTTCCTTTAATTCTTCTTTACTGCCTATGACATTAAGGTGACCACATTCACATGGATAAAATGGTAGAGGTAATCCATAGAATCTTTTTCTACTAATTGTCCAGTCACCCATATTGGTTAACCAGTCTAACATTCTCTTCCCACCACTTTCTGGGTCCCAAGTAACTGTCTTAATTGCTTCAATCATTAAAGGCCTTATCTTATCACTTGCTAGGTTCCATTCATCGACAAGCTTGAAGACAACTGGGGTTTTACATCTCCAGCAGTATGGATAACTGTGCTTATACATTTCTGTTTTGTATAACTTACATTCCCCATCTAGTCTATATACTACATCATCAACCAAGTCAGTAGTTTTCTTTCCTGTAAACTCGCCAAATCCTTTAACTATGACACCTTCATCGTTTATGGGACAGATACTTGGCAGACCATATTTTTTACCAAGTTCAAAGTCTTCTGCACCACACCCTGGAGCAATATGTACAACGCCAGTTCCTTCGGTTGCATCAACTTCGTCCCAAGCAACTATCTTATGCTCAAAACATTGACAATCAAAATCTTCAAAGCAAGTTTTATATGTTTTACCTATTAACTCTTCACCTTTAAATGGCTCAGATACACTTACAATATCACCCTTTAGTGCGCCAATTGCTTTTGCCCCAATGATTAAGGGTTTATCATCTGATTTAACAGTTACTTTTACATACTCAATTTCTGGATTGACTGCAAGTGCTACGTTACTAGTTAGCGTCCAAGGAGTAGTCGTCCATACCAAAATCTTTGCATCCATTTCCTCAATTGGAAGTTTTGCAAATATGGATAAGTGTTCTGTTTCTTTATATGAACCCGACATTTCATGCTCAGATAGACTTGTTCCACAACGAGGGCACCATGGTAGTGGTCTATAACTTTTAACTAGCCAGCCCTTTTCATTACAAATCTTTAGAAAATGCCATATTGAAGTTATATTTAAATCGCTATTTGTATAGTATGAATTATCCCAGTCCATCCATTGACCCAAGCGTTTACTTTGCTCGGTTATGATGGATGCATATTTTTGCACTCTCTCCATACAAGCTTCGGTAAACTTATCAATACCATAGCTATCTATTTCGCTTTTATCTTTAAGGCCTAGTTCTTTTTCTGTTTCAACTTCTACCCATAACCCTTGGGCATCAAAACCGTTTTGATATTGACAAGACTTTCCTAGCATAGCTTGGAATCTAATGTACATGTCTTTCAAGCTTCTTCCCCAAGCATGGTGAATACCCATTGGGTTATTAGCAGTAATTGGACCATCTAGGAATCTAAATCTTTTCCCGTTTTTGTTTTTTTCTACTAGTTTTTCAAAGCATTTTTCATCTTCCCAAAACTTTAAAATTTCTTTTTCTATCGCTACAAAATCTGCGTTAGGATTCTCCTTTTTCATTTTGCCTCCGGAAATATAAATATCTCAAATTACACGTGATTATACCACATATATATTATTTTTAACAAACAAATAATAGTACTACAAGAGTATATAGTACTACTGTTCAAGCTATATGTGAGCTTGTCACCTACCAATCAACTTAAAACACTTTCAAACTAACAAATGTCCTATCCACGTATTCAAACCATATCAAGCTACAAAATATGCTATTTTTAACCGTTATTGTTCCAAATTGATGAACTAGCCTTTATGGTACACTTTTATACATTCGCAACCTGTCAAGTTTGGAAATTACGCTCTACTTGTAACGGTCATTATGCTTTGCTATCAAACTGTCTTTTTCCTTCCCCATATGCGCATCACAACCCAGTTAATGATAATTAAAATACGCCCTACTTTTGGATGGCATCATTTACTGTGATTGCAGGCGTTTTTTCTCAACATATGTTCTTACTCATTCAAACCATATCGGGCTTACAAAATTTGTTTTCTTTTTTAAATGTAATTACACTTTGTGGGTAAATTGTCCTTTTTCTTCTCTATACACACATTCAAAACCTAGTTAGGACAAGTACAATACATCTACTTTTGAACATTATCATTTACTGTGTTTGCAGTCGTTTTTTCTTTTTATCTTCCATATATACACCTTTATGTGCTTTCCACACATTTTGAGCTGACAAAACCCAGGCTTTACTTCTAGCACATCTTATTCCTCTTACAATCTGATCAAACAACCTTTCATCTCTACTGTTATTCAAAGCATGGCAATAATTTGCGTATTTACTGTCAAAACTAACATTGACTAGTTGAGCGTTAGGTACATTTTCAAGCATTGCAGCCATTCTAATATTATTTGCTTCTTCGTAACTAAAACCAAAAACATAGTGAAGTAGATGCATGTAATCCTCAGTAAAAAAGCCAACCGTTGATGCATTCACCAGTTCATTAATGTTATGGCTAAATTTATATAGCCTCTCTAAGTTTGTTAAAATTCTAACACCTACGCCATTAACTGCGAGTATCTTATCTTCACCTAAAACGTTATCACGAGTTTTAATAACAAATACGTTATCTTTGTATAGCTCAAAAAGTTTTACCTTTAACTTTTCTAAAACATCATCTTGTAGGTAAAATCCAAAGATCGCATTGTCTTTTTTTCTTTTTTGAAAACCCCGTTCAAAAATGAGCCCGTGTTTTATGGGATTTAATGTAGGATCAAAATTAGTTATCCCAATGAGAAATGCGACAATACTACTACAGCCCATACCAACAAAATGTGGCCTATCATCAATTTCTCTTAAAATATCAGCAATGGATTTTACAACTAGAAACTCTAGTTCCATACCCATTTCCTTGATTTTTTCAAGTTCTTTATAAATTTCAGTGTAAATGTCTTCTGTTCCATGATTAAATTTATGAGCGTTCATGGTCGCGAGGTTTTCAAGATATGATAGTCTAGTTTCCTTATCCATCTCAAAAACATTTTGATTAAACTTGTTATCCAATTGTAGATGCCCTCCTAGTTGTATAGCACCATTATACAAAAAACGATGTCCTAACTAGCGGACATCGTTCAAGACTTTTACCATTTTTAATCAAAAACCAGTTTTTACATTATTATTTGTCTATAAAACTATACTACCTACTCACATTTAACCTCATAATAGTCAATAATTTCATACTTCCTAGAATCACGTTAAGTTGCAGGCGATTTAGCTTCTTCCCTGTGACACAACTAATCACATTTAATTCTGTATTTGTCTGCCATTGCTGCAATCTCATTTTTAATAGCCTCGCGTAAAGTTGCAGGTGATGTAACTTCCACTCTCGACCCGTACTGTAATGCCCAATATTTCATGGCCATTGGACTTACCATAAGCGATACTTCTACTTTATCATCAGGGAGTTCTTTTACATCTACACCAGTGCCAAACCATTCGCAAACATCATCAAATACTCCTACAGTACAAATAAACTCAACCCTTTCTGGTTTGTCAGCATACATATATGGTCTAGAGTTGGCAAGTTCTCCATAATCTATTCCGCCTTCATATCCTTTGACTGTATTTATTGGAGTCGATGGATCGTCTATAATTTGAACGTTTTTAATTTTATCCATGCGATAAAAAGTTATATCTTCCCACTTTTCATTTCTAGCCATTAAGAAATAATGTTGATTGTGTAATATCATTTGGTAAGGGCTAACTCTATGAGACTTAGTTTTATGCAGTTTTTTATCAACCCCATATTTATGATAATCAAAAGTAATCTGCTTGCCTTTTTCTATAGCTTCGCTCACAAAATCAATATTTAGAAAGAAGGATTGATTACTAGATCTTCTCCATTCTCCTACATGACAGATATGTTTAACACGAGATTTGAAATATTTACCACCTAACTTTACTAATTTATCAATTAGTTCTTTGGAGTGTGTTTTATTAATATGTGAACTACAAAGTACACTGTCTATGAGTAACCTTAACTCTGATTCTTCAAATAGTTTTTCTAAAAGATAATTGCCTTTGGGAGTTGATACAATCTCATATCCCATATCATTTAAATATTCTATATGTTTACCTATAGCTTTTCTTTCCACGGTTATTCCATACCTATTGTATAAAATGTCAATTATCTCTTTATGAGTCAATGGATGATCTACATCTGACTCATCATACAAGACTTCAAATATTCTCATCATTATTGTTCTTTGTGGCATATCTTACCTCCTATTGTTTTTCAGTTTTAATCATACTAATTTTCACTCTTTTTAGCCCATCTAACCTTGTACCTTATATGGTACATTTTTTATTAATGTTTGTCTATATCGAAATCCAAAATCATAGCCTTCAATTTACAAGCTATGATTTATCGTGCTATATTTCACTGTTATATATTCGTATTAATTTGATATAACGGGAACTAATAATCTATTATTTGGTATCCTTATCTTTCCACTATCCAAATAATATCATCCAATTGATTTTCTTTCCAGTTGCGAGCAATATCTCCCCCTTTTGACCTTGCACCTTAAAGCCCCACAACCGAGTATTTTTCAGTTCAGTTTCTAGGAACCTCCACCTTTTTCACCCCTGCGTTTGCCTGTAGGTCCCCTCCCAATTTCCATTACTACACAATACACTATTTAGTATCCCTCTTTTTATTCCGTATCTCAATCTCATCCAAGTACTTTTTAAGATTGGTCTTTAAAAGCATCATTTTGCTTCCCACGGGCTTTAAGAAGCTGAAGCCCAATTCCTATTCGCTACATAATCATTATTTAGCATCTTGCTTTTTGTTCCGAATCACAATCTCATCTGAGTAACTTTTTAAGATTAGTCTCTAAGAGTAGCCACTTTGCTTCCTACGGGTTTTAAAGAGTTACATCCCTGTTCCTATTCGCTACATAATCATCATTTAGCGTCCTTCTGTTTATGCGGTATCTTAATCTCATCTGAGTATTTTTGAAGATTGGTCTCTAGGAGTAGCCACTTTGCTTCATGGGGGTTTTGGCGGGTTTCATCCCAGTTCCTATTGACTATATATTGACCACTTTTGTTTTTATCAAAACATCTATATGAAACATATGAAGAGCCATCTTTTCTAAATTCAGTACCATCATCTTTAACAAAACAATAAATTAGATTATTCCCATTTCTATCTGTCTTTTTCCCGTTTTGTAAAAAAAACATTTTATCTTCTTTTCCTTTGAACTGGTCAAATATTTCATCGAGGCTATAAAGCCCGATAACTACCTCTTTAATCAACACAAGAGTTGGAGCTTTCTTTTTTTCACTGCCTTTCACTTCACTTTTTTTACGTGGTGTTTTAGGCTCACCACCTTCTTTCACTACCTTTTTTGCTTTTTTATTAACACTTTTTAAATGCTTATTAAAAAGCTCACTATTTACCCAGTCATACCTTAGCCAATGAACAAAAACATCTGCTGAATCAAATACTTGCTTGCACTCAAAATATCGTATAGTTGCCTCTAAAATACTATTAGATTCTACTCTTTTAAGGTTGTCTACATAATAAATTTTTCCAGTTTTATCTTGTATAAAAATAACATTGTCTTTGTAAAATCCCGGTTTAATATCTTCAATCCTAAAGAAATGATATAGATTATCCTCTCTAATCTTATATTTATCATCGTCTTTAAAAACAGCTAATGTTTGTAAGTAAAACAGCCATATTAAGCGGATGTTTTTTGCTTTATAAAAAGCTGATTTTTCCAAAGCATCATCAGCAAATGACTTTTGAAACTCAATTACTGTACTAGTATCTTTGTAATATGCATCAGCAATCTTATATCCACTTTCTTGCGGTACATCATTAGGATAAAAGCGTTTTTCAATTTCACAAAACGAACTAACTTTATTTTTCCATCCATCGTGCCAAGCAGAGTCCTTTTTATGCACAGTATGTTCTGCTCTTACCAGCGACACATTAATGGGATATAACTCATGATGGTCTTTTAAACTAAGTTTTCTCCTAAAATATGCATTGACATATACTCTTGGCTTATCCGCCCCCTTAGTCTCTTTATCCGTCCGCCCTTGCCTACTATATGGTGCAACAAATGTAAGTGACCAAGTATTTTCAGGATCTATAAACTCTTCATCTCCTAACCCCTGTTCAAACACCTCTTGTGCTGTGTATAAACTATAATCCTTTACCATCCTGGCTTTATAAATTTTCTCTTCCGCCAATTTCTTTTTACTCATCTTAACACTCCAAATCTTCGTATCATAAAAAAGAGCTACCTCTTCGTAGCTCCATTATACACAACACCCCGTCCCATCTTTGTCCCATAACCAAGCCTTTTCATATAAATCTTACCATCTTGACATCCTTATCCTCATTTTATATAATCTATTTGCTTTAGGCGGGAGCCAGCAACGGAGTCGATCGCGTTGACAGTGAAGAATGCTTAGAGCTGAAAGTTATATCTTTGAATATAACGGCATAGACTTCACAGATTAAATCATCTTCCTTCGAAGGTGATTTTTTCGTTTATACAACCACTATATATACATAACTACCCTTTATCAAATCTTGCCTTGCCAACTTAATAGACCTTGATATGACTATATCCCTTATCTTGTTTAATATAGCTCATAGTTTTATCACAACTGTAATCGTAAATATTGTCAAATGCATTTAAAACTAATAATGTGTTATTTTTACATCAGTTCTCTTCCTTGAAGCTTACTTGACCACTCACAAATAGCGGTAATAAAAAATCTCTTAAAGAAGCCAGTTCGTGATTTTCGATTATATTATTACAAACAATATCTTTCAAGTTTAAAACATTGAATTTTTTCACAATATCCGAATTGAATGCGATAGGGTAATCAAGTATTCTATCGCTACCAACAACAGGCATCTTTGTCCCTTTTGAATTATTTACTGCATAGTTAAACATGTTTTCACTACACAATGTCATTACTAAAAAATTATAATAGTCATTATTTATACATTTAAAATTATGTACAGTTCCAGCAACCGCGCCATCGAACGGCGCTATCCCTGCCTTTTTAAGATATGGCCTAATTGAGCCAAATAATATATCGCCCTTCTCCATTTTAAACAAATTGGTATCAAAATTTGAACTACTGTTGAACTCGCTCAGCGCAATCGACCCTGATGGCATAACACTTAAGTCTATTGTTTTAACTTCCGGTCCATCATAAGCATCAGTATTGCCAATTAAAACAAGATCTAATATCTTTTTGACTTCCCATCCTTCTGGTATCTCTCTTTTTAGCGCTTCGTTCCAAATCATCTTTCCGCCAGAAGATCTATAAGGTTTTCCATCTTCATTAGGAAATTCAAACTGTAAAAACCAATAATCATATATTGTCCTTGCAGTTAACTCAAGTTCTTTGTTAATAGAGTTGTTATTAGTCATTTTTTTGGTCAAGGTTAAGTATGTTTTAGCTATTTTTTTTTGTATGTTTTTTGGCGGAACCGGAATCATTATTTTTTTGAACATAACGTGAGTTAAATCGGGCTGTACAGAGTTTTTTGCGAATGATAAAGCTTGATTTCTAAAAAAATCAGACTGTAACACCGTAAATAAATAGTCTTTATCTAACTCTTCATCAATTAACGTAATAATGAATGAATTATTATGAACAACACCTTCGAACCCTCTAAAAGCAAGTCCAATTTGTCCCGTTCTTGTATAAATTATATCGTCCTTTTTTGCAACAACCGTAGAATTCACATCAGTTGATACATATCTTTTAAATTTGTTTTCTAACATATCTGCAATTCTAAGCAGAGGCAATTTAAATTTCCCATGCGAACTGTTACTAACTAGATGAGCTGAGTCTTTATTTATCGCCAAACCTTGACTTAACGACACATACTTTCCTATTGGCTTAAGCTCCATAATTAAATTCCTCCAGCTGCTTTTGGATTTCATTCTCAAGAAATTTTCCAATACTAAAAAGTTTATCCAGATTGGTTTTATGCACATTCATCTTTGTTTCGAATTCAAATGGAGTTAGTTCAATATATTCAATTTTTACATCAAAATATTCCCCTGCAGATAAAGAATAATTATTATCTTTAATATTTTTATAATCCACAACAACAGAAAAATTTTCAACACTTTCTTTGTTTATAAAAGTTAAAATAATTTTTTCTATTTCAGTCGGCGTCAGTCTCTTTTTCTTTAATCCTTGACTATCTTGATACTCTTCTCCTAAATTTGACGCATCTATTAAAATAACCTTATCCTGTGATTTACTCTTATCAAAGAATAATACAGAAACATTTGTCCCTGTGTTTGCAAATACATTAGTTGGCATCGAGATACAGCCATATACAATTTTGTCATCAACAATTTTTTTCCTCAGTCTCTTTTCAATGCCTTGTGATTTGTTTATAAAACCAGCAGGAACAACAATAGCCCCTTTCCCGCTGTCTTTTAATGAGTTAAGTACATGTTGTATAAAACATGTATATATCGCCATAGACTCTTTTTTCTTCGGCGGTACTGTAGGCACGCCAGCCCAAAACCTAGTTGTTTGAGCAGCTATACTTTCCCTCGTATCAGAAAAATCCATTTTAAATGGCGGGTTAGAAACAACAAAGTCAAATTGTCTTAATGTATGCCCGTCATCTGACCTATGATATGGTAAAACCAATGTATCTCCTTGAATAGCATTGTCAAGGGAAGTAATTAGCCCGTTTAAAATTAAGTTCAACTTTAACATTTTATTGCTTTTTTGCGAAATGTCTTGTGAAAAAATAGTACACCTATTTTCCCCTATTTGATGTGCGAGAGCCATCAACAACGTTCCCGTACCAGCCGATGGGTCATAGCATTCAATATTATTGTATTCGCCATCTCCAACGAGTAGCCTCGCCATAATAGTTGCTATTGAATGGGGTGTGTAATACTCTGCATATTTACCACCTCCAGCAGTATTATAGTCTTTTATTAAATATTCAAAAATAGCCGCAAAAAAATCGTAATGTTCTGAAAACGTTTCTTCAAACGAGAAATTAACTAACTTATCAACTAATGCTCTAGCAAAGTTAGCTCTTGCAGACTCATCAGTTACAAACACTGTTAATTTTTCAAAAAGAGGGATTTTTGTATTTTGTGATGTCTGTGTTGAAAAAATATCTATATTTTTATCAGCTATATCTATCATGGTTTGATCAAAAATCAAGTCAAAATCCCCTCTGGTCTGCTGATTCCAAAGATTAGATATTAAATGTTCAGGGTTAAGTCTTGGAATATCTGGTGAAAGCAAATCAAATAAATCAAGTCTCTCATCTTTGCTCATTTCCTTATAAACTCGTTCCCACCTGTCTGCACTTCTGAGTTTAGGGGAAATTTTCTTCATTTCATAACCAAATTTATCATTTAGAAATTTATAGAGAAAAACTTGTGTAATTATTTTATACTCGTTCCCATCATTGCCCATTCCATAGGATTGACACGTAGCTTTCAATGAGTCTATAAGATTAATTGTTTTTTGTTTAATATCCATAGTTTATTGCCTCTCTTTTATGCGCTCATATCATTGTATTGTTCCATGTATTGTGTACTTAGTCTTGATTGAAGAAATGTCCTATCCCCTCTTTCGAGCTTAAGATTTAACTCTTGATTACATTCCATAATTTGTTGCATTATTGTACGGTCAAAATATGTATCTAGTTTACGAATATGGCCTCTCTCATACACTTTTTGATCTATTCTTGCTTTAACATTATTTAAAAAAATCAAAATTTCTTCATCATATTCTGAAACAATAGGTGTTTCTTGTCTTTCTTTTCTACTTCTATTTTCTTCTCGTATCCTTTTATGTACCCTAGCAAACTTAAAATCATCACCATATTTTTTTAGCAAAGTATTATTTTTGTTTTGGAGTTCTTTAAGCTTTTTAAGCGTTTCGTCAAGAAATTTGACATGCTCTTCAAACTCATCGAGACCACTTATCACGAACCCTCTTTCTTTAAATCTTTGAATGAATGCTTCTTTTAGCGTTATATACTCGGGATCTTCTTGATCTATATTCTTCCTAAACTCTGTTATCACTCTATTCCATTTTTCTTGCACATTTTGGTCACCCGATACCACCTTCATCTCTTCTACAGTTAACTTATTAAATTTAAAAGTTATGCCATACATGGCTTCATTAATTATTTGTCTAGTCTCATCAGAGAGCTTGATTGCCTCTTTTTGATTAATATTGTCTATACAATGTTGAACGAGTGTAATCAATTTAGGAAGATTTTCTATTTTGAGCGTATTAAATTTTTCTTTTAAATCAACATCGCCAAATGTTTTTACTAAGTTGAAGCAATCCCTAGCAGTTGTCAAAGCACGCCTTAAATCTATCAAAACTTGTTTATCTTCAACCTCCGAAACTTCCTTATTGAACTCTTCAAGATTGTTCGTTGTGTAACTAAATAAAAGTTGCTTAGTCTCCTTTAATTGTCGTTCTAATTCTTCTGAGTTCTCAATGACTTGAGTAAATGTATCCGTAGCACATCCTTCACCTACTTCATTGGGATCGTTAAACCTATTCAATTCCTTCAAATATGCAGCATTAGTTTCCTCAAAACTTTGTTTAATGTCTGCATAATCTATAACATAGCCATACCTAAGTTTCTTATATGGTCTATTGACTCTCGTAATAGCTTGCAATAAATTATGGTCTTTTAATTGACGGCCAAAATATAGTCTTTTTAATCTCGGTGCGTCAAAACCAGTTAAAAGCATATTATATACAAACAGAATATCAATAGTCATATTTTTCTTAAAATCTGTAATTATCTGTCTTTGGGTTTCCTTATCATCACTATCATATAGAATAAGTTTAGCTTTCAACTCACTACAAATAATGTCATCTTTGTTATTCAACTCCGTTTGAATGTCGTTAAAATATTCATACATCTTTTTTGCCTGAGTGCTAGTTTCACAAATAACCATTCCGCCTAGTGTGTTATCAGCCTGACCTGCTCTAAATTCATTTAAATCTGATATAATAAATCTTAACAATTCTTTTACATATGCATCATGTTCTATGATATCTGATTTTTTTATATGTTTCTTTTCAACTAGCTTGTCTAATTCTTTATATATTTCTGACAGTCTTTCCTTATAGTATGTTGCCACTGGTTCTCGAAGTACCTTTAAAGTGTAACCATCTTGTATAGATTTGTCGTAATAGTATGTATGAAAATAATTACCAAAAATGCGCCAAGATTCCCTTTCTTCCTTCAATAGCGGCGTGCCTGTCAAAGCAATTTTTATTGCATTTTGGTCTGCATTAAATAAATTAGAAAGAAAACTACCTTCTGGCTTATACCCCCTATGCGCTTCATCCACGATAAAAATCCTTTGTAAGTTAATATCGTATTCCGCAAGATTTACAGCATCATGGTCTTCTTTAAATTTTTGAATATTAACAACTGTTATTTCTTTCTCTCCTGTGCTTCCTTGTTGAGATTGCCGAGTTCTAAACTGTTCCATTAATTTGTCCTTAGAATCAACAGTTTTAACAACAAGCCCCCTCGCTTCAAATTCATCTTTTGCTTGATTTAACAAATCTAACCTATCTACTATAAAATAGAAATTCGTGACTTGATTTTTAGTAGCAAAATAGTCTGTAAGGATATCGTGCAAAAAATACGCAAGTGCCGTCTTCCCACTACCCTGAGTGTGCCATACCACACCACTGTTTTCTCCTTGTTTTAACCTTCCTACTATTGCCAATGAAGCAAATAGTTGTGGGTACCGCATAATATGTTTTTGGTCAATCCACTCTATATTTCCATCAATTTCTTTTTGACTACTCACATAAACGATTCCGTAACGTAGCAAATATAATAACCGCTCTGGCGAACACATCGAGGTTAATATACGATTGGTGGGAGTGTTTACATCTAGATTGGTTTGATATTCTGGTGTAGCGCGAATTACCTGACAATTGTAATCAGAGAGAATTCTTTTTTCTAGTTCGGGATTTATGTCTTTATATGGATATTTTTCATTATATGGTGCAATCTCAGAATTAAGGGGGTTTTCCTCTCTAAACACACTAAAAACAGCTTCCTTTTTTGCTACTGTGCTGTAAAACGCACCTTGAATTGGAACAATGCCATTTATATCAGTAGCATATTCCATGTTGTTCGAGAATATCATCAGCTGTGTAATGTTAATAAACCTCCTAAACTTGCGATTAGGAAACCTGGCTTCATTCATCCTTTTGCTCTCTGCAATTATCCCCCCTATATTGTTAGGTTTTTTTACTTCGACAAAAACAAGAGGAAGTCCGTTAATAAATAAAGTAATGTCAGGCCTGAACTCTTCTTCCCCGTTTTTATACGTGAATTCTGCAGTAAAATGAAAGGTGTTATTGCCAATCTCATCAAAATCAATTAATTTAACTGGAGACACCGTTTTGAGCCTTTTAAAAAAACTTCTCCCTAAATCATCGTAATCTAATTCTTGTTTAATTTCTCTAAGCACTTGTCCGAACTCTCCAGCCGAATCAGGATTAAGTTTTGCAAATTGTTTCTTAAAAACATCAAGTAATATGTTAGTGTCTGGATCATATTTAGCACCAGCCTGGTCTGTTGAAATTTTTCCATAATACTCATAGCCTAATCTATGTAAATGTACCATTGCAGGCATTTGAACCCTTGTAGCTTCATTAAATAACATATTTATACCTCTTTATTTTGTATATCCATTCTTCGATTAGTTAAAATTACCATTTTATTCTTTTATCGCTGGCAAATATTTTAAATAATGGCAATGTGTGCCCACGATTATGCAACTGTTTTATCGTTTTATTGTAACATAAATATATTGCATTACACTAATAATGTTTTTTATTTCTTCACTACAATATATATGTTTATTCTCTGATTGCAACCTTAAATGTAAACCAATATTAATTTATAGAAAAAAGTATCGTTAATATTATTTGGCCAATCAAAGCTTATTTAAGTATTCACGGCATTGCCAGAATATAATGATTATTCAACAATAACCTCAAAAGGTTCACTAACCCCAACGCATCGTTCTTTATTATCCTTGGTAATAGTTATGAAACATTGAACATAATGTATTCCCGTGTATGCAGTACTTTCTTTTCTTGAGTTCAGCGGGTCGCCCTCTTTGCCATTACAGTTACAAAACTCTCCCCTCAAATCCTCTTTTTCTGTTGCTTCTTTTCCTGTGTTTGTAACTTGCCATTTCACCGTATAAGGGGGATGTATATTATGAAATGGGAAAAATATTAAACGTGTTTCTTTGGGTAAAATAGTTCCACTAGTTAAAAGATCATAAGTATCTCCCTTATCAACGCTCCGTTTAGCCTTAATGATAACATTAGATCTTTTAGGCAAACTCCACGGTGGTTTCATTTTATGAGTAACTTTTTCAAGTGCAACACATGAAAAGGATTTAGTCTCCTCGCACAACGACGCGAGCTTCTCTTTTAAAAGCTGGGTTTTATATTTCGTCATCAGTCTATCCACTGGCTTTTGAGCAAACATTTTTTTGAAAACTCTCTCAAAATCAGTGTAATTTGATAAACTGTCTAATTCCATAAAATCTGTATTTGCTTTACTTAACCATTCGTAAAACGATTGAGCCTTTGCTGGGTTTTCATTCCACTTATCAGCAAAATTTTCTAATTTCATAACTGGATTTTGTATTAAATATTTTCTGTTTGTATCTTTTATAATCCAGTGATCCATATTTTCTAACGCTTTACAGATGAATTCGTATATATTCTTTTCCCCGTCATAACATAAAGCCGTCAGTGTCGTTATAATCATAGATATTGGTTTTAGAGATTCTTCATCATCTCCAAAATAAACATCACGATGGCGTTTCAACAATTGGATTGCTTTTTGTAAAGTAGTTTTTTTAGGGTATTCGGGCAACCTCTCTACACTCCTAATAGCAGCTTGGTCTGCGTTTATTTGAATTCTTTCTCTAAACCATTCAGCATATCCCCTAGGATTGGTTGGAATGTAATGATAGGTTTTCGTGTCTTTATTTTTATCCGTAGCTAGTAGTGATAATTCTGGTCTGCTCATATTCTGATATAATTGTTTCAGCCTAATATCATTTCTATAATTTTCACTGAATGGGACAGCTGGAAGAATATCCATGTGAAAATTAAGGTTTTCGCTATACTGGAGCGTCCAACAACGTCGTCCTTCTTCATCAAGCATTTTCCTATATGTGTCGTGTTCTTCAAGTCGTTTACCAACTTTTGTCTTAACATAAGCTGGGCTCAAATCATCAAAAGCCTCAGTAAACATACAAACCAAATCAATGTCATAATCATCTTCTTCATTAATCGGCTTGATGGCAGTTCCATACATCATGCTGCCCTGTGGAAATATATGAACCTTATGCTTAGCTATTAAAGTTTCCTTCTGATTAAGCCAATCTGCAACACTGTTGTAAGCTCGCCTCATTAGCCCTTCTTGACTATCAGTAATATCAATTTCATCCGCAAGTTCATTCAATAATTTATTCAACAAATCATTCATTGTTTTCACCTATATTAATCGCTACTTCATATTTTTTATTCGTGTAATTATACACAACCAGTGGTAAATCAACTGTATTATTGCGGTGCCTTCCAATTTCTATAGCAACAGAAGCTGGAACCGCAGCAAAAACATGTATTTTTGTGTCATTTGTGCATTTTTTACGCAAATCTTCTTTTAACACTTGATAACAATGTACAAAGTTCTCTAATTGCGTTTTATTACGCAAATAATCATCATATTGTTCATGATCTGGTTTAACTTCAACAACAATAGCATTTTCCCAGGATGTAACTGATTGAACCTCCTCTTTCTTAATTTGCCCACTTAATGAAAGAATTAAGATAACTTTTTTAGGATTTTTATTTTCTTGAATATAATTTACAATATACGTTGTTTGATTTTCACTTATTTCCCAATCCCAAGTAGCTGGTGATTTTTTTAACTGATATACATCAATGTTTTGCTTGTTTGACAAAAGGTCTCCTAATTTTACAAGTAACGGAATTGGTCCTATTGCGAACACTGAAATATTTAAGAATCCACTCCTATAATTTTCGATTGCTGGAATTACTCTTTTTTCGAACGAACGAATTAAGTTCTTTTCTTCTAATTCCCAATATATTGGGTCTTCAACGCCATATGATGAATCCTTTAATGTTAAATCAATATCATCATCCATTGCCTTTTTAGGAACTAAGGCCTTTTGTATTTCAGTATTAATCATCATTTTCCGCCCATGCAAATTAGGAGAATACTTTAACACAAGGGTTGGGATAATACGCTCAATATTCGTTGTTTTTACAACAAATTCTTCGAAATCATTTTTGAGCTTTAGTAAGACATCGGGTGGATAATCTTCAGGATGAACAAAATCAATTTCGTGATGACAATCATAGCATAGTAATAATAGGTTTTGAATATCATTTATATCCATATTTGTGCTAATCATCTTAATTTTATATTCAGCTCGTTTGCCTTTGTCGCTAACTGGTAAATTATGTGCAATTTGCGAGAAGTTTCCCATTACTTTACTCAGTGGGTGCTGATAAATCAGCCTACCACATTTTTCACACCTACCAGCACTCATTGCCCAAAGCATCTTTTCAACTGAATTTTTAATTTTTTTACGTTCTGACATAACCTTAAAACTCCAATATTTATTTTGGGTTGTTTTGACACCATTTTTGCTATCAGCAATTCAATTGATGTATGCTCTGATAATTATAACATATAATTAAAATCTACAACAAAACTAATCGGACATAAAGTAATCATGTCCCATTAATGGGACGCTGCATCTGAAACCATAACAATTCTGCTTTTTAAAACCTAATTAACCATAATATAGAATAAGCGTTAGTTAAATTGCTAAAAAGCACATCCAAATTTAAACATAGTAATAAGGACCATAAACCTTTTAAACTAAAAAACGAACCCCTAATAAGAGTTCGCCTAAGGAATTATACTGGTGGGCGATAAGGGACTCGAACCCCTGACTTTCTCCACGTCAAGAAGACACTCTACCAGCTGAGTTAATCGCCCATTAAACTGAAATATATATTAGCAAAAAAATAATTAGATGTCTAGTAATATTTTTAGGATATAGTGTCTAGCGTAAATTAGGTTAGTTATTAAAGTAAGTGCAACGGTAAGCGCGCGAGCACAAATATTGAGAACTGTCTCTCAAGAATTATGTAATGGCTTTGTATATACATATATTGATTTAAGTGGGATAAAAGGATATTATTTTAAGTAAGTGGAGCTTGGTTTATTGATATATGATTAAAGTGTTATATTCATTAAATTAACTTGTTTCGATAAGATCGGTTTTTAGATTATATGATTAAGTGGATAAATAGTGTCCTGGAGGGTTGATTTGGGGATACGAAATGTATGGGTTTGAGGAGAGGGACCTTGATGAGAAGGATTGAAATAGTTGTTGGAATAGTTGCGGTGATTTTGCTTGTAGCACTTGCTTTGGTGGTAGGTATTGGGATTGTGGTTAAAGAGCCTGTGGATGAGCCTGCGTATGTTTTACCGAGTTATGAGGTTATGGGCTTGAGCGGGAGTGAAGGTGATGAATGTGTTATTACATTCGGTGAAATAGCAAAAGTTAATACGCTTGTTTTAGAGGAAAAGTTGCTGCCTTTACCCGAAGGGGTTGATAAACCTAGTAGAATGGGCGTGAATAGCTTTAGTTTATATTATAAAGATGGAGAAGAATATAAGCATTTCTACACTCAGGACTTTATTCACCCATATAGATATTGCTCCTTCCCTACTGTCACTACAGACGAGATTAAAATAACTGTTGATAATTCTTCCAATCTCGATTGGGAACTAACTAGTGTTACCCCTAAATTTGTTGAAAAAACATATAAAGACGACTTTGAAGTTGCTGCATATATTACCCTTCAATCTGGGTATGATATTAGAAATTATGATAAAAACCACTTTTCAATTATAACTACTGTTTACCTATCCTTTTTATGGTTTAACGAATATGGTGAAGTGTTTATGACTGATGATGAACATAATGGTGTCATGGTAGATGGTGAAGAAATAGTTGCTACCGTCATTTCAAATATTAGAAAAAATGCTAGCGAAGATGTAAAAATAATTCCCGTCTTTATAGGAAGAGACCATTCGGGCGAACAAAATGCTGCTTATGTACACTCACAAGGTATGGGACCATATAAAGAAACTCTTGCTAGTCAAATTAAAGACTTTATAGAAAAATATGATTTAGATGGAGCTTCTTTTGATTATGAATATCCTGCTAATAGTGAAGATAACAAGATTTACTATGAATTTTGTACCTACTTAAGAAGTGTTCTTGGTGAGGATATGTTTATCTCAGGTGCTACCTGCCATTGGATGTTTATACCCTTTAACCTTATGATGCAAGCAGGTAAAAATATAATGACTATGGATAGACTGGAAATTATGTCATATGACTTAAGAGATGGATTATCTACTGATGCATACCATTCAACATTTCAAAATGGCGCATATGACCAGTATGTAAGATTTAAGGACTTAGAAAAAGAAGGTGAGGAATGGGATCTACTTAGAGGTCTTGTCTATGGTGATAAAGATGCGAACTTCCCACTATCAAAAATAAACTTAGGTCTTCCCTTCTATTCTAGACCATTATCACTGGAGGCTTATTGGGGTGAATATAAATATAACGCACATAAGCTTGGAAAGTTTGGTAACTTAACTGAAAATGATACCTTCGGCAAGGAATATTTTAACTCCTGGCAAATGATTTATGATAAAACTGCATATGCTATAGATCAAGGGTTTGGTGGTGTTATGGTTTGGAACTATGCATGTGACCTTCCTATGAACCATGAGTGTTCTCTCTTTAGCGCAATTAAAGCAGCCATTGATAGTAGAAAGTAATAAGGCTTGTAATATCATTGTTATGAAAATAGCCTTGGGAAAAACCTAGGGCTATGTTTTTTGATTAGAAAATGTCACTTAATTTAGGTGCTTTCTATAAATTTGTTTATCATGCAGAGCTTACAAGAACCAAATTGGTTTGTAATTTATTGACTAAAAATGCTATAGATTTAGGTTAGATTCTTTTTAAGGTAATCTTTTACTTCCGTAACTGTTAACTCACCGAAATGGAAAAGTGATGCGGCTAGAGCCCCACTTGATCCTGCTTTTTTAAATGCATCTAAAAAATGTTCAAGCTTTCCACAGCCACCTGATGCAATAACTGGCACACTTACATTATCAACTAATGCTTTTGTCATCTCTATATCATAACCATCCTTTGTACCATCTGCATCCATTGAGGTTAAAAGAATTGATCCTGCCCCAAGAGATTCTACCTTTTTCGCCCATTCAATTACATCTATGCCTGTATCTACTTTACCACCGCTTATGAGCACGGTATAATTCCCTTCTTTTGAAGTGTGAGCATCAATAGCTACAACAACTTTATCACTTCCATATGCTTTAGATATTTCGGATATAAGTCTTGGGTTTTTTACAGCAGCTGAATTTATAGATACTTTACTTACGCCTAATTCAAATAGTTTTTTGGCATCTTCTAAAGAGGATATTCCCCCTCCTACTGTAAGTGGAATGCTAATACTGTTAACTACTTCTTTTATAGTATCGTACATTTTAGTTTTATTTTCTGTTGCAGCTGAGATATATAACATAACAAGCTCATCAGCACCTTGCCTGCAATATTCTTTAGCAAGGGAAACGGGGTATCCTGCATCTTTAATATCCACAAATTTAACACCCTTTACAACAATGCCATCTTTTATATCTAAACAAGGTATTATTTTATTTGTTTTCATATAGTTTCTCCGTTTTTGAATTGCTTTGTATATTATAATACCAACATATTAACACATTTTTTTAATTTTATGCTTGTATATGGGCATATATTTTTTAATAATTTATAAATTGCATTGTTTCAGGAGCAAATAATAAATCCTCGCTTGATGTAGCAAGGATTCAAAATTAACATTAAAGCTAGTATTTAGACCTTTTACATTAACTCAATCACAATAGTAGTGTTATGCGCGATTTTGATAGATATATTAGATTATTTATCTTCTATATCATCTTCTTGAGGTGGAAGTATTATAAAATCACCATCTAACATGCTAGAAAACCTTCTATCTTTTTCTACACTTTCATCTCTTCCATAAATGTTAATTTCAGTATCTAAAAATCTATTATTTTCGCCATATGTGAAATCACCTATAACCAGTGCTTTTTCCATTTTCTTTTCTGCTCTTCTCTTTTCTAGTTCTTCATGTATTCTTGCCCTATCTTCAGGTGTATATTTCAACATAAGAAGTGGTATTAAATTCATAACTGAACCAGCTATAGGAGCTAGTGAATAAAGTGGCCATGCCCATTTGGTAAACTCTGCTGATAGTGGAGCATTGGGGTTTGCCACAAACTTTTCAGGTTCAAATTTTAGTAGTGTAAGTGTAAGACCAGAGAAAAATGATGAGATACTTCCTGTCATTTTCGATAAGAAGTTTTGCATTGAAAAAACTGTTCCTTCATTCCTTTGCCCTGTTTTCCATTCGGTATAGTCAACACTATCACTCCATAATGCAGTAGTTGCAATGCCACACATATTCGACGGAAAATTAATCAGCGCATGCATAGCGCAAACTACAATCAGTCGCCAGCCTTCATACCCTACAAAAAACATAATTATTCTACAGACAATGTTAGCAACAGACGATATAACTAAAAGATTTTTCATCCCACCAAATTTTTTAGCAAAATATGGTGTGAAAAATATAGAGAAAAATCCTGGTAGTCCTGAAAGTATTAAAAACGGCAGTAAAATAGTTGCACCATTAACCACTTTGCCACCAATATTAACTCTCACCATTGTTTGGAAGAAATTTATTTGAGATAGGTTAAGCACGCAAACATTTAATATAGAGCCGATAGCAATCATTATTACTATTTTGTTGTGCTTCAAAAGACGAAAACCACCTAACATCTTTTTCTCGGGTGGTAAGTTAGGAACTCTTTCATTTATCTTTGAAAAAACTAAGGTTAATAACATTCCCCCAAAACCAAACACTACACCAAGCAATATAAAAAGTTGAGTTAAGGTTATAGGGATAATACCATCTAAAACAAGCCCTACTACTGTTGTTATAAGCCCTGGTATTAGTCCTCCAAACATTCCACCTATTCGACCCACATATGCCGCTTTTTCTCGTCGTTCTGGCAAATTTGAAATTCTAGCGACCATGCCCCACTGTGCCGTATCTTGGAAACTATAAAAAGTGTCCCATACAAAATATATACTTGAAACATAGGCAATTTTTGCAGCGTATGATGAAAATCCCCAATTTACAAATAACAAGCAAGCCATTATTCCAATGGGGATAGCAAAAATTCTAAGATATGGTTTTAATTTATCACCAGACTTTGGAGTCCTAGCATCTATTATTGCACCAGCTAAGGGATCATTAACAGCATCCCAACCACGCATAACACCAAGTATAACACCGGTATGCATAGGCTTTATAAACAACACAAAGTTGCAAAAATATTCAAACCAACCCGAAACAAGGTTATAGGTATGATTTTGACCCGCGACACCTAAGCCGAACCAGAATAACTCTTTATTTTGTACATCATATTTGGGATTTTCTTTGAAAATTCTAGATAACAAACCCTTTTTGCCAGTATACTGCTTTGTTTTAGCCATGCCCCCCCCACCTTCAAGTTATAAAAAGTTTATCACAAATATACTGTATCTTCAATACCAAATACATAAGCACATGCGCATGTAATTCAAAGTTAATTGTCATAGTAAGTGCAACGGTAAGGCGCACGGGCATAAAAACTTCTCAAACTAAGTGCAACTACTGAGTCTAATGTTAAAAGGCAACAGGTAATTTTTATAGTAACTGGAGTTACAGATAAGCTTCCGCTTAGCCAATATAAACACGATTATTAGGTAAGTAATCTTTTCAGTACGTATTTTAAGTTTATCTTAAAAACTAATTTTTACTCCAGCACTATTCTTCTTTTGATTCCATCATAACAGGTTGATCGCCTAACACTATATCTAACACTCTAAACACATCCAGTAAAGTACGGAAAGTATTGTCTATTATTACACTATACCACTTCATTTTTGCCTTGTTAGAGGATTTTGGAAAGCGAGATCTTTGAATTGATGGATGAAGCTCTTTTAAGAGATTATATCGAGCTTCATCTACTTTCACCAAGAACAACATTTTGTTGTTTTCTAGCTCATATATGTATGCAAAACAATATCTCCCACTAGCTCTTAAGTCATAGTGTGTATCTGCTAGCGGAAGGCCTGTTTGGGTATAATTTTCTCGGCAATTTAACTCTAAATTACTTCCATATTTATGTTGTAAATACACAGCTACCTTCTCTTTGTTGATTTCAAAATCTACACTTACTTTCTTACTTGCAATATCAATTATTTCTCCTAATTCTAATCCTTCTTCGTCTTTTTCTAAGATTAAATCAAGAATTTTATATAAGTCGTCTCCACATACAAAAGTATCATCTACAAATATGCAATACCACCTTTTACTTTCATCCTTTCTATGTCTTGGAAAACTACTCTTGTTAATTAAAGGATGTTTCTTTTTAATTACTCTTTCTATATGAGGTTCTATTTTTACTAATAAAAACACCCTGCCATCCCTAAGCTCATAGACATATACAAAGCATTCCCTACCACCATCTCTTAAATCGTAGTGCGTGTCTGCAAGTGGTAAATTTCCACTAGCATTGTAATTAGCTCTTCTGTTTAACTCAACATATGCACCATGTTTTCTTTCTAAATAGTCAGCAATACTTTTCTTGGTTATCTCAGATTTTCCAACTGTAAATTCACCCGCCAAAGCCATTGCCTCTTTAAATCCAAATTCTTTTTCTTCGAATTCTTCTTTGATAATATCTTGTTCAACAAAATCTTGTACCAGCCATTCATCTGCCTTTTCAGTGGGTGCAGGTGCAACCTCTTTTTCAACTAGCTTTGTATCCGCTACCTCCTTTGGCGTTATGTTTTTTGGCGCATCAGCAAAGGGCACAGTATCTGCTTTTGCACTTCTTTTCTTTTGATACTTTATGAGTAGATAGATAATTACAATCGTAAGTATTGCAATGATAACCCCCAGCACTATTGCTGCAATTATCTCTCCTTGGGTCGGCGGTCTCCTTATGACTGCTGATAGAATGTTTAACATGGTATTTCTCTCCTTAACTATTTTGTTACAGTGTATTATGTTGTTTTTGTTTTTACCGTCTTTTCGGATTTAATTAATTTAAACCTTTGTTTTATATTGCTTTTCTTTTGTTCAACTTTGAGTATTACAAGTAGAATGTATATTTGGTTACTATGCGGGTATTTTTACGGTTTTGTTGGGTTTCTTTTGTTTGGTTTTAAGTATTACAAGTAGAATGTGTATTTAGCTACTATGCAAGTACTTTTGTGGTTTTGTTGGATTTACTTTTATTTGGTCTTCTTTGATTGTAACTATCATCTTTTTCTTTATTTCTACGTTCAATTACTATGATGATAAAGATTAGTTGAATGATTATGATAGATAGTAAAAGTAGTATTAGCCAGAACCAGCTATAGTAGGTATCAGCAGGTTTTGCAATTACAAAATCGCCCGTTGATAATATGTCAAATACTAGCTCATCACCATCTACTATCACTTCTTTTTCCACAATGCGATTATCTTCTATTATGTATATGGTATAACGTTCACCATCTTCAACTTTTGGAAGATCGGGGTGTATTTTCATTCGGACTGTAATAACTGTACCAGGATGAACTTCCTTATCTCCAATCATTACTTTTATGTTGTATGCTTGTGCAGTCTGCTTATCATTTGGAATTACAATCTTTTTATCAGCTGTATCTATGGGGATGACTGAAATTACAAGAAATGCTTCTTTATCAAAACCGTCTGGAGATGTCCCTTCTCCATATACTGATTCTGTATCGTCTGGGTCTATTGCTGGATCTGTTGTTATAACCTTAAGAAATTCACCATATGTGGCAGTATATGTTTTATCCCCTGTCACAACAGTTATCTCGGGAGTCCAACCTTCGACTCTATATATATACCTATCATCACTACCTTCACGGCTAAAAGCAGGACCGTCATAACTTGGCAAGTCCCCGTATGCAACTATACTTGTAGAAAGCACTGTACTATCGTCATTTTTCCAAGTGATAGTATACATGTTAACTGTAGAGGCAAAGTTAGCAGTAATAGTTATGTTCCCATTCACTACTGTGCTACTACTTGTCCAGCCTGTAAAGGTGTATGTATATTGATCCGTAGGCCTCATTACTTCAGCAACTATTTCTACTCCGTGTATCACAAGAGTTTTGCTGGTACCACATCTAAATTGAGTTCCGTAAGGCACATTCGGTATGGATTTAATCTTTACATTACCATAATCAACATTGGAACTAACTATCGTAACTGTGTACTTATTTATCTCCCATTTTGCAAATAAGTCTAAATCTGTTGATGGCATCTTGTTAAATACATATTCAACTCCTGAAAAATCTTCAGCTATAAACCAACCCCTAAATGCATGACCTTCCTTTGTTGGGTCAACAGGTTTTGTAACTGGCGTGTTATAGTTTTGTGTTATGCTTCCTACTGGACTTCCACCATTGGTGTGGAAAGTGATTGTGGTTGGTCCTGCAAGCCAATTGGCATATAATGTGGTATCACTAGTAATCATTGTTATAACATTGCCTAATTTGTCATAAACTTTTGTAACACCACCATCTAAATACCAACCCAAAAAGGCGCAACCCTCTTTACTTGGGATAGGCACATCTATTTGATTTCCATAGGTTTTAGCATCATACAGTGTTCCGACTCCATCTACATAATATGCATATTCTAATGTGTCTGGTGTGCCTCCATCATAATTGAATGTCACTTTATGCCTAGGCACATCCACTAGTTTTATAAAATTCCCTTCACCTTTAAGAACATACTTGCTACTATCTGCAAGTCTAAATCTTATGACATTAGCATTTGCTTTGCCTTCTCCTAGAGCAGTAGTATCTGCAATTATAGTCCCTTCAACATATTCATCTGAAACGCGAACAGGACGAACTATAAGTTTATTACTTAGCTCATAAATTGCGCCTGCTCTTAGGGTTAAAAACTTATTTTCAGCAAGCTCTATTATTCCATTAACATACACTCCTTGCTCAATGTTTAGTATCCCATTTTGAGAAATTGAGACACCGTTAGTGGCAAAACCTAGATTAATTTTCTTAAGTGTCATAATCCCATTATTTATTATAACAGCAGTTGTTGATAGGTCAGGATTATTACATTCTCTAATATCTACATTATTAAGGAATAAAAAGCCACCTGCATCTACATTAAATGTCGTACCTGACTTACCTTCTGCAGTAAACAGTAAATTAGATATTCTCACATCACAGTGACTAGCTATAGTAAAAAGAGGTGCTATATGACCCAAGTATCTTTGGATTATGACCTTTTTGCCTAAACGTAACTGAATGTTTTTAGATAATGAATTAAACGATGTTTCTGTAAAACGGATATCATCATCAATGGTGTATTCATCCACCATACATATAATTGCTCCAGTTTCTGTAGACTTTGTGTATGCTGCTTCTAATGTTTTTAATGCGGTTAATGCTGTTAGTCCATCATTAGAATCATCGCCCGTTGCTTGTGAAACATAGTACATCCCAGCTGCATATCTTAAAAGTTCTATATCTTTTCTTTCAGTTCCATCTTTAACTAAAATATCATAACCTTGTTCCTTTACAGCATAATGCAAGTCAAAAAAGCTTTCGTCCAAAACTTCATCTATATATACTTTACCAATTTCTGGAGTGGTCATATTAAATGTAATAGCCGTTGAAACTCTAAATGTTTCGTCACATGCAATAGTTCCACCATTAAGTAAAACTTCTCCGTCCATGTTAAACCTTCCAGATAAAGTTAATACGCCTGAATTGATTGACAACATTACATCATCTCCTAATTCAGTATGCTTTCTAATGTAAATGTGAGCTTTGCTTGTTATGGTAAGCGGACCGTCAATTGGTAGAGTGTCCATAATATAAATAGTTCCTTCTCTTTGCCCCATTACCTCCAATGCTTTTTGTAATGTAGCAAAAGGATCAGCTTTTGTACCTGCACCCGAATCTGAACCAGTGCTCTTAACATAGTATGTAGCCAGTGTTTTAGAAGCAAGCACAAGGTTTAAACCAGCTTTTTCAAGCGTTTTGGCATTATCTGTCAATGCAAAGTAGTCAGTATTAGTATTATTTGTTACTACAGTATCGCCATCAACATGCTCATCTAGCTTAATGGACACGGGTAAATTATTTGAATAAGCATTAGCATCAAATGTTGATTTTCCTCCCAGTCTGATCGCACCGCTATCTTGATATATGAGCTCAGGTGAATCTGTCAATTTCAAACTTCCACCATTAACATAAACGATGTGCCCTTTAGGATTAAACAGAGCGCTTGGACTATCTTTCCCTAAAATATTTATCTTTCCAGAAATGGTTAATATTCCTGAATTAACTGTGAACATGTCGTCAGTAAACGGAGCATAATATACATTATTGATTAGACCACCAGGATATCTTATTATATTAATTCCCTCTAAATCTGTTGTTAATAGAGTGTCGCTATCAATGGTGATACCATCTAACATATAATAGACAGAATATGGCTCTAGTTTTGCCAGTAACCCTTCAACTGAATTAAATGGACTATGTGCACTACCATCGCCATTTGTTAGTTTTGTACCATCTATATATCCACCTATATATGAAATAACTACATTAACACCATTTTTTGCTAAAATCGCATTACTACCTATATAATCAAAGTTTTGTATATACTGACTTGCATCTGTAATAACACGTTTCCCTGGTACAACCAACACAGTACCACGAGCTTGATTATATGAATCAATTTTATATTTAAAATCCGTTCTGGTAAAAAGACCATCTAACACAATAACAACATCATCAGGATTTGAATCTCTATTATTTAGATAGATATCTCCATCTATATCTCCGTCCATGTTTATGAATGTTAAAGCTCCTTTAGTTGTGTTTTGGGAAACTTCAAACGCGTGTAGCGTACCTGAATTCTGGCTATCAGATGTTGGTATATTTCCATTAATTTTTATTCCACCCACCGTAACTCTCGCTTGATTTCCGTCCACATTCACAACAGTAAAGGGCGCATATGCGCCAGAGCGTATACGATTATTAATTATTTCCCCTCCTGATAACTTCAGTTTTCCATTATGTGCACCTATAACTCTAAAAGCCTCATTAGAAGCAATATATCCGCCTTTAATAATTGCCGTGCCACGATTTACAGTTATAAGTGCGTATTCGCATTTGTTTTCTATAATGCTACCACCTTCCATAGTAAATGTACCACCAACAGATGCATCAAACATACTATTACCAGTGTTGTTTTTAAATATTCCACCTTTTATTACAAAACTACTACCAATAGCACCTACTGCATCATCTGCAACAAAAGCTATTGAGGCTCCTACAGTTGAGCTATTGCCTTCAAATCGACCGTTTGTAACAATTGCTTCTGAGCCAGTAATTATATGCATAAAATAACCACGGAACATGTTATTTAAAAAATTAGTACCGTTAAAATATGCTTTCCCCGAACTAAATTGAATAAAACCTGACTGCTCCACAATATTTCCGCTCATTTCACCACCATTGAAATTAGTAATTGACCCAGTCGATAAAGACATAAACGGTCTATGATTAGGAATTATAGTGTTATTAGAAAAAAGTCCGCCATTCATATTGAAAACCGATACATCATGCATCGCCATCATTGTTGCGCATATGTTTTCATCAATCACCCCTGCGTTCATAATAAATTCGCTTCCGTTTGTAATTCTAAATAATTCACCTACTACATTATTATTAATTTCCGTTCCTGAAATAACTATTTTTGAACCCACAACAGTTGCTAGTGCTGATTCGGTATTGTTAGTAATAAGATTATTAGAATGAATTTTTCCACTATTAAGATATATAGCAGAGCTGTCTGTTATCACAAAAAAACCATAGCCAGTGTTGTTTCTAATCTCTCCACCGTTCATTTCAAACTCTGAATTACCATATAAATAAACTGCATTTCCATATCCAACAAGTGTATTATCCTCAATAAGTCCATTGTTAAATATAAAACTCCCACCATTACTAATGCTTGCAAATTGGTACTTAGTTTCAGTAATTTTTCCTCCATTCATAATAAATGAGTTTTGTCCATTCATATACACGACCGAGCTGAAACCCTTAATTACAGTATTCTCTCCCATAACAAAGCTCGCACCTGTTACTCCTCCTTGCATCTTAACAAGACTATTATTGCCCGTAATATGGTCGTTACAAACAGTAAATACTACATTCTGAGTAGAAAATGTTACCCCACTTCCAAGCACGATTCTGTCATTTAAGGATGGGCTAAAATATATCGATACATCCCAAGTTGCACTGGTTCCTCCAGCATCATTAGTTATTTTACCGTCTAAGTTATAATTACTATTAATTGGCACAACACCTAAAACCATTATAGAATAGTAGTGCAAATCGCCTGTTGGGTCATTTTTTAATATTTGTAAAGCTTTTTCAAAAGTTTGTACTGATGTCTCTGTAGTTAATCCATCATTAGTATCGATACCACTAGTACCACCGACAAATATAAAACTTCCTGTTACAACATATTTAGAGTCTTGTTTCACAATATCTATTTTTTCATTCACAGCAACGCTTTTTATATACGTTGCGGTACTTGTATTAACCAGGGTTTTCCCGATCATTTCTGGTCCGACAGAAACTTCGAATTGTTGAGTCGCTAGTGTATCATCTTCAATGATTGGTGCAGTTGTTGCATTATATGCTGAAAATCTCAGTGGCTTTTTGCTGTTTTTGGTTAAAGTTACCGTTCCACCCACAACATTAATGTAATTAACCTCACCCCCAGCGTATATAAACGATCCTTCATCATAAACTCTTACACTCCCCCTAATGGCCCCATTTTTTAATGTTAATTTGCCTGAAGAACTAAAGATTGTAAATAAATCTGTAGTATCATAACCTGAAAACTCTATCCCTGCTTTATCAATTTCAAAGTTGTCTTGAACATCATGAGTCCTAATAAGCACAATCTTGCTTAAACCGTATATATCCAGTAACTCATATGCCTTCTCAAATGTTCGGACCGCACATGTAACACCTAATCCGCTTAGTGTGTCATCCCCAGCGGCTGTGTCTAAAAATATAGCTTCGCTCCATATTACCCAATAACTTTTTGAATAACCAGGCTTTCGTGATATTTTCGCCTCTTTTATTGAGAGTGGGTTACCACCACTCTAATTATTAATTTATCACCAAGCTGGATTGATTCGTCACTTTTCTGAGCAATAAAATCACCATGTTTCCAATCCTCATCTAAGTGCATTACAAGAGAGTCAACCAACGAAGATGTAAATGTAAGAGTTATTCCAGACTTTAATAAAGTTCCCTTTCCGCTTATAACATTAATTTTTGTAAGTGGCCAAATGGAATCGTATGATAAGTAATTATCACTATTAAATGCGACACCTACGCCACCGTCTAGTACTTTAATTGGCTCTTCTACATGTGGAGCAGCTAATGTTGCACCAACACCACCTAATACAACACCTACCGAATAGATGTCTTGTACTTCTATATACCCATCAGATTCAATTACAACTTTGCCTTGGTTTGCGTTAATACCTATACCTTTTGAGACATACATCTTAGCATTTAGCGTAAATTGCTGCCCCGCGATTAAAGTCACGGAACCAAATTGACCTGTATATATGCCTTCAGGAAAATCACTTGAGTTCCATTGCTGATTACTACTTACAGAAAGATTGCCTGCTAGCACTAATTTATTTATTATGTTGGGCTGAATTGCATTTTGTTCTATGGCTATTTCTACAGCTCTTGCATATGTCTTGACAGGTTGATCTAATTTTGCCCCAGTAAAAGTATCATCCCCATCATCTGATACATAAATTTTTCCGTCTACATATATTGAAGATGGAGGTGGTGGAAGGACTGGTTTTTCCTTTATGCATATATCACCGTCATCGTTTTTGTATATCTCGTAATCTTCTGCAAATGCTGAACCTAATGAAAATTTTTCAAGAGGCAAATCTAAACCTCTAGAGGCAACTACAACAGTTCCATTCTGCGTTGGTAAACTGGCAAGCTTATATGAATGTGTAGGAACATTCAAAAATGATAGTGTACTTCCTGCATCCAAGGCAATAAGTCCTTCTACTAATACGTCGCTGTCCAAAAGGACATTACCACTTACTGCCGTGATGGCTACAGTGTCAATGGATGCGCCTTTTATATAAAAATCTTTTATGACTAGTCGTGAGTTTTTTACAAGTAGTAAACTGCCTTCATAACCATCAGCTGCTGATATTTTATTAGCTCCCGCTGTAGTTATAGTTTCGCCATCAAGTGTATAATTGCTTGTAAACTCTACACTTCCTCCTAGAATTGCTACACCTCCACCATGCTCAGAACCATTACCTACTAACTCTAATGCTTTATCTATGGTCTGAACTGGAGCGATAGGTGTACCAGGATTAGTATCATCACCCGTCAGCCCTATTGGTTCAAGATATACATAATCATCTGGCGCAGCTAAAGCTTGTCCTGCATTTCTAATCATAAATGTAAATAGTAGTGCTACCATTAAAAATATTAGCACCACTAATAATGAATATTTACTGTTAAACTTAACTACTTTATTCTTGTCCAAACCATCCTCCCTGTTCGTAGAATGCACCATCCACAAACCTAATGATTTTATTAACTTTCAAATGTCACATACACGACTTGCTTTTCACAACTGCACATGTAATGAACAAATTGTCGCTACCTAACTTAATACAACTAATGCTACTCTAATAGCCTCAACTGAAATGCCTGTTTACACAACCATCTAATGGTCATCGTTTGAATTAAGTACATCTAGCTCAAGCGAGATAGATGGAGCTCAATTACCCTACAAGTTTTCAGTTGAGTACCAATTTACACAACTTATATTAGGGGCAACCTTGCAATAAACGAAATACCCTACCATCCACTATATAGACAAATGGTATGCATTAGCTTAGAAAGCTTTGGTTATATAAAGTTCATAAATGATGACTGGGAAAACTCACAAAGAAATATACACAAAGCAAGATATGTTGGTAACTCTAATCATTAAACTTTATACTTACAATTTTCGTAAAATATAACAAGTTTGCATATTGCTGTGTTAAGTGCTTATAATTTATTATATAAATTAATTTAAGTCAACCAAAAAGCTGATAAATTTATAAATATTTATATTTTAACCAAAAATTAACCTGGAAAACATAATTTTGTCGAGTTATTTGACGGTTTTTTGTATCTTTATATTTTCGCATTGATAAAATTATTTGAATTCATAAATCGCCTTTTAATGCGACCGTTTTTCACAACATTTTGTACTTTATGCATAATCTTAAAAACATGCTATCTTCTACCGATAAAATTTAAAAATATCGCATTCTAACGCAAGCGATTTGATTTTTTGCTGTCTTTTTAACAGTCCTAATAATGCATAAATCACCCTTATTACCAACTCAAAACCATTCTTGTTTGTATGATTTTTTAAAGCTTTGTGATTTTCTAAAACCGCAATCTATAACGACAAAATGCTTATTTGCTATTACACCAACTTTTTGCCCAATCCTGAACTATACATGTGCATTCTCTTTTGTATCTACTTAACATCACCACAAGGTTGTCGTCAGCTCGCATCGTGAGATATTATAGTTTTTCTTTCGTCATACGCTTGGTGGCTCAACACTTCCCAGCTCATTTGCCCTGCTTCTTGCACGATTAGTCATCCTTCCTTATATGCTTAGCTCGCCTCTGGTTAGGTCCGCCTGCATCGCATCACGCTATTATACCTCCTTCGTTATATGCTTTACATCACCTTAAACAATGATAATCAATACTCGCATTCTGGTTAGATTTTATATTTCATTTGCATTTTTCTACCGATATGATAATATCAATACAATGAAAGATAAGAAAAAATGTTTAATTTGGATAAATAGACTAGCAGGTAGCTATAACAAACTCAGTGAGAAAAAAATCATTGCTGTTTTTGGTGAAAACTACGAGGTATCAATACGATACATACAAAATCCTGGCGAAAAACTTGGCAACATACAAGGATTTGATCGAGTTGTTGCTTGTGGTGGAGATGGCACCCTTTATACATTACTTAATACCCCAAACCCTAACAATTCTCAATTAATCTTTTGCCCCTTTGGCACAATGAACGAAAAATTTAAAAGCGCTAAATCTAGTGTTTTTCATTTCGATAAACTAAGTGATATCAATGGCAAGGTTTTTTCATATGTGTGTGCTACAGGCTCTTTTACCCCACTAGGATATACTGTGCAAAGCAGAATAAAGAAAAAGTTTAAAGTTCTCGCTTACCTTTTTAAGGTCATAAAAGAATATAAAGTTGCTAACATTAAAGCGACTGTTAGAATTGACGATATCGAGTATCAAGATAAATATTCACTCATTATGGTTATAGACTCACCTAGATGTTTTGGCTTTAGGTTTAATAGAATGTTTAAGCCTAATGATGATGACATGCATATACTTCTTATCAGATCCCCTGGCCCAGATAATTTTGCAAATCGCGTTAAAATGTTCTTCCCCTTCTTTAGAGCATTCTTTATAGGATTTGGTAAAGAATACGAAAGTGATAACATACTTTTTAAACCCTTTAATCATGCTTCATTAACTTTCGAAGAAGACATGGTTTTTTGTAGCGACGGAGAAAAAGTAGTTTTCCCTAGTGGTACTTTAAATGTAAAGCGCATCCCTATGGACCCTGGTGTAACTATTTATTCCCGTAATACCATATCTAAGTTGCATAGAATAAAAGCAACTCTTTAATTTTTCACATTCGAAATACTAATCTTTAAATCTTTGGTCTAAAATATAGCCTTACTGTAGAGTATAATTGTTTAATCTGTTAGGTTTAAATTATAGAAAAAAAACTATGCTTTAGCGCTTTATGGTTTTTTGGAATAGTCTTAAGTAGTAATTAATATCGTCTTGAAATTCTGGTTGATTTTTTATAGTTTCCAAGCATTAATCGATAGTCTCTACTAACAAAATGATATGTTAAAATGATTTTTATGGATCTTTTGATTAATCCATAAGCTGTCCTTATATACTCGCGTTTACTTAAATTGGTTACAAAGCCTTCTTTCAGTATGGGATTATACTGCACTACTTTGTTTGCTTTATAAAACAATCTACTGTTTAGCTTGGTAGAATCAAGTAGTCTAAAACCCTTCCTTTCATGTTTCGGGAACAGAAAATGAGGAATGAGATAATGGCTATACATATGCCCTTTATAAAACCTAGGAATTTTTACATCATCTTCTTCAAAAAACATCTCTTCTGAAATGTCATACCCAAGGTTAATTAGTTCTTCTTTGGAGTAAATGGGTTGTTTTTCTTTCATTAATTCTTCTTGTAGCTCATCTGCCCTGATACGTAAGAAATAATTGGGACCTTTTAGAAAATCATCGTACCCCTTAAATGTAATCTTTTTCTCTTGATACCTTTGATAGATGAGAAGTTCACTAATTGCAAGCCACATGTCTTTTAGCATTCTTCTTATCCCTTTTTTAGGAAAGTATATAGCTTCTAATATGTTGTTATTTCTCTTAAGATAGTATGTTGTTGGTCCGATTGGCTTTTCTAAGTCTTCCTCGTGCCATACCCCTATCCCTGTCGTAAGCAATATTTCGTTTCCGACCCTAAGCGAATATTCAGCATCGTATGTTTTCATATAGAAAGGAAGTGGAAGTCCCATTTTTTCTACAACTTTTACTGACATACAACAACACCGCCAAGTCACATAGTTAGTAGGCTCCTTACACTCACTTCTAACAACATCACTAAGTCTTCTTAAGTCAAGATTTTGTTTATTAACTTTTAAGCCATCCTTGCTCCAAAAGCCACCTAATTCTACTAGTTCATAAGGCTTATGTAAGTTTAAAATCCCGCCTCCGATTGTTAAGGTATCAGGTTTTTTGGCATATTCAGTCCAAAATAGTATTTTATTTAATATTTCAGTTTCAAAGTAGACATCGTCATCAAATAAAACAAAATGACTATATTCCTTGCGCTCGCACACCTCTTTTATTCCTTTATAAAAACCTCCAGCTTCCCCTGTTTTTTCATTATTAAATACCGTTGTATTGGTGAGATCTTTATCTGAGATGTTGTCGCCATTATCTATAACTAAAATACCAACTTTTTCGGCAAGAGATTTATCTAAGGCTCTTTTAATGTTGATCCTTTTGATATTATCTTTCATAAACTCAATTCTTTTACGAAGACTAAAAACAACGCCAAGTTTGGACTCTCTCTTTGGTGGGATACTTGTCATATATTCTCCACCATATAAAGTAGTACCAGACCTTCCATCAACCTCAGCAAAAATAACCCCTTCTCCACTTAACCTGCTTATATCAACGGTTAGTTCTACTTCAGTGGCTTTTGGACAAGAAAACTTCTTCTCATCTAGAAGTAAATAGGTATAATTTGAGCATTGTATACAAGGATTTTTTTTGAGTTTTTTTTCTAATTTTGCACTAAACGGCTTTTTCTTTGTGCAACACGTAGTAACACCTGCGTAACATAGTTCATTTATATCACTCTTGGCACACATTATTCGTATTGTAGCCTCTCCTAAAACAGTAATTTTGAATGTTAAATCCTGAACATCGGTATATTTAAGTAAATCACCATATGAAATACTATTAAAGTATGTACCAAATGAAAGTTCTGATATTTTTTGAAATTTAATAGAAGCATAGTCATGTCTAAAACCTTCCCCTCTAAAATACAGGGAAGTTTCTTTACATATTTTTTCTGATTTAGGATATATTATTTTTGAAATTCTATACATTCTGTTCTACTCTTCTAGCTGAACTTATTGTTTTAAATAAAGTGTATTTTATCCTACTCTAAATCTATTTCTGTATTTGTAATAGGAACTTCGCACCTATATAAAGTATGTTTTTCTCCTAGCAACGCCTATACTCTATTGCTTGCGAAATGAACCTTCTACCTTAGTAAAGTATGTCTTCTCTTATCGAAATCCATAACTCTATCTACGACATAAACTTTATATCTTAAATTAAGTATATTTTCCTATGTCTAACTAATCAATTACTTTTTTACTTAGACTGATTGCAGCTTCTATCACCTTATCCATGTCCAAATACTTGTATAGCCCTAGTCTTCCACCAAATATAACATTTGGAGTATCTTTAACTAGTTTTTCGTATTTTGCTAGCAACTCATTGTTTTTCTCGTTATTTATGGGATAATACGGCTCAATTCCCAGCTTCCATTCACAGGGATATTCGTAACTTATATACGTTTTTTCTTGAGTGCCAAACTCAAAATGCTTATGCTCAATTATTCTGGTGTAAGCTACATCTTTAGATGTGTAATTGACTACAGCATTCCCTTGGAAATTAGGAATGTCGAGGAGCTTATTTTCAAACCTTACCGACCTATACTCAAGCGCACCAAATTTATATTCAAAAAAGGCATCTATAGGACCTGTAAATAGTATTTTATCAGCAATACCCTCATGCCCTTTAATAAAGTCAAAGTAATCGGTATTTAGTAACACATCTGAATTTTTAAGCATTTTTTCAATGATTTTGGTATATCCACCAACTGGGATGCCTTGGTATCTATCATTAAAGTAGTTATTATTGTAAGTGAACCGTAAAGGTAATCTCCGAATTATAAATGCTGGCAGGTCTTTACAGTCTCTTCCCCACTGTTTTTCGGTATATTCTTTAATTAGTTTTTCATAAATATCAGTGCCTACTAGTTTTAATGCTTGTTCTTCAAGATTTTTAGGTTCACCTATATTTAACTCTCTTTTCTGAGCTTCAATAATGTTAGTTGCTTCTTCAGGGGTTTTAACATTCCACATTTTACTGAAAGTATTCATGTTAAATGGGAGATTGTATATCTCATCTTTATATACCGCCATTGGACTGTTAACGAAGTTGTTAAAATCGGCAAACTGGTTTATATACTCCCAAACTTCTTTGTTACTAGTGTGGAATATATGAGCACCATACTTATGCACGTTAATGCCTTCTATGTTTTCGGTGTATACATTACCACCTATATGCGATCTTTTTTCAATGACTAGGCATTTTTTACCACTTAAGCTTTTTTCATATGCAAACGTAGCACCAAAAAGCCCGCTACCAACAATTAAATAGTCATAGTATTTTTTATTTGCCATGCTTCCCTTCTTAAAACTTAATCATCATTATTTATAAAGTAAGATATGCAGCATTTTTAAGCAATGAAACACATAATAATGCTTAAAATAATGTAGTTACATATCACCATAAGAATACCAAAAATAGCGATATATAGCAATAAAGAGGAATTGGTTTCAAAATGAAGAACATATGTAATTTCGATTAACTAACGTGAATTGAAAAGATTTTTAAATCAAATATTTAATACATATGTGAGGCGGCTCTTTTCGGTGCTTTAGTTTGACACTCATTACAATGCGTGATATTATCAATTAAAGTTAATAACCTATCTATTACAAGGTATACATGAAGATTTTTCAGTCTAATAAATTTAATTTTGATGCAGATACATTTAAAAAATCAACCTATGTTCTAGGCTCTCTTGTTAAAAAAAATATTAGAGCACAGTATCGTAATTCATCTCTAGGTGTACTATGGACGGTTTTGAATCCTCTTTTAAACATGCTTGTTATGGCAATGGTTTTTGGAGAACTGTTTGGTAGACGCTTACCCGCAGGCATTGACTATCCAGTATATGTTTTAGCAGGTAATACAGTTTTCGGCCTATTTAGAATGACCACATCGACAGGACTTGAGTGTATGGTAAATAACTATAGTTTAATAACTAAAACACGCATCCCATACTATGTATTTCCTACATCAAATTTACTCTCAGCTACAGTAAATTTTGGATTTTCCTTCCTTGCTTTAATCATAGTTATGCTTATTAGAATCCCAAATGGAGTAACTTTTCATTGGACAATACTTATGACACTTGTTCCATTTTTACCCTCGCTTATGATGTTTGCTTTAGGTCTTGCTTTAATTCTAGCAACACTTTATGTAAGATTTAGAGATATTAAGCATTTATATAGCGTAATACTAACACTTTGGATGTATTTAACACCTTTATTTTATGTCCCTTCTATGCTAGGACAAACAGCACAAACAATTTTGAAATACAACCCAATGTTTCATTATGTTGGTTACTTTAGACAAATTATACAAGCAGGCACAGTTCCTGATTGGAAATCACATCTCATTTGTTACGGATGTGGAATTGTAATGCTAACGATTGGAATTTTAGTTTTTCACAGGAACAAAAAAACTTTCATTTTGTATTTATAGGAGACGCATGGATAACGATACTAGTAACATTCAAACAAATGAAGTTCAAGAGGCTGTGGTAGACCCCAGCACCGATTATGTTGCTAACATGAAAACCATGGAAGAAGATGAAGATATCTTGATAGATGTCCGCGATGTCTCTATGCGTTTTAGACTCCCTGCTGAAAAAATTGATAGTTTAAAAGAGTATTTTATTAAACTAGTTAAAGGTAAAATTAAACATAAAGATTTCTGGGTATTAAATGACATAAATCTACAGGTTAGAAAGGGAGAGTCTCTTGCTATTATAGGAAGAAATGGTGCTGGAAAAAGCACCCTACTTCGACTAATTGCTGGCATTATGCAGCCTACCACTGGAACAATTCGCACTAAAGGAGTTATGGCGCCACTACTAAACCTTGGCGCTGGGTTTGATACCAATGCAACTGGTAGAGAAAATATATTTTTAAATGGCGCAATACTAGGTTTTAGCAAAAAAGAAATGGAACAGAAATATGATGGTATTGTAGAGTTTTCTGAACTAGAAAAATTCATGGATGTTCCTATTAAAAACTACTCATCAGGTATGCTTGCAAGACTTGGTTTTTCCATTGCAGTGGATGTATCCCCAGATATTTTAATTGTTGACGAGATATTGTCAGTTGGAGATGCCCCTTTTAGAAAAAAATGCAACATTCGTATTAAAGAATTACAAGAAAAAGGTGCTACTTTTATTGTTGTATCACATAGTATGCAAACTGTCTGTCAACTTTGTAACCGCGCAGTTTGGATAGGCGATGGCACCATTGTTCAATATGGAGATGTCGATACCGTTACAGCAGCTTACACGGAATGGTGTAACACTAAATAATCACTTTGCAATCCAACCTATCAATAACAAAAATAGATGCTCTATAGACAAAGCATCTGTTTTGATTTCTAGTTAAATACACCTACTTTTTCAGTTTGATAAACATCTTATCGCTTAAAAGATTTTTAAAGAAAATTCTCCGTTTTGTGCCAGGTGGCAGGAAAAAGTAACCTAGTTTATATATCAGCTTGTTTTTACTAAACTCAAGTATATCTACTCTTTGTAAATATGCATATTTTAAATCGGTAGTTCTTTTCAAATGTAGAAAATAGATAGCAAAGATTCTTTCTGCTAAAAAGCCTTGCGTTCTTGGTAATATCTCATCTCCATATGTGTTGTCATACTCTTTCAAGATATCAAATAAAAAGGTAAAATAGCCATCTGCAAACTCTTTGGACATAATGTACATATTTTTACTAATGAGAAAAGTATTTTCATCTAAGTAATATTTAATATCCTCTTCCATCTCAGGATGCTTTTTTACTATTATTGCCATTATGTGCTCTAGGGCATCTTTATTTATGTGTTCGGGAGACATTAAGTAGTGTTCTCTAATAGTTATATGCATGTTTTCTGGGTAAGGAATTAACACATCTTTTCCCTCAACTACCTTCTCCAAATCATCTAACTTAAACTTGGATACTAATTTATCATCGATTTTATTATAGTACGTATGAGGTCTAGAATGATCTTTTTCAACAAATGATAAATAGCGTCTATAATGGAAAAAACCATAGTAATCGGCATCTTCATTTTTCCAAGCATAGTACTGAGCTGTTAACTCACAATAGAATTTATTTTTATCGGAAATGTTTTCACCTACATTGTCGGGAAGAAATCCTTCAATATTGCCATTATCAAATGTACCTGCCTGTAATGGTATCAAGTACTTAGATTCAGCAACTTTAGCTTTCTTATGCCCTATAACAAATATTTTGATTCTACTTTTTTCCATAGTTATTATTTCACTTAAGATAATATACTTTCTTGAATGGGATTAGTTACTTAGGTTTGGCAAACTTATTTTTTATATTCTATAACAAATATTTTAATTCTACTTTCTTTCATAGCTATCTTTTCACTTAAAGTAATATGTTTGTTTATAACGATATTAAGAATTTAGGTTTAGTAGCTCAAGCGTCTTTATGTCATATAACAAATGTTTTGATTCTACTTTTTCATAGTTATGCTTTCACTTGAAGTTTGGGACAGGCAAATAAATATTATTCTTTAGAATCGCTTTCTTCTACTACCATATCATCTTTAGCAGTGGGGTCATCATAGTCAGAGGGATCATAGGTTTTACCTTCTTGCTCCTCTAGTTCTTTTATTTTTTCAGGCTCTACGTGCTGAACATACTTTGCTTCGCCTTTAATTACTAAAATCAGCGTTTTAAAAAACAGTTCGATATCTTTAAAAAAACTTAAATGCTCTGCATAGTACGCATCATAATAATTGCGCTCTTTGATGTTTAGATATCCACCACCTTTAATTTGAGCAAGCCCCGAAAGCCCTGGCTTTACATTTAGTTTTTTCTTCTCCCACTCTGAATACTCTTCATAATACTCAGTTCTTAACGGTCTAGGACCAATATAACTCATTTGTCCACACATAATATTAACTACTTGTATGGACTCGTCTAACTTAAACTTACGTAAAAAACGCCCTACTTTTGTGACATTTTTATTTCCGTCCGCAATAACTGGTCGCTCTTTATCAAAAGCTACATCAGTTGTGTACATTGACCTAAATTTATATACCTGAATTACTTTTCCATTTTTCCCTGTTCTTTCTTGTTTAAATATTGCAGGTCCTTTACTATCAATTTTGATAGCTATTATTATGATTAAAAAAACTGGCAACATAAAAACTGTGCCAATAAATCCAAAAAATACATCTAAAACGGGCTTTATATGCTTATACATAATGCCATTATACCATATTTAAAAACTTTTACATTAGTTTAATACACGTTAAGCTGTGTAGATATAGCAAGATTGACTGCATCGCTTTCCAATGATTTATACATAATGACTAATTTAATCTTGGCCTAAACTATCATCAGGTGACTAATCTTGATAAATACCTTATTATAATATATACTAAAAGTTAATAAATAGGCTGATTTTAGCGTGTATTTAGTGAGGTGCTAAATGGAAAATAATGTGATTAAATCAAGCAACATATTTGGTAAATTGTCTGGCTTTTTCACGAGGCTGTATAACACCGAACTGCCTATGGCTTTACTAGCAGTAATAATATATTTTTCTTGGCTATTTGAACTGGAAGCTTTTGCTTTTATCTTTGTTATATTATATGTAACAATTGCACTTGTTTTTATAGACGACACAGCGCATATAATAACAGCAGTAATTTTAGCCCCTTTCACCTTTGCTAGCGGAAATGTAAATGTTGAGCAGTATTTTTGGCTAGCATATTTTCTCATCTTTGTCGTAGTTTCTTTAATCTTTCATATGATTTATTATAAAAAGAAATTTAAGCTAGGAAAGATGTTTTGGCCACAAGTTGCAATCTCTGTAGCCCTACTTTTAGGAGGAGTTGGGAATATATCTGCAGAAAATTATATGAGTAGCTTTGCAATGTCTATAATACTGGGCGTATTGATTTTAGTTTTATATTACCTTTTCAACCAATACAGAAATCCTGATTCAGGTATTGATTATAAAAGATATTTAGCAAAAGTTTTATCGTGGGCAGGACTTATTGTCAGCCTACAAATCATAGCATATATTATACGCTCTCCATATTCTCTATCCGAACTCTTTAAAGTGCTTCAAAATCAATTTATGGAGCTTGGTTGGGGAATTGATAATAATGCAGCTACCATGCTTTTAATAACGGCTCCTATGACCTTATATCTTGCTTGTAGAAAAGATTCTAGGTTCCCTATTGCATATGTAATTTCAGGAGCGCTACAATATGCATGCATAATACTTACTTTTAGTAGAGGTGGAATAATAGCTGGAGTTATTACTGGAATTATTTCCCTTATCTTACTTCTCAGAAAATCTACAAAAAGAAAACATATTTATGTTGCAATTGGTTTAATCTTGATAGGGGTTATAGCTGTACTAGCTGTTAAATTTAATACCGTTGCAAATCTACTAAAATCGGTCACCTTCCAAGGTACTGGTGATAGTGGGAGATTTACTTTATATAAAGAAGCATGGGAATGCTTTAAAAAACATCCATTTTTAGGGGTTGGAATGGGATATAAAGGTGAAAACTTCGATGTTCCAATAGTGGAACAATATTTCTTTCACTCCACACTTTTCCAGGTAATAGCCTCAATGGGTATTGTTGGTATAATAGCTTATCTATACTTTTATATAGTCAGGTATAGCATAGTACTTAAAAATATTAGAAAATCAGTTTTTGTAATGTTTATATTTACCTCAATGCTTGGTTTTGAAGCATATTCAATGATTGATACTGGCACATTTATTCCAGTACCCTTCATGCTACTAATGATGCTTATGACCATGTTTGTAGAAGAAGAAAATAGACAAACTGAGTTTAATTCTGAAATTATAAAGTACAAGCGCCCCGAACCAGAAAAAGCTACACATCTTTTTGCGGGTCCTTCGAGTGATGATATACCTAAAGCTAAAAAACCTACAGCTAGTAATACAACAAAACAAACGGTTCCAGATGAAGACTCAAATGGTACTTCGAGTGATGATATACCTAAAACAGAGAAAGCTACAGCTAGTAATACAACAAAACAAACAGTTCCAGATGACGACTCGGATGGTCCTTCGAGTGATGATATAAATAAAGTAGCAAAAACCACAGCTAGTAATACGGCAAAACAAACTACTAACGGAGATGATGAGGCAGACTAAATAATAAACTAGGATGTTTTCGCAATCAATGATAACTAATTTCATCATATTATAATGTAAATAAGTCTAATATTTTATAACATGATGATTCAGAATAAATAAATGATATAATGTATTTTTTGTATCTACGGATACAAAATTATACTGTTTGGAGGGAGTATGAGATTAAACGGCATGTGTCCAATATGTTATATTAAAAAATTACTTGTGCCACTGAAACGCACCAAAGATATAAATATAGCAGATAAATATGATAATAATGCAGCGCTCACACCACCTATGGGATGGTCAAGCTGGAACACTTTCAAAAACATAATAGATCAAGAAGTAATATATGATACAGCTGTTGCTTTAAAAGAAACTGGACTTCTAGATGCAGGATATGAATATATCAACATTGATGATAACTGGGCTTCTTCATCTCGTGATGAAAACGGATATCTCATTGGAGACAAAACCAGATTTGCTGATGGTATACCTAGTCTTGTAGAAAAAATTAATGCACTTGGTATCAAAGTTGGTATATATTCCTCTAATGGAACACTTACTTGCGAAGATCTTCCAGCAAGCCTTGGAAACGAATTTAAAGATGCTTTAACTATAGCTGATTGGGGGATTGAGTATTTTAAATATGATTTTTGTCATAATCAAAAGGTTTCTAAATATGCCCCACTAATATATGGTATCACACTTTCAAAAAGTGGCGATAGAAAAGAGAGTTTTTATCCTGTTACAGATGCTAAGTTATCTGGCTATGCAAAGCTTATGAAAAGAAAGTCTTCCCCTATAGGCGTTTGTTTAACTGGACTTGACGGTAATATTGGGATTGCAGAGTATGAAATAGAGATTGAAACTCCGGGTAGTTATACCTTCACAATAGATATATGTAAAAAAGGTGGGTATAAAAAGTATCTACAAGTTTTAATTAATGATGAAGACACTTATGAAATTGACATACCCCCTCAGAAAAAATGGAATAATACAGCTAGATTTCAAACTACTGTAACTTTTAAAAAGGGCGTTAATACCATAAAACTATATAATCCCATAAGAACAAAAATAGATTCTGCCATTTTACAATATAGAACCATGGCAGATGCCATTAAAAAAGCATCTGAAAATACTGCAAAGAAAAACAATCAAACTATTAAACCAATTGTATTTTCAATTTGCGAATGGGGCTTTAGAAAACCCTGGCTATGGGGAAAAACTGCAGGCAATCTATGGAGGACAACCCCAGATATTCGCCCTATATGGCCTTGGATTATGACTATATACAGCAGAAATGTAAAACTTTATAAGTATGCTGAAATTGGCGCTTGGAATGACCCCGATATGCTAGAAGTCGGAAATGGCAATTTAACAGAAGCTGAAAACAAAACTCATTTTTCACTATGGTGTATGATGAATGCCCCTTTGATACTTGGAAATGATTTAAGAAAAATAACCCCTGAAATCTTAAACATAGTAACCAATAAACATATGATTAATATTAACCAAGACGCTCTCGGGAAACAGGCAAAAAGAATTGATAGTGGTTGGATGGACATTTTAGCAAAACCTCTTGCAAATGGAGATATTGCAGTATGCTTTGCAAATAAGTTCGGAGGGAAAAAGAAAGCTTCACTTGCTCTTACTCCTCTTAAAAAAGATAACTATTTAAACTTTCAAGATGCTTTAGATACTGTAAAAGTTTATGATGTATGGGAAAATACTACATATGAAACATCTAAATTAATTGTAGAGGTTGAAAAACACGGATGTAAAGTGCTTATTCTCTCTAAAGATTTAAATAAAGAGTTTTAATATTAGTTTTACTAATTTCACAAAAAAAAGGTAGCAATCGCTTGCTACCTTTCTCGTTTTAAGTTGTATTTCGATATTACTCGATAATGCTTGCGACAACACCTGATCCAACAGTTCTGCCACCTTCACGAATTGCGAAACGAAGTCCTGCTTCAATTGCAATTGGGGTTAGTAAGCTAACGTTCATATCAATGTGGTCACCGGGCATAACCATTTCAACACCTTCTGGGAGTTTAATATCGCCAGTAACGTCTGTTGTACGGAAGTAGAATTGTGGACGATATCCGCTAAAGAATGGAGTATGACGTCCGCCTTCCTCTTTTGTCAAGACATAAACTTGGCTTGTAAATTTGGTATGAGGCTTAATGCTGCCTGGCTTTGCCAAAACTTGTCCTCTTTCAATATCTTGTCTATCAACGCCACGGAGTAAGCATCCTACGTTATCACCTGCTTTACCTTCATCAAGTAATTTTCTGAACATTTCAACGCCAGTAACAACTGTTTCTTTGGTTGGGCGAATTCCAACAATTTGAACTTTGTCCTGAACCTTAACAATACCTCTTTCAACTCTACCAGTTGCAACTGTTCCACGACCTGTGATTGTGAATACGTCTTCTACTGGCATTAAGAAAGGTTTGTCTGTTGCACGTTCTGGAGTTGGGATATAACTATCAACTGCATCGAGTAGTTCTCTGATTGGATCGCATGCTGCTGAAGCTGCATTTCCTGCAACCGCTGCTTCCATTGCTTTTAGTGCAGAACCTTTGATAATCGGAATATCGTCTCCAGGGAACTCATATTCATTTAATAATTCTCTGATTTCCATTTCAACTAATTCTAACAATTCTGGGTCATCAACTTGGTCTGTTTTGTTCATGAACACAACAATGTATGGAACGCCAACCTGTCTTGCTAGAAGGATGTGTTCTCTTGTTTGTGGCATTGGACCGTCTGTTGAAGCAACAACTAGAATAGCTCCGTCCATTTGTGCTGCACCAGTAATCATGTTCTTAACATAGTCAGCGTGCCCTGGACAGTCAACGTGTGCATAGTGACGGGTGTCTGTCTCATACTCAACGTGTGATGTATTGATCGTTATTCCTCTTGCCTTTTCCTCTGGAGCCTTATCAATTTCATCATACTTCATAACTGATGCGTGTCCAGCAGCAGAAGCTACCATCGTAATTGCAGCAGTTAAGGTGGTCTTGCCATGGTCAACGTGGCCTATTGTTCCTACGTTTACGTGTGGCTTAGTTCTTTCAAATTTTGCTTTTGCCATTTAACTTTCCTCCGATAACTTTATATTAATAATCGCTTGTTTTATGATTATATATTAATTTAATAATGATTGTCTAGTTTTTTATGCCCGTTATTTAGGCATAAACGCAACATATGAGTGAAAGATATCACATTTTTTACATTTTTGTCAATCTTTTAACGCACATAACCACATAAAGACAATATTCATCTTTTCAAAAATGCTATCATAAGTCCCACGTGTCATGTAGCGTTATAAGACCTGTCTAATGTCCAACTTACTACAAAAACCGACACGTTAAGACAACACCTTTGCCTAAAATGCGACTACATATAGATTAATAACTTAATATCTCTTTTTGCCAGTTAATCTTTCAAACTCGCTACTCGGGACCTCTGTATACGATGCAAACTGCATAGTATAAGTTCCTCTGCCTTGTGTTGCAGACCTTAATGTATTTGCATATCCAAACATTCCAGAAAGTGGCACTGATGCATCTATAATTTGCAGACCTTTACCATTGTCATTCATACCTGATATAATGGCTCTTCTTAAATGTAACGTAGATAAAACATCTCCCACATAATTTACAGGTGTTACTACCTCTACATCCATAACTGGTTCAAGTATTGTGGGATCAGCTTTTGTAGCAGCATCTCTAAACGCCAAGCTTCCAGCAATTCTAAATGCCATTTCCGAACTATCGACTTCGTGTGAAGAACCATCGACTAATTGAACTTTAAAGTCAACAAAAGCACTCCCTATTAAAACACCAGCATTCGCAGCCTCCAAAACACCGTCTTGTACTGCTTTAATGTATTCTTTTGGTACACTTCCTCCTACAGTTTTGTCTTCGAACACAATACCTTTTCCTGATTCTTGCGGTTCTATAGTAATGACAGCATGACCATACTGTCCCCTTCCACCCGATTGTCTTATGAATTTACCTTCACCCCTTGCGGATTTTGTTATACTTTCCCTATATGACACATTTGGCTTTCCTACATTTGCTTCAACTTTAAACTCACGAAGTAGTCTGTCTACTATGATTTCAAGGTGTAATTCTCCCATACCAGCTATGATGGTTTGTCCCGTTTCACTGTTTGTATATGTCTTGAATGTGGGATCTTCATCTGTAAGTTTTGAAAGTGCTATACCCATTTTTTCCTGACCTAGTTTAGTTTTAGGCTCAATTGCTATTTGCACAACTGGATCTGGAAACTTCATGTTTTCTAGAACAATAGGATGGGAGACTTCACAAAGGGTATCACCTGTAGCAATATTTTTTAATCCGACAAGTGCAATTATATCTCCTGCATGTGCTTCTGTTATGTCGGTTCGACTATTTGCGTGCATCCTTAATATTCTGCCTACTCTTTCTTTCGTATCCTTTCTACCGTTATATACCATAATCCCAGTTTTTATAGTTCCACTATATATTCTGAAATATGTTAATTTTCCAAAGAATGGATCTGTGACTATTTTAAATGCAAGTCCACAGAAATAATCATTATCATCAGCTTTTCTTTCTATTTTCTTCCCTCTCCATTCTCCCTCTACATTTGGAACCTCAGTTGGAGATGGTAAAAAGTCAATTACCGAATCTAATAGTTTTTGTACACCTTTATTTCTATATGCACTACCACAAAGTACTGGCGTTACCTTTAGTTCTATCGTAGCTTTATGTAAGGCCCTTATTATTTCTTCTGGCTCTACTTCTTCGCCTTCAAGATATTTAACCATTACAGTATCATCAAAATCTGCACACACTTCCAGTAACTTTGCTCTAGCTACTTTTGCCATTTCCATATATTCTTCTGGAATTTCTAAATCCTGATAATCTAGTCCCATGTTTTCATTATCATAAAATCTGGCATGCTTATATATCAAATCGACATATCCTACAAAAGTGTTTTCTTTTCCCATTGGTAGTACGATAGGCACGGCGTTTGCATGCAACCTTTCATTCATCATATCTACTGCACTGTAAAAGTCTGCTCCATTTATATCCATTTTATTTATGAAAGCAATTCTTGGAACTTTATACTTTTCAGCTTGACGCCACACTGTTTCCGATTGTGGTTCAACCCCACCTTTTGCACAAAACACAGCCACAGCTCCATCTAGCACGCGCAAACTTCTTTCAACTTCTACAGTAAAATCAATGTGACCTGGAGTGTCAATTAGGTTAATAACGTAATCTTTCCAAACTGCAGTTGTTGCAGCAGAAGTTATCGTTATTCCCCTTTCTTGTTCTTGTTCCATCCAATCCATTGTTGCAGCACCGTCATGAACTTCGCCAATTCTATGCGTAACACCAGTATAGAACAATATTCGCTCCGAAGTTGTTGTTTTCCCAGCGTCAATATGTGCCATAATACCTATGTTTCTTACTTTGTCTATTGGATAATTTCTCATTTTTTCTTCCTTATAACCATAGGGTTATTTCTCATTATTTATCGTCTTTATATGAATAACTTTATATTATATATTTTCCAATTTCATTACATAGCAAGGCGGTACGACGTTTACACCATACCGCTTGTTCCTCTTTTAATTTGTGTTGAATAACTAAAGGGCTATTAAGATTACCAACGGAAATGTGCAAAGGCTTTATTGGCCTCGGCCATCCTGTGCATTTCATCCTTTCTCTTAACTGATGCGCCAGTTCCATTGTACGCTTCAAGAATTTCTTCTGCTAAGCGTTCTTTCATGGTTCTTTCTTTGCGCTTTCTAGAGAAGGAAACTAGCCAGCGGATACCGAGGGTTTGCCTGCGCTCAGGCCTTACCTCCATAGGTACTTGGTAGTTAGCACCACCAACTCTTCTTGCCTTTACTTCTAACATTGGCATTACATTCTCAAGCGCTTTGAAAAACACTTCATCTGGATCGAGACTTAGCTTCTTTTTGATTATCTCAAATGCATCGTACACAATTTTTTGTGCAACACTACGCTCACCGCTCCACATTACTTGGTTAATTAGCTTGGTAATGACTTTTGAATTATATATTGGGTCTGGTAATACGTCTCTCTTAGGGACTGCACCTTTTCTTGGCATTTTATTATCCTCCTGATAATTTAATTATGCGCTTCAACTCTAAATAGTTATACGGGCAGAGTTCACATGCCCGTTATATATCCTACTTAGGTCTCTTAGCGCCGTATTTTGATCTACTTTGTTTGCGTTTTGCTACACCTGCGGTATCTAATGTGCCACGGATAACATGATAACGAACACCTGGGAGATCTCTAACTCTCCCGCCTCTGATAAGAACTACGCTGTGCTCTTGTAGGTTATGGCCTTCACCGGGAATATACATTGTCCCTTCTAGTCCATTAACCAAACGAACCTTAGCAATTTTTCTTACTGCAGAGTTAGGTTTTTTAGGGGTTGTCGTTGTAACTGCTATACAAACTCCTCTTTTTTGAGGGTTGCCTTGTAACAGAATGTTCTGCTTTTTAGCTACTTGACGAACTCTTCCTGACCTAACAAGTTGATTAATAGTCGGCATTACGATTCCTCCTTGTAATTATTTTTATGGTATCTTTTTGAAGATAACAATCAGTTTATTTACGGTTTACTACTTTAAAACTCCCACGACCGCACAGGGTACTTCAAGCCCAAGACTTACTCCTAGTTCTTCTTTTGACCTGGTGAAAGAAAGTGGTATTTCATTTTGAGTACAAATCTGTTTGACTTGTGTAAGGATATGTTCATCTGCATTTAGAGCTAATATTACAGCTGATATTTTTTGCTCCTTAATACCCTTGATGACCTGCCGTAATCCTGCTACTTGTTTAACACTTCCTTTTTCTTCTGCACTCATTACCGTTTCTTTGCTCGTATTTATTATTAATATATTATTAATTTACGAACTTTACCATTATATCAACCCTCAAAAACCTTGTCAAACAATAAATATCATATGATATGCTGTTTAGAGAGTTTTTTCTATTTAGGCAAATCAACGCACGCTATAGTGAAAGATTAACATCGAGTTTAAGCATTAATTATGGGTTTAGTACTTGCTTTTAGCTTCATATGTAAAAACTGCATGTCGGAAAATAATACGCTACAGCGATAGGTTGCATCTAAATCTAAACCACTAGCTTTTAAACCTGCTTTATCTCTGCACTGGTAAGCATATGCTATGGCTAGCGACCTAAACTACAGGGATGGATTAGCATCAAGGTCTAAATCACTAGGTTCAATGCCTACCTTTATCTCTGCACTGGTAAGCATATGCTATGGCTAGCGACCTAAACTACAGGGATGGATTAGCATCAAGGTCTAAATCACTAAGTTCAATGCCTACCTTTATCTCTGCACTGGTAAGCATATGCTATGGCTAGCGACCTAAACTACAGGGATGGATTGGCATCAAGGTCTAAATCACTAGGTTCAATACCTGCCTTTATCTCTTCAAATGCGGCGACTCCTATCATAGCTGCATTATCAGTGCAATAAACAAATTCGGGTAGTTTTACTGAGAAACCTTCTTGCTCACCAGCTTTTGTTAATTCGGCTCTTAATACTCCGTTTGCGGCAACACCACCTGCAAGCACAATTGTTTTTAATCCCTTCTCTTTTGTTGCCCTTATTGCATTGTCCACTACATATGATACAACTGCATTTTGAAAAGACGCAGCAAGATCCGCAGCATTAATTTCTTCGCCTCTTGCTTTGGAATTTGAAACTAAATTAGCGATAGCTGTTTTAATACCACTAAATGAAAAATCATAGTGATCTTCATTTCTAAAAGGACGGGTAAATTTATATGCTTCTTTATCGCCCTCCCTTGCAAGCTTTTCGATTTTAGGACCACCTGGGTATCCTAAACCTAATATTCTTGCTACCTTATCAAAGCTTTCTCCGATCGCATCATCTCTAGTTTGCCCAAGAGATATCATGTCTTTATCAGCAAAGCCATTTACTTCATATATGTTTGTATGACCACCACTTACAATCAGTGCAATGTATGGAGGATTTAACTCCGGATATGTTATATAGTTGGATGCGATATGCCCTTTAATGTGGTTAATGGCTATAAGCGGTAAGTCTAATGCATATGCTAAAGCTTTAGCATAACAAAGTCCAACGAGCAATGCTCCTAGTAGACCCGCACCATATGTTACAGCAACAACATCTATATCTTGAAGAGTTACTCCTGCCACTTCTAAGGTTTCTGTTAAAAGGCTATCTATTGCTAATGTATGATTTCTAGAAGCTATTTCAGGAACAACACCCCCAAATCTTTTGTGTATTTCTATCTGAGAGGAAATCATGGAGGCAAGAACTTTTCTTCCCCTTACAACTGAGCAAGCAGTCTCATCACAACTGCTTTCAAAAGCAAGAATCAAATAATCATCTCTATCTCTTAGCTTGTTTAACTTTTCCCTAGCTATTTCTATATATGTCATCTTATCCTCTTAACTGTTTATACATTAATGTTATAGTAACTGGCTTAATTACTTTCGTTATTTACGGTAGAATACTTTCATAGTTTGACTTGATTACCTAGTTTAGCATCCAGACTTGAGCATTGTTTTAGTGCGGATTAATCATCTTAGTTATTTAAACCTGCGTCGTATTTAAACTGACTCTATGTATCAACCTTTAGGCTATAGTATCATTTTATGAAACTGTCGAGGCCCCTAGTATTGTTTTGGTATGGTTTAATCATCTTCATCATCGTCATCAAAGGTGTTGAAAAAGTCATTATCCAGTTCGTCTAAATCCTCTTGGCTTTCGGATTTTTTTGCACTAAATAACTTGATTTGCTCTCTAATCAAATCTTCTTGAGACTTACCAGTACTTGATTCTGAGTCAGCTTCTAAAAGTAGCTTTTTCAAAAAGGTCTCCCTTCTAGCTACTCTATTATTATTTACCATACGGCGGAGTGCATCTATTGAACCTACAATTACTACCATCCCTTTAGCTCTAGTTATTGCAGTGTATAACAAATTTCTAGTCATGAGTAGATGGCTACCTGAGATAGATAGTATTACATTTTCAAACTCACAACCTTGGCTTTTATGCACAGTAATTGCATATGCCAGCATAAGGTTATTATTCACTTCCCAAGGGTTATACTCTACAATTTTCCCATCTTCAAATGTAACTTCAACAACGCCATGTTTAATGCTTGTAATAAAGCCAAGTTCACCATTATATACCCCTTCTTCTGATTCAGTAATGATAGATAAGGGATGCAATGGATCTCTCTTTTCCCAAGGCAGGTTATAATTATTAACCGTTTGCATAACTTTATCACCTAAAGCATACTTTGTCTTGTTTGTTTCAAAGCTTCCTCTATTTATGTTGCCTCCGTTAATTGCCGTTTGTAACTTTATATTTAAGGCATCCACACCAACGAGACCTTTCTTAGATGGGGACAGCACCTGGATGTCTCTTGAATCAACACCATAATATGTGGGTAATCTATTCATTATTAAACTCACAACGGTATCTAAATTATCTTGCTCATCTCTAGCTTCAATGAAGTAAAAGTCTTTTGAGTTATTATCAAGAATAGGCATTTCACCTCTATTAATTCTATGAGCATTTTGCACAATTAAACTGCCTTGCTCTTGGCGGTAAATTTCTGTCAAATATGTAACTGGTAATATGCCGCTACCTATCAAGTCTCCAAGGACATTCCCTACGGCTACACTAGGAAGCTGATCTTTATCACCAACCAAAATTATATTTGCACCGCTTTTCATTGCTTTAAGCAGTGCGTTAAAAATGTATATATCAGCCATACTGATTTCGTCTAAAATGACGGTATCAAATTTTAAAGGATTTTGTTCATTAAATTCATATACCATCCCAGCTGAGGTCATTTTTACACCTAATAACCTATGTATAGTTTTAGAAGAGTATCCCGTAGCTTCTTCTAGCCTCTTACTAGCTCTACCAGTTGGCGCAGCAAGACCTACACTGAAACCTAGCCTTTCTCTTATGTGAATAATACATTTAATAATAGTTGTCTTACCTGTTCCAGGTCCACCTGTAATGACTGTAAACCCTTCAGAGATGGCAGTAGCTATTGCTTTTTTCTGTGTTTCGTGAAAAAGTAATTTATTTTCAATTTCGTACTCGGCTATCATATGTGATATATCAGTATTAACTTTCTTTACATTTTTAAGTAGCTTAATTGTTCTATATGCAATTGACCTTTCGGTAAGGAAGTGCATTCGTAAAGCAATTCTATCTCCTTTAATCTCAGGAAAATCAGGAGATTCTGGAATATAAATGAGCTCCTTTTTGTCTATTAAATCTCTTAAAGTTGTCTTTATTAAATCTTTATCAACGTTTTCAAGCAGCTTAAATGTCTTATCAATCGCTACATCAGGAGATATGCAAGTATGACCATCTAGTTGTAAAAAATCATTTATAGCATAATTAATTGCTGCTTCTATTCTAAATGGACTTTGGGAATCTATACCTAGTTCTTCTGCTATCTTATCAGCCGTTTTAAATCCAATTCCCTCTATATCTTTTACAAGCGAATATGGATTAGATTCGATTACTTCTCTAGTTTTGTCACCATACCTTTCACATACCTTAGTTGCTTTATTAATTGTTAATCCGTGGCTTTGTAAGAAAAAAAGGTTTTCTCTAACTTGCTTTTGTGCTCTATACGAGTTCTGGATAGTATTAGCTTTTTTCTCACCTATTCCCCTTATGTTATTTAAGGCACCAGGCTCGTCTAACTTGGTTAAAGTTTCATCTCCAAGTGCATCGACTATTTTATTTGCAGTCACTTCTCCTATACCCTGAAACAGTCCGCTAGATAAAAAACTAATGATAGCTTCCCTATTCCCTGGCGCAATAAACTCGCAAGCTGTAAAAGCAAATTGCTCCCCATATTTGGTAGTATGTTCAAATTCTCCGGTTAATTCGACAACCTCGCCCTCTACGACTTGAGGAACATTTCCCCTAGCAAAGAAGTAGCCATCCGTATCGTTGTATAACGCAAGTACGGTATAGCCAGTATCTAGGTTTTGAAATATAACTTGTTCTATAGTTCCTCTAATAGTCATCCTGCTTTCCTTTTATCTCTCTAACACTACTAATTGTTGCGTATAAAGCAAGTAGCGCACTGTTTTCCTTTTTATCCATTTAAACTACTAAATATTTTCGAAGCAACCAGTGTGCTTTCCTTTCTTGTTGACCTTAAAGCCTAATTATTGTTTCGAAGTAGCTATCGTGGTCCACAATAATGTTACTGTTTAAACTACTAATTATGTTTGTGCTTTGTATAGTTTAACACATAAAACGCATAATTCCACCAAAGTAGGTGGAATTAAGAATATTTATGTAAATGATTTCAAACTTTTATATCGATAAAAACTTTTTAATTTGAGACACTTTGTCGCATGCTTCCCAAGGAAGATCGGGTTTTCCAAAATGACCGTAGCAAGATGTCTTTCCATATATTGGTCTTGATAGTCCAAGTTTATCTATCATAGCTTTTGGTCTTAAATCAAATATATGGTTAATAGCTTCAACTATTTTTTCATCGCTTACAGCCCCAGTCCCAAAGGTATCTACGTTGATAGACACAGGAGTAGCTTTACCAATTGCATATGAAACTTGAATCTCGATTTTTTTAGAGACACCCGAAGCTACTAAATTCTTAGCTACATATCTAAGATAATACGTTGCACTTCTATCCACCTTTGTTGGGTCCTTCCCTGAAAACGATCCACCTCCATGTGCTGCATATCCACCATACGTATCTACAATTATCTTGCGGCCTGTTAGTCCACTATCACCTGCAGGACCACCTATTACAAAACGGCCGGTTGGGTTTATATAATATTTGGTATTACTGTCTAGCATATTGCTATCTACTGTTTTAAGAATAACTTCATTGATTATGTCTTTTCTTAGTGTATCTAAATCCACATCTCCATCATGTTGGCTAGAAACAACAATTGCTTCTATTCTTTTTACCTTATTATTATCATCATACTCAACCGTAACCTGGGTTTTGCCATCTGGTCTCAAATACGGTATTATGCCATCTTTTCTTACAGCGGTTAACTTTTTGGATAGTTTGTGAGCAAGTTCTATTGCGTAAGGCATATAATTTTCAGTTTCATCACTTGCATAACCAAACATCATACCTTGATCGCCTGCCCCTATTTTGTCATACTCATCCTCTGTTTCCTTATGCTCAATACTATCATCTACGCCCATAGCTATATCAGCAGACTGTTTAGAGATTAATATCTTGATTTCACAATCATTTGCACAAAATCCCAAGTGTGAGTCACGATATCCTATGTTACATATTACCTCTCTAGCAATTTTTTCAATATCCACATCTGCTTTAGATGTTATTTCGCCCATTATAAGTAAATAGTTATCTTTTACAGCGGCTTCACAAGCCACTCTACTTTCAGGATCTAGTGCTAAATAGGCATCTAAAATATTATCTACGATTTGATCACAAACCTTATCTGGATGGCCTTCTGTAACACTTTCTGATGTAAAAAACTTTTTCATTTCTCTATTATCCTCTACATAGACTATACTTGTCTTTTTCAAATGTAATACCTACATTTTGCTAATTAATAACATTTCTAAATGCTATGAACTAACGAGATTTCTCTCATTAGTTCTTTCACATTATTTAGTTTTTACATTTTAAAACTATTGTCTTTTATACCATCTTTAGTAGAATTGCTAGTAGCTTTCCTAGAATTAATTCATTTTACCAACATCTTCTAGTTTTTATAGGTATATTGTTTAGTTTTACATAATTTAAAACTATTCTTCCACACTATCTTCAATAGTGTCATCTACAGTTGATATGCTTAGAATTTCTTCTGCTTTTCTAGCTTCTTCTGCTTTTTTACCAGCATCTTCTATCTTTTCATAGGTAACTGAACGATATCTCTTCATTCCTGTTCCAGCAGGGATTAACTTACCAACGATAACGTTTTCTTTTAATCCGGTGAAGTTATCGACTGTACCTTTAATTGCTGCATCTGCAAGTACCTTTGCTGTTTCTTGGAAGGATGCTGCTGATAAAAATCCTTCTGTTGCGAGAGATGCTTTACTAATACCCATTAGAGCTCTTCTACCACGTGCAGGTTGTTTACCTTCTTCGATTACCTTCTCGTTAATCTCATCAAATCTATTTATGGATATCTTTTGTCCGAGCAATAAGTCGGTATCATTAGGCTCTATGACTGTTATTTTGTTAAGCATTTGCCTTATAATTATCTCAATATGCTTATCTTGAATGTGGGCATGGTTAGCTCTGTATGTTGCTTGCACTTCTGAAATCAAGTAGTCTTCTAATGCCCTTAATCCTTTGTATTGTAAAATATCTGAAGGATCTAGAGGACCTTGCATTAATGAGTCACCTTTTTCTACAACATCACCAGTTTTGACAGTAAGTATTGCTGAATGAGGTATTTTGGTTTCCCATTTTGCATTCTTTTCATCTCTTGCATCAGGATTGGTAATTTCTATAATCTGCATTCCTCTATTACTCTTGTCATCTACTGAAACAGTTCCGTCTATAGCGGCAACAGTTGCACATCCTTTTGGTTTACGAGCTTCAAATAGCTCGGTAACTCTGGGAAGTCCAGTGGTTATGTCGGCGCTTGCTGCGATACCACCAGAGTGGAAGGTTCTCATTGTTAACTGCGTTCCAGGTTCACCGATGGATTGTGCTGCTATAATTCCAACAGCTTCACCAATCTTAACTGGATTCCAGCTAGACATATTAGCACCATAACATTTAGAGCAAATACCATGTTTGGATTTACAAGATAAAACCGATCTGATTTTTACTTCTTTGACGCCAGCTTCGTAAACTGCTTGAGCTTGATCTTCAGAAATTAGTGTATCACCTTTAACAATAACTTCGCCTGTCTCAGGATGTATAATATCTGTTACTGAATATCTACCAGCAATTCTTTCAACTAGAGTTTCAATAATTTTTCCAGCTTCATCTCTTAATTCTTGAACTACAAATCCCTTGGAGTCTCCACAATCTTGTTCTTGTATGATTACATCGTGAGATACATCAACAAGTCTTCTTGTCAAATAACCCGAGTCAGCAGTCTTAATAGCTGTGTCTGCTCCACCTTTACGAGCTCCGTGAGAAGCTATAAAGTACTCTAGAACAGATAGTCCTTCCCTAAATGAACTCTTAACTGGGATTTCGATCGTCTTACCTGTTGGGTCAACCATCAATCCACGCATACCGGAAAGCTGTTTTACCTGTCCCATGTTACCACGCGCTCCTGAGTCAACGATCATCCAAATGTTATTTAATCTATCATGTAATTGGAAGTTCTTCTTAAGTTCTGCTTCAACATCTTCGGTAGCTTTTTTCCAAATTTCAACAACTTCCTTATATCTACCAGCTTCGCTCATCATACCTCTCTTAAATTGCTTTTCTATATTGGCAACTGCTTCATCAGCTTTTTCCAATATTTCAGCTTTTTGAGAAGGTATCTGCATATCAAACACGTTAGCAGTTATTGCACCTAAAGTGGAATATTTAAATCCAAGTGCCTTTATATCATCTAGCATTATTGAAACTTCGGTTGCACCTTTTAATTTGAAACATCTCTTAACTATGTCTGAAAGTACACTCTTATTGACTACGCAATTAATACTTAAGTCAACCATAGTTTCTGGCGTTCTCTCTGCAAAAATAGTGCCCGCATCTGTTTTGGAATAGATACCAATGTCTTGTGGAAGAGCTTCGTTAAATATAAGCCTTCCGACTGTTGTGTCGATAATCTTCTTATATACCATTCCATCAACTTTAACGGTACGTCTAACTTTAATTTGCGCTTGTAACCCTATATCTTTTATTTGATAGGCCATCTTAGCTTCATCAGGAGAAGAAAATACTCTTCCCTCGCCTTTTATCCCTTCTCTAGCAATAGTTAAATAATATGAACCAAGAACCATATCTTGTGTAGGACTGACAACAGGTTGGCCGTCTGATAGTTTCAAAATGTTGTTTGTAGATAACATTAAAAACCTAGCTTCTATTTGTGCTTCAATTGATAGAGGTACATGGACTGCCATTTGGTCTCCGTCAAAGTCGGCGTTAAATGCGGTACATACTAGTGGATGAAGTTTTATTGCACTTCCTTCAACAAGCACTGGTTCAAAAGCTTGTATCCCTAACCTATGTAGTGTAGGAGCACGGTTTAGAAGAGCTGGATGGTCTTTTATGACGTCATCTAGTATATCCCATACTTCTGTTCTATCTCTTTCAACTGCGCGTCTAGCTTGTTTAATATTTTGGGCAAAGCCTTTTTCCATTAATTTTCTCATAACGAAAGGCTTGAATAATTCAAGTGCCATTTCTTTTGGAAGACCACATTGATATAACTTTAGCTCTGGTCCTACAACAATAACTGAACGACCAGAATAGTCAACCCTCTTTCCAAGTAGGTTCATTCTAAACCTACCTTGTTTTCCTCTAAGCATGTCAGTTAAAGACTTTAATGGTCTTCCGCCAGGCCCAGTAACAGCTTTGCCGTGCCTGCCGTTGTCAACAAGGCTATCTACAGCATTTTGTAATAGTCTTTTTTCGTTTTGAATAATTAAGTCTGGTGTTCCACTTTCCTTTAGCTTCTTTAAGCGGTTGTTACGTATTATAACTTTCCTATATAAATCGTTTAAGTCACTATTTGCATAACGACCACCATCTAGTGGAACCATAGGACGTAGTTCTGGAGGCAGTACTGGAATTACATCAAGTATTAACCACTCAGGCTTATTTCCTGACTTTCTAAAAGCTTCTACAAGCTCTAATCTCTTTGCAAGCTTTAGTCTTTTACTTCCTCTAGCTGTTGAAAGTTCTTCTTTCAATATTTCGGCTTCAGCCTCTATATCAATTTCACGGAGCAAAATTTTCATGGATTCTGCACCCATTCCAGCTTTGAATGAGTTTGAACCATATTTTTTAACGACCTCATCAAATTCTCTGGTTGTTAAAACTTGCTTTTTCTGCAGTCCTGTTTCCTCGTCTGCTTCGAGTACCACATATGCACCATAATAAATGACGCTTTCCACCTGTTTAGCTGGCATATCTAAAAGCATACTCATTCTGCCCGGGATACCTCTAAAGTACCAAATATGAGCAACGGGTGATGCAAGCTCTATGTGGCCCATCCTCTCCCTTCTTACTTTTGATTTAGTAACTTCAACACCGCACTTATCACAAATGATGCCCTTAAATTTTTGTTTCTTATATTTTCCGCAGAAACATTCATAATCTTTTTCTGGCCCAAATATTTTTTCACAGAACAATCCATCTCTTTCAGCTCTTTGAGATCTATAGTTGATGGTTTCTGGCTTGGTTACCTCACCATAGGACCATTCTCTAATTTTTTCTGGCGATGCAAGTGAAATTCTTATTGAATCAAAATTGTTAATATCCGCCATTTATTTGTCCTCCTTGTCATCATCTTTGTCGTCCTGTTTTTCTTCAGGCTTATCCTCATCCTCTTTTTCATCAGGTATTTCTTTGTCACCAAATAAATTATCTAACTCTAAATTCATATCACTTAGTGGTGCAAAATGATCTTCACCAAAAAGCATACTCTCATCTATTGGTGCGGAAAGATCTACTGAATCGAGATCATCTTCTAGTAAAGCATCAATACTGATTTCTGGCGCTTTTTCAAATTCTTCAAAAGATACGCTAGACTCAAACAATTTTGAAAAATCATCTTCCTCTTCCTTAGTATCCTCTACTTTGACTGCAATGTCCTTAAAGATGTTTGCAAAGCTCAACTCTAAGTCGTCTTTTGAATCTAATTCATGGTCTTCTAAAGCTGTAGTTCTATGTGATAATAACTGACCATCGAAATCGTCAAGTGTAATACTGCGTTTAGCTTCTTCTTGACCTTCTGTAAGCAGTTGAACATCTATACATAGACTTTGTAACTCTTTCTTCAAGACTTTGAAACTTTCTGGCACGCCAGGGTCTGCAGTAACGTTAGACTCTAAAATGCTGTTATACATTTTTTGTCTACCATTAACGTCATCCGACTTAACAGTTAAAATCTCTTGTAAGATTTGTGCTGCGCCATATGCTTCTAGTGCCCACACTTCCATCTCACCAAATCTTTGGCCACCAAACTGAGCTTTACCGCCTAACGGTTGTTGTGTAATTAGTGAGTATGGTCCAATTGAACGTGCGTGAATCTTGTCATCTACTAAGTGGATGAGTTTTAGCATATACATATAACCGACAGTTACTCTATTATCAAAAGGCTCACCAGTTCTTCCGTCATATACTAAGAACTTACCATCAGCTACAGTCTCTCCAGTCACTGGATGCTTATATGAGAAACCTGTTTCCATTAACATTTCTCTAATATCTTCTTCTGTCGCACCATCAAATACTGGCGTTGCAATGTTAATACCTAGCGCTTTACAAGCATTACTTAAATGAACTTCCAAAACCTGTCCTATATTCATACGGCTAGGAACACCAAGTGGGTTTAACACGATTTGTAGTGAAGTTCCATCTTCTAAGAAAGGCATGTCTTCTTTAGGTAAGACTCTGGAAATAACACCTTTGTTACCGTGTCTTCCTGCCATCTTATCTCCCACGCCAATCTTTCTCTTTTGTGCAATATATACTCTAACAAGCTTATTTACATTCGCTAGTAATTCATCTTTATTTTCCCTAGTGAAAACCTTAACATCAACAACTGTTCCACCCTCGCCGTTTGGCACCTTCAAAGATACATCTCTGACATCCCTAGCATGTTCGCCAAATATTGAGCGGAGAAGTTTTTCTTCTGGGGTTGGATCTGTTTGTCCTTTTGGAGCAACTTTACCAACCAGATAGTCACCAGCACGCACTTCTGCGCCAACCATTACAATACCGTCTTCATCCAAATATTTTAGAAAATCTTCGCTTACATTCGGTATATCACGAGTAATTTCTTCATTACCTATTTTGGTTGTACGGCTATCAATTTCATATTCTTCAATGTGAATAGAAGTAAATACATCATCTTTCACTAACTCTTCACTTATCAAGATAGCATCTTCATAGTTATATCCTTCCCAAGGCATAAAACCAATTAAAACGTTTCTACCAAGAGCGAGCTCACCATTCTCAACACTTGGACCATCTGCAATGATTTCGCCAGCCTTAACAGCTTGTCCTTTCTTAACTATTGGCTTTTGGTTAATACAAGTTCCCTGATTACTTCTTCTAAATTTGAGTAAGTCATATCTTTGTAACCCGCTTTTGCCTTCAACTTCGATATAGTCAGCTGTAACCTTCTTGCATACACCGTCTTCTTTGGCAATGACACAAACACCGCTGTCTACTGCGACTTTATGTTCCATACCCGTTCCAACTATTGGAGCTTGTGGTCTAAGTAGTGGCACTGCTTGACGTTGCATGTTTGAACCCATGAGCGCACGTTGAGCGTCATCGTTTTCCAAGAATGGGATTAAAGATGTTGCTATGGATACCAATTGCTGAGGTGAAACGTCCATTAGATCAACTTCAGCTTTTGGATACTCTTTAATTAAATTTCTATAACGGCAAAGAACTCTTGCGTTTACAAATTTTTGTTCATCATCCAGAGGTTCATTAGCTTGAGCAATCTTGTATCTGTCTTCTAGGTCTGCTGCCATATATACAACTTCACTAGTAACTTCACCAGTTTTCTTATTGACAACACGGTATGGAGTTTCTATGAACCCATATTCATTAATTTTTGCATATGACGAAAGAGATGTGATAAGACCAATATTTTGTCCTTCTGGAGTTTCTATTGGACACATTCTTCCATAGTGGGAGTGGTGAACGTCACGCACTTCAAAACCTGCTCTTTCTCTGTTTAATCCGCCAGGACCTAGTGCTGATAATTTTCTCTTGTGAGTTAATTCTGCAATTGGGTTAGGTTGATCCATAAACTGAGAAAGTTGGGAACTACCAAAGAACTCTTTTACTCTGCTGGTGATTGGCTTTGCGTTAACTAAGCTTACTGGAGTCACATCTTCTGGTTTTTGAGAAAGCATTCTCTCCCTTACTATTCTTTCCATTCTGCCCATTCCTTCACGGAAGGTATTTTGTAAAAGTTCTCCAACAGCTCTTACCCTTCTACTAGATAAGTGGTCAATATTATCTCCCTCTTTAAAGCCAAATCTCATATTTATGTTGGCATTAATAGATGCAATTATGTCATCTAGAGTAATATGTCTCACAACTAAATCTTCTGCTCTTGCTTGTAATGCTATTTTTAAATGCTCTTCTGTTTCAATATCATCTCTATCTAAAATTTCTTTTAGTACTGGATAATAGACATTTTCTTTAATACCAATTTCTGCAGGATCAAAGTTAACAAAAGCCTTTAATTGCACAGTGTTGTTTCCTATTATTACGGTCATGCCTTGTGGGACAATTAAAGATTCAGCATTTTCTTTGAGATCTTTAATTAATTCTTTGTCGTCTTTGTCTTCTTCATGTTTTCTAACTATTGCGTCTACAAATGGACGGAAAACTTTACCTTCAGATAGACCTACTTTCTTGGCATCTATCTTTTGACCTACATAAGGAATGTCGGCAAAGAGCATAACTTCAGGGACATCAATATCTTTATAATCTTCTGCAAGCTCTACCCAAACAGCGTTAACACCGGCATTTTGGATTTCCCAGCCTTTTTCAAGAGTGATTTCCTCGCCAGCTTTTGCAATAATTTCACCATCTAATACTACATCTTTTGCAAGAGTTCTACCCTCAGTCCTATTTGCAAGGGATAGATGTTTGTTGTACATATATCTTCCAACTCTCGTTAAATCATAACGCTTTCTTTCAAAAAGCAGTGTGGGAAGATGAGCATCTACGTTGTTTTGCAACAAGTTTTCACCAGGTTTTAGCCTCATGAAAGTCTCTTTTTTTGCATCCTCTACCGTGAGAGATGTATCTTTAGCAAGCGTATTAATAATTAAAATGTCATTTCCAAATAGTTTAGCAATGTCCATAGTATCTTCAAAGCCTAAGGCTCTAAGGAAAGTGGTTGTGCTAATCTTTTTCTTCCTATCTACTCTAACTGAAGACGTGTTGGTAGTTTCTTGTAAAAATTCCAGCCATGCACCTCTTACTGGTATCATTTGTGTCTTAAATCTTAGGATACCATTTTTATCAGGAATACCTGCTTCAGAATAAACACCAGGGCTTCTAACCAATTGGCTAACAACAACTCTTTCTGCGCCATTGATTATGAAAGTTCCGCTTTCAGTCATTTTGGGATATTCGCCTAAAAATATCTCTTGTTCGGCAATATGCCCTGTTTCTTTGTGTGTTAAACGTACATTAACTCTTATTGACAAGTTATAAGTAACATCGCGCTCTTTACACTCTTTGATGTCATATTTGCACTTGTCTTCGATTCTAAAATCCAAAAACTCGAGTTCGTACTTATTGTTTGTACCCACCATCGGCGAAAAATCATCTAGGATTTCTCTAATGCCATTGCTGATAAAGTTTTCGTAAGACTTCTTTTGAATTTCGATTAAATAAGGAATGTCGATGGTTTGTTTTATCTTTCCAAAACTTTGCCTTTCAACATTCCCGAGTTTGATTGTGTGAGTTCTTTGAGACATTCGTTACGCTCCTTAAAAAATTTTTTTGCATAATAAATTGCGATTTTAGTGGTACATCATAACTCCCTAAATAGGGTTAAACACTATGATTTAATACTTTTGGCTCCTAATGTGTAAAAAAACACAATAAAATACATAATAACTCCAAATCCGCTAATTTTCCGCATATTACACAAGATACCATTTTATACGCTTAAATCAAGTATGTCAACTAAAAAACATACTTTTTTAAAAAACGCGCACATACACATGCGCGCTAATGCTAAGTAGCGCGAAAACCTGGATTATTATTTTTTAAACTAAAGTCAAATATGTTAGACTCATTATTTGTATTATATATGAAGCCTTCACCACTTTCAAGACCTTATTTTACGGCATATTTATAAAATACAAAAAGCCTATCACCAAATAACAAATAAAAAGGTTATTGTAAGTAGCAGTTTCTAAGTCGTTAATTAGCAATGACCATTGCAACTTTAGTGCACCCATACAAAATTTGGTGCTGTTTCTAAGTCGTTAATTAGCAATAACCATAGCGTATGCTGCAATTGCTCTGCCTTCGCCTATCTCTCCTAAACCTTCACCCGTTTTTGCTGAAATAGTTATATCTGATGATGGAATTTTCAGTACATTTCCAAGTCTCACTCTCATAATCGGTATATAATCTGCGAGTTTTGGTTTTTCGAGTAGCACTACTATACTAGCGTGTGTTACTTTTAGATTTTTTTCATTTAGTTTTGAAAGTGCTTCAGTTAGCATAATTGTACTATCAATATCTGCATATTTGGGATCGGAATCGGGGAAATGAGAACCAATATCTAGTTCTCCTGCAGCAGATAGCACTGCGTCTATTAATGCGTGAACTGCAACGTCACCATCTGAATGAGCAAGTGATCCTAAGTGATAATCGACCTGCACTCCACATATAACAAGGCTCCTTCCGGGAATTAAAGCATGAATATCATAGCCACTTCCAATCTTGGTATTTAGTCCTGCTGCATCAGATGGATCTGTTAGCTTGATGTTTCTTTTATCCCCCGCAACAATGCTCGGTTCCCTTACGTATTCTAAGTAAATCTCGCTTTCATCGGTATAATCAGCAAAAGATTTTTTGTCACTAAGTATGGAATTAAATGCCATCCTTATCGATTCAGTTAAAAAACCTTGTGGAGTTTGAACTAAACAATATTTATCTCTATTTACCGTTTTGATAATTTTATCACCATCGATTCTTCGCATGCTATCATCTGGCTTTAAAACTGGTATAGCTGAACCATCTATGCTTGCGCATTCCATGACCTCTTTTATTAACTTTTTAGATACAAAAGGTCTTGCACCATCGTGAATTAATACATATTCACTTTTCACGTCTTTAAGAGCTAGGTAGACCGTTTCTTCTCTACTCTTCCCACCTTTTGTAACGATAATATTTTCATTTTTATTGCGGCTAGCTATGTCTTTTGCAATAGATATATTTTCATCATTTACAGCTATTATGATATTTTCTATATTTTCCATTCCCATAAACGCTTCCACTGTTCTTTCTAGTGTGGTTTGGCGGGAAATGGTAAGAGCCATCTTATTAACGCCCATTCTCTCACTTTTACCTGCAGCAGTTATTATCACATCAAACCTAATATCTTCTCTCATTTTTGTCCTATCTTTTCACAATAATATTTGTAATTTTAAGCTAAGTTACTACTTTTTTAGTTTAATAAAACCCACTTAAAATGTCAATAATAAGGCTAATTCACAATGTTGCACTTATCCTATAACGTCCAAGTGGCTATCTACCGTTGCACTTACTATGATAACTAACAGTTGCACTTACTCAATAAAGCTCGCGGGGGGTCTGTTTACTGTTGCATTTACTCTGACAGCTGACAGTTACATTTTAACCATAAGTTTAACCGTTGTACTTACTTGAGAAATATTGGGTCTAGGTTACTAACCACTCTCTACTTACTATGACAACTAACAGTTACTCTATGTTGCTATATATCAAAAGATGTCCTATCACGGCTCTGCCTACTATGAAACTTGATATCACTTTAAAATCACTCTAGCTGATTGAGAACATATTTGCGCTCTATTTATTATAAAAATTGGCACACGCTTTGCACTCAAATGTAAGCTCTCGTACATTGACAAAAACGCTATACAATGCTAGTATTTTATTAACATATTTACAGTGAGGAATGACATGAAAGTAATACTTTTAGAAGATGTGCAAGGTCACGGCAAAAAGGGAGCGATAATCGAAGTAAACAGTGGATTTGCACATAACTATTTAATCCCAAAGAAAAAAGCAATTGAAGCAACTCCTGCTATTTTAAACGAAGTTAAACATAAGTTAGCTAAAGAACAAAAGCAACGCGAGCTAGAACTACAACAAGCAAAGGAACTAGCTAATACATTAAACAATACATTCATCGATGTCCCTGTAAGATGTGGACAAGGTAAAATGTACGGTAGCGTAACCACAATGGATGTGCAAAAAGGTTTAGCAGCAAAAGGATTTGACATCGATAAAAGAAAAATTGTACTTAATGAGACCATCAAAGAGCTAGGCCAATATGGTGCAGAAATTAAAATTGCACCCAACATCACCGCAAACATCAACTTAAATGTTATCGCGCTAGACGATAAATAAAAACTGTCGGATTACTTATTACAAACCATACAAGACTGGTTTTTGCCAGTCTTTTTTTGACTAGGAACAGCTGTTAAATTGCACCTAATATCAAATTGAATGTTCTTGCTTTGCTGTTAAATAGGAACTGCTTAATTATTGATTTAAATAGTACAATAAGAACTGGTTTTGCCAGTCTTTTTTGACTAGGAACAAAAGTTAAAATTGCACCTAATATCGAATGAAATGCTCTTGGTTGGGTGGTAAAAATAGCGAATTAATTCTATTACTACAACGAAACTGATGGTATGGTGGGACCTTTTTGTCCAAAGGATTTTTGGCACTAAAAAAGGAGCTTTATTAAAAACTCCTGTTTTTGATTGTAAGTTCACAAACACTACTAGGAGAAGAGTCTCCTAGTAATGAATTTTGAGAGTTAGATTATCAGTAACTATGCTACTTCTACTTCTGCACCGACTGCACGTAATTTTTCAGCCATTGCTTCAGCATCTTCTTTGCTGAGTCCTTCTTTAATGGTCTTTGGAGCTGAATCAACTAATCCCTTAGCTTCAACTAGTCCTAATCCTGGAAGCACTTCTCTAACTACTTTAATAACTTGAATCTTTGTTGCACCTGCTGACTTTAGAATGACGTCAAATTCGGTCTTCTCTTCAGCTTCTGCAGGACCAGCTGCTGCTGCGGGGCCAGCGGATACTGCCATTGCTGCTGCGCTTACTCCAAATTCTTCTTCTAATGCTTTTACTAAGTCGTTTAATTCTAAAACTGTTAGACCTTTTACTTGTTCTACTATTGATTTAATGTCTGCCATTTTTATTTCTCCTTTAATAATTTCTTTTTATTTTTAACTTAAATTAATTTGCTTTTTCTTTTGCTATTGCATCAATAACTCTTGCGAATGATGAAATGGGTGATAATAACATACCAAGAAGTTGTGATAGTAGTGTTTCTTTGCTTGGAACTTTAGATAACGCGATAACTTTTTCTGCATTGAAAAACTCTCCTTCTACCATGCCGCACTTAATTTTCATCTTTTTAAACTTACCAATCTTCTCAGCAGTAATTTTTGCAGGTGTAATTTCATTATCTACAGATACTGCTACGGAAGTAGAGCCAACTAAATACTCATCGAATTGAGTATACCCTAAATCATTTAGTGCGATTTTGAGAAGTGTGTTTTTAAATACATTGTAATTGACATTAGCTTCTCTATAAGCATTTCTAAGTTCTGTATCCTGAGCTACATTTATTCCAATGTAATCCACTAGCACAAAAGATTTTGAACCTTTAATAATGTTCTTAATCTCTTCTACCTTAGCTTCTTTTTTCTCTCTAATTGCTTGAGACATTTTAACCTCCTATATTAATTTAGCTCCGTTCCAACGAAGAAACGGAGCTGTTTGCTCTTAGATTTACGTTTCTTCTGCGTGTGTTTTTCTTGTTTTAAGCCTTTTAATGGCACACACGGTCTTGGAAGCTATTTTGATTATTGTAATTTTAATATAACATTTATGTAAAGTCAATCATTTGACTTAAGTAGTATTTGTTATACTAGTTTTGTTTATAATTCACCTTTACGCCAGGTCCCATAGTTGCTGCAAGGCTAACACCTTTTATATATGTTCCTTTAGCTGCGGCTGGCTTTGCTTTGATAATTGCACCCATAAGAGCATCAAGGTTTTCTTGTAGTTTTTCCACACCAAATGAAGCTTTGCCAATTGGGCAGTGAATTATAGCGGTCTTATCTACTCTATACTCAACCTTACCTGCTTTTGCTTCTTTAATAGCTCTTGCAAGATCCATCGTAACGGTACCCGTTTTAGGTGTAGGCATCAAGCCTCTCGGTCCTAATATTCTACCTACTTTACCTACTTGTCCCATCATATCTGGAGTAGTAACTAAAGTGTCAAAAGCAGTCCATCCACCTTGGATTTGTGCAATTATTTCTTCTGCTCCAACGATATCTGCACCAGCTTCTTTGGCTTCATCGGCTTTTTCGCCTTTAGCAATTGCAACTACTTTTACAGTTTTTCCAGTTCCATTAGGTAATACCACAACACCTCTGACTTGTTGGTCTGCGTGTCTTGGATCAACACCTAATTTAACGTGAAGTTCAATTGTTTCATCAAACTTAGCTTTAGCTGTATCTAAAACTATATTTAAAGCTTCGGAAGTTTCATATTGTTGATATTTGTCATATGCTTTTAAAGAATCTACATACTTTTTACCACGTGCCATATTCCACCTCCTACTCTTCAACTATGGTTACGCCCATGCTACGCGCTGTTCCCATTACCATGCTCATTGCAGCTTCTACACTAGCAGCGTTGAGGTCAACCATCTTTGTCTTCGCAATTTCTTCAACTTGAGCTTTTGTCATTTTGGCTACCTTGTTCATTTTAGAGTTTGCGCTACCTGAGTTGATGTTACATGCTTTCTTAATTAATACTGGAACAGGGGGAGTTTTTGTGATAAACGAAAATGACCTGTCGCCATAAATGGTTATTACGACTGGTATTACAAGACCTACTTGGCCTTTTGTTATTTCGTTAAACTCTTTGGTGAATCCAGGAATGTTAATGCCATAAGGACCAAGTGTTGATCCAACTGGCGGTCCAGGGGTCGCTTTGCCCGCTGGGAGTTGTAATTTTACAACTGCGGTTACTTTTTTTGCCATAGTCAATTACCTCCGTGACTAATTAGGTTCCAACGAACAATAATGTAAAAAATTTTATTGTTCTCCCAGTGCTATATATAATGAAATTATAATAACTTGTTTATAATCTCATACCTATCATATTTTTGCAACTTTTTTATTGCGGTTTTTTAGTTATCCAAATGTAGACTTATACTACACGATAACGATTTGTTATTAATTTAAAGGCTCTACCTTTTTTACTTGGTTAAAGCCAAGTTCTACGATGCTATTTCTTCCAGCTACAGTTATAACAACCTTGACCTTTTCCTTATCTAAAAGTACATTTTGTACTATTCCTGTTAGCGTGGTTAAAACGCCAGAAACGATTTCTATCTCATCGCCTTCTTTGATTGCAAACTCTTCAACATCCAGCTTTTCTAGACCCATTCTAATAGTTTCGTCATCTGTCAATGCTTTAGGGTCACCACCAGGGCCAACAAATCCAGTAACTCCTTTTGTGGAGGTTATGAAATATCTAATTTGTTCGGTTAATTTAGCCTTTACAAATACATATGATGGATACTTTTTAACTTCCTTGATTTTACGTTTGCCGTCTTTCTCTTGAACTTCTTGGACCATAGGAATTCTTATATCCACAATGAATTCTTCGAGATTATTTTGTTCAATAATATTCTCGAGACTTTGTTTTACTTTAGTTTCATACGTTGCATACGTATGAATTATGTACCATCTTAATGTCGTATTATCAATATCCATACCTATTTATTTCCTATTCCTACAAGCTCTCTTAGAGCTGCTGTTAATCCAAAATCAAAAGCGGTTATTACTACCATGAAAAACAACACTACTAAAACAACTGTTCCAATATTTGACCAAACACCTGTAACTTTAGAAGTGCTTCTAAATGGAGGCCAAGTAATTGCTTTCAATTCAGCTTTTATAGCTCTTAACCAAGCTCTAAATCTTTGCCAAGGATTCCTTTTTTCTTCAACACCTTTTCTTTGGTTGGGAGCTCTCTTCTTTTTAGCGCTAGAGGCCGCCCTCTTAGTTTTCATAGCATTATACTGCTCAGAACTTATTGTCTTAGGGGCAGACTTTTTATTAGCACTTGCACTGGCAGCCTCTGCTTCCGCAGCTTCTTTGGCTCGCCTTCTAGCTCTTTTGGTCATATTAGCCTCATCAGCCATAAGTGCTTCCTGCGCCTTTCTTTCTTCAGATGCAGCTATAGCCGCTTCTTTAGCTCTCCTTCTTTTCTCGCTTTTAGATATAACGGGCTTGTTTGAAGTTTTGTTTACAGAACTAGCACTCTTATCAGCAGAAGTTTTTACATCTTCTTCCACCGCAACATTTTCAGAGACTACCGTAGTGTCTTTATCGTTACCTTGTGTCACGTCAAAACCTCCTACTTAGTTTCTTTGTGAATAGTATGTTTTCTGCAGAACTTACAATACTTGCTTCTCTCTAGTCTGTCTGGATTCTTTTTCTTATCTTTTGTTGTATTGTAGTTACGTTGTTTGCATTCTGTACACGCAAGCACAATTCTCTCGTACATATTATTACCTCCAACTAGTTTTACTAGTTTTATATCAAAAAAATTGCACCCCTAGAAAAGTGCTTTAATAATATAGCATTATATAATAGCAATGTCAATAAAAAATAAGTAGCGCAATTTAATGAGTTAGTTAGAGTTAGTTATCAAAGTAAGTAGAGTGTTAAGGCATATTTCTAACTAAATGCTACTTAATATAGACACGCTATTTGACATACAGTGTAAAACTATTAAATCGCCGTTTTCTCTGTTATTTTGTTTTTAAACCCTTCTTTTCGTAGGATGTTTATTTGTTGTTTCAACCAAAGCTTACTCTAAGTTAGTAAGCTGCTGGTATTTTCTCTGTTACTTTGTTTTTGAATCCTTTTTTTCGTAGGATATTTATTATTATTTCAACCAAAGCTTATTCTAAGTTAGTTGAATCATTATCTCCATTTATTCTTTTTTTGTATTCCTCTAATTCCTCGTTCATCTTCTTGATTTCTGCTTTCCAAATTAAATACATGATTAACCAAATTAATGCATAAGCTACCACTCCAATTGCGATCATAATTACACAGTTTACGAATTTAAATTCAATCCACTTCAATACTGCTGATATGATTACAAGCACTGTTAACACAGGTATTGCATGCACAACCGTTGCCTTTAATAAACTCCACGAATCAATATCAAAAACACACGTTCCCGCAATACACACTATACCAAAGATCCCAGAAAGTATTGTTTGTAAAGTTATGGCGAGTGGCATCCCCATAGCATCAATTAAGCTATTAAACACTACTTTTACACCTTCACCATAAGCTACGCTAAATATTAGCGTAATTACATTACCTAAAATTGCGCCGATAATAAAGCCGATTATTGTTCTTATAATTAACTTAGCTTTCATTATGCGGACCTTCCTTTTCTTAATATCTCTCTGATTTTTACAGAGTATCGCCTTGATGTGTAGGACTTAATACCATTTTCCATCTCAATTCTTATTATTCCACCACCTTCAAAACTCCACTTCTTTACATACTTTAGATTAACTATTTCGGACTGTGAAATTTTGACAAACCATACTGGATCGAGCTTTTCCTCAATTTGGTATAGAGGCTCATTTAATACAAACTCACCATTAGTTGTTTTTACCGATAAAAACCTACCATCTTTAGAAATCAAAATGATATCGTTTATATCTATTAGTTCTTCATCTGAAAGGACATTGCAAGAGATGACATCATTTTTAGGCTCACCCAAACGCTCGAGTATTTCATTGACCTCGTCGTTTTGCTCTTTTGCCTTAATAATGACTTCAGTTTCTTTGATAGTTTCATCAAAAATGAACTTCAACTTAAATGCCACTTACAAATCTCCCTACATTAATAACTTTAATACCGTTTTTGGATGATTAAAATCTAGCTTACATAAGTATTTAGATTTTATCATATTTTTACGATAATTTGAATGTAAAAAAGATTTTTGTAGTTTTTACGAGTACTATCAGAAGTTGCACTTGCCCTATAACGTTCGAGGAGCTATCCACTGTTGCGATTACCCTGTAACGCTCGAGGGGCTATCTACTGTTGCACTTGCTATGACAACTAACATTTTAACTACTCTTAGGTTTGTAACTGGCAAGAATTACATTAACTGTATAAGACTCCATTACATTTTTAATGCTTTATCTCTCCTCCTCTCTAGTTATACCTCCACTGTTATTATTGCTATTTGTTTTTAACACTATGTATATCCTAACAAAAGTGTTAAATGCTGATTTGGTTACACTCGGCAAGTGAAATCTTTATTAAAATCCACTTGCCAAGATTAACACTTTATTATTAAACCAACTTTCCTCCTACCCAGTAACAATTGGATTTTCTGCATTTGGCCAGCATTCTTTAGCTGTCCAAAGCTTAGGCACTCCATTTTTATAATGCCAATATCCATACATTGTCCCAAGCCCAGCTTGGCCTTTGCTAGGTGGATAATCATCTGGGGTGAAAATCCCGCCAGCTTCGCACCTATAATGGTAATATACTTTACCTACCTTTACATTTGAAGGAAGAAAACCTTCATCATATCTATCTTTTCCTGTTACATCATAGTCAACATAGACACAAAAGTATTTGTTAGCATCTTCAGTCCCTAGTAAACCACAATCAAAATAAAACGAACGCATTGCATAGGTGCAGTCTCTTGGAACAAACGCTGACATTACACAACTTTCATCATGGTTTACATGGACCACGTGATCACTCCTATGCGAACGAACTCCCGAACAGCCTGCAAACGCCCAGTCCCTAATTTCTTTGATGTTATCAGGAATAATTAAGGCTTTATTACGACTAAAGTGTTTAGAGCCTGTAAACGCATATGCTTCAATAATTGTTATATAACTATCAGTTGGTATTGCACCAGAACCATTACACCCTGCTACAATCATGCCCGCTTCTTTATCAATAATCATTTCGCTTGTTGACTTATATTTATCATTTGGAGTATCCATTTCCAAATTTGTAAGACGGTCGCAGTAGTTAACTATTCCATATCCTATTTGTGTTACACTGCCTGGTATGCTTAACGCTCCTAACATTTCACAGTTAAGAAATGCAAAATCACCAATAGAGCGTAATCTAGGGCCAATATTAGCAAACTCGACATAAAGAAGATTAATACATTTCTCGAATGCTTTTTCATCTATTGTTTCCAAAGTTACTGGAAAGTTTATAGATGGAAGCGATGTACATTCTTTAAACGCATATTGACCTATATGTTTTACATTACTATCAAGTAGATCTATATTTCGTAGTGCTGTGGCACCTCTAAAACAACCATTACTTATACTCGTGACGCCCTTTCCTACAACAACGTTTCTTAATCTGGTACAGTCGCAAAAGATATAGCCCCAGAGCTTGTTTACGCTGTCAGGAAGGATGATTGATGTTAAACTTGTGCACTCAGAAAATGCACTAATTCCTATTGACTCCAATGTATCTGGTAAGTTAACAGATAATAAGTTTGTACACCTACGAAAAGCGTCCCTTTTAATTGTATTAATCGGTGCAGGTATATCTACCTTACGTAAAGCTGTACAATCTTCAAACATTCCTTCTCCAATACTTGTCATGTTTTTCCCAAAATGAATCGTATGCAAGCTTGTACACCCTCTAAACGTATACCTACCAATTATATTGCGTAAGTTGTTTCCAAGATATACAGTTTGTATCACTTTATTATTTTCGAAAATCCCTTCTATGTTTACCTGGTATCCATTTTCAACTCTTACTGAAGCAAAATCCTGCACTATATTACCTTCAAGCCATGCTGGGATATAAAACTCAGAGAAGAAATCTCCAGCATATCCATCAATCCTTATAGTTGGAAGACCCGTCCCCTGGGTAGTTGGACAATAAGAGAATCTAGGACACTCAGCATATCTTTCATCTTTAGATATACAACCATAAGTAGCTACAAACTCCCGCTCTACCATTTTTCTATGTGACTGGGCCCCATCCAAGCTCCAGCGCTCGCACTGGTACCAGTCTTTAAATTCGTAGGTATATCCCTCATCATCTGGTATAGTTGGAGCTGGTCCATCATATTCAATATCGTCAGGTATCACATATCTTTCGTAACCACTCTCTGACACTTCTAATTCCTTTTTCCGTCTTTCAGTTTTAATTAACTCTGGACCTGTAGACCAGTTGTACCAAGAAACATCGTAAGCCTCTACATATTTAGCTGTAAACTCCATATCTTTTACGAGTCTATCTGGTACTGGCTCCCAGGTATCAAATACATATTTGTAGTTCCATCTTTTGTCATCTAGTTTTTTAAGCTCCGGCCCCCTGTATTGCGGCGTGGAGCCTGCTTCTACCTCTTCAGTGTATAGTACTGTGCGCCAACTGTTAGTGTTATAGTTAAACTCAGCAGTATCTATCCAAGTGACCGTGTATTTCCTCTTTATACCAGCAAACGATGCTATGTATGTTACGTCGCAGGTTACTTGCGTTACCGATGGAGACCACCCCATAAACATATAATCATATATCTCATTACTTTCTTTCATAGGAGCTGGACCTGTATATTGTGGTAGCGCACCATAAAGAATGTTCGTGTCAACTGCTAGTACTTTCCCATCCCAGTTTTTCCAAGTAACTGTATAAAACTTATCTACCTTTTGAAAGTCTGCAGTATATATTGCATCTTTTGTTGCAGCTACTACCTCTGGTGTCCAACCTCTAAATGCATATGCAAAAACATCATCACTTCCTCTTGTAGGTATTTCGCCTTTATATTCAGGGATAGTGCCTTTTTCAACTAGAGGATCTACTTGTAGAATAGTGCCATCATAGTTTTCCCAAACGATTGTGAAGCAGTTAGATTTTTCAAACTTTTTATATTCTGCTGTATATGTTGCGTCTTCAGTTGCCTCTACAATCTCTGGCGTCCATTCCCTAAACTTATATGAATAGGTTTCATCATCAGGTCTTTTGGGTTCCTCACCTATATATTCTGGTGTCGTTCCTTTTTCCACACCCTTATCTACTTTAATAATGGAATCATCATAGTTTTTCCAAGTTATGTTGCAATATTGTTTTTTATCTAGCCTATTAAACTTTGCAACATATACTGTAGCTTCGGTTGCTTCTACAACTTCTGTACTCCAACCTGCAAATACATATATGTAGTTTTCATCATCAGCTTTCTCAGGTGTTGCACCAAGATACTGAGGTACGGTTCCACCTTCAACCTTTTCGTCTATTTGTAATACCGAACCATTTTCATCTACCCACGCAATTTTATATGTGTCCTTATCGCAAGCAGTGAGGGTTAGTATCGTCGTTACGACAATAGCAATTACTATGAGTATTAATATTAATTTTTTCATTGTATTACCTCTACTATCTTTTATATTTCAATATGATTTACATATTGCATCTTCTTTGACTAAATCTTTACTGACTATACACTTTATAATTTAGTAATAACTGTTTTGCTTAGTACGCCAGGCTCTTGGTCTAAGTTTTTATCGCCAAACAGTTGGGGTATCTTCAACATAGTGCCAGTGAGAGCCGTCAATATTTGATTCTTCGCTGTACCAATAAGCTTGTTTACCAGAATCCCAGTCATCCTTCCAACCAAACGGTTTTTCCGTTGCCTTACAGTATATTTGTATATAGTTACAGTTGCGGAAGGCCGAAAGGAGATGCCTTACGCTATCTGGTATCACTATTGATGCTAGCTCAGTACATCCTTGGAATGCAGAACCACCTATTGATTCAACACCATCTGATAATGTAATTGTTGTTAAGGCAGTACAACCCCTAAATGCTCCGTCATCTATCATAATAACGCTACCCGGTATCGTAATTGATTCTAATGCGTCACAATTCATGAATGCATTCTCCTCGATATATGTTACTGAGTCGGCTATTGAAACTGTGGCGAGTTTTTCACAACCCCAAAATATTCCTTCAGGGATATATTTAACACCGTTTTCTATTGTAACTGTTGTAAGAAGAGAGCAATATGTGAATAGGTTACTTCCTAAATTCTTCACACTCCCTGGCATTGTTACACTCTCTATACTACATTGATAGAACGCACTATCTTCCAAAGTAGTAACAGTACTAGGAATTGTAATGTTAGAAATGTTAGCAAATGAAAATGCATACTTTCCTATAGTAGTAACTCCGCTTGGTATGGAAGAACCTTTAGCCCCTGCTACTAATTTATTGCTTTCTTTTTCTATTATCGCATTGCAGTTTTCACGAGAATCATATACCGCATTCCCTTCATCAACGGTAACAGTTGCCAGATCTCTACAACTTGCAAATATCTGACTACCTACATATACAACATTTTTAGGAATTGTAACGGTCGTCAGTGCTCTGCAACTAGACAGTGCACCTTCCCCAATATGAGTTAAGCTATCTGGGAATGTAACAGCTGTAAGTTTACTGCAGCCAGAAAAAGCTGAGTCGGCTATAACTTTACAACCTTCTTTTACATTAACTGTTGTCACATTTGAGTTTGCCGGAGACATAAATACCAAGTAGTTATTATCAGCATTACCTAAATATTTATTACCAGCTTCATCTGTGTAATAATTTACATTGTTAGAAAAACTAAATGCATACGCATCTACTGAAGTAATGCTATCTGGAAGATTTACTGTCTGAAGTGCAGGACAGAAAGAAAAAGTGTCATTTGGTATAGAATTAACTCCACTTGGAATGTTAATTGTAGTAATCTTACCGCAACGGTAAAATGCCTCTTTTTTAATGGTATTTAATCCACTGCCAAGAGTGACTGTTTCCAGTGCACTACATCCATCAAAAGCTCTATTTCCAATTGATGTAACACTATCTGTAATAGTTACCTCTGACAAACTGCTACATCCATCAAAAACACTATCACCAATATATTTAAGAGCATTTCCTAAGGTAATTGTTGTTAGAGCGGTATTATCCATAAAAACACTATTTGCCAATACCTTGCAGTTATCATTTACTGTAAAATCGGTTAGCGTCTCATCAATAACACCTACTAATACCACATACTGATTTTCTGTATTACCTAGGTATTTTCCATTATTTTCAGCTGTGTATGTTAAAGATAAGCATCCATCAAAAGCAACTCTACCAATTGTTTTTATACTATCTGGTATTGATATGCTCGTTAAACCAGTACAACCTCCAAAGGCGCCAGAACCAATACTTTTAACATTATTTGGAAGAGTTATTGCTGTTAAAGCTTCACAGCCTTGAAATGCTGAACTGGAAATTGTTTCTAATCCATTTCCAAATGTAATAGAGGAAAGATTAGTGCAGTCTTGGAAGGCATATGGGCCAATAGAAACCAAACTGTTAGGAAGAGTGATGGATGTTATAGCAGTATAAGCAAATGCATGCCAATCCATAGATTCCACACCTTCTTTTATGGTAACTGATTTTAAATTTTCACATCTTCTGAAGATATCTTCGCCAATTACCTTTACACTACCAGGGATGGTGACTGATTCTAAAACCCTATTCCCTTCAAATGCCCATTTTTCCAACTTAGTTACTGGCTTGTTGTTATACTTAGAAGGAATTACAACAGTTTTGTCATTGCCAACATAAGCTTTAATGAAGTAACTATCTCCTTCATCAACAAACACAAAATCAGTAGCACTTGTTTCAGGCTCATCTGGATTGTCTGGATCGTCAGGGTTATCGGGATTGTCAGGATTGTCTGGGCTATCAGGGTCGCCTGCCTCTCCTTTAGGAATGCTGTCAAATGTCGCTACATATGTTTGATCTCCTGTTACCTCTGATATTGTTGGAGACCAGCCACTAAATGAATAATCATTTACATCGTCTGACGGTTTTGTAGGTTGTTCACCATTGTATTCTGGAATTGTTCCTTTTTTGACTTTTTCATCAGTTTCTAAAACAGTTCCGTCATAATTTTCCCAAGTGACTGTGAATTTTTTACACCCAGCAAGACAAATTACTGCTATTAGTATCACAGCTATTAACAAAACTACTTTTTTCATATCACACCTCGCTAACTTTTTTAAAATAATAAATCGTAGGTTGAACACCCACTCCTTGTTATAAATTTATTACCTTATGCCCCCATTATCCTAATTAACTCCAGATAATTCAATGCAAAAGGCGCATTCGGTTAAATCCTGTCGCATTCGGTCAATATTTTTAACATTTAAATGGTAAATATACTAGATTCTACATATATGTAATAGTTTTTGCGTAATAAAAGATTGGTATTTCCTTCAACCTTACGATTTGAAATATTCCTATATCTTAAGATGAGCAGCCTGTATGTATATGATAGGTTTTGAGTTTCTTGAAAGATTATAGTCTTATGCTTTGGTCAATGCCTGATATTTAAGTAAGATAAGTATTGTTATATGACTCTATACGCGCGCGATGTATTGTATAAAAAGGCTAAAGACCACCTAAGCTCAATGTTTATAATTCAGGATATGTGCAGATCTGAACATAAATGTGATATGTTTTTTGCATAAAAAAAGACTAGAGTTGTCTCTAATCTTATCCTTCGGTACGTATGCATATCGAATTCGATTCGTGCCTATATTTGCTTTGTGCATATCTATTCTGAACAAAACGTGCATGAGTGCATAAAAAAAGACTAGAGTTTCCCCTAATCTTTAAGTTGGTTATTATTTATAGCTATATAGCTTATTTTACCTTCTCTAGATATTTTACTATGTCACCCACTGTCTTCCAGGTATTGATTTCATCATCTGAAAATTCAACGTTAAAATCATCCTCTAACGCTATAAGCATTTGTACTATATCTAAACTATCTGCCTTTAAGTCTTCGGTAAATCTAGACTCCATTTTAATTTTTGATTCATCTATGCCTAAAAGTGCGGCTATCTTTTTTCTTACTTGCTCAAACATAATTCCTCCCTTGACCGTAAGCGGTCACGTTCATTATATTTTTTATATTATATGATTCATACCTTTTTGTCAAAAGATATAGGGTTATTATCCAAAGTTACACTTACCTTGTAATATTGAGGGATTACAAACAGACCTGCTGGGCGAGGCAATTAACACCTTGTGATATTTGAACTCTACTTATTATAGAAAACCTACGCCAATTAGCGTTTTAGAACCTAGCGACCTTTTGCCTACTATAACTACTAGTATTGCTTTTTTGTGTGACAAATGGAGTGCCTACATCTTTATTTGCTATGAAAGTCGCTCCACATTGATTTTCGTGGGGCTTTTGAAAGCTTAGTTTGATGGGACAAATACTATGATTATATACACAAAAAGCAGTCGGTAATGAGCCGACTGCTATTAGCTTTACTATTTTGTGAACAATTAGTCTTCTATAATATAGGTCTTCTTAGAAGGATCGTCTTTTTCAATTGCATACGCATTCTTCTTAGCAAATAATGGTACAAATAGCATCACTATTGATATTATAAGTGCGGAGAACAATCCCCAACCCCAGGAAATCGTTGCCTTTAAAGTACCAATTGAGAAGAATTTCGCGGTGTTTTCAGCTCTTAGTGGTTGTTCAACTTCTGCATTTGACATCAGTAGTAACAGCACTGCGGCTATAATAATTAGTAATATGTTAACAAGTGTTAACCAACTAAATCCTCTTGGTGTTTTCTTGGTAGCGAATTTAACCAAATATTTAATGAGAAGCACTAAAAATATTACAGCTATTATTGCGATTAGGAAGGGGAATACGCTTACAAGTGCTTTATTTACATCTTGATTGCGAATAATATACTTTCCGTAATCACCACCTGAATCTGCGCCGAACACATCTGCAATCGATTTTATACCATCTATACCACTCATCTTAAAACTTTCTCTCATGTCATTTGCTTGAAATACAGCTACAGACATTAAAAGTAATAATAGAATGGCTACAATTGCAAGTATAATTGCTGCAGCACTAACTCCTCTATATGGCTTTTTGTAGTATACAGGAGACTTAGGTGCCCCTTGTGGTTCTACTGGCCTTGAATAAGGATCATATTGTAACATCGGCTGATTCTGTGAAGTGTAAGGTACTAGCGCTATAGGTTGTACTATCGCCGGCATTTGTACTATTGACGAAGGTGCAGGAACTGCATTATTTGCATTGCTTGCAACTTTAGCTAGTTCTACAGATTCCCCAACTTGATAAATAGCTCCATCCGGGCCTACTACTGGAGTTTTTGATGGAATCGGCGGAAGGGAAAAGCCCAAAGACCTTTCATCCACTGCAACCCATCTACCACTCTCCACTGGCTGGCTGGGTGCTACCATGTTTTGGTTTGCAATTTTTCTGTTTTCCATATCTGACCTCTTTACTGTTGTTCACCGCCACCGTAGTTTGGAACAAAGTTTACGGGGGCTACAATTGGCGTTAATTGCACAATTGTTGCGGGTTTTGGTATTGGTACAGGCGCACTATTGGGCTGAGGTCCATAGTGCATGGCCGGTGAAAACGCACGACCATACTCATCAATTGAGGTGTATGTTGGAAGACCCATAGGCATTCCGTTTGATGCTACCTCAAAAGCACTAGTATTTGGCATAACCATTGTTTGTGCCGGTACTTGCATAAGTGGAAATGGTCCCACTTGTGGTTGCCTTGTAGGAACGTTTGTCCTGGCAACACCGTCAGTAATAAGTTCAGGCTTTCTTCTGCACTTTCTCATAACTATTTCTCTCCTCCCATTCGGCTATATTTATAATACTTTCCCGCGTTGTTCTAGTAATATTATGCTGCTAATGCGGCTTGTTTTTTATTCTTTGATAAGAATGAAATTATTACAATTATCAGCGCTACGGCTGCATAGATATATAATCCATAGTTAATTGCAACGGTATCTTTTTGTACTAATGCAAGTAGTACTGAAACCAATGTAACAACTAATCCTAAAAATGCAAATATTTTAGCAAAAGCTGGTACTCCAGGTCCCATAATCTTTATTATACTAGCAATTAATACTAATAAGCAACAAACTGCTCCCACTCCTAATGCTAGTGCAATTATTGTGACAGTGTCAAATACAATTGCTCCAGCCTTAAATACATTGATTAATAAATCTAATGCACTTGTGCCGTTTATTGCAAAAATATACTCTAGTGATACAAATTTAGAAATCACATACAGAGCTATATATACTATTGAGAATATCATAAGAGCTATGCATGCTCCGCTAACCTTTTTCTTAGCTGGTGCTGCTTCTTCGATAACTTCTTCCATTTCTTCAATTTGTTCTTCAACGTCATCATACATGTAGAGGGGTTGTTCTTGTGTTGAATAAGGAACAAAAGCGATTGGTTGAATGATTGGGGTTAACTGCATTGGGCCTGGCGAAACGGGTGATACAGGTTGAGGTTTAGCTACAGGTTGCGCAACAGGTCTGTGCATGGTTGGTGGTGCTGGTTTTTCAGCGATTTGGGTTTTTTTAGCCATAATTTTCTCCTCCTAATATGGTATTATATCTTTTAATGCTTTGGGCATTAATAATCATCATCATAGTAGCCATCATCATCAAATTCTGCAAGAGGTTGTTCTTGAGTAGAATAAGGTACTAGTGATAGTGGTTGGACAACAGGTGTTAATTGAATAAAGTCAGCGGGTTTTGCTACTGGTACCACACCACAATTATTCATAACTTTAAATGTTACCCTAGGTCTTGGCCTTCTTCTAACTTCTTGCTTTTGGGCTTCTAGTTCTTCTTGTTGTTTTCTTTTCTTCTTACTCATAATTCCCCTCCATTACAAACATTTTATCTATCAAATATACTATACGGAACTCTCTTTTTCGTGAAAAACGAGAGTATTAATATCAACAGTGGTAGCGCCACGAGTGCTAGTGCACCTATTCCAGACACAAATTGTAGTGGTATTATATCTACTTCTGGGTCTAATGCTGATGCTGGAGGTTCGCTAAAGGATCCAGTCAGAACTTCCCCTACTTTACTAAAATCTAAAATGCTAACAATCGTACCGTCTTCTGCATACTTTGGAGCACCTGCATAACTTCCAGACATTGCTACAACACCAACAAGCATTATAACCGCGGCTAGCACCATAACTATCGCAAATATGAAAAAGCCTCTGAAAATTCTTCGTCCAAATAGCGATAGAAACGCTAGTATTATAATTAATAAAGCAAATACTGCAGCTACTACTAAAGCAACTGGGAAATAGGTAAATGCGATTTTAGCAATCGGGAACATCGTATCAGCAGTTTTTGCAGCAGCATTATCTACTGGCGTTGTTTCTTCAGTTTCAGTCTCTCCCTCTGTTTCCCCTTCTCCTTCTTCGCCATCTTCAGCGGCTTCAGCAACTCCTTCACCCTCTTCCTCGGCAGCTTCTTCTTCCGCAGGTGCTGCTTCCTCTTCTGCTCCATATATGTTTGCTTCTATCAAATCATAGTATGGAGAAAGCGAATTGCCCTCATCATCTACCATAGGTTTTTTAGTTATATAAGAGATCGCACCATATATCGGATCCATAAGAGATACATATTTAGTCTTCTCCTCGTATGGAATTGTTACAACATTACCATCATCATCGGTTTCCTGCACCATTACAGGCTCGCCATCCTCATCTAATACGGGATTTCCTTCGTCATCTAATGCAGGCTTCATTGAATCAGTAGCTACTCTTTCATCCATCGGTGTTAAATCTCTTACCACCATAAATGAGGTATACTGTGGCATAACATTTAGATAGTTAAGAAGTATAACCGCTACCCATACCAGCGCAAGTAGCATCATCACGAAACACACGCCTCTTCTCATTATGAAGAAGTAAGACCTTTCCTTTCTTCTCCTTTTCTTAACGGGAACTGCTTGTCTTGGTTGTGGCCTCTGTTGAGCAGGTGCTGGTCTTCTTTGAGCGGCACCACTTATAGCATAGGGGACTTTAATATTTGTGGTAGGCATAACAATGCTACGTCCACTACTACTACGTCCTTGCGGTCTTCCTTGTGCCATATTCCCTCCGGGTGTTTATGTATAAAGCATTAACTTTATGGTATATAGTGAATAGTTTACCACAAGATATTATGCTTTTCAACTTATAATCTTTATATATTCACGCACATACGCGCGTCTATAGTCCTATTTTTTCTCTCTCTTTTATCCTCTTAATAATAGTAATCGTCATCATCGTCCTCAAACATAGCTAGAGGCTGTGTCTGGGTAGAATATGGTACTAATGGAATAGGTTGAACAATCGGTGTTAGTTGAATATAGTCTGCAGGTGGAGCAACTGGTACTGGACCTCTATTATTTAGATGACGCCAACTAGCAGTAGGCCTTTTTGCCTTCTTTGCTTCCTGCTGTTTTCTTGCTAACTCTTCTTGTCTTCTTTGTTCTTCTAATCTCTTCTTTTTGCTCATTTATAACCTCCGATTCCTTATCCCACTCTCTTCTTGCTACGATAAGTAAAGAAACTAAATATAAATACTAAGAGTGATATACCAAGCGATATTAAGCCACCCATTCCAAGCTGAATTGGAATTAATTGTTTGGCGATAAATGGTATATAGTTAGCTATATATGTAAAGTCCGTGCCAGCAGACCAGACATATCCTGCAAATATTACTAGTATATTCATAACAAGCATCACAATGGATAAAATTACAAACAACGCTTTCAATCTGTTACGACTAAATGCTGCAATTATTGCTCCTATTAATTGAACAACTGCTGCGAGTAACGCTAGTGCATACGCTACAGGTAGAGCATAATATGCTATTTTAGTTACAGTATCAGCTGTACCAACTTGGCTCATTGCATCTTTGTAAAAATGAGATTCTTCTGCAGGCATTTGAGTAAATGACTTAACAAACCCCATAATAATGTCTCTATTTGAGAGTTGTATTGGCTCGGTGGTAGAAGTTGTAGCTTCTTCTTCTTCAGTAGTTTCTTCTTCTGCCGTTACGTCTTCCTCACCGCCTTCTTCATCTTCCGCAGCTGCTTCAGCTTCAGTTTCCTCCTCTGTTGCTTCTTCGTCCGTTGTCTCTTCTGCTGGTGCTGCTAAAACTACGCCAGGATTTTTAACAAATGTTGAAGTGTATTGTGGTAGAACATTAAAGAAAGATAATGCTGCAAGTGCAACATACGCTACCAGCAAAATAATCATTATGACTATAATGGCAACTCTTTTTGATCTTAATTCTTTAGGTCTGGTTTTTGCCCTACCTACATTTCTGCCACTCTCAATCTCATCGTATTGATCATACTTTTGCGCGGCTAGATATTCTTGCCTTTGTTGTCTTGAGGCATAATAGTTAACAACATATGGCGAAGACATGTCCCTATCATTCATTACATACGAATTATAACTATATCTAGCGACATTGCGTTCGTTTTGCCTATTATTTGTCGATGTATTTTTCCCCATTTCTCTCCCTCCGAATATATTTGGTGTTATTTATTCTTCTTACTGCGAATAACTTTCGCGTTTGCAGGACAAAAACATGACACTATAACCAATAATGCTGCTAGCCCTAAGCATATATACATCCCAATTCCAACTTCATTTTTGAAGAAATAATCTAGACCGTTTTTCAAATTCTCGAATGCAGCTCCGAATGAAATATAATTGTAAATATACAAACCGAAAATTCCAACCAAGAAAAATACTAGATTTAACAGTGGTAAAAACCATCCTCTTCTCTTGGCGTACCCAGTTACAATCCTAACAAAACTTCTAACTATTATTACAAGTGTAAGTATCAAAAATGCAATAAATGCGATAGGAGCTATAATGTCTGTAGGTTTCGTGTAATAATAGCCTGGACCAGCAGAGGAATCTAACTTAAATATTCCAATTACGCACTCTACTATGCCAGCTGCATAAAACATAATTCCTCTAGACTTTGCTCCATCCCATACTTTAGAGAAAACACTCAAATTTGCCCCAAAATATGGTTGATAAATGTTAACCATAAATGCAAAGACCATTATTACAATAGCAACAACTGCCATCAATATCGAGACTATGCGAACAGGTTTAGTCTTCTTGCTATACGAAACATCTTCATCATCCTTGATCGCGACCTCGTTATATGTTTCTTGTAATCTTTGCGCTTCAAAAAGTGCTTTTTGTTGTTCTTCCCTATCTCTCTTAATTTGCTCAATTTCTTCTTGAGTGTATGGCTGGAATTTGTATAACTTATCAGCCTTTGTTTGCCAAATTGCCTGATTAGGATTTACAAACGGAACTATGACAAATGGTTGTACTACAGCATTTGCCTGTCCACCACCAACAACATACATTGACACATTATCCACTCTAGATGCGTTGTCCGCTACGCTTTGCGGTTCTTGCGCTGTTGGCTGTTCTACAATTTGCTCAGACTTCTCCTCAACGAGAGACTCTTCTGCGCCAGTGGTATATGCTAGCCCTTGTCTAATTCTTCTTAACGCATTGACAAACTCGTTTCGAGGTCTAGGTTTCCCACATTTTGTACATTTGCTCGTCTCTATGCTGTTGACTGTACCACAAACTGTGCAAACATATGTTACTCGTGACTTATCGATTGATGCTAGGGAATCTTTTTCGAAACCTTTTTGAGCCTGCTCTAAAGCATCTTTCATAGCTTGGCTAGTAGCATCACTAAGCGAACTACCACAGGCAATACAAAACTTATTGGTATCTGCATTCATCTCCCCACAAGATTTACATTTAATCATAACCTTTTTCCTTCATCCCCCAAGTACAACAAAGTACTTTAAATCTCAATTAAAAATATTATACTAGAATATAAAGTATAAATCAACAATAAATTTGTTTTTCTAGTTTGCCTGCGCGCACGTCCAAAAACTCACACGAAAACATACAAAATACCCCCATAGGAGAGGTATTTTTTACTTTTTTTACACTAATATTTACACTCAGAAGTGCTTGCTTTTCGGACGAATTACAAAAGAATTAACAGCGCTAATGATTATTTTTTGTTGTAAGTGTCTCTAAGTTCAACATCACGATAGAAACGTACCATATCGTCAAAGACACCAGCCTTTTTGCGGGATACCAGCCTCAGTACGAAATGAATAAATCCACAGCGTTAATGGTCTATTTTTTGTTATAAGTGTCTCTAAGTTCAACAACACGATAGAATCGAACTACACCGTCAAAAACACCAGCTTTTTTATAGTATGCACTCCTCATAAACTGGTAAACCTTCCCTACCTCTCCTTCAGCCACAAACTCTTCGGCTTTAGCACCCTTGATGACGGTTAGAGAGTTGGGATTTAACCGTTCCATAAAGTCAGTTACACCGTCCGACGCATCGAGCAGTAGTGATTCGTAATTATATAACTCACACTCAACTGCATGTGCAGCTGATACCCACTGTATAGTACCTTTCACTTTCATCCCCGAATTAGGACCACCACTCTCTGTCCCCTCGAGATACTCACAATGTAAAGTAATCGGCTCACCATTTTCATCTAGATCTGTGGATTTATGCTCTATGATTAAGCCAGATTTTAGTCTGACTTTGCCAGATGGTACTAATCTGTGATATTTAGGAGGTGGATTCAATGCAAAATCGGTTTTTTCAATAAAAATTTCTCTTGTCATTATGACATTATGGGATCCTGAATTCTCATCATTGGGATTATTAACTGCAGAAAATACCAATTCTTCTCCTTCTGGAATATTTTCAATTATTACCTTCAAGGGTTGCTCTACAACCATAGCTCTATCGGCATTTTTGTTTAAGTTTTCCCTTATGCAAAAATCTAGCAATTGTTGCTCGACTTCACTATTTGCTTTTGCAACACCTACTCTACTACAAAAGTCTTTAATTGCCTCTGGAGGATAGCCTCTTTCTCTCATACCGCTTAGTGTAGGCATACGAGGATCGCTCCAACCAGTTACATGTCCCATATCGACTAAACGTTTTAAAAACCTCTTGCTCATTACTGTGTTTTGTATAGCCAGTCTAGCAAACTCAATTTGCCTGGGTTTTGGGTCAAACTCGCAGTTATCTACCACCCAATCGTAAAGAGGTCTGTGGTCTTCAAACTCTAAGGTACAAATGGAATGTGTGATTTCTTCTATTGCATCTTCTATGGGATGAGCAAAGTCATACATAGGATAAATACACCACTCGTCGCCAGTTCTATGATGATGAGCAAATAAGATTCTATATATTACCGGATCTCTCATATTCATATTAGGGCTCGCCATATCTATTTTGGCTCTTAAAACCTTTTCGCCATCTGAATATTTTCCTGCTCTCATCTCTTCGAACAGCTTTAAGCTTTCCTCTACGGGTCTATTTCTGTATGGACTTTCTTTACCTGGGGTAACTAAATCGCCCCTAGTTGCACTGATTTCCTCGGCTGTTAAATCACAAACATATGCAAGTCCCTTCTTGATTAATAACACCGCACATTCATACATCGTTTCAAAGTAATCTGATGCATACAATTCTTTATCCCATACATATCCAAGCCACTTAATATCTTCTTTTATGCTATCTACATATTCTTGCTCTTCTTTTGTAGGATTTGTATCATCAAATCTTAAATAACAAGTACCGTTAAATTTTTCCTTAATGCCAAAATTTATGGATAAACTCTTGGCATGACCAATATGTAAATACCCATTTGGCTCTGGTGGAAATCTAGTAGCAATACTGTCATGCTTGCCAGTCTCTAAATCATTAACAATAATTTCTTCAATAAAATTGTTAGCCTCATATTTTTTCGTCATTTTGTCCATCCTTTGTATGTTAGTTTTTAATTGTATATTGTTTTATTGCAATCCGTTATTTACTTTTTGAAGTCCTAGTTATACCGAGGAGTTGTTAGCCTCACAGGTTTTCGTCATTTTGTCCATCGCTCGTATATTAAGTTTTTAATTATAGACTGTTAAATGGCAGTTTATTATTTACTTTTTACCATTTTGATCGTGCTGACATTTTGCAGGAAAGACAATGTCTTTTGACTTTATGAACATCTCATCAAAGCTTTCCTTAAACCCAAACTGTGTGAAATAATTAGACCTATACCCCACCACTATGTATGCACTTACCTCAGATAATACATTGAGAAGAACTCTAGTGAAAAAGTCACCATATCCCTTCCCTCTATGTTCTTTTAGTAAACCTATTGAAACTATGGTAGAAACATCGGGGTTAACAATCACTTTTGCAACACCTACGGTTTCATCATCTAATTGTAGTACATATCCTACACCGCCATCAAACGGAGCTCCAAAGATTTTTTTACTCAAATCATCTAGAATTTTTTTATCATTTGTTGCAGTCAGATTAATCATTTAAATCACCATAATTATGTGGCTAACCACTAAAGTTTAAATCTATTTGTCACTATAGACATGTTAAGTGCTATTATACCATATGACACAATTATTGTAATCAAAAAACATAAATCCACCTTACATCATCTTAAGTTTAATTCATGCTCATTTAAGCGGACATTCCAATCCAGCTCATTTCCGCGCCTATGAGACAAACACCTTACTATGACAAATGATGTCCCGTTCCTTTTCGCGCTTAAGCAACTTACCGTTACACTTACTATTACAAATAACTAGCTCGTTAGTTTTGCGCCTACGAGACGAACCCACCTGTTTACCATGAAAACTGCTTCTTCTTTAAGTTTTACGCATAGACGACTTACTGTTGCACTTACTATGACAAATGATGTCCGTTCCTTTTCGTGCTGTGCGATGGACCAGCCTCCTACTATGACAACAAACTCTTTCCTATTCATTTTTAATATTACAAATAGTTTATTTGACAGTTTTTAACAAAGAAACTATAATACACTATGTTAATGCGCCCTTAGCTCAATTGGATAGAGCGTTGGTCTACGGAACCAAAGGTTAGGGATTCGAGCTCCTTAGGGCGTGCCACAATGCGACTAGTCACATAGTCGCATTTATTTTTAAAACTAACTGCAACTAACCATTGTAAAAGCCACTCACAGTACTAGGAGTGGCTTAACAGTTTAAATAAAGTTTTCTTTCTTTATCCTTTCGGACCTAAGATGATAAACCTTTAACTGATTTTAGAGAGTATATCTTCTTCAGAAATAATACCTTTTGTTTCTCCCAGCAAGCTTATAATATCTTCTGATTTTAATTTCCCTAATTTATAAAGCTCAAACATCTTCAATAATATTTCCGTCGTTACAATCAATACATCGTATCGTTTTGCAGCATCTATTACATTGCTAGCAACAGGATCTCTTTCTAACGGAGGTTTATTTCTTTGTCTCGCAATTATCAAAAGAGCTACAACATTCTTATCTTCATTACCCTCTATTTCTTTGTATAAGTCTCTATGCTTAGCCGTTTGTGAAACATTACTTTGCTTTACATTATGACGAACCCCTTTTATCTCGCCAATGAAAGTAATATTTTCTTTCTCTATCAAAAAATCTTCATTTTTGTTATCTACGAAACTTTGATAATCATATCCTATCATTTTATCTAGCATATCATAAATAATATTTCCCAACTCGTGTCCCGTTTTACATAAACATCCTTTATAAAACATATTTTTATCAATTTCGACCCTGTAGACCTCTATTTCTTCTTGCAGTTTTTGCATTTGAATACTTAATTCTTGTTTTTTCCTCTCTAAGTCCATATCGTTGAAAAATATTTCTTGTGCTAACCACTCTGGAGTGTCTTCATTGGGCATAATCCATCCAATATGCCTCATATAATTTAACAGTAGCTTACTATTAGAATTGAAAGCTAGAGTCGTTAAATATTTATTGTTACGTTTTATCGTTGTTGGCAAGTGGCTTGTTACTGAAGAAGTAATTACAGCACTTTTTTCCAGCAAACTATCAAAAACAAAATCAGATTCAATATATTTATCTAGAACCTCTGTTCGGGTATTATTGTATGCAACCCGGATAAGAGTATTAGGAAAAAAATTCGAGCTAATAAAATGATTGAAAAAACTAAGGATATCTTTTAACATTTCACTCTTTTTATATCGGTTATCACACCAGTCCCATTCATAACAATATGGGATATTTTGTGGAAATATAATAAGCACCTTGTTTTTTATATTTTTGAGCATACTCGAAATAGTCACGATATCTTTATGAGCATTGATTTTATCAATGTACACTCCTTTATTTGTCCATATAGCAGAATCGGATAAATCAATTATATTTATGTCATAATCATCAAAAGATTTTGGTGATGTTAAAGAAGTACAAACAAACTCATCTATAGATAGTTGTTTGTGAGCCACATATTGAATTTTTATTTCTTCTGTTTTTTCCATTTATAACCTATCCTTGTTTTATCTTTGATTTTTATTGCACAACATCATCTCAGTTATTTATCCTTTTGGGCCCAGGATGTTACGTGGATATTGCGAGGTTCTCTTTTGCCTCATTCTAAACTTCATAGGATTAAATTTTTCCCGCATAAATTCTACCAGTTTTCCAAACTCTCCGTCTGGTAAGTTTTCTTTCTTTATGTAGTACATTGTAGCTGGACTGGTATAAAAATAAATTATGCCCTTTTCTTCAAGGATGGCAATTCTGTCTACCTGTTCATATTCTCTAATTTCTTTATATGCATCTTTTCCTTCATTTTCGTGCGTTTCGATGGAATAGTCAGTCTCACTAAAGGTAAAAGTCCAAAGCTTGGTTTTTCTAGCCTCAAATTCCTGTTTATACTGTTTTTGCCCAAGCACTATAAATATGACAACTAAAAGGCCTGTTAAAAAAAGTGTAATTCCACTCATGATAAGCATAAAAATCTGCTGAAATGCAAAAAATAATGCTATTCCACCCGCGAATAGCAGACATAAGAGAATTATTTCTTTCACTCCGAAATATCTTCTCAAATAATAACGGTTACATTTTACATAATCTTCCTTGTTGATATCTACATTTATAACAAACATCTAATTATATCAATAGCGTAGGATATACGCCCCTTTCTACATTTAATCCTGTTAGATTCCAAATATGGGTGTCAAATCCCATAGAGCCTAACCTACTCCCTTCGTTTACATCGGCAATACTGATAATAGGCACTGTACTATAGTCGGTATATTCTACATCATTTCTTGTCACCTCTTGCCCCTCAATAGCATATACATGCTGGAATCTTTGAGTAGAGTTAGTAGAATGGCCGATAAAATTATTTACGTGAGCTGGGTTTTTAGCATTGATTTCGCCATCTTCTTCTAACTGCCTGTGCGATATACCTTTTACATCTCCAAACGCTATACAGTTTCCTATCAAGATTTCATTTGCTTGTCCAACTATTCCACCTGCAAAGACCGAATAGAAAACTCCGGTTATTCTATGTTCTTCGGTGTGTTCTACTCCTTCATCATCCACATATGTTTTTTCATACACTGTCTCCGAAGCATTAGCTGTTACATCTCCAAAAGCAAAACAATTAGATATGGCGTTAAAAGATATCCCCGGACGATCATTTTGGCCAACTGGGTCAAAAATTAATGAACTATAATCATTCCAACCAAAATATGGGATGTCAGATGTATGTCTTCCAAGTAATCCGCCTGCATATTCAGACCCAAACACCCTGCCTTTTGCATAACAGTTTATGATCCTTCCGCCAAGAGCAGTTTCGTAGTCAAACTTATTAACACCAACAAGCCCACCTGCTGTACGTCCTCTTACCGCGCCCGTTGCATAACTACGGGTTATGTTGCCACTTGTTTGATTATATGACACAAGTCCGCCAACAACCGAAGGATATGATAAAGATCCACTCACTTGATAAGACCCATCCCCTTCATCTAATCCTAACGCAAAACAACTATCCACATTTCCGTTATTTAGACCTATAAGTCCACCGGCTGCTTTTCCATATACTTTAGCAGTTGAATTACACTGCGAAACCCTACCTGACGCTACAGACCCTATCACTCCACCAGTATAAATATCTATGGCGTTAGAATAAGATGTTATTGTCCCTTCAGTTGACACTCCTGATACAACAGCATTCTTTTCATCACCATCTTCCATTTCCCTATTTTCCATTTTACCAACTGCACCGCCTAAAGAAACTTTAGTTGATGGTTTTGCTGTTACCCAAAAGGTATCTACAAATCGTTTTCTATATGTCATTTCAGAGTTCAATAATGTCCCTTTCGCTTGGGAATTTAGTAGAGTTCCACCTTCTAGGTGCCCTATAATTCCACCAATCATAAATCTAGACTTTTCGCCCTCTAACTTAATGCTGTAGTTATTGAGCGTAATATTTTTAACCGTACCTGTGACTTTACCAAATAGCCCTATTGGAAGCTCGTTAAATTCCTCGTCTTCCTCTAGTTCTTCGATTCGCATGTTACTAATCACATACCCATTTCCATCAAACACACCCGTGAATGGTTCTAACCTATCACCTATTGGTTCCCATATCCCATATTCAGCAAGATCTATATTCCTCGTAAGCAAATAGCTACCAGCTAAATCATTTTTTACTGTCATCAAAGCTTCTGCCGTCCCTATCCTTATGGTGGTATTAAGAACCCACTTTGCGTAAAGCGTTGTATCTCTATGGAAGGTGTATGGACCTGTTACTTTAGTTCCTGCAAAATCTTCGGATAAATACCAACCTTCAAACTTATAACCAGGCTTAAATGAATTATCAGGCACAGGGATTTGAGAGGCACTCATGGTCAAAAATCTCTCAGCTGGAATATTTTCATTAGAGTTTGTATTGAATGTAATAAGATAGCTAATTTCTGCTGGAGTCTCTTCATTTTGAAGATTAATGCCATTTGAAGAAACGTTATGAGATTCTTCTTTTGATAGGTTCACAAACGACGGTTCCCTAGCCTTATCACAAGCTATGACCGTCAAAGAAATCATCACAACCATAACGATGGCAAAAACCATCATTAAAACTTTACGCATATTTTCTCCGTGTACATCTTAGAGATTACCTTAATTTTATATTAGTAGTACTTTATTGTCAATAGCGCGCGCGTGTTATATTGGTGAACATTTATCCAACTTTATACAAAAACTTTCTGTCTAAAACTCTTAGTTCCTTAACAACACAGTTATTGAATTTGCATAAACAAGATAAACGATAGCATTTCTCAGTACCACATAGAGGCATAATCAGCACATCAACTAAAACGACTACTGCCTTTTATGCATTACCTAGTTTCTTAACAACGTAGTTGTTAAATTTACCAAAAGATAGTAAAAAATCTTTCTAAGGAGCTGTATACAAGAACATAAATGTAACAAAACTTATAAAAAAGCTGTCAAGAATTTTCATTTCTTAACAGCTATAAGGTTTTATGCATAAAAATTTATATAGTTGTCTACACAAAAATCATTTTCCCTTCTGGATCGGCATGTAACTTTTCAGAAGCTAAGCAAATCATAAGGACATATAGAATATTCGTACTCTCTGTCGTTCTAATTTGGTAAAAATTGGGCTCACCTGGAACTGGTATTACACTTCCAACAACTTGGCTACCATCATATATTTCAAAATTATATTGACTGGGTTTGCCCCAAATAGAAAATCGACTGGCTTTTGCGCCTTTGACTGCTTTCACAAAAACATCGTCACCCTTGTCTAGTTCATTTGTTACAAACTTAAACTCATTGGGAGCTAAAATCTTCATTTTTACTGCACCAGGAAATGTTGGTGTGCTTTTCACTATTGACATTTTAGCTGCATTTTCTTCAAAGGTTACCTGGGCTATCTGTAGTCCTAACTTATTGTAGATGTAATAGCCAGATGGTAGTACAGCGATTTTACACACTACCTCTCCGATAGTATTTTTAACAGCGTAGTCCTGCCTTATTTCATAAATCTTTTTTCTAATCTTAAAAATCATATTTTCACCTTGATATTATTTTATCCAAGTGTATTATAAAAGTCAACATATCACATTATTATGTTAATTCTCGCATTCATTTACTGTTGCACTTACTATGGCAACTAACATTCTCGCATTCGTTTGAGAGTCTATTTACTGTCGCACTTACTATGGCGACCAACTATTCTCTCATTCGTTCACTTACCTTGTAATGCTCAATGGAATACAGTTAATGAAATATATAACTCAAAGCAAGAAAGAAGAATGGAGAGAAGTCGCTAATAAGATAAGAAAACTTCTACAAATTAATTTTAAATTGCAAAATAAAAAGGCTGTTAGGAATTTTAGTTTCTTAACAGCCTTTTCTTCAGTTGATGGTGGGCCGAAGTGGACTCGAACCACCGACCTCACGCTTATCAGGCGTGCGCTCTAACCGGCTGAGCTATCAGCCCATCAACATATGGTGGAGGTAAACGGACTCGAACCGATGACTTCCTGCTTGCAAAGCAGGCGCTCTACCAACTGAGCTATACCCCCTAGCAAATGCTTAAATATGATATCACCACTATAAAGATAATGTCAAACATAAAAACAAATTATAAACTTCATTTTGAGGCAATAATAAAACACTCTCTTTTAGAGGCTATCCTCTTATCTGTTGACATAACTTCGATTGGTATAACTTGCCATCAATGCGAAACATAAACTCCATTTCTATAATACAAAAATCAATGTTTACTAGTTTAAGTTATAAAAACGTTCTACAGTCTACACTTTTATGTTGATAAAATGTTACTATACTTAACATTTTTCTAACTTGTTACCTAGTTTTTACATATTGTCTGCTTACTTTCAGCACATAAACTGTAGTAGAATTATCGAGTATTTAATTGGATTAGTATAAAACAACGACTCACTTAAACCGCACTTGCAAATCCGACTTTTAATGTTGTTACATTGTTTTATAATATTATGATGAACACTTTTCCAGCTTTTCGGTGAACACTTTTCAAGCATTTTGATGAACACTTTTCAGAGATTTTAGTGAACACTTTTCAAACATTTGTACTTGCTTCGTTGTACCAGTCAAGTAAAAACCACTTGTTTTTGCATAAAAGGATTGAATTTCATATGAATTAGAGAAAATGAAAAAGGTACGAACTATTAAATATAATCCGTACCTTTCTTGTTTACCTATTAAATCAAAAATAATGATTTCACAGGAAGTATATGTTTTCAGTTAACCACTTTTATTTTTTGTTTTTATCTCCACGTTTTGCATAGTCTTTTTCTATTTTCTTCTTCCAGTCATCATCAATCTTCGAACATCGCCTGTAGTGAGAAGCAACTTCACTCATTTCGCAATAATTTAAAGAAACACCCGCTGAATCATTAGCATAACGCACTGCACGATCGGCCCTGATTCCCATTCCACTCGCAACTCCAATAGCATCCATATTTGCACCGAAAAACAAAAATTCCCAACCGTGGTCTTCGGTATAGTGTTGAATTTTTTCTTTGACATGCTTAAAAGTATATTCCTTGCTTGAGTTTTCCAAACCATCGGTCGTAATTACAAATAAAACTTTTGCAGGACGTTCTTGTTCAGGCAACTTATCAATTTTTTTATTCGTATCCTCTATGGCTTTACCAACAGCATCAAGTAATGCAGTCCAGCCTCTTGCATAATATTCATTTGTTGTTAATGGTTGCACCTCTTTAATGCTTGTCCTACCATGAAGAACCTCATAGTAATCGTCAAAAAGAATGGTAGTCAAGAAAGCCTCTCCAGGCTCCTTTTTTTGTTTTTCAATGAAACTATTGTATCCGCCAATAGTGTCATTTTCCAATTCTCTCATAGAGCCACTACGATCAAGTATAAAGACTAATTCTGTAATATTATTTTCCATATTGTCACCTCAAAAAAATATATTTTGTAATTAAAATATATCACTTTTAAAATGACTTTGGGTCGCATTGAAAGCGACAAATTAACAACCTAGTAAAGGCAAATCATATGCAAACAAAACCTCATTAATGTCAAAGATATCATAATTTCCCTTCTCTATAAAAAACCGTATTATTATGTCAAACTTTAAGACATTAGAAAGGGTATACCCAGCTCTACCAATTAAATCTATTGTTTCATCAAGATCGAGAGATAATGCTATAGCAAGAGCGAGTGCTGTCTTTTTGGAGGGAGTATACCTATTGCTTATACGGATTTTCGAAAACAGTCTTCTATCTATATTGGCGCGTTTATACACTTCAACGTCTGTCATTCCTTTTTGATCTATTAATTTTAGTAGCCTTTCTGAAAAAGTCTCTTCCCTTGTATTCATAACATCATCTAGTTTTAAAGTCTCTTCTGCACACACATGCCTCATGCGCCTCTCTCGGGAGCGTAGCGACATCATTTTTCGCACACGCAACTTATCGTCAAGGAGGTTTTCCTCCATTATTATTTCTGCAGAATAAAGATTTTTATCGTCCTCTAGCTTTGGCAAATCTTCATAAAAACAAGCCTGTTGTGGCATTGGTCTTTCATAATCGCTTTGCTGTTGTTCGTCCAAATATTCGGCTATGTATTTATCAATTTCTGATGATAAACTCTCTGGTAATTTAAAAGGTTCATCACTGTAAAGAACAAGAAAAATATCTATATCGTTATCTAAAAGGTATGTTTTGAATGCATTCATTGCAACCCTTATGGCTTTATCCTTTGGATAACCATATGCTCCACTTGATATGAGAGGAAATGCGATAGTTGCTACCTTGTATTTTGAAGCGAGTTCTAATGAATTGATATAACAATTGGTTAGCAATTGCTCCTCTCCCTTATTTCCTCCCCGCCATATTGGTCCAACAGTATGGATAACATATTTTGCTGGTAAATTATATGCTCTTGTGATTTTCGCCTGCCCTACCTTACACCCACCGAGCATTTTGCATTCCTCTAATAATTCAGGGCCAGCAGCGTAATGTATTGCTCCATCTACGCCACCACCACCTAGCAAACTCCTATTAGCAGCATTAACTATTGCATCAACTTTAATCCTTGTAATGTCTCCTCTAATAAGTTTTATTGACATTCCTTCCTCCTTCCCTTTTGATTTGTATATCTTGTTTTTCTATCGTTTTTTACACTAACCTATTACCTTTCTAATGCATGTTGTTTTCTGCTACCACCTCCGTAATATAACGTTGTTTTTGTCATTATCCTATTGTTTCCTTAACATACAACTATTTTCTATCATTAGCACATCAACTGAATTAATGTATTGCTATTTTCTGTTATTTACACATTTACTTATTATGTATCGTAACCACGAAAGCTAACATATATTATACCATACACCACTTACAATTATTATTTTACATCTTACCATGTTTACATAAGCAAAAGTTGAATTTAGTAAATCCATCAAAATGACGGTGCCCATAGAAGTTAAGAACCAGCCTTTTTGCACTAAAAAGGACTGCCTAAAAATGTACATATCTCGGCAATCCTATTTTTAATTATCTGACACTCTGAAATGCTTATTCAGTTACAAGTTAAAGAAACCTTCGCTTGAAATATTTTTCTATCTAAAATACTTATTTTGTCACAATCTAAAGCGATTTTTCCTTAAGTGTATTTTTAACTTGCGATATTTATCCAGTTACAATCTGAAGAAACTATCACCTAGAAATGCTTAATTTTTCCAGGGATCGTCATTAAATGTATTCCTTTTCTCTGCTTCATCTCTATCGATGATGATAACTTCTGGCGACACTGAAAATCCAGACTTAGCATAATAAAACTGTAATGCTGTAGCTTCCATGTATGGCGCTAAATATATCGAAATAAAACCAAGAGTCAATGGAATTAACAAAACCCAGCCAAAGAAAGATAAACCTAAAATGAAAAGTTCCATCTTATTATTTTTCATAATTTCAGCTGATTTATCCATGGCTTCCTTATATTTAATTTGCTTGTTTTCAAGGAAGCAATACTCAATCTGGCTATATTTTAAAGCTAGATATATTCCAGGTATGATAAGACATATAGTCCCTAAAAATATGTAAAAGTTAGCAAGCAGTCTTGCTTTAATCATCTCTTGCCAAAACTTTTCTTTATATGGGGTAAAAAATCCTTCAAGCTTACCATCTCTTCCGTTGGAAATATCGTGAAAATATAAAATTACACCATATCGAATTGGATAAAGAAATATTGTTCCGATAAAAGCAATTAAACTGCCTATTGATATCAAAACGCTATATTCATCACCTAGCTTTGCAAAAGACAAAAACACATCTGGTATCGATATTAACACTCCGTATATAAATATGACGAGAAAGCTAAATAAAACTTTACCTTTTATTACATCTTTTGCCTTATCCTTCATTTCTAATCTTTTCATAATGCATCTCCTTACCTACTACTGTTAATGTTTCTATTATATATGAATTTATGCACAAAACATATAGGAATTTTATAAAAACCCCATATTTTACATTGAATTTACAAAAGGCCTTATTATACTAAGGTTCATGCGACATCCAAATGCCCATTCTTCTTAGTAATGGTAGCCTTTCTTGTATTTTTAGACACCCGAATTAATGCCAAGAACCCCATTATACCTCTCTGTTATAACGCAAGTTTTAACTGTTTTATTAATAAGATTCATTATTTGTTTTGCTCTTTCCACATAGTACAAACATTTCAACATGAAAGCCGTAGGAGTATCCACCTATGTAATAACTACTTAGATGCTTTTTATCCTTACTGCCGACTATTAGGAACAAATCACGAAAAAAGTCATCTTTGTTTGTTGAAGGGTTAACACAATTTTCTCTTTTGATGATATATGCTGAGTAATAATCTTCATCTGTTACTTTACACTCGCTGACGCAAAATACATCTTGACAATGTTTATTAACTTTTTTTACACCTTTCAATTCTGTGCATTTATCTATATCCCTCCAGTCCGCTTTCACTGCCTTATACTTCTCTACTAAAAAGAATTCCAAATCCGTTAAAAGCACACTATCGCCTAGTTTAAAACCCGGAAGTATTTGCCTTATTTCAGCATACGTCTCGTTTGTTACATCCGCTGGAAGAGAGGGACGAACAACAATAAAATCTTCCTCGTTCATTTTGCTTTTATTTTCCACACATATTGTCTTATTAACGGTGGTTTTCCTATCCTTCTTTACACGCACTTATTCTAGCTCCTTCTCTGCTGCTTTTCTGTTTATTATATAATCGAAATCTTTTACGTACATGATACTAATTACAAAATATATGGCTAAAACTATAAACATTGAAGGAAACATATAATAATGATACCATCCGCCTCTATCAACAAAGCTTCCTAAGTTTATCCAAATAGACACAGCTAAATACCAAATTAAAAATATGGCAGTGAAAACTACACAAGTTATAATACCAGGTCTATGTTTTTCAATACGTTTTTTACCTGAAATACCATAGCAAAACGCCATATAGATTGTAGGAAACAATGTAAATATACTGCCACTCATAATGATGTGTAGCCAAGAAAATGTATATGCTATCATACTGTACCAATACCTGCTCTCATCTTGTGGCATTCTGTTACGCATGTCTTTTCTTAGAATAGCAGCGACTATTGATAAAATTATGTGAAGAATTAATGGTATAAGACATAACCAAACTTTCTGCTTTCGTTTAACAATACAATTAGTCATTAATTATCTCCTAAAAGCCTACTTGTCACTATCTATTTAAATGATTTTTCTATTTTTGTTTGTTGCTTCAATCCATCAGTTTGTTTAATGAATTCTGCCATTCTTTTCTTTCTCCATATTAGTTATTTCTTAATAAAACAATAGCGGTTTTAATAGGAAAGAATAACAACGATTTACCGTTTGGTATGGTTAACTTCTGATAAAACATAGTGGCATTAACTTTCTTAATCAAAAATACTATTGAATTTTTTTACCATTTTGACACTTATATTCAATGAAATTATAACACAAGAGAAATATTTTTATAGTGTCTAGTGCTTCTCTTAACAGCTTTAACACTCAAGTTCTGTTTTGTGTATTCTGTTCATATTCGATCTTCAAGGTATCTTAGAGGCTTGATCTCTACAATTAATATGGGAATTAACAAATTTTTCCTTTTACTTGAATCCTAGTATTTGTAAAAGATATAATTGTATGTATAAAGACCTAATTTGTTGTGTGTATAAAATCTAATTTATTGCGTGTATAAAAACTTACTTTAAAGGAGAAAAAATGGCTCAATTTAATGATAGACCGTTAACTCAATTTGCTGCGACTATGGCAAAACTTATGAATGTTGAAACCCCAAAACAAGGGGATACTAACTATGTTACTGAAGTTATAGAAGCTGTAAAAGAAAAAACTGGCAAGGAAACAGTTGATAAAATGCTTATTTACAATCCTGATGCAATAGGACAATGGTTTTTTGAAAAATATAATCACTACTTCGAGCCACTAAAGCCATATCTTGATATTAGAGTGGACTATTTAACAGCATTTCCTCCCAAGACTCCTGTTTGCTTTGGCACTATGTTTACTGGAGCAACTCCTGAAGTCCATGGAATTCAAGCCTATGTTAAACCAGTTATCACGATAGACACTCTTTTCGATAGCCTAAGAAGAGCAAATAAAAAAGTAGCAATGGTGGCAGTTAAAGGTCAAAGCATACCTAAAATTTATGCAAATAGAGACATCGATTATTACCTTTTAAACTATGATAAGCCTGTTGTAGAAAAAGCCCTAGAGTTAATTGAAAACAGTGACTATGATGTCATTGAAGTGTATAACCAACAATATGATGATATTATGCATATGACACATCCAAAATCAATATTTGCAAAAAAAGCTGCAAAAAACTATGTTAAGTATTTTGTTATGCTTGCTGAAGCAGTAAAGAAACATTGGTCAGAACATAATACCTTTATGACATTTGCACCCGATCACGGGACTCATCGCGAATGGTATGGTCTTGGTCAACATGGCAAAAACATCCCTGAAGACATGAACCTAACCCATTTATATGGAGTTAATGTTAAAAAATAAAATTGCTATACCTTTGCATCTACTTTTAGAGTAACAAGATAAGTTATCTAACCGTTATAACCACCGATGGCTAAATCCCAACAACATCATTACATGAGGAAATACCACGCTTGTTTATAGAATTACCTAAATGTTTATTTCCCACCTTCCAGACTTATATCATAGTCCCAGTAGCCATGTTGCTGTTGCAAAATATACAATAAGTGAAATTGCATCAACTATAGTGGTAATCAATGGACCGGCCATAATTGCTGGATCCATTTTAAATTTCTTGGCAAGCAAAGGTAAAACTCCTCCTATGACTTTAGATAGAGTAACAGTAAGTACCAGTGTAAAAGATACCGTTATTGCTACTAACACTCCTGCTTTATCAATCAAATATATTTTTAGAAAATTAACTACAGCAAGCATTGTGCCTACTATTATGCTAACACCTAGTTCTTTAGATACAACTTTTAAAAAATGTCTCGGCTCTATCTCGCCTAGTGCAAGTCCTCTAATTATTAGCGTGGAGGATTGCGAACCTGCATTTCCGCCTGTATCCATTAACATTGGTATAAAGGCAGCTAGAAGTATAACGGATTGCAATGCCGTTTCATATCTTTTGATAATTCCACCTGTAAATGCAGCTGAAATCATTAAAACTAAAAGCCAAGGAATTCTATTTTTTGCTAGATGCCATATGTTTGTTTTTAAATATGGTTTTTCTGTGGGCTGTAATGCTGCCATTTTATGGATATCTTCTGTTGCTTCTTTGTCTATAACGTCAATTATGTCATCAACTGTGATTATACCTACAAGTCTGTTTTCATTATCCACAACAGGCATAACATAATAGTCATATTTTTTAAACAGCGTAGCGACTTCTTCTCTGTCATCATGCGTGTGCACTGAGTCAACTTCTATATTGACAATGTCCTTTAATGCAGTTTCATCATCGCTTAACACTAGTTGTCTAAGTGAAACAACTCCTTCTAGCACTCTACTACTACTTAAAACATAACACGTGTTAATTGTTTCTTTGTCATAGCCATTTATCTTAATATAATTAAGCGCCTGTTTTACAGTCATATCTTTTTTCAAATCTACATACTCAATAGTCATGATACTGCCAGCAGAATCAGTAGGATAATTTAAAAACTGATTTACAAGAATTCGAGTATCTTCACTTGCGTTTTTAAGCACTCTTTTCACTACATTTGACGGCATTTCTTCTATGAAATCAATTGCATCATCCATAAATAAATCTCTCATAATGGCAATAACCTCTTCATCTGTTATAGCCTCAATAACTTGTCTTTGCAGATCACTAGACATATACGTGAAGACATCAGAAGATAAATCTTTAGGTAATAACCTAAAAACTATAACTAATTTCGCCTGTGGAACATCTTCAAATAGTTGAGCAATATCTACTGCTCCAAACTCAATGATTTCCTGTCTGGCCTCGGTGTACTTTTCTTCTCCAATTAGGGTTAAAAACTTTTTTTTCATAACATGGCCCTCCTTAATTCGAGCCATGCATACAAACTAAATAGTAGCTATGGCTCTACATCTTTTATTTTTCTTTTTCAAAACTAACCGTCTAGGTTCAGGATGAGAATCCATAACTACCTCCTATTCAAAATATTAATAAAATTAAGCTTTATCCTTACTGCTAATTCTAATTTTTTCTCCATTTGGTAACGTGAGCGCTTGTTCAAAGGTTACACCTAACACATCTGCTATTGCCTTATATTCATCAAAGTCTAAAGTATCTCTTTTCAACTTTTTATTAAAATTTTGTGGCGTTTGACCTATATCTCTCGCTAATTGCGCTTCGCTTATTCCTATTTTGTCGCACAAACTCTTCACTAATATAGACGAGTGCATCGCATTACCTCCAATAACAACTTACTTAATATAAACCATTTGGTTGATAAAATCAATTAAAAATAGCTATTTAATCGGCAATAATTAATACTAACCCTAAACTCCCTAAATAGTTCAAACTTTGTAATTGGCATATAAATCAATTTTCACATTTATGGTCAAAATGGTGAAAAAGTTCACTATTGATATTAGCTTTTAATTAAACTATAATATTAAAGATGCGAATATATTTTACAAGTCGCAAATATTTGTAACAAGGAGGGCTAAATATGCCAAAGAAGGTAACAGTTGACGAACTGAAAGAAAAGGCAAAAGAGTTGCGTATTAACATCGTTAAAACGACTAACTATGCCAAAAGTGGTCACGTTGGTGGCTCATTAAGTTGTGCAGATTTTCTAACAGCACTATATTTCAAATACCTTAATGTAGACCCAGCGGATCCAGAGAAGATGGATCGTGACAGATTCATATTGAGTAAAGGACACTCTGCCCTAGCATATGTACCAACACTTGCAATGGCAGGATTTGTTCCAATGGACTCTCTAAAGAGTTTCAACCATTTTGAATCTTGCTACGGGATTCACCCAGATAGCAAAAAGATCAGAGGATGCGATGCATCTACTGGTTCTCTGGGACATGGATTACCAATGGGTGTAGGTATGGCACTTGGCTTAAGGTACCAAGGATATAACGATTCCAAAGTCGTTGTATTGATGGGAGATGGCGAACAAAATGAAGGTAGTGTATGGGAAGGCGCAATGGCAGGAGCCCACTATAAGCTACAAAATCTAATCGCTATTGTTGACCGTAACAAACTTATGATTGACGGACCAACTGAAGAGGTTATGAGCATTGACCCTATCGATAAAAAATATGAAGCTTTTGGTTGGGAAGTAATTACTTGTAACGGTAATGATATGGCAGAAGTTGACAAAGCACTGGAAAAGGCTTGGGCAAATAAGAGTGGTAAACCATTCTGCATTATTGCTCAAACTGAAAAAGGATTCGGCGTAAAGAGATTCCAAAGCGAAGTTGCATGGCACTACGGAGCTATTGACTCTGATATGCTAGCAGAAGCAATCGCCGACATTAAAGCACTATAAGAGAGGAGGTAAAGCGTTATGGCAGAAGGAACTGCGTGGAATGTCTATGATGCATTAAAAATGACATCTAGAGAAATTTATGGAAAAGTACTAGCAGAACTTGGCGAAGAGAACGACAAAATAGTTGGAGTTACTGCTGACCTTGCAAAATCCACAAACATCGGAAACTTCGGAGAAGCTTTCCCTGGCAGATTGTTTAATGTGGGTATTGCAGAACAAAACATGATGGGTGTTGCAGCTGGTTTAGCTAAAACAGGACTCATCCCCTTTGCTTCCACTTTCGCAATATTTGCATGCTTACGTGGAGGCGAACAAGTTAGAACAGATATAGCATATCAAAATCTTCCAGTTAAGATTATTGCTACACATGGTGGCTTAAGCTTTGGAGCATCTGGAACAACACACCATGCTACAGAAGATATTGCTATCATGCGTTCAATGGCTAATATGACAGTTGTTGTCCCTGCTGATGGTTTTGAAACCGCAAAAGCAGTAAGAGCCTGTATTGATATCCCTGGCCCATTCTATATGAGAGTTGGTAGAGGATTTGAACCACCGCTACATGAAAATGAAGATTTCGAATTTGAAATTGGTAAAGCAATTACACTCAAAGAAGGAAGTGACCTAACAGTTATTGCTTGTGGTGTTTGCGCACTTCAAGCATTTGACGCTGCAAAAGTTCTAGAAACAGAACATGGTATTTCTGTAAGAGTTATTAATATGCACACCATCAAACCACTTGATGAAGAAATAGTCAAAAAAGCTGTTCTAGAAACAAGACGTATTCTTACAGTTGAAGAACATAGCACTATTGGTGGACTTGGTGATGCTGTTGCTTCAGTTATTGCTGAAAGCGGAAAAGGATGTGCCTTTACTAAACTTGGTATTCCAGATGAATACAGTGTAATTGGACCTCCAGAGGATCTATATGCAAAATACAAGATAGATGCTACTGGTATCGAAGAAACCGTCTTAGAGTTAATGGGAAGAGAAATTGAGGAAGACGAAGACTGGTCAGACGAAGATTAGGAGGTAAACTATGAGTAGAGCAAGTGCAGAAGATGTTTTAGCCGCGAAACTTTTTATGAGAGCAGCGTTCCCTGTTATGAGGATACCGCTTGAAGAAGATCCTAAAATGGTCAAAAAGTTCGAAAAGGTAAACACAATCGTAGAATTTACCGCAGATGACGAGGAAAATCCATTGGCTTGCCATATTATTTTCCTAACTCAAGAAAAAGCCGATCTTTTGTATGAAGGCAAAAGGTTTAAAGTAGTACAAAAAGCTTATACAGAAGCACCCGAAGGATGGGAAAACATTCCTGTTATGAGATTCCGTTTTAAATCTATCAAATCATTTTTAGGTATGCTAAAAGGCAACAATCCTACCGAAATGTTAGGCATACTGCCCCCTGTTATGAAAAACTTATTTAAACCAGCTTGTCTATCATTCATTGGACTACTACTTTCTCTAACTAAGATGATGCCGAATTTCCAACCAGAAGAAGATGAACCTTTCCAACAATACCTCAAGGTAAAAATGAGTTTGTATCTAATTACTACAGCAATGTCAGTAGCTACTAAACTCGGATGGAAACCACTAGTTGATTGGACCGCTCGTCAAACAGACAGAGTTTACCAATTCCATGTTGGACCAACACTTGATAAAGATGGTAAGGAAATCTATCCGGAAATCGGTGCTTATTTGAGAGTTAAGTATGGCAATACCAAAGGTGGCAGAGGTGTTTACACCAGAAAGAGTCCGTTTGTTTTATTTGAATTCCCTAATCCAAATGCTACATTACAACTATTATCAGGAAAATATACTTTCGTAAGCACAGTTGAACACGGATTTGTTACCATTATTGGTGCAGGCGATAGCTATGCAGTAACATTCAACGATTTAATGACTAAAGTACAAAACATGTTAATACCTAGTAAATTTGTAGGTTAACATCACTTTAATCAAATCACTAACTAGAGGTTGCCTAAAAACAACCTCTTTTTATTGCAATAAAAAAGCTCCATTTTTAGTGTGCCTTCTCATTTTTAACCGTCAAACCAAAATCTTAAAACTTACGCAAAATCAGCACGGCTTTTCGGTCTGAAAAAAGCTAAAAAAGGCACAGAGGTCGCCTGCTTTGGCTTGCGCTCGGTTTGTAACTGTCAACCTTAAATGCAGTAAAAAGCTCCATTTTTTAGGTGGAGCTTCTTTGGATAATCTTTAAATTAACGGTATTTTAATCTTTAACTAGGATTGTCTTAATTTCATATGGTGTGAATTTTAGTGCAGTGATGTCTATAGGACCAAGCACTCTTTCCACTAAGTTCGTTTCAAATGTTTCACCTGGGTTTTGTATTGTTAGGTTGATTGTTGCTTCCTTACCTGCATCTTCATATAGTCTAATAATGGTGCCTTCCCCATTTTCTGCTCTCTTGACAGTTTCTACTACTACATGGGGATTACCAGTTAATACATATGGTGCTATTTCAACTTTATCCATTGAGACTAAAGGTCTGTTGTTATATAGATATGCGACTTTTTGTGTATTAGCTTCGTTATAATCACCAGCGTGTGGATATAAGGCATACCTTATTATATGCGTTCCTTTATCAGCGTGTGGTGCTGGCCACATTGGACTTCTTAATAAGTTCAAAGATATGAGTCCTTCTTTAACTCTCCAGCCATACTTGCTTTCTGTTATTACGGACAACCCTACTCCCTTTTCTTTATCAGATACATCAATCCACTTATGGGCACTAATTTCAAACTGCGCCTTTTCTATTTTGGTGTCATTTTTAGTTGATCGTTTGATACTACCCATTTGAATATCACAGGTAACTTCATCAGCAAAAACTCTAGGTCTAAATTCTGCTCTTAACATCTTGTGTGTTTCTTGCCAGTCTATTTCTGTTATAAAGTCTACTATTTGTCCACCAGCATATAATGCAACCCTTTGAGATATAGTTGATTTTCCATACTTATAGTTATTTTCTCTTACTACTGCTGCAGAGTAAACCTTGACATTGCTAGATACTAATTTAAACTCAGCTGGTACTTGTTTTGTATAATTAATATCAATATCCCAAGCATTATAATGTAGTGGCTTGTCTTTGTATACATTTAGTTTGTTCATCCAGTGTTTGTCGCCGAAATCCTTTTTAAGATTCTTATCATAGATACTGATGATATTACCATTTTTGGCAAACTTCACTATTAAATTCTCATTTTCTATAGTATCTTCAGTTGCTTGCAATGCAGGATCTTTTTCTACGGGCTCAAGTGCTGCTGCTGAATATGGAGGTATAGATGCTTGATACCACTTATCATTTACAAATACCACGTTATTATTTCTATAAGGTGTTAGGTTTATACCAGTAATTTGCTTTTCCTTTATAGACAACTTTTCTAGCAGTTCGCTGATTAACTCTTCTACTTCAGCAAGCATTTCTTTGTATCTTTGTACACTCTCGTCATACACTCTCTTAATTGAAGATCCAGGGATTATATCGTGGAATTGATATAAAAGTACTTCCTTCCAAATCTTTTCTAGCTTTTCGTATGGATACTCATACACACCCTTTTCTTGCGCTAATGTTGCCAAAAACTCAGCGTTATGGAGCGCAAACTCTAGTTTTCTGTTATATAACTTATTATCACTCTGTGTAGTATATGTACCTTGGTGCTTTTCTAAATATAGCTCACCTTTGTATACTTCCATCTTATCTTTTTGTTCTGATAAAACTTCGAACATTTCTTTTTGGGTAGTCATTTTAACCTTAGGAAGACCAGCCATCTTGCTGCCTCTTTGAATCATTTCAAGATGCCCTTCTCTAGGACCACCACCGCCATCTCCTACGCCATATAACATTGCAAAATCTTTTATTTTATCTCTTTCAGGATAATTCTTTATGGCATCAACCCAGGACATAGGAGTTCCATCGCTGTTGTATGTCTCATCTGGAGGCATATGGACTATGACATCACTTCCGTCAATTCCTTCCCAGATAAATGTTCTACTTGGGAATTTATTATGCTCATTCCAGGATAGCTTAATTGTTTCAAAATAATCTACATCGCTCTTTTTCAAAATTTGTGGCAAATTCCCACTAAATCCAAAAACATCGGGTAAGTGACAAACATTAACGGTCTTATCAAAGTTTTCTTTCCAATATTTTTTACCGTAGATATTTTGTCTTATTAATGACTCACCGGAAGGTACGTTGGTATCACATTCTACCCACATTGATCCTTGAGTTTCAATTGTTCCATCAGCTATTGCCTTTTTAATACGTTCAAAAAGTTCTGGCTCCATTTCTTTCATCCAGTCAAGCTGTTGAGGTTGGCTAACACCAAATATATAGCCTTTGTATTTTTCTATGTTATTCAACTGATTAGTAAATGTTCTTATTGCCTTTCTCTTGGTTTCTCTTATAGGCCAAAGCCAAGCTAAATCGAGGTGAGCATGACCAGTTGCATGTATAGTATATTCACTAGGCTCGCCTGTCTCCATTTCCTTAGCAATTATTTCTCTTGCTTTTTTTACATTTTCAGAAGAATAATTTCCTGCAGCTTGTTCTGCAAGCTTTAAAGTGCGAGCAATACTAGCTCTTTTCTCGCTTCTTTTTTCGGTAACATACCTTTGTTGTACAAGGGCTAATATATCGTAATAGAGTGCCTTTATTTCATCGTTTACTACCACTATTTCGGCTTTTCTATATGTCTGCTTTACGGGAGCCTTTCCAGGAGTTCTATTATTCCCTACTTCCATCCATACATCGACTTTTTCTCCACCACTTGCTTCATCTAGAAAATCTATAACTTTATTACCCCTAATTGGTTGCAAAAAATCGATAAAGGAAAATATACCTGATGTTGCATCAACTGGTATTCCCTTTTCATCTACTATAAGGCCTTCCCCACCTACATTTAGCATAAGCTGAACTTTCTGTCCTTTAGCGCAAGATGGAATTTCACCAGTAAAATTATACCAACCGCATTCAAATCTTTTTGTAGACCATACTCGTCCAGGCAGTATAGTTCTATACTCCAAAGACAGCCTATCTTCAAATGATGTCGGCTCATCAGATACTGCAAATTTTGCATTCAAAGTGCCAATTTTTTTGTACACCTTTCCACGCACTCTTCTTACAATACCAACAAGTCCTTTTGACAAAACAAATTTAACATTATCCATGTAATTCATAACTCCTCCAGGTATCACATATATTTTGTGATACAGTTATATTCTATAATTATATATTACTTATAATTTTCGCGCAAGAAACTATATTGCATTGTAAGTTTTGGTCATATATTAGAGTTAGTAGTCGTATTTTGACATACTTTCTTTCTAAAAATTATTGTTTGTTTACCCTCAAATTTATCCTCATTTGGTCAAGAAAAAACCTTAAGTTTTTTATGAGTACTATCAAAAGCTACGCTTGCCCTGTAACGTTCAAGTGGCTATCTACTGTTGCACTTACTCTGCAACGCTCGAGGATCTTTTTGTTGTTGCACTTACTTTGATAACTGCTTCAATCTATAAGGTACAAGGTTTTTATGAACGCTATTGTAATAGATTTCTTTTTAGTCTATTATATACATAACATTTACGACGGGTTAGGAGGGGGACAATGCTAAAAACTAGACGTGGAGTTATTAAATATTACGCTTTAAATGCCATCACTTTAGGTATTTATGGCTGTGTTTTTATATCCAAAATGGCTAAGGAAACAAATATCACATGTGCTGCTGATGTAAAAAGACTAGAGGTTTTTTTGTATTCTTTTTATTAAGCATTCTTACGTTAGGTATTTATGCAATAGTATGGAATGTTAAAGTCACTGAAAGACATGCAGAAAATCTCAGATCTAACTCTGAAAAAGAGATTCTTACTGGCGGCGGATGGCTTTTATGGCATATCTTTGGAGTTTTGCTTCTTGGATTAGGTCCAATTATTGCTATGTATAAGCAAATCAAGCAATGGAATAGAGTTAATAAAATCTATAATTCTTCAAGACGTGAGCAACGTAGTATTGACCGAGCTGAAAGAAAACAACAGGTGGGTGGTAGCATGAAGCCACAGCAAGCGTATGGAGCTCAAAAACCACAACCTGCGTATAGTAGCAATCAAAGACTACAACCTTCGTATGGTAGCCCGATGGGTCACCTGCAACAAGACAGAGGAATACCAATGCCCTATAGCAAGTTTATAATGCCAAGATATGACTACTGGGAAAAGGCTTATAATGGAAATGATGGCTGGAAGACAAAAAAAACGCGTAACTAAAGCACATAATAAAAACAGCTGTTGACCTTGATTTTATTTGCACTCTTCTTATGATTGCCTAATGAAGTCATACTATTTGAAATGCGTTTTGTGTCAACACTTAAATCATGACAATAAAAAGAGCCACGCTAAAATAGTGTAGCTCTTTTTTTGCAAATAATTATCAATATAGCTTAAGTAGATTAGACCTCTACATCAAATGTAGCATCTTCTTTTTTATCGTCATCGGGTCCTTCTACAACGACTCTACCTTTTGCACCCTTCTTTTTCTTGATTATAACGATTAACACAACAATTATGACTAAAGCGCCTGCAACTGAACCGAGTACTATCCATAAAACCGAACTAGTTTTTGTTGCTTTAACTCTTTCCCACATAGCCATAACTTCAGACTGGGAATCTCCAAAGTCTTTCATCATTCCTAAATTTACATTTGTCATGTCTGGATATCTATCTTCATCAGCAAAGTACTCATTTACATCAAATCCTTCTTCTGTCAAAGCGGCTTTTACATCGGCGTTTGCTTTTAAAACTTCTGGATTAATCCCGCAGGTATAACCAATCTCCAATGCATTGGCTATGGCTACTTCTGGAAGACAATTATACTCAATGAACTTTAGTGCAGCATCATAGTTTTGACAAGTTGTAGGTATTACCCAGCCATCAAACCATATATTGCCACCAACTTCAGGGACAAAAAATTCAAGATTTATGTCATTTTCAAGAGCTTCTTCTATAGCATATAATGCATCTCCACTCCAGGCTAAGTTAACATATGCACTGCCCTTTACCATATCGCCTTTGCCTTGGTCAACTTCGTATTCTTTTAAGTCTTTTTTCTGCTCAATAAGGGCCGCTTCTACTGCGGCTAACAGTTCTGCATCTGTAGTATTAATTAGCTTTTCCACACTATATGTCTTATATTTTTCAGGAAGCCTATCATTTTCTTTTAAGTATAATGCACCAGCTACATAAGTATCTCTAACGCTATCTTTTAAAAGTATCTTTTTCTTGAGTTCTTTCTTGTTGATATTATTCCAAAGAAGACCATAGCCAGCACCTTCTGCTTCTTCTTGTTTAATAACATCCGAATTATACAAAATGCCTAGTGTTCCCCACATATATGGCACAAAGTAATTTGACATGTTTTCAACCTTTCCACCTACTGGAATCTCAGCAAATTCGGTTTCAACCTTGCCATAAAATGCAGGGTCTACATTCCCTATGGTTGCAATTTTAGTTTTGTCTATCTTCTTTAACAATCCAGCCCTTAATAACTTTTCAATTGCATATTCACTTGGGCAAACTAAATCTATGGTCTCACCACTCTTTTCTACCTGAGTTAACATCATTTCATTAGTATCTTGAGTGCTATATGTGACCTTAATAGATTTACCAGTTTCCTGTTTATACCACGCCTCAAAATCTTTAACCGTAGTTGCGCCGATATATTCTCCCCAGTTCATTACATACAACTTCTCATCGGTTACAACTAAATCTTCACCTTCATTGTTCTCATCAGTTTTGCAAGCAAATAATGTAACGCTTAGTAATAAAACTGATATAATTAGCAATATTGCAATTAAAGTTTTCTTCATTTTTTCTCTCCTTGTAATTATTTTATTCTATTCAATTAAGCAATAATTTGCCTAAATAGATTTCTTTAACGCTAGCTTTTACCATTTTTACAAACTCCAAAATCCTTTAAAACTCTTTAAGTAGGATTTATGTTGTACGCCCGACTCAACCGTGCTGGTTACCAATCCTTCTAAACATAATTGCCAAAACTCAGTAGCTTTTATAACAACTATTTAACTAAATATCTTTAGTCTTAGATTTCATCCTTCTAAACTTAACATAATTGCCAACTAGAACAATGGTTATGACAACTACTATAAGTATTGAAAAGACAGGATACCAATACGGTGCAAAGCCACTTGCACTTTTAGTTGAGGAATACAGGTATGTAGATAATGTATCTATCCCAGTTGTAGCTCCCTTGTTTATCTGAGTGATTATAAAATCATCTAGAGATATAGTGAAAGCCATCGCAGCACCCGATAATATCCCCGGCATTACTATAGGAATAATAACCTTAAACAATGCCTTTACAGGATTTGCGCCTAAATCAAGAGCTGCTTCATATACATTTGGATCCATTTGCATAAGCCTTGGCATAATGGAAAGTATTACATAAGGGGTACAAAATGTAACGTGGGAAACTATCAACCTAACCCATCCAGGAGGAAACTTAAATGTTACAAAAAACAGCATAAGTGACACTGCCATGACTATTTCTGAGTTTATGATAGGCAGTTGATTAATATTTTCCACTACAGTTTTAGTTTTTGGCTTCATATAAAATATTCCAACCGCAGAAATAGATCCTATAATTGTGGAAATCGCTGACGATACTACTGCAAGTATTATAGTGTTTTTTAATGAATCTAATAGCCTATCTCTAGAACCAGATGTGAAAATATCCGCATATCCTGATAAAGTAAACCCTCTAGGAAATGTAAAGTTAGTAGTCCCAGAAAACGAGTACACTATTACAAATATGATTGGGGTATATAGCACAATCAGTACAAGTACTAAAAATATTTTTGGAAGAATGCTTTTAATTTTTACCATAGACTTGCCTTCGCTTCCCCCTTGTTAAATTTCTTTAGTAGCATATTTGATAATAATACAAATGCAAGCATAATAAGTGACATAACGCTACCTACTCCATATAAACCGTGTATGAACTTTTCATGTATAGAGTCCCCAAACAAGTGAACTCCACCTAATAGTTGTGATATTGCAAATGTAGATATCGTTGGTATAAAGACCATTATTATTCCGCTTATAATACCAGGTACAGATAAAGGTAATGTTACTTTTAAAAATACCGTCGTCTTGTCTGCACCTAAATCAGATGCTGCTTCCCCAAATGATTTATCAATGTTAGAAAGTGTGGTATGCAGTGGAAGTATCATAAATGGAATATAGTTATATACCATACCAAATAAAACTGTGCCTTCACCTAAAGGAATAGAAAGCGCTTCAAATACAGCTCTAGTTGCAAGTGTCCTTACCAAGAAATTAACCCACATTGGTAGTAAAAACAAAATTACTATAATCGAGCCTGTTTTCATATTAGCAAGGGTGTAAGCGACAGGATACCCTATAGCCAAGCATAGTATAGTAGTAACTGCACCTATGAAGATTGAGTTGATAAGCACTTTAATACTCGCACCATCTTTAGCAAGTGCTATAAAGTTAGCAAATGACAATTTCCCATCTGCAATAAATGCATTGACTAAAATAATAACTAGTGGCATAACCACAAATATCATTAAAAATAGAACATACGGCCAAGCAAAGACACTTCGCGTTATGCGAAAGTTTTTAATCTTTTGGGCTACATTTTTGAATATATTGGTTTTCATATCTTTAGTTCCATAAATTTTCTTCTTCTTTTTTAACTTCTATTTGTATGTCTTCAGGTTTGACTGAAAGCCCGACCCTATCTCCTTTTAACCAGTCATCCTGCGTATCTACAAAGAACATATAATAGTTATCTGCACGAATAAAGCATTGATAGTAGCTACCTTTATATATTGAGTTAATTACCTCACCACCTATTATGCCGTCTTCTTCATCGTCATGAACAATTACCTTATCAAATGGGATTTTAACTATCACAGGCGTTCCTGTTTCTAATCCAGTAGGCATACATTCAAAAAACTCATCGCAAATAATTACATTTTTTTCATCTAGCATTTCAGTTTCAATTTCATTGACGATTCTTGCCTTAGGCATAATGTGAATATCAAATGGTTTAATAAATATTCCTATCTCTGAACCTTCATCTACACCATTTGTTTCGTGTATAACTACTTCAAACTCATCAATTTGTACCGTTATTTGATAATGATCGCCCTTAAACACACAAGTATCTACGATGCCTTTTTTCATAGCTGCAGGATTGTCAGCTGGAATGATATATATATCCTCAGGTCTTACCACCACATCTATTAGCTCATCTTTCTTGAAACCCTTGTCCACACACTCAAATATGTGGTCTAAAAACTCAACTTTAAAATCTTTATGCATAATACCTGAAAAGATATTGCTTTCCCCGATAAAGTCGGCAACAAACACATTAGCTGGCTCATCATAAATTACCTTAGGGCTAGCTATTTGTTGAATCAACCCGTGACGCATAACTATAATTGTGTCACTCATAGTTAACGCCTCTTCTTGATCGTGAGTTACATAAACAAACGTTATACCTAACTTTTTATGCATCTCCATAAGCTCTATCTGCATGTCTTTACGCATCTTTAAATCCAATGCACCTAATGGTTCGTCTAGCAATAAAACTTCTGGGTCATTTACAAGCGCTCTAGCTATGGCTACACGCTGTTGTTGTCCCCCAGACAAGCTATTTACATCTCTATGCTCATAATCTTCCAGGTCGACCATTTTTAATGCCTTGGAAACCTTTTCTTTAATCTCAGCTTTTGTATATTTTCTGAGCTTTTCATACTTAGTGCCACTTTTGTCAGTAATATATTCCCCTGATGGTATTTTTTTAAGTTTTAAACCAAATGCTATGTTATTAAATACATTTAGATGAGGAAACAATGCATATCTTTGGAAAACAGTATTTACTTTCCTTAAGTGCGGTGGAACATCTGTAATATCCTTTCCATCCATAAAGATCTTACCACTAGTTGGTTTTTCAAAGCCTGCTATCATTCTTAAAGTGGTAGTTTTACCACATCCAGATGGACCTAGAAACGTTACAAACTCACCTTTATTTATGCTAAAACTTGCGTTATCAACCGCAGGTTTATCATCGTAATATTTGCTAACATTTTTTAGCTCTATTATTTTTTCATTTTTTCCGTTTTTATTCTCAATTTTAGCCATACTTTTTTAGTCTCCGTTAACTATTATTCTACAAGTATTTATACGACGCATCTTATATTGTTTTTTCTATTGGTTTAAAAACCACTCTGCCCCTTTCCTTTGTTAGGAGTTGGCCCATCTCATTTATTAAACTCCACGAGCCCCATCTAGTTTGTTTGAAATTACTCTTTCTCCCCCATTTGTTAGACACTACGCTATCCGTCTTATTCGTTTGAAGTTACTTTGCGCATCTTGTCTTTTTTCTTAGAAGTTACTTGGTGTTGTTATCCAAAGTATTGTTGCTGGTCTTTCACTTCTGTTTTCTATTACATGTGCACTTGCACCATCTAAATAGAACGAATTACCTTTCTTTGCTTCATACGCCTTGTCACCTACAACTATGGTAACTTTGCCACTTAACACATATCCAAACTCTTCGCCTTCAAATGGAGGTCTTTCATTTGATGACTCTCCTGCTGGTAGTTCCAGTAAGATAGGTTCCATTTCTTGTTTTTGTGAATTTGGTACTAGCCACGTACTCTCCCCTCCACCGTTTGCAGAAACAAAAAAATCATCCTTTGTAAATACAATTTTACTTTCTCTTTTTTCCGCAAAAAACTCCTGTAGGTTAGTTCCGAGCACATTTAAAATATCCACAAGTGTTGCTATTGAAGGACTTGCTAGTTCATTTTCAAGTTGTGAAATATATCCTTTTGTCAACTCGCACCTTGCAGCTAGATCCTCTTGCGTTAACCCTAGTTGTAATCTCAACTCTTTTAACTTCGCACCTATGTTCATTTTTCACTCCTTTTATTGCTGTAAATATTTACAACAATAGATTGATTGTATTATGTTAAGATTAGTTATGTCAAACAAAATATTTAATATTTTTAAACTTTTTAAAGTTTAGTATTTTTAAACTTAAAGTTTCATACCGCCTGATTAGCGCGGGCAGATTTTGTTACGGAATATTTTTTTGAATTTATTTAAAATACATGAAAAAACTCTTATGAAATCGATAAGAGTTTTTTATTTCGTTTTTATCTTTTTAAACTGCTCGGCTGTGTTAAGCGAACTACCTCTTAAAGTTAAATTCCTTCATAACTATTGTTTAGTTAAAGTGTAGAGGCACTTACTGTTCTATATTTGCCGTAGTACTCCCTCCAATGAATAAAGATTAGGAAAGTATGCGTAACTACATTATTCGTAAGATTAGCGGATATGCTTAAATCCATATGTTAGAGTGTAGATGCACTTACTGTTCTATACTTACCGTAGTATTCTCTCCATTTCACAAATCCATAATTATGGGTCTTTATATTATTTTGGAGATAGGGACTTTGATATGTCTGAGTGTTACCGAGATTAAAAATAAAATTAATTGGATTAGTAAAACTAAGGCTTGATAACCCATTATTTTTATATCTAAAGTTTGCTACTGGGAAGTCCGTTGCGTGAGCACCATTAATAAGTTTTGCAACACATTGAGTATGGTCAGCCAGCCCATTACCGTTTGCTTCATAGCGAATATTTCCAGAACTTGTTCCTGTTACACTACCGCCTCCATCATTGTATGCAGATACACCGAGGTAATCTTCCATAACAAGTGAGTTTCCTTTTCCAACATAGCAATATCTATAGTATCCAATTTGGGAGGTAACGGTTAAATTACCTATATCACCTTGGTAAAGGTTATACCCTATAACAGTTCCAACATAAGACTTATTAACAGCTTGCCCACCACTTCTTCTAGAAACGACTACGTTACCATTAATGGATGAGTTAGTTGATGAGGATTCGTCCATGGTAATAAGTCCTCTGTTGTATCCAACTAGCCCACCAACATATAAGTTAGAACTGTCATCAATTGACTGCTCTCCTTTGATTTCGTTCTCTACAGGGCCTTCTAATTGGCCATGTTCAATGTTAAAATTATCAGCCCAACCAACAGGCGTTTGAGTATACACTGTAATCGCAGCTCTGTCTTCAAGATACAAATCTCCGCCTGGGTTATAATTTACTCTTCCTGCCTCTATAGTGGAAGTTGATAAAGTATAACCAGCTATTCCACCAAATGTTCCGCTTCTAATAGTGGTACTTCCAATTGTTTCTCTATTAACTCTTATAGGAGTAGATAGAGTTGCTCTAACTATCTTACCTCCATTAATGCCAACAATTCCACCACTAACCGAACCTGCCAAATAAAGTGTCTTATTTGTGCTACTACTTACTGTTGCATCGCTAACAAGTCCAAAGTTTACTCCGGCTATTCCACCACCACCATAATTATATACTTGAGGTTCTTCAGGTCTAGTGTACTCAAGACTTGACCAACTAGAACGAATTGTCATACTCGACCCGCCTTCAGTCTTTAAATATACATTATAAACTGCGCGTCTATATCCAATATAACCGACCACCCCACCTATGTATGCAAAAGATTCATCTTCAACATAAGAAACATTAGTTGCAGTAGAGTTTTTAACACTAGCATCTACCTCGCTTTCCGATGCAATACCTTCTCCAGATAATAGCGAACCTACAATACCGCCAGCAGCATATTTACAATTCAATGTAACGGTTTCTGTTTGACAATTTTCAATCCTAGCACGTTCATTTGTATATACATTTCTGTGATGCCCTATTCCACCGACCAATCCACCAGCGCCGCCTGGGACATATGTTAGTACATCACTAATGTAGCTATCAAATTGAGATATAACTGATACCTTTTTTACTTCACAACCGCTTACTTTTGCACCAGTATTTAGGTATCCTATTAATCCACCTGCATACATTGCAGCCGAAATGCTTCTATCTGTAGACGGATTAAATTCAATAGCATCAGTAGTATCCACATTTGTTATTATTGCACCATTACTTGCTTCTCCAGCAAGCATACCTGCATATGCACCTTCAGTAGATATATTGCAGTTACCCATAAGTAAATTTTTCACTTCTCCCGAGTTGGTTATTTTTGCAAACAATCCCGCATGTGTTGTAGCCAAAGTTGGTTTAAGATCATACACCGCTTTACCATTTCCATCTAAAATACCATCAAAGCCCTGACCTAATGAACAAAGAGGTTTACTTAATCTTTGGTCACTAGAGATATCTAAGTCTATGTCATTTATCAACTTAAAGTTCAACCCTCGTACTGGTTGGTTAGGTAATGAATATCTTAGTGTTGGTTGGCCACCTTGTAAGTTTCCTTCGTACAAGACATTTAAATTTATTAAATGCACAAGTGTTCCTATGAGGAAAGGTTTTTCGGGGGAACCATTTCCAGCATTTGCTGTATTTCCTTCAGCAAACGGATAAACCAGTGGGGATTGAAGTGTTGCATAAACTGGCGAATGACTTTCATCATATCCAATAATTACATTTTCCTTTTCTCCATAGAAGGCAAATTGCGCTAGTTTGGATGTAATATTATTTCCATCTAACTGAATCGCTCTTTGGTAGATATGCCCATCCATAATGGCACCGTATGATAAAAGTTCGCTAATTCTAATTCCAAAGTCACCATATTTCACACCATCATAATTTACACCTGGCTGGACTGGGATTTTATCAATTTTGATGATGCCTTCAGTTGCGTCCTTATCCTTATTGGGGTCGTTGTCTTTTATGTATACACTGGTTAATTCACCAGCACTCTTCCAGTTCTTTGCAATGGCTAGACTATCAGGTATTCTTATAGACGCGCCATGGTAAACGTTATGAATAATGAGTTCAGCTTCTGTTCTAAACTGTATCTTTATGTATTTATCACCATTTGCACTTATTCTAAATACTGCACCCTCAATAGTATCTACTATGCCTTGTGCGGCACCTTCTTCTGCATTTGTCTGAGTAAAGTTTACATCGCTACTTATGCTAGCATCTCCTTGTAACCATAAGTCTTGCGCACCTGTTGTTAAGTCTTGCGAATCTACTCCTACAAACCTATCAAAGCGAGGATTAAAGGTATTCCAGTTAGTAAAGTTAGTATATTTTGTATCCAGTTTGAATATTAGTCTTGTTCCAACATTTGCTATTATGTCGGTAATTTTTCTCTGTTGTTGCTCTACAGTTGTGGGATCTGCGGGGAATTGTCCCTCTTCATTTGGAGCAACTATACCGTAATACTTAATGTCAGGTAAGGAATTAGTAATATATGAAGAGGTTCCAGATAGGCTTACCACTTCTATTGTTATCTTAAATATACGCACATATCTTGCGTAAATTACATAGTTTTGGTCTAGCCAATCAAGCCTGACTGTCAAGCGCTTGTTTGTGTCATTATACCGGTATGTTAGGTACTGTTCAGTATCGGGAATTAGTTTAGATGCAAGTGGATTGGTATCTTCAAGTTTAATATAACTAGTCTCGGTCGCACGATAATACCAACCTGTAAACTGATAGCCAGACCTCTCTGCAGGATCTAAATTAATAGTTTTGTAGTACTCGAAACTGGCTTTTGGTAGCGCATTTTCTACAATAACTGGTCTAATACCTTCCGTGCCTTCGGTACCAAATACATCTGGTACTTGTGTCGCTGCTTCTTTAATAATTTCCACAGGTACGACTTTTTGGAACCTTGGTCTTATCCGTATTGCCATAACATCAGCGGTGCCCTCCCATTCTCCTGAACTGGAGTTGTATTTGTATACCGTAGTTTTTGCAGACAGTAAGTCAATTCCTCCAGTACTATTGAATATCGCAAAGTATGATGTTTTAGCAAGTGCACTAATTGGGAAGGTATATGAAGTTCGCCTATAGTCCATTACGCCTACACTTCCGCCGACATTTTCTACATATGGAATATTTGCCCAATCATAACTGCCTGCATCAGCATTGTATCTATAGTATTGCCACCCTAAGAATTTATATGTAGGTCCGGCAATCCCTGCTCCAATCCAATTAAGTGTTATCTTGTTATCGGTCCAGGTGTTGTACGGAGAGCTGGCTATATCTTTAGAACCTTCTATCCTATTAATTTTACCCAAAATTTGGAAAGCATGTGTTGCAGAGTTATCACTGTCTGCACTCTTTGCATTTATTGGTGTTTCCTCCTTGAAATATCTCATAGTTTGCCCGCTATACTCTACCGAGCTTACGGATATCTGCTTTGGATCTAAATAAATATTATCTTCCCCTTGTGGCTTGTATAAATAGGTGTTTTCAACAACAACGTTGTATACCGGGATAAATCTCGCTACCACATCTACTGCGTGCACTACCCTTCCGCCACCAATAGGTTTATTAACTATGTTTGCACTATTATCTAACCTAATCACTGTATCTATTGCAGTTGGGTATGCTTGATTTAAATTTTTAAACAAATTAATACCGTTAACGAAAAGTCCAACAAATTGCCATCTTACCGCCCAATTTGCATATGGAGGTATATTAAGCTTAAGTGTTACATTGTCTCCAAAATCATATGTTCCACCTGTACTTGTTACGCTAGTATCAAATGCAGGCCTTAAATTAACATTAGCTGTAGTTAATCCCTCATCTGTCATAATTGACACTGTTCTTGTAAACTCAATTTGTCTCCAAAATCTAATCTTGAAAATGGTGTTTTCTGACACATGTCTTAAAAGAACTTTGACATATGCTATTCTTCCAGCATATGTTGACGGAACAATACTGTTACTCTCATTATAGTGGGTAATTTGTAATCTTCCATCCACAGAAGAAGAAAGAGGGTTAAATACGCCGGTATTCCGTCTAAAACCATCATCAGAGGCTCTTGCTAAATATTCCAAACTAGTTACCGCATCAAACCTATAGTTAGGTTTTGGTGTTATGGTAAACTCTATTGTACTATTGGGCTCAGTTATGAGGGAGTTATTGGTTAGTGTAGCCATACTTCCATTTACGAGATAACTTACTGTTCCACCAGCATTGGATTCAAGTGCTCCTTCTGTTTCCATAGCAAAACTGGTATATACATTATTCATGGCATATGAATATATTAGTTTATCGTCCGTTATTGCAATACCTCTATCATAATCAACATTATTAGTGCCTTGTGAATATACGCCTGAAGTATCAAATGTTACATCATAATAGAAAAAGCCTCTAGATGCGTTGGCGGTTGTAGTCCTGTCAATTGATCTAAGCATCAAGACCGCACCACTACGCACATAAAACTCATATTTTCCATCTAGTGTTTCTGTACTTTTATCGACTAGCGGGTAGTTCAGTGGATTGGATACATTGGGAAGCACCACTCCTTTTTCATCATCCTCAAAATGGTTAGCTGTAGCTGACACTGTAGCATACAGCCGGTAGTTCATTAGATTTGGCTCATTAGTCGCAAATGAACCTTGAGTGTATTTAAACTCTGGTTTTATCTCTACTTGTACTTTGTAAAGTCTGAAAAATACTGCACGAACGCTTCTATTTTTAGTAACTCTAACCCTCATGGCTCGACCATTCGACATGATTTCTATGTCATTTGTCGAAGCATTCAAATAAACCCAGTTACCCCCTACCATTTCCTGGAAACCTGCAAATTCATACTTATTTAGCGCCGCGGGTGCAACAGTGGTAGTAAACGTACCATACGTTCCGTATGCATGAGTATTACCAGAAATATTATCTGTATATTCACGACTAGTTGTGAATGCTGGTAAGTTATTAACTTTCGGAATCTCTCCTTCGTTTGTAAATGTCCTACCCCTATTGACCATTACAAAAGCGCTTTGATCGTATACAGCTTCCACTAGATGATATGAAAAGTCTACATTATGCACGTCTTGTTCGACTTGATAATTTAGCCTTAAGATACTCAAATTCGGAACATGTATATCCATCATGTTTATAAGGCTACCAGATGCAGGAATGGATAAAAAGCTATCTTTCGGATTGAACTCATCATCATCTAATACATCATCGGTATTTTTTATTAGAGCGTATGTTTGCGCTGCGTAGTAATCTGAATTTTTAAAGGTAATAGCAGTTATACTATATCCTTCCTCTATATCCTGCTCAAACACAGCCCTAACTTGTGGGTCATAAATGATTTTGTTATTCACTATACTAACAACTATTGGGTCTGTTTGAGGATTAGGTATGCTGTTATTTATCTTTAAAGAGATATTGAAAGACAACGGTTGGAAAACTGGTTCTATTCGTATATCTGATCGCCCATTTAACAGTTCGTTTGTAATGAGATACTTTTCCCCACTTATGCCATCGTCAGTAGAATATGTATAAATAAAGTCAGCTCCCTTGCTATATGACAACAGATGATTTTCAACCGAGTAGGTATTGCCATTAATTTCTAGTTTAGATAAATAATATCCATAGTTGGCTATTAAATTCCAGCTAACTTGCTGATAATGGGATACTTTTGTTTGGGATAAATCAGTAAAATCGCCATTTGGCTTATTTACATATATGACATTATATTGCTTCAGTTCATACTTAACATTTATAAGCACATTACCCGTGACAGAATCAATTGTATAAGTGCGTTTGCCTGACCCATCATCTGAATCTAATTGACTGACAGAATCTACAATTTGTTGTTCATTGATGCCGTTATCATCCATATACACAGCAATGGATGAAATCTTAAATCCTTCTGGAACAACTAAATGGAATACCAGTTTATCACGGAATCTAAGCCCTATATAAGCCCCTTCGCTATATGATTTGATTACTCCCGATTCGTCAATTGTTCCATCATCCGAACGGAAAAAGCGTGGGGTCTGTCTTGGGACACCCTCGTTAATAGCTGCCCAACTTACTGCAGTTTTAACTATTGCCCCGTTATTTATTACAAATTCTTTGTTATAGTGGCTGCTAGGATCAAATGTTACGTCATACATAATTCTTTCAGTTATTATTTGAATTTCTTTATTTTCGGTTATACTAGCAAGGTTATAACTGTTTGATAGAACTAGCCCGTTTCTAATATTATCATTATAGTTACCATTTACTTTAACAGCGCTTATTTGGTAACCTTTTGCAATGTTTGCTACAATAACACTAGTTTCTCCCCAGGATACCTCGGTTGGCGTAGCAGACGCATTTCCACCCTCAAAAGATAATATATTTATCTCGTAAATATTGACTGCAAAGCCTACATTGACACTTAAGTCGTGCCTTACTGTCGTATCGTATACCGACTGCGCATCTCCTAGCATACCAACATCGGTATTGTTAACCATAAATGAACTGATTTTATACCCTTGGTTAGACACGTTATTTTGACTGTTATTAGGAGAAACTTCAACACGTATAATTGTTCCATAGGTAGCCACAAGTTTATCCTCATAAGCCCACACTCTGCCTTTAGCAGTATTAATTACATCTCTAATGTATTCTCCAGTTGGGGGTATCGGGTCTCCTTCAGAAATTATAGGAACGCCTTCCGCCCATAGTAATGTGCCAACCTCATCTTTTATTTTTACCCTTCCGCCTACTGTTTGATGCACATCAATTTCGAAAGTATTTAAGGTATATTCTGCTCTAATTTGGATATCAGATGTCACAACACCCACATACTTATTCAGTCTTATGTAATCCATCCTGTCTTCGCCGTTGAAATAAAATCCCGTTCGTCTATACCCAATACTTGGAGATAAGGATATTTCAAAGTTAGTACCATACTCATAGTGTTCGCCACCTACTTTCACTACTGCAACATCTTTGTTATATTGGTTAGTAAACTTGACACTAGGCGGTTCCGATGACCATGGATGTGGTGCACTTAACTGGTTAACGATATGTTCAGGTGTTGGGAAGGTAAATAGTCTTCTTCTAAACTCTACCGTTAATTCGTCTATGTCAGTATCTAAACCTATATTAGGATCTGAACCTTGGATAACATAAGACCCACCATTTATCGGCAATTCATTTTCCAAAACTGTTTTTTCTACGCCGTTTGCATATTTTATGTGGAATTTTTTGATATAATATCCTCTTGCCGTTCTTGGCTGTACAAGCACACGTATTTTACTGCCGTGCGCAAACCCTGTGTACTCATTATTTGCATTAGGAATATATCCAACGACAGACACTCTGCCATAATCAATGGGGGTTGTATCAAAATCTTTGTAATTGACGCTGGTATTGTAAGCGCTAACTTTCATAGAGTAAGTATTAATCGCATACAACACTTCTACCTTAATATTAGAGGTAATGTTTGATATTTCAAAGTATTCTTCGGTTAAGTCGTTTTCCCAAGTAGTAATTACATTATTAACTTTTAAAGATGCAATATGATATCCTTCGTTTGCTCTCATTCTTATAAGAAGCCTATCTTCTGTGCTTAGATATAACCCACTTGCTTCGACAAAAGGAGTGGACGAGTTATCTGCAGAAAACCTCTTGAATAATGTCTCTCCATTTAAGTCTTGAATGGCAATAATCCTATATCTATTAGGTGCAAATACAAATTTAATATCTGCATTAGATGTAACCCTAAGGTTAAAGATACCGTACTCTATTTCTTCAGTTTCACTATTAACTTCTCTGTTTTCTAGCTCCCAGGCAGAGTATTCGATGCCATTTAATATTACAGCAGATATGTAGTAAGATTCATTGGCGCGAACCACAACACTTACTGAACTGCCATAATCCATATCGACGCTACCTTGATTTGCACTTATGGTACCCCCATCGGTCTTCAAGATTGATACGCTATATTTCTTAGGCACAAAGGTTGCTCTAAACTCTAAATCAGACACTGCGTGACTACTAGGCAGTGTGTATTCAATAACGTCTTGATTGTCTGAAACACTAACATTCTGCCCCGTTTGCTCTCCAGGTTTTTTGTAACTGACCGTAGAAACCTTATATCCTCGTTTAGCAATTGCCTTTACTTTAAAACTCTCACCTTCGTCAAATAAGGATACTTCGGATGTCATAATCCCATTTGTACTTTGGTTATTTATCCACACTTTATATCGAGGTTTTACAAATTTTGCACTTACTACCTGAGAAGTAGCACCCATTTGAGAAACGTATTCTCCATTTACTGCCTCCACATTTTGCCCGTTTATCATCAAAGCAAGTAAAATATATCCAGCAGCAGGAGTTGCTTTATAGTTTAAGTTAGTACCTTCAAGCACATTTGTTTCTTCAGTTATTAGATTACCGTTATTATCCTTAACTTCTAGCGTGCCGTTTAACGGTACTTCTGTGCGTACACGATAAGAAGGGGTTGCATTTGTGAAGGTTATAAATACATCAATCGATGTTTTGATATTTCCTATATCAAGGTTGAATCTTCCACTGTCTTCATACAATATATATTGTCCAATTAATGCATTTGGATTAATTGCGCCGTCAAAAGGTATAACATACTCGTAAGTCTCTCTTGCATCTTTATTGCGAATTTGAATGCGTGCTATATCAATTAACAACCCAGAATCAGGATTTATTTCTAAAGTAATATTCCCACCAAAGCTAACGGTTGTATCATAAACCGTCTCGCCTGGACCTATATCTTCGCCACTTAAGGCTACACCGCTGTTGGCTCTGTTGGATACATATATAGTGACATCCTTAAGCAGTGGCTTTGTCACTACCCTAACAACATAGTCCTTTCTTACATCATCTAATTGCAGTGTATGTGTTGTTGCGTTAAACGCTAATTGCTCTTGATAGTTAACACCATCCGCAGAATATTCCACAAGATCTAATTGCATTCCCGCACCCGCATTTATAACGAAACTATTACTGCTGCCTGGTTTAACATTAGTGAATGTTTTACCTACCGAAATAGGATAGTTAGTTGCATTGTGTCTAACAGTAACACCTGCGCTTGGGTCAAAGGATACCGAATACCGTCTTGTTGAAAAAACAAAATGTACAGTATGGTCACTTTCAACATTTGTAAATGTATGAACCGTACTTACTATCAGTCCTGCTAGAGGCTTATTCTCCCCGTCGATTGTAAGAAGGGAAATATAATTACCTTCGGTTGTTCTTGCTGCAATATCCACATTAGCACCAACTGCCACCCTTTTAGAACCATCTGCAGTTCCAGTGCCTTCTGAACTTACCGTAACATTGTAATAGAGAAGCGCAAACTCCACTTCAACAAGGGCATCTCTATCTATATTAATGATAGAAAGTTGTAATTTTGTTACCCTGTCGTCTTGTGCGTCTTCTTCTCCATGCAAAACATTTAATACTTCTTTGTTTGTTACTCCATATCCACTTGGTGGCTGATATGGATCAATCTCCCAACCATTTACTTTTAGACTTTTTATGTAATATGTAGGGCTGGCTATTATGTTGATTCTAGGAGTTGTGTTTTTAGCATAATCTACTTGTGGGTCTAATAGACTAACAGTACCTCCAGTGATGCTCTCTGCTGCTGGAAGAGTTACTTTATACCTAAACTCTTTATAACTTACGGTGACAGCAATATTTTCATCTATTTCCGAGAGATTAAGGGTATAGTAGGTGGCCGTATTTGGAACCGCACTAATTACCCCATTTACAACAACACTGTCTATGTAGTTACCATCTGCTGCTAAAATTTCCACATCCTTATTACTTCCACGCATAGCAGTTATTTCAACTGTTTCAGCATCGGACGTGGCATATCCTAGGGGTTTTGTTTCATCATTATATGTAATTATTCCATACAGTCCCGCAGTACCATTTGTAACAGTCACTGTATGTTGGGACTTAGCAAATTTAATAGATACTTGTCTACCCATACTAGGACTGATTATTTCAAAGTCGTGGTATTCTGCGCCTTCACTGATAGACTGACTTATATCACCCACAATAACTGAAACTAATTGATAACCATCTGCAGGTTTTACTCTAAACTTGTATGTTTTATTTACATCCATATAGAAGAGTCCTCTTATCGGAACTTCTAGATATTCCCCTGACTGACCTTCTAAATCAGGGACTAAGTTCACCATAGAGCCAGCACCTTCAAGTATGGAAACTTTAAGTTGTACCTTATTGACTTCAAACACAGGGAGTACATACGTTACTTCTCTATCAATTTTATATGTTTTATCCACCGACACATCTGAAGGTAACATATCTTCCCCTCTTATGTACCATCCTTTGAATGTATAATCAGTTAAATACACTTCCTCTGTTGGGAAAGCGCCTTCAACTGCGCTTACTAAACTATCTTGGTAGTATGCTTTCAGCACCCTGCCACCTTTTTCAGGATTATATCCTAAGGCTTGATTTGTAAAGACTGGATTTTCATTTTGTCCGACTAAGAAAATCACCTCATATAGTTTTTTCTCCCACTGAGCTACCAGTTCAGTCGGTTTGATAAATGACTTAGTATTATCAATGATTATAGGGAGCCCATCATTATCAACTTCCCCATCTTTCACTGCCCAGCCTTTAAATTCATACCCTAGCATGCTTAAAGCACTCAAATCTTCAACATCAAATATATCCCCTATTTGCTGGTCGTGCCTTATCAAGAGGGATTCTTTGGCTTTTACACCCATGCTAGTAAAGCTAATTTCACTTTCAGCATATGCAAAATTAGCCTTAATATGAACATTATTAACAGGCTCGTCTGGAGTGAATGTTATGGCAAACTCATCTGAAGTACCAGTTCTATTGGTATTAAATAGCACGTTGTGATCGGGGGCTAATTTAACTAGCCTCTGACCTCTATCTATGGGCATATCAACCCAACCCCCATCAACATCTTGTATCGACCATCCAATAAATAAACGGTCGGGATTGGGTTTAACTCTAATTGATGCTATCTGATCTTTTTCGTAAAACGGGCGTAATTCATCACATGTTCCTAGCGGGACGCCCTCCGCATCTAAAGTAAAATCAAGTATTGTGTCTGCAGCATATTTTTCATATAAAGGATAAATATCGGTATGACCTGAAATTCTTGAAAAGTCTCTATCGAATCCAATGAACTTATATCCGTAGAGTCTCATGTTTTGTTCTTCTGCTCTAGGGATTTTAGGTGGCGCTTCGCCAAATTTAACTATCTGTTCCCTTGCAGTTGTTCCGTCAGGATAGAAAAACACTACAACATATTCTAATTTTTTAAACTTAGCAGTGATTTCCTCCATGCTTCTAGAAACTTGTCTATCAATTCTACTTGCATTAGGATTGCCATCACTCCAACCATCAAACGCATACCCCGCATCGGGAATGGCTTGTACTCTAGTAGCGTCCGTACCAGCTTTTACCATTTGAGATGCATCGCCTTGTATTCGCCCACCAGTTGTTGCTCTATAATTTACGGGCAAGGCGTCTGGTACAACATCGTATTTAACAACTTGTTTAAAGCCACCATAATCTAGTACTACATTTTCAATCGTTGTATTTTCTCTGCTTGTATCTAGTCCAATAACAACCAGTTCTGAAAGAGGAACTTTTTTTGTCGAACCATCTTTATATTTGACAGTAGCAAAGACTTGGGATAAGTCTGCACTCATAGGAATGGCGCCATCATTTTCAGGAACTATTGCTACAATTTCTTGAGGCTCTGTCTCTACGGTGGGAGCAATTTTGGGAAGCAATAATGCAGAGACGACAATAACAATAACAGCAAACAAAGCAACTGCTGCTACACTAATTCCAATTTTTGCATTTTTAGTGAAATATTTCTTTACTGCCACTTCTGCTTTCCTTCAAATACTAATCTAAAAAAGATTTGCATACATCTCATAGGGTTTTTCATTCGTCCGATAAAGCTATGTGCCTAGCTTACAAACCTCTGCGTGCCACTCAATATATCTCTACATACTTCTCGGATAGTGTTTTATATTGTCTATTAAGGTCGTGCTCATTGCGCATGTTTAATCGATGGGCGCGTCAAATACGCATACTCGCGCGTACATTGTTTTTATTATATATTAATAAGGTGTCTAAATCAATTGCTTTATTTTGACTTTTTTGTGATGCAATTTCACATTCACTTGCACTTCACAATCTCATAAAATCGCAAAAAACCATATTATTCATAAATTCTCGATTTCGGTAGCTTAAATACAACTTTTAGAAACCTATATTCACACATTGAATTGATTAAAAATCGTTGGTTTGAAATACTTCAACTAAAATACCTACATAAAGTTTTAGATAAACTTCACATTAAAGCGTTTTTGAAACCTTTCATTTTGTCTTAAAAAACCACATTAGTGACCACTATCCATCAAGTTTAATGTGCCTAAGTAGAACTCAACATAATCAACTATTTTGACTGCCAGCGTATGAAAACCACAAAAATCGCATCTTATAACTTATCAATTATTTCTAAAAACAATCGCCTTTAAAGCTAATTCCAGTCGTTACTAACTAATGCGAAAACCGTCCTATAATTTATCAATTGCGCCTAAAACGATTGTCCCAACGAATGTAAATTTCTGTCTACACATCAGCTTGTATATTATTTATACTAACTACAAACTAATGTGCAATATGCCCTACAGTTTATAAATTGAGCCTAAATTAATGCGCACTATTATGCTAATTTTATCCACTACAAACTAATGCAGTACCTATATTAAAATTTGTCAATTGCACCTAAAATGAGATTGGCATTTAGTATTGAGGCTCGTTAATGAACGGTGTTTTTCTATATTTCAATTACTCTAAATCAATGCAAGTCCATATTATAATTTATCAATTGTGCCTAAAATGAGATTGGCATTTAGTGTTGAGGCTTCGTTAATAAACGTATTAAAATCATCTTCAGCACCATCTCCAGCATCATCGGAAATGACCCTTGCTATACAACAAGGGATGCCTTCTAAACTGGCTATCTGCGCTACTGCACCACTTTCCATATCACAGGCAACAGCACCAAATTCTGCAACTATTTCCCTTCTTTTTTCTTCGGAATTTATAAACTGATCGCCAGTTGCAATGATACCGCTACTTGCATTTTTAATACCACTTCTTAAAATATTTGTCTCTTTTTTTGATGTCTTAAATATAGGTCCATCAAACCCAGTTATATGTCCTTTTTGCCTACCAAATGCAGTAGTATCAAAGTCGTGTTGTACCACTCCATCAGCAATTAATACTGACAATTTAGGAAGCTTTGCTAGCCCTCCTGCAAGTCCAGTTGAGATTAGTAGCGACACATTGTATTTATTGCACATAACTGTTGCTAAATGCGCTGCATTAACTTTACCGATTCCACATACGCCAATTACAACAGAAACGCCTTTCAATTTACCCAAGTAAAACTTTCTGCCTTTATATTCTTCAACTTGGATATCTTGTAGCTTATCTATTAGCTTTTCAGCCTCTTCTTTCATTGCAATAATTAAGCCTATTTTTTTCATGTTAAACCCCTCGTTTATTAAGCATCCTCTTTATGTTAAGACTGTTTCTTCTATATATTTGAGTTAATGACGACTATTTAATAATACATTAATTTCTTGTTCTATACAAAGAAATAGTCAGCTAACTAAAGCTGACTACCTTATGTTTTTAATTAATATCACCTTAACGGCTAGTAGCTTTATTGACCTTCTTCAGGTGCTGGAGCAGTTTCTGGGGTATAGGTTATTACTGTTATCTTACCATTTAATAAGCCCTCATTGCCAAGCACCACATTGCCAGTTACAACATTATCGCCATCAACCTCTGCAGTTCCAATCTTGCCTAAGTTGCTAATTACATGTGATAGACCTTCTCCTAGCTGCTCACTTATAAGCGCTTTAGATTCCTTGTTATTTGGATTGTCCATGCCAGAAGCCATCAAATTAAATAGCACTTCTGACACTTGGTTTTCTTGACCGTTAATCTGTAAGGACTTGTAAGTTAAAACCAGCTTACCTTCGTTATTCACAGAAACATTTTGTTCAGAAACAAGATATACCCTATTAGGAACTTGTTTTAGTGCCCACTTAGTTGCACTGTTTATATTATCAGCGTTCATAGCTTCTTCAACAAGTTTCCTAGTATTGATCGACACAACAATTCTAAAAGACTTTTTACTACCACTAACTGAAATAATAATTTCTTCTACAGTAGCGTTCAGCTCTTTAAATGCCTTTACGCTGTCATCAGCCGAATCATCGCCTTCTTCTACAGCTTGATTTATCATCTGGTCAAACAGATATGCAATCGTTGTATCTTTGTATGTCCTTAGATATTCTTTATCATATGTTACGGGCTCCTTTGCCATTTTGAGGTAATCAATCTTACCATCTTCGGACTGTACATTACTATTGCTAGTGTTGTTCTCTGCTGTCCCTTTCTCCTGCTGCGCATTGGGTGGATTAGAAACCATATCCTCTCTTGCTGGTTCTTTCATAAGATCTCTAAGCATTTTTATAATGTTAAATAGTTTTACATCCGCCAGTCCCATAGATCTAAAGGTTATGCTATCATCTCCAAGAGGTATATCTGCAATTTTTAACTGTTCCGGCGTCAAGGATAACACAACAATGCCTGCTATTACCACTAGCAAGATGAGTATTAGTATCGGTAATATTATGAATTTAAATATACCTTTTATAATTCCATTTGTTGCTGGTACTGCCATAATTTCTCTCCTTATATTTTGATAATTTAATTATTGCATTGCTATAACCTTTTGTCAATATGGATATTTATTATCGCACATGTGCGCGCAAATGAGCCAATATTTTGCAAGTCAACTAGAGTGTTAGAAATATAAAAAATACCTTACAGTACCGTATAAAACTGTCAAAAATGAAGATCTATGTGTAAAACATTAGAAATCAAAGACTTACTACAACTTCTCTATAATTGGTAGAAATCAAAAACTTGCTATAACTGCTTTGTTATTATTAGAAAAAGACTTACTACAGCTTATTTATTCTTGGTACAGATCAGCTGAATTTCCAGTAAGTCTAGCGTATAGCTCATATGTTTGAGGAACAGGATCTCCTGGTTTTATAGCAGGTACTTTATCTCCCGTAAAGTCATAACAGGTTAGTACACTATCATATTTTACTTCAATTTGACCTTTTAAAAATAAATCAAGTAATGTTGCTACTCCTCGAATTTGTTCTGAAAAAATTTCGTCGTTTTCATCCAGTACGGGTATGGTAAAACTTGTTAATCTTGTGTCGAAGCTATTAATACGACTGATGTCTGGATTAAAAATCATACCTGGCGCAAACATACCAAGACTCACATACTTTTTCCTATTATGTGTAAAATAAATGTGCGATAGTTTTTTATCAGTGACATATTCATAAAACGCCGAGAATAACATACTATCCAACATGTTTATGAGGTTTTGATCTGGAGATGAAAATTCTAATAATGCATTTAATAAAGTATTCACTAAAACGTTAGTAAAAGACTCTTCCGTATGCCAATTATACACATCCATAAACCCTTCAATGTAAACATCTGGCATATATCCCGAAGCTAAATTATCAAGCAGCACCCATCCTTCATAGGTTATAGATACACTCGGTCCGGAAGAGTTTTTAAATACATTATTTCTAAGTGTTAGCGAAGCCCGATCCCTACCTAATATCGCTTGAGTTTCTTTTAGCTCTGGATATGCTGCATATACAGCACATGTCCCATTATCACCTAATATACAGCCTTCAACTTCTGCATCTCTTACAAATCTGATATAAATAGCTCTATCGGTATTATATATTTGGAGGTGCTTAAAATATGCTTTATCCCTATGAAAACCTATCAATGCAATTGCGCTCCCTCTTTCTCCTACACCATCCATACTTTCAGCATTACGCATTTTCATTTCTTCAAAATAAATAGGCTTAATTGTAAGCGAAAGATCAGTTAAAGTCTTATCGGGAGGAATTTCTAATTCGCGAATATCCCACCACCACCATTCTCTAAATATGTTTATTGCCCCACTAGAACGCTTGATATATGGTACTTGGCTTGCATCGTATAAAAAACCATTTCCATAGAAAGATATGCCTATATGGAAATTCAGTTGTTTATTTGCAACTATATCATCCTGTAGACAGGCATTATACTCCTCATCTTTAGTAAGGTATTGAAGTTCATCAAACTTCGTTATATTAATATAGTCCGGAGTATCCATTAATTTAAACTCAAAACTCCGCTTTATACTCTCAACTGGCTTGTTATACAACATAAATGTGGCAGAAATTACAGCGGACCTACCTGCTCCCTCCTCATGAAAAGAGAGCATTATATCTTTAGAATCTTCAATTTCTTCTATGCTAACTACCGAGCTATCGCTAGTATTCCATTTTACATCAAAGGTATGATTTTTATTTGATAACCCAAACCTGTGTTTATTAGTTAGCTCATAGTTTTCATCTAACCAGAAATGCCCCCATTTTCTAGTTAACTGTATTCCTAGTTTTGCATCTTCTAGTCCAAGCTCAAGTTCGAATGTGGGAACTCTTTCTTTAACAGTGAATATTATTTGCTTTTCCTCACTGCCTTTTCTTGCAGTAACAACTAATTCGCCAGGAATTAGTGGAAACAAAGCGCCAGTTTCTTTATCAATTGTTGCTTTTGATGGATCGGCTGTAAAAATTACTCCCTTTTCAATCTTTTTACCGGTAAGCAAGTCTTTTACACCCAAAAAGTATGGAGTATTATTTGAATAAAGGAGAGTAGGACCCTCATTAAAACCCCAGTCATTTGCCTTGGCTACCATCACCAGCATAGTATCTTCCGTTACATAACCCGTATCTTTATCGGTGTGTATAACCGTTGCAATTAAATCCCCTTGTACATTCTCTTCAATAGTCACTTCTGTACACTCTGGGTCTGGGTCTAGCGTGAATACTTCTCTAATGTATGTAGGAGTTACATTTTCCTCCTCTACATATATTTTCTTGTCTTTGATGATGGCATTCTTAGTATCCATCTCAAGTAGCACATGTGTTAAATCTCCAGTTTTGTCTATTGCTTCGGCTCTGATTTGTGCCTGCCCTCTTGATAGAATAGTTAAATATCCATTTGGAGATATGGATATGACATCCTTGCCTTCTGCAACCCGCCAGTGCACTGAAGCTCCTCTCAGGGCTTCTATTGGCGTAATCTCTAAGTGCAACTGACCACTACTTCTTATTTCTATGATGCTTCCTGATAGCAACTCCTTACCTGCCTCGTCAAAAACAACTAAACTCTCTATAGAATCACTAGTTATATTGAATATAACCGCTCTTTTTACATTGACATTAGCTTCAGCTGATATAACGACTTTGACTGGCCCTACTTTTTTGGGAATTACGCTATATCTATTTGTATCACCCCTTCTAACTATCTCAACATCGCCTACTGAACCTTCTTCAATTTCAGGAGTATTAATGTTTGAATTCTTAGTCATGAGAGGTAGTACATCAACTATGATAAAAGAATTTAGATCGTTTATGTCTATAGTTATAATGTCATCTTTCCCAATTATTTTATTGTTAGAGTTCCTTATTTCGATGCCAAAAGGATTGTCGGGAGTGGTAATTGAAATAACTCTACTAGTAGCGGTTAACGCTATAGTAACAATTATTGGAATCAATATGATTATAAATATTAAGAACTTTCGCATCCCAAACCCATTATAAAAGGTCGCTATTATCTAATCTTAACGCTCGATAACAGCCCGATTATTACGCTCAACACCATTTAAGTTTTATTGTTTTTGTATTACTTAACTGTTTTTCAGGTTATCAACCAGCGAAGTTGAACCAGAAAATAATTAGAGTTAATTTTTGTAGCTTACATCTACTGGTTTAGAATTATGTTCATCACTGACTATAAGAGCTATATTACTTGTAGAAATCAACAGGATTGCCGGTCAGCCTGGCATAAAGTTCATATGTATGCGGTACGGGATCGCCTGGTTTAGAATCAGGCTCATTTCCACCTTGATAGTTGGGACAAATTAGCACATTATCAAATTCCATGGAAATCATTCCTGGAAACATCATATCAACTAAATTAGCTAGCCCAGCAAACTGAGGTGTGAAATACTCGCCTTTCTCGTCTATTACAGGGACAACCAGGCTGGTTATTCTATCATCTTCACTAATTACGCGTGAGCATGCATCGTCTCCAGGGTTGAATATAAGCCCACAAGCAAACATCCCAAGACTTATATATTTAGTCCTTCTATGAACATAGTATAAGTGTTCTAAGTTTTTGGCTGCCACATATTCATTTAATGCTCCTAATAAGAGATTTTCTAGTAATGTAAGCAAGTTTTCAGTTTTTTCTGCGGGCATAGATGAAAATTCTAATATTGCATTTATAGCGATTTTGGCTGTCGCTTTTGCAAAAGACTCTTCAGTATGCCAATTGTATATATCTAAAAAACCTTCAATACTAATATTAGGCATGTATCCCGAAGCTAAATCTTCTAAATCATAAGAGCCATAATATGTCATAAAAATACCAGCACCACTTCTTGAATTTTTTATAACATTATTTTTTAAAATTAATGTCCCACGATCGCCTTCAAATGCCCCGCTAGTAGCTGGAGGATAAAATAAGTATAAAGAATATGTTTCATTATCGCCGAGTATACAACCTTCAAGCATAATATTTCTAACACGTAAACAATAAATGCCTCTGTCAGTATTAAATACTTGCATATACTTAAACTTAACACCGCCACGATAAAAACCAAACAAGCTTATCGCATCGCCTCTATTTAGCATATTTCCATTTTCCATACTTACAGTATTTCGCATACGCATTTCTTCAAAAACTAAACTTTTTTCGTTTGTAGTATTATCGACAATCTCTTTACCAGCAGGTACTTCTAAATTTTTACCTTCGTAATGCTCCTTCAACCTAAATACATTTATAGCCCCTGTGGATAAGGGAACAGAAGGAATTTCACTTGCATCATATAAAAAACCATTACCATAAAATGATATACCTACATTGAACACTAACTGTTTTGGAGCTATTATATCGCTTTGTAAACAGGCATTATATTTTTCCTCAATAGACATATGCCAAAGCTCATCAAACTTCGTTACATTGATATAATCAGGGGTATCCATTAACTTAAATTCAAAGCTTCGCTTTATGTTCTCAACTGGTCTGTTATACAACATGAATGTGGCAGAAATCACAGCAGACTTACCAACTCCTTCCTCGTGGAATGTTAGTATTATGTCCTGCGTATCTTCCATCTCTTCTGTTTTTTCTATTTGCTCTATACTTATTACCGAACTATCGCTAGTTGACCATCTAACCTCGTAGGTATTATTTTTACTTGATAGCCCAAACCTATATTTATTGGTAAGCTCGTAGTTTTCATCTAGCCAGTAGGTACCCCACTTTCTGGTCAACTGTATTCCTGACATTGCATCTTCAAGTCCAAGTTCGAGTTCAAATGTAGGAACCCTTTCTTTAACAGTAAATATTATTTGTTTTTCCTCCCGACCTCTCTTCGCCGTAACAACTAATTCACCAGGAACTAATGGAAACATAGCCCCCGTTTCTTTATCAATTATTGCTTTTGAAGGGTCTGCTGTAAAGGTTACTCCCTTTTCTATTTTTTCGCCTGTGAGTAAATCTTTTACACCTAAAAAATATGGTGTGTTGTTTGCATAAAGAATAGTTGGACCTTCAATAAAATCCCAAGCATGCCGATTTGTTATTATTACCTGTATAGTATCTTCCGTTATGTAACCCGTATCTTTATCAGTGTGTATAACTGTTGCTATTAAATCTCCTTGTGCATTCTCTTCAATAGTCACTTCCGCATGCTCTGGGTCCAAAGTGAACACTTCTCTAATATATGTGGGAGTAACATTTTCTTCCTCTACATACACCTTCTTATTTTTAATAATTGCACTCCTAGTATCAAAGACGAGGGTTATATATGGCTGATTCCCATTTTTATCTTTAGCCATAGCTCTAACTTCTGAAATCCCTCTTGAATTAATAGTTAAATAACCATTGGGAGTGATAGAAACGCTATCACCATTTACGACACGCCAGGCAACTATATCATCCTTTAACGCTTCTATTGGGGAAATTTCCAAATGTAATTGCCCACTATTTCTTACTTCTATGATATTTCCAGACAGTAACTCTTTCCCTTCATCATCAAAAACAACTAAGCTCTCTATGGAATTACTTGTTATATTAAATACAACTGCTCTTGTTACATTAACATTTGCGGCAGCTGATATTATGACCTTTACAGGCCCTACTTTTTTAGGAATTACACTGTATCTATTCGTATCGCCCCTTCTTACTATCTCAACATCTCCTATCGAACCCTCTTCAATTTTAGGAGGATTGATTTTAGAGTTTTTAGTCATAAGCGGTAGTACATCAACTATGATAAAAGCATTTAAATCATCAATATCAACATTTATGATGTCGTTTCTTTCGATAACTTTATTATTTGAGTCTCTTATCTCTATCCCAAAAGGATTGTCAGGCGTTGTAATAGCAATAACTCTACTAGTAGCCGTTAATGCTATAGCAACAATTATTGGAATTAAAACTATCATAAATACTAAAAACTTCTTCATCTTTAAATTGCTTTATGAAGTTACTTCCTAATCTTCATAAAAAAAACAGCTCACCTCTTTACTGTTTCTCCTCTTACTTTTTTATTTAACCATTCGATAAAGATTCTATTACTAGTTGCTATATATCGTTCGGTTTTTTAATACATAGTGCAAACTGGTTCCATTTTAACGTTTTATTTCCAGTTTACTGGCGATACAGCCTACTCGTTTAGGTACTGTATATCATTCGATTTCCTAATGTCATTATGCAAACTGGTTGCAGTTTTTCTATTTAGTATCATATACACTAACTTAAGGTATATATAACAACATATTATATTTATTGATATAAATCCACAGACTTACCAGTAAGTCTAGCATACAATTCATATGTTTGTGGCACTGGGTCTCCTGGTTTAACGACTGGGATTTTTCCGTTACTAAAGTCATGACAGGTTAAAACACTATCATATTCGACTGAAAACTGTGCTGGAGCGAGTCTTGTTAGAAGATAAGCAACCCCTTGTAACTGTGGACTCATAACTTCGCCATTTTCATCTAACATAGGCATCGCCAGATTGACTAGCCTACTATCTTCACTAATTATTCGTGTTATGTCAGGATTGAAAATTAGCCCAAGCGAAAATATTCCTAAATTTATGTATTTTTTACGGTTGTGTACAAAATATAAGTGACTAAGTCTCTTATCCGATACATATTCATAAAATGCTTGAGCCAACAAACTTTCTACCATATTTATGAGCTCCTGATCAGGGTTGGCAAACTCTAAAAGTAAACTAACAGCCACATTAGCACAAGTTTTAGAAAATGATTCTTCGGTATGCCAATTATATATGTCCAAAAATCCTTCAATTTTAGTAATAGGCATATATCCAGCTGCCATAGCTTCTCTCGAAAACTCGCCCCCGTATGCTATAAATATTCCAGGTCCAGAAGAATTTTTGATAACATTATTTTTTAAAGTAAGGATAGGCTCTCTTCCGTCATAAGAGCTTGAAGTCAATTCAGGATATATCGCATAAACTGAATATGTCCCATTATCACCTAAAATACAACCTTCAAATGACATATTGAAAACCCAAACGGTATGTATGCCTCTATCCGTGTTATATATTTGCATATACTTAAAACTAACAGGTGCTACAAAAACGCCACATATTGTTATAGCATCTCCCCTATCAGTCATGTTCTTTTGCTGTCTTGTTTCTTCATCTATCATAGAAACTGCGTTACGCATACGCATCTCTTCAAAATGTATAGGCTTTTCATCTCTTGCAGCATCTTCTATAAGCTCTTTACCCTCTTGTAGTTCTAAGTTTTTACTCCTCCATTGGTGCCCTTCTCTAAATATGTTTATAGCACCTGTAGATAACGGAATGACAGGAATTTCACTTGCATCATATAAAAAGCCATTCCCATAAAAGGATATCCCTATATTAAAGTTAAGTTGTTTAGGAGCAATTATATCGCTTTGTAAACAAGCATTATATTCCTCTTTCAAAGCTAAGCGTTGAAGTTCATCAAACTTTGTTACATTAACATAATCAGGAGTGTCCATTAACTTAAATTCAAAACTTCTCTTTATTTGCTCTATTGGCTTGTTGTATAACATAAAAGTAGCAGAAATGATAGCAGATTTACCCGCACCTTCCTCGTGAAATGTTAGTATTATGTCCTGCGTATCTTCCATCTCTTCTGTTTTTTCTATTTCTTCTATGCTTATTACCGAACTGTCGCTAGTTGCCCATTTTACCTCATAGGTATTATTTTTATTCGATAACCCAAACCTATACTTATTAGTCAGTTCATAGTTTTCATCAAACCAATAATTACCCCACTTCCTAGTTAACTGTATTCCTAGTTTTGCATCTTCTAGTCCAAGTTCAAGTTCAAATGTAGGAACTCTTTCTTTAACAGTGAATGTTATTTGTTTTTCCTCACGTCCTTTTCTTGCAGTAACAACTAGTTCTCCAGGAACAAGTGGGAACAGAGCTCCAGTTTCTTTGTCAATTATCGCTTTAGACGGATCTACTGTAAAGGTTACTCCCTTTTCTATTTTTTCACCTGTTATTAAGTCTTTTATGCCTAAAAAGTATGGAGTGTTGTTTGCGTAAAGAATACTTGGACCTTCTATAAAATCCCACGCATGCCGATTTGTTATTATCACTTTTATGGTGTCTTCTGTTATATCACCAGTGTCTGGATCTGTGTATTTAACCGTTGCTATTAACTCACCTAACAAATTTTCCTCAATACTCACTGTAGTAGTATGTGTTGGAACTAGAGTACACATAGCCTTTATATAATCAGGATTAGCATTTGCCTCTTCTACATATACTTTCTTATCTTTAATGATTGCATTGCTGGTATCAAAAACAAGTTCTACATATGGCTGGTTGCCATTTTTATCTTTCGCAGTCGCTCTAATTTCAGAAATCCCTCTTGAATTAATGGTTAGATATCCGTTGGGAGTTATAGATACGCTATCGCCATTTGTAACCCGCCAGCTAACAATATCGTCTCTCAATGCTTCGATTGGATAAATTTCTAGATATAACTGTGAGCTATGGTTAAGTTCAATTGGCTGTCCTGCAAGCATTATCTCGCCGTCTTCATTAAATACAACTAGACTATCTATAGAATCGCTGGTTATGTTAAACACAACCGCTCTTGTTACATTTACATTGGCTTCAGCTGATATAACGACTTTTACAGGTCCTACCTTTTTAGGAATTACACTATATCTATTTGTATCCCCCCTTCTAACTATCTCAACGTCGCCTATTGAACCCTCTTCAATTTCGGGAGGGTTGATATTCGAATTTTTAGTCATAAGGGGTAGTACATCAACTATGATAAAAGCATTTAGATCGTTTATGTCGATGTTTATAATGTCATTTTTGTCGATAACCTTGTTATTTGAATCTCTTATCTCTATCCCAAAAGGATTGTCGGGAGTTGTAATAGCAATAACCCTACTAGTAGCAGTTAATGCCATAGTAACAATTATCGGAATTAATATTATCATAAATATCAAAAATTTCTTCATCTTTAAATCACAGCACCGAGTTATTGTTATCTAACTTCTATTCTCTCCTCTCCAATTTTTTCTTTAGCGTTACTTTTATTCTTTGCTAAAATAATTGTTTATTTGATATCGCTTGTCTAATTGCTATTAGCAACTTATATACAGTATAACATTTTGTACTACTCGTACAAATCTGCCGATTTGCCTGTAAGTCGGGCATATAACTCATAAGTTTGGGGCACAGGATCGCCTGGTTTTACTTCTGGTTCTTTCCCATCACTAAAGTCATGGCATGTTAAAATGCTGTCATATTTTAACTCAAACTTACCTGGTGCAACTACCTCCATAAGCGTAGCAAGATTTGACATTGATTCACTAATAACTTCGCCATTTTCATCCACTATAGGCATCGCTAAATTTACCAATCTACTGTCTTCGTTTGTTATACAAGCAGTATTAGTATTGAAAAGCATTCCTACCGTAAATATGCCTAAACTAATGTATTTAGTTCTGTTATGAACATAATACAAATGATTAAGTTTAGAGTTGCTTATATAGTCATAAAAATAGTCAGCTAAAATTGATTCAAGAAAATCTACCAGGCCTTGATCGGAATTTGTAAATTCTGATAGTGCACTAACACCTACTTTAGCAACAGTTTCTGCAAACGACCTATCGGTATGCCAATTATATATATCTAAAAATCCTTCTATAGTTATTTCAGGCATATATCCTGCGGCCATTGACTCCATCGTAAAGTCACCACCAAATAATATAGTTATCCCTGGACCATTAGAATTCTTAATAACATTGTTTTTAAGCCTTAATGTAGTCCTTCTGAAAGATAACAAATCGGGAGGAGATATAAAAATAGAAAATGTTGCGTTATCTCCGAGTATACATCCCTCAAACGATAATTGCCCTGTATATATGGCACGAACTCCTAAGTCTGTATTGAATATCTGCATATACTTAAAACTAACTAAACCAGCATAGATACGCACAAGTTTAATCGCGGCTCCTCTTTTAACCATGTCGACATCTACCATAGTTTCTACATTTCTCATCCGCATTTCTTCAAAATGTATAGGGAGGGGATTATCACCATTGTCTACTAGCTCTTTACCTTTTGGTCTCTCCAATGGATACTTATCCCAGTCTACTATCTTTCTAAACACATTAATAGCTCCCGTATCGGGTATAAAATACGGAATTGCGCTGGCATCATATAAAAAACCATTCCCATAAAAAGATATGCCTAAATTAAATACAATTTGTTTAGTGGCAATAATATCGCTTTGTAAACAGGCATTATATTCTTCTTCAATGGACATATGCCAAAGTTCATCAAACTTTGTTATGTTAATATAATCGGGAGTATCCATCAATTTAAATTCGAAACTTCTCTTTATCTGTTCAACGGGCCTATTATACAACATAAATGTGGCAGAAATCACAGCCGATTTGCCTGCACCTTCTTCATGGAAAGTTAGCATTATGTCTTTAGAACCTTCAATTGCTTCTATATTCACTACCGAGCTATCGCTAGTATCCCATTTTACATCAAAGGTATGATTTTTATTTGATAACCCAAATCTATGTTGATTAGTAAGTGCGTAATTTTCATCTAACCAGTAATGACCCCATTTTCTAGTTAACTGTATTCCTAACATTGCATCTTCAATCCCAAGTTCAAGTTCAAATGTAGGTACTCTTTCTTTAACATTGAATATTATTTGTTTTTCCTCACGTCCTTTTTTTGCAGTAACAACTAATTCTCCAGGAACTAGTGGGAACATAGCTCCAGTTTCTTTATCAATCGTTGCTTTTGCTGGATCAGCTGTAAAAGTTACACCCTTTTCTATTTTTTTACCAGTGAGCAAGTCTTTTGCACCCAAAAAGTATGGCGTATTGTTTGTATAAAGAAGAGAGGGACCCTCAATGAAACCCCAATCGTTTGCCTTAGCTATTACCACCCTCATAGTTTCTTTTGTTATATAATGGGTCTCTTGGTCTTCGTGTGTGACAGTTGCTATTAGCTCCCCTTTTGCATCTTTTTTTATAGTTACCTCACTGTTTTCGGGATCTAAAGTGAACACTTCCTTAATATATTCAGGATTTGCATTTTCCTCTTCCACATAGACGTTTTTGTCTTTAATAATTGCGCCACTAGTATCGAAAACAAGCTCTACATATGGCTGATGATTATTCTTATCCTTCGCCATAGCTCTAACTACTGACTGCTCTTTACTTCTTGAATTAATAGTTAGATATCCGTTTGGAGTTATAGATATATTTTTTTCTCCATCTGTAACACGCCAGCTAACAATATCTTCCTTTAATGCTTCAATTGGATAAATTTCTAGGTATAACTGTGAGCTATGATTTAGCTTTATAACGCTACCGCCTGTGGGCAATGCATTTCCATCACTATCAAATACAACTAAGCTCTCTATGGAATTACTTGTTATATTAAACACAACTGCTCTTGTTACATTAACATTTGCGGCAGCTGATATAACAACTTTGACTGGTCCTACTTTTTTAGGAATTACGCTATATCTATTTGTATCTCCCCTTCTAACTATCTCAACATCGCCTACTGAACCTTCTTCAATTTTAGGAGGATTGATATTAGAGTTTTTAGTCATAAGTGGTAACACGTCAATTATTATAAAGGCGTTTAAATCATCAATATCGACGTTTATAATGTCATCTTTTCCAATAACCTTGTTATTAGAGTCCCTAATTTCTATACCAAACGGGTTGTCGGGAGTAGTGATGGATATAACCCTACTAGTGGCAGTTAATGCCATAGTAACGATAATCGGAATTAATAGAATTATGAAAATTAAAAAATTTCTCATTTATATAACCCTTTCACCATCAAATCCTTTTATTTAGTCAATTTTATCTAATTCTTTGCCACCTTCGTTAAGTAGCGAATCTTTCTATCCGGTCAACTTTTACCCGTTGCTTTATAAGCTTTTTATTTGGTCAATCTCCATCTATTTCTTTACAGCTCTTGCTAAACATCAAATCCTTTTACTTAGTCAATTTCTGTCTATCTTTTCTCAACCCTTCATTGCATGACTTTGTTTTCTGTCCTGGCGAGACTAATAGACTGTTTTTTAACTTTATTTTCTGTATCCACGAGATTAATATTCTCGTTATCTTTAATATTTTCTATGTACTTGCGAGACCAACAGATTAGTGCACGCTCTATTTTTAACCTACATGTATGGAGAATTTATGTGTCTATGTAGTCAAATCTATGTTTCAACCTGATAAAGTATGTTAAAAATGACAATATCAGTAACCCGCCAGCTATGCCCAAGCCGTAGTAAAGGGCGACTTGAACTGACACCAAGTACCCCAATAGCATTGCACCAACACCAATTACTAATGCTATCAAAAGTCCAATGCCTACCGACATCGTTGTATTAACATTGTTTTCAACAAGCTCACCTTCTCCAGACACATTGAAATATGGCTTTACAATATCTCTTCTCATACTAAATAGTGTTAATGCAACTGCACAAGCCTGTACAACACCTAGAACGCCAAAAGCATGTTTTACATCCATTTGCTTTGTAAAAACTATGACAGCTATAGACAAAACATTGGCTAGAAAAGACACTATAAAGTACATAGTAAATTTAGCCGCTAACTGTACAAGAGGTGATACAGGTATTATTTTGATATGGTATACATTATTACCTTCCCTGCTTATACTTGTTGCTGCAAAGGAACAAATGATGGTAGTGAATATAAGCATTACGAGTAATGATATTCCTAGAGTTATTTGCTCGCCTACTTGATTTTTTGCAAGTGCTAGTGTTATCCGATTACAGAAAAACACCATTATTGGCATAGCACAAGCTAACACAAAATATTGGAAACTATAGTTTACTGACCTAAATATCTCCAAAAACTCCTTATTCATCAAGGAGAAAAATACTGGTCTAACTTTATTTTTCGTTACTTTCTTAAATGCACTACCTTCTGCTTCAATGTTTCCAAGTAATGTCTTTTGATATAGTTTTACTATGACAAGTATAGTTGCTATAAAAGTTAGTGCTGTTAAGTAAATAAGAACGGGATAAGCTATATATAGCTCATTTAAAATCATCATGTCAGCTAGATATTTTACTGGAATTAGATACTTACAAATAGTTTTTATTATTCTAACCACTTCTGGCGAAAAGACAGAAAACTCGGTATCTTTTAAAAATTGCACCATACGATCGAATAAAAGCATATATGCGGCAAAAAATAGTGCAACTACAATAGTGAGTAATATGATTATAAGTCCGTGTTTATTTTTGATTTTATTAGCCATATGGGTACCAGGAATCGCAAATATATTTGCAATAAAAAATGGTATAAATACACAAAACAGTATAGAAAGAGGTATCCTGATGTAATATGATATCCCTACTTCTGTGACACTTGCATATCCTACTAACATTGGAACGAGGACTATCATGACTAGCCCTAATTGCGTTAGTATCAAAAACAATGTTTTACTGATAAACATGTGTATCGGCTTTATTGGAAATCTCATTAGAATTTCATTGTCACCCTTGTAATATAAAACCTTTGATGTACTGCTGACCCCAGATATGCATAAAAATATAAATACAACTGCATATACTAGTACCAATGCTTCATACAACATATCTGCCCTTTCAAACATATTGAAGAAAATCCTGCTGACGTAATAAAGCGCTGTCATTAATGCAGCTGCTCCAATAACATAAAACAGTGACTTAAAAAAAGACTTCGTGTCCTTTACCGATAATGTTCCAAATTTATTTACAAATTCCAGTTTTAATAGCGTTAGTACTGGATGTTTTTTCCTTCCCATATAAATCCTCTTGCTTATCTACTTTAGCTTGTTTATTTAATTTCGCTTACACTTCGACTTGTACTTGTGTTTATCTGCTTTCGCTTGTGCTTACCTACTTGCACTTGTGTTTATTTGATTTTTCTTGTACTTGCCTTCTTTCGCTTGTTTGTCTATTCTTATCCTGCATGTCTAATTTGCTTGTGCTTGTCTAACCTCGCTTACGTATATTTACTTTCACTTGCTTATCTACTCATGCTTGTAATTTAAGCCACTTGCAAATCTTTTGTTATTATCTTCCGATACCAAAGATATCGTCTGTTGTACGGTTGATAATATCTTGTTCGGTTGCAGTAATTTGTACAAACGTGCTTTCTAGCGTTTCTTTATTTCCTTTTATATGTAAATCAATGGTGCATTGCTGTACACCATCTTTTATGATACTTACTCTATCGCAAACTTTAGAAACCAAATCTAAGTTATGGCTAGAGAAAAACACCGTGTTACCTTCTTGGCAGTGATCGTACATCCTTTTAAGGATTTCTATCATAGATTGGTGATCAAGACCAGTCATCGGTTCGTCTAGCACCCATAGTTTTGGATTATGAATAAGTGCACCGATTATACTAATCTTTTGTTTCATACCATGTGAGTATGATTTGATTTGTGTATCAACGGCATGCCCTAACTTAAACTGCGCAACATATTTATCAAAACGAGCTTCTCTTTCGCGTTTGCTGACTTTATATATATCTGCTAAAAAGTTAACATATTCTCTCCCTGTTAATTTCTCATATACAGAGTGATTGTCAGGAACATATCCCATGTTCATCTTTGCATTTATTGGATCTTTTTGTATGTCATATCCACAAATCTTTATTGTTCCCGATGTAAATGGATATATGCCTGTTAAACATTTAATAGTGGTTGATTTTCCAGCGCCGTTTTGACCTAAAAAGCCAAATATTTCTCCTGGTTTCAATTCAAGACTCAAGTCCCTTACCGAAAACCTCTCGCTGTTTCTATATTTTTTATACAAGTTCTTAATCTCTAGCATCTAGTGTTCCCCCTGAATTATCATTCAATAGTATTATGAAGCTTTTATTTTAATGTTTATTTTAACACCTATTTTCTATTATATCATTTAAATATTTAATATTCACCTAATAAGAAACATTTTGTATTTTCTGAACCTTACTTTAACAACTGTCCTTTTTCACAGACCTTCTTATCGGAAGCTAAACTCACCATATGATACTCAAAGGTCTATTTAGTGCCCAACTTACTATGACAACTGTTAATTCTCAAGTTAATTACAAAGCTTTGAACAGCATTTACATTTACCAATTAACCGTTGTGACTTGACGATAACCAAATCTTAATTGATAATAAATAAAATAGCACTTTTAGTGTCTCTTTGAAAACTATGATGCATTTTAGTTCAATGTAAAGTGATAAGATATATATACACAATCTAATGTTGCTAACCTTTTTACTGGTTAAATTCAAACAACATTATCATACGAGGAAGACATGAGATTTTATCTAGCAAGAGATGTAAAGGAAGTAAATAACATTGCATATAACTTAATTCGTGTTGAAATACTTAGAAACCCAAAAATTATATTAGGTCTTGCAACAGGCTCTACCCCACTTGGATTATATAAGCTTATGATAGAAGATTGTAAGCGTGGCAATGTGTCATATAAAGATGTGAAAACTATAAATTTAGATGAGTATATTGGAATTCCAGAAAATCATCCTCAAAGCTATCACACTTTCATGTATGAAAATTTATTCAAAGATATCGATATTGACCTGAAAAACACAAAGATTCCAAATGGCAACGCTAAAGATTTAGCTAAAGAATGCGCAGATTACACTGCATATATAGATAAATTTACTCCACATATTCAAATACTAGGTATTGGAAGTAACGGACACATAGCCTTTAATGAACCAGGCACCTCTTTTGATTCAACCACTCATGTTGTGGATTTGAAAGAAAGTACAATAAAAGACAATTCTAGATTTTTTGATAGCATTGACGATGTTCCAAAACAAGCCATAACTATGGGTATTGCAGATATTATGAAAGCAAAAATGATAATTCTTCTTGCAACGGGTACAAGTAAAACTGATGCTTTATATAACGCTGTGCTTGGTCCCATTAATGAAAACTGCCCCGCAAGCATATTGCAACAGCACAAAAATGTTGTAGTTGTTGCCGATCCAAACGCCAGCTTCATGGTCAAAACAAAAAGAGCCTAAAGCACCATACTTTAAAACAACACCAACCACCGGAAGCTCTATCCTATCCACTAAAAATTTGCAACACTCGGATGTCAAACCAATTAAAGCTTAGTTTGTGAGAATAATCTAGTGTATTTGTTCGTTTGCATTACTATCAAAAAACCCACCTGATTTTTCAGATGGGTCTAATTATTTTAAATTGATTTACCCTCTATTTTGTAACGGTAATTTTTTTCATATTCCTTGGCTTATCTGGGTTTAATCCTAGTGCTTGAGCCATATATACCACGAAAAGTTCAATTGCCATGGTATAAATAAATGGAGCAGATGTGCCACGCGTAGATGGCATTTTACATGCTTTTTTACTTATATTAAGAACTTCAGGAATATCTGTAAATGAGTAAATATCGGCTCCTAAAAGTGATAATCTGGTTGCCATAGATATGAACTCATCGCTAAATTCAGACCTTGGTGCTAGGAACACGATTGGAGTTCCTTCTTCTACTATTGATATAGGACCATGCATAAAGTCACAGGTTGAAAAAGGTCTTGAAAGCTTATAGCAAGTTGTCATCATCTTAAGTGATAATTCTGATGCTACACATTGCGTTTGACCACGAGTTAGTATTATAAAGTTATTGATATCTTTCGAAGCTTCTGCAAATTCTTGTATATCTGATTTGTAATCATTTAAAAAAGAAGCTATCATTGGTGGCAATGTCGAAACATTCATTTTTGCCGTGGATGGAGCTAATGCATTTGCTAAAATATACATGCTAGTTAATTGGGCTAAAAAGGTTTTTGTAGCTCCTACACTTTCTTCCAATCCTGCTGCTAAATATATATGATAGTCACAAGCTTTTGCGAGAGGTGAGTTTGGATCGTTGGTAACAGCCACTGTTAACGCACCTGTCTTTTTGGCATTTTCTGCAACCATTAAGGTGTCGGTAGACATTCCACTTTGGCTGATTGCAAGAAGCATATTGTTTTCTAGATTTACTGTAGCACCGTACACAGTTGTGATAGATGGAGTATATTTACTTACAATTACCTTCCCTATCATTTCTACAATGTATTTAAAGTACGTCGCAGCATTATCGCTGGTTCCCCTTGCAACTGTTGTAATATTTGTAATGCCCCTAATTTTAAACTCTTCTGCGATTTCAGCTATAACCTTTTTATTCTTGTTAATAACTCCACGCATAACATTTGGCGCATCTAAAAACTCGTTTAACATTATGGACATAATACTTCTCCCACCCATCAATATTTATGCTTATTATAGTTTATGATACTAATTTTGTAAAACAAATTAACGCTTCCATAAACCCACACAGCTTTAGTCCGTTAAACCATCGCTTAAATTCCATAGTGAATTAATCTACACGCAGGTTTTAATTGTTATTTCTTCCCTCCTGAAATCCTTGCCATTACGCCCAAGTTTGACAAACAACTTCGTTCAACCTCAACTGCCATTTGTCACAGTCAGTTGATAGTAGATTAACCTCCGTACATTACAGGCAAACGCAACTATTAAACTAATTAAAGAGGTTGACACGCTAATGTCTTCCCCATATAATATGTAAAGTAATTAATTTACTTTTTCAAAAAGAAAGTGATTACAACAATTTTATAACTTGCTGCTATGGCTCAGTCGGTAGAGCACGTCCTTGGTAAGGACGGGGTCACCGGTTCAAATCCGGTTAGCAGCTCCACAAAAAACACCGAGCGAAAAATCTCGGTGTTTTGCTTTTGAAACTTCTTAATCCTAAAGGATTTTAATGCACCTTTTATTTA
>Ga0255342_1000041_pt1 | contig 244950 bp, 198 predicted proteins | sample wastewater_treat_3_FD_192416 | JGI IMG/M metagenome (GOLD analysis project Ga0255342, IMG submission 192416) | Wastewater microbial communities from Lulu Island WWTP, Vancouver, Canada - plant14 | ecosystem: Engineered > WWTP > Wastewater > Unclassified | place: Canada: Vancouver, British...
TTCCCCTCCACCCCGATTCGGGGGGGAGGGCAAGGGTGGGGGGGAAAAACGGGGGGGAGGGCAAGGGTGGGGGGGAAAAAAGGGGGCAGGAATAACGGGCGAAAATCATTTCCCATGCCTCGAAGGCACGCCCCCCGTTGCCCAGCTCATCGTTTACCCAATATTGCCATTGCCATACGCTTTGCCTTAGCGTCGCCCCATGCTTGATGCGCAACTCGCCGCTCGCGCCCACGTTGCCCCTTGCTTTGTCATGGCTTTCTTTTCCGCGGCAAGCTGCCAACTACCAACAAGCGCGCCCGATGCGTTCGAAGCAGGACAGCAAGATGCAACCCTACCCCTCGTCTCCGCTTCACCCGCCTCGACCCAAACGCCTTTCGATGCCGCCCCAATGGCCGTCGCAAACGTGGACCACCCTTTCCACGGCCCCGCATGGACTGCTTGCACCAACGGTTTTCGTACCTCCAACCAGCCCCAACGAGATGTGACGCGCCTGTCGCTGTCGTGCGCTCCTTATCAGGGCATGCGTCGCTTCGGCCGCACGTTCTTTCACCGCGCCACACCCTCTTCCCCCGGCTCATTTTCCATCCGCCTGGCCACCGCACAATGCGCTCGCGTTTTCGTCACCGCCGATAACCAGGTGCATTCCTTTCGCGTATCGATTCTCGACTCCCAAGAGGCCATCGTCGGCTACGCACATTCCCGTTCATCGCCCTTCGCTGTCGCCAACGAATCCGGCGCCTTCTGTGTGCCGCGGACAGGAGAATACCGAATTCGTATCGATATCGAACAGGGCTCCGGACTCATCGCCGCCGAAGTCTGGACGCTTCCCCCACCATGAATACTCCCTTGGCCCCGCACGACTGGCATCCCAATACCCTGCGTGCCATGCGCCACGAACTGCTGACCTGGTTTGAAAAGTACGGTCGACAATTGCCGTGGCGCACCAAGCCTCGCGACCCCTACGCCGTATGGGTCAGCGAAATCATGCTCCAACAAACACGCGTCGCTACCGTCGTGCCTTACTTCGAACGATTCATGCATCGGTTTCCCACCCTCGAGGCCCTGGCTTGCGCACCTGTCGACGATGTGCTCAGCGCATGGAGCGGACTCGGCTACTACCGTCGAGCAAGAGCCCTGCACGCTACGGCCAGGCAAGTCATGCAACAACAAGGAAGGTTGCCTTCCGACCACGCTCACCTCCTTCGACTATCCGGAATCGGATACTACACCGCTGCCGCCATCGCGAGCATCGCTTTCGATATCCCGGTGGCTGTCGTCGACGGCAACGTGATTCGCGTCCTCACAAGGCTCACCAACGATGCCTCGAGCATGGATTCGACAACCGCACGCAACGATATTCATCAGCTCGCCAACCGACTCATCGATCCCAAACGCCCCGGTGCATACAACGAAGCGATCATGGAACTGGGAGCCCTTCTCTGCACCCCACGAACACCATCGTGCGCCCATTGCCCTTGGCGAAAACGATGCCTCGGCTTGCATGCCCAAACCGCCGATCAACTTCCCGTGCTCGCAAAACGAAAACCCTCTGCCCTTCTCGCCCTCGAAGCCTTCGTCATCACCGACAACCAACAGCGGGTTCTGCTGTGCCGTCGCCACCCTCGAGGATTGTATGGAGGATTGTGGGAACCCCCCATGTCCGCGGAGGGGCCGCAGGCGACACGCATGGTCGAATCGTGGATTGGAAAAAAAGGACAGCGGCTTCAGCCGCGCCTCACGCATGTCTTGACCCATCGGGTGCTTTCCATTCGCGTGACCCGCTGGGCCCTGGACTCTGCCGAAGCACCAAAAAACTTATTATTTACAAATACTTATGACCGTATGGTCTGGTTGAGCGAGACTGCAATGGCCGAGCGAGGGATATCCTCGCTGGCGATGAAAGTGCTTGCTTTTTCCAGACGCGCTACTTGACGGCACAAGCCATGTTGCAAGCGAGATCCCCCGGCGGACAGTTGCATTTGTTTGCCGGTGGTTTTTTGGCTGGCGGAGTGGCCGGTTCGGCGGGTCCTGACGGAGTTTTTCCCGGGGCGGTACTCGTAGAAGTCGATTTCGGTCCCGTCGAGCGAACGATGGGTCGAGCGGTCGTGGTTGCGGAAGGCGGACCTCCCGTGGCTGGCGCCGCAGCCGCCGATGAACTCGTATCCGATGGCGTAGGCACGGGGATGGGAGTGGTTGGCTGTTCGACTTCCGTGGTGGTGGCGACCGGCATGACTACGGGAGCGGGCTGCTCTCTGGTGAGCACGACGACCACGGCGATGACGGCGGACAGGATACCCACGGCTCCGATGGCAATACCGATGATGAGAGGTTTGTTGCTTTTGGCGGGTGGCGGGTCGGAAGCTTTGAGTTGATGCAAACTCGGGTCAACGAGGGGTGTTCCGAGAAGAGGTGCGGCATCGAGCAGTCCGCCAGTGGGCATGGCCAGAGCGGGTTGAGCCCCTGCGCTGTCTTTATCCGCAAGCGCGCGCAGGTCGATCAAACCGGAGTCATCTCCTCCGGAGTTCGCATCGGATTTGGGAGCGCTGGCAGCGGCGGCGGAAGTCAATGCGCTCAGAGAAAACAGAACGGAAGATTCATCTCGCGCGCCAGTGGGTTTGCTGGTCGCGGGGCTGATTCGTGGCGCGCTCGTGGCCACTTCTTCCTCCTGCGCAGCGGTCATTTGCGTGCTGAATAGATCGGGTTTCTTTTCGTGTTTCGCCTGGACCGCGGCAACCCCAGAGCCAAAAAGCGGTTCGACAGAAGCGACGGGAGAAGGCGCTCCGAACAATGGCGCGGGTGCGGCAGCAGGTTCGGGCGCAGGCACAGGAGCGGGCGTTGCCGTTGGCGCGGGAGCCGGCGTTGCCGTTGCCACAGGGGCAGGTGTTGCGGTGACTACGGCAGCAGGTGATTCCGTAACCAGCGGCGGTGCTGGCTCGGCCGTCGGCTGCCCCGCGGTCGCCTTGTCCACGGCTTCCGACGCGGCGTTGATGGCATCGATGGCCACTTGCACTTCCCCCAGCGGCATCCAATCAGGTTGTCCTTCGGACCATACGTACGTATCGGCCGTGATGACACCCGAGTTATAGGCCGCCACGATATCCGCGAGGCTCATGTCTCGCTGATCTCCTTCCGCTACGAGCACGGAGAATTGGGCCTCGGCGCCACCCGCATCGGCGGCAGTCTTTCCCGCCGCCCCCCCTTCTTGCATGACGCCTTGTTCGTTGACGTGAATCGTCAATCCGCATTTTCTGCAGCGTACTTTGACGGTCCGGCCTTGGACCTTCTCGTCTGCGATCTTGTAGCTTGACTGGCAAGAGGGGCAGGAGATTCTCATTGTTTGCGACCACCTGGAAAACCACACGCGGGAAAGAACGATGTACCGACTCGCGGTGGGGAAACGGAACCTCTGTCTTCCATTATGTAACCCGTGTCGAGAAAAAATTGGTAAGCCGAACCACGGGCCATGGGATTTGGGGTTGAACTACACGAATATGTAAGAATAGCACAGTCAAGAACGCAACCCATCTGTTGGTTTCATGATCAGACTGGTTTCCATCAGCAGACCAGCAAAGTCAGTCGCTATCATGAAGACAAATCCCACAATGGGCAAAGTTCGTTTCCAAATGCTCCCCTTGCGGCCGCGCCCAGACCACGGCATGGTTCGCCCCGGCTGCCGAGGCCCGCAGCCCGCTACCTATCGAGATTCGTTCCCGTGGCTCGCCCTTCAGGAAATCGGCAATTCCCGCTTCCGCCCCGTTTCCGCTCCCTTCCGCAAACGGTCTGCCTGACTGCATGCTCCTTGCTCGTCAGCCTTTTTCCTCTGCCCACCTACGCCCACCCCCGCTCCGCCGCCGACGTTCCGGAACCTGGCCCCTATATCCACTTTCTTTCCACGTTATCCATCGGTGATTCCCTGCGCTTCAACAACCCATTCCGTCTGTCCCACCAACTCGGCCCATCGGGCGAATCGCTGTCCCGAACCCCGCTTTATTCGAACTTCGGCCTCGCTACCGCTTTCGGCGACCCCAACGGCTGGCAACACGGCGTAAACCTTCAGTGGAATCAAGCCCTCTCCGGCCTGCCCCAGCATGTCATCACCCCCGCTTACTTGCTGTTGCTCGACGGTTCCCGCCCCTGGCTCGCCTTCAGCCGCGTCGGATTACCCATCGTACTCAACCCCAATCCCAACGTCGGCGGTGAGCTTTCCTTTGGCGCAGCCTATCTTTTCACCGCCTCCCTGGGCCTGCAAACCGAACTCGTCGGCAACGTTTTTTATGGCGCCGCAACCTGGGAAAAACAAATCACCGCCATCCCCATGCTCTCCTTGCAACTTGGACTCATCATCGACCTCGAGGTGCTGCCATGAAACGACCCCTGGCTCGACAATGGGAAAAGCTGCTGCTTGCCGCACTGCTGCTGACGTTCATCATCGCCCCAACCCCCGGTGATATCGGCGGTTGCGGACAACAAGCCCAACTTCTCGACGCTCCCGCGTTTTTCGCCAACAAACGAGCCATCGACTGTCAACGATGCAACGAATGCTCTTTCGTTTTCCAATCCTGTTACGAAGCCTGCGATCCGTACGCCCCCCTGCCTGACGAGTTTCCCACCGGATGCTTCCCCCTCGTTCACGATGGCGAAGTATGCCTGCATGCCCTGCACAACGCTTCATGCAACGACTACAGCGCGTATATGACCGATAACCTCAGCATCAGGAGCACACCTTCCGAATGCAACTTCTGCCCGCTTCGATGAAGACCATGCCACGCTCCTCGGGCATGCTGCTACAAGGCCTCGCCTTGCTCGTCACCATCGCAGTCTGCAGCAACTGCACGACGGCCAGCCATCTGATCGTCAGCCACGATGAATACTCCGCCTACCGAAAAGTCAGAACGTCCACACAACTCGACAAACGTCTCGCCGCTTCCCACGCGTACCTTTCCACCTACCCTTCCGGACGCTGGGCTCGCAGCGTTAAACCCTGGTTCGATCGCGCAGAACTCCGCTACTGGCTGCTGATTCGAGATACCCCCTCCGGCCTTGCCACGTACATGCAAACCCTGCCTGACGGCCCCCACGCCAAAGAAGCCACCGACGCGCTGCTCGCGTACCGAGAAAGACAAGCCGCCGCCAGAAAAGAACTGCTCGACCTGCGCGCCGCCATGACCGAACAACGCCTGAACGAATTGGCACTCCAACGCGAAGAAGCCATGAATCTGTTCACCGCTTGGCTCGGCCGCTTTCTCGCCATCGAAAGCTGGGGACAAACAACCAGCCACCTGCCTCATGACACCATCTTCGCCTGGCGAATCGACCCCCCCCAGGGCACCTGCCACGATGATCGATGCATCAAATCCCTGCATCAGCCCTACCAAGTGCCAGGAGGAGGCGAAGAAGCCGATAGGCTTCTCGTGCTCGACATAGAATTTCTTTTGAAAAACGGTATGTTACACGAAGCCCGCCTCCGCGGCCCCGCCTTGTTCTCCCGTCTTTTCGAAGTCGGCGCCAAACGCAACGTCCGCCCGGAACGACCCGCCGACCGCATCGACGCCATCGCTTTCTCCCTCGATGTCATTAGCGGTGCCATCGAAGCTCGCCTTCCCGCAAACCGATGCACCCTGCCTGCCGTCGCCAATGTCGTCTTGCACCGGTCCTGCGATGGATGGACTGTCCAAGCCATCGTCGCCGATTCCGCCGAAGACGATGATATCGTCTCCATCATCGGCCCTGGCTCCTCCGATAGCCCTTCCCATGGCGATGCGGAAACACCCGCTGCCGCGTCCCCATCCAGCCTTTCTTCGCCAACTTACCGTTGACATACACGCAAAGCGTGTCAAAGGCTTGCCCCCACCCATCCTGCCGCGTAGGCTATGATTCGAATGTCGTTGTCGAAACCATCCACCCCTTTGATTTTTTCCGCTGCCGTCGTGTTTCTCGGCTGCGCGGGTGAAGTGGCTGATGCTGCCGACGCCGAGACATCGTCGACGAAGGCCTGGTTGGTGGTAGAACAATCCTCTTCCCTGTCCGACGTTCCGACGGTGCGTTCCCACGCTTCTCTTTGGTTTTTACGCATTGCGGAAGAAAAGGACTTCGACGCCGCCACCCATCTCGTGAGCGCTCGCTTGCAACTGCCGCCTGTCGGAACCTGTCAACCGGCCGGTGTACCCGACGATCAAATTGCCTCGGCTAGCATTTCCCGTGTCGAACTCGCTTATGCGGGCGATGTTCACGTGCGCACCCAACGAGCGTCCATCCCCTTGACAGTTCGATTTTTCCCCAACGTCGCCGATCTCGTCTCGGGCGTAATGTACACGATTCACGATCTGAACGACGTACAAGCCCCCTTCGACGGCTGGCTATCGCTTACGGCCACGGGCTCCGGAGAATTCGAACCGCTGGAAGCTTCCACACGGCCTCCGCCACTGCCCGAAAAATTGTCCATCAATGGCGTAACCTTGCCGCTCGTCGATACCGTGGTGCCGCGCGAGGCGCCGATATGGCTTGGATGGGCGCCGGATTCCGACGGGGATATCATCTACATCGACATCGACCCTGTGCCTTCCGCATCCGTGGATCGCATTCGTTGTGCATTTTCGGATACCGGGCTTGCGGAAATCCCTCGACAGGCAATCCCTGACACCACCGAAATGATGATCGCCGTTCATCGTTCTCGGGATGTGGCCCTGCGATCGGATCGGGGAGAGGTGGGCATGGCGCATTTCGATCTTGCGGTGACGTCGCGCGTGACGTTTGCGTCACCGTAGTCGAGATGGCGTCCATGCAAGACGAGGCCTCGGCCCAAATCGTTCGACAGATCGATGTGTTGGAAGCCTCCGCGCGTCTTTTGGATGCGGCGGCCCTGGCTATCCAGGCGGGTATGCACGCGCGGGCAGCACAATTGTATGAACAGGCATGCGAATTTTCCCAGGCCTCCGACCAGGCGGCCCTGGCGGGCGACTCTCGAAAAGCCCTCGTGCTTGCCGCGCTCTCCGGCTGTCCGCAGCGTATCGCTCGAACCATGGACGTTATCGTCGAACAGCCCAACCGGGCTCGCGCCACCGCCGAAGAGCTTCGCGCGCGGGGCCATGCCCACGTGGCCGCACGTCTGTTGGAGCGTGTCGGTGACAAAGAGGAGGCCGCCCTCGCCTACGCGGATGCGGGCCTGGCCGTTCAAGCCGCCACGATTTTCGAAGACCTTGGGCAAACCCGAGAAGCCGCCCGCGTGCTCGAATCCGCCCTTCGCGCCTCCCCCCAAGACTACGCCGCCGCGCTGAAACTCGCTTCCCTGCTCACGACCCATCGTCGATTCGATGCCGCCGTGCGCTGGTTACAAACGATTCCCGATTCCTCACCGTTGCATCGAGAAGCGTTGCCATGGCTCGCCACCTGCTTTGAAGCCTTGGGCTTGGAAGAACCCGCCGCCCAGGCCCGCCAACAACTGCAAGCTAGTGAAATTGCTAACGTTTCTTCTCAACCGAAAGAAACTGGCAACCTCCAACACGTCGTCTATGGCCGATACGAAATCGTCGAATCCGTCGCTTCCACCCCCTACGCCCAAGTATTTCGGGCGCTGGACCGAATGACCCTCCAACCCGTGGCCGTCAAACAACTCCGTTCGGAAAGCGTGCAAGGTGCCGGACGCGACGCGTTCGAGCGTTTCTTGCGGGAAGCACGCGCTCTATCCATGCTTCGACACGCAAACGTCGTGCCTTTGGTCGAGTTGGTCGAACGAGCTGGCGCCATCATCACCCCATGGATGGAAGGTGGCTCGCTGGCCGATTTGATGAATCGAGAGCGAATCACCCCCAAACGTGCGGTGGAAATCTCTTGTGCCATCCTCACGGCCCTTGCAGAAGGACATCGTCTCGGCATCCTGCACCGCGACATCAAACCTTCGAACATCCTTTTCGATCAAGCGGGCGTGACCCGACTCGCGGATTTCGGCGCCGCTCACCTGTCAGACGCTTCTCATACCGCTACCGCGGGTGTCATTGGCACGTTCGCCTATATGTCCCCCGAGCAACGACTCGGCATGCCCGCCACTCCCGCAAGCGATGTCTTCGGCGTGGGCGCCAGCTTGCTCGAAATGCTGACCGGACGTCCCCCTGCCCAACCAGGATCGGCTCTGACCACACCATCGTCATGCCATCCCGACCTTGGCCCGAACCACGACGCCGTCGTATTCGCTCTTGTCGCTGACGATCCCGCCCACCGTATCGGCCACGCCCTCGACGCAAGAACGAAACTGCAAGCGTTGAGCTGGCCGGATTACAACCTGGGCTCGTTGTCCCCCATCGAGGCTAGCCCTGTACGACACGAAAGCCGGTTACAACGTCTTGCTCCAAACCTTGGCTTCGACGTCTGGCTCGGACGACGCGTGCTGCTCGTTGCCGACTCGCCAAAGATGCGCCAGGTCATGCAAGCATGGACACGAACGGAAAACCGAAACCTGAGTGCCGTGTTGCGCTACGATGTCGAAACCGCGATGTTTTGGGTCGAGGTGCCGGAAGGAAAAACACTCTCCGAAACCGCGCGCTCCCTGACCAAACGACAAGGCGAACAGCTAGCAGCAGCGTTGGGCTCGCTGCACGAAAACGGCGTGACCCATGGAGCCGTCGATGAACACCATCTGGTCATGCGCGACGATCGTCCCGTGCTTTGCCTCGATCCGGATACGGCCATGAGAGGTTCACCGGATATGGATAGAGAAAGCTTGCGCCGCCTTTGTAGTCACACAACATAACCACATTTTTATATAACTGGAACGACCCAATCCCTCTATCCTTTTTTGTACTCGTCCATTCCCTTCGAATAAGCTGGGAGCCCGTCGAGCGTCCATCCCCACCATGCAAGGCGCCCATGCATGATTGATTTTGCACCAATCCTCCACAGAAGCTCCATGGCAACGAAGGCGGTGTCGTAGCAAGCTCAGAGCAAGTAGGACGACAATGACTTCGGTTCACGTGCTTCATCCCCATCGTTTGCCACTACGAGAAGCACGAAACCGCGTGGAACGAGCAGCAATACGGGCGGCGGAAAAGTATCGGCTCGTGTGGCGATGGGCGGATAACGTCCTGGAGGTGTTACCTCCCCCCGGCGTGGCCAAAGGAGCAAAAGCGCGACTTTCGCTGCGCGAAGGCGCTGCCCTCGCCGAAGTCGACATTCCTTGGTCCTATCGTCTCCTGCAAGACCGAATCGCCTCTCGATTGGCCGATGCCTTGCGTGACCTGCTCGCTTGCTAAAATTCCAATCCCAACCGCGCTTGGGCATGAAGATAGCCTGAACAATGGCTCCCACGCCCTTGATATATGCCCTGCCCTTCCGGTGGTTCGCCCCTCCTCGGCCAACCCTTTGTCTCGCCTGCTCCGAACTCTTCAGTTCCCTTGACCCTCGACCCATCCTATGAAAAACATCCCTTGGATCAAAGGTGTCTGGGCAAGGCGCAAACGCGCGGACACAAGGGGTGCGACATGGGTAAGTTTCGATTTTTATTATCTATTTTAGCTATTCCCCTATCGATCCTCGCTTGCAGCAGCGATGAGGATTCGTCGAATCAAGCACCCGCGACCGGAGGAACGGGCGGTGCCACAACCGACGCCACCACGGATGTCGAGGCGGATACGACGCTCGATGCCCCCTCCGATTCCATCGCGGATCAGCAAGCGGAAGCCCCTGCGGATGTCGCCACCCAGGATGTCGTCGAAGCCTCGGACGCACCACAAGAGACCGATATCGACGCGGACCCGGATGCCCAAGTCGACCGCCCTTGCACCCTATTGGGCCAAGAATGCGAACCTGGGGAAAAGTGTAGCCCCGAAGGGAAAGACGACGCGTTGGTATGCCGACCGGACGGTGACAAATCCCTCGGCAACGCTTGCGGGGAAAACGGATTCGACGATTGCCTCAGCGGTTTGGCCTGTGTCGAATACAGTTCCAAGCTATCGACCTGCAGGCCGTTATGCATCGATACGGCTTCGTGTCCGCAACCTACCGCACAATCGTGCGAACCATGGTTTGGCCCAGCAGGCGCCGTCGCGGGAGTCTGTCTCGGCGACCTCTGCTCTCCCCCCTCGACAGGGTGCAAAGCCGACGAACGATGTACGGTGCTCAGTGTCGCTTCACGAGCGGTTACCGCCTGTGTGCCCGCGGGAGCCGTCAAAGTCGGAGGAGACTGTACCGTCGATGAATGCGAACCGGGAGCCATGTGCGTGCATGCGGGGGGCAAGTATGTTTGCCGCTCTTTCTGCCACGGAGGCAACGATTGCAACGACGATGATCTGCACTGCGTTTGGCCCTGGGGTGACGATGTCGCTTTCGGCTTGTGCCGAAGCGGATGCGATCCTGTACGCCAGAAAGGATGCGACGACAACGAGGGGTGCTACTACATGGACCCGGAAACGGGCTCCACGGATTGTTGGTTGGCCGGAGGATTGTTGCCAGGAGCCGACTGCAGCAATATGAGCCTTTGTCAGCCTGGATTCGATTGCGTGTTGGAGCCCGGCTCGAGCCCTTTCAAGTATTATTGCCGGGCCTATTGCGACGACTACACGCCTTGCGCGGCCGGCACATGCACCACGACGCAAGCCACGGCGGCGCTGAAGTTTTGCATGCCGTAGTTCTTGCTTTGCCTCTTTCTCTTCGCGTTTCGAAGATCAGATTCCCGCGTTTGGCGACAGCTTCTTTTTGGCCGTGATATTGCGAATGGGTAGCGGTTTCCGTGGCGGATTCGGCGGCAGCCAGCCCTGTATCTTCTTTCGAGCCTGCTTCAGCCATGCATCGTCTTGGCTCGGTACAGACAGCGCTTGCCTTCCGGTTCGGAACGAGGAGGCCACCATCGTGACATCATCGAAAACCACCGCTCCGGTGGCTTGTTGGCGCGCGGCGAGCAACAGCACCCACAAATGATACCCAACATTCGAGGGCACGGATAATTCGGCGGCATACTGACACCAACCGTCCACCGGCTCCGAGGTTTTCGCGGGAATCATCAATTCTCCCCCGTACGCATCGGCCATCATGACAACGCCCACCGCCTCTTTCTCACAATCTTGCGAAGACCGGAGCTTGCCGTGAAATGATACCTCCACCGCCGCTGTCTCCGGCCATACGAACACCCCAGCCACATACTCGCTTGGGGAAAGCTCGATACACCGCAACCCCGACCGGCAATCAACCCCCGTGACGTAATTCGATGCCGTTAGCCCAAGCCATGGATATTGCATCGAATCCGCCGCGGACAACTCGAAATCCCCATCGTGCAACAGGTTGGTCGGATCGAGACGTCCGAAAGGATCTCGCTGATAAACCTGTCGAATCATCGGCCCCCCATCGTCAACGACATCTTGTTCCACGTCCGGAGCTTGCGCCTCCACCACGTCGAGGCCGGTATCGACCGACGCTTCTTTTTGCGTCCCCGCATCGGCTCGAGGAGCGGGATTGACGTCAGGGGCCGCCGAGTCGCACCCCACGGTGATCATCGCGGTCCACAACAGCACGGAAGGCATACCGATGCGCTTCATGGTTCGATCTCCTTTCGGAGCCAATGCACGGCGGCTTCATGAACCGTGTCTTTTCCTTCGAGGAGGTCGGATTGCTTGGGGAAAACCACCTCATCCGGATCGACCCCTCGACCGCATAACGTGATTCCTTCCGGAGTCAACGAATCTTCCGCGCCGAGGGACCATCGAAGCCCTCCCCAATAGGAATACTGAAAGAACGTGCCGAACGCTCCCATGGTCGGACCTGGCCCAAACAACCGCACTTGGGAGGCCCCTTTCATGAGGTAGGGCAGAAAATCGCTCGCCGATACGTCCCAAGTCGTCAAAAAAGCCACCGGAATATGCACTTGCGGAGCGTTGGACCCCACGTGGATCCCCGCGTAGCCGCGAATTTTCAAAAATAACTCCTTGCCCTCCTCGAGCGTTTGAGGCCCTTCATCCGCCGCTCGATTACGAAACAAACTCGCGAGCGGCACAGCGCCCTGCCTCGAAAAACTTATTAGAATATCAGCAGTTACCATCGTGCCGCCATGCCCCTGACGGTGATCCATCAAAACACCACGCGCACTGGCCTTCCACGTGGTCGTCGCTTGCCGCAATTGCGCATCGAGCTTGCTCCCAGGCCATCCTCCCAACAGGCTGTTCCACACGATCCCCCGTAAGCCCTCTTCGGGCGACGAGGTATCCAACCAATCTTCGAGTACGACCGACTCATCAGCCAACGAATCGCCAAAGTCGTGGTTCTCCGGGGCCGAAGGCACGTGATAAAATGGGCGATTGTCACAGCTTATCGGTTCCAGAGCCGGAGAGGCCGGCTCCATTTGCGCCACGGTCAAGACGGTGGCCTTGTCATCGCAGGACTTCGCCATGGCATCACAATGCACCACGGTCACCGTGCGAGCGTGCAGCGGTATGAGTTGTCGAAGCAACGATACGGTGTTGGCAACCTGGCGCGGTTCATCCGCTTCCCATGTCCATAAACTATGGGCCATCAGCGATCGAACCCATGCGACGGGGTGAATCCCGTCGACCGCAACCAATCGGTCGCCCTGGCGCAGGCCCCAGGTGTGGCTCGTTCCCGTATGAGACACGAGGATATCACCAAAGCTGGGATCCGAGGGCCAGGCCGCCTGCGAACGGTCTCCGATTCCTTCGAAAAAACAAACGTTTAGCGGAGGACCGAACGAGAGTTGGGATAGGCTAGGACTTCTCGTATAGGTGTGGGCATCGCGCAAACGACGAATACTTTCCGCGAACCGGCTCCAAAACACGACATTGGAGGAAGCGTTGCGAGCGGCCTCGAGGGTGTGCAAAGCGTCGGGCATCGCGGTTTTTCTTGGCAATATCGGACCGTACGTATCGTGGATTTTTTGTTTCCAATAATCGATGAGCCGATCCCGATTCTCTTCAACGGGCAGGGGGGGAAACCACCCCGCCGCATCGTGACAGCGGCCTGCAAGGCATAGTTGTTCCGGACCACAGGCGCCTTGAAGGTCAATCCCCTGGCATGACGGCGGCTCCACCGCATCCCCGAGCCTTTCGATTTCCACGGCGTCCACGTCCAAGGTCCGCGTTTCCGAACCGTCGTAGCCCGCAAAAAACACGCGCGCATCGAGCCCTTTGGCTTGCCCATCGATGGCGATCGGGGCCGTTCGCATTTCCATCCAACCATCGCTCGTGACCCGCCCGGTTGGATACGCCTGAGCCAGATTCGACGGACGCTCATCGCTATCTACCGCGAGCCCCCCTACCGCATCTCCTCGCATCCAATACGACAATCGAACCACGCCAAAGCCGGAAACAAGATCGACAGCGAGCCGCAGTCCTTCGTTGGCAAGGGTGAGACGCAAGATTTTTTGGCCGTCGAGAGCGGTCTGCGAATCGACGGGCTCGGCTTTCGAACCGCCCGCTTCGATCGGAGAAAACGCTTCGAAACTTTCTTTCACGACCGCATCGGAAGCGAAGGAAAAGACGCCCCGAGCGTCGAAATCTCCTGCCTTCGCCGGGCTTTGGACACCGAGGAGGGATATCGTCACAGCGATGCTCCAGCCTGCTGATCGAAGTCTCATGGCGACACGGTACCGCAAGACGACGTGGGTGGGGAGATTGCAATGGGGACCCACGGGTGGATTGACGACCGCGGGAGAAGATTTTTTGCGGTAGGATGGACTATCCCCTTTGACGAACGGCACGGAACGTGTTCGAGTGCCCGGCCATGCGCAACACGGTACGACTCATCCCTATTCTCTTGGCTGTCGGAGCGCTCGGCGCTTGCGATGAAACCAAAACGAGTTCTTCGAAGGCGGCCCCCTCCGCTTCGTTCCGGGTTCCTCCGGGGCAAGAAGCCCCTGCCGATGTGGCCGCTGCTCCCGCCGACGCGCAAAAAACGGCCGGCGGCACGGCATTCAAAGTGCTCGTCAAAGGCACGGGCGACCACAAACCCACGGAAAATGATGCGGTCGCACTCGAATATACCGCCTGGACTCCCGAGGGAAAACCCTTCGGAAGCTCCAAAACGATGGGAAGACCCGCGCGGGTCGGTTTGGCAGGTGTCGTGCCCGGCCTGGCGGAAGTGCTGCAAGACATGACCCGGGGAGAAGAACGACGCATCTGGATTCCCGCTGCCCAGGCGCTCAAAGGATGGCCCCATCCGCCGGAGGCAACCGCGATCACGATGGATGTCAAGGTGATCGACATCATCGCCGGACCCAAGAAAATTCCGGTTCCCGAAGATGTAGCCGCTCCCCCCGCCGATGCGAAAAAAACCAAAACCGGACTCGCATCCAAGGTCTTGTCCGAAGGCACGGGAAAGGTCCACCCCAAGGCAAGCGATACGGTCAAAGTGCATTATAGCGGCTGGACCACCGATGGCAGCATGTTCGATTCTTCCGAAGCCCGAGGACAACCCGCTTCCTTCCCCTTGAACGGCGTCATCGCCGGGTGGACCGAAGGCGTGCAACTCATGGTCGAGGGCGAAAAACGACGATTCTGGATACCCGTGGAACTGGCGTATAACAATATGCCCGGAAAACCCGCCGGAATGCTCGTATTCGACATCGAGCTGCTCAAAATCGTCCGTCCCCCAGAAACACCCAAAGACGTGGCCAAACCCCCCACCGACGCAAAAAAAACCGAAAGCGGCCTGTATTCGAAAGTGCTCGTCCCCGGAAAAGGAACCAAGCATCCCACGGCCACCAGCCGTGTCAAAGTCGAATACTCGGGCTGGACGACCGATGGCAAAATGTTCGATAGCTCCATCACACGGGGGCAGCCCGCATCGTTTTCTCTCATGTCCGTGATCGCCGGATGGACCGAAGGACTCCAGCTCATGGTCGAAGGCGAACAACGCCGGCTATGGATTCCCGAAGAACTGGCCTATAAAGGGCAGCGAGGAAAGCCCAAGGGAATGCTCGTATTCGACGTAGAATTGCTTGAAATTCAATAGCTTACGCGCAACGGACCCTGTGTTCCCCTCGTAGGATACCCAGGGCTCGAGCGTAAAATTCCCCCTTTCTCCACCTTCCCTTTGTCGCAAACCATCACGCCTCAAAGGAAGCGCCCACGGACCTTGTGCCGAATCGCGGAAGTCATGGCAACTATTTATATTTATTGAATTTTATACCAAACGAACGAGAAACGGGGTCAATGGATGACCAATTCGCGGATGGGTCCTCGACGATCTCCGCGGCTATTGATGGCCCGGGCTGCCAGGACTTCTTCGATGTGGAAATGTTTTCCGTACAGTTCTCGCACGAGCGGGTGGGCGGAATTAGAAAGCAGAACATGCACGCCGCGGCGCTTGAGCATAAGAGCGACATCCCGGAGTCGTTCGTGGTCTTGGGGGCCGAATCCCCCCTGGGTATATGCCACGAACGAAGAGCTTGCGCTGAGCGGTAGATACGGTGGATCGAAGTAAACAAGGTCTCCTTTTCGAGCGCGGGTCAAAACCTCGGAAAAGTCCTGCACTTCGATGTCGGTTTGCCGAAGGGTGCGTGAGCAAGCGCGCAGATTGTCTTCGTCGCAGATGGTAGGGTTGGGCTGATCACCAAAAGGCACGTTGAATTCATTGTTGCGGTTGACACGATACAGGCCATTGAAGCCTGTTTTGTTCAAGTAGACAAACCACGCGGCCACGTCCGCGTCGCTGCCCTCATCCACCTTGGTTTTTCGTAGTTTCATAAAAAAGTCATGGTCATGGGGATAGCTTCGCAACCGTTCGATGACTCCTTCCACGTCATCACGAATGCCGCGATAGGTGCGTACGAGACGGGCGTTGGCATCGGTGAGAACCGCGCGGGAAGGTCGGAGGGCGTAAAAAAGGGCTCCTCCCCCCACGAAAGGTTCGTGGTAGGTGCCGAACGTTTTGGGAGCGTGGCGAAGCAGCAGCGGGACGAGCTTTCGCTTTCCACCAGCCCATTTGACGAAAGGTTTCGCGAAGGGAACCTGAGGACCATGAGAAGGGGGCAGCCAAGGGCCACCGACGGGCAAGGCCCTGGGCAGGGAAGTCCTTAGTTTTTCAGGTGATTTCGGGGCAGCGAGGGTCATCCGCCGATCCTTTCCACCCCGTGACATGCCCCAGGAAGGCCGATACAGCCAAGTTATCGGATGTTTTCATCCATTGCGAAAGGCTTGCTTGTTTGCCTCCCTCAAGCGTGATATCGGAGCGTCTGGGCTAGGATATCTTCCCCCTGGACAGTATATCAGGAGACAATCATGTCATTTCGATTCAATTGGGCTTTGGCTTGTGCGGGGTTTGCGTTGGCCTTGTGGGCGTGTGGAAGCGATGACGAAAACGCAAAAGAGGGCCAGGGCGGCAGCAGCGGTTCCGGCGGTTCCGGCGGCCAGGATCCAGGCAAAACCGTTCGACTCGGCGCCACGTTTTTGGATTATCTATCCAAAAATCCAATCGAAGGCCTCGAAGTCTGCACCCTCGAACCCCCGGGCCGAGACCCGGGCTGCGCGAAAACCATCGCCACAGGACAAATCGTAGCCGATGGATTCCCCACCCACTTCGAAGTCCTCTTCAAACTCAGCAAAGACGACTACTTGACCACCCTCATCCCCGCCGTGACCGGAGAGCAAGACGATACTGCTTCCGTTCTCTACCCCGTCACGGCTTCCGGCGCCAAACTGCTGTTTTCGACCGCCTCCTTGACCATGGAGCCAGGCAAAGGCGCCATTTCTTTCATCGCCGACCAATCAAAACCCGGCGAATCCAAGGAAGCCGGAGGACAAGAAGGCGTCGGCGTCACCATCTCACCGTCGAGCGGAACCCTGGCCTATCTCAACGGCGTCACCTTAGATACCAACGCTACCGCCACCTTCGCCTCCGGCCTCGGCGTTTTCGTCAATGTGGACCCCGGCGAATACACCCTTACGTTCTCCCATGCTTCGAAAACCTGCGCCTCGCGGCTGGGATGGTCGACGGCTCAATCCAACGTCAGCAAGATTCCCGTAAAAGCTGATATGATCACCTATGTCCTGCACCAATGCGGGCAATGAACCCGACGGATCGCTCCCAACCCAGCCACCCATCCCTGTTTCCATCGGTCGGCATATGGTGAATCGCGGAGGGAATGCCGCTATACCCTGCCGCCGCCTCGCCACCAAGGTTGTCATGCTTCCCCTTGCCGTCGGACCGCGGCCGTGCCGATAATCCCCCCATGCTTGCATTTTGGCCCGACGTCCTCGAACCGATCCTTTCGGCCCTTCACCCGACGAGTCTCGTGGAAATCGGCTCGGAAGCCGGAAAAACTACCCGATTATTGCTCAACTGGGCAAAAGATAACGACGCCCGGCTCATCGCCATCGATCCGGCACCCGCGTTCGACATCGAGGCCGTCCAACGGACGTATGAAGGAATTTTTCAATGTTTTCGCTTACCTAGCCTTGTGGCGCTCTCTTCCGTGGAGCGCTTCGACGTCGTGCTGATCGATGGAGACCACAATTGGTACACGGTATTTCACGAACTTCAGTTGATACAAACGCTCTGTCAGCAATCGGGGCAACCGTTTCCCCTGGTCTTTATGCATGATGTGGCCTGGCCCTATGGTCGTCGGGACCTGTACTACGCACCGAGCACCATTCCGGAACCGTATCGGCATCCCTATGCGCGGCAGGGCATCTCCCCCACCTGCAGCCGGTTGTTGCCCCAGGGAGGGTTCAATGCGCGCATGTATAACGCGTTGGAGGAAGGGGGGCCGCGCAACGGTGTTCTCACGGCCGTGGAGGACTTTTTGGCCCAGTCGGAAGCATCCTTCGAATGGGTTGTGATTCCGGCGGTTTTTGGCCTTGGAATCTTGTTGCCCTCCTGGCTGGCGCAAGCCAATCCCCTGGTAGCGCAGCAAATCCGGGTCTGGGCCACCCCCGAGGTCCAGCGGTTCATCCAGAGGCTCGAAATGGCCCGAATTGCCATGCTCACGGGCGTATCAGCCTAGATTCTCACCCCAAAATCATAACCCATCCATGCCCTTCGGCCCGCCCACAGTTTGTTCGTTCATAGCCCCTCTTGTACGAGACGAGCCATCCGCTCGCCAAAACCAAGCCCATCTCCCACGGTAAGCAGTTTCCGCAATTGCTGACAAGCCCGCCTCGCCCGATCGCTCTCTCGCAACTGCTCCAAAGCCGCAACCAAACGATCGGCCCGCATCTGCCCTTGGACGAGTTCAGGAAATACTCGGGACTCCAGCAGGATGTTGGGCAATCCGATATGCGGCGTACGAAGAAGTTTTTTCACTACAAAAGCGGATACAGGGTCACAACGATACGCGATCACGGGCAGGGCCCCCGATAGCGCCGCCTCCAGACAGGCGGTCCCCGAAACGCAAAGCGCCAGGGAATACGCCTCCAACTGCACCGCCGCCCCATCCCGCCGATCCGCCAAGAAATACGAAATCCCCTTCGATTGTACTGCTGCCAAGCATCGTCGCCGCCACCCCGAAGGCAGCGCCGGCGATACGATGACATGCGCCTGCCCGTCCGGGTGTTGATCCAACCAGCGCCGAGCCGCCTGCAAAAAAGGCGATATACTCGCGGATACCTCCTGCACCCGACTGCCCATCATCACCGCCAGCCGAGGCGGAAACGACGTCGAATCCGCATACGTCGTCAACTCCACCGCGGGATGACCCACATAATGAACATCGTAGCCGTGCCGGCGCCACAAAGGCTCTTCGAAAGGGAAAAGCACCGCCAATCGATCGACACTGTGCCGTAACGTATCCAGGCGTGAAGGACGCCACGCCCACACCTGCGGAGCCACACACCAGAGCACGCGAATGCCCATCGACCGCAGCTCACGCCCCAACGCCTGATTAAAACTAGTAAATCCGATGAGCAACGCCTGACCGGGGCGTCGCCGACGACATTCCCGCACAAGCACACGAAACGCCCGCTGCAGGGCCCAGGCGCGACGTGTCGCTGGAATCCAACCCATCGCCGCCAATCCCGTCAGTGGTTCCAGCACCTCCATGCCCGATGCCTGGCTGGCCTCTCCCCCTACACCGAAAGACTGCAGGTTGGCGCCAGCGTTCGACAAAGCACTCAAGGTCATCGACGCGATGCGATCCGAGGAAGGCTCCGCGCCACAAACAAGTAAGTGCTTGTTTTTATTACTCATTCCCCTGTTACCAACGATAACAGCCGCCCAGCATACCGTTGTGCCCTTGCCTTTCCCAACCCCGGCATGCTTGCGATTTGCTCTTCCGTCGTTGGCTTTCGGCTCAGCAGCCACCGGATACAATGGGTGGGAAGGACGACCTGTTCGTGGACATCGCGACGCTCGGCTTCTGCGCTTCGCCAGGTTTGCAAGCGTTTTTCGAGGTTTTTGTTGGCGATCCGTTGCGCGACGGGAAGCATCGGCGGGGCGACGGGCTTTCGAAACTGTTCCGGATGGTCCTTGGCGTCTTGTTCGGCGAATAGGATCGCTTGCAGCAGTTCGGTCCGCTGCTTTTCCGTGAGCTTTCGCACGAGACCCACGCGCATGAGATTCGCCATCGAACGGGGAGGATGCTGCGCCATGGAAAGGAGCAATTTATCAGCTAGCAATCGCTGGGGAGGCAGATTTTTCTCCATGGCCCAGGTTTCCCGCGCGGCTGCGATGGCCTCGAGAATGCGGGTTTGGACACCACCGAGCCTTTCGGCCCCACGAATGCGAAGATGCGGCGCAGAGGGCGGCGCCGACTCTTCGAGCGCGTTCATCAAGCGATACGCGGTTTCCGTCGCCACCTCGTCGGCGATACCCGCTTGCTGAACTTGCTGGTCCAGCCGTGTGTCGAGACGCAACAAGTGATAGACATCATCCGCCAAATAAGCGAGAGATTCGGTCGATAAGGGGCGTTGGGACCAATCGGAATTTTGCTTCTCCTTGCTCACCTGAATGCCGAACTCCGCTGCCAGCAGCGAAGCGAGCCCCGAGCCCGGCTTTCTCAAATACGTGGCGGCCACCGACGTATCTCGCACGGATCGCAGCACGATGCCCCGCGTATTGAGAATTCTTGCATCGAAGGCCAGGTCATGGATGACTTTGAGTCGAAATGGATCACCGAGTAACGACGATAACGCGGGAAGGGGGATGGCAAGCGTATCGACGATGGCCGCACGAGTGCTGCCATCCGGCAATTCCCACGCGAATTGGATGGTGCATACGTCCGGCTGATAGGCGAACATCCCATTGCTTTCCACATCGACGGCGATGCGGTTTACGTCATGCACTTGCCGCAACCACGCTCCAAGGTGGTCGGCAGTATCGATCCACCACACGGAAGCGCTATCAACCACGCGACACCCGTCGACTCGCGCGCCTCCAGCCCAATCCTAAGGCCACGATCACGAGCCAGACCCAGTTTCTCTTTTGCTGCATTGATTCCGCCGGCAGCGCGCAGGCCGAACACCCTTGTTCCTCGGGAGCCTGCCCATCGCCGCACGTTTGCTGCAACCCATGACGCGGTGTCGGATCGCAAGGCTGCGATTTTCGCTCGGGAGGATAAATCGCGCAAAGCCCTTCATGATCATCGGGTTCCGGACTACGAAGATCGAGCGACCCTTGAGAATACTTGCTGTACATCGTCGCCGTCTTGTCCGCCGAATGCGCAAGCCCGAAAAAATGCCCTACCTCATGCGCAAGGATCGCTTCCAGATCGTATTTGACATTCTCGTCCGTGGTGGTGACATCGACCTGCGCCGTGTTGACCTCGATGTCCACATCGTAAATATGCCCGTTTTCCGTATTGAAGGTCACGGTCGTGAGGGCAAGGGTTTGCGACAAGCCATAGGGCCATGACGACGACCGGAACATGATGATATTGGCATTCCCCGCGTAACGATTGTATTCGACGGCATCGCAAGCGATGGGTCCCAGGTCGTAGACATCGATGCTGGGACCTTTGCCTTGGCCGCAATCCGCGGCTAGCCACGATTGGAATACTCGTTGCGTGGTTCGCGCAAACGTATCGAACGGAACAGAAGGGTCGGCATCCCGCTGAAGGCTGTAGCCCACACATCGATTCGGCCAAATCAGTTCCTTGCCGATGGTGGTGCAGGCCTGTCCAGGGGGCGGATCACAGTTGGTCGAGCTGGGATCACAGGTTGTGGTGCGGCAATAAGCGAGAGCATCCGAAGACGCGAATACCAAGAACGTCGCGAACACCGCGATGAGCACACGAATCAACGTTCGATTATCCGCCATGGCCGGAGCGCGCTTCCATGATGAGCCGTCTGGCTTCGCCCAAAGACAATCCTTCGAGAACGGAAGCGGGTTTGACTCCCGGTTTTCCGGCCAAAGGCGCGTGCGCCATGCGACGGCTCTCCACCGTCATGCGGGTTTTGTCGATACGAACGGGAAAGCTTCCTTGTTCCATGCCGACGACGGAATAAGTTTTATCGACTCGTTCGACCAAAAACAGCAAGACTGGCTGTTGGGGTCGCAGCGACGCCGCACCGTGAACGAGTTGCCCGATGCCTTCCACGACACCACCGAGGGTTCGGACCCAGACCTCCCGCTCGCCATCTCCTACGATATGAGCGGAAATCTGCACGCGATGATAGGTGACGATGCGCCTACCTCCCTCCGTGGATTCCCAAACAGACATATTTTCCACGGGCACTCCGACGATCACGCGGTGGGCTGTCTTCGCCAAGTAGGACAACGGCATATCGATGAACGTATGCGCCTGGGCTTGCCGAATACCGAACGTGCCGAACGACAGCGCGAAGCCTATCAAAACGGTGGCGAGAAACACTCGCAAAGACATGAGGCTGTCATAGCACACCCGCGCCAAGGACTCACTGCACGAAGTACCATCGCTCCATATCGGCACCAAAACGTTGGAAAGGACTTCCATCCCAACCTCGCAGGTGGGGATCGACAACGACCCGTTCGAGCAAAAAGGCCAACGGAAGCGTGGGGAGCCGTTCCGCGTAGGCAACCCATAGTTCGCGAAGAAGTTGCGAACGCCGCAAAGGATCCATCGCCCGTTGTTCCCGCTCGAGCAGGGAAGCAACCCCTTCGTCGAAGCCGGAGTGCCGAACGGAAAGGTCGTAGTCCGTGCCAACCATGGGGATGTTGAAATGAGCGGCCACCGAATCCGGTCCGACGTCACGCAAAGAATAGAGCGCAAGCCCTCCGTGATGCCCGTTTCGCACCAGATCCGACACGTGATCGACCGGTGAAAGGGTGATTTTGAGCCCCGCCGCTTGAAGATCGTCGCGAAGCATGGTGGCGATACGCACGTCCATCGCCCAATGGCTGTGAAAAAGCGGAAAAGTCACCCCTTTGACTTTTAGCCTTTCGAGTTCCGCCAAAGCGCGCGCGCGATGGAAGGGATACGTGGCCACATCCCCTGGCCCCAACCCAACGGCTGGACAATGGGCGATGAGGTCGGTTCGATTATATAACTTACTCGTGAGTTTTCCGCGATCGATCGCGGAAAGTAAGGCTTTTCTTACCTCCAGGGAAGCAAGAAGAGGATGATTCATATCGGGTTGAACAAGCACATAATGCGGAGAGGCTCTGAAATGTACGGCGTCGGGACGACGTTTTGCCAGCGCTTCGGCATCGTCGACGGTAATGGCGTTGGGAACGATGAGATCGACGTCGCCCCTTTCGAAAGACTCCACCAATTTGGTAGTGTCCTGGGTACATCGAAGCTCGATACGCGACATCGAAGGCGGCGGACCGGCAAAATAGGGATTGGGCTCGAGGACCATCCACTCCCCGACACGAACCTCGGCAATGCGATACGGCCCCAATCCGGGTGTGGGATACGTGTTGCGATACTCCCGGGCCGCTTGCCCCCCTTCGGATTGTAAATGCGGTTCGAGGACCGAGGCCGCGAGCGGCTCGACTCCTTCGACGGCTTCTGCCCAATGGTCACTCCATACCAATACCGCGATCGATTCGTCGATACGCCGTGCATCGAGGACCCGACTGCTGGGCATGAGCGTATGGGAAATGAGCAAATCGTCGGCTCGCACAAGGGTTCCATCGGACCAGCGTAACCCAGGTAAGAGTTCCCAACGCACTTCCACCCGGCCGCCGGGAAGAATCCGAGCCAGACCGTTTTCGAGCGACGGCCGCTGGCGCACGAAGATTGCTTTGGCACGACCATCGGTGGATGGTTCGATCAAAGACCAAAACACCGCCGGGGCGAGGGGTGAAGAGGGAATACTGCGGAAAAAAGAGGTTCCGATACGTAGGACCGGACGCACGGAGGGGGGTGTGGGAGGCCCCTGTACGACCGAGAGGGATGAGACGGCGGGGGTCGTGCCTTTGGGCGCGATGACCAGAATGGCCGCGATGGCACCGAGTAGGGCAAGCAAAGCCAGCGCAACCGCCAGGCGCTTCGCCCGTGGCCGCGGAAGTTGCGCGGAAAAGGTGCCGGATTGCCCTTGGACCATGGCGAACGGTTGGGTGACGGGCTCGGATTTGCTCGAAAACAAGGGGTCAGGGGCTGTCTCATCGAGCCTCAAGGAAGGCTCCGAGCGCGGCGCGGCACTGGGCATAGGCGAGTCGGGCCTCCACGACGTTCGCGAGCGGAGCAGCGCACGGATATGCTCGATTTCCGCTTCGCAACACGTGACCAAAAACTCACTCACCGCCGAGCGTTGCGGCTCGATCCCCGCCTCCAACGCCGCTTTTCGCAGGGCACTGGCAAATTCCATCGCCGTCGCATAGCGAGCTGATAAATCTCGCTCCAACGCGCGCTCCACCACCCGCGCTACCGGCTCGGGAACTTCCTTTCTCCATGAATTCACGGGCTCGATGGGACCATACAAGACGCGCGACAGGGTTCGCACCGGCAACTCCGCGCGAAATAAACGCAATCCCGTCAACATTTCCCAGGCTACGATACCGGCGGAAAAGACATCGGAGCGACGGTCCAGGCTATCGCCCCGTGCTTGCTCGGGAGAAAAATACGCCAGTTTTCCTCTCATATGGTCGCGAGTGGCATCCGTGGAAGAATCAAAAGCTTTGGAAATACCAAAATCCGCAACCCGCGCTCCCCCATCTTCTCCAATCAAAATATTGTGCGGCGAAACGTCCCGATGCACGATCCCCAACGCATTTCCTTCGCGGGATACGGCTTCGTGGGCATCATGAAGCCCCTGACATGTATCCTGTATAATGCTCAACACCACATCCACGGGAATGGGCAGGGAGCGTTCTGCCGCTCGTTTGATGAGCCTCGAGGCCGTGGCCCCTACCACCAAATCCATCACCAAATACGGTACCCCCTCGTGGTCGCGCCCCAAGTCCAGCGTTTGCACGACATGCACACTGCGAATCTGCGCCGCGAGCCGAGCTTCGTGCAAAAACATGGCGACGAACTCTTCATCTTGCGCCAAGGCCGACGCCATACGCTTGATGGCCACCACACGCTCGAAACCCGCTTCTCCCCGCACACAGCCGGCGTAAACGTCGGCCATTCCCCCTGACGCAATCCTCCCCCAAAGACGATAGCGCCCCAGCGGGGATGCTTCTGCCGTGATGGGAACCACCCACGCACGCTACCATCACCATGGTCGCCCGACAAGCTTCGCCAACCAAGGGTTTTTCTCCCTCGCTCTCGCTTCTGGAAGCGATTGTTTGCCCCGATAGCCCATCAAAAAATCGCTTCTCTTTTTCCAACCCCCGCCCATCTTCCTTGCCCAAGCGCTCGTACAAGGGGATGATTGGAGTATGCGCCGATATCTCTTTCTGGCGTCGCTCGTTCTCTCTGCCTGCTCCCCGGATGCGTCGGAACCCGTGGCAAAACAGAAAGAACAGGCGCTGCAACCCTCGAATTCGGTTTCCCGTACCTTCACCGATCCTCACCAGCGATGGCGATTGGTTCTGCCAAAGCAAGCTGTCGTTCGGACAACCCGTTTCGACCCTTCCACCCCTGTCCACAAGGTCAAGGAGCGTCTCGAAATCTTGAGCGACGATCGGCTTGTCCTTCGCATCGATATCTGGACCAACCCCGAGGACTTATCACCCCTCGGGTGGATCGATACCCACGCGACCTACCTTCGAAACCAAGAGATAACGCTTCAACAAAGCTATATCGGCCCCGAAAACCGTCTTGTCGTCCTGGCCGACCAGCCGCGCTCTTGTCAATCCAGCCATATCATCACCGCGTTTCTTTCGGTGGGAAAGAGCATGGTGAGCATGACGTGCGTCGATGGGGACGATCCTTCGCAACGAACCATATTCGAAAACGCGCTGGTTTCTTTCGCGGCAGGAGAACAACCATGAGCCGCTCTTGTTTTCTCCTGGCTGCTGCCTTGGCCGCGACCGTGTTCGTCAGTTCTCCGGCCCAAGCCGTATACCAATGCGGCCCGGAAAAAGATGAATGCATTTGCGGAGGGAACAATCCTTTTCCCTGCTGCGATAACGGGGGAAACTGCACCTGGTGGGCGTGGCAATCCGCCTGCTGCCATTGGGGTGTCATCGTTCCCATGCTCGGCAATGCCAATACCTGGGCTGGTGTCGCGGCCAACGACCCCGCCTACGAAGTGTTGTCCTATCCCGTACCCAACAGCATCGCCTGTCGCGCCTCCGGTGCCTACGGCCACGTGGCCTGGGTCACCTCGGTCAATGGCTCGAAGATCACGGTCAGCGAGATGAACTGTTGGGGAAACTACGGCGTTCGAGATTGGTCCTACGATGCTTCCTTCTTCGACGGGGGCTATATTGTGTTGAAAAGCAGCCTTTGCGACTGCTCTGAGGGACAAGAGCAATCGCAAAGCTGTGGCACCTGCGGCACGCAAACGCGGCCATGCGCCGCAAATTGCAAGTGGGGAGACTGGAGCGCCTGCGCCGGACCGGATCCAGGCGGGCCCTGTGATACCGGATTGCTCGGCGCCTGCGCTTCCGGTGAACTTCGCTGCATCGAGGGCAACGAAACCTGCTCGCAAACCGTGACGGCTTCCGAAGAGGTTTGCGACGGGGTGGATAACGATTGCGATGGGCAAGTCGATGAGGATGACGTTTGCGCCACGCCCCCCGGCGACGCTGGTGCGGATGGTAGCGCAGGAGGCTCCGCGGAGGCCGGACGTCCCGACAGTGCCGCGGACAGTACCGCCGACACCGCGGGAGAAGCGGGAGGCACCGGCCCGGATGCGGGCAAAAAACCGGGGTCAGCCTGGGCGCAGAACAACGACGAAGCCAGCGGCTGCGCTTGCATAACTACTGGAAATACAAAGAATTTTTCGAATATCGGTGGGGTATTGATCCTGCTTGCGCTGGCTTTGGGCCGACGGCGAACGCGCAGCTCCCGCAAGCGTTGCGAATCCTGCTGAGCCTGAGCTACCCTTGCGAGCCGGTCGGAGAACAACCTGATGGCGAAGATTGTAGTCCTTGGCGCCGGGATGATGGGCACGGCCCTATGCACGCCGATAGCAGATGCCGGGCACGACGTTCGGCTGGTGGGGACGATGCTGGATACGGCGTGGGTAGAGGCAATGAAGCGGGATCGTATTCACCCGAAGGTGGGAGTGCCTTTGCCCGATGCGGTCCGCGTATATGATCTGACGGAATTGGATGCGGCCCTGCAAGGGGTGTCGATGGTGGGCGTGGGCGTGAGTTCGTCGGGAGTGCGTTGGGCGGCGGAGGTGTTGGGCAGCCGCATATTGCCAGAAATTCCTGTGATCGCCGTGACAAAAGGGCTGGAGCAAGGCGAGGCTGGGGAGCTACGGGTTTTGCCCGACGTTTTCCGCGAAGCACTGCCGGAAGCGAAACGAGGCATGCAGCCCTGTGCCATCGCGGGACCGTGTATTGCTGGTGAACTGGCGCGTCGAGTTCCCACGGCGGTCGTATTTACCGGAAGGGATAGGGCGGCTCTCGAGCAATTCGCGACGGCTTTTTCGACACCGTATTATCATATTCGCGTCTCGACGGATGTGGTGGCGGTGGAGGTATGCGCGGCGTTGAAAAACGCCTATGCGATGGCGGTGGGGATTGGAGCGGGCGTTCATGAGCGGATGGGGGGAAGGGCATCGCCGGTGGCCCATCACAACTACGAAGCGGCGGTATTTGCGCAGGCGTGTATCGAAATGGGTCAGTTATTGCGCATGCTTGGTGAAAACACAGACCATGTGGCTCATTTGGCAGGGGCGGGGGATATGCTGGTGACGACCAGCGGAGGTCGTTCGAGCCGGTTGGGGCGCTGGCTTGGGCTTGGGTATAGTTTTGAGCAGGCCCGTGAGAAAATGAAGGGGGAAACGCTGGAAAGCGCCGAACTCGTGCGTGTGTTGGGCTCTGCCCTTGCTGGGCTCGTGGCGCGGGGCAAGTTGAAAGAGGGTTCGTTGCCGCTCATGGCACATCTTTTTGAGGTCATAGTCGGGGGGAAAACCGTGGATATGCCGTTTCACCTATTTTTTCGCTCGTAGCTGGTCCACCGGGGGTTCGAGGGAATGAAGGGAAAACGATGAAGGCACGGAATCGAGAACCATCCCTTTTCCCCTCGCGCCTCGTCTCTTCGCTATGACCCATTGTCCCACACCAGCCGCGCCACCGGCGTTACCCTATCGGTTCACCAAGCACCTTCCGCTCCGACTCGAATAACCGTACCCCCGCACTGCTTTTCTCCAATTGCACCCGCGCCTGCCGCAACAATTGCCCCACCCGCTCGGTCGATGGCAAATACGGTTCGAGCTTCGCCATCATTTCTTGCTCAAGCACGAGACGAGCCGTGGCGGCAAATTGGAAATCCCACGCCCACGCTACCGATACGACAACGAAATCCATGAGCGTTCGCATTTTGGCATAACTGCCTCGACCGGTTTCTTGAATTTCTTCGATTAATTCATCACTTACGTATGGTTCGCCAGATAGTTGGGGCTGGGCTTCCTGCAGGGTGCCGTCCATCAGCATCCGATGCGTCAGGTCCAGAATATCAAGTTTATCCGCATCGCGAACCAGATGGCATAACGGAAGGCTATCTTGGTCTATCGAAGCGGGAAGTTCCCTCTTGTTGTGATGGCCGATGGCGTCGAGCAAACGTCGTTGATGCGCATCGGGCAGCGTTTCGAGCCATGAGCTGCCTTGTACGACCTCGCGGGAGCGCTGGGCATGGTCGATGGAAAGAGCGTCCTGGTAGGTGCCGTACTCCACCCATTGGGTGAATCTGCCGACATCGTGCAGCCATCCGGCTGATTCTCCGAGGCCGGTTTCCTCGGCGGACCAGCCGCTCGCCTGCGCTACGAGCCGTGCATAAGCGGCCACCCGCGCGGAATGACCGAGTTTGAATTCGAGCATGGGATGGAGCGCATCCAATTCGCGAAAGCTATCCGCATACGCAACCAACCAGCGTTTCACCCGCTGTTCGAAGGGCTCTTGCATTCGGCCATCATGGGGGTCGGGGCCGTGTTTGCGCAAGAGCGGCACGATTTTGGCGCTGAGGATCATGATAAGAATGGCTGTCCATTCGCGTGGAAACTACGAAAGGGCTGACAAAACCGGGCAATCCCCACGGAACAGCTCTTTCGTCCGTGCTACACTCGTGCTTCGCAAAGGAGATAGCCGTGTACTTTCGAACGGAAGGATACCCCCGGGCAGCGCGAAATATGCTCGCGATCGTCGTGCTGCTGGGCGTGGCCTGTAGCGCGAAGCCTTCCGCTCCCCGCTATCCCGAATCGGCCGGCCCATCGTCCTCCGAGCAAAAAAAACCAGAAATTTCGCGGGATCCCGGCCCTTCCCCCCTCGCCAGCGTGGCACCAACCGCCGAGGGATGGTTCGATCCTTCGGGGCTTCTCGTCTCCTTACGAGCCGCGGAGCGAGATGCCACGGCGCAACGCGCCGGACTGCAGTCGCTTGCGGACCTTCCCTTGTATGATCTTCAGGTATCCATCGATCCAGGCGCGGGTACGTACGAAGTCGAACAAGAAACCTACGTCACCAACACCTATGGCAAGGAGCTGTCCACGCTTGTTTTTCGGTTGTACGGCAATCCGAGCAGCGCGAACGCTGGGCCCACACGGGTTCGCGTGCTGCATGGGGACTGTGGGGATAGCGTCTGTCATCTGCGGCAAGAACCGCCATCCGTGGTCACCGTCTCGTTGCAAGAGGCGCTCGGGCCAGGAAAACGATTGCGAATCCGATTCAAGGTGACGGGGCTTCTCGAGCGCGTGTCGCCTTCGCAAACTGGCCTGTTGGCGCAGAGCTTGTCGGGAATTCTGGGCGGGGATGGCGGCGGACAAGAAAGCACCTATGGCACGATGTCCGTATGCGAGGGTTTCGTGTCGATGGGCGCATTTTTCCCCGTACTTGCCAGATGGGAAGGCGAGGCCTGGGAGCGAGTCGCGCCGCGCACCGTGGGGGATATCAGTTTGGATGCGCTGGCGCTTATTCGGGCCAGGGTCGATGCGCCACCGCTGGCCCGTGTGGTGACCCCAGGCTTTGCCGTGCGCAGCGTGTTGTTCAACGACAACCAGGGGCGAATTCGTCGAAGGCATGAGTTCGCGGCGGCGATGGTTCGCGATTTCGCGATTTTTGCAGGAGAAGGGTTGGATACGGTCGAACGCCGGGCCGGAGAGGTCGTGGTGCGTTCGACCTTTCGCCCCGAGAGCCGGAAGGTGGGTGAACGCGTGGCGGAGCTGGCGGCCTCGGCGTTGGAGGTTTTCGAGCGACGATTTGGCCCCTATCCGTATAGGGTTCTCGAAGTGGTCGAAGCACCGCTGAAAGAAGGGGCGGGAGGGATGGAATATTCTGGAATGGCTGTGTTGGCAAGTATGCTCTACCGCCCTTTTGGGAAGGACGATCCTCTCGGTGGATTGCTTGGTTTGCTCGATGGAAACGATAATCCCATGGTTTCTGTTCTCGATGACACCCTGGAATTTACAACTGCGCATGAGGTGGCGCATCAATGGTGGCATGTGTTGGTCGGCAGTGATTCGTCCGCCTATCCGTTTGTGGATGAATCCCTGGCGCAATACAGCACGTTGATCTATTTCGAAGACCGTTATGGCAAAGAACGTGCGCGGCAATTGGCCGACTCGCAAGTCCGGTTGAACTACATCGGCATGCGTCTGATGGGCCAAGGGGATGGTCCAGTGATGCGACCTGCTTCCTCGTTTTCACCGCTTTCGTACGCGGGATTGGTATATGGCAAAGGGCCATTTTTTTATCGAGAAGCGCGAAAAACCATGGGAGATGAAGCGTTTTTCAGCGCGTTGCGCCGTTACGCCGACGATCACCGTTTTCGGATGGCATCTTCGAAAGGGCCGATGCCCTACTTGACGCAACACGGAAGGGAAGTATCGCGTCTATCGCAACGTTGGTTGGAGCAAACGCATGGGGATACGGACCTGGGGCCGGTGACCGTGCAAGCGGTGCTCGAAGCGGTGTTGGGCAAGCAAGCGGCCGCCATGACGCCCGCGATCGAGCAGTTGCTGCGTACGTTGGGTACTTCGTCGCCAGACCAATCCGGGCCTTCGCCCAAAGATTCACTTCAGATGCTGCAGCAACTCGAAAGGATGCTCGATTCGTTTTGAACGATACTCTTTCGGTCTTGCGCGTGAGTGCTAGGCATTTTTTGTGGCTTCGAGCGATCGGCGCGCGCGGGTCTTGCAAACCTTGCTTGCTCATGCTTGGTTTGGGTTCTCTTTTTCCTCGAGGAGATGAAACTTGAGCTGTCCCTGCGGGCGAGGCCCCTCCCTTTCGGAATGCTGCGGCCCTTATCTGAAGGGTATCAAAAAACCGATCACGGCCGAGGATCTCATGCGTTCGCGATATGCGGCGTATGTGGTGCAGGACATCGATTACATCATCAAAACGCACGCACCGGAAACCGTACATACGGTCGACCGGGAGGATGCTACCGCGTGGTCGCAGAATGCCGATTGGCTTGGGCTCGATGTTCTCCGCACCGAACGAGGGGAAAAAGACGATGAAGAGGGGATCGTCGAGTTTGTGGCGCGGTACGAACTCGATGGAGATTTGCATACGCACCACGAGCGGTCCCGATTCCGACGAATCGATGGGACTTGGTTTTATGTCGAGGGGGAAATGGTCAAGCCGGAACCGATGGTTCGAACGGGTCCGAAAGTAGGCAGAAACGATCCTTGTCCCTGCGGCAGTGGCAAGAAGTACAAAAAATGCTGTGGAAAGGTGGCGTGAGATTTCCGCCTCTGCTTGCGGCTGCCTTTATCAATCTCGTTTGGTAAATAAGATCCTTCTGACCACGGAGGTCGATTTATGGCCCTTCATGAGCTTGCCGGCAAACCGGCTCCTCGCGAATTGCTCGTCCACGTTCCTCGCCTCGTCACGGCGTTTTATACCCATCGTCCCGATCCCAACGAGCCCTCTCATCGGGTCAGTTTCGGTACTTCCGGCCATCGCGGCTCGTCGCTCGACCACAGTTTCAACGAGCACCATATCCTCGCCATCGTGCAAGCCATCTGCGAATACCGGGCGTCGGAAGGCATCACCGGTCCGCTGTACCTGGGCATGGATACGCACGCGTTGTCGGAGCCCGCACAAGCGGTGGCGATCGAGGTGCTAGCGGCCAACGGGGTCGACACGCGCATCACGAAGGAATTCACCCCAACTCCCGTGATTTCCCATGCCATCCTCACCTACAACGCGGCAAAAACGCAGGGGCTTGCGGATGGCATCGTGATCACGCCTTCGCACAATCCGCCTGCCGATGGTGGTATCAAGTACAATCCGCCGGAAGGCGGACCCGCGGATACGAAAACCACCAGCCTCATCCAACAGCGTGCCAATCAGATCCTCGAGCAAGGATTGTCCGCTGTCCAACGAATCCCTTATGAACGCGCGTTGCGCTGCGCGTGCATTCGAGAGCATGATTATATCGCCGGGTATGTCGGCGACCTGGATCGGGTCATCGACATGCAGGCCATCGCGCAAGCGGGCTTGAACATCGGGGTCGATCCGCTGGGTGGCTCAGGCATCCATTATTGGGATCCCATTGCAGACCGCTACGGGTTGAAACTCGAAGTGGTCAATCGCGTGGTCGATCCGACCTTTTCTTTCATGACCGTCGACAAAGACGGCAAAATCCGGATGGATTGTTCTTCCCCCTACGCGATGGCGGGGCTCATCGAACACAAGGATCGATTCGACATCGCCTTTGGCAATGACCCGGACTTCGACCGGCACGGCATTGTCACCCGCACGAGCGGACTGTTGAACCCCAACCATTATCTTGCGGTCGCGATTCATTATCTATTTCGGAATCGTCCGTCGTGGAAGCCGGAGGCGGCGATTGGCAAAACGCTCGTTTCCAGTTCGATGATCGACCGGGTGGCCGTGAGTTTGGGCAGAACGCTGTCGGAGGTTCCCGTGGGCTTCAAGTGGTTCGTGCAAGGGCTCATCACGGGGCAATACGGTTTTGGGGGTGAGGAGAGCGCGGGGGCGTCATTTTTGCGCAAAGACGGGACCGTGTGGACGACCGATAAGGATGGGATTTTATTGGATTTATTGGCGGCCGAGATCACGGCGCGGGAGGGCAAGGATCCCGGTGCGTTGTATCGGGAGTTGGAAGCGAAGCATGGCAGTCCGGTGTATGAGCGCATGGACGCGCCAGCGACGCCATCGCAGAAACAGGCTCTTGCCAAGCTTTCCCCTGAACAAGTGCGGGCCGAGACGTTGGCGGGCGAGGCCATCATCGCCAGGCTCACGAAAGCTCCGGGCAACGATGCTTCGATTGGCGGATTGAAGGTGGTGACGGCCAATGGTTGGTTTGCGGCCCGGCCCTCGGGCACCGAGGATATTTACAAAATATATGCGGAAAGCTTCCTCGGCACGGGCCATTTGCACGAGATTCAACAGCAGGCGCAACAGATCGTTCACGACGCTTTCCAAGTGGCAGGGGTGTGATAACGCTACAAACCCCTCGCGTTCCCACGTCACACTATCCGTTTCCGGATACTCGTCCTTGTCGATGGCCAAACGCGCGGCGCAGGCGACAGGGGGCGAGACTCGATAACCCCGCGAGGCCCTCGCGGGACTGCAAGACAGCTCATGCATCCATCATCGCTATCGAATCATTACCCGGGTAACCTTCATGATTCTGCCGTTCGGCCTTCGCATCCGGGGGATAGCAACGGCCACATCGACATTAAATCCAATAAATTCAAATCGTTAACTTGATTTCCCTGGGTTGACGATTCCTTGGAAGGGTCCTGTTGCCGTGCTTGAAGGATTCGTGGTCGTCATTTTGTCCCCATCCTGACCCAATGTTTTGTCGTCATAAATTAAGCAGACCACCTTTGCAGCGCCTTGCGGTTGTCTTATGACCGCCCTAGTTTCACTCGCTGTCGGGAATTTGCCCCTCCCTTGTCGGTATTGCAATTCGGAGGAAAACGCTTTTGGGGGAGGAAGGGATATTCGTGACGGTGCGTATCAGGAAATACCTTAACAACGAAGGGAATATTTCAATGAAAAAGATGATCGTGATCGGTTTGATGGGGATGCTGGCTTCCATGGCCTGGGCTTGTTCCGACGATAAGGACGATGATAATAATAACGGTGGCGGCGGCGGAGGCACCAACACCGGAGGCGGCAGCAACGTGGGTGGCGGCAGCAACGTAGGTGGTGGTACTGCCGAAGGCGGCTCCGGAGGCGGCAGCAACGTAGGCGGTGGTACTGCCGAAGGCGGCTCCGGAGGCGGCAGCAACGTAGGCGGTGGTACTGCCGAAGGCGGCTCCGGAGGCGGCAGCAACGTGGGCGGTGGTACTGCCGAAGGCGGCACCGGAGGCGGCGGCAGTGGCAACAATTGCGATAGCTGCATGGAATCAAAATGCGGCAACGAGATCAGCGCATGCGAAAACGATGCGCAATGCACCGGCCTCCTGTCCTGCTTCGATAACTGCGAGGACATGGACTGCATGGAGAAGTGCGTCAATGACAATCCTAGCGGAGCTGCCCTGTTGAAAAATGTTTTCGATTGCATGGATAAGAACTGTCAGGCCGAATGCGCGGATGAGTGACAGGCCTCCCCTTCATCTTTCTTGAGCGCGAACCACCATACAGCGCTCGCTTTTCTCAGTATTTGCCTCATCCAATTGCTGACCGCCCCTGATGGCTCGACTGTCCAAGCCCACGCCATCATCAATCTCCACATGGTCCTCTCCCACGAGCAGCGCTCGGATTTTCGGATAGCCGACCCGTGCCGATGACCAACGCCGTTCGTAACCTTCTGCTCACACAGCGCGGTATCGTCTTCGTATCCTCGCACGGCCCGCGTTTGCGCGAAATTCAACAGCAGGCGCAACAGATCGTGCAGGATGCTTTCCAAACGGCCGGGGCGTGATAACGCCACAAACTCCTCACTTACCCATCTCATTTTATCCGTATCCGGATATTCATCATCGCCGATTACGAGGCACGCGGCAGAGATGTCGTGATGCAAGGCTCGAGTGCAAGGCTCGATTATCACGCGAGGCCCTCGCGGAACTGCAAGACAGCTCATGCATCCATCAACGCGATTCCATGGTTCCCCGGACAACCCTCATGGCTCCTGACACGGCCCAGGCATCCAAAAGAAGTCAACGCTTCGCACCGGTATTAAACTCAATAATTTCCCATAGTTAAGACAATTTCCCTGGATGGAGGGTTCCTTGAATGGGTCCTGTCCCCATGGCTTTTCGATTCGCGGTAGCCATCTTGTCCCCATCCCGATCCGGTGCATTGTCGTTTGAACAATGCTTTCCACCTTTGCATCACCTCCCCGTTGTCCAATGGTTTTTCGTTTCACTCGCCGCCGGGCATTTGCTCATCGGTCATTCAATTCGGAAATAACTCTTGGGGAGGAAAGGATATTCGTGTCGGTGCGTATCAGCATATACCACTTATAGTACGAGGGATATTTCGATGAAAAAATTGATCTTGGTCGGTTTGATGGGAGTGCTGGCGTCGACGGTTTGGGCTTGTTCCGACGATAGCGACGATAGCAAGGATGGCAGCGGCGGAGCCACCAACACGGGAGGCGGCAGCAACGTCGGTGGCGGTTCCAACGAAGGCGGCAGCGGCGGCAGCAACGTCGGTGGCGGTTCCAACGAAGGCGGCAGCGGCGGCAGCAACGTCGGTGGCGGTTCCAACGAGGGCGGTAGCGGCGGCAGTAACGTCGGTGGCAGCTCTAACGAAGGTGGCAGCGGCGGCAGCAACGTCGGTGGCGGCTCCAACGAAGGCGGTAGCGGTGGTGCCAGTACCGATGATTGCGAGAGCTGCCAGATGGCCGAATGCGCCAGCGAAGTCAATGCTTGCCTAGCGAGTCAGCAATGCCAAGACTTTGTGAAATGCAACAGCGCTTGCACGGACAATGATTGCCGGAACGCTTGTTTGAATGAGTATCCGGATGGAGCAGAGCTGTGGGTTAACGGGGTACAATGCACACTTGACAAGTGTAAGGAACCTTGCGGGTTCAGTAGTTGACCGCCGATTCACCTCCTTCAGCTCATAGAGCAGGCAAAGCAGCACGCGCTTTTTCCCGTCGTTCACCTCATCCCATCCCTATCCACCCCTGATGGCTCGAGCGTGTTCGGGGTCACACCGTCACGGTTTTGCGCATTGTCATTTCACGCCAGCGACGCTCCGACGTTCCGATAGCTTGACCAACCAGATGTACTCGGTCCCCGACCGAAGCCGCGTCGATTTCGGTCGCGCTCCGGATGGTTCGGCCATTTTTTTGCGAAGCCTCGGAAATGGAAAAGCGTTCGTGCCGAACGATGCGTGAAAAAAAACACGGAAAACCCCAAACGCCAAAGCAATGAAACCACTGCTATTCTTCGTCACTTCCTGCTATCTTCGTAGGCCGGAGGCTGAGCCCAGGCTTCCTTCTACTTTGAACCAGCCTGGGCGATTTCCTCCTATTTCATAAGGATAGGATGACCAACACCGTTCGTAGCCTCCTTCTCACACGGCGCGGTATCGTATTCGTATCCTCGCACGGCCCGCGCTTACCCGATTCCCTTCTGCAAGCCCTCGACCTCGAGCTATCCCAACTCGGATATATCCTGTCCAGCCGGATTCGCGATCGGCTTTCCCGTTGCAACCTCGAAGAACTCAACGAGTTTCGATCCTGGACCATCACCACCCTGGCTGCATGGCTCGGCGCCGATCAAAAGCACAAGCCCTTGTTTCGCCGATTTCCCCGCGGTATTCCCTCCAATACCGTCGAGCTGTGGTGGAAAAAAATCCTTGTCCACTACCTGCAAGCCGATGGCCAAACCTGCCTGTTTTGCCGTCGAATCGGCACAACCCACGTGCTCGACCCTTGCATGCATGTCGTGTGTGACCATTGTTTCGACGGCTCGAACTACAGCGCCTGTCCGATATGCGAACACCACGTCAACCGGGATAGCCCGTTTTTTCGCCCGACGCCCGAACGTCCCCTGCCCTCGGAAACCATCGTCTTTCGGCTCATCGACCTGGGCAACGATGAATCCGTCGAAACGAAAAGCCTTTTCGTGAGTCTTTGCGAACGCAAGCAACCGCTTTCCCCCGTGGATCGGGATGCGCTTTTTTGTATCGTGAAAGAACGTCCTTCGCAGGTGTTGTCATGGCTGCCGCCCACGATCGCCGTGCGGCAAAATATCGCCATCGTGTTGGGCACGCTCTTTTCGGTGTGTGAATCGTCAGAGGTGCTGCCCCACGCCAAACGCTTGGTCACGACCGCCACCGATGTGCTGCGTTTGCTCGCGGTCCTTTCCGGTACCGATGGATCGTTGATGCAAGAAACGATCTTTCGCTCTTTCGCCAACCCCGACGATTCCGATGAGTTATGCGTGCATACGGCTCGACGCCTCGGGATGTCTCCGTCGTCGCTCATCAAGCAAAAAATCAAGGTACCGGTTCGCGTCCATCGTTTCAAAGTAGCCAAACTCCCCCGCCCGTTACGTCGTGCGCTGCTCGGCCTGTTGGAGTCGTTACCCGCCGATTCCCTTGTGGAAGATATGCTGCGTCACCGCGCCTATTGGGTTTGGGTCGGTGAGTTTCTCCACCCGCATGAGTATGCTTCGCGATTCCCAAACGTGGCCCGGGCGTTTCAGATCGTGCGCAAAAAAGCCTCCGACGGAACACCTGCGCCGCGGTTTCGCACGTGGCCTTCGAGACTCGAACAAACCCTCCGAACCGGGGATGCGGATGCGATGCTTTCGGTGCTTTCGGAGCGTCCGGGCGAGTATGCGCGGCGCTTCGATTTCGTGCTTCGGCAAGCGAGAGACGAGCGGGCCCAGCGGCGTTATGCCGAACAATTAATTAGTAAAATCAATGTATTATCGACTCCCTGGCTCGTGGCTTTCCGCAGTTATCTTCCCACGCGAATCGACAAAGCGCCGATTCGGGTGTTTTGGCCAAAGGGTCGCGGGGCGTACGGCGTATCGCGTCCGGATACGCGCACGGCTCTTCCACGTCCCATCATCGAGCCAGTCATTCAGGCCATCGACAAGGAGCTTCTTGCACGGTTTGGTTCGAAACGAGCGTTTGCGGCGGGATGGATCGACGAAGGGCTTCGGACGATCATGGTGCCGATGCAGGAAGCCACGACGAGTCGTTCGGCGGTATCGTTGCCTCGGGGCTCACGGGTGCCGCTGGACAGGGGTCGTCTGATTCGGTTGTTTTTGCATTGGTGCGAGCCCGCCCACGGTGCGTGGAGTACGGACCTGGATCTATCGGTCGGGCTCTATGATGAATCATGGCGATACGTGGGGGTATGTTCGTATTATGAATTGCAGGCGAAAGGGCCCGACGGTTCGGTGATCGCGCAGAGCGCTGGGGATTTACGGGATGCTCCCTGGCCCGATGGTGCGACGGAATTTGTGGATATTCATGCTGATCGGGCGCAGGCGGCTTCGGTTCGGTACGTGGTCATGGTGGTGAACCGTTATGGGGGGATGGCTTGTAGCCAGCTCGAGCGGTGTTTTGCGGGATTGATGCTTCGGGACGATCCGATGGGAAAGCATTTCGATCCGCGAACCGTGGCGTTGAAGTTCGCCCTGAATAGCGAGAGCGGGGTTTTTATGCCTCTCGTATTGGATCTTCGCGATCGGGTGCTCCACTGGCTCGACGTGCAAGTCGCGGGTCAGTTGGAAAGGAACAACGTGGAGACTTCGAATACGGCGATCCAGAAGATTTGTCCCGAGCAAATGACGTATTTTGCGAGCGGCGTTCGCCCTTGCTTGTTCGATCTCGGTTTGCTTCACGCGGCGGCACGATGCAGGCGCGTAACCCTTCGCGGCCGGAATATCGTCGAATTTCTGCGAAAGCCCGAAGAGAGCGTGAACGACTTTCATGCGCGTCTGGTGCGAGGGGAAGGAGGCGTGTGTCGCTCGGCCCCCGCGGATGAGCAGGAGCCAATGTTTGCGCTCCTTTATCGAGGAGATGTCGAATTGCCGGAAGGCAGCGATGTCTATGCGTTGTTTCGCGAGCAGCTCACACCCAATTTGCAGGCAAGCGATCTATTGTCGTGAGGGAAAGCCGCGCCTGGCACTGAGTCTTCAGCATCCGAGCAGTGCTTTTGTATATTATTGAAAATAAAGGCTATTTCAGGAACCCCCGGGTTCGTTTGCACCTGATGGGGACTCGATGGGGTCAGCGGCGGGTGGGGCAGCGTCGTTGTTATTTGTGGGTTGTTTCGATGGGGAGGCTGCGATCGGCCGTCGCAGGTGCCAACCTTTGGGCCAATGGATGGAGGGAGGCGCGATGGTTTTTCTGGTTCCTTCGATTTGAAGGTTCACTTCGGAGCCGAGCAATACGAGAAAGCTGCTGAGCCATAGCCAGAGCATGAGCAAGGCGACGGCGGCCAGGCTTCCGTAGAAGATGGGGTATCGCCCGATGGTGCGGACGTACGCGGAGAATCCCCAAGACAAGGCGACCCAGGACAGGCCGGTGATGATGGCGCCGGGCCAGATTCGTTTTTGGACATCAGCTTCGGGGCTCATCGAAGCGAATCGGAAAAAGGTGGCGGTGCCCAAGATGGCGATGATGGTGGCGGTGGGAAGGGCGCCATAGCGCACGACTTGCATCCATCCTGCTTCGACAAATCCACCGCGAATGATTCTATGCCACGTGGGCGACGCCAGAACGAGCAGGGTGGTGGAACCGGTGGCGACCAACACCAGCATCAAGACGAAAGCGAGAGCCAACGAGCGATTGCGCAGCCAACTGCGTGCGTGTCCTGCTTGTGCGATCTGGATGGCAACAATGGCGGTATGAACGCCACCGGAAGCGAGCCAAAGAAAACCGAGCAAGCTCAAGGGAGCCACCGCTTCCGTGCCATCTCCCAGCCGATGCATCTGTTCGTCGACCAGCCCGAGAGCAGGCTCAGGGGTCACCGAAATCAGCGATTCCAGGACAGAACGCCGGATTTCGGTACCCGTGAAGCGAGTGACCGCCCACCCAAGGATCGCGGCTAGCGGAATGAGCCCAAGAAAAAGCCAAAACGCCATGGCGCTCGCTTGATGCACGGCATCATGACGATCGAGGGCCAGCACGATCGAGACGATACGCCGACGCAATCGGCGAAAGAAATCCCAATATCGATCGGGGATGGGCACTGTATCCGTTGTACACGTCCTCGTTGCCTCAGGGAAGGGGGCGGTTTCGACTTCGTTTTCCTCGTATCGCGCCCATGGTCTACCCCCATCCCACGAAGGCCATGTCATCGCGGCCTCCAATTATACATATACGGACATTTGAATCCTTCCTTTCCGCTTTCATAAAATGTACTAATACTAAAGGATAATACACTTATGCCTCAAATCGTTATTACCCATATATGTATCATTTATCTGGATGCATCGATGGCATAGGTCTACACGAATCCGGGAAGGCGATATCCGACAACGTCCTAATTACGTTTTCCGCGAGGGCCCACCCATCGCTGGTTTCGAGCGAGGCAAACGACAAGCGCTCATGGTTGGGCAGGGCAAGTCAAAGAAGCTGTGCTACAAGCCGCGTGTCGAAGGACGATTCATGTACGCGGACGTTCATACTCATTTAACCCACCGGGCTTTTTCGGGCGAACAGGACGATGTGGCGGTGCGTGCGGCCCGGGCTGGTCTCGATTGCGTCATCGTCAACGGCCTGGAACCGCGTTCCAATCGCGAAGTGCTTACCTTATGTGCTCGGCACCCGCATTTGTATCCAGCTCTTGGTATCTATCCGGTCGATGCGGTGGCGGCTTCGATCGATCGCGCCTCGTGGACGTACGGATTTGAGCCTCCCGATGTATTCGATGTGGACGAGGAAATGGACTTCATCGATTCGGTGGCCGATCAGTTGGTCGCCCTTGGGGAATGCGGTCTGGATCAGTACTGGGTGCGTGATCAGGCTGCGGAGCAGGAGCGCGTTTTGCGACGTTTCTGTCAGATAGCCCTTGCTCATGACAAGCCCCTCATTTTGCATTCGCGAAAGGCCGAGCAACGCACGCTCGACATCGTGCTCGAGATGGGCATCACGCGCGCTGACTTTCATTGTTTCGGGGGAAAGCTCAAGCTGGCGAAACAGATCGCCGAAAAGGGGTTTTATCTATCCATCCCACCGGTGGTCATCCGTTCTCAAGCCTTTCAACGCATCGTGCAAGAAGTGCCGCTCGATCGGTTGCTCACGGAAACGGATGCCCCCTATATGGGACCCGATGCCGGGGAAAGAAACGAGCCTTCGACGATTCCCCGAGCGGTTGCGGCCATGGCGGAATTGGTACACCTGCCAGTCGAACAGGTTCGGGATATCCTGCGGCAGAACTGTCGCGATTTATTTGGTGTATGAAGGCAAAAGGGGGTGAGCCGGACGGAATATTTCCCCGCGAGATGGATTACTTGCAGGGATTGAGCAGGGTTCCGCAGGTTTTTGCGGGAGGCGGCTGGGACGGAGGCGCGGAATACACGGTTTTGACAAGGGTGAGTTCGCGTTTCATATCCTCGCCGGGCGTTACGGTGAAGGAATCCTTGGCGGGGTTGTAACCCTTTGTTTTTCCAAGACAAATATGGTTTCCCCCCGCCAGACGCACCCCGTCTTTGAAGTCAGCGACCTTCTTGTTATCGCACCAAATTTCTTCGCATTCCGGCGTACAAGAGAAGGTGATCAAGGCGTCTTTGGGTTTTTCCTCGGGGGCGGCCTCGGGTGCAGAAGCTTCTTTTTCCGGCTCTGGGGGCGCAGCTTCCGGGACAGTCGTCGCCACGGTTGGGGCGGAAGCCGAAGCCGAGCTTACGGCAGGAGCCGGGGTATCCTTGCCGCTGAAAAGATACCAGGCGCCGATTCCCAGAAGCACGACAAAAGCCATGGCCGCGCCGATCAAGACCGGAATCAGAAGCTTGTTCGGCGATTTTTTGAATTCGATCTCGTCGGTATCCGGCATGACCGCGGCGGCGGGGGCAGCAGGCGGCAACGGAGGCATGGGCGCACCCGTCACATCCTGCGCCGCGGGTAGCGACTGCGGCGCATATTGTTGATTTTGTGGATATCCCTGCGCAGGTTGCGCTTGGGCATCATAGTTGTGGATCACAGGCGAGGGCGGTTCCGGCACCGGCGCTGCGGGACCCGGCGCCGCACCGCCGCTCGGTCTCATCGTCGGCACATGCTGGGAAGAACCCACCAATTGGAAGAGCGCGTGGCTCATCTCCCCAGCGCTCGAGAATCGTTGCGAAGGACTGACCGCAAGAGCTTTGGCAAACCAGGAGTCGAGCGTAGGCGATAGGACCGCCCCCAGCTCACGAGCGCGTTGGGAAGCGGGAGGCAAAGGCGCGGTCATCTCCGCCCACAGGATGTTCAAATCAGGCGGCGTCGTCCGGCAGGCCAGGAAAATCGAACGCCCCGTCAGCGCATAAAACGCTACCAATCCAAGCGCATACACGTCCATCGTCGGCGAAGGCGCGGTGGAAGGATCCGCTTGTTCGGCGGACAACCATCCGGGCGTGGCGGTCCAACCAGGGGGAGGCGGCGAATAAGCCCTCGCCGCTCCCATTCCGAAATCCGTGATCCGAACTTGCCAGGAACGCGCATCGATCGGATTGGCAAAAATATTTTGCGGCTTGATGGCGCGATGCACGATTCCATTTCGATGCGCAAGGTCAAGGGACTGAGCCACCAATCGTAAGATGGCGTCGAGTTCCGCAAGTCCCATCGGCCCCTGCTCCGACACGATCGTATGCAACGATGGGAACGTTACATACTCGCCCAGCACATAAGGCGCATTCAATGTCGGTTCTGTCTGGAATTCATAAGCCTTGGCAATGGCATCGGATTCAAGCGCCGCGGCCCGTTGCGCGTCACCACAGAGTGCGGCCCACGCATCCGGACTTTGCGTAATCTCTGGGCGTAATAGCTTCAGAGCATACGCATAGCCCGTCGTCATATCGCGCACGTCGTAGACTTCACCGACCTCGCCGGCACCGAGAAGCCGCGCCACCTGATAGCGCCCTGCCACCGGGTGGCCAGGGCTCAACCGGCCCTGTTGTCCTGTCACTGGCTACTCCTCACCGATCGATAAGACTTTTGAACCGCTTCGAGATGCTCTTGCACCGCGGACTCTTTGAGCGCCACGGCGCCCACCAATCCATCTCCCGACCCCAAGGAAGAAACAACAAGGATAACCACTCCTTTGGCACCGTCTACCTTGCCGTCGAGTTCCCAAGTGTGAAGCGATAACGAGCCCTTATCGTCCACCACACCATCTTTCTTCAGCGCTTTCTTGATCGTCGCTTCCGAAACTTCCACGGACATCGCTTCAAAGATGGGCTTGACCGCCTCGATCACACCCGCCGGATCTTTTTTCGGTTCCAGCGACGAAGATACGATGCGGTAAGCAATCGCCGCATCCGTTTCCGACTTCGCGATCGATAACGTCTCGAGCTTCGCGTAAAGCCAACCGGTCGGCGGCATGAATTGCGCGCTCTCGCCCACGTGAACCCAGGTCTCCTCTTCCGCTTTGCACTCTTCGTCCAACGATTCGCACTTGGGTTTGGGAGGCGGCGGAGGCGGCTCGGGCTCGCTGACATTGGCAAACGGATCCGGTTCTGGCTCCGGCTCTTTGGCTGGCTGCTTCTTGCACGACGCGAGCATCAGCGATGCCAAAGCACACGCGATCACGATCTTGCGAGAACTACGAGGCATGAATTCGACCTCCGGACCTGTGGCGAACGAGATCGTGTCTCGATCGCTCTTTGCTAATTGCACCTTGTTGCTTCCAATCCCAACCTGCCCATCCGTCGGAGGAACGACGCAGGTTGATTCTTCCTTCGCCAAGCTGAACCAAAATCGAGTCAAGGTCCAGCAAGTTGCAATACCACCCGGTGGGAAAACAGTCGACGCCTTCGGAGTCGATGAAAACCATCACCCCACCCCACTGATTCGGTTCAAAGGCGGCGGAGGCTTGACCCGCATCACATCGACTCTTCGCGCATCTTTCGCGAAAATCGAAGAAAGGATCGAGAATATCCCTATGCTTGCCATGGCAGCCACGACCATGAGCGACAATCCCGCCCGCAAATCCACCTGAATCACTTCCCATCCTCGGGACCATAAAGGCCGCGACATCCTCGCCGCACCAAACACAACAATCATCAATATGGCCAAAATCGTGGAATATCCTGTCGTTCCCTCCCCGAGAAATCCCACCAGCGACAACGCTACCACCGCAAGGGTAGCCCCCGCGGCTATGCTCGCCAAAAGCGGCCCTTCCACCACCGCAAACCCACCCAATAGTACCGTCGGTAACGCCAGAAAACAGGCGATCAACAGGGCAATTCTCGCTCCCCCATACGCCGGGTAGCGATTGCGAAAAAGCAGCGCCGCAGGCAACGTCGCCATCGTCACCCCTTGCAACACCGCCACCAGCATTCCGCTTTCTTTGGTAATCCAATTGCCCAGAGGCCCCGCACCCAACAACCCAAGGGCCGCCACCAGCCCCGCAAGCACCATCGACACGATCCCTCGCGCCAAATATCCTCCCGGAATGGCTCCAAGAATCAACAAAACCACCCCTACCCCGTATTCAATCCAAGGACTGCCCAACGTTGCCGGGATCAGCCCCCAATGTACGCCCACCCCCATCCCCACCATCGCCACCGCAAATACCACGTTCCACAACCGAAACGCATTGCGCCAGGGCGCCAAAGGCGCCACGTCTTCACGCAATACCTCCGAAGCAAGAACCGGCATCGGTGTTGCTGTATGCGGACGCCCTTCGCCTCCAGGGCGCGGAGAAGACGTAGGGGACTTCGCCATCATGGTTGCGCCCGAAGGCTATGCATGGCCTTCATCCTACCGCAGCTCGACCCATCGTGGCCACCATTGTGCGGCACAAGCTTCGAACCATCGAAAACCCCTCGGGATAACGACAAAAAGTCCTTTCGTTCATATATAAGCGTCGCGCCACTTCGACTTGCATCGCATGCATGCCCGCTTGCGGCTTGCCCAAACGAGCGGTGGTCGCACCCCCCGCATAGGGAACATCGTGAACCACCCGCAAACCAAAAGCACGAACGGCCTTTTCCAGCCCGTCGACCAACCGATCCGACGCCGTGCTTCGACCCAACGTGCCAATCACCACATCCGCATCAACCCCCTCGGATGGCATGGAATGCATGCTCAACACCACCACCGTGCCAAACCGCTGACACCTATGCTCGACGACCTCATCGAGCGCCCCATGATATGGCTTGTAGAAACAATCGAGCCGTCGCTGCAACTCTTGCGGTTCCACCGGCTGCCGTAACGCCTGACATCCGGACCTCGTTTCTCGCCACAATAACCCATGCGGACACGACGATGCCGTCGCCCCCCGCACGCTTCGCCCATCCACATCGTCTGGCGCCCGGTTCAGATCCAGCACATAACGGCTCCACCGAGACGCGATAATCGTCGCCCCTTCTTCGAACAGATCCGTCACCAATTCATCCACGTACAAGTCCGCGTCCGCAGCAAGGGACATGACCGGCGCCACGCAATGGGCCATCGATTCCGGATCCATGAACAAACCCGCATGAGGGACTTCCACCACCACGGGGGTATGCCCCGTCCGCGGCTCGAACACCTCGAAAGGCGCGGAAATTACCATAGAACGACTCTCCCATCCCAGCACCATGCCCCTCGCTCCCCCTTTCATCGCGCTCGAGGATGCGTTTCGCGATACACCCTTCGGACATGATCATCGGCGACATGGGTGTAAATTTCCGTGGTGCCAATATCCGCATGGCCCAACATGGCCTGGACTGCCCGAAGGTCCGCACCGTGGCGCAGCAAATGAGTCGCGAAGGAATGTCGAAGTTTATGGGGCGAAATGGGCTTCATGATGCCCACCCCCCGAGCATAACGCACCACGAGTTTCCAAAACCCTTGCCGCGTCAAGGCTCCCCCCCGCGGCGATACGAAAAGCACCGTATCCTTTTCGGTGGCATGGTGGGCTCGCCCCATTTCCAAATAGGTTTGGATGGCATCGAGCGCGACTTCGCCCACGGGCACCAATCTCGATTTTCCACCTTTTCCTGTAACTTTGACGATTCCCGCGCGAAAATCCACGGCTCCAAGACGCAACCCCACAAGTTCACTCACCCTCAATCCCGCCGCATACATCAATCGCAACATGGCCCGATCCCGAATTCCTCGCGGCGTGGACTCGTCCGGCGCATCCAACAGACGATCCACTTCCTGTTCGTCGAGCCATATCGGAAGCTTGCGACGCGTGCGCGGACGATCGATGAGCACGCAAGGGTCGGTGGAGATTGCTTTTTCCCGCACCAAAAAGCGACAAAACCCGCGAACCGCCGACAAATGCCGGGCGGCGGAGCGCGCCCCAAGTCCCTGTTTTCCCAGTTCTACCAGGTATACAGACACCAGAGGCGTATCGATATCCTTGGGTGTCTTTGCCCCTTGCTCCTCCGCCAAGGCCAGCAATTTTCCCAAGTCCCGAGAATACGACTCCACCGTGTTGCGGGAAAGCGCACGTTCGATCCGCAAATAATCGAGGTAAGCATCGACCCAGGCGTGAAGGTCCACCCGCCGATCCTACCGCAACGCCCCGTGCGCCGTCGACTTTCCCGCCATCGGTCCGCCCGCGTACGCTACCCCCCGTAGTGATTGCCAACTTGCCGATGTACCGCTTGGCTCACCGTCGAAGACCGAAACCACGTCCGGCAGATCGAATATAACATATTGAATTTGCATATTTTTTATTGCCCCGTCGAATCTGGGAGTATGGCGCAAGCGTCAGCGGTCTGGGGCCCAGCGCTTAACGTTTTCTCAACCTCGAGCGCTTGCTTTTCGAGATCGCGTTGCAGCTCCATCTGCTCGACGACCTTCGTCAATTGCTCGGATCGAAGGGCGGTCACATAGGCCGTGAGCCGCTGCCGACGCTGTTCGGTCAATGCGAGCAGGTCTTTGGCCCGCTCTGCTCCCCACACGGTTTGCGGTTTCCAGGCTTTTGCGGCAGAAATCGCTTCGTCCATGGGTATTTTCGCGTCGGCCTCGATCCGATCCGCCGCTTGTCGCGGACGTCCTTGCAGAGCTAGCTGATCCGCTTCATGCGAGATGCGCGCAACCCGCTTGTCTTTTTCCAAAACCGCCTGCGCCTGCCGACGATCCTGTTCACACGAAGCCATTCCACCGCGGCCGCATCCGGGCAGCAACCCGAGCATCAGCAGCAAAAGAGCGCGGCTAACCATCATCGGGGTTTTCGATTCACGTATTGGTCGAGCAATACCTGATCGAAGGGATCCATCGCCACGAAACGCAAGGCCTGGCGATTGCCCGAGACGCGAACCTGCCGCGTCCATGCCCAGATTCGGTCCACGGCCCCCGGAACCGCGATTTCCACTGGATAATACGTTCGGTCATGCTGCGGCTCACTCATCTTTTCCAGCAGCACCCCCCCCTTCGATATATCCATCACTCGACAAGCATACGGATACCCGTCGATATACTTGTTGATCAGCAGATCGACCCGGGTTCGTTTCGAGACTCGTCGTTCCATGGGCGAATACCTCCACCCACGAAGTATAAGCGAACCGAAACAATGTGATCAAATGTATGCACAAGTACAGTGACAACCCAAGGGAAGATGCTCTTGGGGCAAGCAATAAAACTTTGTAAAATTACAAGCTTGCGTGTTCCCGCAAGAACTTCTCCACCCGCAAGTTGATGAGTTCCGGGTATTCGAGCGGTACGAAATGGGTGCCATTTCGCACGAGAAATAGCTCGACGTTGGAGATTTGTCGGGCGAGCGGCTCGGCGTTGAACCGAGGCGTGACCCAGTCCTTGTCGCCGAAGATGACGAGGGTGGGGACATCGATTCCGCCGAGGATACCGTCGATGCGGTGGGTGGCGGCGGCACGGAGCAAGCGCAGAAAGGCGTGGGCGTTGACGCTGCGGAAGTGGCGAAGGATATCGAGCAGGCCTTCTTGGTCGGCGGCGGGAGCGACGAAACCGAGGCGTTTCAACCAGGAGGCGGTTTCCGGCCAGGAGCTGGCACGACGCACGGCGCGCTCCCACCATTCGGGGGACCAGGCCATGGCGTCGAGGCCGAAGGGCAGCAGGCGTCGGATACCGGCGGGATCTCGCGGGCGACGGCCGTAGCAGGGGTTGATGAGGATGAGTCGGTCGGGGTGGGGGCCGGGGTGCCGGAAGGCTTCGAGCAGGACCTGGGCGCCGAAGCTCCATCCCAGCCAGGTGCCGCCTTGCACGTTTTCCGTTTGCAAGATGGCGTGCAAGTCCTGGGCGTGGGTATCGACGCGGGCGGGGAGAGTGGCGGTGGATTCGTTTTCCTCAGGGGAAACGAGGCCTCGATAATCCCAGAGCAGGAATCGGGCCTGGTCCGCGAAGTATTCGACGGTTTGGCGCCAGGCGGAATTGCCGGCGCCAAGGCCATTGGCCACGACGATCCAGGGACCCTGGCTACCGGCCACTTGGTAAGAGACTTCGGTTCCGTCCAGCGAGGCGGTATGTTTGGTCGTGTAGTCGACGGGGGGCATGAGCGGGGGTTATTCGACGGGAAGGGGTGGAGAGCAAGGTAAAAATGGGTGCGTACGGATTGGCTTGGGCAGGAGGCAAGCGATTCGAGCGGGCAGTCCCGGCGATAGTCCCGTCTGTCGTTGTGCCGCCTGCACAAAACGTTGACAGAATGCATGTCTGCCCGCTACGTTCTGCGCTCGGTTCCAAAGCCTCAATTCCCATTTCGCAACTTGCTGGCAAAGAGCAGATGTCCGAGAAGAAAGTCAAAATCGACCTAAAGACACGTCTTGGCAGGGCTTCGAAAGGGGCCACGTCGACGCCGGGTGTGGTCCCTCCCCCCGCGATGGGGATCGCTCCTCCGCCGGGTATCGTGTCTGGTATTCCCGCCCCTCCTTTTGCAGCCCAGCCGAAGAAGCCTGCCGGTCCGAAGATCGATCAGGACGAGCCGTTCGCGGCGGTTTCGGCGGGGGCCGTAGCGCCGCAAGCGCAAGAAATCAAAGTTGAAATCGGCCATGAGGTGGTGCAGGCCCAGAAAAAGGGCTTCGTGAAGGTGGTGCTTGCCGCCGTGCTCGCTGGCCTGTTGGGCGCCGGTATTGGTGCCGCGATCGGTTCTCTCCAGGCCCGAGGCGCGCAAGATGCCGTCGCCGTCCATGACGCACAAAGCCTCATCGAGCCAATCAACAAGGCAAAAGAGAATATCGAAGCGCTTCAAACCAAAGTCGCTGACGGCACCAAAAGCATCTACAAAGACAAAAAATTCCCCGAAAACTTCGCTAAGGAATTGTCGACCATCGACATCGGTTTTTCCGCGAGCGACCTGGGCGGCAAAGCCTTGCATCGTCTCAAGCCTGCTCTTATGCGCGACTTATTCGATTTTGCGCGGGACGCGCAAGAACTCGAAACGCGCAAGGAATCCTTGCGACGTCTATTCGATGCCCGCAAAGCCGCCATCATCGAACTCATCGAGCAAGGGAAAAATCCGCAGATCAGTTATGGCGTTTTCGTGCAGAAGGACCGAAACGGCAATCCGGTCGGCACGTTCGTTCCTTTGGCCAAACCGTATCGCTTCGACGAAAAATCATGGCCTGATGAATTGAGTCTCAATACCGGCAGTGAAGTCGTCAAAGCCCAGCGATACAAGACCGGCGAGCCTTTTACCCAGGCACCTCGACGCGAAGGGGATAAACCCACGGTTTACACCATTCCTCTCGAACCCGATGGTGTCGTCAAGGTATTCCCTCCTCGTCTCAGCCAGCGGATCGAAGAAGATCTCAAGGCCATGGCTGCCCTCATCACGGGAACGACCCACGGTGAGGTCGCCGCGGATCAGGAGAAGCGAGGTCTGCTCAAGCTCGCCGAGGAAATTACCCGAGAACTCTCCACGATCGGCGCCAAACGATAGCGCCCGTCACGCTGCCCTCCAAAGATTATTTCACGTCGCCACGAACGGTTCTTGCGCCCGCGGAGGCACGCTCTGCCCATCCTTGCGGTGAATCTCCACTTTCGAAATCTTTCGCTCGTCCGCCTCGCGAACGATGAAACGCATACCCCACGCCTCGAGTTCGGCTCCCGGCTCCGGAACACGTCCCGCCCGATGAATGATCCATCCCCCAAGCGATACGAAATCCCCCTCCTCCGCAAATTCGGTTCCCAACATCTCCGATAGATCATCGATGGCCATCGCCGCATCCACCAGCATCCCACCGTTGCCGAGTTCCACGATCGGATCCTCTTCCACGTCATGCTCGTCGCGAATGTCGCCAATGATCTCTTCGATGATGTCCTCCAACGTCACGATGCCCGCCACACCGCCATAATCATCCACCACAACCGCCATGTGCAGACGTCGCGCGCGCATCTCCCGCAACAGCGCGGATACGGGTTTGGCTTCGGGAACGAAATTGACGGGAGTACGGACGATTTCCCCCACTTTTTTCCCTTGAAGATTCTGATCTTCCACCACGCGGAACAAGTCCTTCGCGTAGAGCAACCCAATGATGTTATCCACCGATTCGCGATACACCGGATAGCGAGAATGACCTTTGCTCGAAATGACGCGAAGCGCCTCTTCCAAGGTCGTCTCCGCATCGATGGCGGTAACGCTCGTGCGCGGAACCATTACCTCCACAGCCATCAAGTCCTCGAATTCCAACATGTTTTTTAGCATCTGGACACGCTCTTCCTCAAGCGTGCCATCCCGTTGACCTTCCTCGAGCAGCAGCCCCACCTCATGCTCTCGGTAACGAGCATCCTCTTCTCGATGAGGAATGAGTTTCCCCGTCAATCGAGCGATCCATTCCAACGGCCATGCCACTGGCGCGAGCAGCATTTCGAAAGGAAATAGCAGGCGAAGCAGAAACGGAGCCGCTTTCGAAGGATGACGGCGAACCAACGATGTCGTCACTTCGGTCAATAGCCCGTAGGTGGCGAGCGTACCCAACACGGCGATGGGCAAAGCCCAGCCCTCGTTCAAAGGAAGGATGGCCTGACCAATGAGCACCGCGGTCATCGCTGTGCATGCCACACGCCCCACCAACCATCGCGATCGGATCCGTATCGGGTTTTTCAAATACCGATTCAACGCGTCACGATGGGCCCCTTGGGCGTCATCGCGCAACACCGTCAGACGAGTGGTGGGCATGGCGACGAGCGTGACCGTGGCCGCACTGAATACGCTTCCCAGAAGCGCGGAAAAGACTGCTCCGCCCCAATGGGCAGCCATCGCTGTCTGCGTTTCCATGACCAGCGCAAGTTCTTGGCCGAGTTGATCCCAACTCACGGAACGCTCCCCTGTAGCAAGTATTTCGCAACCATCCGTATAACTGTCCGAACTCCTTTCGTGTCGTTAGCGCCTATTTTCATGAGCCATGCGTCCATCCCACGGGCGAAAGCACCGATCCTCGACAACGCCAAAGCATCGCTGCTTTCCCCTTGCTTCCGATCGTGCTTGCGTTCGATCGCTTGCGAAACCGAAGCACAACCCCTTTCGAACCCCATCGCGCGCGAGCCTCCCACCATCCTGCGCCCCAGCTTCAAGGATAAGCCATACGAGTCCGACGATTCGCCGCCATCCGAGGACTCCTCGAGCCACGATGACGTGGGTGACTCATTTCGCTGTCGCGAGCCGTCCGCACCGGTCTTGGAACCATGCTTGCCGATCGCGTCGTCCGAGGGACAAGAACAGCGCCAGCAATGGGCGCGCGTCCACACCCTCGAACAATGGTTTCCATCGATCGTACGAAAGGCCGCATGGTCCATTTCCGCCGATCGTCGTAGCGCCATCCTGCGATTGGAAATCGGCACCGGGGCCATGCGAGGAGCCATCGTGCTCATTCGAGCGGACCCCCACTCCGTCCACGTCGAGCTTGATGCTCCACCCGGTATCGATCTGGAGGCCTGGAAGAATCGTCTCCGTCGTCGCCTCGCATCTCACCGACTCGCCATGATTGTGTCTTAGCACATCTCGTCGATATGCAAGAAGGCTCGACACACCGTAGGCCGCCCCCGGGAACGATCTCCGATCGCCACAAGCCTTCCTTCCTCGGAAAACCAAGCGGATACGCGCTCGATCGGCGGATGAGCGAAATCGTCATCCCCAAGCGCCTGACCTCGCAGCGCTCGACAGGCACCTTGCCTCGTCAACGTTGCGACAGGAAGACATCGTCGTGCCGTCTGCTCCACCGATAGCATCGCATCGTTCATCGCTCGAGCGTCCGCGTCCAACGTTATCGTATCCTCCAGACCAAACGCTCCACTTCGTAGTCTGCGAAGCTCCATCAGATGAGAGGGAAGTTCGAGCGAACGGCCCAGGTCACGCGCCAGCGCTCGCACATAATACCCTTTGGAAACATGGACTTCGACGATCACCGAGGGTGGATCCATCGTGGCTCCCACAAGGTCGAGACGATGCACCCGCACATCACGAGCGGGCAACTCCAATTGCTCACCTCGTCGCGCTCTTTGATACGACGCCACCCCATCTCGTTTGATCGCGGAGTACGAAGGCGGCACTTGCAACGTCCGATTTCGTTCCATGACCAGGGCATGGTGCAACGCTTGCCGATCGTTCTGCTCGAAGTGTCCTTTTTCGATGTGGGCGAGGATGGAAAGCAGGGCTGCCGGAACGGTTGCGGAATCGGTGATGCTTCCTTCCGCATCGAGGGTATCGGTGGCGTATCCGAGCAGAATTCGCGCTCGATATACTTTGTCTTCGAGCGTGAGATAGCTAGATAGCTTGGTACACGATCCGACCATCACCACCAGAACTCCCGACGCCATCGGATCGAGCGTTCCCGCGTGTCCCACCGATCGCGTTTGCAAGGCACGACGCACTCGCGCCACCACGTCGTGGCTCGTAGGACCGGAAGGCTTGTCGATGAGCAAGAGCCCGGACGGTTTCGAAGATGAACTCGAGGATGAATTCGAGGATGGCTTCATCCGCCGAACCACACGGAGCGACGTGAAGCCGATGCGCGATCGAGAGTTACTTGTATCGTGGCCCGGACCCTTTCGGTCAAGCGGCCGACCAACACCGTATCGTCCGCGCCGGAAGGGCTATGGCGTTCGATCTGAATGGGTTCGCCGAAAATGAATTGCCATCGGGTCGGCGCGGGAATGGCGCCCAACACTCCAAGCCATGGGAATGTCGGCGTGATGGGGATATGCGGCACACCGATGAGATGCGCGAAGGATTCGATGCGGCACAACAAGGGCATGGATTCTTCCCCGCCGAGGATGGCGCAAGGGATGATGGGTGTTTGGGTACGCAAGCAAAGGCGAACGAAGCCGCCGCGACCAAATCGCTGGAGCTTGTGTTTGTCTTTGAACAATCGTCCGGTTCCCTTGGCGCCTTCGGGAAAGACGGCGACGAGCCGTTCTTGTTGAAGAAGCCGTTGCGCGTTGTCTTGGCATGCCCGCACGGCTCCCATTCGATTCAAAAAAGCTCCCACGAAAGGCATGTAAAACCAATGGTCTTCGACGAGCCATCGAAGTTGTCGATCGGCGGGAAGCGATTTTCGCAACGCGGTTCTCAGCATGATCCCATCGTAGGGAAATGCTCCGGCGTGATTGGCGACGATCAAGGCGCGACCGCTGGCGGGGATATGGTGAGCGCCTTCGACCTCGACGCGAAAGTAGCGGTCATGCAGGAAGTCGAGCAGGGGGGAGAGGTGCGTTTCCGCATCGCGGTCATAACCAAAATCATCTATAGTTTCCGCGCGGTTACGCATTCCCTGGCGTCCCCATTGGCGCGAAAAACAATCGCTGACCGCGGCTTCCGGCCCGGCATCCGATCGTTCGATCGGCTCGGTCACCTGTTCGGATCGATCGCGTGGTTCTTCGGCGATCGAAAACGATGGTTTTCGTTCCGAAGGCTCTTCGGCGGATGTCTGTTTTTCGACGACCGGCTGGGGCGAAGACGGCACGAGTTTTTTGGAAACGGAGGGTTGGGAAGCGGGGGTTGTTTGTGACTTTTTGGGTTGCGTGTTTGACGGTGTTTTTGTTGCTGTGGGTTTGCGGGTCCGGGAAGGTATCGGCTGGATCTGGGCAGCCGCGGTCGCGCCTTTTGTTTTTGCTTTTCGAGCAGGTTTTTCAGGCGGTGAAGGATGGGGCAAGGCGCTGCCGTCGGCGGTTGGCGAGGTCGGCGCTCGCTCATTTTTTGTTTCGGGCGCTGCCGGTTCGGAAGAAAAAGGGTTATCACCGAGAACCGTTTTGCGTGTTCGGGCCACGATCGTTCTCCGATTTCGATGCGCGATCGCTGGTTCAGCTCGCGCCGTCGTTCAACAGCCGCACATCACGAAGGTGCTGCGCGGAGGCGAAGTCCATCAGGGCTTCGCGAGCGGAATAGGTGGGTCGAAACCCCATTCGCTCGACAGCGCGTTGGCCATCGGCGACGCATAAGTAGCGAAGATAATCCAGGAATCCAACAGGCGTGTTCGACACTTGCGCGAGCCATAGCGCTCCGGCGAGCGGATAGGCAAGGGGGTGAGGAATCGGCAACGAGACTCTTCCAGCGAGACGAATGATCGTCGACAAGGGGAGCACGCCATCACTCACGATGTTGAAGGTGCCGGGCACGTCTTTGTCGATGGCGAGTTTGAATGCGGAGACGGCGTCGACTTCGTGGGTGAGTTGCCATAGGGGGTCGAATCCCATCAGGGTTGGGATGATGCGACGGGATAAGAATCGGCTCATGTAGTTTCGGATGGTGGGTCCGAGGATGGGAGCGGTTCGCAGAATGGTCACGATCGTGTCGGGGTGTTGGGCGAAGCGGGCGGCTTCTTTTTCGGCTTCGATTTTGTCGTGAAAAAACGAGTAATCGGCGGGGGCGAGCAAGGGATGATCTTCGGATAGGAAGTTTGGATTCGAAGGTCGCGCCCCGTACAGAAGCGTTTGGCTCCAATGCACAAGTTTGGATACGCCTGCCTGGCGAGCCGCATGCAGCACCTGCATCGTGCCCACCGATTCGAGTTCGTGGGCCCAGCCGGTGGCGTGGGTGGGATGGGATAAAAAGGCAACGTGGACGAGGGATTGCACGCGTTCGGCGGAAAAAATCTCGGCCACGCGTTGTTCCGAGGTCGCGTGGGAAAAATCAACCTCGTAATAACGCGTTTTGACGCCGGCCGTGGAGGGTGGTCGGATATCTAGCGCGACGATTCGCGCCACACGAGGGTCCTCTTCGAGCAATCCAATCAGGTTTTTCCCAAGAAATGACCCTGCCCCCGTCACTGCCACCACCCGTGTGCGCGCGGAAGAAACGAGGTTCTTCCCACCAAAACGGCCTTCTTCCGCGAGCATCTTGACTTGGACCTTCGACATCGTGCTAATACTCACTCGTTTGCGCATCCAAGGATGGTCCAATCCCACCGCGAGCGGACCATCGGATCGCAAGTCTGCGACAAGGCGAATCACGAAGGCAACCCTACCCGCCAATGTCCGGCATCGACGAACACTTTCCGCAAAAGCTGGGGCCATACGAGCTGGTTCGATTGCTCGCCACCGGCGGTATGGCCGAAGTGTACCTGGCGCGACGGCAAGGGCCCCACGGATTTACCAAAACCGTTGCCCTGAAACGAATTCTTCCCCAATTGGTCCAGGATGAGGACTTCGTCGCGATGTTTGTCGACGAGGCCCGGGTGTGTGCCCAGCTTTCCCATCCCAACCTGGTGCAAGTCTTCGATTTTGGCGAAGCGGACGGGGAATTGTACATGGCGATGGAGTTCGTGGATGGGACCAATTGCGCCAAAGCCGTTCGAAAAGCCGCTTCGATGTCCGAGACGGTGCCGTTGGATGCCACGCTGCACATCATCCTGGGCGTGTTGCGAGGGCTGGAATACGCGCATGCGGCGGTGGATGTGAATGGTGTGCCTCTTGGTCTCGTGCATCGCGACGTATCCCCCGGCAATATCCTTCTGGCTCGTTCAGGGGCCGTAAAATTGTCGGATTTTGGAATTGCGCGCGCCAACGACTTCGAGCGTCGCACGGAAGAAGGGCAGCTCAAGGGCAAGCTCGGGTATATGTCGCCCGAGCAGGTAACCGGTCAGGCGATTGATTCGCGAAGCGACTTGTTCACGTTGGGCATCGTGATGGCGGAATTGCTGGTGGCGAGGCCGCTGTTTGGGATAGGCAACGAATTGGATGTGCTGATGCGGATTCGGGATGCGGATCTTTCGACCTTCGAAAGGTATGGCGCGCGTTTGCCGTCGGAGCTGCGGGATGTCGTCCGAAAAGCGTTGGCGCAAAAACCCGACGATCGATTCTCCAATGCTACCGAATTCGCGGAAGCCATCGAGGATTTTCTTCGACAAAGCCGAACGCCGACAGGAGCGCATCGTCTGGTGGCGTGGTTGCATCACGCGTCGTTGATCCCATCGACCAAGTCGAGCGACTCCGCGTTGGCGATCGGACGAACGCGGCATTCGACGCCACGAGCGTTTGCGGCCGTGGTGCCGATAAAAAATGTCACTCCTTCCGTACCGACGGTTCCGATGAAGCCGCCGATGGGGGCGGAAACCGTGGTGCCTTCCGACTACCGCGTGGTGTCGGGCCAGCAATCGTGGGGGCCGGTTTCCTATGCGAAAATGGTCGAGTTATTCGCGACGGGTCGAGCGCAAACCGATAGTCTCGTGGCCCGCGGCGCCGGTCCTTTTCGGCCCGCGCGAGACATCCCGGAACTCGCCCGTTTGCTGCTTTCCGCCGCGTTATCGGCACCTCCCGAGGCACCGGAACACGCTTTGGAACGCTGGGAATTGGATCGCGCGAGCCATGTTCACAAGCTATTTTCTATCGTGTCCAGCAAACAAACGGGCCTTCTCATCGCCGCCCAAGGAAACCGGATGAAGCGGTTTTTCCTGTCGGAAGGCGCCTTCACGTTCGCCACCTCCACCGACAAGGCTGAACTGCTCGGACAGCAGCTCATCGCACGAGGACAAGCGATGCAGATGGAAGTGGATATGGCTCTTGCGTTGTGTCCTCGCTATGGGGGCCGGTTGGGCGATGCTCTCGTCGGGCTCGGCGTGTTGCGCCCTGTGGAGCTATTTCGCGCCTTGGTGGCGCAAATACACGATAGGCTCGTGGATCTCGTAAGCTGGCGTTCCGGATCGTTGCAGTTCATTCGGGGTGTTCGTGCGGAAGAAGAGGCGATTCTTCATGGGGTTGCGCCGGTGGAGACGCTCGCCCAAGGCGTCATCAACGGCTACGATCAAGAAGAATTATCGCAGATTTTGCGTCCATATATGCAAAGCGAGATACGAAGCGCGCCGCCTGGGGAATGGACAGCGAGCGCGTTGCGTCTCAAACACAAGCATCTTCATATCATCGAAAAAGTATCCAAACCTACCGTGCTGGGCACGTTGATCGATCAAACGTTGACTTCGGACACGACGACGAAAGACGATGTATTGCGTGCGGTGTTCATTGGATTGAGCGCGGGATTGCTGTTGGCGACGGGGTGGCCGCCGACACCGCGGTTGCCTTCGATTCCTACGAAGAAGATGTTTTGAGGGGGGTGGAGGAAGACGGGGTGGCTGTATCGAGAGCTTTGTCAAGTTGCCGCCCGGACATTAGAAATCCGCGTTTCTTCGCACCTTTGACATCGGGTGCCGCACCGGACGACAAGGCGCTGGAGGCAAGACGAAACAGCCAGTCCGCCGACCACTTGCGAATAATTTTCAAGTAATCCGCCTGCGTCGGCAACGCTCCGGCGTTGCGCGGGCTTTGACTCGCCCGATACGCGAGCACCGCCCCGAAACAAACCGTGGCAAGCGCCGCACGCACCGACTTTTTTCGTGATAATCGCTCCCCCTCCTCGTCGAAACCAGCCACAAGCACGTTGACCAAATAGGCAAATTCATCCATTCGTTCGGAAAACACCGAAGCCTGGGTGTCGTTCAATTCGCGAAGCGACCGCACGAATACTCCCATTGCCGTCAGGTCCGAGGCATCGTTCACGAAAGAAGCATCCGTTGCCTGCGCCAACCGTGGCGGATCGACCGAAGGCAGGAAAGCCGACGCGGCTTGCGTGGGCGCTGAGCCCCCAGGAGAAGAAAAGCGCATAAGTTCCCGAAAATATGCCTTCGTCAACGGGTCTCGCTCCCCCCTCCGATCGGAAATATCCATCGGTCGTCGCGCCAACAACAAAAAGGCACGCGCGGCTCGTGGCTCCACATACCCTTGCCTGCTGCGACGCTCCTCGCGCGCTGCTTCCACATCTTCCGCCAGAGATTCGCCTTCCGAAAGCACCGTCGATAGCTCGTCCAAGTCATCGAGAAGATGGCTCCCAATTCGCACCAACCGATCGAGCAAACGGACGAGCAACGGGCGATGGTTGCGGTCGAGCGCGAGCACGAGTGCCAGGACCGAATCCCATCCCTGCTGCTGTTTGGCCACGAGAAGATAGCCGTCGATCTCTTCTAACAGAGCGTTTTCAATGGCTTTATCGACCAAACGGCCCTGACGTTCACCGCTCTCGTCGAGCCGTTCACGCAAGGCATCCTCCTCCAACACCAAGATGAGACCCGATAGGGCGTGGGCCACGAATGACTCATCGAGTTCGGATATCCGATCGGCGGTCAACTCCTCGCCTGCTTCCAATAGCACCTCGAGCCAAAGGGCGAACCGTTTCACATCGAAACGCTCACGCTCTCCCGATTTTTCGCTGACGAATAGATCTTCATCGAAGGCTTGCACGAGTTGGTCGGTCGTTGCCAGAGCGACGATCTCCCCCGCGTCCTCGAGCCCAATGCTTCGAACGAGAGCGGAAAACGCCTCAACGGGGAGACTTTTTATGGTCTGTGCAAGATCCGGCAACCCAAGGAGAGCATGCAACGACGATCGTGCACGGATGAGTTCCCGCGAAGAATATCTGGACAATGTCATGGCGATGGACTCCGAGAGGCTGTGTGGGCAAAGAGGGCGGCGAGCCCACTGAGGTGATATCGGGTTAGTAGGGCGACGGCCTCACGGCATGCCTTTTCCGTCCGCTCTTCGACCAAGATCGCGCCAAGGGCCAGAACGAATCCCCGATAGATCCGCACGAGCGCACGACGTCGGGCCGGCGTGAACACCAGCGTTGGATGGGCCTTCTTGGCATAGCCAACAGCCAACCCAACCAGCCGTCGCACGATGTCGGCAGCGAAGGGTTCGTACTTGGACCCTTTGGCGCGCAGGAGCAAGAATACGACACGCTCTCGATGGGCGATGGAAAAAGCCAATAGTCTTTCGGAAGCCTGTCGGTACGGGTGTTGGTGGTCGAGTTCGAAGGCATTCGTTTCGGCATGCAACGCGCGGACTTGTTGGCTGAGCCGAGAGGTGAGTTCCTTCGGAAAGCTAGGCGGTAGAAACGCTGAAAATAGCTCATTTTTATTGGGGTAGTATTTGTACAGGTTACCAATGGAGGTGCCTGCACGATTCACGATGTCAATGAGCGTTGCGTCTTCGAAGCCATGCTCGCAAAACGCGAGAGCCGCGGCATGGACAATCGCTTCGCGGACCTCTGGTTTTGGTCGTTGTGCCATAAAGAGAATTGTATATTCGCTTTTGAGGAAGGAGGCAAGGGATTGGGGTGCGGCTAGAACGTGTTTGTAATCCGCGTGTCACGGGAAAGAGGCTCCCTTCCCCGGCCCGGGCTGCCCCCCCATCCCCGGCCCTTGTTTCCGCCCCCCATCCCTGCCCTTCCCCCCACACTGTGGCCCCCCATCCCTGGCCCTTCCCCCCACACTGTGGGTGGAAGGGTGCAGAGGTTGTTAGATGGGTTTTAATTGGTTTTAGTAATGATATTAATTGGCTTAATAATATCTAATTCGTATTCCTGCTTTCCCCCTTGACATGGTCTTTGACAGCAACCGTGAGGTGAATCCCATGGGGCCCACGGCTTATTAAAAATACTTGTAAATACAGCTAGTTATATCAAATGCGTCCACCCTCGAAGGTTATCAAGCCTACTCCAGAAGCTCGGTGAGGTATTCATCCTGCGCACGGCGCGTCATTTCCACGTCAGCCAGGACCCGTTGCTGCTCAGTGGGGATGGTAGTGCGCAGATAGTCGGGTGCGTCCTGCGTGGCAAGGACGCAGTAAACCGGAATGCCACCGGCGCATCGCCATCTTTCTATCCGTTGAGCCTATTCTCCCGCCTTCCGGACAGTTGCTTTGCTGTTTGGTGATGCGCCTTCTCGGAATGTCTATTTCTGAAGCGAATGGACAGACAAATCAATAGGGGGTGCCCCTGAACGTTTCTCGTGCGCCATGACGGTGACTGCGCCCAAACGATGGCAGGTACTTGTTTCCAGTCGTCGTAGGGCGGTGGAAAAGCCTGGGGAACAATGAGGGGATGGCTCACCCCGGCCACGACCCGGGAATGACCCTATCGGGATAGTGGATGATCGAGTTAGTTTGCGGCTACTTCTCGCTGCATATATTTGTCCGTGGCTCGCAATTCTTTACGTTTTTGCAAGCTTTTTCCCGTGATCAAGTGAGCCACGAAATGAAGCGTATCCACGACGGACGCGATTTTGTCGGCCACCACGAGCACCCATCCCTCCCGGGACTTGGGCGCCGGCCCCAGCGGATACATGTGCGGAACGATGGCCTCGCATACGTCCTTGCTCTCGCCGAGTCGACTGGCCACAGAAGCGGCGATCGCACCGTGATTCGACCAGGTTCCAAGCCGAGAGTGAAGGTCGTGAAGAAGTCCAGCGCGCGCACACGTGCGACGATTGGCGCGTACGGCGACCGCAATCATCCACGCATAATGCGCGGATCGAAGGAGATGATCACTTTTGCATACGTTGTGGTGAATCTCCCAACGCGTCTCGAGAAAAGTAGGGTGATGAAGCAAATCTTGTACTTCAGCGTACATCGCGTGGGACAACCCGCGTAGCCGCCGACTGAGTTCGTCGTTCTTGCTCCCCATGGATTCCCCAAATGACATGGTCGCGCCACTCTGCACGGCCTATGCCGTCACGCGGAATTCGAAAAAACAATGACTTGAACGACCTTTCTTGCAACTTTGCAACGCGATCATCGCGAACCGTGCAATGGCAACCTCGCTCGTTCCTTTTCATACCTCGCGGTGACTCTGCCAAAATGCCACCACTTGCTCGAAGGCCATCGCCCTTTTGGCAGGCGGAAGACTGCTGATCAACGACTTGCCATACCCGCGTTGCGAAATACGTCGGTCCATGAGCGCCACGATGCCCCGATCTCGTTGCGTGCGGATGAGCCGTCCAAACCCCTGTTTGAGCGTGATGGCTGCCGCGGGAACCTGATAGTCCATAAATGGTTTCCCGCCGTTTTGCTCGAGTTCGGCGCAGCGGGCCATCACGATGGGATCGCTCGGCACCGCAAACGGAATCTTGTCGATGATAACCAGACGAAGTGCGTGGCCCGCGATGTCCACGCCTTCCCAAAAGCTCATCGTCGCGACCAACACAGCGTTTCCAAGCGCCTTGAACCGGTCCAATAAGTTGATTTTGGGTGCCTGTCCCTGCATCAACAAAGGATGAGACAGACTCTGCGACAGCTTGTCGTAAATGACCGACATGGCGCGATTCGACGTACACAGCACTAGCGCGCCCCCATCCGTCAGACGAATGAGTTCGGCGCAGCGTTCGGCCACGTGCTGCGAAAAGTTTGGCTCGTTGGGATCACACAAGTCCGTGGGAGTGTAGAGCAACGCGTGGGACGAAAAGTCGAACGGGGAGGGGACGATCTGTTCTCGAATGGTGATGAAGTCGCTTTCGAGTCCGATGCGTGAGCGAAAAAACGAAAAACCCGACGAGGTGCTCAGCGTCGCGCTCGTCAGCACGCAAGCATGAACGCGTTCGAATACGGTTTCCCGAAGGAAGGGGCCCACATCGACCGGCGTTGCGCCTACGGCCGCCGACCGCTGCCGCGTTTCCAGCCAGGTAACCGATCCGCTTTGCCCATCGATGATTCGTGCAAGATCCCTACGTATCTCGTGGGCACGAGTGCCAATAGCCAGCACGTCATCATGGGAAGAAGGTTTGCTGGCGAAAGCTTCAAGAGCTTCCAGCGAAGCATCGAATCGGTGATAGCGGTCTTGCGTTTCACCGCACCAGATATCTCGCCCCATCGTTTGTTTCGCGTTGTCTTGACGAGCGCCGACACTGGCCACGACGGATTCGAAAAAGGCTCGTCCCGCGGTGCGCGCGGACTCCGGCAGCGTAGCCCCTTTTTTGCGTTTTCCGCCTAGCAAGGTGTCCGATAGCCCGGCGGTTCGAAAAGCTTTTTCCGCATCTCGCACAAGGCCTTCGAGGCGTGTGGTGGATACGCGAATCCCGAAAAAATCGCTGGCAATATCCTCAATCTGATGCGCTTCGTCGAATACGATCGCTTCATACGCCGGAAGAGCACCACCGTGATCGTCGGAATGCCGTCGCACGGCCAGGTCTGCAAAAACCAGGTGATGATTGGCGATGACGATGCGAGCGGCTTCGGCCCGTTTTCGCATCCGTGTCACAAAACACTCCCGAAAATACGGGCACTTGGAGCCCTGTCGCGTTTCCGCCGAAGAGCATACTTCCAGCCAGGTCCTGTCGCCCTCCGGCAACCATTCCAGCTCGGCCACATCGCCCGTTTCCGTTTGCCGCACCCACGATTCGATACGAGCCAGCGAACCACGATGCCGACGGTCCAGGGCGTGGGGGCTTTCGCGAAAGGCTTCGAAACGGCGTCGGCATAAGTAGTTGGACAGTCCTTTGGCGACGGCCAGATGGGGACGGAGCCCGAGGTATTGTTCGAGGGCAGGGATATCTTGCGAAATGATTTGGTCTTGCAGGGCCTTGGTGGCCGTGGACACAACGATTTTTTGTCCGCTGCATATTGCGGGAACGAGGTAAGCGAGGGTTTTGCCCGTGCCCGTGCCGGCCTCGCAAATCAGCACCTGGCCTTGTTCCAAGGCTTGTTCGACGGCTTCTGCCATTTGCAGTTGGCCGATTCGATGCTCGTAGCCAGGCATCGACTGAGCGAGGGGTCCGTGGGGGCCGAGCCGGTCGAAAACGGTCGCCATGGTGGGATTCATGCTCGCGGGCGACGAGATTGTCGAACAAAAAGACCGCAATCATCCCTCTTTGCCTTGCTTCGCTGCCACGAGTGAAGCAGCCTTTGCAGACAGCTAGCGAGCGAGGTTCGCATGGGACGTTCGAGAATGTTCGACGACGAGAATCCGACGGGGGATAATTCATCACCGCGCAAGACGATCGTGGGGGGCAGGCCTCCGGAGAGTCAGACTGACCTTCCGCCGATACCCAGTGGAATCCAGCGTTTGTTGCGTTATGCCGCGCAAGATGATGGTTTTCGCTCTTCGTTTCTCGCGCAAAGGGCGGAGGCCGCCGCCGCGGCGGGGATCGAGTTGACGGCATCGGAAAGGGCGATTTTGGCGGCTGTTCCCGTTACGCAGCTCGAGGCCATGCTGGCTCAAGTGAAAACCCAATATCCCAAACGTCGGGAGTTTTTGAGGCAAACCACGGCGTCCGCAGCCGTTCTGCTCGGAGGCGTGGCGTTTGCCCAGGGGACCAAAGGTTGCGACAAGCCTGCGCCTGCAACTCGGGAATCCCCGCGTCCAACCCATAATGAGATGTTGACCGAAGGCGGGGCGGCGCCGAGCATGCCTTTGGAAGAGCCGGATCCATCGGACTCGCAGTCACAGCCACAGCCAGAGCCGACAGCCCCGCAACCACCTGTGCGGCCTCAGCAAAATGACACGGCGGTCGGTGGTGGAATACGTCCGGACCGCCCCAATCAACCATTGTCCCCGACGCGCGGCATTCAACCGGACCTGCCCCCCGAGCGCCCCGATGCCGCCGTGCCCCGATCCAAACCGTGACCAGTCGCCGGATAAGACTCTTGTATCTATGTGATATTACAATAGATTGTGTAAATCCGAAGACGGAAATGCGCAGCCCTTGGCTTGCGTCAACCACACGGCCGGGGCAGCCTTTGCGGGCAGTTGTCGAGCGAGGTTCTCATGGGACGTTCGAAGATGGTCGATGATGAGACTCGTACGGGGGGTGGGGTGGCTCCTGACATGCCTTCGAGCGCGCCTGCTGCATCCGAGCCGCAGCCGCCACCATCAACCTCGCAACCGTCAGAGCGGCGAGAGCAAAATCCTGTCGAATCGGAAAGCGTACGTCCGAATCATTCCCAGCAACCAACGTCTCTGGCTCGCGCCATTCGCCCTGACCTTGCCTCGGAACGCCCCGATGCCGCACGGCCTGGTTCCACACCGAAACCTTCCTCTACGAAATAGGCTTTCCCGTGCCCGATATCACCATCCTCAATCTCAACATGCTTTTCGTCCGATACTTCGATCGTATCGAACGCGAGCGTCATCTCCCCCTCGGTACGCTATACGTCACCGCCGCGCTCGAGGCTGCTGGCTTTGAGGTACAACACCTCGACTACCAGATGCACGATGCGCAGGACCCATTTTCCAGCAAGGAAATCCTTGCTTTCGTAGGGGAGCCCGCGCCGGTGGTTGGCTTTTCCTGCATGGCCAACCTGTTGCCTTTCACCCTGCTCGCGATGAAAGAATTCAAACAGGCCTGGCCCGACCGAACCCTCATTCTCGCCGGCGTCGGTCCCAAATCCGTCGAGCAAGCCATCCTCGAGCGTTTCCCCTGGGTCGATCTTATCGTGCGAGGAGAAGCGGAACGCAGCGCGCCGCTGCTTGTTGCCGCACTCAAAGAAAAAAAAGACCTTTCGACCGTTCCCGGCATCAGCTACCGGCACGAAGGAAGGATCGTTCACAACGAAAAACCCGAGCGCATCACCGACCTCGATTCGCTGCATCCTCCCGCCTATCACCACGTCAATTTGCGCAAATATACCGGCTTCGGGATGATCACCTCCCGAGGATGCCCCTATCCCTGCACCTTCTGCTCGGTCGCTCCCATCTGGGACCTGCGCTCCAGCTTCCGATCCCCTGAGTCGATCGTCGAGGAAATCAAACGACTTCACGAAGAAGGAGGCGCCGATCTCATTCTATTCCAAGACGAGTTTTTCGTGTCGGGAAGAGAACGCGTCCTACGTTTTTGCAACGCCCTGGCTCGTTCGGGCCTTGATATCAAGTGGAAAGCTTTCGGCCGCGTCAACCTGACCGACGAAGACATGATGCACGCGATGGAGCAAACCGGCTGCGTGGAAATCCGCTTCGGCATCGAGTCCGGCTCCGATCGCATCCTAGAACTGACGCGCAAAGGCTTTACGACCAAGCAGGCCGTGGAAGTCGTCAGCCAGGCTTGCACGATTTTCCGAAGGGTCGATGCTTTTTACGTTTGGGGCTATCCCTTTGAAACCATGGATGATTTTTATCAGTCGGTCTTCCAGATGGTCTCTTTTCGCATGCTGGGAGCCCGCATCCTGCCTTCGCTTTTATGCCTGTTGCCGCAAACGGAAATCTATCGTCGGCACGTGGACCCTGCGAAGCTAGAATTCGCGCCGGATCTATTGCCCGAATACATGGTGACGGGCCATGAGGTGAGCCGGCATGCGCATATCGAGATTCGTTCCGAGCATGGCGCGGTTTTCGACTTCATCCGTTCTCATCCCGACATCTTCCCTGGATTTTTCCACCTGGAATTGGAACGCAACATTCGTCCAAAGCTGCGGATACTGCAGGAATTCGGCTTCTATCCCGCATCAGCGGAGGAGCTGGCGGAGATGGAATCGTGCGGCGCTCACTCTCCCAAACTCAATGAGGGGCAACGACAACTCGCCACTCGTGCCACCTGACGCGCCTGGTGATCGAAGGGCTGACATCCGCGGCAGAAGCGGCTAGGAGCGGGACATGCCTATCTCCTACAAGGATGCGGGAGTCGATATCGACGCCGGGGATCGATTGGTGGAACGCATCAAGCCGATGGCGCAATCGGTTCGCGTACCCGAAGTGCTGGATGGCATCGGCGGTTTCGCCGGGCTTTGTTCCATCCCCGCTGGCTACAAAAACCCGGTTTTGGTCAGCGGCACCGATGGCGTGGGAACCAAACTCGAGGTCGCAATTCGGCTTGGCATCCACGACACCATCGGCATCGATCTCGTGGCGATGTGCGTTAACGATATCGCCACGGTGGGAGCGCGTCCCCTTTTCTTTCTGGACTACTTCGCTTGCGGGCAGTTGGATGTCGATGTGGGGGAAGCCGTGATCCGCGGCATCGTGGAAGGCTGTCGCCAAGCGGGCTGCGCGCTGCTCGGAGGAGAAACCGCGGAAATGCCCGGGATGTATGCTCCGGGCGTCTACGACCTGGCCGGATTCGCCGTCGGAGTCGTGGAGCGCGACAACATCATGGATGGTCGAAGCATGCAGGCGGGCGATGCCGTGATCGGTGTGGCGTCATCGGGCATTCATTCCAATGGGTTATCGCTCGCCCGGCGCCTCGTAGAACGTGCCCTGGATGGTGATTATCATAGAAAAATCAATGAGTTAGATGCTTCCCTCGGAAGCGTGTTGCTGACGCCGACCAGGATTTACGCAAAGAGCATCCTCGCGTTGGCGAGCGCATTGGGATCGTCGTTGCGCGGGGTCTGTCATGTGACGGGAGGGGGGATTGTGGGCAATCTTCCGCGGATTATCCCGGAAGGGTTGGGAGCGCAACTCGATGCGGGCGCGTATGAGCGTCCTGCGCTTTTCCGTTGGCTTGCCGAGGTGGGGCCGGTGAATGAGTCGGAGATGTATCGAACGTTCAACATGGGGGTGGGGTTATGCGTGGTGGTGTCGTCGGATAGGGAAAAAGAGGCGCTTGGCGTGCTTCGGGGCGAGGGAGAGACAGCGTTTTCTTTTGGTCGAATCGTTCCAAGGCATGGGGCGGAGTCGGCCCGGGTTTGTATTCGGTGAGTCATGGAACCTCTTCGTCTCGGCGTGCTCGTTTCTGGTTCCGGTTCGAATCTTCAAGCGATCCTCGATGCGATCCGCAAAAAACGCCTCGATGCCACCGTCTGTTTGGTGGTGTCCAACCAGCCGAAAGCGCTGGCGATCGAGCGAGCGCGACGAGCGGGCGTGGCGACCGCGATTGTGAATCACAAGGATTATGATTCGCGAGAAGCTTTTGATCGCGCGCTGGTGACGAAGATGCGCGAGGCGAAGGTGCAGTGGGTGGTCCTGGCGGGATTCATGCGACTTTTGACGCCGACCTTTCTCGAAGCGTTTCCGCATCGGGTGCTCAACATTCATCCCGCGTTGTTGCCGTCGTTTCCGGGGATCAATGCACAACAGCAGGCGCTCGATTATGGGGTTCGGGTGTCGGGATGCACCGTCCACCTGGTGGATTCCGGGACGGATACGGGACCCATCCTTGCGCAATCGGTCGTCGATGTGCGTGCTGACGACACGGTCGATACGCTTTCGGCCCGAATCCTGGCTCGGGAGCACGTTCTTTTTCCGAAAGTCTTGCAGTGGATTGCGCAAGGGCGAGTCCATATCATGGCATCGAACGGTTCGTCGGGACGTGTTTTGGTGCAACTCGATGGGGTTCGCGCGAGCGTTGGCGTAGCGGGGGCACGGTGAGCGAAAAGCATTACGATGTGATCATCATCGGGCGCTCTTTGGGCGCGATGGCGTTGGCGGCGCTGCTGGCGCGACGCGACTTCAGCGTCATGGTGATTGGACAAGGCGCGAGACCCGCGGATTATGTATTTCGCGACCGGGTGTTGCGCCGACGTTGCTTCATGCCGTTGGCTGCCACATCTCCCGCGTTCAAGCGGATACTGTCCGAATTGGCGCAATCGCAAGTGTTTCGGCGGCGTCTCGTGGCTTTGGATCCGATGCTTTCGGTGATGCTGCCGGACCGTCGTTTCGAGTTGCCGCCCGATCTCGAATGGCTTCAGCGAGAGATCGATCGGGAGTTTCCGGAGGTGCGACGGGTCATCGATGATTTGTACCATGATTTGACACGGATCAACGGGGAGGCGGATACCGCGTTCGAAAAGGATGTTTGCTGGCCTCCGGAGACGTTTTGGGAGAGGCGTGAAACCAACGCCGCGGCTTCTTCGTTGCCGTTCGTGCGAGAAGACGCTCATGCGCTACTTGGCGGATTCCCGGCCAATCATCCCTATGTGGATATCGTGGTCCAATCCGCGCAGATCGCTTCGAATCTCATGGCGGGTAGCCGTCCCTTGCCCTCGTTTGCCGTCGGAAGATTGCACGGCGCCTGGTCTCGCGGTCCTTTTGGGCTCGCCGCGGGGGAAGACGATATGATTTCGTTTTTCCAGCAACGGGTGACCGCGTTGGGAGGGCAGGTGCTGCTTTCCGATCGTGTGGTGAGCATCAATCCCAATGGCAAGGACAGTCACGCGTTGGTTCTCGATGGGGGAACGGCGGTGTTGGGGGCAACGTTCGTGGTAACCGATGGCACGGGCGAAAGTCTTGCGCATCTGGCGCAAGGAAAGGGAATCCTGCGAAAAGCTCAGCGAGATTGGCCGATGGTTTCCGAGCGTACGGGCCGATTCACCGTATCGCTTCTGGTGCGACGGGAAGGCTTGCCCGATGCCTTAGGTGCTGAATCGCTCGTATTTCCCCGGATGCCGGGGGCTCCGCCGGACCCTCAATTGCCGGTCGTTCATCTGCAGCGTTGCGACAGGATGGCCGAGCAGCCGATGCCCGACGACGATGGGACGGTATTGCTCGTGGCGGAGGTCCTGCTTCCGATGCCGGGCGTTCTTGCAGTGAGCGAAACGCGTGCGGTCATCGTATCCATTCTTGAAAACCATCTTCCCTTTTTGACGCCCCACTTGCTCATCGTGGATTCCACGCACGATGGTCTGCCGGTTTGGGTCTATGACAATGGCAAGCGGACGACCGTAGATCGAATCGAAGCGCGGGGGACCGCGCGGGTAGCAGAACCCATGTCACCCGTTCTTTCCGTGGAGCCCCTTGGTTACCTGGGGCTTGCGGGCGAGCCCCTGCGTGGTCCGCTTGCGCGAAGCTTTCTGACGGGCCCTTCCGTGCTTCCCCCCCTGGGTCAGGAGGGGGAATTGTTGGCGGCCTGGGGTGTTGCCAAAATCATTACGGGCTCGGACAATCGTCGTGTGCGCATGCGCCGTGACATGTGGAGCCGCATCGAATTCGGATGAGCATGAAACCCATTTTCCCCCTGCATTCCCTGTCATGAGTCAACTGGCTCTGCAATTTCGTCTAGCCGGCATTCCCGTGCGCGTGGAGCCTGGATTTTGGTTGATCGCCCTTCTGCTCGGCATGTCCGGCAGCGCGAAAACCATTGTGCTTTGGATGGCCGTGGTGTTCCTCAGCGTTCTCATTCATGAATTGGGGCATGCCTTGATGGCGCGGGCTTTTGGCGCATCGCCCGAGGTGACCTTGTACATGATGGGAGGGCTAACACGCAGTGTGTATCCTTCCGGCCATATCCACTCACGTTTTCGTTCCGCGCTGGTAACCCTTGCGGGGCCGTTCGCGGGCTTTGTCCTGGCCGGCCTCACGTTCGTCTTGTTGCTCCTGGTTCAACCCCGAGAAGGGACGCCGGCGCTTACGGTGGGCCTGATGTTGCTGTGGATCAACCTGGGGTGGGGAATGGTCAACCTGCTTCCGGTGCTCCCGCTCGACGGCGGCAATTTGCTTCGTGAGGTATTATCCGGTCCAGGTCCGGAAGTGGGATGGGTTCGAGCCCTTTGGGTGTCGGTCATCGTGGGGCCGCTGGTGGCGCTGGCCAGTTGGAAAGCCGACATGACGTGGGCGGCGGTTCTTTTTGCGTTTTTTAGCTATTCTGCCGGAAAGCAATTGGTGCAACTATCCGGAATTCGTAAGGATTTCGGTCGGGGATTGGATGCGCGCCTGGAGCAAGCGCAGCAGGCTCTCGTCGAAGGGCAATTCGAAAAAGCGCTTTCGCTGGCTTCCGAGGTGGCCGAGCAGGCGCGAACGAAAGAGTTACGGGAGCACGCGATTCACCTGGCGGTCATGGCGCAGTTGGAGTTGGGGGAGGCTCAACAAGCGCTTGATAGGCTCGAACGCTTGTCGCCGGACCGGGCCGATCCGTTCTTGTACGGGTTGTGCCTTCTGTCTGTGGATCGTCCGCAAGAGGCGGTTGCCTCGTTGCAACGAGCGGTTGAAACCAAGGCGCATCCGAAAGCGAAGCATGTTTTGGTGGAAGCCTTGCAACGAGCGGGAGAGCAGGCGGCTGCCGATGAGTTGCGTAAACAATTGGAAATATGAATGTTCTAACTATATGAAATTATTATAAAATAATCAATAATGTCGGATGTTGCCAGGACCGAAGAGGGATTCTCGCGACCCAACGCCTCACGTGCGGGAATGTCGCGGACGTAGGCGCGTATAGGGAGCCTGGATTGGTCAGCGCGCCATGGGGCATTCATTGGCCTGTAGGGGCGGGTTTCAAACCCGCCCGAACGGTAGCCGGATGTAGCCAGGACCGTAGAGGGATTCTCGCGACCCAACGCTTATTGAACGGCCATAGGGGGAGGCGCGTGGATTAGCGTCTGGCGTCGCGACGCGCCTGGGCGCGTTTGCCTTGTGCTTTGATGTGGCCGCGTACGGCTTTGCTTTGTGTTCGTTGCTGGACTTTGGTTGCCTTTTTGACGGCTTTGCCTTGGCCTTTGGGGGTGATGGTTCGTTTTTTGGTGGTTTTCGGGGCGGCAAGTTTCTTGGCGGTTATTGGGGAAGCCGCTTTCTTTTTCGGTTTTTCAAGCGATTTTATGGTGGAGGCTTTGGAGGCCGTGGCCTTGACGGCTTTTTTCGTGGTTCGTTTTTTGGTGGTTTTTTTCGCGGCAACGGACTTTTTTGCCGCCTTTTTGGGAGCGGCCTTTTTCACTGTCTTTTTGGCGGAGGCGGCTTTCTTTGGTTTATTTTTTCGCGCTTCGAGCAGAGCGCTTCTTGCCTCGAGGCGTTCCAGCAATTCGCCGAAAATCTCGGCTTTGCGTTGGGCATGGGGATCGGAATCGCTACTTGCGGCGGCCCGAGCCTTTCGCCGCTGGGGACGTGACAACTGCTCGTATTTTTCTTGTGCCGTCCGCACCCGGTCGATCTTTTTCTTCAATGCAGCCGGGGAATAGCTTGGGATGGATGTGGGACGAACCGACTTGAACAGTTGAATTTCGCGTTTCGTACACAACTGCCGTACTTCGCTTAGCTTGGTAGCCACCAGGGAACTCCTTTCGAGAGGCGAATTCCTTATCGCTAGGCTCTTGGGTCTTGCAAAGGCACATGAAACACGATCTTTGCGTTTCGAACAAGCAATAATCCGCGAAAAGAAGCTAAATTGACGAAATCATCGTGGGAAGAGGCAAGGAGTTGCCTTGAATTTTTGGGGGGTGACACGGGGCTCGGGGATGGATTCAGCCCATTTTTTTGATTCTTTCGCCTGCTTTTTGAATGGATTCACAAGGTAGGTTGCCAAAAGACAGACGGATGGTCCCTTTGCCGTGGGGGCCAAAGGCGGAGCCCGGCACGGCAATCACGCCGGCTTCTGCCAGCAATCGGTGACAAAAGGCGATATCATCCTGCTGGTCTTCGAGGGTGGCGAGCAAAAACGTGGCTCCCCGGGGCATTCGCGGTCGCAGGCTGCTCACGGCTCGAAGTACCGAAACAAGCGTATCCTTGCGTTTCGTCAGTTCCTGTCTGGCGAAAGAGACGTAGGAATCCAGGCATTCCAAGGCTCCTAACGCCGCATGCTGCGACGCCACGCTTGCGCATACCACCAGCGAGTCCTGGACTTTATATGCTTCCTCGATGGCCGGTTCCGGTCCATAAAGATACCCGATCCGCCATCCTGCCAGCCCCAGCGTTTTGGAAAAGGAGCCGAGCACCATCACCTTGCCCGTGGGGTCCACTGCTGCGGGACTCGTGGTGGAGTATGGGGAAAACGTAAATAAATCATAGGTTTCGTCGGATAGGAGCCAGATGTCGCGGGACCGGCAAAGGTCGCAGAGCCTCTCGACGAACGATGGGCAAGCCACGGCACCGGTTGGATTGGCCGGGGAAACGAGCACGATGGCGCGGGTGTGGGGGGTCAAGGCGGAAACGACCGCCTCCAGGTCGAAATCGTAGCTGTTTTCGCGAAGGCGAAGGGCGACGGGGACCTGTCGGCAGCTTGCCATCGCGATGGCGTAATTGTGGTCGAAGTATCCCGGTTCGAAGGTGATGATTTCATCGCCGGGATTGGTGACGGTAAATAGCGCGTTGGCGAAGGCCTGGCTTGCGCCGCAGGTGACCATGACCCGTTCGGCGCAGGCGGCGGAGACAGCTTTGCGATGGATGAGCAGGTGGGCGATGGCCTGTCGAAGCTCCGGCAGGCCCGGGTCGGGGCTATAGGATTGGGGACCTGGGATTTCGAGATAGTCGCGAACGCGTTGTTTTGCGTTTTCGGCGGGTGCGAGGCCGAGAATGGCCTGGCCGAGGTCGATGAGATCCTTGCCCTGGGTGCGGTAATGCGCGGCCTGACGCGTGATTTCGGCGATGGGAGGGCGGATCCAGGGGGCGGTTCTTCCAGGCCAGGTTCGATTCATGGCTGTGGAGCATAGACTCGTTTCGGGGGATACGGAACCGGCGAGCGGATGCAATTTTATCCTATGATTTCGCTGGTTTCCAGATGTCGTGGCCGGATAGGACTGGTTTGGGGACGGCTCCCCCGAGCTTGTCCAGGCGTTCGAGGGCGGCTTTGACGACCAGGGGCCATGCGATGGTGGCGTCGGCCATGACCTCGGCAAAGCGGCCGCCGCGTTCGTGGGGAACGAACTTTCCCCAGCTCACGCCTTCGGAGTAGGTGCAGCCGGAAAGTCCGCCCCAATGCGCCGGTTCGGGGCAGATCCGGACGCCGTATTGATAGCGGACGATGCCGCCTTGGCCGTCTTGACCCAGGTGTCGTTCGAGCAGTTCGAGGTATGGGCCGACTTGTTGTGCCCAATTGCGGGGAACGCCGCCTCCGATGGTGAAAATACCCATTCGAGGGACGACTGCAACCGCGGAGCTGAAGTATTCGAGGTCGAGGAAGGGGTCGAAAGAGAGGCGAGGTTTGCCGAGCAAAGCCTGCCGACGATTGAAAATTCCGAGAGATAGACCGATTTCGGAGTCGGAAAACGCGGGGACAAACACGGGGACGGCTTTTTCGACGGCGGATTTGAGCACGCCCCGGACGGTGGGATGATGCTGGACCAGGTATTTCCCGAGTTGTGCGTTCAACCTGCGGGAAGACAAGGTGATGGACGGGTCCCACTGCTCGAACACTTCGCCGAGGATATGTTCGACATGCTCCAGGTTCGATTCGGGCTCGAGCGTATCGTATACGCGGTTATATCCCTTTTCGTATAGTTCCGCATCGTTCATGCCCTCTCGGTACTTATAATGCGCGAGTCCGGTGGCTTCCACGAATCCGTGGGCCATGAGAGCACCTGTGGATACGATGGCTTGCACCAGTCCCTTGTCGATCATCTCGCAGATGACCAGGCCCATTTTCGCCACGGTCATGGCACCGGATAAGGTTAGTACCACGGCGCATTCGGGGTCCCGCGCCATCCGAACGAGCACATCGACCGCTTCGCCGAGTTGTCGGCCGCCAAAAGCGGTGCGCGACATGGCTCGCGCAAGATCGTCGAAACTGCCGATCGAACCGAGATCCAAAGGGATCACGGGTTCGAGGCCATCGTCTTTTTCGGCGTGAGACAGCTTTCGCTGCAGGCCGGGCAAGCTCTCCTTCGGGTCGTGCATGGCGTCTCCTGGATTGAATCGCGCGAAGCTATCGCGGTTTTTCAAGCTGTCAACGGCAATTCACCCAATTGGCCAACGCACACGCGCGGCAGAAATCGGGCCTCACGACATATTTCCACCTGGTGGTTGCCTCTTTTGCCAAAAGGCGCGAATATCATGGACTTATCATGCGCAAAATCCTCCTTTTCTTGGTGTCTTCCGGGCTCATGGCGTGTGGGAATTCAGAGGACGGCGGGTCGGGTAAGACGGGAAGCGATGCTGGTGGGCTGTTCGACACATCCCCTGGGGTGGAGGCGTCGGATACGGCCACCTTGCCCGATGTCACCGAAGTCGATGGCGCAGCCGGGGTATCCGCGATTTGTGAGGCCTATATTGCTTGTACGGCGAAAACCACACCTGCGGGTCTGGGGACGGTCATCGCCACGTATGGCGAGAAGGGAACGTGCTGGGCGACGGGCCAGGCGGAGATGTGCGAATCGGCGTGCAAGGTAGGGGTCGTGACGGTCCATAAGGCATTTCCGGGTGTGGAAGAGTGCAATCTATGTTCGGAATCGGCGGATTGTCCCCCAAGCATTCGGGCTTGCGATTCCCAAGCCGGGCGTTGCGTGACGTGCCTATCCGATTCCGATTGCCCGTCCTCCGACGCGCCCGCATGCGATATTTCCACCCATACTTGTGTGGCTTGCTTGCAGGATCATCATTGCGACGGGATGACACCGGTGTGCAACGCGGCTGCTCGTCGGTGCGTACGCTGTCTGACCGACGATCATTGTCCGGCGGATGCTCATCGTTGTGATACGTCGACGAATCAATGTTTGGAGTGCATTGAGGACAAAGATTGCGCGGGGTCTTCGAAGGGGGCGATATGTTTACCGATGGTTCGACGATGCGGATGTGGACTGCTGGGCAAAGGCTGTGCGCCTTCGCAACTCTGTGAAGAAAGCGTTTGTTGCACGCCTGATTGCGGTACGGCGGTTTGTGGACCTTCGCACACGTATGGCTGTGGCAGTGACAACCCGTATGCCTGCGGCGTATGTCCGAATAAGGGAACATGCAATCAGGGGGCTTGTAGCGATTTGGGGGTTGAATGTGATCCGAAGGCGAGCGCTTGTTACGCGGGGGAGCGATGCTCTTTCAGCGTGAAAACGAAGGATTATCGTTGTCTTCGCGATGCCGAGGGCAAGGACTGCAACAATATTTATGCATGTCATGTGTTGGCCGGCGACGAAGGTGCCTACGTGTGTACCAACAGCCGTTGCCGTCCGCATTGCTTGACCGCTTCCGATTGTACGAGCGGCCATTGTGAGGAGTGGGGCGTGCCCATTTCGCCATCGAGCCCTGGGGTTTGCACGTTACCGTGAGTGTTTTTGGGCGGACCATTTGATTCTGGCGAAGGGCAACCGCGGTGGGGGTTCGGGTCGCAAGGGATGGTTCTGTACGGGTTTTGTTGGGCATCGAAGCCATCGTTCGCGATTCGGGGAGTCTCGGAAAGGGGGGCGGTTGCTTTGGTGGATGGCGGTCGTTTCGGATTTTGGGGGGATTCTGGGTGTCGTAAGGGTGTAGGGGGCGGGATTGACGATGCGGAAACTTTCATCGAATAGGTGGATTGAGCACTTGCTCTTCTCACTGGGATCGAATATTTCTCGCCATTGTGGAGCTGGACAGTACACATAGGATGTGGGTGTATGCCGGATATCAGTGGTTTTGGCTCCTACCTGTACGCCTAATGTGATGGAACGAGGATTGCTTAGGGACCGGCAGCAATCGCTGCTGCGAGATAGGTGATGAAAGGGTAATTCCAATGATGAGCCGATGGACGCGGAATTCCGGATGGTCTGGCGGCGGATGGGGACGCACGGTGCTTTTGGCTCCTGTCGCCCTCGTTCTGGCTTTGGGTATGTTCGCGTGCGAGTCCTCGTCGGATGAGGATAAGTCGTCTGGTGGACAGACCGACCCCACGGAGGGTCCGGGTGGGAAGGCGGATAATCCGAATGAGGCTGCTTTTGGTGGGTTGATGATGCAGGACATGCCTGAGCAGCCGGGGCGTTTCGATGTGTCGCGCACGCCTGCGGGCGACTGGTTTTTCCGTTTGTTGGGGCCTGGGGGCGATGCATTTCTCACGAGCGGGGCGTATCCACAGAAGACGGCGAGTCTGAACGCGCAGCTCAGTGTGGAAGAAAACGGTGTATTTCTCGAGCGTTACAAGGTGGCGCCGATTGGGCCCGACGAATGTAGTTTTGAACTTCGTGCGGCCAACAATCTGGTCATTGCGTTTGGGCCGGTATTCCGGGATTGCGCGGAAGCCGATACGCGCATTCAGGCAACCAGAGATCTGGTCGCTGGTGTTCTTCAACACAAGGCTTCGGTTTCCAAAGGAGCGCATTTTGAGCTGTGGAAGGAGTCATCGGATGCCAAGTGGCGTTTTGAACTCCGTGCGCAAGACGATCGCGTCCTTCTCGCGTCTCAGACGTATACCTCTCGCTCCAATGCGGTCACCGGCATCGAGTCGGTTCGTGCGAATGGGAAGCTGCCGGAGCGTTATCGCATCGTAGCGCAGCAAGACGGCACGGTGAGCATCAGTTTGAAGGCTGGCAATGGTCAGGAGATAGCTCAGAGCGGACCTTATCCGGCCCAGGACCAAGCCCAGGCCGTGATTGACGAATCGGTAGCATTGCTCGTCAGCGAGCGTGTTGGGAACCCTTGGTGATGTCGACAGGAGAAAAGGAAAGAACCATGGCTACGCGAACTTCTCTACGCCGTCTCACCTCTTCGGTCTCGCTCGTTGCTTTGGCGAGCTTCGTGGGCTGCACGCAAGGGCAGCCTGTTGAACCTGAAATTCTTGGTCAATCCCAGGAAGCCATCGTGGATGTGGCGCACACTCCCGTGGAGCGGCAGTCCATTGGCAATTGTTGGCTTTACGCCGCGGCCACGTGGGTGGAGTCGATGAACCTTTCCTATCTCGAGGCGCAGCCTGCCACGGGTGGGGAGCATACGTGCGAGCATTTGTTCTGTGAAGAGGGCGAGAAGCTGACCAATGGTTGCATGCCCACGGAATCGGATCATGCGGCTTGCTTGGCGAAAATATGTGAAGAAGACTCCTACTGCTGTGAAACGGCGTGGGATAGCATTTGTGTGAAGCACGTGACCGAGGAGCGCAAGTGTGCCGCTTCGTTGTGCAATGCTCCACCGATGGGGCCTGCTCCTGACCTCGAACCGCTCGATATTTCCCAATCCTATTGGACGTACTGGCATTGGTTCGATCAAATCGGCGGATATATGTCGGATAACGAAGTATCCACGGGTGGCAGCACGTGGACGTCGAATGCCATCATGCGCGACCGCGGTTTGATGAAGGGCAAGGATTTCGTGTACGCGGACACGCAAAACGAGATGAGTTCGCGCCAGTCCGCGGCCCTCAGTCGTGTCAATGCCGCTCTGAAAAACGGTGAACTCTCCACCTCGGAGGCGCGTCGAAACGGAGCCCTCGTACGGGAAGTTCTCGATAAAGCTTGGGAATTGACCGACGACGTTCGCGCGCAGCTCGACCAGGTCTTTGGCAAGGATGGCTCTCAGAACCTTCGTTCGGGGGCAAGCACTGCCGGAACCAATATCATTGACGCCAATTCGCTGCCTGTCCGGTACGCCAAGCGTGTCAACGGCAAGATCGAATACAAGGATACCAACCTTACGGAAGCCATTCGCGAGTGGCAAAACGTTCGTTATCCGAGCAGCAGCTCGGGCCAACGCGAGGCGCTCATCCGAATGCAGCGAGCGTTGCATGCGCGACAGCCCGTGGGAATCACCTGGAATGTCGACTTCAACGCGCTCGAAAACCGTCATAATGAGCGTCGAGGCTCCTTCAACATGCAAACGCTCAAGGATATGGGGCGCCCGGGAAGCCAGGGAGGCCACATGACGGTGTTGGAAGACTATGAAGCCGAAACGGAAGAGTATGGCGTGCTTGCCGCGGGAGTGACGCTGGACCCGAACAATCCTCAGGACGCCGCGAAACTCGAGGCTGCTCTGCTTCCGAGCACCAAGATCAAGCTTCTTCGTACGAAGAATTCTTGGGGTGGAGCCCGACCGGACCGCGCCTTTGCCCCAGGATTCCCCGGCTATCACGACCTGTGGATGGACTACCTCAACGGCCCGTTCAAGTGGTGCCCCGACGAAAAGAACCCTACCAACGAAAACTGCCGGGGTGAAACGCAAGGATTGCGTGAGTTCTTGATGCCTCCGGGGTTCTGATTCCTCCCTCCCATACCCACTCCTTTGCCCACTCCCCCTCGGGCGCTTGTCCCGTTCGCCTGCCGACGCCTGCTGCGGTTGCGACGATACCCTTTCCGCCGTGGCTGGCCCAGTGGCCCAGACTCCTGCGCGAGAGCTTCCTGCCCAGATTGGGGGATCTGTAGTTAACTAATTGAATTTGTTATATATTTACCGACTGTCTGAGGGGTGCCGAAGCGCTGCCTTTGGAGATGGTGGGCGTTTTTCGTTGGGCAGGCGGTTTTTGATCCAAAGCAGGCTAGCACCCCCGCGACGCAAGGATTTTGCTATCATGATAGGTCATGAAAACCGTCGCTTGGCTATTGCCGCTCCTGATCGTGGGTATGGCTGCTTGTTCTTCCGATGACAGCGAATCGTCCCCTGCTGCTGGCCCGAGCAAGGGAGGCACGGGAGGCTCGAATACGGGAGGCACGGGTGGTGGAGGCACGGGAGGCTCGAATGAGGGAGGCACGGGTGGGGGAGGAACGGGAGGCGCGAATGAGGGAGGCACGGGTGGGGGAGGAACGGGAGGCGCGAATGAGGGAGGCACGGGCGGGGGAGGTACGGGAGGTGCGAATGAGGGAGGCACGGGTGGTGGAGGTACGGGAGGCACGAGTGGGGGAGGCACGGGTGGTGGAGGTACGGGAGGCACGGGGGGAGAGCCGCCGGACCCTTCGGTAGCCTTACAAGACCGTCTCGTAACGACGACTGTGGCCACGCCGGAGGGCGTAAAGGCTGGTGTCAGCAATTGGCGAATATGGGGAAAGAGTTCGCTGCATATTGCCCCTGTTTTCACCATTCCTCTTGCGAATTGCCAGACTCTCGTGGGGTATACGACCGCCGCGGGTTCCTCGCTGACGCCGAGGGTGGTGCGTCTGGATGCTGACGACAAACCTGTCGAAAAATATACGCTGAGTGCGGGCAAGGAGTTGCGAGGTTTGGCGGCGGAGCCGGACGGGCATTTTGGAGCATTGCTCTGGGATGACAAGACCGACAGTATTTTCGTGGTTCGTTATGATTTTTCCGGCAACGAGCTGTGGTCCACGAAGCTGACGAATTCGGATAACAAGCCGACGGATTTCGGCATTGGGGACAGTCGTCTCGAGTATGGCGATGGTAAGTACGGGGCTTATTACCATGTTCATTCGGATTCGGGTCATGAGGGGGACACGTTGAAGTGGGTGACGACGGCTGGTGTGGAGACGACGGGATGGAAGTGGGGGTGTTCGCATAGCATGAGCAATTTATTGCGATTCAACGCGTCGCTCAGCAAGTTCATGCCCGCGTGTGTGACGGATTGTTTTCCTGGGACGAGTGGTGATTTCAGCACCAATTCCATTGGGGGCATTTATTTGAATCACACGAGCGGTCCGGTGTTGAACGTGGATGCTGGATGCAACGGTAGTGTTGCGGGGGAATTGGGGGGAGCTGCCGAGGGCACGGCTGGGTGGAAGCTGGTGTTCAACGCGCACCAGGCGCCTGCCAAGAAGGGTCAGCAGAGTTATTCGCCCGCGACGATGAATCAGGACATTGGATTTGCCTCCATCAAAGGCAATTTCTCTTCCGATCCGGTGGTTTGGTTGACGGATACGTCCAGCATCAACGAAGCGGATGCCACGATAGCTCGTTGGCAACCGAAAGGAGAAACGAAGGAGCAATATGTGGTTGGCTGGGCGGAGCCCGGTTCCTCCTACGTCTACAAATTGGCAAGGGTCGATGCTTCCGGAGCATTTTTGGAAGGGCCGACGGATATCACCTCGTTGGCGCGGTGGGGGCGCCGCGACGATCCGATGCGGGTTCACATAGGTGGTGATGTCGTGTGGGCCTGGTTCGAATCCCCGGGAAGTACGCAATTGCATTTGGCCCGGCTGGTTTCGGGCAATACCCCCACCTGCGCTTCGTTTTGAACCGTCTTTGTCAGTAAGAAACGATGACTACAAAACGCCGTCGAGGACTTCGAGCACCATATCGACACGTCCGAAGGGGACGGCGATTTGGATACCTTGGGTATGCGGGCGAACGTGGCGAACCATTTGTTGAGCGACGGCTGTCCCTACGGCGAGAGCTTCTTCTTTTGATTTGGCCGCGCGCATTTTTTCCATGACGTCATCGGGCACGGAGGCGCCTGGGACTTCATGATTGAGGAATTCGGCATTTCGCAACGAAACGAGGGGCCAGATCCCGGAAAGCACGGGTACGCGGATGGGTTCGATACGGCGCAAAAACGTTTCGAAGATGCGCAGGTCGAACACGGGTTGGGTGATGATGAATTCGGCACCCGCTTCGATTTTATATTCGAGTCGTCGCAGTTCTTCCTCGAGGTTGATGGCACCAGGGTTGGCGCCGACGCCGACGAGAAAGCCGGTGGGTTCGCCGATGGGGTTGCGGGCGATATCCAGGCCGTGATTGAGTCGCCACAGCAGGTTGGTCAAGCCGATGGCGTCGACATCGTAGACAGCGGTGGCATCGGGGTAATTGCCGAGTTTGGGGGGGTCGCCGGTGACGGCGAGGATATTGCGAATACCGAGGGCCCAAGCTCCCAACAGGTCGCTTTGCATACCGATGACGTTTCGGTCGCGACAGGTGTAGTGAAGGAGCACTTCGATATTGACATTGCGTTGAATGAGGATGGCGAGGGCCAGGGCGGACATGCGCGAGCTTGCTCGGGGACCATCGGGGATATTGATCGCATCAACGCCATGGTGGGCGAGTTGTCGTGCTTGTTTGAGCACGCGTTCGGCGTCGACACCTTTGGGTGATACGAGTTCGCAGAGGGTGACGTACTTGTGATCGGCGAGGCGGCATGACAAGCGTGATTTGTCTTGGGGGGAATAGGGAGTGATTTCGGGAGGTGCCTGGGCTTGGAGTTCACGAACTTGGATCTGGTGTCGAGGGGCTGGTTCGAGCGCGGCGATGGCGCGTCGCATGGCTTTGATGTGTTCAGGCGTCGTTCCACAGCATCCGCCGATGATTCGTGCGCCGGTTTGCACGAAGCGTTTCGAAAACTCGGCAAAGTATTCGGGTGATCCAAGGTAGATGGTTCTTCCTTCGACGCGTCGCGGTTCTCCCGCGTTGGGCATCAAAGAAATGGGGCGAGAGGTAAGGGCCACGGCCGTTTCGAGGGCATCGAGCATTTCCTTGGGACCGACCGCGCAATTGAAACCAACCATATCGGGATAGAACCCATTGATCCGCGCCACGGCGTCGGAAATGGGAGTGCCCACGGCGAGGGTTTCGCCATTGCGAATCACGACTTGCGCGATCACGGGCAGATCGCATTCATCGCGAACGGCAAGGATGGCCTGTTCGAGTTCGGATAGGTACAAAAAAGTTTCGAGGATGATGAGGTCCACGCCTCCTTCTCGAAGAGCGCGAACCCGTTTTGCGAAATCGGCGCGTGCTTCGTCGAAGCCGACACGTCCAATCGGTTCGATGGGCACGCCGAGAGGACCGATGGCTCCGGCGACGTAGACGTCGTCACCAGCCGCTTCTCTTGCGATTTGGGCTCCCCGCAAATTGATCTCGTGCAATTTCTGAGCGAGTCCAAAGGGCTCGAGTTTATAGCTGCTGGCACCAAACGTATTGGTTTCGATGGCGTCGGCTCCCGCGCGTAAGTATTCATCGTGGACTTGGCGAACCAAGTGCGGTGCCGTGATGTTGAGTTCGTCAAAGCAGGTGTTGATATAGATGCCCTTCGTGTAGAGCATCGTTCCCATTCCACCGTCGAACAATACGGTGCCTTCTTCGAGGCGCTCCCGAAATGGTTTTCGCATGGTCTATCCTCTGTCGTTGATGGGAGTGCATAGTGTAGGAGGTGGGCCGCGGTCATGGGAAAGCGATGCGAGGTGGGGGGGCGAGGCGGTCTTTCGAGGCTGGATAATTCTTCGAAACCCCGATCGGAGAGACGAAATCGTACCTGTTCGTTTGAATCGTGCAACGCACGAAGGGCGGGGACGGTCGGTTTTTGCGACATTCAGAGGATTACAACGCGAAGCGTCAAGACAACTCTCGCATCGGACGTGTGCGGGAATGTCCGACCCGTGTTATGCCCCTGCCCCCAACGCGGTGACTGCAAGTGGTTGCCGCATGGCTTCTGCGATTGGAACGAGGAATCTCGATGGCTCTCGAGCGTGAAGAACTACACCTGCTTTTGGACACCCTCCGGTCCTTTTGTGATCGCAACCTACCGTTGGCGCGTCGACTCGAACTCGATGCGAATCATACGTATCCCGCCGACGTCATCGAAGGATTGTTTGGCGAGGTGGGACTGCATTTGCTGTTCTTGCCGACATCCTGTGGAGGCATGGATGGTGGAGCGTTCGACATCTATCGCGTCAGTGAGTTGATGGCGCAGTACGACCTGGGTGTGGCCACTGCCGTTCTGGCCACATTTTTAGGAACGGATCCGATCGTCGTGGGTGCGACGGAGGAACAAAAAGCGCATTGGATGACCCGCATTGCGGAAGAAGCTCTGGTGGTGGCTTATGCGGTCACGGAGCCGTCGGTGGGAAGCGACCTGGGCGCGATGAAGGCCACGGCTACCCGCGTGATGGATGGTGATCGACTCAAAGGCTATGTGCTCAATGGGGAGAAACAATTCATCACCAACGGAGGTGTTGCGGCGATCACGACGGTGCTGGCCATGGCACCGGATGGACCATCATTTTTCATTGTGGAACGAGGGACGCCTGGATTCGAGCCCTCCAAGCCGGAGCAAAAACACGGCATTTGTGCGTCGAACACCACGGCAATTGCGATGCAAGACGTATTCGTTCCGGTCGAACGGCTCGTGGGGGGTGTGGAGGGACAGGGGTTGGCACAAGCGCAGAAGGTGTTTGGATATACGCGATTGATGGTAGCGGCGTTTGGTCTTGGTGCAGGCTATGCGGCGCTGGCACGGACGATTCAATATGCGCAGGAGCGTGTGCAAGGCGGTGGATTGCTTGCGACCAAGCAAGCGTACACGCACAAGCTCATCGTGCCTCATGTGGTGCATTTGGAGGCGGCTCGCGCGTATATCGATCATGTGGCGCGTCGTATCGATGGAGGAGAACAAGATGTGGCCATCGAAGGGGCGATAGCGAAGCTAGCGGCGTCGGAAGCAGGGAAAGCGGCAGCGGATGCGGCGATTCAAGCCCATGGGGGGTATGGGTACATTCGCGAGTACGAGGTGGAGAAGATCGCGCGCGATGTGCGCATCACGACGATATACGAAGGAACGAGTGAGATCCTGGAATGGACGGTGGGCAGGGATCGTTGGGCCCAGCACTTGAAAACGCGGGGAGGCATTTGGCAGAAGGCAGCCGAGTCGTTGGATTCGTTGCATCATCAACACGCAGACGTAGGTGCGGACATGGTGGCGGCGGCGATGCGTGCCATGGGTGTGTTTCTCGACAAGGCTCGAGAGGCGCGGCTGACTCGGCATCAGCACGTGCTGTTTCGTATGGGCGAGCTGGCGACTCGAGCGGAAACGGCGGCGGTGATGTGTCGCTGGGCGTTGATGGATGATCATGATCCGACGCGGGGGGATGCCTCGGCGCTTCGAGCCATGGCTCGGATCTACGCGCGCGAAACACTCACGGCCATCCATCAACAAGCGATGGGATGGTTGCGCGCCTCGGATGCGGTGAGCGCATCGCAAAGTGCGGCGATTGCCGCGCAAATGGGAATCGATGCTCTGTACAAGGGCTATGGTGGTTGGCTTGACGACATGAACCACGTCGCTCGGGTCACGCTGGGAATGGAAGCGAGCGCCTGAGGAAACGACGAGGAGTTAATAGAGCAATGAGCTACGAAGCACTCGAAACGGCGGAGCGGGCAGTGGCAATCATCGGTGTGGGAGCCGTGCTTCCTGATGCGCCGAATGCCAAGAAATTTTGGGAAAACGTCGTCTCCGCACGCTACAGCATTACCGATGTGCCGGAAGATCGTTGGTCTTCCGCGGAGTATTACGATCCAGATCCAAAGGCCGTGGGTAAGACGTACTCGAAGATCGGTGGATGGGTACGCGACTTTTCGTTCGATACACTCAAGTATCGAATTCCTCCGCGTGTGGCTGCGGCCATGGATATGGCGCAGATGTGGGGGATTGCGGCTGCGCATGAAGCGCTCACGGATGCCGGGCATCCCGATCGCCCCCTCGATACGGATCGGACAGCCGTCATCGTGGGTAATGCGATGGGTGGGCAGCTTCATTACGAGACCACCTTTGGTGTGGTGGCTCCGCCTTCGATATCGCGGGTGCTGAGGGTGTCGAAAACGGGAAAGGGCCTTGATTCCTCGACATATTCGGCGCTCGAGCGGGAGTTGGTCGACGGATTGCGTGGTCTCGTTCCCGGTATCACCGAGGATTCGATGCCCGGGGAGTTGGCCAACGTGGTGGCGGGACGCATCGCAAACGCCTTCGATTTGCACGGTCCAAATTATGTTTGTGATGCTGCCTGTGCGTCGTCACTCGCGGCGCTGGATGCAGCGATCGAAGGACTATTGGCGCGCCATTACGATGCGGTCGTTTGTGGAGGTGTCGATCGGAACATGGGGCCGGCAACCTTCGTCAAGTTTTGCAAGGTCGGGGCTTTGTCTCCGGATGGGTCGCGACCGTTCGCCAAAGGCGCCAATGGTTTCGTGATGGGCGAAGGCGCGGCGATGTTCGTGCTCAAGCGGCTGGCCGATGCGGAACGGGCTGGAGATCGAATCTACGCGGTGATTCGCGCGGTAGGAGGAGCAAGTGATGGCAAAGGCAAAGGCATCACGGCTCCCAATCCGGAAGGGCAAAAACGCGCCGTGCTTCGGGCGTACGAACGTGCGGGATTTGCTCTGTCTACGGTGACACAAATCGAAGCGCATGGAACATCGACCATCGTGGGGGATGTGGCGGAGGTCGCGGCCATCAATGAGCTGTATCGCGGAGTTGACTTACCGAAGCGTTCGGTGGCGCTTGGTTCCATCAAGTCGCAGATTGGTCACTTGAAAGCCGCGGCGGGGGCCGCGGGTCTTCTCAAAGGCGTGTTGGCCATCCATCATAAAACCCTGGCGCCCTCCGCGCAGTTCGTGGAGCCAAACCCGAATATCCGCTTCGAAGACGGGCCCTTCTTCGTCAATACCCAAGCGCGACCGTGGGAACGTCCTGCCCAAGGGCTTCGACGATTGGGCGTGAGTGCGTTTGGATTTGGGGGAACCAACTTCCATGTCTGTCTCGAAGAACATGTGCCGGAGATGCTGACTCGACGCGGTTTGCAAGTGCAGGTGCCTGGAAGCGCGGAGCGAACCACCGCGTCAAGCATGGCTCGATCGTCGCAAGAGCATGCCGAGCCGCCGCCGATGCTGCGTGGGCTTCTCATGGCTCACGGAAACACGCTTGGCGAAGTGCGATCACGTCTCGTGGAGATTGCGCAAGAGGCCAGCAAGGGGATCACACCGCCGTATGAGCTTCCTTCCGCGGAAGCGATGACTGCGCCCGAGCGCATCGCGATTGACTTTGGCTCCGCGAAAGAACTCGAAACGAGCGTGGCGAAGGCCATCGAGTGCATCGATGATGATCGTCCGGCGGCATGGCGGTTGGCCCGTGGAAAATCGGTGTTCCGCGGCTACGAAGCCCCTGGAAAGATAGCCTTTCTCTTCCCAGGTCAAGGCTCTCAATATGTCAATATGCTTCGCGAACTGCGGGATATTTCCCCCACGGTTCGTCGAATTTTCGATGAGGCTGACGATGTGATGCGTGATCGGCTCGATGGCCGCACCCTGACGCAGCTCATTTTTGTGGATTCCACGGATAAGGAGCTATTGGCGAACGCCGAGGAGGCGTTGCGTCACACCACGGTGACCCAGCCGGCCATGCTTGCGGCAGATAATGCCTTGGCGAGCCTGCTGCAGGACTTTGGGATTTTTCCCGACATGGTGATCGGTCATAGCTTGGGTGAATACGCCGCTTTGGTAGCGGCGGGAGTCATGCCATTTGCCGATGCGCTGGTGGCGGTGAGTGCGCGTGCGAGGGAGATGGCCAACGTATCGCTGGCGGACTCCGGAAAAATGGCCGGAGTCATCGGCCAATATGACAAGATTCCTCCCGTCCTCGAGAAGGTGGGTGGATATGTGGTCGCGGCCAATCGTAACTCGTACAAACAAACGGTCATCGCGGGAGCCAGCGATGCGGTGGACAAGGCGTCGGACATGCTTCGCGATGCCGGTCTTCGTGTGATTCCGCTCAACGTTTCTCACGCATTTCATTCCAATATCGTGGCCCCGGCCAGTGAGCCGCTCCGTCGTGTCATTCAAGGCTTGCGGGTCTCTCCTCCCCGCCTTCCGGTCGTGGCCAACGTCGATGGCAAGTTCTATCCGATGGATCCGGCCTGTCGTGAAGCCATCATCGATCGATTGGCTCGTCAAATCGCATCGCCCGTTGAATTCGTGGATGGTCTCGAGACGCTATACGAATCTGGTGTGCGTGTGTTTGTGGAGGTCGGTCCCAAAAAAGTGCTCGCTTCGTTCGCGGAAGAGGTTCTTTCGGAGCGAGGAGACATCGTGGCTCTGGCCACCAACAATCCCAAAAAGGGACCCGAGGCTTCCTTCGGTGCGGCTCTCGCCTACCTATATTCGATTGGTCGTGGAAATCCGCGTCTTGAAGCGAATACTCCCATTGCTGCGCCGGTGGAACTCACGACCAGGGTGGAAAAGCCGCGCGAGCCGATCGCGTCGGAACCTCCACCGTCCGCTCCGATGACGGTTCCCATGGCCCCTCCTTCGGGTTCCCCTTCTCTGGACACGCGGACGACCCTGGAATTGGGACGTATTTTCGCGGACTTTCTCGATCGCGGAATGCGTGTATACCGAAATGGACAGTCCGAGGGCGCGCGAGAAGCGAGCCCCGGCGTAACACCCCATGCCCAAGGATCGGTCGTCATTACGGGGGCGAGTGTGGGCCTGCCGGGAGTAGAACATCGCCTGTTCGATGATGAGGGAGTCGAGCGAATCCTACGTGGAGACCAGCTCATCGGACCGATTCCTAAGCCCTTACAAGACCTTATGGTCGATAAAAACGTGGTTCGTTTGATCAAAAGCGAGACGGAAGGCCCGCGTCTCGATCTCATCACGGAGAACTCCGATGTACTTCATTTGGCAGGGCGTCGCGGCGACTTTGACCTGGTGAAAGACTTTGGCGTCGCCGAAGAGCGAGCCGACGCGTACGACATCACGACCGCGATGGCGATTGCGGCAGGGTTGGAAGCGTTGCGAGACGCTGGTATTCCGCTGGTGCGACGATACCGCAAGACATCGAAGGGGACGTTCCTTCCGGATCGGTGGATGCTCCCTGAACCTCTCGCGGATGAAACGGGTGTGGTGTTTGCCTCCGCATTCCCTGGATACAACCGCTTTGCGGAACTCATGCAGGAATACCAAGAGTATCGAGCCGCCCGCGCGCGGGTCGAGATGCTCGAGCGTGTACGCATGCACATGCTGCGGACGGATACGGCCGCCATTGACGCGATGATTGCCGAAGAGCGCGGCAAGCTCGAGGCCAATCCCTATCGATTCGAACGGAAATTTCTTTTTGAAATCCTTGCGATGGGCCATTCGCAGTTCGCGGAACTCATTGGCGCGCGTGGTCCCAATACCCAGGTCAACTCCGCTTGTGCGTCGACGACTCTCGCGATTGCCACGGCCGAGGATTGGATCCGAAGTGGTCGCTGCTCCCGGGTCATTGTCATTGCGGCTGACGATGTCACCAGCGACAGCATGATCGATTGGATTGGCGCGGGATTTTTGGCCACGGGCGCCGCCACGACGGAGAAGGATGTAACGCAAGCCGCGCTGCCGTTCGATCGTCGTCGCAATGGCATGATTTTGGGCATGGGAGCCTGCGCCTTGGTGGTGGAGTCCCACGACGCCGTTCGGGCACGAGGCATGCAGGGAATCGCCGAGATTCTTGCTTCGGACATTGCGAATAGCGCGTTTCACGGAACACGCCTCGACGTGAACCATATCTGTTCGGTGTTGGACCGGGTGGTCGCCACGGCCGAATCCCGGCACGGCATCGACCGTCGCCAGATTGCTTCCCATACCGTGTTCATCTCCCATGAAACGTACACGCCAGCGCGGGGCGGTAGCGCTTCGGCGGAAGTGCATGCGCTTCGCACGGCTTTTGGTGATGCCGCTTCCGATATCGTCATTGCCAACACCAAGGGGTTTACGGGCCATCCGATGGGTGTGGGCATCGAAGACGCCCTAGCGGTCAAGGTGCTGGAGAGCCGTGTGGTTCCCCCTATTCCCAACTTCCGAGAAGTCGATCCGGAGTTGGGTACGCTCAACTTGTCACGAGGCGGGAGCTACCCCGTGGATTATGCGCTTCGTTTTTCGGCAGGATTTGGTTCGCAACTCGCCATTACCCTATATCGAAGAGTAGCGGGTAAGCACGAACGGCTAGTCGATGCCTCCCGCTACAAGGATTGGCTTCGCGTCATGTCCGGATATCCCGATGCGGATACTGAGGTGGATCACCGAACCCTGCGGGTTCGAGATCAAGGAGTCCCTTCGGAACTTGCCCAGAGCACCGGATGGAAATACGGGCAGGTGCCCATCAATCGCGTGATGGCCGCAGAGACATCGGCAAGCGCCACGACGGTTGCGCCGTCGTACCCCCCCGCCGGTCGCCACGATCCCATTTCGGTCGCTCCGCCGTCGATGTCCACGGATGCCGCGGCGCCTGCCGAACGAAGCGATCTGAGTGCCCGGGTGCTCGCGATTGTGGCGGAAAAGACTGGATATCCTACGGATATGCTGGCCCTCGATCTCGATCTGGAAGCGGACCTGGGCATCGATACCGTCAAACAAGCCGAAATTTTCGCCGAACTCCGATCGGTATTTGGGTTGCCTCGTCGCGATGATTTGAAGCTACGGGACTACCCGACGCTCGAGCGAGTAATCGAATATGTTCGAATGGCTTTGGGGCCGGACAGGGGTTCGGCAACGGTGGGTTCTTCGAAATCCTCGACTCCTGCCCGCTCCGCAAGCTTCGACCGTACCGCCGAAAAGGTGATCGCGATCGTGGCGGAAAAGACAGGATATCCGACAGATATGCTGGCTCTCGATCTCGATCTGGAAGCGGATCTGGGTATCGATACAGTCAAACAAGCCGAAATTTTCGCGGAGCTGCGATCGGTATTCGGCTTGCCTCGTCGCGATGATTTGAAGCTGCGCGACTATCCGACCCTCGAGCATGTCATTGGATACGTTCGTGAAAACATCGGCGAAGAGTCGACGGCTGTGGCGCCTTCCTCCGACGGCGCGGTGTCTCCATCCGCTCCACCCGCGCTCGATCCGGTCGCCGAAAAGGTGATCGCGATCGTGGCGGAAAAGACAGGGTATCCGACCGATATGCTGGCCCTCGATCTCGATCTGGAAGCAGACCTGGGTATCGATACGGTCAAGCAAGCCGAGGTATTTGCCGAGCTTCGCGCGGCTTTCGAGCTTCCCCGTCGAGATGACTTGAAACTTCGCGACTATCCAACGCTCGGCCACGTCATCGGATACGTTCGCCAAGGGCGTCCGGATTTGACTCCGGCGATACCCATGGCACCGTCAGCGCCCGCCTCGGCACAAACGCCCATCGCCCGAGAAGCCGACGATTTATCGAAGCAAGTTCTTGAGATTGTAGCGGAAAAGACGGGATATCCGACGGATATGCTCGAATGGGAACTGGATCTCGAGGCGGACTTGGGGATTGATACGGTCAAGCAAGCCGAGATCTTTGCCGACGTGCGGGAGCGCTTTCAACTTCCTCGCTCGAGCGATTTGAAGTTGCGAGACTATCCGACGCTCGGGCATGTCGTGAGATTCGTTCGCGATAACTTGTCTCGGTCCGCGCCAATGGCGGGTGCGGATCCGGTGGTGTCGCGCGAATCGGACGCGGAAGTATCGACGTCGACCGCTTCGTTGCGTCGACTCGTGCCGACACCGATGGTTCGTTTGCCTCTTTCGGCATGCAAGCCAACGACAGCGATGATTCGAGCGGAGCAGCGAGTCATCGTGGTGGGGGACCTGGCGGGAATCGCGACGAAACTCGTGGAGTTGCTCGTCAAAAAGCGAGTCAAGGTGCTTCACGTCGACAATGCCATCTCGTCGGAGGCGCTGGTCAAGGCGGTGACGGATTGGGCAGGCGGCCAGCCTGTCGATGGCGTGTTTTTCCTGCCGGCGCTCGATCGTCAAATGTCTCTCGACGAGATGAGCGTGGATGCGTTTTTGGGCGTGATGGATCGCCATGTGCGAGGGATGTATGGGCTTGCGCGCGCTCTTTACGACTCGTTCGATCGTGGGGGGACGTACTTCATGACGGCCACCAATCTTGGGGGCACGTTTGGATACGGAGCGACGGCGGCCAAGGATCCTTGTGCGGGACCCATCAGTGGATTCACGAAAGCTTTTGCTCGCGAACGAGACAAGGCGGTCGTCAAGGTGGTCGATTTCGATCCGACCGAATCAAAGGAAACCATTGCCAGGCGCCTGCTGGAGGAAGTCGAACGGGATCCCGGAGCAGTTGAAGTTGGATACCAGAGTAGCCTTCGATACGGAATCACGCTGGTGGAACAACAGTGTCCCGATACGATTAATGAGGAATACCTTACGTCCGAGAGCATCGTATTGGTCACCGGCTCTGGAGGAGCAATTACTTCAGCTATTGTCGCTGATTTGGCTTCGACCTCCCATGCTACGTTCCATCTGTTGGATCTTCCTCCAGCTCCAAGGATGGACTCACCGGATTTGGATAGAGTCTCGACCGATCGGGAGGGACTCAAGCGCGAAATCATGGATAGGCTTCGGGCCGGTTCTCGAGAGCGGGTCACGCCGGTCATGATCGAAAGAGAGCTTGCCCGCATCGAGCGCGAAGCGGCGGCGCGCGACGGCATCCGCGCCGTGGAAAAGGCGGGTGGAAAAGCGGTGTACCACCCGTGTGACGTCACCGATCCGCAGCAAGTCGAAGCGATTGTGAAAGACATCCTCGAGCGACACGGTCGTCTGGACCTCATCGTTCATGCGGCAGGACTCGAGCGAAGTCGCGGCCTCGACACGAAAGAACCGGCTGAATTCAATCTGGTCTTCGACGTCAAGGTCATGGGGATGTTCAATCTGTTGGCGGCCACACGAAATGTCGACGTTGGCGCCATCGTATCGTTTTCTTCGGTGGCTGGACGATTCGGAAATGCCGGCCAGACCGACTACAGTTCCGCAAACGATTTCCTATGCAAAGTCACCTCGGCGATGACCTGGCTCCGTCCGAAAACGCGCGGCATCGTCATCGATTGGACGGCATGGGGATCGATCGGAATGGCCACGCGCGGCAGCATTCCCGAGATCATGAAGCGGGCTGGAATCGAATTGTTGGATCCTGACCTCGCGGTGCCCGTGGTTCGTCAGCAATTACAAGGCGGACAACAGGGAGAAGTCGTCATAAGTGGGGCGCTGGGCATCCTGACCGAGCCTCGGGACGCCGACGGCGGAGCGAAATCCTCGGAACCAATGCCCACGTCGGAAAAAGGACCGTTTGCTTTCAAGGTGTTGCGAAGTGATCCGTACGAAGGCGTCGTGATGACGACGATGCTGGAGCCTGAGCAACCTTATCTCGATCATCACAGGATCGATGGGGTGGCGGTCATGCCCGGCGTCATGGGACTGGAATTGTTCGCCCAGGCGGTTGCCGTGCTGATGCCTGGCATCTCGGTTCGAAGCCTAAGTGACGTTCGATTTGCCGCGCCGCTGAAGTGTTATCGCAACGAGCCGCGGGAGGCCATCGTCACGGTTCGTCTTCTTCGCGGTGCGGATGGTGATAGAGCCGTGTGCTCGTTGCACTCGATACAGAGCATCAAAGGTTCTGAGAAGGCCGCGGAGCCGAAGCTGCATTTCTCGGCGATTCTTGAACTCGCTTCGGAAAGTGCCGAGGGAGCGACGGTGGAGGCGTTGTCGCCCAAAGCCGAGGGTGGAAATGTGGAGCGGCAAGATTTGTATCGGGCCTACTTCCACGGGCCGGCCTTTCAAGTGCTGGAAGGCACCCGGGTAGGTGCCGATGGCGCTACGCTGTTGGGAAAGATGATGCATCCGTTGCCTGATTTGACGCGCGAACCGCGTTCGATGCTGTCGGCGCCGCGTTTGCTGGAATTGTGTTTCCAGACGGCGGGTGTCATCGAGATTGGATCGACTCGCAAACTCGGACTTCCGTCGAAAATCGAGCAGGTTCGGGTCTTTGCGGGAGCGGAGCAATCTGGGGCTTGGACCGCACGGGTGGTCATGGGTTCGCGTTCCGATGGGTTGCGCTTCGATGCCGTGGTCACCAGCGATTCCGGTAAGATTTTGCTCGAGGTGGTGGGTTACCGAACCTCGGCGTTGCCGGAGCAAATGGATCCGCAGGTGTGGGCGCCCCTCGGCGGTGGACTCCTGGGGTTCGAGCCCGCGCCCTGAAGGTCTTTGGCCTGCCCGTCATGATAGTATCTATCCCGATATGGATAGCCATTCTCGAAGGTGAGGTTCAATCCCAAAGCGGTCTACACCCCCGCGAAAGGCAATCGCTTAGTCCTCGCGCCATACCCAAAAGAAAAGATGATTTTCTTCGCGGCCGAACGGTGGCGAAGGCTCTCGTTCACCGTAGGACTGGTCTTGATCCTAGGGATGTGGCGATTGTTGCCGATGCACGAGGCGTGCCGTGGATCGAACATGATCGCCATGGAACAATGCCGTTTTCGCTGTCGATCAGCCATACGAAAGGGGTAGCGAGCGCCGCACTGGCGCCGCTTCCCTGGCTGGTGGGCGTGGATGTGGAGCATCCGATCGAGCAGCCCGCAGCGATCGCAACCGATTACTTCGAGCCCAAAGAGCAGGCGTATTGCAAGGGCGCCGATGGGCTGGAGAGGCGCTGGCGCGCGGCAGAGATATGGACGTTGAAAGAGGCGGGACTCAAGGCCCTCGGTACTGGACTCACGATTCCCGCTTCGGCGATTGTGGTGCAGGACATCGAGGATTCTGCTTCGTTTCAGGGATGGCGAGCCGCAACCATCGCCTTTGGATCGTCGGCGGGTCATCAGGACCACGTGGCTCATGCGTGGGTGCAGCGATGCTCTTCGGTGATGCTGGGATTGGTCGTGTTGGTGGATCCTACCGACGATCGTATTCCCACGCCGGAGCGTCCGATGAGGGTGTCGTTTCCGAGGGATTGAAGAACTGCACCACGTTCTTGCGATACATGAATATGAGCAAAATTACGGGATAAAGGAGACCGAAGCATCCACCGAGGGTGCCGCCGATGGCTCCCCCCAAGGCGCCAATTTCCTCTGGCGTCTTTGTATGAGCGCTTCGTTCCACCAGCGGAGCGATCAAGAAAACGTAGTTGACAACGACGGAGATGAGACCGGTCAAGATGGTGCCAATGGCGTAGAGTATCGTGCAGATGCGCCCCCAGGCCTTCGACAGCAGAAGACCGATGCCTCCCGCCGCGAGCAAACTGATAAGGGCCACACCGACCAAGAGGCTTGCGTACACGTAGAATCGGTAGGTTGGATTGGCCGCCATGATGACATACACGGGGTTAGTGGTGGCTTGGCTCAGCATCACGAGCGTGGATGCGATCGTGCTCAACAGTCCTATCAAGGCAAACACGAGGTTCAACACGCCCAGGACGGTCATGGAAACGGGTTTTTGCATCGGGGATTCCATACCATTTGCCGTGAACAAACGGCTATCATGAGCGCTAGCCATCCGGCTTTCGAGCCTTGCGCCAGAGATACCGTGGGACAATGATTAAAGCCTTGGAAACAGAAGGAGCGATGAACGTTCGAAGGTTACGCAAGCCCACGATCTTTGGAAGCTACTTCCGGTGGGCACTGGTCGCGACTCTCATCGTTGGCTTGCCCGGGTGCTCTGGCTCGAGCATGGGGGAGTCCAAAGCGGTTTCTAGTCGAGTCGAGTCAGCGCCCGAGCCCGAGCCCGAACGTCGACCCGCCGCCATCCTGGCGAAATGGTTCGAGAATCTGCCGTGCCCGCTTCCTCCGCCTCTGCCGTTCGTGGAAGGCTCCTCGACCCTTGCCGTGTTGCCGGATACGCAAGTGTACACCGATCGATATCCCGAGACGTTCGAGCGGCAGGTGCGGTGGATCGTCGAACAGAAGCAGACCTATGACATTCGATTCGTGTTGCATCTGGGGGATATGACGGAGCGTTCGAGCGCGCGCGAATGGCAAACGGCCGAAAAAACGATGGGGCTTCTCGATGGTGTGATCCCGTATGCGATAGCAACCGGCAACCATGACTATGAGGACAAGGGCTGGGCGAACACGCGACGAAGCCCCTTGAGCACGCATTTTCCCGTGGCCAAAATGCGCAAGGTGGGCGCGCTTGGGGGCACCTATAACGCGGGCGTTCTGGACAATAGCTATCACTTGTTCTCCGCGGGGAACCGGGATTGGATCGCGCTGATGCTCGAGTGGGGGCCGCGGCGAGGCGTGGTCGATTGGGCCAACAAAGTATTGCAAACCTACGCGGATCGAACGGCCATCGTGGTTACCCATGCCTACCTATTTCATGACAACAGCCGCTACGATCGGATCCGCGACGATCAGCCTTGGAATCCCCACCATTATCCTACAGCCAAGCTACCGGGGGGAGTCAGTGATGGGGAAGAACTGTGGAACGATCTCATCAGTCATCATGGAAATATCGCCATGGTGTTGTGCGGGCATGTTCTCGGAGATGGTGCGGGATACCTGGCAAGCAAAGGGGATGTGGGCAATACGGTGCATCAGATGTTATCCAATTTTCAGATGATGCCTGGGGGCGGAAGAGGATATATGCGCCTGTTGGAACTGCTTCCCGACGGGAAAACGGTGCAGGTCAAGACATACTCGCCCATGCTCGATGATTTTATGACGGACGATCAGCATCAATTCGTGATCGAATTGGATGTGCGGCTGGGGCGGCCTTGCAAAAACAACCAGCCCTGTGATCCGTATGCGGATAGGAAAAAAACGTCGGGAGATGGGGCGAACGAGGGGGGTTAGTAGTTGTCCTCTTTGATCTCGAAGTGTTCTTGCGGGTGCGCGCAGGCAGGGCACTTGCCAGGCGGTTCCGTTCCTTCATGAACGTAGCCGCAATTGCGGCACTTCCAGCGAACGGGCTTTTCTTTTTTGAATACCTTTCCGTCCTTCACATTGGCCGCAAGCTTTCGGAACCGCTCTTCGTGTTCTTTTTCGACGCGTGCGATCATGGTGAAAGAGGCGGCGATGGCGGGGAATCCTTCCTCTTTGGCGATCTCGGCGAACGCGGGGTATAGCGCCGTCCATTCTTCATTCTCACCAGCGGCGGCGGCTTCGAGGTTTTCGAGGGTCGTGCCGAGCACTCCCGCCGGATAGGTCGCGGTGATTTCTACCATTCCGCCCTCGAGATGCTTGAAAAACACCTTGGCGTGTTCGCGTTCGTTTTCGGCTGTCTCAAGAAATAGAGCTTCGATCTGGCGGTATCCCTCCTTGCGCGCAATCCCCGCCGCGTAGGTGTATCGATTCCTCGCCTGGGATTCTCCCGCGAAAGCTGCCAACAAATTCTTCTCCGTTCTCGTTCCTTTCAAACTCGGCATGACTCCTCCTTGGATGTTCTCGGTTGGGACCGCTGGCGATTCTGGTTAGGCGCCACGTTCGCACGACGTTCGCAGCGCGGGAATATGTTTCAACAATTCGAGCTGTTCGGCGAGAGGACGACCGGACTCCACGGCTTCTCGCACCAACGACGATAGGGCTGCATCGCCGTAAAGGTTGGCACCCACGAGGGCGCCATCGCGACACACCAGCCGCAGGTACTTTCCCGGCTCTTGCAGCTCGAACACGCGGAAGCTTGCGTCGGCGGGCTGGAACTCACCGATGCTGACCATCGAGACGTCGAGGACTTTCAACTGATTGCTGCGGGGCATGCCGTGGAATTCGGCGCTGCCTCCCGCGGCATTGACTCCCGCTACCGCTCCCTGCGCATAAGAAAATGGCCATAATCCGGGCACTTGACCGCGGTGCTCCGCCAGATCGCCCACCGCGAAAATGGTGGCATCGGAGGTTTCCATCCGGTCGTTGACGACCACGCCATGCTTGACTTCAAGCCCGCACTGACGAGCAAGAAACGAGTTGGGACGCACGCCCGTCGACAAAACGACCAGGTCGGCGGGCAGTTCGGTACCGTCTTCGAGCTGCACGGCGCGGACGGCTTCATCGCCATCGATCTGTTTGATGCGCGCGTTGGTGATGACGTGAACGCCGAGCTTTTGCAGATGGTCTTGGAGCATCTGGCCGGCGGGTTGCGCAAGCTGTCGAGGCAAGAGCCAGCCAAAGCCTTCGAGCACCGTCACCTCACAGCCCCGTTTCCGAAGCGCTCCCGCGGCCTCCAAGCCAAGCAATCCACCGCCGATGCAAACACATCGACGAGCCGGCCCCGCCAGAGCCGCCAGGGCTTTGGCATCCGAAAGCGTGCGGAACGAATGCACCCCTTGTCGCGTTACGCCAGCTATGGGCGGCACAAAAGGATGAGAACCAATCGCGAGAATGAGGCGATCATAGGCAAGACGCCGGTCATCGCGAAGGAGGACTTGCCGACTTTGACGATCGATGGCCGTGCAATCGCCGTGGATGAGTTCGATATGGTTTTTTTCGAACCACGTTTCGGGATAAAGGGGAAGGTCGTTTTCGGTGACTTCGTTGGCGAGAAAACGCGTGAGGTTCAGGCGGTAATAGGGCAGTCCCTGTTCTTTTGCCACCAGGGTGATTTGCACATCGGAAGACGTTTCCCTTGCGCGGGCGGCGGCGATGACGCCTGCGATGCCGGCTCCGACGATGACGATTCGGGGGCCTTGGGGGGCTGATGTTACGGGTTTTTCTGGAGCGATGGGTTCGAACAGTCCGGCATCCACGCCGCAAACGGGGCAGGTTTCCGGTGGATGGTCGCCTTCATGGATATGGCCGCAAACCGTGCATCGCCAGGCTTTGGGGGGGGGCGATGGGGCGACGGGTTCGGGGGCGAACTCCAGGGGGCTGAACATTTCTTTTCCGACACCGCAGACGGGGCAGGTTTCGGGCGGTTCGGGTCCTTCGTGAACGTATCCGCAGACTTCGCATTTCCACGTTCGTACGGTGGCCATGGTCGACTCCTTCGCTGAGGCGGGGGACTGTCTCACAGAAGGCTGGATGGTTCAATCGAGCAGGCTTGAGTCGATGGGGTATCGTACCAAGCGGGGCCCTGGCCAGCGGGAAGGGGGCAAGAAAGGGCAGGGTCAGGAGGGATGGATAATCGAGTATTAATTCACGATATCGGAACGCAACGGTGAACGCTTCTTACGGTCCTCCCGCATGCCATAAAAACAACTACAAGAATATCACTGTTCCTCGTGGTTCGCTCGGATTGACTCGCCCAAGGGCGCGTGCTAGTCAAGTCGTGCAAACCATCACTAATCCAAGACGAAGGGTCCGAAACGCGGGTTTCGCCGCCTCCGGATTGGCAAGAGAGTCGCATGCGCACCTGCATTACCCTCAGAAGGGTTATCGCTTCCGCGCTGTTTCCTACAGCCAGGCGGGAGGTGCGCCCATGACCGTATTCCACCATACCATTGTGGGGGGTGACTTCGAACGGGCCGGCCATGCCACCGATGCCCTCAAGGACTTGCTCAAAACCGTCGGTGTCGATCCAGAAAGCACCCGAAGGGCAGCCATTGCCGCCTATGAGGCAGAACTCAACGTCATCATCCATGCACGACGTGGCATCCTTCGGGCTACGATTGGTGATGATCGGCTCGACATTGAAATCGAGGATGAGGGGCCTGGCGTGGCGGACGTGGCCCTTGCGTTGCAACCCGGTTTCTCCACCGCCTCACAGCAGGCTCGCTCCCTCGGCTTCGGCGCCGGGCTCGGCTTGCCCAATATAAAACGAAATAGCGACACCTTCTCGCTCGAATCCACCGTCGGCGTGGGCTGCCGCCTACGTTTCGGCCTTTCGTTTTCTTGCGTCGAACCGTTGCCCCCTGCCCCCAATGCGCTGCGCTTCGTGTCCGAACGCTGCCGTCTATGCCTCCGATGCCTTCCCGTATGCCCCACCCAGGCGTTGCGGGTGCGCGGAACAGGCCCTTCCTTGCTTGCGCACCGCTGTGTGGATTGCAATGCCTGCATCGCCCACTGCATCCATGGAGCCATTCAAATCGATAACGATTCGCCCTGCCCCGATGCCGGCTCCCTCGATGTTCTCGTGTTGCCCTTGGCTTTCCTCACGGACTTCGGTCCCAACGTCTCTTATCGTCTAATTCGTGAAATAATTCTCCAATTGGGGTTTTCGCGCCTGGCCCTCTTGGAGCAGTGGGAAGCAGCCCAGCAAAACGTCATCGATGAACTGCTCGCCCAAAATAACCACCCCCTTCCCATCATCGATGTCGCCTGTCCCGTCGTGACTCGCTTGATCGAAACCCGCTTCCCCTCGCTGTTGCCCCATCTGGCTCCGCTGCTGTCGCCCCTCGAAGCCGCGGCCGCCCAACTGCAAGGGCAAAAGGCCGCCTTCGTCGTCGCCTGCCCCGCCCAACAAACCAGCTTGCGCCAGGCCGGGGTGCCCTCGCAGCGGATCCTTACCCCCCGCGCCTTGCGGCAGGCCATCGACCAACGGCTCCGAGCGAAACGCCCAACCGACCAGGACTCAGACTGCCCCCCAATCCGCGCTGCCGTGGAGCGAAATGAATTGATGGCCTCGGGTCTCGCCTCGACCTTGCGTGTGCTGGAAACCATCGAAGGCGAACGGCTCGAGTTTACGCAACGTGTCATGCTTCGCGCCTGCGTCGATGGCTGCTTCGGTTCTCCCTTGTTCCGAACGCCTTCCGCGCTTGCCCTGCACCGATCCCGTCGCATGACAATCAATGATGACGCAACCTATTGTGTTGCCCGCAGACAATCCCCTTATCAGCCAAGACCTGCCTTGCGGCTCGATTCGGATATGCAAGCTTCCGTCAAGAAGCTGCATCGCATGGCGGAAGTTCTGCGAAGCCTTCCCCAGGCCGATTGCGGACGTTGTGGCGCGCCTTCCTGTCGCTCCCATGCGGAGGATTATGCCCTCGGCCGGATCCGTAGTCTCCAATGCAAACATCCCAGCGCGAGGAGTCAATCGTGAATTCCTCCCTCACTCTTCGGACCATCGCTACCCAGCTCGGCCTCGAGGACCTGACCGCCGAAAACCAAGCCATCGATCCCCCCGTTACCGTGGGATACGCCTCGGACCTTCTGAGCGATGTCCTGGCTCATGCGCCCGCGGGGGCCGTGCTGGTCACCACCCAGGCCCACCTCAACGTGCTGGCCGTGGCGTCCCATGTCGGACTGGCCGCGGTTATCTTCACAGGCGGAGTCCAACCGTCCCCAGACGTATTGCTTCGGGCCGTCGAAGAGGGAATTCCCGCTTTTCGCACCCTTTGCACCTCGTTTGACGTGGCAGGGCGTCTTTACGCGCTCGGATTGCGCGGAGGTACGCGGTGAAGTCGCTGGCCCTCGACCTGCACTTGCACAGCACCCTGTCGCCGTGCGCGGACCCGAGCATGGATCCGCGGGCCGTGGTCCGTCGGGCCAAAGATTGTGGTCTTTCGCTCATCGCTTTTTGTGATCACGACCGGATCGGAGCCGCGCAAGAGCCTTTTTCCGTCGACGGGCTCGCGGTTTTGCAAGGGGTGGAGATCACCACCCTGGAAAAAACCCATCTTCTCGGCATATTTCCGCATTGGGAAGCCGCTGTGGCCTTGGCGCGGGAACTTGGCCTTCCGCATGGAAAAAACACCGAGCGCGCCCATCGCAAAGGAAATTATCCTACCTTGCCGGAAGCCGTCCGGGTCATCCACAACGTGGGTGGACTCGCCATCGCGGCTCATGTGGATCGTCCTTCCTCCGGCTTGCTCGGAAAAGTGGGCTGTATCCCCAATGTCGGGCTCGACGCCATCGAACTGTCGGCTTCCGGCTTGTACCGAATCGATACCTTGCACTTGGCGCAATACGGATTGCCCGTGTTGGTGGGGTCGGACTCCCACGATTTGAGCGAGATTGGAAGCGTGTATTGCACCGTTTCTCTGCGGTCCGCGTGTTTCGAAGAACTCGCCCAGGCCCTTCGGGAAGCTTCGGATTGGAGGTGCCACAGTGCGTGAGATTGCCTTGCACGTCCTGGATTTGATGGAAAACTCCGTCGCTGCCGGCGCCCAGCGGGTGCTCGTGCGGGTCGTGCAGAATCGCGCGACGGACCAGCTCGAAATTGCGGTGGAGGACGATGGGTGCGGGCTGCCCGATACGGTACAAGATGCGGCCCATCCGTTTTTTACCACCAAACCAGGCAAGCGTACGGGGCTCGGTTTGAGCCTGTTTCGAGAAGCGGCCGAACGGGCCGGTGGCGACCTGCACCTTTGCGCTTCGCCGTGGGGAGGAACGGCGGTTCGCGTCCGTATGCGCTTGCTTCATATCGACAGAATGCCCCTGGGGGATCTGGCCGCCACCGTGGGGGCAATGGCTTGTACGGCGCCGGAAGTGGATTTTTCCTGTGAGGTGGAAGTCGACGGAAAGAAAGAGACGGTATCGACTCAGCAGCTTCGCGCCGCGACCGGGCAGGGGCCTGGTCAAAACCTTTTGGTGATGCGGCAAATGACGAACCAAATCAGAAAAGGACTCGAGGGGTTAGGGGCTTTGCCTTGAGGTGTGGAAAGGCCGTGGACGGTTCCGCGGCCCTGGAGGACGACGAAATGGACATGGTACAAGTCTCGTGCAATTGCGGCATCGAGGTATCCGAGGAAGAACTCCTCGAGCGCCTGGACGCCACTATAGCAGAATACCGAGGAAAACCGGGGGCATTGATTCCCGTGTTGCAAATTGCCCAGGGAATCTTCGGTCATTTACCCGAAGTGGCGATGCGACGGATCGCCGAGGGACTCGATAAACCGTATAGCGAAGTCAGCGGCGTGGTGACCTTCTATTCCTACTTCTCAACCGTCCCACGAGGACGCCACGTTATCCGCGTGTGCCTGGGCACGGCTTGCTACGTGCGTGGTGGCAAAGCCGTACTCGAAGCCATTCGAAAAACCGCCCACGTCGAGGTGGGCGGTACCACCGAAGATCGTCGATTTACATTAGAAGTTGCGCGTTGCTTCGGAGCCTGTGGGCTCGCCCCGGCCATCATGATCGACGACGAGGTCTATCATCGCGTCAAGCCCAGCCGAGTTCAAGGTGTGTTGGAATCACATGCTAGCAAGTTCGGAGGTCAGCATGGACAAGCGAATCGACAGCCGTGAAGCCCTGAGCGCGCTGCGAGCGCGCGTCCGTCAGCAGCTCGAGCCCCGGGAGGGAGCCGAGGCGCTTCGGATCACCGTTCACATGGGAACCTGCGGCATTGCCGCCGGTGCAAGGGATATCATCCATCATTTCGCCGAACAACTCGACCGGGAAAACCTCCACGAAGTGGCCCTCACCCGAGCTGGTTGCGCGGGCCTCTGTGACCAAGAACCGATGATCACGCTGCGCGACGCCAGCGGCACCGAATTCCGCTACGGCAGACTCGATCAGCGAAAAATCGAAGAGATCGTGCAAGGGCACGTCCTGCAAGGCGTGCCCGTTCGCAAGTACCTCATCACGGCCTGAAAGCAGGAGACGAACGTCATGGCCAATTCTATTCGTACCCATATCCTCGTCTGTACCGGAGGCGGATGCATTGCCTGTGGTGCCCTGCAGGTCAGTGCCGCGTTACGGCAATCGCTGCGTGCTCATGAACTTCAAGACGAAGTCAAAGTCGTGGAAACCGGTTGCCTGGGCCCCTGCTCGGTCGGCCCCGTATCCGTCGTCTATCCCGATGGCGTCTTTTACGAGAACATCAAACCGGAAGATGCCGAAGAGATCGTCACCGAGCACCTGCTCAAAGGACGCCCCGTCGAGCGGCTCAGTCGCTCGAATCTCCTGGCGGAACAAGAAAAACCAGAGCAAAAGGCTGGATTTTTCGACAAACAAGTCAAGATCGTCTTGCGCAACTGCGGAATCATCGATCCTCGAAAAATCGAAGAATATATCGCGCGCGATGGCTATGAGGCCCTGGCTCGGGTTCTGACGGAAATGACCCCCGACCAGGTCATCGATGAGATGAAAAAGTCAGGGATTCGCGGTCGAGGGGGCGCGGGTTTCCCCTCGGGCCTCAAGTGGGCCATTGCCAAAAAGTCCACCGGCTCTCCCAAATACGTATTGTGTAACGCTGATGAAGGGGATCCCGGCGCTTTCATGGACCGCAGCGTCCTCGAGGGAGACCCCCATAGCGTGATCGAAGGTATGGCCATCGCCGCCAGGGCGATTGGCGCCAATCGTGGAATCGTCTACGTTCGAGCGGAATATCCTCTTGCGGTCGAAAGGTTGCGTCTTGCCATCGAACAAGCGCACGACTTGGGGCTGCTCGGCAACGATATCCTCGGCACCGGCTTCGAATTCGACCTGGAGATCCGCATGGGAGCCGGCGCTTTCGTCTGTGGCGAAGAAACCGCGCTCATCACCTCGATCGAAGGCAATCGCGGAGAACCCCGTCCTCGTCCTCCTTACCCCGCCGACCGCGGACTATGGGGAAAGCCAAGCCTGCTCAACAACGTGGAAACGTACGCCAACGTTCCCATGATCATGCTAAAAGGGGCCGATTGGTTCGCCTCCCTTGGCAGCGACAAAAGCAAAGGCACCAAAGTATTTGCTCTCGCTGGAGCCGTGCATAACAGCGGTTTGGTGGAAGTGCCCATCGGCACGAAACTTGGCGAAATCATTTATGATATTGGCGGTGGGATCCCGGCAGGCAAGGCCTTCAAAGCCGCTCAGGTCGGTGGTCCCTCCGGCGGCTGCATCCCCCGCCAGCATCTCGAAGTGCCCGTGGATTACGAGTCTTTGCAAGAACTCGGCGCCATCATGGGTTCCGGCGGCCTCGTCGTCATGGACGAAGACTCCTGCATGGTCGATGTCGCTCGGTTTTTCCTTGAATTCGTGCAAGAAGAATCCTGTGGGAAGTGCACCCCCTGCCGTGTGGGCACCAAACGGATGCTCGAGATCGTGACGCGCATCTGTGAGGGAAAGGGCGAGGAGTCCGACATCGAAAGGCTCGAGAAGCTGGGAAGAACGATCCAGCAAACAGCGCTTTGCGGCCTGGGGCAGAGCGCTCCCAATCCCGTGCTTTCCACGCTGCGGCACTTCCGTGACGAATATGTGGCGCATATTCGCGATAAACGTTGCCCCGCGGGCGTTTGCGCGGATTTGGTTCGAAGCCCTTGCCAAAACGCTTGCCCGGCAGGCGTCAACGTTCCTGGTTATGTGTCACTCATCGGTGAGGGACGCACCGCCGAGGCGCTTCATCTTCACCGGGAAAACAACCCCTTCGCCGCTGTATGCGCAAGAGTCTGCTTCCATCCGTGCGAATCGAAATGCCGTCGCGCTACCTTGGACGAGGCGGTATCGATTCGTGGAGTCAAACGTTTCATGGCCGATGCCGAGCAAGGGCTGCAATTGCCATCGACCCGCATCGACCCGGCCTGCGCCAAGCGTAAGGTGGCCATCATTGGAGCGGGACCTGCCGGTTTGTCCTGCGGCTACTTCCTCGCTCGTCTCGGATATCGACCGGACATCTTCGAAGCGGCGCCGCGGCCCGGAGGACTCTTGCTCCAAGGAATCCCGGCGTACCGTCTGCCCCGGGAGGTGATCGATGCCGAGGTGGCGATGATCGAAAGGCTGGGGGTCACCATCCACACAGGGCAACGTTTGGGGCGCGATATTACCTTGTCTGGCTTGCGGGAAGCTGGATATGAAAGCGTATTTCTCGGTATCGGCGCCCCGTTGGGAACCCGCCTGGCCTTGCCCGGAGAGGATGCCAAAGGGGTGGTCGACGCCATGCAATTCCTCCGTGATTTCAATCTGACCGGAACCGCTCCCGTGGGAAAGAACGTCGTCATCATCGGCGGTGGTAACTCCGCCATCGACGCCGCTCGCACCGCCATTCGTCTCGGCGCTGCCCAGGTTACCGTAGTGTATCGCCGCACCCGCGACCAGATGCCAGCTTTCCCCCACGAAGTCCAGGAGGCGGAGCGCGAAGGCGTTCGCATTCGTTTCTTGCTAAGCCCCACGGAGGTTCTCGTAAAAGATGGCGCGGTGGCGGGGTTGCGCTGCGTACCCATGGAACTGCAAGGCTTCGACCGCGCGGGCCGTCGCCGGGCGGTTCCCAGCCAACAACCGACGGTGGATGTGCCGGCCGACATGCTGATTACCGCGATTGGCCAGCAGCTCGACCTGTCTACGTTTGGCTCCGACGTGATGCCGAAAACGAGTCGGGATGGCTATGTAAGCGTGGATCCGCGTACCGGTCAAACCGATATTTTGTGGCTATTCGCGGGAGGTGACGCCGCTTCTGGACCGTCGTCCGTGGTGGAAGCCGTTCGGGATGGGGAGCGAGCGGCCGTGGCCATCGACCGGATGCTGAGCGGCAAAAGCCGTGCTTTCTGGCGGGAGCATCGCTCCGTGGATACGTTCTTCGATCCGGACGCGGATCCTTCGACGGCGCCGCGGACGCACCAGCGTTTGCTGGCGATTGAAAAACGCCTAGGCCGCTTCGACGAGGTCGAGTTGTGCTGGACCGAGACAGATGCTCGGCGAGAAGCCGCTCGATGTCTGCGATGCGACTACCGAGAGACTTGTGGATGAGGAGAATCACGTCATGCCGACGCTGACGATCAATAATATCACGGTTCAGGCTCCCGAAGGGGCCACTGTTCTTGAAGCGGCACGGGCGGCGGGAATTCATATCCCCACGCTTTGCCATCTGCCTGGGGTGCATGCCCCGGGCGCTTGTCGCGTCTGCCTCGTGGAGGTGGAAGGAGCACGAACGCTGATGGCGTCGTGTGTTACCCCCGCCAACGAGGGAATGCGCGTTCACACCAACTCTTTACGGGCTCGCAATGGGCGACGAGACGTCGTCGAGCTTTTGCTCAGTGAGCATGAGGGAGATTGCACCACCTGTTCTCGGAGCGAGGATTGTGAATTGCGGGCCATCGCTCGGGAAGCGGGTGTAAAAGACATTCAATACCGCGGAGAGCGTCGTACGACTCGTCTGGACTATTCGACCAAAGGTTTGGTGCGCGATACGGGCAAGTGCATTCTATGCCGAAGGTGCGTGGCGGTTTGCCAAGACGTGGAAAGCGTAGGGGCGATTGCGCCGCAAGAGCGCGGATTTGGGACGTATATTGGTCCGGCGTTCCACGCTCCCTTGTCCGAGGTCACGTGTGTGCAATGTGGACAATGCTCGGCGGTCTGTCCGGTGGGAGCCATTGGTGAGCGGGACCAGATCGATGAAGTCTGGCGCGCGCTGGACAATCCCTCGCTGCACGTGGTGGTGCAGACGGCACCCGCGATCCGTGCGGCGCTTGGCGAATGTTTCGACTTGCCTCCGGGCACGTTGGTGACGGGAAAGATGGTGTCGGCCCTGCGCAGGCTTGGTTTCGAGGCTGTCTTCGATACGGACTTTTCCGCGGATCTTACCATCATGGAAGAAGGGCATGAACTGCTGGCTCGGTTGCAAGGGGCCCTGGCAGGGGGAGCCAACAAAAGTCCGCTTCCCATGTTTACGAGTTGCTGTCCCGCGTGGATTCAGTTTGCGGAGCACTTTGCGCCGGACATGCTGGACAATTTGTCTACCTGCAAGTCCCCGCAGCAGATGCTTGGCGCCCTGGCGAAATCCTACTACGCGGAGAAAATTGGCAAAAAACCCGAAGAAATCTTCGTGGTATCCATCATGCCCTGCACCGCGAAAAAATTCGAATGCGATCGGGAAGAGATGCGTGACAGCGGTGCCAAAGACGTCGATGTGGTGCTGACCACGCGCGAATTGGGCAGAATGATCCGGGAAGCGGGAATCGATTTCGGGTCTCTCGCCGACGAAGAAATGGACGCGCCGTTGGGGATTTCTACGGGAGCCGCGGACATTTTTGCCAACTCCGGCGGCGTCATGGAAGCGGCTTTGCGCACGGCTTATGAAGTCGTGACCGGAAGACCCCTGCCACCCGTTCAACTCGAACCCGTGGGAAAAATGGCCGGAGGCGGCGTGCTTCAAGCGTCGTTGCAAGTCAGCGATGCCCTGCCGGCATGGTCTTTTCTCGAGGGGCAAACACTCAACGTGGCCGTGGTGCATGGCTTGGCACACGCTCGTGCTTTGATCGAAGACATCCGTGCCGGACGGCAAAGCCCCCATTTCGTGGAGGTGATGACGTGCCCCGGTGGCTGCATCGGAGGCGGAGGACAGCCGCGAATGACCACCGACGAAGTGCGCAGGGCCCGCATCCAGGCGATTTGCCAGGAAGATGCAAGCAAACCCTTGCGAAAATCACATACCAACCCGGGTGTCACCCAACTTTATGAAGAGTACCTCGGAACTCCTTTGGGTGAACGCTCCCATCACTTGCTACATACCCATTACCACCCGCGATGCTTCGTGCCCAAAGCCCCGGCCAAGGAAAAGGTGGCACCCAGACCGCATTCGGAGGTACGACCAGAGCCGTGAAGGACAAGCCTCCCGTGGTATATCTCGTCGATGATGATGTGGACTACTGCGAAGTCAACCGCACCGTGCTCGAGTCCGCCGGTTACCGTGCCGTTTGCTTCCCAGGTCCCAAAGAAGCGTTGTTGGAAGCGGAGCGCAATCCCCCGGACCTCATCATTACCGATATGATGATGGGGTCGCTCGACGATGGGCTCCGACTTTCCCGAAGTCTTCGAGATCACGCGAGTTTATGTCATATCCCCGTGCTGCTGGTCACGGGATTGGTCCGGGAGCTTGGCTTGGATATCGTGCCTCGGGATTCCCAGGATCTCGAGGCATTGAATGCCAGCGCCTTTCTCGAAAAACCCACCTCTCCTTCCCGACTGCTGCAAGAAGTGCGACGCTTGCTGGCCGAGGCTTCCGACCCGGCTGCCCCCCGATAGCTCAGAAGAGTCAACGTTTTATGTAGATAAAACGTCCGCCTCTCGTGAACGTCGTTGTTTCGGCCAATACCGAAATTGTGGCTTTCACGATTCTCGAAATGCCTCGAACGATACTCGCTACTCGTCGAGTTTATCGCGATGCAACGGCCATACTTGCGGCTCCCCGATGCTTTCGCCGTCTTGCCGTCTCGTGGAAAGAAGGGCCATCGTGGGTTGAACGATGCCCTGCGAAGTGCGGCCACCATAGTGGGGAAGAGGCATGTCTACACGACAAAGGGCATCATGCACCTGACGCAGGGGCGCAAGGCCGCCGAGACTTGCCACGGACGGAGGAAGGATCAGGCCGAGTCGTCCGCCGGGTTTCAGGAGCGATGCGCTCCGATGAACGAACAGACCGTGCAACGGGCGATTTCGTTGAAACGCCGAACTCAGAGAGGTGAAGTACCGCTTGAGATCGTTGGCAAGGGGGTGAGCCGCGACGCCTGAGCAACTTACCCAAGGAGGTTTACCCACGAAAGCGTCGAAACCGGGTTCTGGCGACTCGAATATTTCGGGAAATTCCAACGGCCAGTGGAAGTAGGCTGCGCGGTTCTCGGTGATGCTCGCTTCCCGCAGCATCATCGGTTCATCGATGGTCAACCTTTTTCTCGCTTTGTGGTGACCGTTCATCAGGATCTCCCGGATGAGCTGGTCCGCCAGCAGCCGAAGGGACTCGACACGAGACGGTGAGCGATTTCGTCCGGTCTTTCTCGGTGCCCCATGCGTGGTCGGACGCGCCATGGCCGTGGAAGCCCAATGCAATGAATACAATCGCGGATCGGGTCTTCTGCGCGCGGGGGACCCATGCCAGGGCCCAATTCCCACGAGGGCATCACCATGACGAAGATGGCGATTGATTTCGGGCATTGTACCGTCCGGTTTCATCCCAATGAGTCGAAGGCTCAAACGCGCCAGTTCGAGCGCAATGGGATCCCCATCCACACCATAAAGGCAACGGGATGCGACCTGCCACCGAGCCTGCGCAAGCGCCGTGGCATCGTTTTGTCGGGTCGAATCCGCGGCCACGACGGCATAGGCGAGTTGCCGGCATGCTTCTGTCAAAAATTGGCCCGTACCCATGGACGGATCGCAGATTCGCAGTGCGAGCAAGCGATCGGAGGCTCCCTGGGCCGCTTCGACCAATGGCTCGAGCGTGGCCCGAACTGTCTTATGAATCAATTCTCTGGGGGTGTGCGGCGCTGGCGTGTCGCGTGCGACGAGATTGGCTTGAAGAGCCACACTGCCGGCAGGAAGCAAGGTATTTCGTGTGCGGGCTGGAATGACCGCGAGCATGTCGTCGACATCGGCGGCGCCCATCAATCGCTGCAACAGAGCCTGGGACGGTTTGATTCCACGCAGGCTGAGGTACTCGCCTCTCGCAGTGGGTGGGACTTTGGATAGTTCGTCGAGATCGACCAACGCATGAGTCGTCCCCCACCGAATCGTTCGGCCTCGGCAGCGAACGAGTTCGAATTCCATCAGCCGTTCGTACAATGCAACGACGTGGTCGATTTCGAAGTTTTCTTCTCGGCTGGTGGGTAGGAGCGCACGAAAAACAGCGTGGATTGCCGCATCGGACAAGGCTTCGGGGGAATGAGGTTCCGCGGGCGGTCCCAGAGGTCCGAGCCATGCCCCGGAGAAGACCTCCGATTGCCAAGGCTTCAATATTGCGTGTGTTTTCCCGCTCAAGGCGTTGGAAAGGCGCAAAAACCTTCGCCATGCCCCTTTGGCCGTACGCTGTTGGGCCAGGGGTGTCCAGGCATAGCCGCGATCATACGCGCTATCGCCCAAGGGAAGCAGACCCTGCGCTTCCGCATGAAGCACGATGGCGGATCGAAGCACGACGGTAACGAGGCCCAGCCTTGTTTTCGAGAGCCATATCTTGTCGGCATCCTCGAACATGGGCAGTTGGCGCATCGAAAAAGCGTTGCGCACATGGTGTTCCAGCAAGAAAAGGGCACGGACAGCTTGTTCGGGGAGAGTCGTCTTCCGAGGATTGGGTTGAGAGCGAGGCATGACGGCAAAGGCGATGGGGTGCGCGCACACATAGCCTGGTTTTGGGGCGAAGAGCCAGGGAGAAGAACGTGAAAAATGCAGCAGTGGGCCGTATTTCCCCGCGGGTCGCCAAGCTTGGATTCGGGTTTGGTGTGCGACGGGAGTGGATGGGTATGGGTAGCGACTAAAATGCGACGATTTTTCGATTGCTTTTGCTAGGCTTCGGAGTTGATGACTTGGTCTTTTCGGCTTTCTTGTGGTTGTGCCTTCATTTTAGCTGCCTGTAGTTCTCAACCCTCGGCGGAGCCATCGGACTCTCCGTCGCTCGATGCGAGCACGGAGGACGGTGCGCCGTTGGTTTCCTACGATCCGGTGTGTAGTGCGGATGGTTGGTGTTGGGCCTCGCCTCTGCCGCAAGGCAATGGTTTGCGATCCGTGTGGGGAGCGTCGAATTCGGACCTTTGGGCTGTGGGGGATGCGGGGCTTGTGTTTCGGTTACAGCAAGGTCGGTGGACGCCAATACGAACCGATTCGAAAGGGGATCTGCGCGCCCTTTGGGGTTCTGGACCCAACAATATCTGGGCAGGTGGCGAGGAATTGATTCATTGGGACGGTCAATCTTGGACGAAAACGTCTGGGCCTTCGGAGATTCTTGTGCTCGAGGGATCGGCGGCCAACGATATATGGCTCACCACCGCGGGGGCGAACGTGTATCGGTTCGACGGAACTGCTTGGAACGAAACGTTTCCGCCGGTGGCGGGCGTGTACCGGGACGTGTGGGTTGGGGCTGCGAACGATGTCTGGCTCGTGGGAGATGCGGGAGCTTGTGTGCATTGGGATGGGTCGACGTGGCAAAGCAGGCCGGAGGTAGGAACTCGGAACTTTACTGGCGTGTGGGGTACGCAAGGAAAAGGGGTGTGGGCCATCAGTCATGGTGCGGGCTCGAACGACCGGACCCGAATCCATCATTGGGACGGCGGCTGGAAAGCTGTTTTCGACGCGGAACCGCATGAGCATCCCCAGGCCATCGGGGGAACGAGTGAGCAAGATATATGGGTTGTGGGAGCCAACGGGCTGGCGCTCCACTGGGATGGGGCCACATGGCGTCGGCATGGTACGGGCACGACACGAAAGCTCGAGGCGCTTTGGGCCATGGGAGACGAATGCTGGGCGGTTGGCGCGGTGGGAGCCATCATCCATTGGCACGCAAGTTCATGGAATAAAGTGACCGAGGGGGGCGAAACGTGGATGAACGATCTTTGGGTCGCGGGTGCCAACGATGTTTGGACCGTGGGGCAAGAAGGAGCGATGGCGCACTTCGATGGGGCCGGTTTTGTGACTACCGACACGGGAGACCGAACTCGTTTGGCGAGCGTATGGGCGTCGGGGCCCGAGGATATTTGGGCTGTTGGGGCCTCTGGGGTGATTGTTCGCGGGATCGATGGGAAATGGTCCAGGGTTTCCGCGGGAACCTCTCGCGATTTGTTGGCCGTGACGGGGTGTGGAGCCGAAGATGTATGGGTGGGAGGAGTACAAGGAACGCTCCTGCATTGGGATGGAAAGGCATGGCGAAGCCACGAAGGGGCGGCGCAAGGCAATGTACAATCTTTATGGTGTGGCGGAAAAGATGACGTATGGGCAGGGGGGCAGGCCGGACTGTTGATCCATTGGGATGGAAACGATTGGAATTCCGCCACGTTATCGATTTCGGCGGATATCATCAATCTTTGGGCAAGCGGTTCGAAAAACGTATGGGCCGTGACCGCGTCGGGGTTATTGCATTGGGATGGACAGGTTTGGGAGCCAGTCGAGATTGGTGAGGGCGGGTTGTCGAGCCTTTGGGGAAGCTCGGATCGAGATATATGGGCGGCTGGACCCGCGGGTCGATTATTGCACTTCGACGGGGAGTCCTGGTTGCGGTCAGACCCCGGTACGCGAAGCGACATCCTTTCGGTGGGGGGCAGCAGCGATGGTGATGTGTGGATACTGACATCTTTTGGGGGGATTTTGCGCAAGCACCGCTGAGGGGCACCGTGTTTTCATAGCCATCCTCGAACCGTGGGCCTACGATCCGTTGCCTGATGAGCATCACGATTCGGCCAGCGACTCCAGACGATGTGGAGTTCATTCTTCAACTCATTCGCGATCTGGCAACCTTTGAAAAAGCTCCGGATGCGGTGAAGGCGACTGTCGAAGATTTGCTTCGCGATGGTTTTGGTCCGCACCCACGGTTCGAGTCGTTGATTGCGCAACTCGACGATCGGCCTGCCGGATTTGCACTGTATTTCTACAACTATTCCACATGGGAAGGAACGACCGGCATCCATCTGGAGGACATTTTTGTTTTGCCCTGGGCTCGAGGTCATGGTGTGGGACGTGCGCTGATCGGGGCCGTGGCGATGCGTGCGAAAGAACGTCGATGTCCAAGGCTCGACCTTTCCGTATTGCATTGGAATCCCGCCCGGGAGGTTTATCGCAAGCTTGGCTTCGTGCCGTTGAGCGAATGGGTTTCGTATCGTCTGGAAGGCGAGGCATTATCGCAACTCGCGGCACGAACCGCCGAAGGCGCTTGTGTGTCCGAGCGTGTCGAACCAGACGAATGAGCATGCATCTTTCGATGACTCTTGCCGAATGAGGCCATCCAAACCAGTTCGGTTTGCCAGCATGGCACGATGAGGGTGAGGCAAAAATGCCTTGCTGTGGAGCCGGTCCGCTACCCGGTCGTTCGTCCTAATCGATCGTCGACTAACCCCAGAGACGTGTTTGACAAGGGCTGAACGATCGTGGGTAGAAACGAGGCGTCAGGTGATCGGCTGGCGACGTCGTGGTTCAATCTGTTTTTTCGAGATCGCTGCCGTTGGCTCGTGGTGTCGGGCGATCTTCATCAGGCAAGAACGTCACACGAATCCCCGAGTCCACGCGAGAAGGTTTCGCTTGTGGGCGCATCCATCGCGGTACCACAATCACAAGGGCCCATAAGCCAATCACGACCAGCCATTCGGTCCACGAAGCGTTCACGCACGGTTGTTTACCACCTCGGCATGAGGTTGGCGTAGTTAAGTCCAAATCAATGGGCGAGGTTCATGGCCTTATTATTTCTGCGACGTTCACACGATCCGGACTCTGTCGTGGGCCCTTTGACTCCCGACCAGGTATGGGAGGCAAGTCCATCGGAAGACGACTGCTTGTCGTTGCGTGAATCCGGCCCTTTCGTTCCGGTGGGGGTGGGTCTGAACTACGATGATCGGTTGCGGGAGGTGATGCTGGAGGCATTTCCCAACCCGCGGGCCTATCGTTATGCCCGCAAGCGATTGGCGCTGTACTTGTGTCTGGTTCCGATCCTGCTGTGGACATTGATGGACGGTCAGATGCTCTTTGCGGGAAGAGATGGCGCCATGGCTGCCCTGATGATGGATGTGTTGTCGGTGGTGTGGGTAGCGGTGGATCTTGGCCGTCCTGTCCCGAGGCATCCTCATCTTATGGCGGCGGCTTTTGGTTGTGCGTCGATGCGATGGATTCAGTTTGCCTGCATGCGTTGTGGGGATGCTTCTGGGCTATGGATGCTGGCGTTTGCTTTGCTGGCGGCGGTGGGTGCGCTGTGGATGCTGTGGGCGGCTCCGTCGCCGCGAGCCATGGCGGATCACATTCGCGCGGCTTTGGCGATACCTCCGCCCACGGTGTTGCCGTCGCGCTCGACACCTGGTTTTTTCCGAACCATTGTTTTTTCGGTATCGGCGGCGGGGCTGCTGCCTGTCATCCTGTGGTTGATGCGCGACCAAGCCTGGTCCTTGCAGATGCAACTTATTGTTTTTGCAGCATTTTCACTATTGGTGCCTTATGCGGGGAGGGTTTATGTCGGTCGGGAGCCACCGATTCACCGTGACGTATGGGTGGGCGCTTTTGGGGGAAGCGTGGCTTGTTTTCGGTCTACGCCGCGGGTGAAGGTCCAAGCGTTGGCGAAAGCGGCGATGGTGGGGATAACGTGTTTGATCCTTTCTTTTTCGCTAGTTCGCGGGTGTCAAGGCGGCGTGGAGGCAGTAGCCTCGGCGCAGCAATGCGTGGCGGCGGAGCCTTCGGCTCTTCATCGCTTGCTCGACGAACAGCGAGTCGAAACGAGCACGTCGGTGCCGTCGAAAGAAATGAAATGGCTATTGTTGACGGGATTGATGGTGCCGGCGGCCGAGGAACTGGTGTATCGGGGGCTTGTCCAGCATGCGTTACGCCGTCGATTGAAGCGTCGGTGGGCGATTGGGGTGTCTGCCCTTCTATTTGGAGTGGCGCACGTGGTGGTGTTTCCCATGTCCGTGTACCAAACCGTCTTGTTGGGCTTGAGTTTTGGGATTGCTTACGAGCGGGGGGGAATTCTGGCGAGTCTATGGGCTCATATGTTGTGGAATCTTTGGCTGTCGATATGACAAGACCATTGCGATTCCGGTGGGAAGGAAGCAGATTGCGCCCACGTCATGGTGAAGCCTGTCCGTTCCGTGGTTTTTGGGCTCGGTTCGAATCTTGGCCATCGTCTGGGAAGCGTGCTTTCCGGAGCGTCCATGATGGCCCGTTGGGCGGGGGCCGAGGAAGCCATTCTCTCGCCTTTGTATGAGACCGTGCCGGTGGGAGGACCACCGCAAGGCGACTTCATCAACGCTGCGCTCACCTTCAAAACCAACTTGTCGGCAGGTACCCTGCTTACGATGGCCTTGGCGATCGAGCAGCGGCATGGTCGCGTTCGTGTCGAACGCTTCGGTCCTCGTACGTTGGACATCGATGTGCTTTGGATTGAAGGTGAAATCATCGATCAGGCTGGGTTGCAAGTGCCGCATCCGCGATTGCTGGAGCGAGCTTTTGCGTTGCGTCCCATGCTCGACCTGGTGCCGACTGCCGTGGATCCGGCAACACGCTTGCCGTACGAGGCCTCGATGGCGTTATTGTCTGTTTGCGGTTTACGAAAGTTGGATCGTTCCTCGAGGCTTCGGATGCACGAGTTGAGTCCTTCCTTCGAGGCAGCGGCACTTCCCTGAGCCATTGGCAGGGGCCGACGATGGGCTGTGGTGTTCAGTGATTCTTGCCGCGGTTGCATGCACCCTTCCGGCCGGTCCCGTATTCCATGACGTCGGTACGAACGGTCATGACGCCGTGACGCAAAAGTCCGAGTTCTTCGGCGGCGGCGCGGGAAAGGTCTACGAGCAGCGATCGACGGCCAAAGGGGCCTCGGTCATTGACGCAAACGAAAACGTCGCGGCCGGAGTTTGGATGAACGATGCGTAGGATGGTGCCGAAGGGCAGGGAGCGGTGTGCCGCGGTATAGCGAGTGGGGTCGTATTGGTCGCCCGAAGCGGTGAGGTTGCCGGTGAGCGAGTCGTGATAATAGGTGGCCTCGCCGGACCAGGAACGTTTTGGGGGACGGCCGGCGAACGATTGACGAAGGGCGTCGCCTTCGGAATACGGGGCTTTGGGTTTGGGTTCGAAGGGTTGGGGAGGCGGAGGAGGGTAGGGAGGAAATGACTGGGAATCCAATGGGTTGGAAGATGGCTGGGGGGAATTGGCTGCGGTGGGGGGTGGTGGTGGATAGGAGGGAAACGTGACGCGAGTGACGGGAGGTTGGGGGGTTCGAGGCTGACATGCTGGCGATAGCGAGACGAGCACCAGCAGGGGCCAGCCGAATTTGTGTGGAGCAAGGGTGTGGGAGAAGGGCAAGGCGAAAGGATACGCGCTGCGTGTGAGAAGGGAAAGGGTCGGAGCAGGCGCGTCATGACCGAATCGTGAGGGCACGTTCTCGGGAAAGGCTCACGGAATAAGTGTAACTAATTGAAAATACTAGATAATTTTTTAGTCCTTTCGGCTTGCCACCCGTCCCTAGACACGTCAATCGAGAAGTGTTAGACGCCCCGCGGCATCTTTTCGGGACGTATTATCCCGAGAATGTGGCCTAACGTTCCGGTGTTTTTTTGATCCGGCTCATCGTTCACACCATGCACTGCACAGAACTATTTTCCAGTGCCCGTGCTTCGCTGATGAGTGCCGCCTCTGGCGGTGCTGGGGTCAGCGTCGACTTCGACGGCTCCGTAATCATTCAATTCGTTGTATTTTTGCTGCTATTCATCGTGCTCAAGCCGATTCTTTTGGATCCTTTTCTAAAAGTGGTCGAGGCGCGGGAGAAGCGGACCGACGGTGCGAAGGCCGAGGCGCGTCAGATGGACGAAAGGGCTGGGGAGATCATCAAGCGTTATGAAAGTGAGATGGAGAAGGTGCGCAAGGTGGCGGGCGAGGAGCGGGAGCGTCTTCGGTCCGAGGCGCAGAAACTCGAAGCGCAAATTCTTGGAGAAGCGCGCACGGAGGCAGCACGGGTGACGGCGGAAGGCAAGGAAAAAATCCGCAAGGAAGCGGAATCGATCCGATTCGAGCTTGGGCAGTTTTCGGGGGAGCTGGCGCGAGAGACGGCTGCCAAGGTGCTTGGAAGGGAGATTTCGTGATGCGACTTCGGTGGGTATTGGCGGTTGTGTCCGTGTCGATCGCGTTGACTTCTTTCGCATGGGCGGATGATTCGTTGCAGGAGGGGTCGGCCGCGCAGGGGCGGGAGCATGCTGCGCACGAGGAGCATGGTCATCACGCGCCTGGGTCGATCAACTGGTTTTACGGTTTTTTGGGGACGGATGCGGAAGCGGAGCCGAGTTTGCTTTGGCGAAAGCCTGACATGCCGCCTCCGTTCATGGCGAATCTGATCAACTTCGCGGTGTTTGCGTATATCGTGGTTCATTTCGGCCGAAAGCCTTTGCAGGAGGCGCTCCACAGCCGCAAGCAGGCGCTCATGAAAGAGATCGACGCGGCCACGAAAATGCGTGAGGAGGCTTCGAGTCGACTCGAAAAGTACGAGGATAAGCTCAAGCGTGTCGATGAGGACATCGAGCGGATACGCGATGATTTTCGCGCGCAGGGGCAACGGGAGAAAGAGCGCATCTTGGCGGAGGCCAAAGAGGCCCGGGACAGGATGCTCAAAGATGCGCAATTCATGATTGAGCAAGAATCCAAGCAGATGCGCAACGTATTGATGCGCGATACCGTGGAGGCCGCGATGAAAGCCGCGGAGGCATTGCTCCAATCCAAGATGACGGCCGCGGACCACGAGCGACTCGCGGAAGAGTATATTCGTCAACTATCCTCATCCGGATTGACGATTACGAAAGGGGGCTCGGCGTGAGTTACGAGGCCATTGCGGGTCGCTACGCGCAAGCTCTGTTCGACATTGGCATCGAAACAGGGACCCTGGGAAAACTCGCCGACGAAATATCAGCGTTTGCGGATACATGGACCGCCAGCGATGAACTTCGCGCCGTACTTGATAACCCTTTGATGAGCGAAACGGACCGAGAAGCCTTGCTAGACGCCATAGCGAAACGTCTTGGTTCCGGAGAAATCACGAAAAATACCCTACGCCTTCTCGCGCGTCGACGAAGACTGCCCGTGTTACCGAGCATTGCGCGGGCTTTGCGCTCGATGAGTGATGACAAGGAGGGGGTGGTGAGGGCGACCGTGGTGAGTGCCAAGCCGCTCGCCGACTCGTATGCGCAGCGCCTGCAGGCCGCGCTTCAATCGCTCACGGGAAAAAAGGTTTTGCTGACTATGCAGGTGGAGGCTTCCTTGATATCCGGTGTGGTGACGAGGATGGGCGATACGGTCATCGACGGTTCTCTTCGAACGCGTCTCGATGGGCTCCGCCAACAGCTCCTTGCGGAGTGACGGATAAGCAACAGCGATGGGAATGACTAGTGCCAAAGCAGGCACGTTGTGTACGAGGGAATGATGCAGCTCCGAGCCGAAGAAATCTCGCAAATCATCCGAAAGCAGATCCAGAGCTTCGACAAGGCCGCCCTGGTTACCGAAACGGGTACCGTGTTGACGGTCGGCGACGGTATCGCGCGTGTGTATGGCTTGGAAGGAGCCATGGCGAGCGAGTTGGTCGAGTTCCCGGGTGGCCTGTTCGGCATGGTGCTCAACCTGGAACAGGACAACGTGGGTGTGGCCATCTTCGGCGAAGCCACGCACGTCAAGGAAGGCGATACGGTCAAACGCACCGGGCGAATCGCCGACGTCCCTGTCGGGGAAGCTTTGGTCGGGCGTGTGGTCAACTCCCTGGGCGAGCCGATCGACGGCAAAGGGCCGCTCGATACGAAACTGCGTCGTCGCATCGAAATCAAAGCCCCTGGGATCATCGAGCGTCAGAGCGTGCATGAGCCGTTGCAGACTGGTCTCAAGGCGATCGATTCCATGATCCCCATCGGAAGAGGTCAGCGCGAACTCATCATTGGTGACCGTCAAACCGGCAAGACCGCGGTCGCGGTAGACACGATCATCAATCAAAAAGGCCAAAACGTATACTGTTTCTACATCGCGATCGGGCAAAAACAGTCGACGGTCGCGCAAGTGGTGGACCGTCTCACGAGCTTTGGCGCCATGGAATACACGACTGTGGTGTCGGCGGGCGCCAGTGAATTGGCTCCTCTTCAATTCATTGCGCCCTACACGGGCTGCACCATGGCCGAATACTTCCGCGATACGGGTCGTCACGCCCTGTGCATTTACGACGACCTATCCAAACAAGCTGTCGCCTACCGCCAGTTGTCTTTGTTGCTTCGTCGTCCTCCGGGGCGTGAGGCTTATCCGGGAGACGTTTTCTATCTTCACTCGCGGCTTCTCGAACGGGCTGCCAAGCTATCCCAGCGGTGGTTCGTGATGAAAAAGGGAGCGGATTTGCCCGCTGGCAATCGGGATTTCCGGGGAGAAGATGGCAAGGTCCACGTAGGTCCCGAGGCTAAAAAATTCGCCATGCATGCGGCATACAAGCTTGTCGATACCGAGGCTTTCGACTCGTTTGACAAGGCAGACAAGGCAGACAAAAAGAAACTCGAAGAGCAACTCAGCAAGAAACTCGAAGAGAGCAACTATGAGGTGAAAATGGATCCGCATTCGGGCGGATCTCTTACGGCTCTTCCGGTGATCGAAACCCAAGCTGGTGACGTCTCCGCGTACATTCCTACCAACGTGATTTCGATCACGGACGGACAGATGTTTTTGGAGACGGACTTGTTTTACTCGGGGCAGCGTCCGGCGCTGAACGTGGGCATTTCCGTGAGTCGTGTCGGTGGTAACGCGCAAATCAAGGCGATGAAGCAAATTGCCGGTTCGCTTCGTTTGGACCTTGCGCAGTACCGGGAGCAAGCGGCTTTCGCTCAATTCGCTTCCGACCTGGATGCGGCCACCCGTCGTCAGCTCGAGCGTGGCGCGCGCCTTACGGAGATCCTCAAACAAGGCCAGTATGCGCCGCTTCGTGTCTCCAAGCAGATTGCCATCATCTACGCGGGGACGAACGGGTATCTCGACGAGTTCCCAGTCAGTTCTTTGGGACGTTATGAAACCGAGATGTATGACTACATGGAGTCGCAGGACCCGAAGATTTGGGAAGACATCGAGACGAAAAAAGAACTCGATGGCGATATGAAAAAGCGGCTCAACGCGCTTTTGGAAGGCTTCAACAAAAAATTCGTGGCCGATAAGAAAAACTGAGTTGAACCCTCTTCCGTGTCGCGGGACCTTTTTGTGTTGAGAGGACTGCCATGGCGTCACTCAAAGCCATCCGAACGAGAATCGCGAGTGTCAAGTCGACACAAAAAATCACGCGGGCCATGAAAATGGTCGCTGGAGCGCGGCTCAATCGTGCGCAATCTCGCATCCTTGCCCTGCGCCCCTACGCGATCAAAACCCATACGGTGCTTGCCAATTGTGCCGCGATGAGCGCTTCTCAAAAAGCCAACGCCACGACAGGCGAAAACACCGAAAACCCGCCGGATTCTCCCGATCTCACCGCCTCTGCCGATCTGGACAGCGAACTCGCTCACCCCTTGCTCGCTACCCGTCCTGAAAAAAATTGCTTGTTTCTCGTGCTCACCAGCGATCGGGGACTATGCGGAGCGTTCAACTCAAGCATCAACCGCACCATGGAACGAGAATGGCACCGTCGAGAAAATTTGGGACAAAATGTCCAACTCGGACTCGTGGGTCGAAAAGGCCGCGACTACTTCAAGCGTCGTAACGCCCCGATCTTCAAGGTGTTCCAAAATGTCTGGGATGATTTGTCCCTCGATAAGGCTCGCCTCGTCTGTCAATCGTTGATCGAGCCTTTTTTGGAAGGAAAGGTCGACTCGATTTACCTCGTCTATAATGAATTCAAGAGCGCGATGACCCAACGGGTCGTGATTGAGCCGTTGCTTCCCATTTCACAAGAGCGGCTCGAGGACGACGAAGAAGTCGTGACGCGCGATCTGGACGACTTCATTTTCGAGCCTGATCGAACCGGACTTCTTGATCGTCTCGTCCCGATGTATGTGGAAGTATCGATCTATCGCGCGTTGTTGGAGTCGAACGCAAGCGAGCATGGGGCTCGAATGACCGCCATGGATGCGGCTACGAAAAACGCGAAAGAGATGATTGCGGCATTGACCCTTCAATACAACCGAGCGCGTCAGGCCGCCATCACCACCGAACTCGGGGAGATCATCGGCGGCGCCGAGGCCTTGAAAGGTTGATGAAACGAGTCCGCGGATACAACCCCGCTCATGGCGCTCCCGTTTCATTGTAGGCTTGTGCAGGGATGGCCGTAGACGCCTGCCCCAAGTAAACACAGGCTCCTGAAAATACGTTTCAACCGCACGATCTTGGCTCGAGACAAAGCATTCCGTCACGTGCTTTCGGTTCCATGCGTGAAGCCTGCTCGAGGGTGTTGTAGGCTTTCGGAGCGTGCCTTTCCTCCTTTTACCCTGCCTGGCTTCTACCACACATCCGCGGTGGCAAAGCCGAGGTGTCGCATGGGGGAAGACCGCATGAGAGCTTTCGTGCGTCGATGGCTGCTGCAAACCAACCGTGTGCTCATCGTTGGCGCGCTTCTCATCACGTTCATCTCGAGTTTCGTCATTGGACTGGCCTTTCATCTGCCTCTGCCTCCTTCCCGGCGATTGGCCACTCGTATCGTCATGAAGCAGGTGAGCCGGTCCATCCGCGGTTCCATCGAAATCGATCAAATCTCTCGATTACATCTGGGAGGTTTCGAGGCTCTCGACGTCACCATTCGAGATCCGGAGGGGGAGGTTGTGCTTTTTGCACCTCGGTTGCGAGCGCGTGCCAATCTCACCACCATTGCTCTATCGTTCATGCCTTGGAGTGATCGCGCTCAGGTGCCCATTTCGTGGGTTCGGGCCGAGCAAATCGATGTAACGCTGCGCAAGGACACTGATGGCACCATCTCTTTGGGCACGACTTTTCTTGCTCCCTTGCGTGCTGTTCCGCCAACTCCTGCCCCGACGCCATCCGCCGCCGCTCGTCCCCTCATCGTCGACCTACAAAGCATCGAGATCGGAACGATCGTTGCCAATGGCAACGTGGGTATCCCGGTGGATTGGAGGACGCGAACGGTTCACGGTTCGGTTCGAATTGCTCCCGAAGGCGTGCAAATCGATACCAGGGCTTTCCCCATCGCGTTCGAGAAAGTTTTGCAAGAGCCCATCGTGGCGACGGTGGATTATCATTTTCGCTCTCCGTCGCTGATGTGGGCGGATGTGATGGCCACGTACAGGGACTTATCGTCTTCGGGGCGGGTGCAGCTAAAAGGAACTGAGATGCTCATTGATTTGAGTATTCCGCAGACAGATCCGCGAGCGTTGGCACCCTTTGTTCCAGAAAGCGTGGAACTTGCGGATGCTTTCGAAGGCCGGATCGAAGCGCACGGTCCTATTCCTGTTCTCGATACGCATGTGCGGTTGATGTCCGAGCGAATGTTGTTGGATGCGACAGGAAGCATCCGGCTGGCTCCAACGTTCGAAACGGACTTGGACGTTGATTTGCGACGGATCGACTTGCAACGTTTGGTGAAAAGCGCCCCTCGTTCCCAACTGGATGCGGATATTCGTGTTCGTGTATCCCTCGATGAGGAGGGACGACCGCGGGCGCGATTGTCGGGAGATACGTCGCCCACGATTCTTGAAGGAACCTTGATTCCCGGCATGGATGTGGATGTGTTGGTGGATGCCAAGGGGGCGAGCGGTTCTGCTCACATCCATGAGATGGGCATGCCGGTGCGAGCGGACTTTTTTTTCTCTCCCACCCATGGACTGCGGTTGAGCGCGGCAGCGAACGTTCCGTCGTTGCAAGCCGTGCCAAGGTTCAAACGTGCGGTACAAGGGTATGCAGTAGCGAAAGTTGAAGGTACGTACCATCAGGGCATCGTGGATGCGAAAGTGGCGGTGAGTGGCGGTAATTTATCGCGCGAAGGCGTACGAATCGGCTCGGCGAGTGTCGAACTCGATCTTGTGGGACCACCCGATCACCTGCGAATGAATGCGTCGATGAGCGGGCGTGGGGCTCAATTCGGAGCGCTTCATTGGGACGCCTTCCATTCGGTCGTGCAAGGACCCATGGCTTCGCCTCACGTGAGAGTCCACTTGCAGGATCGAATGCTGCCGAACGTGACGGCCACGGCCAGTGTCGATATGCGCGGGCAACTTGCGGCGAAAAACGTCGACATCAAGCTCGAGCAGGGGCGGGAGATCATCGAAGTCAAGACCCCGGCGATAGAAATTAGAAGTAATATCATAGATTTAGGAGAGTTTTCCATCGAGGGACTTGGCTCGACCCTCGAGGGGGTTGCCGCGCTTGGACCGAAGGGATTCGACGTGCAAGCGTCATCGGACAGCATTGATATGGATCGGGCGCTGAGCTTTTTTCCGCTCCTTGGCCCACGGATAACGGGAGTCGTTGGGGTCGATATCGATTTGCGAGGGGTGGGAAGCGAGTCCTATGGGTGTATTCGACTTGACGTAGCGGATGCAGAAGTCAAAACGCTTGTTCCCATCCCTCGGGTGGATGGTTCGATTCGTGCTCAATTTACAGGTCGTCTTGTGGACGTATACGCGGACATGGCGTTGGGTGCGACGGGTGATTCTTACGAGGCGGGGTTGGATGATCCGGGGGTGTGTATTCCGACACAACCAAGGGGTCGAGATGGGTTGGTTACCGCGCGAGCCACGGGTTCCCTGACGCTCACCGGGGCACCGATGGACGTGTCGTCATGGAAGGAGGCGACAGGCACGGGGCGCTTGGAGCAGTTGGCCATCGATTTGGACCGTGTTTCTGAAATGTATGGGGGCGTATTGAGTTTGGTGAATGACGAAGTGGGCGGTTCGATACCGATCGTGAAGGGAAAGGTATCGTTGCAAGCAGATGTGGTGCTCGAGCGTGCGGACCAATTGCCGAGTTGGTCATTGACTGCTTCTTCGCGTGGTCTTCAGGTATCGATGCCGGAATCGACGGACAGAGTGGCGGGGGACATTGTTGCTTCCGCGTCGATGAGCAGTGCGGGCATGCTGCTTGGTTCGGTGTGTTTGCGCAAAGGCGCCGCGTCCTCGCTCGGAGAATCCTGCAACCCCAATGATCGCGATCTATTGGCTTCTGTTGGGTGGCTCGCCGCGTTGGATTATCGACGGCTCGTCGATGATCCGGAGTCATGGAAGCAAGTGTTGCTCGAAGCGCAAGTGCAAGGAAACGCGGTGGTGCATGACCGCTCGCTGGTGGATCTGTTTTCACCGTGGAAGCGCGAGAGTCGGTGGCCTTTGGAGGCGGGGTATGCGAGTGCGAACATCGGTTTTCGCGGCACGGCATTGGAGCCACACATCGACTACCGGATGAACGTGACGCGCGTCGCGTCCAGTGATCCGGGTTGGCGCGCGCCGGTTTCCGTTTGTGTCAGAGGGCAATACGACGGGGATAAGGCGTGGGCGCATGTCGATCTGCGTCGGTCGGCGGACAACCAGTCTGCGAATGCGGTTTGTGCGTTGTCGCCGACGATACCAGTTCATGGCTTGGGCAGCGTGGATGCAACGGTCCAGGTAGCATGGAAGGACGTGCTCGCTTGGTCGTCGCTGCCGCGCATACCGTGGGTAGCGAATATGGATGCGGCCATTGCTGGTTTCGACCTTGCGGACATACCGGTATTGGCAGACCAGGGGTATTCTGGGCAGGTTCGGATGACGGCGGCGATTCGGGGAATCGGGGCCAAGCCGACGTTCGATGTGCAGGTGGGGTTGGAAGCGCTGCGCATGGGTTCGACGGTGAGCTATGATCAAAGCCATTTATGGCTTCAGGCGGGTGATTCCGGTTTTCACGGGGCGCTTGCTTTCATCGATGTCGACGACAACGGCGAGCCTACATCGTCGCTACGTGTTTCGATGGACACCGATCAAGTGCAGTGGATGAACGGATGGATGTTGACCCGTTATGGGGGGAAGCCGGTTCGTATTGCAGTGGACGCCAACCGTTTCAAACTGGGCATGCTCAGTCCTTTGGCGCAGCCTGTTTTTAGTTATGTGGATGGTGAGCTTACGGGAAAAGCTCAGGCAACGTGGAGTCCCACGGAAGGGAAATCCCGTGTCGAATCCTTGTCTTTTTACGTGGATAACGGAGCATTCCAAGTTCCCATCATCGGGCAAGAGTTTCTTCAAGTGAAAGGATTGTTGCAAGCCGCGGATTCAGAACGGATCTTCATCGAGCACGTTCAAGCGCAATCCTTGACGGGGGGAATTGAAGCAAGAGCTACCGTCGACCTGGATGAATTCGATTTCCGTCATATCGACGCTTCGATTTGGACCAAACAAGGGGAGAAAATTCGCTTGACGTTCGCGGGTATGCCCGTCGGAGACATGTACGGCACGATCAACGTTGCGATCGATCCAAAAAACGAGAAGAGAAACACAAAAGAAAATAAGGTTGTCATCGAATTCGATCGAGTCACCGTCGACTTGCCCCGCACCGATTTGCGCAGTGTGCAACAGCTCGAGGACAACGCTGATATCAAAATCGTTCCTACTCTCGACCCATCGTGGCGAGCGATGACGAACCGTTCCGCCGTAACACCCTGGATCGTATCGTTGCAGACGAAGAACCCCATCATTTTGCAACGTTTCGACATGACCTTCAGCGTGGTGCTTGCGAAAGACGGGCGTGATCGATTGGTGCTTTCCTACCCCGACAAGGAAACGGGAGAGGTGTCACTGCAAGGTCACGCCATCTTGTATGACGGTCGTATCGATGTGGTAGGCAATCGTTTCGATCTCGAAGAGAATAATGCATGGGTGATTTTCACCGGTGACCCCGCGCACCCCCAACTCAACGTGACGGCGCGATGGGACGCACCGGATGGAACGAGGGTTTTTGCCGATGTAACCGGGCCTTTGCGTGACCCCAGGATCCAATTCCGAAGCGAGCCGGCGATGACCCAAGCGGAGATTCTCGGCCTGTTGCTCTTTGGGCCTTCGAGCCAAGGTGGGGCGACGATGGCGGCGGGCACCACAGAAGGCGAAGGCAATCAGAGTTCGGATATGAGCAGCGGTGTGAGTAGTGGTGTGGCGGCAGCGGGGATCAACATGCTGCTGCAGGACCTCAGTCCTGTCGTTTCCACCCGTTTCGATACCAGCCGCGGGCAGAGCCCGAGCCCAACGCTCATCGTCCAGGTTTCTCGTGATGTCACCGCGGAAGCCACCTATGTCGCGGAAGAAGCCACCCTCGACAAGGCTGACCGATATCTCGTCTCTTTCGATTGGCGTTTTCTCCGTCAATGGTCGCTTCGCATCACACGAGGCAACGTGGGGACATCCGTGGTCGATGTTCTGTGGCAGCATAGGTATTGACGAGGATGACGGATTGCCGAGCCGCACGTTTGTTGGTTTTGTTGGGATTCGTGCTGCTTGGATGCAGTTCGAATCATCATGTGTCGCCCTGGCCTCGTGTTGAATCGTTCCAACCCCTGATGACGCCCAGCTCGTTGGAGGAACAACTCGAGCGCGTGGCGTCGGAGATGCAAAGCGAGGGATTGACGCTTGTTCATGAGGTATGCGGCAGGTTCGATGACGTCGAGGGATTTTGCATCCGGGGTTATGAAGGGCACGATGATCTTGGCCACGAGCGAAACGCGCTGCGTGTGGCGACAAGATATGGTGTGGTGATGGCGCTTGGTCCTCCTTCCGCCGAGGAGGCTGCGCGGGGCGAGGGGATATCTTGGGTGGTTCGACTTGCCGATCGCTGGGATTCGGGCACCGATATTAATGACGATGGGATGCCTGACGTGGTGGTGGTTCGTGCATCGAAAGGATTGGAAATATGGGGGTTACATTATCGAGGGGCTTCCCCTTATCCGATGGATGGGGTGGTACCGATGACGGAAGCGATGGATATCGATGGCGATGGGCGTCCGGAGTTGATGGCAGCGGTGCCGACCCGAGCCGAACCCGTTAAGCCTCAACTTGTTGAAATTCTTGAGTTTAAATCGGGAAGGTACCGACCGGATACGCCTCTTGTGCGGCGTTATCATGCGGTCAAAGGCGAAGCCATGCGCGATATGCCCACGGAAGCGGCAGCCGTGCAAATGGCCTGGCATAGGTTTCGAGCGGGTGAAGATGTGGCGGACGTGTTGAAGGCGCTTGATGAGCGAATCGCGAGGATGGGTGAGTCGTCGAAGGCGGTTCGTGCATCGTTGCGACGATGGCGAAACTGGTTGGCGTCTACCATGGCTGAAGAGCGTCGGGGGCGTGAGTGAATGGGATTCGAAAGACGGTTGAGGCAAGGCAGGGGGATCCTGGGTGCGCGTGAGGTGTTGTGTCGTTCGGGGAAAAATACGGATTTCGGCAAGTTCGCAAGGGGGGGAAAGGGTTGTACGATGAGGGGGAAAACCGTTCACGGTTGAATGGGCTGGAGGTAGGGTTTGCGCGACGACCATGGTTGCCCGTTGAAAGACACGATAGAATTCCGGTCGAGTTTTAACGTGATGGGAGTGGTCACGGGTCTCTTACGGTTCGTTGCGCCATGGGTTTACTTTCGAGCTTCGAACCATTATGAACGGGGTTGAATATCGTGCAGTTGCCGCCGAACGCGGGCGCTGCACGAGGTGTTTGCATACCGGTCGCATGCTTGGCGACCGATGGAGGCACGATGGAACGGCGGCCATTATTAGGCGACGAAGCCCTCGCGCTCGGGGCCATTCATGCGGGATTGAGCGGTGCGTATTCGTATCCGGGAACGCCTGCGACCGAGATTTTCGAATTTATCCACCACGAAACGAGAAAGGATCCTCCTGCGAAGGATGGGGGGGTTCATCGCGTTTGGTCAGCGAATGAAAAAGTTGCGTATGAAGAAGCGCTCGGCATGAGTTATGCGGGGCGTCGTGCCATTGTGTCTTTCAAACACGTGGGGTTGAACGTGGCGGCGGACCCATTCATGAACTCCGCTGTGACGGGGATTCATGGTGGGCTCATCGTGGCGGTGGCTGACGATCCGGGGATGCATTCGAGCCAGAACGAGCAAGATAGCCGCGTGTTCGCGAACTTCGCCCTCGTTCCTTGTCTGGAACCGACGACCCAACAAGATGCCTATGATATGGCGCGGCAAGCGTTTGACATCAGCGAAAAGTTTGGTGTCCCGATCATGATTCGGGTGGTGACGCGCCTTGCGCATTCGCGTTCGGGAGTGCAGGTGGGGGAGCGTCGAAAGGCCAACGAATTGAATCCGACGACTCATGCGAAGGGATGGACGTTGTTGCCGCAAAACGCGCGTGTGCAATACGCCGCGCTTGTGGCGAAGCAACCGGAAATCCTCGCCTGGTCTGAAACTTGTTCCTGGAACAAGCTTCGGTTGAATCCTCAAGGGGGTAAGATCGGTTATATCGTGTCGGGCGTGGCGCAGAATTACTTCCTCGCCAACTTCGAGCATGACGAACAGCTTCCTTCTCATCTGGTCATCGGGGCTTATCCGATACCCAAAGCGTTGATTCGCCGCCTTTTCGAGGCGGTGGACGAGGTTGTCGTCATCGAAGAAGGTTATCCGTTCATCGAAGATGCCATCGTAGGAGTGCTTGGGCCTCCTTCGGGCAAGACGGTTCGTGGGCGATTCGATGGTACGATACCGCGAACAGGGGAACTCGATCCCGATGTGGTGCGAAAAGCGGTGGGAAAAGAACCGCTTGTCCATCAGCCAAAGCCATCGTTGCCGATCGCAGGACGTCCGCCGCGTTTATGCGATGGGTGTCCGCATATCGATGCCTACGACATGATTTCCGAGATGATGGACGAGCACAAAGAGCTTCGGGTCTTCGGCGATATTGGCTGTTATACCCTTGGCGCGCTGCCTCCCTATAATGCCGCCCATTCCTGCGTCGACATGGGAGCCAGCATCAGTATGGCCATGGGGGCAGCGCAGGCGGGGATGCGTCCGGTCATTTGCACGATCGGAGATTCGACGTTCATTCATTCGGGAATGACACCGCTGGTGGGAGCTGCCGCGCAGAATACGCCGATGACGGTTTTTATCCTCGACAACTCCACGACGGCCATGACGGGTGGGCAGGATACGATGCAAACGGGTCCCGACCTCGTTCGCGTCGTCAAAGGTTTGGGTGTCGATCCGGAGCATATTCATGTGCTCGAGATGCGTCGTAAGTTCCATGAGGAGAACACCAACGTCATTCGCAAGGAACTCGATTACGAAGGCCTTTCCGTCATCATTACCGTGCGCGAGTGTGTCATCACCGCGGCGAAGAAAAAGTAGTCTCGTTCGTTCATATCCGCGCGTGGGGGTTCGAACCACGTGCATGGGAGAAGAAACTCATGGAGACCAACATTATCCTCGCGGGAGTTGGCGGACAGGGGATCGTATCGATTTCTTATGTCATCGACATGGCTGCTTTGAAGAGCGAGCGATTCTTCAAACAAGCTGAAGTGCATGGCATGAGCCAACGCGGTGGCGCCGTCAGCTCGCATCTTCGGATTTCGGACAAACCCATCCATTCGGACCTGGTTCCTCGGGGCAAAGGAACCCTCGTTCTTTCCGTCGAGCCTCTCGAAAGCCTTCGATATGTAGAATATCTTTCGCCCGACGGGGCCTTGGTGGTGAGCACCGATCCGTTCGTCAACATTCCCAACTACGGAGATGTAGAAGAAATTCTTGATGCCATTGCCGACATTCCATCGCATACGCTCATTGCATCGGATAGGTTGGCGCGCCAGGCCGGGACTGCGAAGGCACAAAACATGGTGATGTTGGGAGCGGCCAGCCCGTACCTCGATTTTCCTGACGATGTGCTCGAAAACGGAATACGTGAGGCATTCGCGAAAAAAGGCGAAAAAGTGCAGGGGATCAACGTTGCCGCGTTCCGGGCGGGAAAGGCCGCGGGCAGTGCCTATCGCGCGTTGATTCAAAATAAGGTGCGCAGCAAACAGGCGCGAAGCTTCATTGGCAGGCTCAAGCTAGGTGTGCTCGAAGATGACGCCATCGACTCGTGGTCGCGCGTATTGACCAGCGAGATGGCCCCCGCGATCACCGAGTTGCTCGAAGGAAAAACGCTTGGACAGATTCGTGGGACGCGGGAGATAGCCACGCGCGTTCTCGATGCCTCGGATGCTTCATCGCGTCTGCCCGAACTTTTGTTTCAGGATCCCTGATTCCAGATAAACCGTCCATTTTTGAAACACGAGATCGCCATGAGCTTTGATCCCACTCCCATCCGGCGCCTGCTCGATTCGATTGCCGCGGACAACCGCTTCAGTCTTTTGGAACACGAAGTGTACGCCGTGCTCGAAGCTGCCGGTTGTCGCGTTCCTGCTTTCATATTTCTTTCTCCTTCCGAACTGCCTTCGGAACAGGCGCTACAACGTTTGGGCTCCTCCGAGGTGATGATCAAAGTCGTATCCACGCAAATCGCACACAAAACAGATGTAGGGGGTGTGCGAAAGGTGGAGGCGACTCCCGAGGCAATTCGTCGGGCCATGCGAGAGATGCTCGACACCATCCCCACGAGGTTCGTTCAATGGTTAGAGGCTCATCCTTCGCTCGTCCCCACGGATACGTCTCGATCCTCGCCAGATGCGATGCGTCAAGCGGTGCATGACAGCATTCGTGGTTTTCTCGTGGTGGAAAAAGTAGCGATGCAACAAGCGGGGCCGGGCTCTGAATGGCTTGTGGGCCTTCGTCACAACCGTGAGTTTGGTCCCGTGCTTACGCTGGGGATTGGGGGAGTGGATACGGAGTTGCTTGGCGAGGCGTGTCGCAAAGGCAAGGCGGTTGTGACGGGTTCCGCGGATCGGCTCGATATTTCCTCGTTATTCGCCTTGATGAAACCCTCGCTTGCGTATCAGCGACTCGCGGGATTGACCCGGGGAGGGCAACGACTGGTTTCTGATTCGGAGATACAGCGGGTCATTGAGGCGTTCCATCGAATTGCCACGGTATTGGGTACGGATGAGACCGAAGGATGGACCATCACGGAACTCGAGGTGAATCCCTTCGTGGTGGTGGATGGAACGCTTGTGGCAATCGATGGATTGCTCAAGTTTCGAGCGCGTTCCGAACCTTCCTCGCCCCGTCCCGCACCGTCGATTGACGCGTTGTTGCACCCGTCGAGCATTGGGCTCATTGGAGTGTCTTCGAAAGGCATGAATATGGGTCGCATTATCTTGCGAAACGTGCTGGATGCGGGATTTGACAAAGATCGTGTCTATGTGGTGCGGCCTGGGCAGGAGCAAATCGATGGCGTGCGTTGCGTGCCGTCGGTGGAGGCGTTGCCGGAACGAGTGGACATGTTTTTGCTGGCGGTCAATGCGGACCAGGTACCGGATGTGATCGAGGATCTGGCAAAGCACGACAAGGCGGTGGGAGTGATTTTGATCGCGGGAGGGATGGGGGAGAAACAAGGGGGTGAAACGATCGAGGCGCGAGTCAAACGCGCCCTTCGTGACGCCCGTTCCCAGGGAAAACCGCTTGTGATCAACGGAGGTAATTCGTTGGGTGTGGTGTCTCGTCCTGGCAAATACCACACGTTGTTCATTCCTCCGAACAAGCTGCCGCTCGAGACCACGGGACGAAACAACGTGGCGTTCATCAGTCAGAGCGGTGCCTACATGATCACGCGTATGAGCAAGATGGCGTGGCTTAGTCCTCGATATGCCATGTCGACGGGCAACCAGACGGATTTGAGTGTGACGGATTATTTGGCGTTTCTTGCGGGCGATGAGGCCTTGCAGACGTTGGCTGTCTATGTGGAGGGCTTTCAAGACGGAGACGGGTTGCATTTCGCGAGAGCGGTCGAGAAAGCCGTGGCTTCTGGCAAGGATGTCATTTTCTACAAAGCAGGCCGCACGACGGAGGGCAAGTCGGCGACCAGTGGGCATACGGCCTCGCTTGCGGGCGAGTACGACGTTTGCTCCGCGATCGTGCGTCGCGCGGGGGCGCATGTGGCTCCTAGTTTCGAGGACTTTCTTCACTTGGTGAAACTATCGTCTTTGCTGGGTCATAAGCGCTGGGCCGGACCGCGCCTCGCGGCCATGTCCAACGCGGGCTATGAGACAGTGGGCATTGCCGATAGTGTGCGAGGGGAAGAATGGGATCTTCGGCTTGCCCAACCCAATCCAGATACGCGACGCAAGCTGGAAAAGGCGCTCATCACCGGAAAAATCGATTCGCTCGTCGATGTTCGCAATCCTCTCGACGTGACTCCCATGGCGAATGATCAGGTGCATGAAGAGGTGATGCGAGCGTTTCTCGACGATCCGGGGGTGGACATGGCGCTATGTGCGTCGGTTCCCTTGACGCCCGCGATGGCGACGCTGGAGCACGATTCGCGTCCGGAGTGGACCCTTGACAGTGAGGGGAGTCTGCCCAACCGCCTGGCTCGGGTGCTGACGGAAACGGACAAACCGCTGGTGGGCTGCATTGACAGTGGAGAGCTTTTCGATCCCATGGTGAGGATGCTCGAAGCCAAGGGTATTCCAACGTTTCGTTCGGCGGATGTGGCCATTCGGACGATGGGCATGTACTTGGCGGGTCGGTTACGCAACGGTGGTTGAAGGCGCTGTGGGCATTGTTGTCGAATGCTGGGCTGTGGTGGCGCATCGACCGATGATTGCGATGGGCGGACTACGGTGGGGGGGGCGTATCTGCCGTGCATTGACATCGCCGGTGAGACTCTGATAGTTTCGCTCCTCCCGAAGTAAAAAAGATCTTTCTTAACGAGATCTTGCCGCTATAACGAACGCCCTTTCTTCCCACCAAAGGCCATCATGCGGTTCAAAGTCGTTGTTGATACAGTCGGTTTGTTTGCGTTGTTTGTGGGGGCACTTGGTTTGACCTCTTCTGCCCAGGCACAGCCTCGCGTTGCGGGTACCAACGGCGAGGGCATGGACACGCATCTATTTCGTCCAGCTTTGGATTCCAAAGGATTTTTCACGGTTAATGGCGCGGATATTCTTGGTGCCAACGACGTGAGCTTTGGGCTGGTGATGGATTATGGCCGTAACTTGATGCGTCTCGAGGATGGTCATGGGGACGAGCAGTTGGTGGCGCATTCGTTTCAAGGCGTTTTCGGGTTCAACTACGGTCTTTTCAATGTGGCTACTCTTGGTATTTCGGCGCCCGTTCACTTGATGTCGGGAGATCCGGTGGAGCAAGTGGGGCCGGCAGCGGCGCCGTATGATTCGGGCGCGTTGGATGCGCAGACGTTCTCGGGGATTGCATTGCATTCGAAACTTCGATTGCTCCGGCCCGAAAGTGGTTTTGGCTTGGCGCTGGCTCTGCAAGGGGGAATTCCGTTTTCCAAAGCAACGGCTCGCAATCTCGGATCGGATCCGAAAGCATGGTTTTGGCCCCAGGCGATTGTCGAAACCCGCGTTGGCTCGAAAGACCAACTTCGGATCGGCGCCAACGCTGGATACCGCATTCACGATGGGAAAAACCCTCGCTTTGACCAACTCGAAGAAGGCCCTTTCCAATACGGTAACTTGCTTACCGGAGGGCTCGGCATCTCTTACCGGGCCATGGATGCGCTCGACCTCGTGGCCGATACGTACGCTACTCAGCTATTCGATGGGCATTCGAGTTCAAAACAGAAACTGTCGGCCGAAGCGGTTGGCGGTATCAAGGTTTTCGTCGAATCGCGTTCATTTTTGATGCTCGGTGCCGGTCGTAGGTACACCCCGGGCTTCGAGGCCGCGGACCTTCGCTTGTTCATCGGCTTCGTTTTCGAACCATCGATTGGGGACCGAGACGGGGATGGTATCAAGGACGATGTGGATCAATGTCCGGACGAGCCCGAGAATTACAACGGGTATCAGGATGAAGACGGCTGTCCGGATGTGATTCCGGAGCCCGAAGAAAAACCGCTACCCACCGTATCCGATCGCGATGGCGATGGTATTCCGGACCATGAGGATAAATGCCCGGATGAAGGTGGCGACGTCATCCGCGAAAAAGGCCCGTATTATGGTTGTCCGGATCGGGATAAAGACGGCATCCCCGATCATCTCGATTCGTGTCCGGATGAAGGTGGCGATGTCATTCGCGTGCCGGGGCCGTATTACGGTTGTCCGGATCGGGATAAAGACGGCATCCCCGATCACCTGGACAAGTGTCCAGATGAGCCCGAAACCTACAACGGATTCGAGGATGAAGACGGCTGCCCGGACGTCGGGAAGGTGGTGGTCGAGGACAATGAAATCCTCATCATGGAAAAGATCATGTTCGAGACCAACAGCGCGGAAATTCGTCCGGAATCGTTCGACTTGCTCGACGCGATCGCGACGACCCTCAAGCACCATCCCGAGTTCCTGCTCGTGGAGGTGGGAGGCCATGCCGACGAGCGAGGAACCGATGAGCACAACCTGCGCTTGACCCGAGCCCGCTCTGAATCCGTGCGAAAAGCTTTGATCGAGCGTGGTATCGCCGATTCCCGGCTCAAGGCGATGGGCTATGGGGAGTTCTGCCCTGTCGATCCAGCTCCCAATGCGGAAGCCTGGGAAAAGAACCGTCGCGTCGAATTCAAGATTCTCAAAACCGAAGACGGTGACACAGGCGTTGCTACCGGCTGCGATCGCGCTCGACAAAAAGGCATTCAATAAGCGATTCAACCGCGGCTGGAATTCCCCCTTCGAGGCTCATGCATGCCCAACGAACCAACCGTCTTGCGTGGGTTTGACGCGCGTCAGGTCAATTTTTCCGTCTGACGACGTAGGGGTTCGGCTTGCGATTGGTTGAGCATTTGGATGTAAGCGACCTTGCCGAGCAAGCGAGCTTTGCTTGTGCCATCCATGGGAGACACGAACGAAGCTTGGTGAATCGCGGCTCGAACCAGACGTCGCTGTTGTCGGGATAACCCCAAGGTTTCGTTGACTGTGACGCCTGTCACTCGCTGTGCTTTGCCCCTTCGCATGACGAGCGTTTTGCTTGGATTGACCTCGAATCCTTCGGAACGGATGATCGCACGGGCGCGAGAGAGAATCTTACCAACCCGATCCGGATAGTCACCCGAAAACGTGAGGTCATCGGCATAGCGTGTGTACGCAAACCCGTGAGCGCGTGCGAGCCCTTGCATACGGCAATCGAGCTTATGACATATCGCGTTCAGAAGTCCTGGGCTTGTCGGTGCTCCTTGCGGCGCGACCCGTGGTCCGACGGGCACGTGGACAATCTCGCCTCCGACTTCGACCGGTTGACGCTGTGGTTCGGAACACAAACAAGCGAGGGTGGTTGCCACCTCGTAGCCATATCCCATCGCGATCAAATACCCACGTATTCGAGCAAACGTGAGAGAAGGAAAAAAATCTTTGATATCGAGCCGGATGACCACGCGTCGATGAACATGCGGCTCCGCTCCCGTTCGAATGGACCGACCCTGTCGAAAACCGTGGGCAGCCTCATGGACGGGAAGCTTGTGGATGAGAAGGGAAAGCACTTTTTTCTGAGCGGCTTTCAGCTTACGTTTGGGCGCTTGAATCAAACGGTTTCCACCAGAACGCTTGGGAATGGAAAACGTGATGTAATGGGGTGTGCGTTCCGCGATGCGATGCATCGATAGGTGACGAAGTTGACCTACGCTGAGCCCAAGGGCCTCGGCCAGTTGCGCTTCGTTCCTCCAAAGCGGCAATCCATGACGCGCAAGTTGCTCCGGGTCTTCGGCAAGCACCGAGAGATCTCGGTTTTTGCAACGCATCGAATGAGAAAACCGTCGACGTGCCGATGCAGCGTCAAAGAGTCTGCTTCGTGGGTGGTGGGGGCCCCGAGAAGGGGCTTTGGGCAACAAGCGCTCGTCGATGGTTTGCTTGCGAAGCGATTGTGTCGTCTTGGGTTCTAGCTGAGATTTGGACCCGCCGCTGGCGCTATCCGACGTGGGTTCATCCTGGGTGAGTCCGGGTTCGATGGTGTGAATTGCGTTTTGTTTTTTACGTGCGAGAGCGCGAAGCAGCACAAACACTCCGGCAAGGACCATCAACGCGATCAGCCAGGTCATGGACAAATGCTCCCGGAATCGCCTGAACCACTTCGAGGCTCTGGCACCATGGCTCCCCACGTTACGCACGTGGGGACCGTGGCGGTGGAAAGGAGGCAACATTCCACTGCGGCGAAACACCGCAGCATGAGAGGCTGGTTCTGCAAAGCGCTTCCGAGAGCGGGTTCATTCATCATCGTACTCGTTATTGTCGTCAAGAAGAACTTCTGTCCCTTCGTTCGGAAGCGAAGATATCGGGTTAGCGGTCGACTTAAGTGCGGACGGATCGTGCAAATGTCGCCGGCTCTGGCGCTCGAGCGCCATGAGATGCGCGCAAGGACCTTTCGACAACGCATACGAAACGAAGTGATCACAACCACATCGCCCAAAGATGATTCTGCCTTCATCATCGAGCACGACTTCCACTTCTTCTTGCTCCCCAACCCGTCCTGTAAGGACCCGATCGCGCAGGTCGACCTGTCGTTGTATCCATTGCCCATCGAGCTTGAACTGACGAGTTTTCGTCGTTTTTCGAAGTATCGTATCGCGAATATGCACCGCACCTTCGCGATGCCATCGCTCAACCTGTACGAGCCGTGGATCCGGAGGATATATCTTCGCTTCGTCGATAGGTTCCGCCAAGAGTTCGCGATACCGAACGCGACGCGCCTGCACGTCGAATACCGCTCGCCCTCGTCGAATAAGCGTTTCGAGCGCAGCCATCGCCGTCGGTTTGTCCATGGTAGCGGCCGCGCAAAGTGTTTCCACGTCGATATGGTATTGTTGCTGAAGCAGCATCAGCGCCCTGTCGACAGCAGAATCCGACACAGACGAACCAGCGGCAAAACCAGTTCCTGTCGTCAAAGAATTCGCTGTCCATCCACTGAGCCCCAGCACGAACGTATAGCCGGGCAAACCCACAGCATAAAAACTCGGCATCGCGCGTCCCTTGAGATAAATCTCCACGTGCTCGGCATAAGGAAGCAAGGGTTCGATAAGGCGCAAACGACGTCGCCCCCACGTGCGAATGATCCGTGGTTTTGGATAACCGTGATTGGCCCCCACCAGAGGGAATCGTGTTTCGAAGGGCTCCACGACGATCTCCGCCTCTCGACCGGGAATCATTTCGTAGCGAAGTGCCCGTGGTGCGGTCTTGGCCTTGTGTTGCTGCAAGTAACGAATGACCGCGAGCATGTCGACCGGTTCGGCGCGCAACCGTGTTCCCGGAAATGCCATGGCCGCGGATATATTCAAAAACCCGCGGACCCAGCTTTCCGGCAGTTCCACCTTCTGTTCGAAGCGTCCTCCCGCTTGCCGCGTGCTCACCTCGATTCCACCAGCCTCCACCCGAAACGTGGTCGTTCGGCTCGATCGCATCTCGGCCAAGGCGCCATACAACCAGGCCGTAAAGTCCACATTCGTCGTTCCACAAGACACTTGCCCCGACGTTTCGAATTGGTCCCGGTCGATGATGAGCAGGCCGTAGGCGCTCTGGTCGCGAGAAAATGCCTCGAACATGATTCTGTCCGGATGCACCGTCACCACTGGATCGAGAGTGAACGCCGTCCACTCGTCATCCGATATCCACGTATCATCGGACCAGACCAGCGAACCAAGGGTCTGAAGACAAAAGCGGAACAAGAGAGGATTGCGCACGCGCGCAACCAAGCGCACAGGACGATGATCATTGGCCGCGAGACCTAGCAGTTGGCTGTCGCGGCCAGATTCGAGGACGCTTGGAGAAGCATACGAAACTGCTAGCGGGATCATGGTTGCATTCGGTGGTCGAAGATGGGGGGCTGCTCGCGCTCAGAGCGCAAGGAGGGATGCCGGTGCAAGATGGTGGCGATCAAGGCAATGAGATTCTCTTTGGGGTATCTCTTGTCGGGTAATCGCAGGGCGGCCCGTGCTTTGGGTAATACCACGCGTGCCGCTCGTTCCGTTCGCACCGCTTGGAGGAGTGCATCGATCGCGAGCAGGCGCGTTCGACGATGTAGCTTGCGCAGCAGCGCGGCGCAGAGCAGGTCGAGGTTGTGCTCAGACAACTGCGCAACAGCGGGATCATCGAGGGATAAAATGTGAAATCCAAGCTGGTTGACATGAATTTGCGGTGACTCGAGAAAATCGCGCACGACTCGAGGGTCGTGCAGATACGCAACGAGTTTTTGCTGGAACATCCATTGCGCGAGAGCGTTGTTTCGAAGAAGATAATCGTAGTTGCCGATGACGCCCGCCGGAATGGCCGATAACACCGCGCCACATCGTCGCGCCAATGTCTCCGGCTGAGGCTGCAGCGTCTCGTAATGCTGGACCAAAAGCCTCACGATGGCCGCATGCTTGTGGGATGCACCATGGATGACCATGGTGATCACACGGCTAGCGAACCAGTCCACGAGGGTCTCGTCTGGGGCCTCGATGGCAGCCCGAACGAGGGATTCGTAGGTGTGGGCCCAGTCTGGCCGACAATGGTGTCGAAATGAAGTGCGAAGCAGGTCGGGAAAACGACGATACATCGCCATCGCCGTTTTCTCGGTGAGCGGTAGCGCCAGCGCCAATCCAAACCCCGGATGGTTCATCTCTTGCCCAAGGCCCGCAAGAAGCAGCAGGCGCCGCTTGGTCTCGTATTCTCCCAAGCTCCCTTGATCGTCCAATAGATTGGTGATCGCGCGATTGTAAGAGGCTTCGTCCGAGTTACGAAGCAAACCCGCCCATAGAGCCAGCCACCCGTTGTCCCAGGCGAGTTGGATCAACTTGTCCAATCCTTTCAAATTGCCTGACCAATAAGCATGTCCCCGCAAGTCGAGGTGCTTCATGACATAAGGCAACACATCGCTTCCGTGCGTGGTGAGAAGCTCATAATAAACCTGAGTAGCGTTGCGGGGTGTCGTGGGCGGATGAATCCTGTCCAGCGAATCGACCCGCTGCTGCGGTGAGGCGATGGGGCTGATGGATCGAACACGCTCGGCCCATTGCTGCTCGGTAGCCTGAAGACGAAATAGCTTTTGTTCGAAGTCGATATCGCCCTTTTCGGTGGCAAGTTGACGCAACTGATGCCACGGGCCGCGTGGTTTGCCCCACAGACTCGATAGATTCGTCGGAGCGTGAGCCAGGATGAACGCCGAACACAGCGAAGGTGATCGTTGATAAAGAGCCAGGGCGGTCGGTTCATCCAGCCATGCCGATGGGAGATCGTATTTTTCGAGCGCCACGCGACGTTGTCGATCATCGGCTGCGCTCAAAAAAGCGTTCTTGAGATCGGTTCGCCACGTTTCGGCTCCCCGCCACGACCCACCGATGCTTTCCTCATAAAGACGGCGAAACAGCCGGACCTCGTTGTCTTTTCCGCATTGATCGAGCAGCTCTTCGAGTGTTTTTCTCGTTTCGGTCGCGCTCCAGGGATTGAACAAGTTGCCCCTGTCATCGTAGTAGCCGTGGTCGCCGAAGGCATTGCTCCGATAGAGTATAAACTCTCGAAATATAAAGCGATTTCGTCGGTACAGCTCGGGGGCCCACAGATGACTGAAGCCGGGGAATCGAAAGGGGTCCGAGGCCGCAAGCTGCTCGATTTCTTTGAGAAGTTCTCGATCATCGAGCCGATCGTCCTGAAGGACGCGGATGACCGCAGCTTGAAGCTCTACCGCTTTTGGGTCCATGCATCGCTCACGTTATCGCAGGGTGGTCCAGGGTGAGCCGAATTGTTGTGTGTCGTCTCCCATGTCGAAAGGCCGCGCCTGGTTCTTCCCTCTATTTCCATTGCGCATGCATTTTCACCAATCCAAAAGGTGCGGAACCATAAACAATCGCCTTGTCCTTGTAGATATAGTAGGACCACCCGCTCGGTTGTTTGCCCTTCGCGTACCAGCCCGACTCTTTGCCATCACCGCTTTGGTAGCGCCATTTGCCATCGCTTTCGCGCTCCGCGGCCCAACCCGAAAACTGCTTGCCCGAAACGGTGAACGCGTTTTTGCGCAAAGGTGTCTTTCTTCCATAAAGAACACGGGTTTTCGACATCGAACCGGACCCGCCCTCCGCCACATAACTGACGACGAAAAACAGCTTCTCGATGCGTCGCAGCTCGCCGCCCACCGAGCCGATATTGTTCATTCCGTGCAGCATCCGTTCGCCCGATACATGCATCAGGTGCTCCCCTTCGGAACCGCCCGAATAATACACGCCGACCAGTTGTCCCTGATGATTGGCGACATAGATAGCATTGGATTTGGGTCCTGGATACCACCGCGTGATGTACACATAATCGGCATCACAATCGATTCCCTGGCCGATTCGATCTCCTGTCGGAGCGTAGTCGTCCTCGACAGCCTTGATATCGAAAGCGACCGTTTTCGTGAGCGAAAAATTCGCATCATAGGTGCGGAACTTGCCCCCGGAGAACATCAAGTAGCCGCCGTTGACATAACAGAGGTTGGTGACATTGATGTCCACGGTTTTGGTGTCGACGATCTTCAAGGTGGCCGGGTCGATGATGCGAAGATGCTTGCCGTTATCCGCCGGTTGTTTCGAATTATCATTCGTCCAGGCCGGTATGATGAGCCTTTTCGTGTCAGGGTTGTAGGTGGCGTCGTTGCCGTGCCCGAGCAAGTTGGTCACATCTCCGGGAGCGTCGAACGAAGCGGTCGCAACTCGTTGCCCATCAGAAATCCGGTACTTGACGAGCTGTGAAATATCGATTCCTCCAGCTTTTTTGTGCAGAAGAACCACATAAGCATGCGTGCCGTCGGATCCGCCACCTTGAACCGTCGTATACGAAGTCGATGTGCCCGTGATGTTGAACAGCTTGGTTTCGGTGACCGTACCCACGGTCACTTCGGGCGGATCGGGTGGCGTATTGCCACTGTCCACGGCGCTATCTGACGTCGCATCCACAGCATCTTCCACGGTACCATCGAGCGCATCATCGCTATCGTCTTGGGCATCTAACGGCGCATCGAGCGCATCGGCTTCCGTGTCGACGGCGTCATCTGTTCCGACGTCTAGCGCAGCGTCCCCATCCCCATCGCCGTCCGTGGAAGGTTCCGTCTCCTCGTTTCGGTTGTCCGATGATGATGCGGCGTCGCGATCGATATCACGGTTTTCATCCCACGAACTGCTGTCCTCCGAAGTGCCGCAGGCGAGTAGAAATCCAGCCAACGCGCAGAAAGAGCGAATGACGAGGTATCGACGCATGAGATGGAGTGTATCAACCGAGGGATATTCGACAACCCCGTGACCGATGGATGGGAAACCTTTCCGACGTCTTTCATGATACAAGACAGCTCACTATCGATGGATCCGGACCGACATCTGACTCTTCAAAACGCTTATAATTTCCGCGACATTGGAGGGTTGCGGACCCACGATGGACGACGAGTTCAGAAGGGCTTGCTGTATCGATCGGACGCCCTTTCTCGACTGGCCTCGTCGGATCAGGAGGCTATTGCAGGTCTTGGGTTGAAGACCGTTGTCGATCTTCGCACGGAAAGTGAGCGAAAATCAGCTCCAGACCGTCTTGGGGACGATCGGCGCATTCGTGTGGTTCATCATCCCATGCGGGACCCAGCGGTACCGGAATCTCGTTGGCGAATGATGATCGAGCTTATCGTACGCGGTCGGGACATCGATATGGGCGCGTTGTTGCAACGCCAATACGTAGCGTTTGCCTTCGATTGCGGCGCAGCCCTAGGCGCCGTGGTTCGACTCGTCGCCGAGCGAGCCCACTTGCCCCTGTTGATTCATTGCACGGCCGGAAAAGATCGCACGGGCCTTGTGGCTGCCGTGATCTTACGAATGCTCGGCGTGTCGATGGATGACGTGCTTGACGACCATATTGCGACCAACGAGTTATTGCGTCCTGCTTTTCCACACTTCGAGAAAACGCTTCGTCGGATGAGTATGGGACGGCTGACGCCAGAGCAGATACGACCTCTGCTCGAAGCGCGCGCGGAGGATTTGGAGCATGTGTTTCGGACAATCGACGAAAGACACGGTTCGATCGAAGGCTGGTTAGAGCAGGTTTGCGGAATTGGCGCTGAGACAACCGAGCGAATTCGACAAGTGCTGCTTACGGAACCGTAGGGGTGGTGGAGCGTTCGACGGGGGACTGCGCTCGCGGTATCACCTGCCAGCCGCTCACCATCAGTCTCCCTCTCCGAAAAACTGAATGGTATCAATCACTTATTCGTTTGCTCATCCCTTCGCTTTATCCCCTGTAGTCACGTTAATGGGTAGTCTTTTTTCCCAACAGGTTTACCACAAACCGCTAGTATACTGCCCTGTTCATGTTTCGCTCTTGTCATGCCGAGAAAACACCAGGGTCCTACGATATACGGTCGTTGTCATGACCTCGAAAGTTCATGCAACGCTGCAAAAGCCTTATCATCGGCCTAGGAAACTCATCTGCCACACCGGCAGCCAGCACAGGCCCATGAACCCGTCTACCCATCTACCCGTTTGGACCCATGGCTATTGCTATTCTGCTGCCATTTGTGGCGGATCACGGATGCCATTTTCTCCGCCCAAAGGGAATACGCGGCCGCGCTCGGGTGAAATCCGTCTGCGGCAATATATTCACTCGTCAACGGAAAGTTGGGATCGACGCACGCCCAGTTCTTTCTGGTGGCTACTTGCCCTTGTCATACACCGACCATCCAATTCGACGGCAATATCACCGGGCCCATGGGGTGTTCAGGATGCCGTCTTGGAGGATGGGAAGATGGCCGCAAAGTGTACCGCGCAACAACGCGCCGAGATTCTGCGTTTGGCACAAGAGGTGGGGCCACTCGAGGCTGCAAAACGCAAAGGGGTGCCCCCAGGGATTGTGTCGGCATGGCGATGTCTGGAAAATAAAAGAGCAAAACTCGCCAAGCCCCCAGAGCCCCCAGAACCACAAAAACCCGCGGTATCGGAGCCCGCCAAACGACCTACCGGCAAAAAAGTCGCACGCCAATACACGCCATCCGAAAAAGTGGCGGCTTTGGAGTTGGTGCAGCAGCTTGGGGTGGACGAAACACATAGAAAAACAGGTGTCTCCCGCTTTTCCTTGTACGAATGGGCACGCATCCACGAAAAGGCCATGCAGCAAAAGCACCTCTCGGACCCCCTCGCCGACCAGACCCCTGCCAAAAACGACCGCGATGCCCTGGTCTTCGCCCCGACACGGAGGAGAATCGCCCCGACACGGAGGAGAATCGCTCCGACATTTAGGGGAATCGCTCCGACACTTTGGGGAATCGCTCCGACATTTAGGGGAATCGCTCCGACACGGAGGGGAATCGCTCCGACACGGAGTACGCGTAGAAAAAATCGGAAGGAGTTTCGCTGAAACGCGGAGGGATTTCGTCCGAACACGGAGGGGAATCGTTCCGACACGGAGGGGAATCGTGCAATCAAGGATGGTTTTTTGCTCAAACACGGAGGGGTTTCGCCCGAACGGGGAGGGGTTTTGCAGAATCGCGGAGGCATGACGCTCCGCAACGGTGGCCTGTTGGCTTCCGGCGATGGCTTTTCGCTTTGCGGCGATGGCTTTTCGGTTTGCGGCGATGGCAGTCTGCCCCGTTGCGGGGTCGAAGCTCGGGATGATTCTGCCGACGTCGTGGTCGCGCTCCGCCAGCGGCGGTCGATCGCTAAGCTGCGGGACTACGGGATCGGAGGCTCTTGGAATCAGCGATGGCGCAGCCGCAAGAGTCGTTCGGGAGCACATCCGAGCCATCCCCTCATTTTTCCAGGGTATTTCCTTCACGGTCACGGCCCACGAGAAACGCTCACGCTCATCCCATATTGTTCACCGCAGAACGCCAGTCCCATTACAATAGCTCAGGGCAACTGTTGGGGGTGGCCCAAGGGAAAGCAACAACCGAGGCAACAGCAAGATCCGGGAATCCTCAACTCGTATCCCTTTCCAATTCGGAAAAATAAGGGGATCTGTCAGGACACCTGCCCGGGCTACAACATAAGGCGACTTGGCCACCGCGGAATAAAGCAAGGCGCTCCTTCGAAGCCACGTCGAGGGCGATGACACGCGGTTCTACGCCATCGCCATGCGGGTTGCCGCGCGAGCCGCACGAACCGGATACCGCAAATTCGCCCAGGAACTGCGTGTGTTGCGTTTGTGGTTTGGCCCGGCCAGGACGACGCGGAGGGTGGCATTGTCCATGACCCGGTCTATGAAGCGGATACGTCGCTCACGCCGTCCTGGACCCAAATCAAGGCAAACCTGGATCACACCTGGGTGTCGCACGCCCGGTGGTTCGGTACACGGGTGTGCTGCCGAGCGCGTCGCGAAGGCGTGAGCATGTGGTGCCCAAAGCAGAGGGCTCCAACCATCGGCAAGGACGTTCGAGCAAGCCATGACTGCCGTTGGCATTTGAATTTCCATCGGTGTTCAGGACGATTCGAGGTATGCTCGGTGTCATGACCCTGCGATGTGGCGTGTGCGGAAGCGAACGACTGAGCCCTGCCTACCAATGGGTTGCCTTCCAACAACACTTTAACGTGCCCGATGCCGACAAGGGCTGGTTAGGTTCGAAAAACCTCGTCGCCACCGAAAGCGTCAAGCGCGTGTGCCTCGACTGCGGGCACGTCATGGGTTTCGTGAGCGACGAAACGCTTCAGAAGATCCGCGCGGCGACGTAGCGTGACGCTGCGGTGCGAGGATCACCGCCTCGGGATGGTTCGGCACCGAGCGAACGCCCGTTCCATAGATGCTGTTTCGCAACGACCTGCTGGTCATGCGGCTGGCTGGTGCGTCGCTGATCCGTGGAGCGGACTCGAGAATTTGTTTTGCAAGCCCTGCAAGCCGCTTTCACCATGTCATTTGCCCCTATCACCCCTTTGCCCCATTCACGCTGTGCGGCCGAATCATCATTCGCCCCTGCGGCGGCCTCGTGACGGTTCGGGTTGTTTTCGTCGGACGCCCAGGTTGAAGGATTGTCGATGATGGTTTGGCGGATGCGGTTCAGCGATGGTTCGTGACGGATGATATGTTCGTAATAATTCCGTTGCCAAACGTGGCCCGCGATGCCGGACGCACGCATCCATTTCGTCACCCCAATTTTGTACCCACGTACGACCGCGCCGATCGTTTGCAATGTCCCCCGTATCGTCGGCAGGTGCGAATCATCATTCATCCGCACATCCGTCGGGTCCGGTAGGGGCGAATCATCATTCGCCCTAACTGCGTCATCGTGATGTTCCCGGTTACCGACGCCGGTGGCACCCATTTCATGGGCCCTGACGACGGCAGGATGGCTGATCACCAAAATTCCATGAACATGATTGGGCATGACAACGAATTCATCGACCACAACATGCGGAAAATGATTTGGGATTTCTAGCCAGCATTGGGTCGCCCCATGGCCTGCCTCGTTCAAACGCATTACGCCTTCGACGACCTCGCCGAACCAACACGCGCGACCGTGGGGGCAGAGGGGCACGAAGTACGCGCCAGCGCGCGCGTAATCGTAGCCCTTCAGGCGTATCGAGCGCCGACGATGACGCTCACGGTCAAATTGTCCGTCACCCCCTAAACCCCAATCCCCTCCAATTCTTCCCAGCCACGTCCATGTCGCCGTTCAGCTTCTTGACCATCTGCCAGAGCGTTTCTTCAAATCCCACCACGGCATCGGATGCGACGTTCTTGTCCGCTTGGGTGCTCTACTTTGTAGACTTCCTCGGTCGCCCGCGCTTTTTCGGTTCACGCGCGGCTCGGGGCTTACGCCCAGTCTACATGCGTTCGAGGCCACTCCTGCTCATTGGCGCTTGATGCCGGGCAAGCGAATCCGTACTCCGGGAATTCGTGGGTCCGCGCCCACATCGAGGCGATTGCCTTGTTTGACCCATTCCGGTTGCTGAACCGTCACGTTCCCATAGCTGTAGGTAAAGGATACTTCCCCCTGGTTCGTTTCGGTTTCCACGCGAAGCGTGATGCGCTGGGGGTCTGTTCCCACGGTAGGATCGAATACTTTGGCGATGGGTCCGCGCAGCTTGGCGGAACGTACGGTCGAGTTTCCACACAGATGGAAAATGACGGGATGAAAAAATACGCCACGCCCACCGTCTTGTCGGGCCCGGTAACGAGCCACGATCATTTCTTCGTTGTCGCGCGGATGCCACCTCCAGGTTCGGTCGATATCCGGAGTAAAACCATCGACTTTTCGCATGTCTTGGGGAAGCGAGGCCATCAGTCGCGAGGCCAACGATGGATCGACGCCGACATCGGCGACAAGGGGCTCGCGTTTGTCGAGAGATAACTGAACCGTGGCCGGGTTGATCGGGCCGCCGCAGCACCGGAATCCCAGATCTGCCGAGGTTTCGCTGGGAGAACGGCTTTGCCCGTTCGCACACCGGGTTCGCACGGAAGGGTTCGTATGCCCGCCACCTCTTACCGCCGCCAGACCGCCAGGGCCTCCCCGGCCCCATTCGCTGACCGTCCACTCCCACACGGCGCCGTACAGTGCCTTGACCCCATAGGCACTGCTGCATGCGGCATACTGTTCCGAGGCGCGCAGCAAGGTCGTCGAACCGGTGCACTTACTGGCCGAAAATGTATCCCCATACGGATAGGTATGGTTCGAAGGCCCTTTGCATGCCCGTTCCCATTCGAGTTCCGTACACAAGCGACGCCCTCTTGCGGCGCATAGCGCTTGCGCTTGATCCCGGGTTACGCCCGTGCGTGGAGGTTGTGCGGGATCATTGGGATAGGGATAAGCATCGATGGTGAATTCATGCAGGTGAAGGTTGATGCCTTCCAATTCTTCGTTGGTGATACGCGGAATGCGTTGACAAGGGGTGCCCGCGACGAGGGTTCCCGCTGGAATCGTTACCATCGGGCCGGGATCCTCTTGAGCGACGGCAGGGGGGGCGGAGACGGTGGCTGGTGCCGCGCCAACGTCGGCGGCTTCTTCCTTGGTTTGCTCCATCGGGTTTTTGCAGCAGCCCACGAGGGCTGTCGTGAGCAAGGTCATGCCAACAAAGGGAGCCACAACGGCTGGATATCGTCGGGTTTGCATGGATGATTCGTCTCGTCGGGTTGGTTTGCCTCGTCGATGGTGGCGCGCATGGTTGCACAACCAGGCACCTGGGATTAGGACCGTGCGACGGTATGGCATTGAAACGGGTTCATCTGACGGTTCGCGGTAGAGTTCAAGGTGTTTTTCTCGAAGCGGCCGCGCAACGGGAAGCCAGGCGCCTCGGGCTTACCGGAATGATTGTCACTCGTCACGATGGGAGTCTCGAATTGACGCTCGAAGGGGAGGAAGAACCCTTGCGAGAATTCATTGCGTGGTCCCAGAAAGGTCCCAGCGCGGCGCGCGTGGAGGAAGTCGATGTTCGATGGGCATCGTTCAGCGGACAATTCAGCGACGTTCGTGTGTTGGAGCAGGATCGTTGCCAGGAGCGTTGATCATCTCGAGGAGAAAATTCACCATGCGAACGCTGCGAACGAAGATGCCTGGATGGTTGGGACTGGCCGTCTGGCTCGTGGCATCCACGGGGGTTGGGCAAGAGACCCCCACGGAGGCGCAAGATGCGCAAGCGCCGGTTTCTTCCGGGATTACCATACCGCTTCCCACCATTCCCCCACCCGTGCCCACGGCGCTGGCTCCCGCCGAACCTGACGCCATCGGGGAGTTGGGCAAACTCCTGGACAAACTCGCCAGTGTGCAGCCCAAGGAAAGGGATGAGGCCGCGACAGCTCTCGCGCAACAAGATGAGTCTCTGCTTTCCGCCATCGCGGCTCGGCTCATCGACTTGCGAAAAAACGCCGACCGGGAAGCCATGGGCGTGCTTCTCGAAGAAGCACGAAAACAAGCACGAAAAGACCTGAAACGAGGCGAATCCGAAGAAAGCGAACCCGCTGCCAAGAAAGACGATCCGACGAGCAAATCCCTGGCCGCCGAAGAACATGCCCTCATCGATCCCAAAGCCTCGGATTGGCTGCGCTACGTGCTGCAAGCTCCCGCGGAAACGCAACCCTATCGGGATCTGGTGGCCGTCTTGGGCTTGTCTCGCACCTGCGTGGCCATTGGAACCACCGCTTCGGCCAGGGAAATCATCAATGTTTACATGTACTTCGGTGAGATGTTCCGCATCGATGTCGAACGCCAGCTCGCCCGCATGGGCGACATGGCTTTGCCCGCCCTTATCGAAGCCCAATACCACGACTCGAAAATGGTGCGCACCTGGGCCAAGCGTCGCCTCGACATGATGGGGCGCGCCATTCCCAGCGAAGCGGTGCGGATCAACGACAACCAGGCCCTGGCCGATGTGTTGCGGGCCTATGGTCGCGCGAGGGAAGTGGAGGCCGTTCGTGTCATCGTATCGTTTGCCAATAGCGACAGGCTGCAGGTGCGCGAAGCGGCAAGGGAAGCCATTGGTCAGATCGGGGAACCCGCGCAATGGCAGCTTCGCGACGCGTACGAGCAGCTCATGGGAGACAAACCAGCCCGAAGCTGGGATTGGAAACGCACCGCGCAGGAACTTTTCGCCGTCTACGACCGGGCGAGGCTGCAAGAGGTCTATACGACCATGGACCGTGGTTTGGAACTCGCCAAGGAAGGCAAACCTGATCAGGCCATCGAATTATTCGATCGCGTGTTGGCCCGCGCGCCGATGTTCGAGCGTCGTGGGGAAATGGTGCCCGCCTATCTCGCCCACGCTCGTGCCGTTCGAGACAAAGACAAAGCAGCCGCCGCGGCCGCTTTGCGTCGGGCCTTGGCCATCGACCCGAGCGGTGACCAGGCCAATGCCGTTCGAAGCGAACTTGCACTCATCGAAGTCGAGGAGCTATCCGCATCCGGTGTGTTGGATGTCACCCTTCTCGATCGGGCGATTGAACTCGACCCTTCCAACGACAGAGCCCGGGCGTTGCGAGAATCGCTCAAGGTGGAAGTGCAGCTCGAAGAATCCAGGTGGCGAAGATACGCCGCCGCCGTGGCGATTGGCGTTGTCGCGCTGGCCGCGATGGTGTTCGTGGCGCTGCTGCCGCGACGAAAAAAAGCGCTGGACACTTCGCTTCCCAGGCTTCCCCGCACGCCCGATGCGCCGCCGCCGCCTCCACCGAAACAAGAGGAGTTGCGGTAAAGGGGGGGGCCGGGTTTGGGGGGTAAGCAAGGAAAAAGGGCGAAATCAAACGGCCACGGCCACGGCCACGGCCACGGTCACGGTCACGGTCACGGCAAACGAATAACGGCCAAGGCCACGACAACCGCAAATCGCTCACAATTCCCCCATCATCACCATCACCACCGTGCCTCTCCCTCCCCATGTTTTGTAGCATATCCTGTCTATAGCGAAGATACTTATCCGGGATTTGCTCCGAAGTATCTACAGGTGTTTCTATGGCGCTGACCAAAATTAGCTGCCCAAAGCGCGATGGTTCCTGGTCGTTGCCGGTCTGGGACACCCGTCATCGCGTCTGCAAGCTTGCGGCTTGACGGGATTGGGCGATATGAACGTGGGCGGCATGAGCGGCCGGATCACGGATGGCCTGGTCTATGGCCGCGAGCACGCCCTGGTGGAAAGCAGGGTCGCTATCGTATCTTTTCTTGAAATCAGAGTCGTTTTTCAACGCTTGCTCCAGGGCTTGGGAGTTCGAAATCTGACGGCAATACACGGCCGCACTGCCTTGTTGGAAACTATTCACCACTGCTGTACGAAGCTCCGACGACTGCACACTCTTGCTCGACATCACCTCGGTAGCGAGTTTGAACGCGGGATGCTGATACTTATTGGCTCCAATTTCCTGCGCGCGATGGGGTAAGTATCCCGCTGGCATCGACGTTGGATCCGTCTGCGCCACGATCATCAAGATCGCCACGTCGCGACTTTGCGCCGCGTAGGCTTGGTTCAATTCCTTCCCCTCTTCTTTGGAAATATCGATGATCCGTTGGAGCAACACCGTTCCCTTTACCGCGGCGATTCCCGCGGCCACGACGGGCAACGCCGTCGCCCCTTTGCGCAATAGTGCGTTCGACGATGCTGCCAGCATTCGTTCTGCATGGATCGCCCCCGCTTCCATGGCCGCTTCCGTAGCCAGAAACGTCGCCACCTCCTTGCCGCGCCGAAGGGCTCCAGCCGTGGCCGATTGCTGCTTTTTTACCTCATCAGGGCTTGGCTGGGGCTCGTAACACAGCCTTCGATCTCGAGTCTGACATACGCCAATGGGGTCGGGCATTTTTTCCTCCTATGCCTCCTGGGTCGGCCAGAAATACAATGGGTTGCTAAAAAAGATGACGAACGTTGGAATCAGAGGCATGAAGGGCAGGCACAAGACACGGAATTTTCGAAACGGGCGACACCTGCGGCCGAATAGCCAAAGCGAGGAGGCCTTCCTCCGAGGATTTACCCCCATGTCAGCAAACGATACGACGGATATCGTCAAACGTGGAGAACAAAAACCCGCGGCATATCGCGAAGATCAGAGTCCCCGGTGCAGTCGTTGTGGCCGTCGCATGGACCGTGGCGACCTTGGTTTCGACGACGAAGGACAAATCCTGTGTACGCAATGCGACAAGTATGGTCTGGCCGTCCGGATAGAGAAAACACAGGTCGAAAAGGGCTATTATCGTATCTGCCCGTCGTGCAAGGCACCGACGATGCTCCCGCACGAACTGGAGCGTACCTCCGTGATAAGGCGTGATATCTATCAATGCTCGAATTGTGGACAGATTGTGAAACTGTCCCAGCCGCTAAGCCTTGTGAAGCTGACCGTTCTGCTCGTGGCGACCAGCTTCTGGGGCGCGGCGCTGCTTCCTCTCAACGCTTTCGTGCTGCTCGTCTTGGCGATGCCACCGCTGATGTACGTGGGGCACGAAGTGTACAAACGCCTTCGTTTTCCGCGCTCTGGGCCCAGGCATCTTCCGGCCCATGAGAAAAATACTCGGGAACAGTGAGCCGACGAGCGCGCGTGGTTTTGGCCGGAGTGGCCGCGCTTTCGCCGTCAAATACAATCCACTTTGATGATACCCACGGCCACCGTCGGCAAGGCCGGAATGGAACGTTCCACAACCGTCTATCCACTTCGGTATAGGCCGCCCTTGATTCCGGCCTCGCTCGTTGTGCTGTAGCTTTTTTCAAACCCTGTATCTCACCCACCATCACGTCCTTCGACGCTGGTGGAACCAGGCTCCCACGGATGCGTCATGAGTCGTTGTTCTGTCCAAAATATATGTAAAATCAACAGGTTGTGCTTTGAGTCAGGGCATCAGACACGTGGTGGCTCCGGAGCCCGGAACCATGGGATTGTCCAGGCACCGCAGAGGGGAGGCGCAATCCTTGTCGGTTTTGCACGTGTCACAAGCGCCCACAAGAATGCCATTGACGGGCGGCGCCATATGGCAAGAGCACGAGGGACAGTGGGAAGCGCAGGTTTCGGAAGTGGGGCATATATCTGTTTTTGAACAGGAGAATAGTATCGTCCCATCCTCGCTACAAAAACTGGCGTCTGCGCCATAACAGGCGGGACTTCCAGCGCAACCGCCAGAACCGCCGCCGCCACCGCTGCCTCCCGCTCCTCCCGCCCCTCCGCTGCCTCCCGCTCCTCCGCTACCCGCAGAAGCCCCCATGCCGCCAGTTCCAGACATCCCACCACTTCCCGCCGCGCCACCAGCGCCGCCCACCCCGCTATCCGGCGCGGGAAAACAGGCCCCCAGCGCCCGGGAAATACAGCCGTTTCGCGTATTCAACCAGGCGCAAACCTCGGTGGCGCCGCAAGGGCAGGGCGACGGGCACGTCCACACGCCGTGCGCTCGCACACAATCCCCCGTGCATCCCACGACTTTTTCACCGCAGCTCGGCCCCGTGAGCACGAGTAAGTCCGGTGGGCATGTTTCAGGATTTGTTCCTCCGGTGCCCGCGGCCCCATCGCCGGTACTACCGTTCGCCCGGTGAGAAGATACACTTCGCCCCGAGCACGCCATTGCGATGGCGCTGATCACGACCGCTACGAATACGATTCCACGGTGGCTCATATAGCCAGAAGCATACTCCAAAATCGCTCGTTGGGCCGGTGCTTTGCGCGATGAGCCCAACACCCCTTGAGAAGCTGCCTCATCGTGGTACACACGCCTCACGCATCATGTCTCGCCGACGACCATGTCCCACACCGTCTTTCTCGCATGCCTTTCGCTCCAAGGTTGTGAGAGCCATGGGCATTGTCGCAAGTGGTGCCGTTTCGGCCATGCTCTGGGCAGGCTGCTCTCGCCATGACGACCCCGCACCCGTGGCGCCGTCGTTGTCATCCAGCCCCACGCCGCCCACCGTGCCGCCGGTGGTTGCCGGTTCTGGCAGTGCGCCCTTCGCCGCTTCCGCATCAGTTTCGGCAATCCCATCGCTTTCTGTCTCGGCGCCAGTGCCGGACGCCGGGGTGGATGGGGCGGTAACGCTTGGGGAACAGCGTATCTATGCGATTGCGATCGAGACGTACGTTCGCGCCCTTCCCGAGAGAAAAGGTCGTGCTCTCGGCTACTTACGAGCAGGAGCCTCGGTGCGAAGAAGCGATGCGCCCGTGGGATTCCATGGCTGCAAAGGTGGCTGGTACGCGGTAGAACCCGAAGGATACGTCTGCAATGGCCCGGATGCCACGCTCGACCATGATGCGAAAATCCTGACCTATGCGGTACCTGGGCCGAAACGCGGCGAGCCCATGCCTTTCGAATATGCAGTCGTACGCGGCAAAGTTCCCCATTATTACGCACGCCTTCCCGAAAAAGCAGATCGAAGGCGCATCGAAGGCGACGATGTGGAAAGCACCATCGCCAGCAGCTATCTTGCCCCTGACCCACAATTGGCGCGCCTGGGCGAAGCAAGGGAAGTACCCCAAGACCTGCTCGATGGCGGAAGAATACCGCGTCCTCCCGGTGCCGCTCCGCGATTGCGCTATAAGTTTCATACCGGAAGAGCCGAGCCCAAGACCCGGTTTGCCTTGATGAGCTGGTTCGAACACGACAAACGCCGATGGGCCATCACCTCCCAGCTCGACCTGATCGCTCTCGACCGCGTCCGCATCGTCGACCCGCCGTCATTTCGAGGAGTCGAAATCGAACAAGGCCAATCGTTGCCCGTGGGGTTTTTGCGTGTGACCAGCGCGGCGGGATATCGCTTCGACGAAGAAGGGAAAGTCACCGAAACCGTTCGGCTTTCCCATCGCCAGGGATTTCGCCTCAATGGGGAGAAAAAGATGCATGGCGGCAAGACGGTCCTAGGGAGTCACGAAGGCATCTGGGTGCAGGAAAGCTTGCTCAAAATCGTGCCCCCACGGGATATTCCCACGTTTGTGAAAAACGATACCCTTCGGTGGTTGGATATATCGATACGAGATCAGACGTTGGTGGCGTATCGAGGCAAGCAACCGGTCTATGCAACACTCGTATCGACGGGGAGGGGGGGAATGGGAGAGCCGGAGACGACCCATGCCACGCCGCGCGGGCTATTTGCCATCTTTTCCAAACACGTGACGGCCAAAATGTCGGGCGATGAGATTGGCGCGGAGTACTTGATCGATGACGTCCCTTACGTGCAGTACTTTCACCATGGATACGCATTACACGCGGCCTTTTGGCATGACCGGTTCGGTCAAGTGCAAAGCCATGGCTGTATCAATCTCGCGCCCGCGGATGCCGCGTGGGTATTTGCTTTCACTGGCCCCGAAGTTCCGGAAGGCTGGCATGGCCGATACGTGAAAAGCGGGGGAACTCCCGTGTTGGTTCGACCTTAGAACACCAAACAGAGAATACCACGCTACTGGTTCCTCCGCTGGCAGCGTTATCGGTTGCGTTCGTCCTCCTGTCGTTCCGAAACCGTTATCGCCGCCAGCCTCGCCCGAACCGTTGGCGCAACAGATCGCGATCAGGCATGTCGTCGCCGCGGTAGTCGCGAAGCCCGGCGGCGAATATGCGCGCAACGTGACAATTCACGGACGCCCGCTTTATTCCCCCACAACGCTTATCCTACCCGTGCTATGCTTCTTACGGGAAGCGATGCTAGTGAAATGCGAGAATTGCGGGGGCGCTCTTACGATCCCGGCGGGGGCGGATCGAGTCCAATGCGGATATTGTGGGAGCCAAACGGTTTTAGGCGGACCCGGTTCCCCACCCCCTGTAAGTTTGAGGATCGAGCCACCGGGCAAGCCCACCCCAGATACGGCATGGCTGTTCGGGCTGGTTGCTACCGTGCCGCTCATCATCGCGGTGGTGGAGGGGGTTAAATATCGAGGGATATCGCGGGACGTGGTGGCTGCTCTGATCGGTGCCTTGATATTAGACTTGGTGGCGCTAGGGGCCTGGCTCGCCTACAAGAAGGAGGTGCGCTTTCGGGCCCGTGCGCTGCCGGAGCGCGGCACCTTGATCGCGTTACGGACCTTGTCGGACGGGAAGACGGGGTTGGATCTGAGCGTCGAGATGGCAGGACGCCAGCCGTGGCTGGTGACCAGCGTCTCGAAGATCCCTGAGATCGTATTGCCACGCCTCGTCAGCGGCTTTTCTCTGCCGGTGCTGGTTGATCCAGAAAATCTGGAGCGTGTCGAAGTGCAGGGGCACTTGCTGTATTGGCTGCGTAGAGGCTGCCTCTCCCCTGGCGCGACCCTCACCGGGCTGATACCGAGGTCGTTGGCTTTGATTGGGACCAACCGGTCACGCCCCGCGAAAACGGTCACAGTCATCCCATATTGTTCACCGCAGAACGCCAGTCCAGTGTTTAGTAGCCCAGGGCAACTGTTGGGGGTGCTACAAGAGGATGCAAGGACCATAGGCGCATCAACAAGAGGGTAAGAGGGAGCGGAAATCCGGACGTCCAGACGCGCTGAGCCATTCCGTCGTTGTTCCCGGGGGATTTCTACCTCTCGCCAATTACGCACGTAGGGGCGGGTTTCAAACCCGCCCTTCCGGTACCTGGTGTTTCCTGGAACGCAGACGGATTCTCGCTCCCCAACGCCCCTTGAGCGGGATTTTCGCGGATCTAGGCGCGGAGAGGGATCCTGGATTCGTCGGTGCCCCATGCGGCATAGATTCGCATGTAAGGGCGGGCTTCAAATTCGCCCTTACAGATCTGTCAAGGCAATCACTACATGGTTATTTGTCATCCTGTCTATCCACAATCCCATAGTCACCCGGATGACGGTATCCGGGCTCCTGATCCAACAGGGCCGAATGCTCGAGTCGAACCGCCCGTGCCACGCCTTTCATCGACTCTGGTTCAAAGACGGCAGCATAGGCGCCGGAGCGGGCTATCCGTTCGGCTTTCTTTCCTCAATTAGCGTCTAACCCATCTCGTCTTTCGGTGGTATATGCTGCAATCATGCATCATTCGAGTTCGCGATGGCGAAGTGTTCTGGCGGTCCTTGGGCTTGCGGTGAGTGCCTGCGCGGCGCTACCCCCGCCCCTTACGCCCGAAGCCGAAAAACCAGCCCAGGTCGCGACAGTGGTCGCCAGCGGCTCGGATTTCGTGGCACCCGTGGCGTCCGTGACATTGGATCAGCCCGAGCAACCCTTCGTGGCTGCTGACCAATCCGTATTTCGATTGTCCGAGGAGGATCCATATGTCGGACGGCCCGACGCGTTGGTTACGTTGGTGGTATTTGGGGATTTGCAATGCCCGTTTACCCAGCGCGTGATGAGCACCTTGAAAACGCTGCTGAACCGTTACGGCGAGCGGGACCTGCGCGTGGTGTGGAAACACTTGCCATTGGATTTTCACAACGAGGCAAGGCCCGCGGCAGAAGCTTCCGTGGCGATCCATAGAATCGGTGGCTCCCAGGCGTTTTTCTGTTTCGTGGCAGAAGTTTTCGCCCACCAACAGAACTTGGGTCCAGAAACATACCGGGCCGCCGCTTCGACTTGTAGCGTCAATCCCGGCGCCGTGGAAGCCGAAGTGCGCGCTGGCTACCCCGCCCAAAAAGTCGATTTGGATATCGAAACCTCACAAGCCGTGGGCGTTCACGGCACTCCCACTTCCTACCTGAACGGTATCTACGTCTCTGGCGCTCAACCCGTCGAGGCGTTCACCAAAGTCATCGACGAAGAGCGTATCGCCGCCGAAGCCATGCTCGCCGATGTCCCGCCCGGCGAACTGCATACACGCCGTGTCGCCATCAACTTTTCCAAACGCGACGATCCCCTGGCCGCACCCAAACCCGTCGCCGCGCCAGATACCACGGTGTATCACGTGCCCATCGGACGCTCCCCCACACTCGGCTCGCCGAATGCTCTCGTCACGATCGTGATGTTCCAGGATTTTCAATGCCCGTTCTGCAAACGGTCCACGACCACGATCGAAGAACTCCGCCGTATTTATGGAAATGAGTTGCGCGTGGTCCTCAAACACAACCCTCTTCCCTTTCATCCGCAAGCCATGGACGCGGCTAAACTCACGTTGGAAGCTCGGGCGCAGCAGGGAGAAGCAGGCTTCTGGAAAGCATACGACGCATTGTTCCACGAAGCTGCGATTCAAGAAGACACGATCGATCAAGTGGCCCAAGCCCTACGCCTCAATGCGCAAGCCGTCCGTTCCGCCTTGACGGGCAATCGTCATCAGGCCGCCATCGACGCCGATATGCAGCTCGCAAAACAACTCGGCGCTCTCGGTACGCCCACGTTTTTTATCAACGGGCGAAAACTGGTCGGCTCGCAGCCCATCGACGTCTTTCGAACCCTGATTGATGAAGTGAGCGCTTCGGCTCGCGTCCTGACGACACGGGGAGTGCCACGCGCCAGGATTTATGACGAAACGATCAAAAATGGGGCAACCCAACCGCCCGCGCCGTAAGCATCTGCGTGTTCCCCAAAAACCAAGCCTCCAGAACCCTCCTTGGTACACTAGTAACATATTGAAGTTATTGATAATAATTAGTTTGCCCTGAAGGTTCCGCCCCCCGGCCAAACCGGTTTGCCCCGCGCGCCCCGGCTAGCCTCTCGTCGCTTTCCTTTGCTCCGCGTTCACGGCACAATGAAGGATTGCCCCCTGTGCATCCATCTCGAGGTGAAAGCATGAACTCTCGTTTCCGGTTTGGTCTGTTCAGCTCCCTGGTTTCGTCGGCCTTGCTCGTCGCGCCTCTGAGCGTTGCGGGAGTCGTCGCACTCGACGATGGCTCTTTGGCCCCTGGCGATGCGGGGGGGGAGGATTGGTTTGGGTATTCGGTGGCGGTGCAGCAAGATACCGCGGTCGTGGGGGCGTGGGGGCACCAGGGCGAGAAGGAAAGAAGCGGCGCGGCCTATGTATTCTCGAGGACTACGACGGGGTGGGGGGCACCCCTCGAGCTAACCCAAGCAGATCCCGCCTACGATCATCGCTTTGGCAATTCGGTGGCCCTTGCGGCAGGCGATATCCTGGTGGGGGCCCATCATGACGAGAGCGAGGTCTGGGCATCCGGTTCCGTATACATCTTCCGCCACGACGGAAGTGCATGGAAACAAGTGCAAAAATTGCTTCCCGATCAAAAGGTCGACGACGGGCGCTTTGGTATCACGCTGGCCGCCTCGGAGTCCACGGTCGTGGTGGGAAGCCGGGCAGGCGAGGCGTATGTCATCGTACAAGAGGGCGGAACCTGGAAGCTGCAAGCTGTATTGAAGGCGAATGACGGGGCTGGAGCCGATGAACGGTTTGGATTGCGGGTAGCGATCGATGCGGATGTGGCGGTGATTGGCGCCCCCGATGCGACCGTGAAGGAGTCATTGGATGGCGCGGCGTATGTGTTTGCGCGAACGGGTAGCGCGTGGACGCTCGCCCACAAACTCTCGGCTCCAGCGGCAGCAGCCTATGACAGCTTTGGCAATGCAGTCGCCGTCAGTGGCGATACGATCTTGATCGGTTCGCCGTTCGATGACGAAGCAGGATCGGACGCGGGCGCAGTGTACGTGATCCGAAAAAACGGTTCGACATGGGACGTCCAAGACAAAATCATGCCCACGGGTTTGAAGGCTGGAAATAAATTCGGTGATGCTCTTTCGATATTCGGGGATATCGCGGTGGTTGGCGCTCCTGGCGATGACCAGGTGGCCACATCCGCGGGAGCTGCCTACATACTCCAGAAAATCGCTGGAACCTGGACCGTCCGTGACAAGATCGTGCGGTCGGCCTCCGGCGCCGAAGATGGCTTCGCTACCGCTGTCGCTACCGATGGAAAGACTCTCATCATCGGTTCTCCCGGTGACGATCACGCGGCCACCGATGCGGGTATGGCGTACTCGTATCGTCTGCTTTACGAAAACGGTGACCCCTGTACGGAAGCCTCATCGTGTGTGAGCGGCCATTGTGTCGATGGTGTTTGCTGTGAATCTGCTTGTGAAGGAGGGGCCACGACGAGTTGTCGCGCGTGCCGGGAACACCTCGGTTCGACGAAAGATGGGGTATGCGGTTATGCCTCCACCACCATCGAGTGTGCGCCTTCGACCTGTACGGGGCCTGGAATCGTTCGCCTTGCAGGGATGTGCGATGGTCAGGGCCAGTGCGGCGAAGGCAAAGAATCAGCGTGCAACGGGGGATTTGTGTGCAAAGAAGGGGCGTGCCTCGACTCTTGCGGCACCGCTTCCGAATGCATCGATGGATATCGATGCGATGAAGCCAACGCTTGCATCGCGTTGGCGGCCAATGGCGACGCTTGCGCGAGCGAAGCCGAATGCGCGAGTGGATTTTGCGTTCAGGGGGTGTGTTGCAATGAATCGTGTCACGATGGCACCTGTCAAACAGGAACGTGTAAGCCATCCGACGGGCACGGGGGAGCAAGCGGTGGCGGAGGCGCGGGCGGTAGCGGGGGTTCCAAACCTTCTGCAGCCTCCTCGGACGATGACGATGGTTGTGGATGCAGAACGGTGGGGAACCATCAACGCTCAGCAGCGTCGTTGGCTTGGCTGCTCATGGCTGTGCCGTGGGCATGGAGAAGGCGAAACCGCTGATGGCGAGCGCTCACACAAGCGGGCGACGTCGGCGGATCCATAGCGCAACGACGGCGAGAACGAGGCCCGACGGCCAAGGGCCTTGGCGAGCGCCGGCCGTGACGCATCCCGCACAGGCTCCATAACGGCCTTCCTGCGGTTCCGCTGCCGGGCCGTCCTCAGTGCCACCATCACCCCCACTCGACTCTCCCGTGCAATAGTACCCAGACAGATCGCAAAAGGGGCGTTCTCGCGGGCAATGCTCGTCTTTCAAACATTGACGGCAATAATTGGCTTGCGTGTCGCAATAGGGGTTGTCTTCCGTGCAATCCGTGTCTTGGACACAGTTGACGCACGTTCCTGATGTGGGTTCGCATATCGACAAAGGAGCGACGCATTTCGTGAGATTGCTCGTCGAACACTCGCCACACAATCCGCTGGGTTGACAGGCGGGAGCCGATGATGGGCAGTCCGCGTCCGAATTGCACTCCCGGCATTGTTTGGTAGCGGAATCACAGATGATCTTGTTGCTCCCGTAGCAATCATCATCGGTGATACAGCCGACACAGACATTCGTACTTGGGTCGCAAAGAGGCGTATTCGTATTGAGACAAGCGGTCGAATTGCCAGAGGAGCATTGGGCGCAAGTTCCGTCCTCGAGACAAGCAGGCGTCGCCTCAGGGCATTGGATATCCTCCTTGCATGTCTCGCAGGTTCCGGACCATCCGCAAACCGGCTTGGCTCCCGAACACGAGGAGGCCTCGCAAAGATCACAATAATCCACGAGCACTGGCACATTCGAAGGCCCACCCCCGTCGAGGAAATTGCCCGCGCCCCAACACTTCAGATCACCGTTCGAAAGCAGCGCGCATGCGCCATGATCTTTGACCGAAACCCACTTGGCTCCGCTCGACAGACCTTCCACTGCTTGCGGCGTATGCGCGCACATCTGGCCGATGCCCGGACAAATCTCCGTGGTCGGATGCGTGGTCCCCAATTGACCGTGCCGATCTCTTCCCCAACACCAAACGGAACCATTGGTTTTTACACCACAGCCGTGCGCCACGCCCGTATCCACATGAAGCCAGGGGCCCGCGCCCGCGGAAATCGTGGGAACCGCGCGGTTGACGGTGTCGCCCGTGCTCAAGTGTCCCTCGGTATTGTCTCCCCAGCACCACAAGCTCTTGTCGCTTTTCTTGATGATGCATGTGTAAAAACCACCGGCCGATACGTATGCCACATCCGTTCCTAAGGCGGTTACGGCCACCGGCGTCGGCTTGATCCCGTCCTCGAGCTTGATTTCTTGCGATGTGCCATCGCCAATCTCGCCGTACGCGTTGTGCCCCCAACAATACACCGAGCCGTTTTTCATCAACGTGCAGGTGTGTTCGAACCCAACCGATAGCTGCGCTACCTGATCACCCAGGGCCGTGACTTCCCGCGGAGTCAACGCATCGGCATCGCCGTTGACCAACCCATCTCCCATCTGGCCGTACGTGTTTTGTCCCCAGCAATACAAGCGTCCGGCAATCGTTCGCGCGCAGGAATGCCAGCCGCCCGTTCCCACTTCCGCAACCTTGTCCCCAGGAATATTGATTTTCACCGGCTCGGCAATCTCCGGAACTCCTGAGCCATCTCCCACCTGACCGTTCGAATTCGCCCCCCAACACCAAAGCGAATCGTCCTTCCTGATCACACAATAGGTTTGACTCTCCCCATCGACGTTCGCGATGGCTTTGACATCATTGCCAAGCGCCTCCACCTTCATCGCTTTGGTCGTCGTTCCATTCCCACCGCCCGGCCGGTTCATCCATACGGAGCCGTCGGTCTTGAGGGCTACCCACCCCATGAACGGTTCCCCAATCCCTTGAACGTCCGTAGTGCATGGACCGAGGGCAGATTGAACGACACCCAAAGCTTCCGCGGGTGCTTCCATCTGCGATTGACAAGATACGCCAAGGACCACGATCGGAAACACACACATCAAAAAGCGGAAATGATGCTGCATGAAGGGCATGATAGTGTGTCCCCGTGCCCTCGGCCATCACGACATGCCTTTTCATGATCGACCGCAGCATTGTGGGCCGCATGACCATGATGAGCGTATGCTCCGCACCCCCATGGGTGGTTGGAGATCAGGTACGTCGATCGGCTTATTTTTCGCGGCTTTTCTTGTGTTTTTCGGCTGTTCCGCCGAGCCGTCGTTCGACGACCTTTCCGAACCCTCACCCCGATGGCCTCGAATGCAAGAGGCCGTGACGGCGGCCTCGTCTTTGCAACATATTGAATTATATAATAAATTTTACGATTCCCCAGGGCGCTGTCCGCTCGGTCTCGCCTCGACTCATTTCCCAAGTGGAAACGACCTCTGCCTGTTGCCTTGCACCGAAAGCTGCCCCGCGGCGACGGATCTTTGCGTCGAACACCCGCAAGACCAACCCTTCGGTGTGTGCCTGACCGGTTGCGATTGGCTGCGCTTTCCAGCAACCGGATGCGCGGACTTTATGACGTGCCGGATGATGCCAGGGGTGTCTTCCGGGATGACGGAGCCCGTTTGCGTGCCTCAGGGGCCCGTGGAACCCTGTATGGGCGACGAAGTCACCCAGCCGAATCTTGGGTTGGAAGAACCTCCCGGTATCGATGGCTGTCCACCGGGAATGGCGAGGATCGGCCAAACCACAAGCTGCATCGATCGCTGGGAAGCCCATCTCCTGGTGGATAACAGCGATGGCCGCCGATATCCCTGGTCGCCCTATTTCAATCCGGGCTCACGCCGCATCAGGGCCATGAGCGCTCCAGGTGCCGTCCCACAAGCGTATATCGACCGATTTCAGGCGGCACGGGCTTGCGTTGCCGCGGGAAAACAACTCTGCTCCCGTGGACAATGGACCGCCGCATGCCGTGGCCGAAACCGTCGTCTCTATCCGTATGGTGACAAGCACGTCGAAGGCGCCTGCCATGACCATCGAGAACAGCATCCGTTGATCGAATACTTCGACACCAAAGCACCGTGGATCTGGAAGCAGATGGGACACGCATGCCTCAATCAACTCCCCGTCTCCCTATCCCGAACCGGACAGTTCCCGGAATGCAGCACGCCGCAAGGCGTCTTCGATCTCGTCGGCAATCTCCACGAATGGATCGATGACCCCAAAGGAACATTTGTAGGCGGGTTTTATGTCGATGCGTCGGTGAATGGACAAGGCTGCGCCTACACCACCGTCGCCCATGGGCCCAAGCATTGGGATTATAGTATCGGATTTCGATGTTGCGCCTCGCTGCCAAACCCGCATCCAAGCAATGGCAGAACGAGGTAACCTACCGCTTTTTCACCGCGCCCCAAACGGCCGGTCGCCCATGAGGCGCCAGCCCAACGTGAAGTTGCAGTCATTGCCTTGTCCGCGTATCGGTGGATAATGAGAGTATGCGGATACTCCTTCCTTGCGCAGTCGGTTTGCTCGGCTGCTCGACCTTGCTGAACTACGACGATGTGGGATTCAGCCAGCCCGATGCGTCGGCAGATTCGAGCCTAGAAGCCACCATCGATGGCCAGGGGGCATCGGGGGCAGGGGCAGACGTGGCAGTGGACTCGACGACAGACGGAAATGCCGCGGGAGGCACGGGGGGCGTCGATGCCAACGCTTCCGATGTCGTGGGCGATCCCGCGCAAAATCCGTGTGAATCCGTGACGTGTTCCGGGTTTGGATCCTGTGGGCTGGACGAAGCGGGAGCACCGATTTGTCAATGTATCCAAGGGTATCACGCGGAAGGACTCGCGTGTGTTCAGGATGAATCGTGTACGGGCGTACAATGCGGCCGATGCGGCAACTGCGAGGTGATCGCCGGCAAAGCCACCTGCACGTGTCCGAAAGGCTTCAGCCACGACGGCAAAAGCTGCGTCACCGATCCCGATCCCTGCGACACGATCGATTGCGGTCCCGACGGGTATTGCGTTCCGGAAGCGCATTGCATGGTGTTGGGCGCTTGTGTGGCACGGTGTGATTGCAGCAATTGCGGCAATTGCGGACCGAGCAACGATGGTCGTTGGGACGATTGGCAGGAGTATTGTGGTGCGGAGCCCAACCAGGGACCGGCCACCATGGCCTGCAACAAACCATGCCCGGCCGGCGAGGGATGCTTGCCGTACTCACAACCGATTTGTTGGCCGATGGAAGGCTGCTTCAGCCTGTAACCGAAGCTCCTGTTACGGACACCAATAACTACAGTCCGCGCTCACACAACCCGTGGGACCAATCAATGCGCCGGCCGCCATGACTCCGCCCGAATGGCTCGTCGCACATCCTATCTGGCATTGATGATCGCCGGAAGGGCAGGAAAAATAACACGATACGAGAGCCAGGCAGTCCGGGTTTTCCGAACACGATGCGCAGGAACCCACGCACTCACTGCGAATGCAAGCATCACAAGCCGGATTGCCGGACTGCACCTCGCAGGTGTTCGAACCCATGGCGCATTCGACCGGACACTTCTGCGGAACGCAGCCGTTGTCTCCAGCAAACGCCGTGGCCGCGCCAATGCCGCCAGGGTTTTTCATGCCGCACGACGACCGACAGCTTTGATCGTTCGGGGGACAGGCGCTTACGCATTCCACCAACGCCACACAGGATGGGTTGTCCGCGCAACTCTGACAGGAAGCAAGGCAATGAGAGGATACGCAGGCATCGCAACTGGGGTTGCCCAAGCTCAGATCGCATTGGGAAGGCGCGTTCAAACACTCCACACTGCAATGCTTGGGCACACATCCGCCTTGCCCCATCAGCGCGTTCGCCATGGTTACCCCCCCGGGATGTTTCGACGCGCATTGCAGCAGACACGTTTGATCATTCGCAGGGCAGGCCAGCACGCACTCCACCAACGATGCACAAGATGGATTGTCAGCGCACGTGGTGCATTCCGACATGCAATGTCCCGCGACACAAGTGTCGCAATCTGGATTTCCAGTAGATAATTCACATGCTTGCGAACCTACCACGCATGCGCTCAGACACTGTTCCCGCAAGCAACCTTCCGGACCGACCAACGGCAAACCGTCTTTGACACCGTCTGGATGAGCATCCACGCAAGCCTTCATGCATGCGGCATCGCCTGTCATGCAATCCAAGGCGCAGGCCACGAAAGCCTTGCATTCCGTGCTTTCATGGCACGCGTAGCATTGGGTCATGCATGCCTTCGCCATACATGAATCGCAGGAAGGATCTCCGGTGGATAGAGTACATGGCGCCGGGGTTGAACCACCCGAACCCGCCGGACCGCCATCCTCGATGCCTCCGGAGCCGCCGGGGCCTCCCCCGGTTCCGCCCGCGATGCTTCCCCCGCTTTCCCCGCTTCCCCCGACGTTCTCCGCACCTCCGCTCCCCCCGTTGGCGCCCCCGCCGCTACCTCCTTTCCCTGGGGTAGCGCTGTCCGCAACGCCGGCGTCCGGGTTGGACTCCGCTTCCAACGTGCGACCGCCACAGCCGCTCAAAGGCACCACAAGGAGCAACGGCCAAAAAGATGAAATAGAATGAGTCACGTTGCCATACCTCCACCCCTCAGAGATAGCACCGCTGGACAGCGCGCGCGATCCCAGAAAATCGCGGTTTGCTTCCATTCTGCATCCCGCGCGCATCGCCCTCTTGCAATTGGTCCCGCTTGTTGTAAACAAGAGCCCGTTCTCACCACGCCGAAGTGGCGGAATGGCAGACGCGGTGGACTCAAAATCCACTGTCCGCAAGGGCGTGAGGGTTCGACTCCCTCCTTCGGCACAAGATTCGTCGCGCATCGAACAAACAAAAACGGGGCCTCGCTCCGAAAGCGAATACTGCGAGAAAACGCATGGTTCCAGCCGAACGACCCCAGAGCCGTTTCGCTTCCTCTGCTGCCAGACCAGGAACCCTTTGCGATCACCGACCCTGCGGTGGCTTCCCCATACTATACCGAAATGGATAGCCCCGCGCGATCGAATGCCTCCCGATGATTGGACTGGTAAAGGCTATTTACCAAGCTCGATGGATGCGGCGCAAACGCCTTCGATCGTGGATGCCGCTCCGTTCAACGTTCGCACGACACACGCGTTGTCAGGCGTCGAAAGGACGGTGACTTTCGTCATCTTTCCCCCAACACCCTCCCAGCGAACCCGAACGAGTTGACGCCCTTGCACGCAACGGTCCAGCGCCGCCTTCTTATCCGCAAAGGGTTTGCCAACCGTCATGGTCCCCAATAACCCCCCGAGCCCTCCTCCCTGCGTGCGGCATTCCACGTCTTGTACCGTGACCCCATTGATCGTCACGGTTTGTATATGCATGTTGGCACCAGGAACATCGCTGGGGCGCGCGGGTTCCGGCGGCGGCGGTGGTGGAGGAGCAGACGGCTCGGACTCCACCGATGGCCCAGGTACCGGCCTGACCGCAACATCCTCGCCCAGTTCAGGTGTTTGTTGGTTGCCCGTCGGCTCTTGCGCCCCCTCGGTGGCTTCAGGCTCCTGGGCAGATTCCACGACAACAGGTGGCGTTGCCGTCTGAGGCTCTGGCGATGTCCCCGCCCCACATCCCACCACGAGCATGCCCATGGCACCGATAAGAAATACAAGGTTTCTCATGGTGCCGATGCTATCTCACACTACCCTCGATATCCACGATATGGCGTATCTATACGATTTGTATCGCAAAATCATTTGATTGAACCCACGCAAAGGCGCAACGCCGCCCCCGCGGACCCACTCCCACGCGCCTTTGGCTTTGGTGCTTGGAATCCCAACGACCGTCGATAACCCCCGAAATCAGGCCACACGCAATACTCCCCCCTCTTGCTATCGAACTGCTAAATTATTCAATAATAACAATAGGTTATGTGATTCCGGATCGGCCCGTTGGCAGTCCTGGGCGGGACAAATATCCCAATAACGACGCTCCGGGATCGGCATCGGATGCCCCCATCGTAGTAGAATCGTCCTCGGAAAAACGAAAAGACACACCCCAACGAGGGCCAGTTTTTCACAAGTTGCGCGCGGGATCCGTTTTGCTAGATGTTACGTGCTTGACGCGGGAACCCCAAAGTCTCAGGGTCGCACGAGGGGGTCCGTTCGGACCTTTCCGCCGAAAAAGAGGACCAGCTTGCGTACCACGATCATTGCTCTTCACCGATCTGGACGGTGTTCGTACGTTAGAATTAGCGTCATCGGCTCGATCCTGGCCGCGGCTCCCATGGCCGTCGCGCAGCCCACCACGCCCACCGAACCTCCCCCCACCAACACCGTCATGCCGGCCGAAAAAACAGGTCGCTTGATCGTTCGCGAAAAAAATGGATTCCCCATCCGAGTCCTCATCGATGGCGTCGATCGAGGCATCACGCCGTTGACCCTCGACTTACCCCCTAGAAACTACGAGGTCAGCGGAATCGCTTCGACCGTCGTCGCTGCCGCCCAACAGATTTCCCTACAAGAAAATCAACGGCTCGACATCGAACTCGAAGCCGTCCCCGCCATGGCCCGCGTGAAAATTCATACGAGCGATGGTCATGGGACAATCCAGATCGACGGTAGAACCCTGGCAGAAGGTGCCTACGAAGGAGAACTGCCCGTAGGTGAACACATTGTGCGCGTCGAACGGGATGGGTTCGAGCCGTGGGAGAAAACCATCCAATTGGCGCACCAACAAGTCATTGTGGAAGCCGTGACCCTGGACCGCAAAGCCGATGTCCTCCACGCCCACGGCGCCAGCCATCGCGTCAAAGATGGCCTGTATGGCGGTTTTCACGTGGGCTTGGCTCTCATGCCCGCCGGAGCGGATTCCACCCTGGATACCGGCTGCGCTTCCATCGGCGCCACCGAATGTGAATCCTCCAAACCTTGGGGCCTCGGTTTGCAAGGATACCTCGGTTATTCCCTCGAACCCCTCGGCTTCGAATTGTTGCTGGGAACCCTCGGTGACTACGCAAACCCCAAGGCACACTTCGATGGAAAACATGGGTCGTCGGTCAACCCTCTGGTGGCGCAGCCCGCCCGGGAGGAAGAATTCGAAATCTTCCGGGCTGGCGTGCTGGGCGCCATTCGTGTTCGTGGCAGCGTCGATATCGCTCCCGTTCGTCTCACCGGCGCCCTCGGCGCGGGATTGTCCTGGAAAATGATGGGAATGACCCGTTCGGTGACGACCACCGACGGCAGCAATGGCACGAATCGCTATCTTCCCGATGCCGTGAGTTATTGGTCGCCAGGTGTCACCATGGACTTGGGCGGGCAGTTCATGATTGGAGAAACCACCACCGTCTCGGCCGGAGTGTGGTTCTGGGCCGAAACCGCATCAGACAAAGCAAGGACCCAAAGTGAGTCCAAACGCGTGATCGTCTCACCACAAGAAAATACGCCCCCAAGACCCATTGCAACACCTGCGTACGACCTCGCCAATGGCGCGCAGCTCTTCGTGGGACCTTACTTGGGGATGCAGTTCGGCCCCTGACTTACTTGCAGGGCTCCGTCAAGTGAATGGGAAGAACGGCAACGGGCTGTCCCGATTGCGCCGCGGATACAGATAGCATTTTCGCCGTGTCCCGAAGGGTTTCACAAGCATAGCCGCAAATACGAATCCGCCCCAAGGCGTCCGTATTCCATCCACTATCGCCGGAAACCTGCTCAGTACAATGCTCGTTGTACGGAATCGTCTCTCTCACATTCGTCAATGGATTCAAGTACGTAACCGTGCGATGGGCGATGTCGTTCACCACAGCCACCCCTTCCGGCGCATCATACAAACAACTCCCCAAATCCGCCGTGATCGTCTGCAACGCCAACGCACCAGCATTGGGATCTTGCGTGGCGTCAAATACTTCCGTGCCTCCCGCCAACGCAAGCTGCGCAGCGTCCGCAAGTGGATCTCGCCCCTGTTGGTCGGTGGCCGGAGGCGCCTTCAGCACCACGAAATACGTGTACAACCCTTCCGCCCGCGCCGCCGATACAAGGTCCAATAAGTCCGACCCCCCGGCACAATGCGACAAGAAATCCCGATTCCCAAGGACCAGCACCGCTCGACGATTGAAATCTTTGGTGGGTGCCGTCGGTGTCAGGTTCTTCAGCGCCGCGTAGGCACCGTGAGCCGATAGCGCCGCATCGAACATCACGGGCGAGTCGCTATTCCACACATTCCCTTCGTTCGCAATGATGGGCGCCACCGCTTCCCTTGCGTCCTTGGCAAACATAAACGGAACCCCCTCCGGCCCGGTAGGCGCCGCAAAACGATTCGTCGCCTCCCCACAATCCGAGGCCTGCCCCGGTAACAACGAAAAGGCCACCCGTGTTCGCTCAAATACCGGATCCTCGAGCGATAACGAGAGCAATTGATGCAAACCGTCAGGCCCAAAGTACGCTCTCATGCTGTCCGATCGATCCATCAATACGTAAAGCGCACTCTCCGTAGGAACCAACCGGCTTCCCGATACACACGCCGCAGGCCCATACAAACTGCTTTCTCCCGATACGATTTCCTGCAAATCGTCTTCGCAAATCGGCTGCAAGGGCGTCTTCGATGCACAGAACTTCGTCGCCCATACCCCAAGTATCTTGCCCGTCTTGTAACGCGAAGTGCATAGACTGGGCGCAAGACGAAAACGAGTCCCCGTGGGATCGTCGACCAGTACGAAGCCTTCCGCCTCATCGAGATCCAATACCTCGGACGTAAAGTTCTCATGCACGATCCGCACGTTCAAGGAGCCATGGGCAGGAACCGACGCCCCCTGCGGTATGTCAATCCGAAATTCGCACGTATCCGCATCGACGAGCTGCGCGGGAATCGACTTGGTGGGAGGAAGACATCCCCCCACATCAAAACATGTATTCGTTTTCCCAAACACCAGCCGATCATCGAAATCCACCAGCTTCGATGGATCCACGTCCATCTTCTGACATAACCCGCCCACACACGTCTCCCCCTGAGGACATGACACATCAACGCACGCATGCTTGATGGGCATCGGCAAATACAATGCTCTGTTTTCGAGATAGGTAGAGCGGCGACGACGCATCACCGTGACCCCGTCTTCCCCCACGTCCGGCTGACGCACGACACAATCTGCCGAAAAACTGCTTTGATCCCGGCCAAAACCCAGCACCGTCACCGTGACCGGATCGTTCGGACTGTTTTCAGCCGACGTCGCCAGGGTGCTCGGTAACGTCACGGAGCCATCCGAGACAGGATAGGAGTCACAAAACACAAGGCGCCCGCTGGATTGCACCACGACGCCCACGCTTTTGATTTCGTCCGGTACGCGCATCTGGGTGGTCATTCCCGCGACGAGCTGCGTGGGCTCATCGGGCGAACAGCCCAGGCTGACCGCTATCAATGCCCCACAACCGACGGTTCGTATTGCCTTTTTAACCTTTGGATAGAACAGGAAAGGTCGATGGGTAATTTCCATAAGCATTTGATTCTCCGTGGTAATTTTATCAGCGAAAACCCGTAGGCACGTTGCCGGGAGCCCACGTGCCAATGATTGGCGCCTGTTCCGTTGGTTTTGCTATCGCGTAGGTCGCCAACGCGCCGCCCGCCAATACCGCCACCGACCCTACCGTCCACCAAACCCATGCGGCCCCTCTCGCCTCCCGAACCAACGGAACCGTCATCGTTCGAACTTGATCGTCACTCAAAGCAATATCACTCGTATACGTCTCAAACCCGTCTTTCTTTACCATGAGCTGATGACCCCCCGTTGGCAAGATTCCCTCCCACGATCCTCGCCCCACGGCCTTGCCGTCGATCATGATGGTGGCATCGGCTTCACTGACACGAATGCGCACTTTCCCATCGTGACGTTCGCGCGATAAGGACAAGGTCAATCGGACCGGTTGATTCCAATGAACATCGCTGGTTTGACGCGCCGTGACGAATCCCGCAGCCCTCGCCTCTATCGTGTGGCGCCCCACCGTTAGCTCCCCTTTGAATGGAGCAGGCCCCATGTCTATCCCATCAACGAAAATAACAGCCCCCACGGGAGAAGGCACCGTCACTTCCACCAACGCCGTCTTGACCACCGGATCGAGCTTGATATCAATGAGCCCCGGCTGCCCACTCGCAATCTCTACCTCCTCGATGTGGTCGCGGTAGTCCGGCTTGCGAAGTCGAACCTCATGACGCCCCACGTCGACGGAAATCGGCCCAAGAAACGGTGTTTGACCCGCCTCCTCCCCATCAATGAGCAGCGTTGCCCCTTCGATATTGGCCCGCACCGTTAGCATCCCCACGAATGGTTCTACCGCCGCAATGGCAGCTCGCGTGGTGCTGATATCTTCTTCGGACAATTGCGCGCTACCCGTGTCCAACTGCTGTCGCCACACCGCGGCCGCACGAGCATAACGACGTAGGTTTTTGTCGCATACGCCTACGTTGAACAACACCCTCGGGTTGCGCGATAAGTCGAAGGCTCGCATGAACTCGACCCGCGCCCCTTGGTAATCCCGTGCCTCAAATAGCTCGATAGCCAAATCCCACGAACGACGCGCTTCTTCTGGAAGCTCGGCGCGAATCGATGGCCGTGCTTGCGACTTGGTTGGCTTCGCCTGTGCATGCACCACGGAGGGAACCGACGATGCCAGCATCGCCAGAACCGATACCATCATGATCGCGCCCCTCATCGTCGTGCCCCTTTCTCTTCTTGCATTGCCCGAATTGTCATCTGATTGCATCGCCTCAATGTTGAATCGTGATGTCTCCGATTTTCGGTTTGGTAGACGTTCCCTCGGGTGATGGTGGTGGTGGTGGCGGCGTCGTTGCCTTTGCCGTGGAAGTCGTTCGAATCGGTAGAGTGACTTGCACCGACGCGGAAGCAGAAGGAATCGACGACGGCGTTTCTTGCGCCACAACCACTATCGGAGCGCTCGATGCCGTAACCGTGGTCGGTGGCGGCGGTGTTGTGTGTTCTACGACGGACACCGCAAGCGATGCAGGGGGCGTGTCCTGCGCGCTCGGCCTGGAAAAAAACCATAGCGCCGCCGCTGCCAGAACCATGGCTCCCACGCCGACCAACGCAAATGCCATACGTGATGGCGAACGTGCCCTGCCTTGCATCGCCGGCGCCGCAACCCCAGCCTGTGACGTCACCAGCGAAGCAGGCACCACGGCTTGTGTCTTCTCAGGTGCGGAAACGCCCGTATACCCCGTCGCCGCGGGTGCGGTTTCCGACGATTGGGTCGTACCCGAAGAAAGCATCGTATGAGGCAAACCCGTGATTCGAGCCGCTCGTCGACGGGCTCCCTCCAGGATCGGCAAGCTCCTCGCGTCGCACCATGGCGCAAGCGCTTCGCTGAGTTCGTACGCCGAGCCGTATCGATCGTTGGGGTTTCGCGCGAAAGCACGACGAATGACCGCGGCCAATTCTTCGGGTACATCCGGTCGGAATTCCCGCAACGGAATCGGCTCTTCCGTCGCGATCTTGAGCAACAACTCCGTGAAAGTCGAATCCGAGTCAAACGGCGGTTTCCCCGTCAATAACTCGTATATGATGACCCCCACCGCGTACAAATCAGTCCGATGATCCGCTAACTTCGCGCTACGGGACTGCTCCGGCGACATATACAGCGGCGTGCCCAAGAGCGAGTTCGTCTGCGTCAATTTGACGTCGCCAGGTTGCTGAAGCTTGCTAATGCCAAAGTCCAGCAGCTTGACGAAATCCGGATCGCCATCTTTTTCAATGACGAAACAATTCGATGGCTTCATGTCCCGATGCACGATCCCAGCGTCGTGGGCGGTCTGCAATCCACGCAGTATTTGCACCGCAAAGTGCAAACACCGAGGAATACTGCCCAGCCCCGGTGCGCCATCCCGCTCCAACACATCCGCCAAATCGATGCCCTCGAGGTACTCCATCACCAGGTACGGCGTGCCCTCTTGCAATTGCCCCACGTCGAACACCTTCACCACGTGTTCACTGTCGATGCGCGATGCCGCCACCGCTTCGTTGATGAATCGTTCGACGAATCCTTCTTGTATCGATACGCCCGGATGCATGAATTTCAACGCTACCGGGGCCTTGCGTATCAAATGCGTAGCCAACGCCACCGCCCCCATGCCGCCCGCGCCAATGAGCCGTTCACATCGATACTTGTTATCGATGACCGTACCTGGTTCAGGATAAAGATTGGCGGCCTCGGGCGGAATGGTCATGGCTTTTTCTCGCAGGCGTGCGGTGGCCCGTTGAGTATACCTTGCACCATGAGGCTGTGTCGGCAAGCCTTTGCGATTCTGTCACGGCGGCCACATCAAAGGAAGCAGCACCACCGATACCCCAAACGCCAGAAGCGTTACCGGAACTCCCACTTTGACGTAATCCATGAAACGATACCCACCAGGACCCATCACCAAAAGATGCGCCGGGTGAGACAACGGACTCGCATAACTCGCCGCCGCTGCCATCGACACCGTCATCATCAGCAAATGCGATGATATGCCCAGCGTACTCGACGTGCTCAGCGCAATGGGGGCCATCAACACGACAATGGCCGCCGATGGGATGACTTGCACGCCTATCACCGTCACCGCAAATAAGGCCGCGATGACCGAGCGGGGACCGTACTTCCCAACTCCCGCAATGAGCATTTCCGCCGCAATCTGCGAAACCCCCGTGGACTCGATGGCCGCCCCCAAGGGAAGCATGCTCGCAATCAAAAATACCACCTTCCATTCGATCGCCTGATATGCCTCCTCCATACGCAAACAACCCACCAAGACCATCAACGCTGCCCCCATCAATGCCGCGATGGAAATCGGCAAATATCCAAGCATCGCACTCGCCAACACCCCCAGCATGATCGCTGTCGCCAGCCCCGCCTTGTCCAACCGCGGTGCTTGCGCCGCCGCTTCGTCCAAAACCACAAAATCTGGATCTCGCGCCATCAAGGCTAGGTCACTGCGTCGACCGTAGACGAGCAGCGCATCACCGAATTGTAACGCTTTTTCCTGGAGCCCCGTGCGAAACGCCCTGCCCTCTCGCCAAATCGCAAGCACGCTCACACCATATCGCTCACGAAACATCAGCGCCCCAAGCGTTTTTCCCGCAAGTGACGTGCGCGGAGACAATAACACCTCCGTTACCCCAACCTGCTGAGATTCCAGCTCAGCTACCTCCGCCTTGCCCGGCTCCCGAATCTCGAGAGCTTGAAGAGCATCCAATACCTCAAAATCCCGAGATGACCCTTGCAATATCAGAAGATCCCCCGCCTCGATCCGCTCCGTCGGCGATGGCATACACCGCGCCTCCCCCCCACGAATCAAACCTACCGCTGTCAATCCAAACCCGTGGCCCATCCGACTGTCCAACAAATTGCTCCCCGCTAGCACAGAACCTTCCGGCACACGCAACGGCAACAACTCCGCACACCCACCCGCCAATTCCGCCGCCTCTTTGCGATCCAGCCAATGAAGCTCAGAAATCAATCCCAATTGCTCCAGACGCCGCAAGGATTGCTCCTTGCCCTGCAGTATCAACCGATCCCCCACCACTATCTCGTGCTGACGAAGCGCCTCGATACAACCATCACACCCCCCCAACGCAAGTACATGAACACCATGCTCTCGCCGCAAATCACTCTGCACCATCGTGAGCCCCACAAGCGGTGAACCCTCATGCACAACCCCTTGCCCGATCGCTCCACATAACGGTTCCAGCCCCGCCAATTCCTCTCGCGATTCAATCCGAAGATGCTCGCTGCCATGAAAACGTCGCAGATGATCCGGACGCCCATGCATGATCAGTCGATCCCCCAACGACAAAACCTCATCAGCACGAGGTGCCAATAGCAACGCCCCCCGACGTTGGATCGCAACGACCGTCAAGTGCAACGCGGAGGCCAAGTGGCTTTCCGCGAGCGTCTTCCCTAAAAGTGGTGAATTTTCAGGTAGTTGCGTCGAAAATAGATGCGCTGCCAAGTCATACGACCTGCCAAGCTCATCGGTGGCTGCAGACGGGGAACGTTTGGGAAGAAGATGACGCCCCCAAAAAGCAACAAATGCCGTCCCTACGACCACAATCGCCGCCGTGACCCCCGTAAAATCAAATAACCCAAATGGCTCGAGCCCCGCCGCCTTGAGAGCCTCCGTAGCCAAAATGTTCGGCGTCGTCGAAATGCTCGTGAAAGGACCCCCAAGCAAACACCCCAACGCTAGCGGCATCAACAACCGGGAAGCAGGACGACCGCTACGACGAATCAACTCCATCGTCGGCGGCAACAAAATAGCTGCAACCGTCACCGTATTGATGAGGGCCGATAACAGGCTCGACACAATCATCAGCACGACGATGATCGTCGGTTCACGGCTTTTCGCAAAACGAAGCAGCGGTTTCCCAAGACGATGAGCAACTCCCGTCCGCGTCATCGCCGCCGACAATATGAACATCGCCCATACCGTAATGACCGCCGGATTCCCAAAACCCGCAACCGCTTGCTGCGGCGTGACCAGCCCCGTAAGCGCAAGCGTCGACAATACCAACATCCCCACGAGATCGGCGCGAACCCACCCCCCAATGAACAACACAAACGCCACAACGATGATGGCCAGCAGCGCGAGCATCGATGGCGTCACGACCAGTCTCCCCACACGATGAAAGAAGTAGCTTCAGCCAAACGAATCACACCCCCGCACACGTCGGGATACCAAGGGTGACGATTCGGTTCAGAATCAAGCCGGATACAAATGCATGCCATGGTTCGATGATGGCTTCGCCCTTACCACGGTTTCCTATCCTGCCAAGCACCGCGTCTCCTGCCACGATGGAATTCCGACCGCCGCTTGCCCAAGAGCCGTCCGTCACTGTCAACCTTGTCCCTCGCGCCATCTTATAGCTGCCCTCACATTGCCGTACGACAACAGCAATTGTAGGATTGACCTTGGTGACGCTTTCCCATGGTGCCAAGCTCCCGCCCTGACCACCCCCATGTGCTCTGCTATCCGCGTTCAACGTATCGACGACGTCCGTATTCGGATTCCATGCCAAGGAAAGATGCGAGTGCCCGGCCTGGTATTCGCCTCCGAAGCCATGATGGCTGATATCCGCAAAGACGCGAGCCTCGATCAGGTCGCCCATGTCGCCCATCTGCCAGGCATCGTCCACCACTCCTTGGCCATGGCCGATATCCATTGGGGATATGGTTTCCCCATCGGTGGCGTCGCCGCTTTCGATGAGCACGACGGAGTCATTTCCCCAGGAGGAGTTGGCTACGATATCAACTGCGGCGTGCGCCTCCTTCGAACCAGGATCCCGCTCCAGGACGTGCAACCCCATCTTCCGGCGCTTTCCTCGGAACTTTTGCGCGCCGTGCCTTCCGGCGTCGGCTCGAAAAGCCACCGGACTCTTTCCGACCAAGAACTCGAAACCGTGCTGGTTCAAGGCGCCGCTTGGGCCGTCACGTCCGGATTCGGAAGAACCGCGGACCTCGATGTCACCGAGGAACGAGGAACCATGCGTGGGGCAAACCCCGGCACCGTGTCCGAGCGCGCCAAAGAACGCGGCCTTTCTCAACTCGGCTCCTTGGGCTCCGGAAACCACTTCTGCGAAATTGGCTGGGTCGCTGACGTATTCGACGAGCAAGCCGCAAACGCATTCGGCCTCTCCCAAGGATGTATCACCGTGCTCCTGCATTCCGGAAGCCGCGGCCTCGGTTACCAAATCTGCGATGACTCGCTGCGTACGATGCTCGCCGCTTCCGAAAAATACCAAATCGAATTACCCGACCGCCAACTGTGCTCCGCTCCCCTGCATAGCCCAGAAGCCATCGCCTACCTCCACGCTATGACCTGCGCGGTCAATTACGCCTTCGCCAATCGTCAGATGCTCACGCACTTCGTTCGACAGTCGCTCGTTCGTTTCTTCGCCGAACCAGAACCTTCCCTGGGGTTGGACCTTGTGTATGACGGCTGCCACAACGTCGCAAAATGGGAACGACACAACGTCGATGGCAAACCACGGCGGCTGTGTGTGCATCGAAAAGGAGCCACCCGGGCCTTCCCCGCGGGCCATCCAGACGTTCCCAAAGCGTACCAGCACGTCGGTCACCCCGTGCTCGTCCCCGGTGATATGGGGCGATATAGTTATGTGGTGGTAGGAACCCAGCAGGCCTTGCACGATACTTGGGGGTCCGCCTGCCATGGGGCTGGAAGGGTTCTTTCCCGCCAGGCAGCTCTCAAGATGTCGAAAAAGAAAAAGATTTTCGAAACTCTTCAGGCCAAAGGAGTCTGGGTGCGCGCTTTGTCCAAGCGAACCGTTGCGGAAGAAATCCCAGAAGCGTATAAGGACGTGGCGGATGTCGTTGACGTCATGACACGCGCCGGACTTGTCCGACCTGTCGTGAAACTCGAACCCCTTGCCGTCATCAAAGGTTAACCCCATATAGCTGAATTATTCGTTTTCCTATGATTCATTGAGCGTAACTCTGGTTTGAGGTTCCCTTGGCATCGCTGTTTGCACGTATCTTGGCAAGACCCCGGGTGAATCCCACCCCATCGCCCTTCGAAATCGTCGCGCGAGCGGCTCCCGGGCCAAACACCGTCATTCGTTTCGTGGACGAACCCTTTCGTGTCTCCCCTCTTTCCGTGTTGATCGTCAATAGCCCCAAACCGCCAATCAGACCGTTGCCCGTGTATGATGTCGATGGCGGTCCTTTCGCCGAACTCGTGTTGCGACGAAGCCCCGACCGCGAATTGCCTCGCTTCGAACTCACCTTTCCAGAAGGAATTACACCAAGCTTGCCCTCTTTCGAGTCGCATTCCGTCTCCTTCGCATAGCTATCCGCTCCTGCCTCTTCGATCCATCTGCCTTACGACCGTCGCCGTGCCACCTTCGGAGTCGGCATGACCTCGCTTGCTCATCGACATGCTTCCCCGAACATGATTGGCTACCATAGCTATCTGCCCCGTGCGAAAACGCTCATGGAACCGTTTCGTCAACAGCCACAGCCCAAAGAACAACTCCTTGCCCCAGAACGACTTCACGCGCAAAACGAAGCTCTCGCGAGGTACGTGGATAGCGCGCGACGCAAAGCTTTCGGTCGCAACGACAAATATTCCATTGCCGCAACACCCGACAATATCCAAATCCCCTGGCGTTATGTCTTGCCAATCATCGTGGGCTTCATCGTCGGACGTATGCTCCCCACCTTCCACGTTTCTTTCGAACGATCCCTTCTCATCGGTTTGCTATCGGCACTTGGTCTGTTTGCCGTGGCCTTCCTGCAAGACGTGATCCGTTGGATCCGACGATGAACTCATTCGCCCCTCCGTGATGTTTTTCAATGCCACCACGTTTTTTTTCATGCTCAACGTTTTCCCCGAGAATTGAACTGGCTTTCCGGTCGAGCCGGAAAAAATTCAGGGCAAGCGCCTTGGAGTTCTGACTTCTGAAAAAGGTCGTTAGACAGCCACTCCCCGCAGGTCGGAGACCTTGACCCGTGCGCTGCCCTGTTAGGTGGCTGCCTAGCTGCGGAAACCTCTTTCCATGGGCATCGATAATCGATGCGCTCGCCCTGTGAGAAAATCCTCGCCGCCTTGACGAACGAATCTCCAATGAACTACCAACCCTCTGGCGCTTCCTTCCGGAAGCTAAAGCCTTCGCAAATGCGATAACATATTGAAAAACATAGTTAAATTAGTAGTTCCATGAGCGATGACCCAACTTCTCACAGCTCCGTTCATCCAGACGAGGGCGTGAGTGACTTCGAATACCCGTGCCATCACACGGTCGGGGTTGGACCCCATCCGTTGCCGTGGCCGGAAGACGATCGGCTCGACCCGGAATACTTACGCAATGGCGACCGGCGTAACGTGTTGGACAACTTCCGGTATTGGAAAAACGAGGCCATCGTCGCCGTGCTCGACACTCGACGAAACCCTTTGCACGTCGCCATCCAAAACTGGGAACACGATTTCAACATCGGTTCCATCGTCCGTACCGCCAATGCCTTCAATGTTGCCGGCGTACATATCGTGGGGCGTCGCAAGTGGAACCGACGCGGTGCCATGGTCACCGACCGGTACTTGACGGTTCATCATCATGCGGATGAACCGCAGTTTTTTTCATGGTTGCGTGACAGGCAAATCGTACCCATCGGAGTGGATAATTTCGAAAATGCGGTTCCTTTGGAGACGTTTCGCTTGCCCCGAGATTGCTGTCTGATTTTCGGTTCCGAGGGGCCTGGCCTGACGCCACGAATGGTGGCTGGCTGTGAACAGCTCGTGGCCATCAGCCAATATGGTTCCACACGGTCCGTCAACGCCGGAGCGGCCGCCGCGATCACCATGTACCATTGGTCGCTTCAGCATCTCGGGCCTTCGTGATGGACCCGCGAAATGAAACCCACGATGGAACACCAGGCGTGATGGAAAGGGAAAAGGGCAGGGGACGTTGCCGATGATGTTTACGGAGCACAGTATCGCGCGCCTCGAATTAATATGCTCCGTTCCGTGGGGCCAGGGGTGAGGACGGATACGGCTGTCATTCGAATGGACCGGGGGCCTCTCCGGGGGGAGGAATATCGTGATCCGGAGGCGGAACGGGCTGGGCAGTGTCTTCTACGACATCGTCGGGGGGCGGCTGCGCAAATCTCGAATCCTCCGACTTCACCGTTACGGTCTGGGACGGCGTAGCTGGAGCGTATGGACCTGGTGCGGCTCCCATACAAGCCGTGAGAGACATCGCAACCCCAACGAGAATGCTTTGGCGAGGATAGTTGGGAGTGGTGGCGTGGGCTCTTGGCTTGGGCGAACGGGCGCGTAGTCGGGTCGATGAAGGCATGGCGTTGTCCTTTTGCCGTTAACGATCGAGCGTACCGTGATCTTACACCGTTTGCGATGCCTCCCTTCTGGACGTCGCCCGGGCTGTGCGCTACCAACCACACCTTGGGGCTCATATCGTGATCGGAAAAAAATATATCGTTCGAGGACGAGTGCAGCGCGTGGGTTTCCGTGAATTCGTGCGTAAAAAGGCCGTATCTTTGGGCATCATCGGCTCGGCGCGTAACCTCCCCGACGGCACCGTGGCCATTCATGCCGGGGGCGTTCCCGCTGCCTTGGAAGCGTTCGAAATCGAACTTCATCGCGGACCGCGGCTGTCGCGCGTCGATACGGTCGAAGGCTCACCCGCGGATCTGCCCACGGACGGCACCTTCACGACCCGATGAACGGTGATGCTCCTGGGGGTCAGAGCCTGATCGTCGCTTGCACCCAACCGGCTTGTCTGCTTGTCTTGCCCGTGATGCGGCAGATTCTGAGCCGGGACGAAAGCTGGCTCCGATCGACGAAGCATCTTTTCAACCCATTCACGAGCCACGCATGAAGCTGCATTTGCATCAATTCGGAAACCACCGTCTGCGTTGCCAATTTGAAGACCCCGAAACCGCTCGCGCGCTTTGGAATGAATTCATTCCCGCCGTGCTTTTTCATGTCTTCGATATCAAACGCCTCGAGCCGAATACCGAACTGCCCGTTTTGCACGGTCAAGGATTCGTATTCCAAAACAAATTGCTGACGGCCTTCGGTGAAAAATTCGATGTCGTCATCGTGGATTCCGAAGGCTTGAAGTCTCTTGCCAATCGAGTCACGAGCGACGGTAGCACCAATTAGCGCGTGTTCGCTCGGCCATTTCCCGTTGTTCGGAGGCAAGGGCGATGAGGGGCATGGGCGTGTAGAATGATGGCTCCAGCCACAGGGTCGAAATCTTTTCCCTTGGCAATGGGTATCTTGCTGTGTGTTGCGAACCTTCAGTGTCACTTCGATCGCGCTGACCGCTGGGATGACACGCCTCCCCTCGCGCAACCAAGCTGCGAACCCGGCACCATGCGATGCCAGGCAGGGCTGCAGCGATGTGACCGGATCGATGGACGCACGCGCTGGAACATCATTGACGATTGCGCCTCTCGTGGACTGGTGTGCGCCCCGTCGTTGCTTTCGTGCGTGGCGTGCTTGCCTTCAGCCAGAGACTGCGATGAACAGACCGTTCTGGTTTGTCGTCAGGATGGGTCAGGCTTCGACCCCGCGGGTTTTTGCGACACCACGGACGGATACGCATGCCGAAATGGACTGTGTACGCATCTTTGTTCCCAAGCTTCTGTCGTAAAAAGCAATGTGGGCTGTGAATACTGGGCTGCCGATCTCGACAATGCCAACGTCAGTCCAGACTCCAACGCCGCGGCACAACAGTTTGCTGTCGTTGTTTCCAATCCTCAATCCGACCTGTTTGCCAGTGTCGTTGTGGAACTCGACGATGCGCCCGTAGGAGCGCCTTCCCAACCACGAACGGTGGGGGAAGCCTCTATACCGCCCTACGGATTGCACGTGTTTTTGCTCGGACCACGAGAAGTGGACGGCAGTGCCCACGGCTCTTTTGATACCGGACCCGGCACGGCCCTGACCCGACAAGCCTATCGCGTGCAAAGCCATGTGCCGGTGGTCGCGTATCAATTCAATCCACTCGATAACGTCAATGTGTTTTCCAACGATGCCTCCTTGCTCAAGCCCGTGGAAGCACTGCCCGGCAGCGGCTTGATGGAATTGGGATACGTCGTGCTCGGTTGGCCTCAGACCATTGCCATCACCGACGATCCGGATACCAATTTCAATCCAGTGTCGCCAATTCAACTCCAAGCGTTCGTCACCATGATCGGAACGCGCCCCGATACCCACGTTCGTTTCACCTCCGCAACGCATGTGGTGGCTGGAGAAAATATAGGCCCCCTTGCACCAGCCGATACCCTGGAGGTCGTGCTGCAACCCTTCGACGTCCTCAATCTGGAAACCGGTGATTTCTTGTCGGATTTCACAGGTTCGCTGATCGAATCGGATCAACCGATCGTCGTTTTCTCCGGGGCAGAAGCTGCCGATGCTCCGCATTTCAAACGCCTCGCGGATCGTTCTTGCTGTGCCGACCACCTCGAAGAACAACTCGATCCGCTGCGAACCGCGGGTACGACGTTCATTGCGCCGCATAGCCCCAACCGAAGCAAAGCCGTCGCAGCAGCCGGCGCGTTGATCTCCGTGGTTCCCGAACCAGAATACTACCGCGTTCTCGCCCTGTCTGCCGAGGGGCCAACGACCATCGTTACCAACCTGCCCGAACCAGACGATCAATGGGTGCTTCCGTCTCGGGGAGCTTACGTCGATCTTGTCTCTTATCACGACTTTGCCCTCGCCGCGGACCGCCCGATCACACTCGCCTCCATTCAAGCAAGCCAAGATGCCGCGGGAGTGCGTCGACCCTATCCCGGGGGGGACCCAAGCTTGGTCCTCATCCCGCCCACGCAACAGTACCGAAAAGATTACGTTTTTTTGACACCGGACAAGTATGCTTTCGACTTTCTCATCGTGACGGCTCCTGCCTCTGCGAACGTCATGATCGATGGTCGTCCCCTCGATGAACTTGAATGCGAAACCGCATGGGCCAATGGTGGGGATGCCCCTACGGTCGCTGGAGTTGCCGAAGCGCGAGTGCATCGATGCCCTTTGAGCTTTCCTTTCATCGACCCGTTGCTCCCACCCGAACAAGGCGTTTTTCAAGGAACGCAAAACGATGGGGTTCATCGCGTGCAAAGCAATGAAAACGTAGGGTTGATCGTTGTGGGGTTCGATGAACGGGTTAGCTACGGATATGCGGCTGGAACGCAACTCGAAGCGATTGCCGTTCCTTGAAGAGGTTTGAAAAACTACAGCGGTTCCCCACAATACGGACAGACTCCCTCGTTCGAGCATGTCGTGCAAACAACGACACCGCAGTTTTCACAGTGGCGAGCCGTGGAGACGATTTCACCGCAGATGGTGCAAATGTCACGGCTGGGTTCCAGAACGTAGGTTGCAATTCTCTCCAACCAACCCGACCACATTGTCATCATGTTGCTCCAGGGGTTAAACAGACGGCTCAGTCAGACAACGTCCGAGGCCGGACGTTCCCTACACCCCCGGTAACGCTCGACGAAACTCGATGTATTCCCCTGGGTGTCTACTTGTCCTGATCATATTTTGCCGCGGAAACGAAGTGAATCCGCTCGATGAGCAAGGGATGATCCGGGTAGCGGGGAAGCAAGTCCTGCAGCAATGTCAAGGCATCATCATACAGCCCTTGACCCATAAAAAAATCCGCCTCTTCAAAGGCTTCTTCCAGCCCCTCGTCGACGATGAAATCGGGCTGAGGTGCATCAGAAGGCTCGTTGAAACTTGCGTCATCGAACGCATCGGCAGCGTCGTCGTCCGCAAAAAAGTCGGGAGGAGGTAGCGAGCCAGGCGATGGTTTGGCAGTGCGAGACAGGGTGGTTTCTTCGAGTTCCCCCAAATCGTCGTTGGGTGAGAAATCATCGTAGGCTTCAGCCAATTCCATGTCGTTCGGATCTGGAGGGATCGAAGATGGGATTGTCCAAACTTGCGCCGTCGGTGCCGTGTGTTGCACAGGTCGCGGGGCCGGCGGAGCCACAGCCGGACGCGGCAGAACCGGGGGCGGCGGTGGTTGCATGGGCGACATCGCACTCATAGGACGTGGAATCGGTGCTGGCGGTGGGACGGGAGGAAGGTTTGGATGGCTATTGATGAAAGGGCCATGGGCAGGAGGATACGTGCTGGCCGCCGCGACCATCTCCCCTTCCAATTCGCTGATGGATTCTTCGATGAATTCAAAGGAATCTTCGGACAAAGACACACTGGCAGGGACGGCTTCCTCTTGGGGAGCGTCCACCGAAGGCATGGGCACTGGCTGAGCCCGATCGGGATATACCATCGCCTCGAGCGTCCGCAACTCCTGGTCCTTCGGATTGTCCTTGCGTAGCTCATCGACCAACGCCTGGGCAATCTCCAAATCGCCGTTATCATAGGCGATCTTCACCATGAGTTTACGGACTTCGAACGCCTTGGGACGCTGGCCGATAATGGTAAATGCCCTGGCAAGCACCCGAAGCGTTTCGATGTCTCGTTTGGTAGACAAAAAACACGCTTGCATTCGCGTCAATGCCAGCATGGCGTCGCCAGGACCATTGCGATCGAGATATAGATCCGCCACGCGACGAGCCAGGTTGGCATCGGTATTGCGACGCCTCGCGACGTCATCGAGTGCGACCAAACCTTCATTGACACGACCGATAAACACGAGCCTCTCGCCATAGGCGATGAGATGATCATCGGCCTCTTGGGTCATGCCCTGGGCTTGGAGCAGTTCAATGAGCTTGCGACGACTATCGAGATCATCTTCCTTGAGTTCGACGATCTTTCGATAGATGGCGGGCAACTCGGCATCTCGACCAGCTTGTTGTAGATGGGCAGCGTATTCCTGGTAGGTGCTGAGCGCATCGCCTTTGAGACCGGCTTCGAGATACAATTGCACGAGTTTGTCGACAACCGGCCCATAATGCCCCTTGGTTTCGGGTAGATGTTGCTGGATGAGCGAGCGAATCTGTTTGTAGATTGCTGTCGCTTTGGCCGAAAAACCTTGGGCGGCGTAATAGGAGGCAACCTGCTCGTATGTGGTTACCGCGGCTTCGTACGCGCGCATGCGAGTTTGTAAGTCCGCAACCTTGAGCATGACCCGGTCATCACTCGGGTTCGCCTTGATGAGCTTCTGATACTCGATGACAGCGCGATCCAATCGCCCCTTGCTCACAAGCTTTTGGGCGTCTTGAAGTATCTTTTCGCGATCAATTACCACGGTGCCGATTGCTCGTCATACCTTCCGATCCACGGAAGACAAACCATGAGGGTTCTGACTTAGCGACCAACCCTGCACTACGTCAAGATCTCCGAACGAAGTTACCCGAAACACCAAAGGTATTTCGCGAAGCCCAACGATGGGTCGTTCAAGCCGCCGGGATCCTCATCGTGCCGTGCTCCTCCACACTGTCGATGGGCCTATAGCCCACACGGCTTCGGGCATCATCAATGTCCACCCACCGTCGATGGTTTGCCGATACTCCAAAAAACACATCGAATTTCACATCGTTGGGAGCTAGTACGCATCGTTTTACCAGTTGAGCGGCATCACGACGGCTGCACCACAAGGAAGATAGTTCCGCTCGAGGATGGTTCAAAGGGTCCTCGAGCCAGCCCCACCGAATGCAGATCACCGATAAACCATGCACATCCGCAAATATTCGCCCAAGGGCTTCGCCCCAGAGTTTGCCACTCGCCACCCGATCGATTGGTCTTGGCACCGACGTTTTGGTGACCATCGGTAGCGCCATCGGCAGGTCGCCCCAACGATGGTCTCGGATGGATCGGTACGGTTCCTCCTGCAGATAACCCAGACAAACCATGGCCGAGGAACCATAGATCACACGGCGTATCGCCGCTTGCCGACTCGCTTCGAAAACGTTGTACACGGCGGCCCGGCTGCTCTCCTGCGCGTCGGTAACACCATCGTCCAAGTGAATAACAATATCCATGCCTTCAACTATTTTTAGAAAATCATGGAAATTGCACAGGTCCGCAATATGATAACGATCTGGCGGCAAAGCACGCCCCGCAACCCGATCGGCATACGTCCACGGCTCCGAAAGGGAACCAACCCCATGCACCTCGAAAAGCCCCGGTTCTTTCCTTAGTTCCAACAAAACCGCTTCGGAAACGGGTCCAGGAATGCCTGTGAGTAGGATTTTCATGGGTAATGGGGACATGGTGGACTCCTTTCTCCCCACGCTATCGCTCTCCCTTCCCCTACTCCTTGACCTGACAATCGCCAAAAAATCGGTATCGATCGAGAATATCTTGTTAGAGACGTCTACTAACTATTGACGTTACTCACAATCGGAATTACATCCACGAAAAGACCTTCACCATCCCGTCAAACCCGCGAATCGTGCCCTCATGACTCTTGACCAGATGCAAGACGGCCTGCCCTTCGTCATCGATACCCTCCATTCCCAGGGCGAACTTCGAAGACGCCTCGTCGATATGGGATTCATCGCCGGCGCCGAAGGCACCGTGCTGCGTCGCGCCCCCCTCGGCGGACCCATCGAACTGCGAATCGGTCGCTCGCGACTCGCCCTTCGCCTCACAGAAGCACAACTCGTTTCCGTCATCCCTTCCCATGCGTAGCGCCCCACCTCGTGGCGAATTGCCCGTGGTTGCTCTCGCTGGCAATCCCAACGCGGGGAAAACCAGCTTGTTCAACGCACTTACCGGGCAAACCCAACACGTTGGCAACTATCCGGGCGTAACGGTCGAAAAAACTTCCGGTATCGCAAGCGCTGAAGGTCGACGCATCGAAGTCGTCGACCTTCCCGGCACCTATAGCCTAACCGCCTATTCGATCGAGGAAATCGTCACCCGGGACTTCGTGCTTCAAGAAAAACCCGATGTCGTGGTGGATGTGATCGATTCCACCAACCTCGAACGCAACCTGTACTTGCTCCTGCAGTTCCAGGAACTCGGGGTCCCCGTCGTCGGCGCTCTCAATATGGCCGATGAGGCGGAGAGTAAAGGAATTCATATTGATATTCCGCTACTTTCGAAGCTTTTAGGGATCCCCCTGATTCGTACCATCGGCAGCCGGGGGGTGGGTAAAATAGAATTGCTTCAAGCCGTTTTCGATGTGCTCGATGGGCGTGTGGATACCAGCGAGCGACACCTCAACTACGGGCCCGAACTCGAGGAAAAACACGAAGAATTGATGCTCGTTCTCCGTTCCGATGACGTTTTCGCCAATCGATACAACCTTCATTGGACCGCTATCAAACTCCTCGAAGAAGATGTGGATGCTGTCGCGAAAGTACGCGCGGAACACGCTCATGCCGATACGGTGCTCGATGCCGCAAAAACGGCCGTCGAATGGGTGCGAAAACACTTCGGACAAGATGCCGAAGTCGTGGTGGGCGAGCAGCGATACGCCTATATTCGCGGCGCCTTGCGCGAGGCCGTTCGCACGGACCCAAAGCCCGATGGCGCCAAAGATTCCACCGAACTCATCGACTCCATCGTGCTCAATCGATACCTCGGTGTGCCGATCTTTTTCTTCGTGATGCTCGCGATCTATGCGTTGACCTTCTTGGCCGGCAACCCCCTGGCCAATGTGGTGGAATCGTCCGTCGGCTGGCTCGGATCCACCGTCGGAACGCTGCTTCCAGAAGGAATCCTGCGCGATTTTTTGGTCAATGGCGTCATTGCGGGAGTCGGTGGCGTGCTCGTTTTCTTTCCGATCGTCGTGCTGCTGTTTCTTGGCCTCTCTTTCCTCGAAGACGTCGGATACATGGCTCGCGCTGCCTTCGTGATGGACAAATTTCTCCATCTGTTCGGGCTCCATGGCCGAAGCTTCATCCCATTGATGGTTTCCACCGGTTGCGCCGTGCCCGGTGTCATGAGCGCGCGAACCTTGGTCAATCCCAAAGACCGGATCCTCACCGTGCTGATCTCACCGCTCATGATGTGCGGCGCCAAAACTCCCGTCGTCGCCATGCTGTGCGCCGCCTTTTTCTCTCGTCACGCGGCCATCGTGTTTTGGGCTCTCTGGCTGTTCGGATGGGCCATCGCTTTCATTACCGGGTTCCTTTTCAGAAAAACCCTGTTTCGAGGGGAAGACTCCCCCTTCGTCATGGAATTACCTCCCTACCGAATTCCAACCCTGGGAGGTGTCGCTTCCCATATGTGGCGACGCTCCTTTTCGTACGTGAAAAAAGCTGGAACCTTCATCCTCGCCGCATCGATCATCATCTGGGCGCTATTGACGTTTCCCAAAGCTGACCATGTCAAAACTAGCTTCGAACAACAGGTGCAAACCATCGAGCTAACCTCCGCCGAACAACTTGCCACCCCCGATCTTCCCGACCAGCGTCGCCAACAGATCGAACGCGAACGTGACGAACGAATTGACTCGCTTCGAGCCGAATGCCGCATGCGCGAAGCAGAATTCAGCATCGCCGGTCGCCTGGGAAAGATGGTCGAGCCGCTCGTTCGTCCTGCAGGCTTCGACTGGAAAATATCAGTGGCCCTGTTTTCCGGTATCGCGGCGAAAGAAGTGATCATTTCGACGATGGGCATCGTGTACGGCATCGGCGAAGCCGACCCCGATGCCGAAGGCAATGACTCCGATGCCTCACCCCTGAAAGACCGCTTGCGCGCCGACAAAGCCATGTCCCCCGCCGTCGCCCTGTCTCTCATGGTCTTCGTCATGGTGTACGTGCCGTGCATCGCTACCCTGGCGGTGACACGAAAGGAGCTGGGATCATTCAAGTGGCCCGCATTCATGGCAGGCTTCACACTTGTTGTGGCGTGGATTCTCGCCGTTGCCGTTTTTCAAACCGCAAGACTGCTGTCGAGTTGAACCATGGACTGGCAAAGCCTCATCGTCGCTTTGATCGTGCTTCTCGCCGTCGGCTACCTGGCCTGGCGAACCGTTCGAAGCTTCAAACGCCCAGGATGCGGTGGCGCTTGCGACGGTTGCTCGGAACGAAATCAAAGCTGCTCCGAGCCGAGCAAACTCGTTCAACTACGCCTCAAAAACACAAAAAAACCGTGAAGGATTATCGAAGCGGTGCCTTGCGACGTTCCATGTAAGCGGTTTGTCGCACGCGTTCGTAGGTATCCATGACGACCTGATTGAACGCAACGGACGCTTCGAGGTTGGTGAGGTGTCCAGCGTTCGGAAGAATCGTCAAGCGGGCACCCGGGACTTCGTCGGCAATGCTTTGCTGCATCGACGGCGGAGTCAGAATATCGAGTTGACCTCCCACCAACGCGATGGGGCAATGAATCTGGAATAGACCTCCCCGTGCATCCGGACGATTGCGCAAAGACCGCAACGCGGCGACAACCCCGGCGGAAGGTTGTTCGAGCATCATCATGCGCAAGAAATTCCGCGTCGTATCTCCACATGCTGGTGCCACGAGCTTGGGAAGCATCACATTCGGTAGCAGTGAGGTCCCAACGTGATGGACTTGCGCGATCATTTCAACGCGTTGTGCTTGTTCTTCCGAGCTGTCAGGCTCGGCGCGCGTGTTCGCCAAAACCAGCCCCGCTACGCGATGGGGGAACAATCTTGCCATCGCCAAAGCGATATATCCCCCCATCGACAGACCCACGACGAGCGCATGAACGACGCCATGTTGATCCAGAACCGCAATCAGGTCTTTGGCGTGCTGTTCGACCGATTCGAACAACGGTGTCCGTTGGTTTCGCCCAAAACCCCGAAGATCCGGCGCCAGAACCCGATACGTTCGAAAGGCTTCGAGTTGAGGACGCCACATTCGAGCGTCAAGCGGAAACGCATGAACAAAAAGGATGGTGACGGGTTCGGTGAGCATGGTGCTGGAGGGAAAGAAGGAGACGAAGGGGTCAAGGCAGCGTCGAACTCACGGACACGCGAGTTTTACGACCGCAGAAAATCCCTTGGGATCCGCAACCGCGAGATCCGCGAGAATTTTCCGATCGAGTTCGACCTGCGCCTTCTTCAGCCCTGCAATGAGTTTGGAATACGTCGTGCCGTTCAGGCGCGCTCCCGCATTGATGCGGGCAATCCAAAGACGTCGCATGTCACGACGGCGCAGGCGGCGTCCAATGTAGGCATAGACCCACGACTTATGGACAACCTCATTGGCTTGTCGGAAAAGCTTGTGACGCGAGCCGAAAAAACCTTCGGCTTGGTTGAGAATACGGTTGCGGCGACGGCGCGCCTTGAATCCACGTTTTGCTCGGGTCATCGGTCAACTCCTGGTCAGATTCGGGCTCAGCCGTAAGGAATGAGCAGTTTTTTGATCCGCTTTTCCATGCATGAAGCGACAGTGTCGTTGTCACGCAGGCGGCGCAGCCGTTTGCGGTTCTTGTTGCTCAAACCGTGGTTACCACCACTTTTGCTGCGACGAATCTTACCGGTACCCGTCAAGCGGAAGCGCTTGGACGCGGACCGATTGGTCCTCATTTTAGTTTTGGGTGCCATCGACAGGGCTCTTTCAGAAGCAATGCGGAACGAGCAGGGGTCCCGCGGACCAAATCCGCTTTCTCGAGGCCACCTTCACGCAGGAGGCGAAAGCTGTTCGAACCATCAGAAAAGCGGAGCGCAGGTTATGGTCGACAAAAAATAGGTTGTCAAGATGAACACGCTCGGGCTCGACCCTTACCGAAACACGCGCTCACAAGCACCCGCAGACACTCGAGGCTATTTTCGCGAGCGTATCCCCGGCCATCCGAACCCCGAGCTTTTCGCCATGAACGCGTGGGTCCCGTTTATCATCTTCCGAATCCCATGCGGTATCCCCAACCCCTCATCGAAGGTACCTGGTTGCGTCGTTATCAGCGGTTTTTGCTCGATGTTCGATTGAAAGACACCCACGAAATCACCGTGGTCCATTGCCCAAACACGGGCAGCATGCTGGGGGTCAATCGTCCAGGCTCCCGCTGCTTATTGCTTCCCTCCCATAATCCCAAACGCCGTTTGGCCTATACCCTTGAAGCGGTTCGCGTTGGAAAACGCTGGGTGGGAACCCACCCGGCCCGCGCCAATACCATTGGGCTAGAAGCCATCATGGCGGGACTCGTATCAGCAGTACCCCAAATCGCTTCGGCTCGCGCCGAGGTTGCGTATGGGACGTCCAGTCGAGCCGATTGGGTCTTGCAAACACGGCACGGCGACGTTTGGACCGTCGAGATCAAAAGCGTTTCGCTAGCGGAAGACCAGGTCGCGCTATTTCCCGATGCGGTCACCGAACGTGGCCGAAAACACCTGGATGAACTGTGCCGTGTCGTGAAAAAAGGAGGAAATGCCCTGATGCTTTTTGTGGCAACCCGCGATGACGTCAAACTTTTCCGTCCGGCGCTGTCGATCGATCCCGCTTACGCCCGTCGGCTCGCCCAAGCCGCTCACGAAGGCGTGCTGGTTCGTGCGGTAACTAGCCGCGTCACACGCACGCAAATGGTGCCGCTTCGAGAGATTCCCGTCGATCTCGAAGGGGCCGCCGCCACCGCATCACCAAGCAAAACAAGGTTATGACTCATCAACATCGGGCGTTGGATACGCCCGGTCGAGAGGTGACAGCCCGGTGGAGGGAGTCGGTCACGTTTTGACGGGAAGGCATCGCGGAAACTCATCGACCAGCAAGCCGTCGATCCATGCCTGCCGATCGATGAGCCGCTATGGTGCAGGTCATTGCTCGGACTTGACTTCGATCTTGCGAGGCATGGCTTTTTCGATTTTGGGCAGCGTGACCACGAGCACCCCATCTTTGACTTGAGCCGATATTTTGGCCATATCGACGATTTGTCCAATGCGAAATTGGCGGATGTAATGGCCTATCTCGTATTCGAGGTACACAGGCTTCCATTTGGCATCGACACCGCTGACCGTGGCGGTGAGATTCAAGGAATTGTCCTGCAAGTCGAGTTCGATCTGCTCGTTGGATGAACCTGGCACATCCGCAACCATGACCAAGGCATCCTCCCGTTCGAAAATATCGACTTCGGGTCGGAAATGAGGCCCCTCCCGCGTCGCTTCTCCCTCTTGCTTGAGTTCCTTTTTTTCACGAAGCTGAAGTTCTTGTTTGTCAGTCATAAGGCACCTCCTCGCTCTCAGGCGATCTCTACGCGATGGGCTTTGGCTGCCTCGGTTCGCGGACAGACGATCTCGAGGATGCCGTTCTTGTAGGTAGCGGTCGTTTTGCTTGCATCGACGTGTTCTGGGAGACTGACGACCCGATGAAATGTTCCCATATCACGCTCTCGTCGGTGAAAAGCTACATCGGCAGCGAGTTGCGAGCAGCTTCGCTCTCCACGGATCGATAGACGATTTCCTTTGGTCGTAATGTCGAGCTTGGCTTTGTCGATTCCCGGAAGTTCGGCTCGAACCATGAACGCATCGCCATCGTCGTAAATGTTTACCGCTGGATACACGCCCGCAAATTCGTGTCCCTCGGCCTCTCGCATACTCTGCAATTGGCGTTTGCGAAGTTCGTTGAGCATGGTGATGGGATCGCCCCAATATCGATAAGGCATCGCATTCCTCCGTCGCTGCGGGTCCCCCAGGGCCCGCGATGGTTGGATAGACTGTTCGTGATTCGTCTCAATCACGGAGTGTCTGACGTTCGCCATGAGTAATCACCCAATGGGAACGGTCAAGGGGGTGACACGCTTCTACTTTTCGTGGCGTCGAGGAGGAGGTACGGGAGGAGGAAGGGGCCTGGTCGGTTTGTCGATGCTTGTCCGAGGCCCTTGATCGCGACTGGGTGAGCGTGTGGTAGGGGGAATGGGTTCTTCCGACGCGCTGCGGAATGCCTGCTGTGATTGTTTGTCGTGCAGGATTTGGACGTGAGGTTGCGCGATGGAGTTGATGACGCGTTTGTTTTCGCGAATCGACAGGATTGCAAAGGCGGCAGTGAAGATCGTGATGCTGCCTGCCATCACGGTGAACGCGGGTATCGAGACGTATTCGGAATGTTCCATGGATACCAAGAACGGAAGCAAAGAAAGAGCGCCGGCAAGGATACCGCGGGCAATGGCCACGGATGCAAACGCGCGGTCGGAGGGGCCAGAGGCCGAATCACGCGCGAAATGCCCCCCAACAAGGACAGCCAAAATACGAGGCGGAAACAGGATAACGCAAAGCAACAGGCTGAGTACCATGAGATCCCAAGGAGGTCCGAGAACCAGTCCCGTGAATACGAAGAACATGGACGCAACAAAAAACGAAATGAGGGGCTGACGCCCAGGCGGATTTTCGGGAACTTCGAGCATCCTTGCCCAAGGAAGACGCGGAAACACGGCTTTCACGTTGGCAAGGGTGAGCGTAAAAACGAGCACAGCGATCGCGCCACTGGAACCGATTTGGGTCGCCGTAGCGAAAACGATCAGGCTCATCGCAAGGGTCGAGAGGCGATGATGGGCCGGTGAACGAAGAAGAAAAAGAAAACCAACCCAAAGGGCGGTCGCGAGTGCCCCAATGCCAACACCCAAGAGCAATGAACGAGCAAGTTGGATGGACGCCTCCAGCGCTGTCTCGGCTCGGGGGTCGAACAGAGCAATAAGAATGGAACACCACAGAATGGCCGCACTTGCTCCGAGCACGGATTCTTGGTGGATGATTCTCGCTGCTGACGGTGCGATTGGCTGAAGGATGGGCGTGATGATCCACGCGCAAGGGGCGGCCAAGACGGCTCCAAGCAGCAGCGCGTGCTTCCATCCAAAGGCTTCCGGGGCAAGTCCGGCTTCGTGGGCCAAGCCCGCCACGAGCGTGACCGATAATGCCGAAACGCCGAAAGAAATCGCTGCCCGTGGACCAGCAAGAGCGAGGTCGCGTCGGAGCGTAGACCACGAGAGACAATCGCGTATCTCATCGAGCAAGACACAAAGAGCCGTGGCGGCGAGAACTGGACCAAGCTCCCACGCTTGCTCACGTGGAAATAGACCCAGCACCGGGCCGAGCAAAAGGCCACAAACGATCAACCATAGGGTGGACGAAATACCCGTGCGTTGAAATACGACATCTCCCAATACACCAAAGAGCAGCACCGCAGCGATGGCTAGGAGGATAGGGAAAAGAAACGTCATCGGGCGAAGATCATTGGCGCAAGACAGCCAGCCGACTCCTGCGTGTCATGCCACGCACCTTCCGTCAACTACAGAATGATCAAGCTCGAACGCTTGTCAGGCAGGTGAATCAATGGTCGCCAACAGCCAACAAAAGCCTGGAACTCTCACTTTCGTCCAAGTCGCTCGCCATCGCATAACCCACACCGCGTCGGTCCGTAACCGCTACGGAGTATCCGCGAACACAACCGACATACACGGGGCCTGCGTTGTTACGGACGGGAATTTCACGAAGAATGGGGCTATTGCTGAGGCGGATTTTTTGGGGATTGTAGATGTACATACTGATGCGTCGGCCATTACCCATGACATATTGAAACATGGCGGCGCGTTGTTCTTGCAGCGGGACCATTCGCGCGCCGAGCAAGTGTCCTTGACCTTGAAAACCACGTTCCGGAACCGTGCGGATAGGAACGCCGATGAAACGGTCGAATTGCGCGATTTCGGAAGGACTGCTGGTCTCCGGCGGTAAGGGATTGGCGTGCTGGTCCACCAACGTGTCCACCAACGTGTCCACGGGGATCATGGATGCTTGGCTGGTCGACGGAGAGGATGATGTTGTTTTGTCGAGGTTTCGTTCTTGGAGTTTGGAAGCGGAGGCCCAAACCAACACGAATGCAGCCGCCGCGGCGAGAGGACCCGCGATTTTCCACGAAAGCAGACCGCTGCTCACCATGATATCGCCGTGCTTTTCGGCTTCGGCGGCCTGCGCAACTGTCGTGGCGACGCGTAACCGAAAAGAGTCCGAAGCCTTGGTCGACTTGACGGCATTTCGCACGCTCGTGCGGCTTGCTCGCGCAAACTTCACACGGGCTTCGCAGGCTTCACATCCATCGATATGAAGTTGCAACTCCAGCGCCAACGTCGGATCGAGTTCGCCGTCCACGAACGCACTCAGGCTGCGCGCCAGATCACGACACGTCACGTGCGTCATCCGCCCACCCCCTGTTTGCGAGTTCGATAAGACTCGAGATTCACCATGTTGGATTCATCCTCCCGGACCGCCTCTCCTTTCACGAGTCCCATTGCCAAAGCGTGGTCATGTAACGCGATTTGAAGCAGCCGACGGCCTCGATACAGGCGTGACATCACCGTACCAATCGGACAACCCATAATTTCTGAGATTTCCCGATAGGAAAAGTCTTCGACGTCCGAAAGTAGCACGGGGATTCGGAATTCGTCGGGCAATTGTTCCAAGGCTTTGTTGACTTCTTTCTCGATGATGGGCCGAAAAGCCTGAGATTCGGCGTCGCACATCTGACGCATCGAAGCCGCGCTCATCCAACCGTCGGACAGAGGGCGCGCATCTGCACCACTAATGATCTCACGCTCCAAACTGCCGCGTCGATACCGATTGATGAAAGTATTGGTGAGGATTTTGAAAAGCCACGCCTTGAGGTTCGTGCCATCTTCAAATAACGCGCGCCCTCGGACTGCTTTGACCAAAGTGTCTTGCACCAAGTCCTCGGCGTCCGCCTGGCTCCTGGTCATTCGCAGCGCCGTGGCGAAAAGCGAGTCGACATGGGAAAGAACGTCGTCCTCGAAAGTATCTTGCCTGACGCGGCTTCGGTTTAGGAAAGGAAAGAATGACATTGGGATTCCGTTGGGTGTTCCATCGCCCCAACCGATAGGTCCCGTGAGTTATTCCTTCGGGGTGGCATCTTGTCCAGGCGGAGGTGCGATTTTTCCGGATTCCATGGTGGACTCCGCAGGTTCCTTGCCCCCCTCACTGGCCCGCTGCTTCTGCCCGAAGCGCTCTTCGAGGAATTGGACGCGTTGTGTCAAACGACGCATTTCCGCCTGGATATCCAAAAACAGCGAGAAACTAGGCAAAACTGCGCGAATTCGCTCGTCGATGGCATGTTGCCATTGGTCGAGGGTGTGTCGAGAACTGGCCATCAATTCGGCGAGCCCAGTGCGCTCCTGCCTTTCTTTTTCACGCTCTTTCAGCTTTTCCTCAGACACCTCGTGTTCTTTTTTCTCTGCTGCCTCCGATTCGCCTTCGGGAATCAAGCGGCCAATGGGGCCGTCGCGTAGCGAGGTGAGAATTTTTTCTCCACGCTCTTGAATGAGGTTACGAAGGGTCCCCAACGGAACAGAACGAGGTTTGGCCTTGAGTTCTTCCGAAATCGCAAGAGCCAGGGTCACCTCGGTCTTGTCTTCTTTGGTGGTGTTGTCGATGATCTGAACGTCTTCGCCGTGCCGCACCATCTCCGCGATTTGCAGCAAAGTGACATACCGACTGTCTCGGGTGTCGTACAGCTTACGGTTGGAGTAGCGCTTGATGACGCGGCGCGGTTCCTGCTTGTCGCCCGTGTTGTCCACGTTAGCTCCTTCCTAAGCTATGATTCCGTGTGAATGCATCGTTTCCGCAATTTTCGCAAAGCGTCAAGAGGGCTAGATGTGTAACATGACGCATCAACAGTTGCCAGCCCTCGAAGCTCGTCGGGTGTGCTGTGCCTATCCAAGCTCCGCGGCCAACGCGATCGAAGATCTGTCGGTTTCTCTCGATTCGGGAGAATGGGTCGCGGTCATCGGCCCGAACGGCGCAGGAAAAACGACATTAGTTCGCGTACTTACGGGATTGATGGGGACGAGCAGGGGAGAGGTTCGGCTCTTCGGACAGCGTATCGACCGGTTGGATAGACGGCAGATAGCGCGACGGATTGCCGTGGTTCCCCAGCATGTTCGGGTGGCGTTTGGATTTACCGTGCGAGAGGTCGTGGCGATGGGGCGTGCCCCTCATCAAGGCACCATGCTGTTGGGCTCGGCAACGGACCGAAAAATCGTGGAGGAGGTATTGGGAAAGACGCATCTTACCGCGATGGCCGAGCGGCGAGTGTCGGGATTGTCAGGCGGTGAGCAGAAGCGTGTGGCCGTGGCACGCGCGTTGGCGCAACAATCCGACGTTCTTGTGCTGGACGAGGCAGGGGCTCATTTGGATATTCGCCACCGAATCGAGCTTTTGTCACTTGTTCGTCACGAAGTCGATGAACGTGGTCTCGCGTGCCTTTCCATCATGCATGACCTGAACGAGGTGGCGCAGGTGGCAGACCGGGTTGTCATGTTGCGGGAAGGAAAGGTATTCGAGCAAGGTCCGGTGGATGAGGTGATGACGGTGGATAATTTGCGGCAGATATTTGATGTGGACGTCATGACTGGCGTGGATGAGCGACGAAAGGCGCGATATTTCGTTCCGATTCGCCTTGAACCGTAAGCTGCCGTGACAAAAACCTCCCGCAATCTCGACCGGAACCATCAATCAGGGGTATAAGCGGAAACCGCCATGCGACCGAAATCATTTGCGGCGTGGATCACGCTGTTGTTTCTCACCACACTCGCCGTGTGGGGATGCTCCCGCGGTCATGATCTCGACTTGTTGACCGTTCTCGACATCACGCCACGTGAGCTGGACCTGGGTGATCGGATCGAGATCATCGGAGTGGATTTTCCGGAAGGAAAGCCTGCGGAAATCTATTTCGAAGGGGATTTATATCGACCGGGAAGGCCCGTGGAAAAATCGGTGTCGATTCGTGTCGATGCCGTCAGCTCCTCGTCGAGTCGCATCGATTTTCAGCTTACGCAAGGCTTGCATGATCGAATCGCCGGTGCAGGGGCAGATGCCATTCACACGACCTTCCGCGGGGATGTGCGCGTGGTCTTTCCTAGCGTGGCTTCCGATGGCATGAAAAAAAGTGTTTCCGGGGCCGTTCACGGAGCGGTCATCGACGTGCGACCGCCCACCATGCGTCGAGCCGTGATCGAGTCCAGGCAACGCAAGGGCGAGCAAGTTCTCGCGGCGCTCGGTATCGAGATCGAAGACTCCCCCACGTCGGGTGGCCTCAAAATCAAAGCCGTGAGCGAGGCACCGGAGAACCTGGCGGCGAAACAGGCTGGGCTGCTCGCTGGCGACGTTATCAAATCGTTCGATGGTATCAGCGTGGCGGACAAAGGAGATGTCATTCCATCGGGGACCTCCCGATTTGCAGACGTGGGCATCGAGCGGGGGGGACAGCTCGAATTTCGAAAGATCGAAGTATCGAAGATCGCGAAAGGTGTGCCCACGGACCTGGTTGGAGCCGCGATTTTGCTCCTCGTGGCGGTGATGACGGTCGGTGTTTTCATGTCGCCCACCGCAGGAATCATCACGTGGGTGGAGCGTCGCGTGGCCGGGCGAATGCAATCACGCATCGGCCCCAACCGCTCAGGACCTCAAGGATTTTTGCAATGGCTAGCCGATGGTGTGAAGTCGCTGCTCAAAGAAGATATCGTGCCCGCGGAGGCTGATGGCCCCATGTTTCGTTTGGCGCCGTACCTCGTGTTCGTCGGTGTGAGCGCAACGTTCGTGGTGATGCCGTTTGGACACTACTTGATCGCCGCCGATCTGGATATCGGTATTCTTTTTGTCGTGGCAGTGACGTCGTTGGTAACGATTGGGTTGATGACCGGTGGGTGGGCATCGAATAACAAGTGGTCGCTGCTGGGGGGAATTCGCTCCGCTGCGCAAACCATCAGCTATGAAATCCCCGGTGCTATCGCAATCGTTTGTGTGGTGATGATGACGGGGAGTCTGCGCATGCAAGACATCATCCGCGCGCAGGGGGGGCTTCCCTGGGATTGGTATATGTTCCGTAACCCCGTGATGTTCTTGTTGTTTTTCCTGTACTTCATCACCGCCCTGGCGGAGGGAAACCGCGCGCCTTTCGACCTTCCCGAGGCAGAGAGCGAATTGGTGGCGGGGTACTCGACCGAATACTCCGGCATGCGATACGTATTCTTTTTCTTCGGGGAGTGGGCCAACGTCTTCGTCATGAGCGGTATCGCTTCCGCGCTATTTCTCGGGGGATGGCAAGTGCCTTTCGTGGATGCCATGACCCAAGGCAATTCGTTTTGGTGGCAAGCCCTCGGTGCGTTCATCTTCTTGAGCAAGGCCTGGTTCCTCGTTTTCGTCGTCATCTGGATACGCTGGACCTTGCCGCGTATTCGTATCGATCAACTCATGAATTTGTGCTGGAAATGGCTCGTGCCAGGAGCTTTCGTGGCTTTCGTGTTCACCGCCTTATGGACCTTGTGGAACCCCGAAGGAGCGGTGCGGTGGGCAATCTCTGGCGCAACGTTTCTAGCCTTTGTCGCCATCGTCATCCAATTCGGCCGTCGTGTGGCGTTCGCCATGCGCAACATGCACGCCAACGTTCATCTCAATCCATTTCTGTGATGAGGATTCATCGAGCCCATTGAACTCGCACTCGCTGCGCCTTTTTTGCTTGATGGGAAGCCGGTGCAGATCGCAGTGGTGCGGGTGGCGTCTTGCGATCGGTGGGTTGACAAAGACGAGCGAATGCGTTTGCCAATGATCCTTGCCGCGTGGAACTCAGGGGCTTTGGTTGCTCTGGGTAGCTTGGAAACGGACGGCTTTCCCTTGCGCGCCTTGCAGGGTGCCCCGAATGGTGTTGCCGACTCGCTTTCCCGTGGCGGTAATGGCTGCGGAATGCGTTCCCGAGCCCGTGCCCGGGGGCAGGTTTACGCCTCGGGGAAGCTTGAATTTTGATACATACGTGCTGGTTACCGTTCCGGAAGCCTTGAAGTCGTCGCCGACGAGCGAGCCGGTGAGTTTTCCCGAGGAGCTGATATCGGTGACTCCCGTGCCTTTGCCAACGGATTCTTTGGCCGTCAAAGAGAAGTCCATGGTTGCTTTGCCATCGGACGCCACCGTAATTGTCACGGGACCTGAGATTTTTACTGGATAGTCCCCACCGGGCACGACTTGCGCATCTTCGATCGTGCCGACGAAAACTCCCGACCCATCCAACTCCACGACGACTGTTGTCTTGCCTGGCGTGTAGGCGAGGTCTGCCTCGACCGACTGGGCATCCTTACCGTTTTCGGCCGGCACTGTCACTTTCACCTTCTTGGGCGCACCGTAGGAAAGGTAGCCGAGGGTGGTGCATGGCATCGACCAGCGGCCGTCCTTATCCGTCACGCCGTGCCACCGGTTCGGCTCCTGGTTGACGAGGATCTGCACATCGATGTTCTTCACGGATCGCTCGCGATCCTTGCTTTTTACGATCACCTCGATCGTTGTCGAGGCATCGAGGCCAGCCCGCAACTCTCCGAGAAGCTGGGAGACATTCTGGCGGTAGCGGTTGGCGATGATGATCGGGATTCGCGGGAAAACAGTTTCTTGAAGTAGATGCATGATCTCGGCGCGGTAGGCCGCGGAGATTTCGGCTTTCATCTTTTCGTTGAGTCCTCCGCCTCCTGTTTGCGCGTTCTTCTTGACGCGTTCGAGATACTCGGCAACGACCAATTCGTTTTCCCAAAAGGCCGTCACATAAGATTGCAACGCGCTATCGATTCCCTTGTGAACGTCGTCGGCCGACTTGGCGCTGTCGATGACTCCCAGAACGATCTTCGACCAGTCCGAACCCTTGCGAGGGTGCTCTTTGTAATAGAGCGCATAGGCCCTTTGGTACAGATCCGTTCGTCCCTCCCAAGCCGTCTCACCCACCTTGGTGAGGGTATAATCGAAGATGAACACCGCGACGCTTCCGATTTGGAGCGCCTGGGATCCCCAGAGCGCAACGCTGGAATAACCAAGGTTTTTCGCGGCATTGATGCTGGCGGCTTGGGTGTTGCCGCTGGCAAGATCAATGGCGAGTTGGAGGAATCCGAAAGCCACACCGAGCTTGGTCGCGACTCCGTTGAGGGATTTGAGTCCCGGGATCTCCAACACCGCCTGTTCGATGAACGTCCCCGTGTTTGATGAGATACCAAAGAATTCCATGCTTTTTGCCCATCCCTGCTGCGCAGCCTTGGCGGAGTCGCCGCGGATGATCTGCTCAACAGTCCCAGCATCCATGATCTCGTTGCTCCCCGGGAAAGGGGTGGACCCAATCTTCATGGTAGGTGACAACGCAACCCCAGCACGTGCGGACATGGCAAAGGCACTCAAATGAGTCGTGTAGATGGACACGGAGTTGCCCTCTTTGTGGGCGGCAAAAGGCATGGGCTTCCATTCACGGGCTGATTCGTCGTAGGTGAGGGCATCGACACCCAAGCCGACTTTTGTCGTGGAAGCAGGTGTGAAGGGGAGCACAATTTCAACGGGCTCTTCGAATTGCGTGTGCCCCTCCACCGAGAAGTCGTACACGGTGGGGTCCGATGTCGCGTTGTCGGGGCGAGGCGCGTTGGATACGGAAGAGATGGTGACGCGAGATTTCTTTTTGAGGCTACCGAAAGGAAGCCGCAAACGAATCGAGTTGTGATACGCCACTTCCTGCGTGTGCAGGTCGTCGGGCATGAGTTCCTTGGACAGAAGCTCGGTCTTTCGTAGGCCAAGGAATTTGCAGCAACCAGGCAAGAGGCAGGTTGCTAACGTCAACATCAAGCAGGCACCCAGCAATACGCGCAGAGCCCAGGAGTGATTCATTGTAGGAAAAAAAATATATCACTGCCTGTTTCGGCGTGCCACGACACACGTAGAGATGAAAGCAGTTATTGCAAGGGAGCCATCGCCTCCGCGAACCATCCCTGACGCATAATGCTTGGCTCGAACGCCAGCCTTCGCACCACGCCGATCGCTGCCTTTGGGGCGGTCAATACTCCGCGTGGCCGGGGTATCGGGGAAACGGTATGACGTCGCGAATATTTGCCATTCCCGTGACATATTGGATCGTGCGCTCGAATCCCAAACCAAAACCGGCGTGCGGCACACTTCCGTAGCGACGCAAGTCCCGATACCAACCGTAGGCTTGTTTGTCCAAACCGAGTTCGTCGAGCCGGGCGTCGAGAACATCGAGACGTTCCTCTCGTTGTGAGCCTCCGATAATCTCGCCGATGCCGGGCGCCAGCACATCCATGGCAGCAACGGTTCGATCGTCGTCATTGAGGCGCATATAAAATGCTTTGATAGCTTTGGGGTAGTTCATCACGACCACGGGGCGTCCGACGAGTTCTTCGCTGAGATACCGCTCGTGTTCCGATTGCAGATCCACTCCCCACGAAACGGGAAAGTCGAATTTTCGATGGGACTTTTGAAGCTGTGTGATCGCGTCGGTGTAGTCCATGCGTTCGAAAGCTGCATCGACGAATTTTTCCAGCCGATCGATGCACGACGCATCGATTCGTTCGGCAAAAAACTTCATGTCGTCCGGACGCTCTTGCAACACGGCACGGAACAGATATTTGAGAAAGGATTCGGCTAGATCAGCATCGTCTTGCAGATTGGCGAAAGCGATCTCGGGTTCGATCATCCAGAACTCGGCCAGGTGACGGCTCGTATTCGAATCCTCGGCGCGGAACGTTGGGCCAAACGTATAGACTTTGCTCAAGGCAAGGCAGTAACTCTCTACATTGAGCTGTCCTGATACGGTGAGAAAGGCCTGGCGTCCAAAAAAATCCTCTTGAAAATCCACTTCTCCACTATCCGTCCGGGGCAAGTTGGCAAAGTCGAGGGTGGACACACGAAACATCTGCCCAGCCCCTTCGGCGTCGCTGGTGGTGATGATCGGTGTATGGATCCAATAGAATCCTTGTTCGTGAAAGAAACGATGAACGGCTGCCGCCAGGCAATGACGCACGCGAGTGACGGCGCCAATGACGTTGGTGCGTGGACGCAAATGCGCCACTTCTCGCAAATACTCGAGAGAATGGCGTTTTGGCTGCATGGGATAGGTTTCCGGATCCTCGACCCACCCCGCCACTTTTACCTCGTTCGCGCGAAGCTCCACGGCCTGTCCACTGCCTGGGGATGCCACGATCGTTCCGTGTACGATCACAGAGCACCCCGCGGATAATCGCTGAATCTCCGTCGCGTAGTTCGATAGGCTACTGGAAGCCACCACCTGCAACGCCTCGAAACACGAGCCATCGTGAACGGAAAGAAATGACAACCCCGCTTTGGAGTCACGACGCGTCCGAATCCATCCTCGAACGGTCACCGACCCGTCTGTGGGGATGCGTTGCGCCAGAATATCACTGATGCTTATGGCCTTCATGGCAGGATGCGTGCCGAGGATTGGGGGTCGATGTCAAGAGGCATGTCTCCATCATCTGGACGAACGAGCCCCCACGCCCTACTCTGAAGCAATTCCACCGCTGCCTTGGTAGCATCGCGAAGCTGCATGAACGGATTCTCGCTCCTTTCTTTTCTGTCCTTTGCGATATGTGTGTACCTTGGTTTTTTTGCGTTACGAACCGACGCGCGTTCGAAGACTAACCGGACTTTCGCGGGGCTTTGTGCGAGCCTTGGAATTTGGGCGTTTTGTTATACCTTCATCTATCCGGAGCACGATGACGCCGTTCGATGGTTCTGGTATCGCCTGTCGGGCATTGGCTGGACTTCGTTCGCCGCTTTTGCGCTGCATTTTTTCCTGACGATTTCGGAAACCCACCGTGTGACGAGTCGACCATGGCTCGTGGCGCTGTTGTACGTGCCCGCCGTCGCCTTTCTGGTTCGTCTATGGACCGGCACCTTGCTTGTCGATTCCTTTCTCACCGGTCCGATGGGGACGGTCGAAGTGCAGGTGTCCGGCACCCCATGGCATGTAGCGTATTCGCTTTACTACCTGGCTTATATGGTGGTGGGGCTCGGGATCGTAGCCTGGCACGGACGGCGTTCTGCTTCGCCGGAGCAACGGAGCCAATTCCGCATCATTGTCGTTTCCGGAACGGCTACCACGCTGCTGGGGAGCGTCACCAACATGGCCCTTCCCACGTTCGGCATTCATGTCGTGCCTGCGATTGCCCCGATGCTCATCCTCATCTGGCTCTTCGCCATTCAATACTCGATGGTTCGATACCGGTTGATGGCGCCTTCGTTGGAAGTCGCGGTGGGGGAGATTATTTCGAAGATCAAAGACCTCATCCTCTTGACGGATCGAAGGGGAGAGATCACGCAAGTCAATGCGCAAGTCACGGATTTATTTGGTATTTCACTCGAACGGCTTCGCGGACGGCATGCGATGGTGCTGGCCCGTGAACCGGAGGCGATGCGTGATTTGTTGCAACCGGTGCTCGCGGGTGAATCGGAAGGCAAGGTAAGTGACCTGGACCTCGTCGTTCATGGCGAGCCTGTCCCCATGCGGATATGGACGGCGCCCGTGCGCAGTGCTTCGAATCAGCTCCTCGGTTCCGTGATCGTGGCGCACGATCTTCGACCCAAGCGCAGGCTCGAACGGGAAGTGCAGGAAAGAACCGCGGCGGAAGAATCCTTGCGGAAGCATAACGAACACCTTGGCGCGCTGCATGAAACGACATTGCACCTCATTCGCAGACACGAGATCAAGGATGTGCTCGAAGGATTGGTGGCGCGGGCCACCAGCTTGGTAGGTGCTTCGAGCGGATATATTTACCTGACGACTTCGGATGATCCGGAATGCATGTCGCTCGTGGTTGCGACCGGTCCCATGGCCGCCCATGTGGGACATCGGGTCCGTCGCGGAGAAGGGGTCGCTGGCAGAGTCTGGCAAGATGATGCGCCCGTTTTGATAGAGAATTATCGAGCTTGGCATGATCGTTTGGAGGTATTCGATACCCATGAATTTCGCGCTGTCGCGGGTATCCCTTTACGGACAGCAGAGTCCACCATGGGAATGATAGGTGTCGTCTACGAGGAGGGGGATCCACGAAGATTGGGTGAGGATGAACTGAAGGTGCTCGACCAGTTCGCGGGGCTGGCTTCCGTGGCTTTGGACAATGCGCGGCTTTATCAAGCCTTGCGCGAAGAATTGGCAAGAGTCGAAAAAACGACCCAAAAACTCCGATCCGCAAGAGATGCCGCGGAAGCCGCTAGCCGCGCCAAGTCCGCCTTCCTTGCCACGATGAGCCACGAGCTTCGCACACCTCTCAATGCGATTATCGGATACGCCGATATGTTGGAGGAAGAAGCGCGCGACCAACAACTCGAAGGATTCGGGCATGACCTGTTGCGGATCAAAATCGCAAGCCAGCGACTGCTCGAAATCATTCAAAGCGTGCTCGATTATTCACGCATCGAAGCTGGCAATATGGAGATCTCCGCGGAAAAATACGAACCCGAGTCGATTGTTCATGAGGTCGCGGGAATCCTCGAACCCCTGCTGCGACAACACCATAACGCTCTCACCATTCATATCCCATCGCCCATCGGTAGCATCATCGGAGACCCCACACGCGTGCGTCAGTCCCTTCTGAACCTTCTTGGCAACGCCGCGAAGTTCACCCAGCAAGGACACGTCAAAGTAACGACTACGCAAGAACCGATCGACGGCAAACCGTGGATTGTCTTCCAGATCGAGGATGATGGCGTGGGGATGACGAAGGAACAAGTCGTGGCATCCTTCGAAGCATTTCAACAAGTAGACTCCTCGACCACCCGCAAGACGGGAGGCATTGGTCTTGGTCTCGCACTGACCAGACAACTGTGTGAACTCATGGGCGGAAGGCTCGAAATCCAAAGCGCCGTGGGGGAAGGAACCACGGTTACGATGCGGTTGCCCATCCTGGATTCCCATCGCGACTTCATGGATTCGATCATCACCGAGGCGGAAGTTCAACGTACGCCGTGACGCTTGTGGTTGCGTTCAAGAAAGCCCGCGAACGTCACCTGACCCCCGGAGATGGGGCCTGCTGCATATCGGTATCCGGAAGCCTTTCCCACATGCGCGCATTCCGCGGCCCGTTGAAACTGAACGATGGACTCGGCAAGCGACTCACCCGCACCATAGGCTCGACCAAGCCCATCAGCCGCCTCGGCCAAAGAGGGACAATCTCGTACGGGAGGTGGAAGTTGAAGCGGTGAAGGCTCCGCGCAGCAGACGTGACGAAATATCGCCCAAACCGCAATTTCATGCCACTCGAGACGAGACCACTCATGCATGGCCGGGGTCACGAACCCTCGGGCTCCAATCACCACCCTGGACCGCATCGTTAGTGCGCCTTTTCGAGGGTCCGGTTGATCGCATACGAAACCCAAATCCTGCAAACCGTCGAAAGAACCCTCCGGGAAAAAATCCGTAATACAACGTGTGATGTCTCCAGGCTGTCTCGCGACAGGTTCGGATGGTTCGACCTCTTCGATCGAAGCTGACGATACGGATCCTGTGGGAACCACCCAAGGGTCGGCATTCGAAACCATGGCCGAGGGGGCAGGCGATGGGCGGGGCTCTTGGGAATTGGGGAAGTGTTTCGACAAAACCTTGGGAGCATAGAGGAAGGCCACAACCGTGAGACCTAGCAGCCCGAGTACACCCGCAGCTCCCATGCCAAACGCCAGGTGCCGTCTTGGTTTTTTCCGCGCAGAAGTTTCATCCGAAGGCGAAACGACCGGCACCGGCTCACGGGATTTCAATTCAGGATCGTCATTGGTCTCTGTCGTTGTAACTATATGATTTTCATCAATATTTGATGAGATCGGTTCGGCGTGCGTCCCTGGTAGGGGACTAGGAGCTGGTTTGGGTTCAACTTCTGACTCCGAGCTTTTTGCTCGTGGGATTGCGCGAGGTTCTTGACCCCTTTCTACCGCCCGACTGCTCGTGTCTTCAGCAGGTGCAGAGGAAGCGGAACGCGCCGACGAAGGGCGAGAGGGCCTGACGAGCGCGGCTTCCAGTTCGGGAATAGAGGAGAAACCTTGTGGCTCTTTCGGACTTTCGCAGTGCGGGGAAGAAACGGACGGCGACGGTGGGATGGTATCGAGGGAATTTTCCAGATCGTCTGCCGCCGCGACAGGATGATGCTCGACCGAAGAGCCAACGTCTGGAGCCAGGGGGAATTCCAGGTCGGGTACTGAAGCTTCGACCTTTGCCGGTTCGAGCGACGGCTGCACGGCTTGCGCGCCATAGAGCAACGTTGCCGTTCGTGGTTGAGGATAAGGACGGCGAGCCGAGGCCTCGTCGTTCTGCGATGGAGACATTCGTTGGGGGCCAGAAGGGACCAAGTTCAACGCTTGCGCAGCACCGAGCCGCGAGGAAGACGGGCTTCGTGGGGGAGCCTGTTTGCTAAGCCAATCGAATAGCTCTGCCACGAAATCGAAGACGCTGGTCGCTCGATGCTGCGGCGACGTATGCAGCCCGCGATTCAATACGCGCTGAAGATGCTCGTCGTCGACACCAGCGTTTGCCAACGAGGGCACAGGCCCGTGGGTCATGGCTTGTAACAAAGACCCAGCATCCGCGCCTTGAAATGGCAGACTGCCCACCAACGCGAGATAAAGCATGACATGAAGCGCCCACACGTCGTCTTGTTGACTCGGCCCTTCACCACGCAATCGCTCGGGTGACGCAAAGGCAGCGAAAGGAGGTTCGCTGAGTTGTGTAAGAACGGGACTTCGTCCTTCGTCCGCTCTTTCGATAACCATACTCCTGTCCGAAATCGACCCGTGCGCCGCGCCGCGTCGATGTAATGCATCGACAGCAGCCGCCACATAGGCGGTACAACGAACACTTTGATGAACGGGCAGAGGGCCATGGGCAATGGCCTGGGTCAAGGTGCGTCCGGCAATCAGTTCCGCGATGGCCACGGCCTCCGGTGCGGTTTCGTCTTCGGCAAGAGGGAGTTCCGCGCGAACCACAGGGGCAACGATTCGGATGATCGGGGCTAGATGTGGGTGGGTAACACCAACGAGTGGACTCATCCACTGCGCTTTGGCTTGGTTGATTTGAGCCACGAGCATAGGGCGACTGGATGCAGCCTCTTCGGCAAGCCAAACCGCACGCCGTGGGTTGGCCGATAGACGTCCCAACACACGGTATCGTCCTGCAAGAAGTCGGACCTGTCGCATTGTCTTCACGAGAAATACGCTTCCCTCCAGCCGGGTCCGTAAGCATATCCGTGAGGATATGGGCCATCACAAAGGCTCAATACCCATAGCCTCAGCGGCAGGATCGACGCAAGGTTCGGATATCTCGAAGCGTGGGTCTACCCATCTTGCCATCCAAAGGGCATCCAGGTCGGAGACCGGTGGCAGCGAAACTCAACCGTCGTAGCATCTTTTTTGCCAATCACCATCAGTGGATCATGATGCTCGAACCAATCGGCTTGCTGAAAATGCATCACCACATCGATGAAAAATAGCCAATCCGTCCACACGAAAGACGGTTGGAAGTCGAACGAAAACAGCGAATATACCGAATGGTAATGCACGCGCCCATGGTGCTGGACCGCTCCTCCGAAGAGCAATTGCCGACGTTCATCGAACACCAATCTGGGCATGGACAGGAAATGCTGGACGCGATGGTAATGGTTTGAACTACAGGAGGTTCGTAGCAATCCGTCGACATGTCGAGCAATGCGCAGCGATGCGTCGCAGTCATAACGACAAGGGAACCAACAGATCGCGTGATAGGCCGACATGGTGAGGTTATTGAGCCATGGTTCGAACCGTTTCGATCGAACAGCGATGCTGCGAATCACCTGCTCGTTGGACGCGTTCGGTGGAAGCGAAATGAAGTGCTCGACACAGCACGACGGGTAGCCCAGCAGCTCTCCGAACCGGCGCCCAAGCGTTTGCCATTCGTCGATGGTCACTCTGCCATCAAGCAGTTCGCTATCGAGTCGCGCCGCCTCCTTGACAGTTTGGATCTCTCTTCCCAGCAGAATGGTCTTCCTCGATGGATCCACCGAACTTTTCTCGTGGCTGCTCGAACGGTCCACCAAAGCAGTTACCCATCCGAAGTCACGGCTATGCTGCAGCAATCGACGGTACTCGGCGGAGTCGAGAACAAGACGAAGCATGGGTTTTCTGCCGCTCTCGAAGTCCAGCCATTCTCCGCGATCGGGAGGTAGGGCGAGACGATGGGATGCATCGCGAAAGCGCTGGTAGACAGGCTGCAAACACGAACGCCGTGGATCCACGTTGTCGACGGATATGTCGCGGTCGAATAGCGGTGGGTAACCTCCGACGGCCTCCTGTAACCTATCGGAAAAATTCATTTTTTGGCGCATGCGTCGTGGCATTCGGTCAGCATGCACTTGGCGCGGTTTTCGTACCGGATGCGCGATGGATCGTCGGACGGGGGACCGCCATCTTTGAGTAACGTGTCGACGGACATGGTTCTACATTGCTTGTCCGCCTCGCATGCTTCGACCACATCGACGCACTTGGTGCATGTGCATTGTGTGCAGTCATTTTGCTGTGTCTCGGGCACGAGTTTCAGGCATGCGTTCGTGCGTTGCGTTCGTTCTTTTTCTTCGTGGGCGCGGGCTTGCTGGGCCGCTTGCTCAGCCTGCTTTTCTTTTTGTTTGCAGTCGTTGTAGCGCCAAGCAAGCACTCCACCCGCGACGGCCAAGATGAGGACGTTGATGATGATGTCTTTGGTCGACGACTTCGGGTTCGGCATGAGCGGTCATTCTCCCAGGGGCCTTTGGTGGTAATGATCAACACATCTTGTAGGAAGGGACCATAGACGATTGCACTCGATGTGGCGTCGGGCTTCGGAAAAAAAGATTGCGGAAGATGCTGTTAGCGAAGATTGGGAAGCGTGGGTCGAGCAGCTTGAAGCATCATTTCTCTGGGAATCAGCCCTTGTTCGTTCAACGGCTCATTGTTGACCTTCACCCCAAGTGACCGCGTGGCGGTGACATCAGCGTATCCTTGAACCTGGTAACTGATGTATTCGTTTCCCAACGTGGTCATCATTACCCCCGGAATCATTGTCCATGGAATCGTAACCGGTGTCGTAACGTAGGTGGTTTCCTTGGCGGGAAGCCAGATATTCGGTTGAATGTTGATCGGGGGAAGTTGAAAGTGCCCTGCCAACGTCGTTTGGGCGTACATGTTCCGAACTTGAATGTCGAAACTGTTGCTGTTGTTAACCTTGACCACCACGTTCGCCACGACCCCCATCGGACTCACGTGGGAAATTTGCGCATGGTGCAACTGCAAGGTGGGTTTTTTGGCACATGACACCGCGGTGAGGACAAGGGTGAAAGCCAGCAGCCCGCCAGCGATTCGACAGGCCCATCCGGCAGTTCGACGTGATCGTGAAGTAAGGTAGGTCGTGTTCATCATGGATCCCATGTCCACCTAGAATGAAAAGCTCATGAATCCTAGCATGTATACGCTTGCCGGGACGGTGTTCTTCCGTGATCGGGTCGATATTCTGTCTCGTTTAACTTCCCATCGAAAAGTGGTCGAACGGCGGTTGCTCATGAGCGTTTCGCATGCTAGCCGGACGGTCTGGATAGCAAGGAGTAGTTTTGACATGCTCAAGCGTTCGTTTCTTTTCGTGTCTTTGATTTCTTTGATCGCCGCCTGCAGCTCCACGGTGGATACGACAGAATCTTCAGACAAAGGCGAGCCTGTTGCTCCTCCGGCCGATGGAAAAATGGATGTCGCTGAACGTATCATCGACAAGGGAGAACTCGGCTTCGGACCTGAAAACGCAGTATCCGCCGCGTTCGACGAAGACCTTCAGTTCTATGGCTGGCACCTTCACGTCCGTGCGGGGGCTAGCGTGACCTTGGAGGTCACACAAAAAGGGTCTAGCCGCAACCTCGACACGACGCTTTATGTGTACGGTCCAAAGACATCGTCGGGTGGTTATGGGACCACAGCGCTGGGCTTCGACGACGATACGGGGTGGGGAAGGCTGTCGCGTATCACGGAGCACTCGTTTCATGTCGCCGGCGAGTATCTCGTCGTGGTGGGGACGTATGATGGCCGAGGCCGTGGAAACTTCCGGCTCCAAGCCACATGCCTGTCTGGGGACTGCTCGCCCGAAGCCAAACCCGAACCTGTCGTTACCGACTGTCACGCCGATATTGCCAATGCGATCCTCGCTTGCGTGGAGGCGAAAGAAAACAGTTCGACAGAAGATGTCAGCACCATGACGCGCCAAGACCTCATCGAGGCTTGCACGACTCCCGAACAAGTGGCGTCCGCATGGGAAAAACTATGTGCGCAAAGCTCGGCACCCTCCGATGTATGCGCCAGCTTCGAGGAATTCTCTTCCTCTTATCTTCCGGCCTGCGGTCGCGAACTCATCGACAAAACGCTCGATACCACATGCGTCTTTGGAACCACCTATCCAGATATCTGGAATCGTCCCGGTGCGGTTGTCGTTCTCGAACAGCGTGTTCTTTCCCAATCCGATGTCTTGTCGCCCTTGGAACAACAACAAGTCATCGCCGCCGTCAAAAGCTCCGCTCATTCGGAAGTCTCATCGATCGATGAAGCTTTCGCCGCGGCCGATGGCGGTATCGTTTACCAAACCCAATTGTGGGATGCGAGCCATCGCAAGCCCTACACGAGCGTAGAATTGGGGGCAGGGGACAATTCCTTCGGTCTGATCTTCGACTTTGGAACCGTGCAGCCCGTGGCGACCATCAATGACTCCGATATCTTGGAATGCAAGGTGTTCTGGGGTTCCGAAATGCGACCTTGCAAGCAGGATGAACACTGCGCGGGCGAGTTGTCATGCACGGGCGTTGCCGAAGAATTGGAAAAAGGGCGATGCATCGATACAAGCAAAGACGAGCATCCCGTCAATGGGACAGAGTGTTCCGACCAAGAACCATGCCCCGAGGGAACAGGCTTCGTTTGCGCTGGCGGTTTCATGTGCAATCCCGCATGGATGCGAGGACGTTTCGTCAGTCGTCCCAACCTTCCCATTCCCGATGCCAACCCCAACGGCGCGGATGCAACGATTGTTGCGTATGGTTTGACGACCGTCAGCACCGATGTCGCCCTCGACCTGCATATTACCCATGAGCGCCCGAGCGATCTCGTTGTCTCCGTCATCAATCCCGAAGGAACCGAGGTCGTTGTATTCGACAAAAAACAAGGTGTGAACGAGATCTTCTTCGACTCTCTGCCCGTGGAAGGATTCCCGGGCGACGAATCCGCCAATGGCGTTTGGACCGTCCGCGCGGTCGACACGAAAACCGGATCTACCGGCATCATCCGATCGTTTTCCCTCACCATCACCTCCCGCTGGGATTGATTCCCGTCGTCGATGCAGGGCGATTGATTATCGTCCACGCTTGTTGACCCGCCATATCGTCTTCGCCGTTGACCACACTCGTTCGTCCGTGGACACTACGCCCGCGCGGGTTACGCCAACGGGAGCAAGGAGGCGGCGTTGAGTTCTTACGATCACATCGGGATGACGCTGGATGAGTCGTTGACAGGGTGGATCGGAATCGGGCAATCCGATCCCGTGCAAGGACGCGTGCATGGGGAAGCTCAAGGCACGCGCCTTACGATGCACGCACGGCTCGTGGTCCAACAGCTTCGAGCGTTCCTCGAACAACCCGATCATGCAGCACAACTCGAAGGAACCATCGATCTGTCGTCCGTCGGCCAGGCCATGGTCATGCAAGACGGTGTGTTCAACGTGTTCGTCGTGAATCCCAGAACGGGCGCTCGACAAATGGTGTACGAGGCACGGTTCTCCGATTCATCGGGCAAACGCTATTTCCTTCGTGGAGTCAAGCACCTTAGCGACGATCCCGGGTTCGATGTCCTTGAGGATATGACGACCCTTTTCACCATGATCTACGAGGGCGACGATGATCAGGGGGCGGTGTTCGGTGCTGGGCAGGTCTATTTTCCGCTATCGACGATGCCCGGTTTTTTGCGTTCTCTTCACGTCACCGGCAATCCCCATTTCGGTCAGGCCCTGGCGGCGAAAATCGCGTTTTTATCCTTTGCTTTCGGGCAAGTACGCGACATCTACCTTGCCGATATCAACCCCGTCTACGACGCTTCTTACCAAAATGTCGTGTTGCAAGGGGAAGTGTTCGATGGAACCGGGCGTGAGCCATTCTTTCTCGTCTCGGGCATCCACACACCGGATTTTCCTTGGGGAGACGGGGAAACGTTCTGTGACGTTCTCTTGATGATCGGAGACCCGGATCACGCGCCTCAGTTTTTTGCCGTGAGCGCCAGAAGGCTGAAGCAGACCGTGGATGTGAGGGGCGGAATCTTGACCTACGATGGCCCGATTTATGACCTGACCACGCATCCGGTGGTTTCTTTTTCCGAACTGCAAGCGGCCACAGGTCTCGTGGCAGGTCAGGCGAACATCCAATTGCAATTTCACGCCAAACCCCATCCACTCGCTCCTTTCCCCTTCCGCATTCATTCCGAGGCCCTCGATCGGTTGAGTTATCGCATCCGGGAGACGCTTCGCCGCATGCTGCCGTCCGAAGCACAATTTGGCTTCGAAATCGTGCCGCACACGGTCTCTTCGGTAACGGGAACCATGGAAATAACGGTAGGTGCGACACGCCGTTGGCAAGTCGATACCGCCACCGCCTTCGGAGAAGCCGAGGATTCTACCGTCCGTAACGTACGAGAACCCACGTTATTGTACGGTTATATTTGCGCGTTGCGTCCTGGTCGAACGGCTCGCGTACAATTCCATACGAGCACGCTGCGTAATGAACGTGAATACTGGGGCAAAGACCGTTTGGATGCTTTCGTGGGCGCGCTCATCAGTCGTTTTGCTTCCAAAGATCTCGATATTCGCCCCGATGGAATCACCATCACCGATCTCAGCGAAACGAATGCATCGCGTCTTTTCCAGCGCGTGGGGGAACCCCTGCTCGATATTCGCAACGACCAATTCCCTACCGCGGTGTTTCAGCGACGACTCATTCGCGTACAGGACCCTTCCGGAGACTCCTGCCTTGCGTTGGAAGAAGCCATGGATACGCTCCGTCGGGAGCCCGTGGACCGCACGGATCGAGTGACGGTAGCTTCCATTCGGGACTCCGATCCTGTCGCAGCCTTGACCCGTGCTTTGCAAGATAGTGGATTTTGGACGGAAATTGAGAAGGTACGGGTGGCTGGGGGCAAGGAGAAAAGCAAGTTCTCCGTGGTCATCAAACCGAATTTCATGTTTGCGTACAACAAACATGATCGGTCGACCTATACGGATCCGGCCTTGGTGGAGGAACTCGTACGGCAGCTTCGCGCCGCTGGTTATTCGCGGATTTCAGTGGTCGAAGCCCAGAGCACCTATGGGCAATACTTCGCCCATCGAAGCGTAAGGGAAGTCGCGAGCTATTTAGGATACGCCATTGATGGAAGCCGAGGGTACGAGGTGGTGGACTTGACGACCGATACGCAGCAATTTCAGCACTTTGGGCCAGCCCTGGGGTATCATCCGGTTGCGGATACCTGGCGCAACGCTGATTTTCGCATCTCCTTCGCCAAGAACAAGACGCATTGCTATGCCTATTATACGCTCACCATCAAAAACATATACGGCGCTTTGTGCCTCGCGGATAAGTTCAAAGAATATCATTGTGGGCGGGGTATCTATGCGCCCACGATTGAATTCCTGCGTGCCTATCCTGTCCATTTTGGGCTGATCGATGCGTGGCTAAGCGCCGATGGTCCTTTTGGCATTTTTGCCGACGCCGAGCCCAACCCCACGCATACCCTCCTCGCGGGCTCCGATCTCGTAGCCGTCGATTGGGTGGGAGCCTCGAAGATGGGGATGGATCCCAAAATAAGCCCCTATATGAAGCTCGCTCTCAAAGCCTTTGGCAAACCAGCCATCGATCTGGTGGGCGACGCGACCCTCTATCATCCCTGGCTCAACGTTCCCATGACCCTGGCGTTGGCCACCAACTTCGGGTTGGATGCCAACCACACCTTCGGGAATCTATTTTATCTTTCCACGGCTTATATGGATTCGAATCAATTTCCGCTGCTTTCGCGCTCGAAGGTGCTTCATGCGGTTCGCGCCGCCCTTGTTCCCATTCAGCAAGCGATTTTTTTGACGCCCGAGGGGCACCGCACCCGCGCCAACCGGGCTCTTTCCAAGTTGCTCACGTGGATGGGCCAATAAGCCGCCGATAACGCACCCGTCATCGTCGCTTTCGAGGCCCTTTCGGCACAAGGACCCCAATAAGTTCGGAGCGTCCTGCCAGCACCAGAGCCTCCCTGGCCATCGGCCAATGCTTTGAATCCCAATACAGCAACAGCGATTTCATGGCGCGCTTGCGACGCAAATCCCGCTCCACCGCTACGGGCTTGCCCGTGGAAGGGTCAATTCCCGTGTAATACATGGCTGTAGCCACGGACATGGGGGTGGGAATGAACTCCTGCACTTGTCGAGGACGAAGCCCATGGCGCTGAAGGTAAAGGGCGAGTTCGACGACATCCGCGAGCGTATCTCCCGGATGCCCGACGACCCAATAGGGAATGAGATACTGCTTTTTTCCTGCCCGTTGGCTTGCATTGTCGAAGATGCGGGCGAATCGTTCGTAGCACTCGATCGATGGTTTTCGCATCGCTTGAAGAACATGGGATTGACAGTGTTCCGGCGCTACGGAAAGCTGTCCTCCCGTATGGAATTGCGCCAACTCCTGAACGAAAGCGGGAGAACGTTCCGCCAAATCGAGGCGAATCCCCGATTGGACCAGCACGTGACGAACTCCGGGCACCTTGCGAAGGGCTCGCAATACATGCAAATAGGGCCCCGCGTCGGTCCCCAAATGACGGCAAACACGCGGGTGAAGGCAGGAAGAACGACGGCATACACGTTGTAACGCCTCGTTTTTACAACGTAATCCGTACATATTGGCCGTCGGCCCCCCCACGTCCGTCAGGGTTCCGTCGAATCCCTTGCCTTTCACCAGCAAGCGCACCTCTTCGAGGATGCTATCCGGACTACGACTCTGCACGATCCGCCCTTCATGCTCCGCAATCGAGCAAAATGCACAACCGCCGAAACAACCACGTACGACTGCCAAGGAATGACGAACCGTCGCCAGTGCCGGTACCGGTTTTTCATAACTAGGATGTTGTGCGCGACAAAACGGAAGACGGTAAAGACGGTCCAGTTCCTCGGTTTTTAGAGGCAAGGCGGGCGGATTGAGCCATACCGCTTCGTCGCCATGGGGCTGCAACAGACAGCGAGCATGATAAGGAGAGGACTCCGCATGCGCCAGCCTTGCCATCCGTGCGAAGGCTTTTTTATCCGCCCTTACTTCTTCAAAGGAAGGTAATAACAAAGGTTTTCCATCCCCCGGCCGTTGACTCGAAGCTTCCGCGAGATGTTTCCACTGCCTGGGACTCCCGAGGGGATGGGCCGTACCAGGGATTTCCGTCAACTGATCCACCGTTTCGCCTCGATTCAGACGATGAGCGATTTGCACGATGGCCCGTTCCGCCATCCCAAACACCAAAAGATGGGCTTTCGCATCGAAAAGCACGGAACGCCGAACGGAATCCGACCAATAATCATAATGGGCCAGACGGCGAAGAGAAGCTTCAATTCCCCCTAAAATAATAGGTAATCCAGGAAAAGCCTGACGACAAAGATTGGAATAAACGACCGTGGCTCGGTTAGGGCGAAGTCCGGGTTGACCGCCCGGACTGTAATCGTCGGTCGAACGTACTTTTTTCTGGGCAGTGAGCTTGTTGAGCATGGAATCGAGATTCCCTGCACTGACGCCTACGAATAGCCGCGGACGTCCCAACCGTGAAATATCCTCGATCGAATCCCATCTAGGTTGTGCGATCATTCCCACGCGATACCCATGGTGCTCCAACCAACGGGCGACGAGGGCGGGTCCAAAGGCGGGGTGATCGACGTAGGCATCACCGGAAATGATAAGGATATCAAGCTGATCCCAACCTTTTGCCGCAAGGTCCGCCGGCCAACTGGGAAGGAACGATGAGGTCGATGCCATGATTTCGGCAAGGATGACAAGGGCTCGGTCAAAGAGAAAGGGAAAAGAGGAGTGTTGAGAGTGGGGAAAGGCGTTGCGGATGACCGGCGAGCGGATGGCTCGATTGGCGTCCACCTCGGTATTTCGTTGTTCTGCAGCTCGGGAGGGCAGAAAACCACGCGTATTGATGCTCTCTTCCGTTTCAACGTGCCTGCCGTTTCATTTCAGTCTATCTTATCATGATGTTTATTCGTCAGGTGCTTTGCGGCAGTTGGGGACTCGTGGGGATCGTCGGCAGTATGCTAAGCTGTTGTCCACCCCAAGAGAATGGCGAGAAATCAGTGGCAACGCTCCCTTCGGCACGCGCGCCTGAGCCGCGCGCCACGCCGTCAACCTCCCCGACGTGGCCCGTCCGAGAGTGTGAATCACCTGCTCCCTGTCGCATGCCGAATGGGCAACCGGGCATGCGCTGCTCGGAAACGGAAGCTTGTTTCAACCCTTGTCCCGCGGGCATGGGGCCTGAGAAGGAAGGTAGTTTTTGCGCGAAAATTTGCAAAACGGCTTCCGATTGCGGTGGCGACCGCTGTTCCCCGGAAGGAATATGCGACCGATGGCCTGCCCCGTTACCGTGTCAAGACCCCGAGTTTTGCACGGTTTCGGGTGATTATGGCGGATTTCGATGCTCTCCATCCAGTCCGTGTCAGAGTCCTTGTAAGAAGGGGCTTGTGCTGTTTGGCGGAACCCATTGCGCGAAACCGTGTGAGAAGGAGAGCCAATGCCCTGGTGGTCATTGCGAAAACGGGATTTGTGCTCCCTTATGTCCTTCGGAAGGATGCCCCTACCGCTGGGAATGAGGTGTTTATCGCGCTCTTCGCGCCACTTCATACGCGCCGGAGGGGCTCATCCCCGAAAACCGGGGGGGAAGTTTGAGGCCCAATATCACGACGTCATGAGGCGCGAGGGTGATGGAAATGGTGCCCGCGGGGCCAATGACGATGGGCTCCATCGATCGTTCATGAATGGAAAAGAGGGGAAGGAGTTCCAGATATTGCATGAGCATCGGGTCTTCGAGACACACCACTTCTTGCACCGGGGTGTTGCTGCCATTGGCAAGGATCACCAGCGTTTCTCGCCACCTTCGGGTTCGTCGCAGGAAAGCGAGCACGTGTTCGGTGTCCAAACGTACGAAGTCCCCAACGCGTAGAGCCCGTTTCTCTTTTCGAAGCGCTACCAGTTTTCGATAAAACTGGAGTTCTTCATTCGTGTCGGTGCATAAATCCCATCGCATGGCCGCGCGGTTGTACGGGTCTTTCTCGCCGGTCATCCCAAGCTCTACACCGTAGTAGAGACAGACACATCCGGGTAATGAGAAGGTGAGCAACGCAAGGGCATGCCGCTGTGTCCGGTCGGGTATCCGATCCATCAGTCGAGGCGTGTCGTGGTTTTCCAACATCAGCCAGCACCGCAGCAAGGCATCGATCCCGACCTCGTCCACCATGCGTTGTAGCAATCGCCCCAATCGCGCATTGCCAATTCCCCCGCGCGTCCATTCGAGCAACAATCCCAATACGTAATACTGAAGTACCCCATCGACAACGGAAAGATATCGAGCCGGATGCGCGTTGATCTCGCCAATGACCAGCCCTTGTTTTCCCCGTTCTTCCCGCACGACCTGCGAGATACGACGAAGATTGTGAAAGCCAACGTCAAAGGCCACGTCGACGCGAGCCCCATCGAATCCAGCGCGCAGGTATCGGCGGAGGACGGCATCTTCACCGTGAAATAGGGCGCTGCGTACCTTTTCGCTGTCCAGATTGAGTTCCGGTAGTGCGCTCACATCCGCCCAGCCGCGGGCGCGGTCCTGCTCATCGAAGAAAAAGAACTCACGAAATGGGCTTGTTTTCGACGCCTTGGCTTCCTGAAACCAGGCAGATCGCAGTCCGCAATGATTGGGAACGAAGTCGAAGACCATCCTGAGACTACGTTCATGCGCTTTTTGAATAAACTCCTGCAACTGCGTCCAGTCACCATACTCCTCATTGATGGCATGATAATCGTCGGCACCGTATTTGTGATACGTCGGTGAATGGACTATCGGGTTGAGATACAGGATGGAGGCAAACTCACAAATATGGTCGAGACGTTCGAGCAAGGATTCGAAGTCGCCACCGTAAAATGCGAGTTCATGGGACCAAACGCCCATGTCTTCGACGAAATGACCCTCTTGCGGCGTGGTGTTCCATTCCAGCAGTGTTCGTGGGGGCGCGTATAGCGACCGCTTTTCTTCGAGTCGCGAGGGGCTTGGGGGAAAGAAACGGTCCACCAACACCTGATACACGATAGAGCCCGCACGCCAGTCTTCGTCCCGCTCATCGAACGTGCTCGGCATGTGTTCGTCCCTTCCTTTCACGCTTCGGTGTCCAAGCGCTACGTTACCGACAATACCATCACCGGTCGAGGCGAAATCGGAAAGGGCGGTAATATAAAACACAAATACGTGCGATCAGATCGTCATGGGTTGCCGGTTGGCATCGAGAGTAAACCCTTCGCCCATCACCTCACTGGCTTCTGAGACACTGATGAAAGCCGATGGATCGCGCTCCAAAATGAGGGTCTTCAGACGCATGACCTCGGAGCGTCCGACCACCACGAAAAGCACGGGTTTGTCCTGGTGGGTGAAAGCACCAACGCCGCGAAGAATGGTGGCTCCCCGCCCCATCTGCTCCATGATGTCTTTCGAAATCTCGAGGCCCCGATCCGATACGACGAGCAACGCACGTGCGGCGTAGGCCGCATCCTGCACGAAATCGATGATCCTCGAACCCACGAACACCGCAACCGCCGTATACATCACCTGCTGCAACGAAAGATGAATGAGCGAGATCCCGAGCACGGCAAGATCCGCAAATAACATCGTCTTTCCCATCTTCCAGCCCCAATACTTGTGAGCGATGCGAGCAAGGATGTCCACGCCACCCGTCGTTCCCCCATATCGAAAAATGATCCCGAGCCCCACGCCAACGCCTACACCAGCAAATAGCGAGGCCAATAGGGCGTCGTCGACGGCAAATCGGTAGGACCCGAACAGCCAAAGAAAAAAGGATACCGCGACCGTACCAATCACGGTGTAGAGCATGGAACCTCGTCCAAGAATCTTGGCTCCAAGAATGAATAGCGGGATGTTCGCCACCAAGGTCGTTATCCCCGGATCCCAATCGAGGACGAGTTTGAGAAGAATCGCAATACCCGTCACGCCCCCCTCCGCCAGATCATTGGCGAGGTTGAAAGCGTTGATGCCGAAACCCATGATTGCGGCACCCACGAGTATTCCGAAAAGATTTCTCCATCGGATCGATCGCACGGCAACCGTTTCTTTCTCCGTCCAACCCAACGAGTGGACGGGATAATACCGGGGCACACTTTGCTCATCGAAAGCACGCTCACCCGGTGGTGAGGCCGCTCGTGTAGCAGGTTGTTGGTTCACGTCAAGACAGGTCCTCGATGTCCCGACCCTCCGAGCGAATCAGGGCCGCGGCTCGCTTGCGAACCAGGCTTGCCGTCTCGGGCGCCAACTCACGGCCAATGGTTCCTTTGCGGTCGTGGTTCCCAACGCCAAGACCCTCGGCATGTTCGATACTCGTGAGGCTCATGCCGCAGACTCGCCGATGTCACCATTCGCAACCGTTGCCGTCTACCGTCCACCATGCGTATTGTTCCACAATGAGCGATCAACGCGCATCGAGAGAACTGTTTACCATCGAGCAGTTCGTGACCCTTTCGGCCAAAATCAATTACCAACTCAGCGCTCACGCGCTGCGAAAACCTGTATTGCTCTCGTTGTTGTTGGGTCCCACGGAGGTCCACACCAAAGACCAAGAAATCCTCCTCGATGCTTTCGATGTCCTGCAAACCGGTTACGCGGAAGATCGTCGACGACTCGGCACACCCGGAATCCTGCATCCGATGCGAACCACGGCGATGATTGCCCGAGCCGTTCATGAACCCACGCTCATGCATCTTCTCGGCGGATTGCTCCACGATAAACAAGAAGACCTCACCGAGACGCGCCTCGGTTCCGAACGTTGGAACGAGATGCAACTTCACTTCGGTCGTCTCCTCGACCGCCTCGATTGCTCTTCGGCCGAACAGCTCACGCGGCGTATCGACGTGCTATCCAATCATAGTGAGACCTATGAGGCGTATCTGGGAAGGATTCTCGATCACGCTTATGAAATGCCTGATCTGCTTCATGTCAAACTGATGGATCGCCTGGACAACACCTTCGATATCCACTTGCAACACCCTGGGATTACCAAGTTCAACTTCTATCGAGCCGTATTCGACATGCTGTTTTTGCCCAACTTCGGCGGCGTGACCATGGGTCGATTCCATTTCATGCCTGATGCGCGCGAAGGCGTGATGTTGCTATCCCAGCTTTTCAAAGACCTCATTTTCCTTACGCTCATCCGAAAAGAAAAGCTCGATACGTTGGACTCCACCACACGCCGCCTGTTCATCGGGCTTGCTGTCGCCGGCATCCGCGAGGCGCAATGGCTTGCCCTGGAAATTTTCAATACCTGCATCACCAGTGTTCCGAACCAACGAGAAATCCTGCTCGAAGTCATGCAATACTGCACCCAGGGCGGTATCGAAGGAGTCCACCTCGAAAGCCGGGGAGGACGGCTCGATGGGATGTTGCTCAGCGTTTTCGCGGCTCAAATCGAAGGCAAACGCAGAGAATTGCTCACGGAATTGTTCGAAGACCATGAACGACTCGCTCTGATGGTCCTCACATTCATCGTGGTGTTCGCCTCTTACATCAACGACCCCGAATATACGGTGCGAGGAATCGGAAGGGATGGCATGTCCGCACAATAGCTCCGCCGTCTCGGGAACATTTCCGGTGGCTCATCGGTTGGGTACGCATCGCCAACGTTCCGACAAGAAAGCGACCCATCGTGAACCTCAACCGTTTTCGTATCGACGCCCCGCGGATACCGCTCAGCCCGCCTAGAACAGGGTTTTCTCCCCTTCGTTCCTTGCCATCTGTAGACTCATCGGATTTTTTCGAGCTTGAACGAATGGCCGCCACATTGGATCGCTCCCAGCGTTTTCGCGCCGAATCCCAGATCGACCTTCAGCCGTACACCTTGCTGTTGAACCTTCAGCTCAAAACCGCCCGAAGCCATCGAAAACAATTGGATGCTACCTTCTTTCGAAGTGCCACGCGCTTGATAGAAAACATCGCCGAAGTCATGCAGCCAAAGACGCGCCCACGATCGAAATAGCGACCCTTTGACGAGCGAAGTACATACCCAGCGCAGGGGTACAAATTCTCTATCGCATTGAAATTGAAAGAATTTTTTAGATGCCGCGGGGTCGATTGGGGAAAACGGGCAGATACGGGATCAGGCGTGAATGGCCAACCGGTCAGCCGCAAGAGCAGCTTCTTTGATCATCTCAGCCAGGGATGGATGCGCATGGACGGTTCTCGCGATGTCTTCCGCCGCCGTGCGAAACTCCATGCCGAGCACCAACTCGCCAATGAGTTCCGAAGCTCGCGCTCCCACGATATGCGCGCCAATCACGCGATCGGTGGTGCGGTCGGCAAGGATTTTGACAAACCCATCCTCCGCTCCAAGACTTTTTGCCCGTCCATTCGCCCGGTAAAAATACTTCCCGACCTTGTAGGCAATGCCTTGTTGCTTGGCTTGCTGCTCCGTCAATCCCACCTGGGCAAGTTCCGGATGCGTATACACCACGTTCGGAATCAGGTCGTACTGAATCGTGGCTGGTTTGCCTGCCACGATCTCTGCCACGGCAACTCCTTCTTCCGACGCTTTATGGGCCAGCATGGGTCCGCGAACCAAATCCCCAATGGCATACACATGGGGCAAAGTCGTTTGAAATCGCTCATCAATCCATACCTTGCCCTGCTCGAGACGAACGCCCGCCTCCGCCAATCCCGCCGTATCCACACAAGGTTTTCGTCCCACGGAAACCAATACGCGATCGCAGACGATCGTCTCGGCATTTCCCTCTTTGGTTTCGAACGACACATGGACCTGCCCGCCGTCGATAACCGCTCCTTTGACCTTGGTTTCGAGGCGTATGTCGAGCCCCTGGGCTTCGAGCGATTTCTTCAAGGTTTTTGCGGCTTGTTCATCCGCAAAAGGTGTGATCGTCGGAAGCATTTCGATCACGGTTACCTTGGCCCCGAGCCGGGACCAAACACTTCCCAGTTCCAAACCCACCGCCCCTGCTCCTACAACAACCAAATGCTTGGGAATGGCCTCGAACGATAACGCCTCGGTGCTCGACACCACGTGGGTTCCATCGAATTTCAGAAATGGCAATTCGACGGGCACGCTGCCCATGGCAAGACAGATCGCCTTGGATTCGAGCTTTCGCACACCTTCGGAGGTATGCACGCTGACGTTTCCGCTTCCTTGCAGCACCCCGCGCCCTCGAACCACCTCGACCTTGTTCTTCTTCATCAACATACCGATGCCATCGGTGAGTTGGCTGACGATGCCGCGTTTTCGTTCCATCATTTTCGATAGATCGAAAGCGACTGGACCTGTGGAGATTCCATGGGCCGCGAGTTCGGAACGTGCGACATGCAGCAGTTCCGACGATTCGAGCAGTGCTTTGGAAGGAATGCAGCCGACGTTCAAACAGGTGCCTCCTAGCGAAGGCTCCTTCTCCACAATCGCTGTTTTCAACCCGAGTTGCGACGCACGAATGGCACAGACATATCCGCCTGGACCAGCTCCAAGAACTACCAGATCGAAAGTATCCATTCTGTTAGATCTCCAGCAAAAGGCGCTCGGGATTCTCGATGCAGTCCACGATACGCTTGAGGAACGTTACCGCTTCGCGTCCATCCACCAAACGATGGTCATAGGAAAGAGCCAGGTACATCATCGGACGCACCACGACTTCGTCGCCTATGGCGATCGGCCGTTTCTTGATCGCATGCATGCCAAGGATTCCGCTTTGGGGAGGATTGAGAATCGGAGTCGACAACAAACTCCCATAAATTCCACCGTTGGAGATGGTGAACACGCCGCCCGACAATTCGGGCAACGTGATGGTCTTGTCTCTTACTTTTTTGGCCAGTGCCGCAATCTGCTTTTCCACCCCCGCGAAAGATAGCTGATCACAATCACGCACGACCGGCACCACCAAACCTCGTTCCGTGCCTACCGCCACCCCGATGTCGTAAAAATGATTTTGCACGATTTCGTCGCCCTGAATCTGCGCATTCAATTCCGGGACGGTTTGCAGGGCGTCCACCACGGCTTTGACGAAAAAGGACATGAATCCGAGAGCCACGCCGTGCTTTTTTTCGAACGCTTCCTTGTATCGCGCGCGAAGCGCGATGACGTGACTCATATCGGCTTCGTTGAACGTCGTCAGCAACGCGGTATCGTTCTTGGCTTGCACGAGCCGCTCGGCAATCCGTTGACGCAACGGAGACATCGGTGTTCGCGTCTGACGCGATTGTATGTCTTCTGTCGTTCGCAACACCGCCAGACGTTTGACCGGGGGCGGAGCATCTTGCACGGGCGTTGTTACGACTTCAGGCGGTGTGGGTTGGGGAGGTTGCTGCATGGGCACAGGCTCACGCGCGACATGCGCCAGCACATCGCCCTTGGTGATACGGCCGTCTCGACCCGTGGCTTCGATGGCCTTAGGGTCTAGTTCATGTTCTTGTACGAGACGACGTACGGATGGTGCGAGTTCGGCCAGGTCCGTCTGTGCGAGCTTATTTCGCGCCTGGGGCGCACCCGCGATGGGATGGAATGCCGGTCCGGGAGTTTGTGGAACCGCTTGTGGTGACGCTTCCGTGGGTTGCGTGTCCACTTCGGCAACGACTTGTCCGATCTTGACCGTCTGACCGGCGGGCACCAGAATTTTGAGCGTCCCCGCGTGCTCGGCGTTGATGGTCATCGTGACCTTATCCGTTTCCAACGTGAAAAGCGGATCGTCGGTGACCACCCGATCACCGTCTCGTTTCAACCATTCGACCAACACGCCTTCGGTGATCGATTCTCCAACTTGGGGTACTTCAACCTGGATGATCATCGTCATTAGGACTCCTGGTATCCCTACGCTCCGCGCACCGGCTTATGAGAATCCGCAAGCCCCAGGGCATCGCGGATGAGTTGCTCTTGCTCGATCTGATGTCGACGAAGGGAGCCAACGGCAGGGCTTGCCGACGCCTCCCTACCCACGTAACGCAATGAATGCCGAGGGAAAAAGCGTTGGAAATGCAATGCCGCAAATGTCCACCCGCCGCGATTTTGGGGCTCTTCCTGTACCCACAGCACCTCTTGGACCCCATCGTACTTGCTCTCGATCTGATTCCACAAATCATCCGAATACGGATAGAACTGCTCCACCCGGACAATCGCTACATCGTCGATTCCATCGCGTTTCCGACGATTGGCCAGGTCATAGAAGACTTTGCCACTGCATAGCACGAGCCTGCGAGGCGCTTTCGGCGGAGCAGGATCGTCGAGCAACTCATGAAAGCGCCCTGTTACGAGGTCGTCCACGGGAGATACGGCCTGCGGATTTCGCAATAGGCTCTTGGGCGACATCACGATGAGCGGTCGTCGGAAGTTCCGACGAACCTGTCGACGCAAGGCGTGGAAGTATTGGGCGGGCGTGGTGAAGTTGCAGACTTGGATATTGTCTTCCGCGCACGCGGCGAGATAACGCTCCAAGTACGCGTTGGAATGCTCCGGCCCCTGTCCTTCGTAGCCGTGCGGAAGAAGCATCACGAGCCCCGAGGCTCGTTTCCACTTCGATAAGGAACTCACGATGAATTGGTCGATGATGACCTGTGCGCCATTGGCGAAGTCCCCAAATTGCGCTTCCCAAAGCACCAACATATGGGGTTCGTCGAGAGAATACCCATAATCGAATCCAAGCACGGCAGCTTCGGACAACATGCTGTTGTACACACAAAATCGCGCTTGTGTTTCATGAATGTGGCGAAGAGGAATGTAGGATTCCTGCGAATCCATGTCCTGCCAAACGGAGTGCCGGTGCGAAAACGTTCCCCGTGCACTGTCTTGCCCGCTCAAACGAACCGGCACGCCTTCGTGGAGCAACGACCCAAACGCTAGCAATTCAGCACCGGCCCAATCCACCAACCCATGCTCCTCCACCGCCTTGCGCGTTTCCGGAAGCTTTTTCGCCACTTTGGGATTGAGCGAAAACCCATCGGGAATCGCCGATAGCGCGCGAGCCACATCCACCAATACCGTGTGCGCTGCCCCAGTTTCCACCGGCGTATGGGAATAAGGATTGTCCAATCCCTCCCACGCATCCTGAAAAGCAAGCTGCTCGGGAACCCCTCCCGTTCGCTTCACTTCTTCGAACGCCGTCTGCAATTGTGCCTTGAGCTTGTCCGCTATCTGCTCGCCCTCGACCGCCTCCAACACGCCGTCGTCAATGAGCCTTCGCTGATACAACCTTCGAATCGACGGTCGATCTTTGATTTTTCGATACAATACCGGTTGCGTGAACGCCGGTTCGTCACCCTCGTTGTGACCATGTCGACGATAACACACCATGTCGATGACCACGTCGCGGTGAAATTCCTGGCGGAATCGTAATGCCAACTCAGCCACATACACGACCGCATCGGGGTCATCCCCATTCACGTGAAAGATGGGAACCTCGATCATCTTGGCGACGTCCGTGGAATACATGGTCGAACGTGCTTCCGCGGGACCGGTGGTGAAGCCAATCTGATTGTTGACGACCAGATGGATCGTGCCCCCCGTCGTATACCCAGGCAACCCGGATAGATTGAGGGTTTCCGCCACCAAACCCTGACCCGCAAACGCCGCATCGCCGTGAATCAACAAGGGAAGCACCCGGCTTCGTATCACCGTATCTCCAAGCCTTCGCTGCTTGGCTCGGGCTCGACCCAGAACCACCGGGTTGACGGCTTCGAGATGGCTCGGGTTCGACGTCAAACTGATGTTCAAAGGCTTGCCCGCATGGTTGACGTGAACCGAGCTGAATCCCCGATGATACTTGACGTCACCGTCTCCCGCCACGCTCTCGGGCAGGAAATTATCCTCGAATTCCGAGAAGATTTGCGCATACGACTTGTCCAAGATGTTCGCCAGGACATTGAGGCGGCCTCGATGAGCCATCCCCATCACGAAGTCCTCCACCCCAAGATCCGGCGCGAGTTCGACGATCGCATGCACCGCGGGAATCAACGACTCCGCTCCCTCGAGGGAGAATCGCTTCTGACCAGGATAACGGGATTGAATGAAGGTCTCGAATAGCTCGGCATCCACGAGATTCTGCAGAATCTGCCGCTTTGCCGTATTCGAAAGCTGCGGTTGATTCCGACGCGGCTCCATCTGCGCTTGAAGCCAACGGCGCACTTTCACATCTTGAATATGCAGGTACTCGACCCCGATGGACTCGCAGTAGGTTTCTTTGAGAATCGCTAGAATATCGAGAAGAGTCGCTCGTTGCGGGCCACCAAGATGGCCCGTATCGAATACTTTGGGCAAATCCTCTTCCGATAGCCCGTACGTCTCGAGAGCTAGCGCAGGATGCGATGTCGGGTTGTTGCCCAATGGATCGAGCTTGGCGATGAGATGCCCTTGGTTGCGATAGGCATAGATGAGGCTCGCCACCTTCGATTGCCCCCGCGCCTGCGTCGCCGCAACGCATGTCCGAGGACAAGACGCCAAGTCGAACCCTTGAAAAAACGTCTGCCATTCAGGTCCGACACTGGATGGATCTCGACGATATTGCTCGTACAGTTCATCCGCGTACGATGCGTTGGACAGTGCGCCAAGCGCGACACCCGTCAACGATTTGCGTTCAGCCACGATGAGATGACTCCTTGCTTGCACACGACCGGAATTCGATGCGCCAAGGACACGGAAAATCGCATGCCAAAGCCGGTTGAAGAAGCTGCCGGAAGATAACGGCCCCGAGCTTACCTGACTCCTTCCGCGGATCAAGCATGCGTATCGCCTCCATCTCCCCAGTCCCCCTCGCCCCATCCTATCGACACAAGCGTTTTAACCGTCCAAGGAGCCCCGGGATTCCCGCTGCCAATCCAACGCCCAACTTGATAACACAACACCCCTCGCTGCGTATCCCACCGCCCGCCTTTGCGCCAAAGACCATGACACCATCGTTATGCCTTGAATTTTCGTGATATTGAAGATGCCTGGCACGCATGCCCAGCGCTTCCTCCGGCGTTATGAGGACGCCCCCGAGCCATACACCGAATCTCGTTATTCACACCCATCCGGCGGCTATCGTTCGTCGCTCTCTCGCATTCCCCGGCTTTCCCAGCGATTGCTCCATCAAAGCCGTTACGACGTTCCTCAACGCCTGGTGTGGAGGTTGAGGTTTTCGGATGCCATCGAGGTGGGCCAAAGGGCAGGCGAGGCGGTCGGAGCGCGTGCTACGATGGTTTTGCGCGTTCGACGCAACGCTTGCATCGTCGGGCCAATGCTTTCATGACGGTGAAGCGCAAGGCAAGATGAAGGGCACGAGATGGTGGTTCGAGAACAACGAGCAAATGCAACGAAAGTGGAGCGTTGGCGACGTACGGCCTTGGCGGGAATTATTGTCCTAAGTACTTGTTTGATTTTAGCTTTTTTGTTTTCCTGCCAACGAAAACCAACCCCAAGCCTGCAAGCGGATTCGGCTCCCAGTTCTTCCGCCAGTTCGTCGGCACAATCTTGGCGGGTTTGGCCCGAGAACGAACCCATCATCGATTCCCATGTCCATATCGTTCCCACCGAGCAAGGCATCACGCGAGCGTTGGAGGTTTTCGAACAAGTCGGAATCGGCCCGTTTGTCGTCAAAAGCGCTGGCTTTGTCGGCTCGCCGAAATATAAGGCTACCCTCGCCCTGTCGCAGGCCCTTCGAGGACGAATGCGGGCATTTGCCAACATTGACTGGCGCGGTGTCAATCAGCCCGACTTCATCGACCAGCAAGTCGCGCTCCTCGAACAGGCAAAACGTGATGGGATCGTGGGCATCAAGATTTTCAAGGCCTTGGGACTGGCCGTGCGCGATAGCCAAGGCAGACTGATCGCCGCAGACGCCCCTCTGCTTGCTCCGATTTTCGACGCCTGCGGCAAACTCGGGCTGATCGTTGCGTGGCATATCGGCGATCCCGTGGCGTTCTTCGACCCGGTCACCCCTGATAATGAGCGCTACGACGAACTCAAACTCGCGCCGGACTGGAGCTTTTACGGTGGCGATTACCCGCGCCATGCCGAACTCATCGCTGCCCAGGACCGTGTGCTTCGACGGCATCCCCATACGGTTTTTCTCCTCATTCATTTCGGCAACTATCCTGAAAACATCGACTACGTGGACCGCTTGCTCGATGCTTGCCCCAATGTTTTCGTCGATACATCGGCGCGGGTTCCCGAAATCGGACGGCATCCCGCCGCAAAAGTGCGTGCATTGTTCATCAAGCACCAAGACCGCATTTTGTTTGGTTCGGACTTCATCGCAGGTCCCACCGGAGGGATGCAACTTGGCTCCGTGTCCGATCGCGAGCCGACCGTGGCGGACGCCAGAGAGTTTTACGAGAGGCATTGGCGGTACTTCGAAACCTCCATGCCCCAAATCGATCATCCCACGCCAAGCCAGGGCAAATGGAAGGTGGATGCCATTGGTCTTCCGCTCGACGTGCTCCGAAAGTTGTATGTGACCAACGCTCGAAAGCTGCTATTCAGCGGGGAGTTTCCTTCCCCTTATCGGCCATCGCCTTCCTCCGATCCCCCTAAATAATGGCTCGTCCCAAGGACGGTCGCGCAACCCATCAGACTTTTCCTTCCCGTATTCTTCTTCTTTCCTTGCCGTGGCTTGCATCGCGTTATGACTTGCTGAATCCTAAGGGGTAATGCTGCGTCGGGCCTCCTTTGTATTCATCTCCGCGCTCTGCTGGTCATCGTTGGCGAGCTGCTCTTCCGGTAGCCCCGTCACCCAAAGCGAGTCTGGTGACATAACCCCGCCCCAGGGTTCACAAAGCGGAGTCGGTCAACCCTGCGATGAGCAAAACCGATGCCGAACCGGATTGGAGTGCGTCCATGGGCAATGTGCGCCTGGGAAGAGTCAACCCGAAAACGGTCCTTGTGTGATTAGCGCCGAGTGCCAGGAAGGGCTGTATTGCACCGCCCACGGTCGATGTGCGACCGCTGGAAGCGGCCAGCTTGGAGAGGCTTGCACATCCGATGGGGATTGCAGGGATGGGTTGAAGTGCGGATTCAAAAACTTTGCTTTGGTTTGCATCGAGCAAGGCGATCACGACGTGGGGCAACCTTGCGTGAGCAGCGCGGACTGTTTTGGTGGACTAGCCTGTGTTCATGACGTCTGCGCGAAAACGCCTCCAGGAGCCCCTTCCTTCGGTATGCCTTCTTGGGCCGGAGAAACGTGTAGCGATGACCTTAGCCAGCCCGCCGTAGCCTACTTCGAAGTCCCCCGACTATCCGGAAACGGTGACTTTTATCGGATTCCTTTTCCCAACGATATTCGTACTCGCGATGGTCATCCAGACCTGACGGGACACCCAACGCCAGGCGCTTCCCTGCTCGGTTTCGACCCGTTGGAGCCCTACCTTCGCGCCATCGAAAAGGAAAATGTCGGATTTGGCATTTATCCCACGGTCGTGTTTCGATTCTCCAACAGCGTGGATTGGAACTCGATCGATAACGGTGTCAATCCAGGTGCCGTTCAATGGGTCGACATCACACCAACCTCCCCCCATTATGGCTATACCCTCGGTTGGTTTTCCCTCGCCAATGGCATGAGGACCAAGTACCTATGCCCTAATTGGCTGGCCCTTCGACCACCCCTTGGCGAACCTCTGCAACCAGGCATCACGTATGCTGTCATCCTTTCCTCATCGATAAAAAGGCCCGACGGCAACTTCGTCAAACGCTCCCCGGACTTCTCCGCCATGCTCGAAGACTCGGTTCCCGTCGAGCAAGCCCTCATTCAACCTCACAGCCATTACAAGGTTTTTCGCGACTACCTCGCGGATAAGGGGCTCGACAAAAGCACGCTGCTCAACGCCGCGGTGTTTACCGTCGGACCCGTGCGTGACGCCGCGGAAACCATGGCCCGTTCCGTGGACGCCGCGCCAGCTCCCACCGCATCGTCGTGGGTTCGTTGCGGCAACGCTCCTTCTCCTTGTCCTCAAGCCTCGGAAGATCGGGCTTGTGGTCAACCCAACGCCAAGTTCGATGAACTCCACGCCCTGGTGAGTTTACCCATTTTCCAACACGGTGCCGCTCCGTATCTCGAACAAGGCGGGCAATTCGAAATTACCGGCTCCACCTTCACCATCGCGAGACAGGAGAAAGTCTGCCTGTCGCTGACTATCCCTAAAGGGATACAGGCGCCCGAAAAAGGCTGGCCCCTCGTCGTTTTCTCCCATGGCACGGGAGGAAGCTTCCGATCCCACGTTTCCCTCGGAATCGCCGAGACCATGGCCAACGAGGGAATCGCGGTCATCGGGATCGATCAGGTACAACACGGTCCTCGCCGTGGTGAGTCCACCGAAAGCCCCGAGAATCTGTTTTTCAACTTCGCCAATCCCTTTGCAGCCAAATACAACGCAATGCAGGGCGCGGCCGACCAGCTCTCCTTGCTCCGTTTTGTATCCATGCTCTCCATCGATGCCCCCTCTTCTCCCACCGGTTCCGCCCTGCACTTCGATCCAAACCGGTTCTCCTTCTGGGGCCACTCCCAAGGAGCTACCCAGGGTGCCCTCGGAATCCCATATTCCACGGGTATCAAGGGCGTCGTTCTGTCAGGCCATGGCGCAAGCCTGTTGGAGTCATTGCTCAGCAAAACAAGTCCCGTCAACATCGCCGCAGCCCTGCCCTTCGTCCTCGGGGACGTGGACGAAAGCTTCCAACTTCCCGGAGGCTCCTTGCATCCAGCCCTCAGCCTTCTTCAAGCCTGGATCGACCCCGCCGATCCACTCGCCCACGCAAAACAAATGTCCATCACGCCGCCCCTTCCCCAAACCGCCCGCCATGTTTTTCAACCCTTCGGTCAACGGGATACGTTTAGCCCAGGGAAAACCCAACTCACCTACCTCATCGCCGCAAGGTTCGGCCGCGTGGCCGACGACCCCTCCACGGTCGTCGCTAATCCCAATGATGACAACGAATTGGCAGGCGTGGGTCTCGTTACCGGAAATGCGGGCAATGCCTCGGTAGAAGGGGCCGCGGTGACTATCCTGACCCGTCGCTACGGAGTCGATGATTACGACGGTCACTTCGTGGCTTTCCGAAACCAAGCCGCTCGGCAGGACGTGACCCGATTTCTCGTACAATCCGTTTCCGGACAGGACCCTCCGACCGTCGGCCCCTGACATGCCACGACAAGATGCATTCATGCTTCGTGGTCCTGCGCGCCCCCCGGCCCATCCACGCTCGTTCGCCATTTTCGCGAATGGGATAACATGTTGTAATTAAAAGGTATTTAGCTCATGTTCGACTCCCATTGTCACCTCACGGACCTCGAAGAACCTGATCAAGCGTTGAAAGACGCTCGCCATGGTGGGGTCATGAGCATGCTCACGTGCGGATACCACGAGCCGTCCAATCAACTCACGTGCGCGTTGCATGAACGACACCCCTCGCTGCCTTTTGCCCTTGGACTTCATCCCTGGTTCGCCACGCAAGATCTCGAAAACGTCTTGCAACTCATCGAGACTCATCACCCCACGGCAGTCGGCGAAGCCGGATTGGACCTGTGGGGAGACCCGCCATGCCATCCCGTCGAACGCCAAATCCAGGTGCTCGAAGCGCAACTGCAGATCGCGGTTCGCCTTGGTCTTCCGGTCACGCTCCACAGCAGAAAGGCCGTCGACCTGCTGTATTCGGTGCTTCGAAACCACCCCGGAGTTCAAGGAGCGTTGCACGCTTTTTCAGGATCCTACGAGCAAGCCCGACGTTTTTTAGATCTTGGAATGTATATCGGCGTCGGTGGATCCGTCACGCGAAGCCGCGCCCAACGCGTGCGTCACTGCGCCCGTTCGATTCCTCTCGACCGAATCCTGTTGGAAACCGACGCTCCTGCTATCGGCATGGACGGTGTGGAGCCTCCCCATGTTCGTCCCGCTCACCTGGTGATCGTTCGCGACGCTCTCGCTACCCTGCGACAGCAACCCGCCGAAACCATCGAAGCCGCGACGGACGAGAACGCGTCTCGTTTGTTTGGAATCAGCTTTTCATGACGCAACACGATCGCACGGAACGGCTTTTGGGTAAGGAAGCATTGAGCAGACTTCGCGCGGCTTGTGTAACCGTTTTCGGCTTGGGCGGTGTTGGTTCGAGCTGTGTCGAAGCCCTTGCCCGAAGCGGATTGGGACACCTGCGCCTCGTCGATCATGACACCATCCACGAATCCAACTGCAACCGCCAGCTTCACGCACTGCATTCGACCGTGGGGTTACCCAAAGCGCAGGTCATGAAACAACGCGTGCTCGATATCGACCCAACCCTGCAAGTAGAAGCATTCTGCACGTTTTTCGCGCAAGATACCGCCAATGACCTGCTGGAGCCCCCTACCCATTGCGTCGTGGATGCGATTGACGCCATGGGGCCGAAAGTCGAATTGCTGTCTCGTTGCAAATCCCTTGGAATTCCCGTGATTTCCGCACTTGGGGCAGGTGGACGGCTGGATCCGACGCAAATACGGGTCGCGCCGCTCGATCAGACGGTTGGCGATCCTTTGGCGGCTCGCGTTCGCAAGCTGCTTCGTAGACGCGGCACCCTTGACGGCATCACCGCCGTGTATTCGTTGGAACCGCCGCGAATTGCCGCGACTGCCCCCATTCTGTCCCGCGACCTATTCCGTGGAAGACAGCGAATCATCCAGCCGTCCATGCTCATGGTGCCCGCTGCCATGGGACTCGCCATCGCCTACGAAGTCATTCGAACCATCGCTCTGGATCCATCGATCAACGATGGACCGACGTCATGATATCCGGTCCCAACCTGCGCTCCGTTTGCAGAAAAACACCTAAACCGAGGGAAAAACCATCGATGTGGCCGGTGGTCCCCGATGCCTGAAATGCTGCGGAACGCAACAACATGGCAGGCTCGAAAGCGATGCCTAGCCATGTCGACCCGGTCAACACACGCTCCGCACCGAATCGGCCCGAAACTCGAGCAGCCCAGGTGTCCCGTCCTCCATCCGCGAAATAACCATCTCGGAAGTGAACCGTGGCACCATAAGCTCCCAGTCCAAGCTCCCAGCGCAGCTTCGGAGAAGCAAAAAACGAGCGGTCCGCGCCCAATCCCGCCTCGACCCAACGCGTAGGTCCGCCTTTCGAATCACCCACGAGCCACGAGCCCGACAGAAAAGGCTTCCACAAACCCAAACGGAAAGCCGTTTCCATCCCTGACCCACCGACCGTTCCCGCCACCGACGGCAACCAAACGACCTGTCCTTTGCCGGTAAATAACAAAGCAGGATGCTGGCGAGTGGCTAGCTCGACTTGCTCGGGAGACAGGGGTTTAGGTTCTTTGGGTTTTCGAATTCGCGTGGGACGAGCTTGCGAACGAATCATTTCCGAGGTGGCTATCGCCACGAGCCGCGCGGTTACGTCGGGCCGTAACCCTTCCCGCAAGGCAAACGTCCGCGTGGCCACAGCTCCCCGCCCAACGCGTGTCTGAATCGTCACGTTGCCCGCGTCCGGAAAGTCTATCCACACATAGGCCACATGGTCACTGAGCGGTCCTTGTCCTTGGGCCGCCAGATGCCCCGCTTCCTCTAATTCAATCGACAAATAACGTCTCAACCGACGCTGCGCGAGCTGGGCCGATGCGGATTCGGACAGGGCAAGACGTACTTCGAGAAACGAAGAGTGTCTCGGTTCGGTAGTCGTTGGCTGCTGCGCGATGGCATGGGTCGAAACCCACGATACGAAACAAAAACTAATCGGAAGGCTCTTGAGCAGGTTTCGTATTGTCCGTCGCCTCCGTAGAGGACTCACCGGTGTCGTCGGATGCCTCTCCAGCGATAAGTCGTTCCGCTTCTTCTTTACATCGGCCATCCGGGTACTTGACCAAATACTCCTGCGCAAAGCGCAGTGCTTGCGTTTCGTTTGGTGCGGTACGGAATTGCTTGCAAAGCGCATCCTCCGCAAGCACTCCCTCGGGGCTTTGGGCCGCCAGGGCAAACCACTTGCTGGCAAGCTCGTGCTGTCCAGCGCGACGATAATAATTGCCTAGTTTGAAAGCGGCAAGTTGTGCGGACGCATCCCCAGGAAAAGCCTCGGCGACTCGAATCAACGCACGACAAGCCGCGGCGGGATCCTGCCGGATGGCGATATCATGGATTTCCCAAAGAGAATCCGCGTCGGAAGCCGCCATGATCGCTCCGTCGATGCCTCCTGGCTGTGCTCGAAGCAATCGAAGCGCTTCCTCACTGTCACCAGCTCGACCGCGAGACAACCAATCCGGCACGTTGGACACCGGAGGAGCCGATTCCTGCAAGGCAACAGGCGTTGGTGTCGGCATGACTCGCGCGGAATGCAGGGGTGAGGAAAGATGACGAGCTACAGGCCGAGGCGTATGCATCCAAGCCGTTCGGACTTGTTCTCCTTGCACAAGCTTACGCTCGCCCTGCGGTGATTGAAGCCGCGCATCCCCTTGCGAAACCTGCACTTCGAAACCGTGGTCGTCGCGACGCACGAGCACCCGTCCTCCCCCCTGGGTGGACAGCAGCGACTCGCCTGCAAACACCGCAAACGTTCTTTCCGGGGGAACTCCCGCCGCATCGATGGTCACGTCCCCTTGAACAAGCCGTAGTTCAACACCATCGCTGCGCTGACGAAGCAGCTCAAGGATGGAGCCTGGAGACAACACCGCTTGCCCACCACCCGGTAACGCGTAGGTCTGTCCACGAGTAGCCGCGGCCAAAACCTCATAAGACGACTCCCGCGGTGTGGAAGCGACAGCGGGCGGATCCAACATCTCGATCGCGGCAGCCGGTTGGTCCCAAATGAGCTTGCCGAGCAGCAGCCCCGCCGTAAGCGAAGCGGCTACAGCGGCAATTCCACCGATAATCCAACGAGAAGGGGCAGGCGCAGCCGACTCCACCATGGGCAAATCCGCTTCGATACGCTCCCAAATGCGGTCGATGCGCTCTTGGGTTGCATGGTCACGCAGGTCGCAACGAGAAATTGGACAAGGTCCTCGCTGTTTCATTCCAAATTCTCCGACGCTTGGGAATCGACGAAATGCTCGTCAAGATAGCTTTGAGCACGATCTATCCGCCGTTTGACCGTGGCCAAGGAACAGGATGTCATCCGCACGATGGTATCGTGATCGTGGCCTTCGACCGAGCGAAGGATCCAGGCGATGCGGTCGTCGACCGGCAAAGTTTGAAGCAGAGCGTAAAGCTGAGCAATTTGCGCACGTGTGGAGGGTGAGGCATCGGGACTCGCAATCGCATCCAAATCGATGGGGTCTCCGGCACGAATAAGCCCAATGGCACGCATCAAACGCGCACGGCGCATATGGGTGCGCACCTCTCGTACCACAATCGAACCGAGCCAGCTTCGAAAGGCACCCGGATCTCGAATCTCCCGTAACCTTTCGAAAGCTCTGACAAAAGAGTCATGAACGATATCGTCGGCCTCTCTGGCCGATCCTTCGATCCGAATAGCCAGATGGATGGCAAACGCCGCATGACGACGATACAGCCACTCGAGGGCTTGCCGATTGCCCTGAATTCCCAGAGCAACCAGTTCGGCGTCTTGCAGGTCCGCATAGGAACGCAAAGAACGGGAAACGGGCGTTTGCTCCCGCGACCGGGGGCTTTCTTCCGGTTCCGCTGGAAGAAGCCGTAGGTGCGGGCGGTGCTGGGCAGGTGAGGCCATGGACAGTCCTTAATGATTATGGACGCTCGAGGAGGGAAAAGTAGCTCACGGGGATGTTTTCTTTTCAAGGGTGTGTCGATGGAGGAAGAAAAAACAAAAAACTTGATCCACCGTGAGCCATTTTGGGAAGCTTGTGCGTCTGGTAGGAGAGCCGTCGATAACTTACCAAACGGCTCATTCCAACGTTGGAGGAAAACATGAGCAAGTGGGCAATTTTTGCAATTTTGACTTCTTCTCTTGCGCTTGCCTGTGGCGGCGCCCCCGCGACTCCTGAGGTTCCTGAGGCTCCGGAAGCCCCGGCTGCCGAGACCCCGGAAGCCCCGGAAGCCCCGGCTGGCGAAACTCCGGAAGCCCCGGCTGGCGAAACCCCGGAAGCCCCGGAAGCCCCGACCGAGTAATTGCCTTTTCGTTTTACGACGACTTGACACGGTGGTCCTTTGGGTCCGCCGTGTTTCGTTTTGTGCGCCGCAGAAAGCTGCGCACAAAACAAAAAAAACGCGCGAGGGAGCTGGGGGGGCAGCATCAACCTCGCGCGGCAGCATGCGCAAGACGGGGTGGAGGGGGGGGGCGGAATCACCCCGCCTTGCCTGCTGTCGGTCAACTTAGCACTCTTCGTGCCATAAGCAACCATAAAAAATCAATAGGTTAGTCATTGGTGGGACAACGTTGCCTTGCAAACATGAAATATTAATTGCAGTTTCGATGAATTGCTGTATTTCAAGATAATTAATTTATAGGTTTTTCTTCCGAAAGGACGTGTTCAACCAAGAGCAAACGCTCCCTCGTTTCATCGCTTCATTGACCTTCAGCTCGTTTCTTCCCTTCCTTTGCCCCACACTTTGCCCATGTCCCTGCCCCCATCCTGGATTCCCGCCTCACGACGCATCTTCGGTGCTTCATCCCTGTCTGACGCTTGCCTCGAATACTCCGATACCAACGAGGATATCGACCTTACCCTCAAGACTCTCGACGTCCAACCAGGCCATGTCGTCGTTGGTGTCACGGCTAACGCCGACCTCCTGCTTTCCGCCCTACGTTACGATCCAGCTTTCGTCGCCGGTTTCGACCTCAACCCCGCACAAAACGCCTTGGCCGAACTCAAACGAACCGCCATCCACTCTTTAGACTATCACGATTACCTCGTCTTACTCGGCTACCGCACCCACCCCCGCCGACGAAAAATCTTCGAAAGCCTCCTTCCCAGTCTGCCGCCTTTGGTCCGTGATTTCTGGACCCGCGAAGATATGACCCAAGCAGTCAATGAAGGACTTTGGCGCCAAGGTACCGCCACACGAAAAGACCTGGAACAGTGGCAACGACACTTACTGCAACTCGGCCGTTTTCTCGGCCCCCAAACCATGAATGTCGTACTCGGTCTCGCCGGCTCCAGGCATGACCGAGAACAAATTCGCTCCCACGTCGCCCAGGTCTTCCCTCGCTACGCTCACAGCCTCCACCACCCCCATCGCCCCTCGCCCTTCAACCCGTTCTCTTTCCCCAACGGAATCATCAACTATCCCGCCTGCTCCAAATACGCCTGGGGTCTCGTCCCCGAAGAACATATCTATCCCCCCCTATCGCGAAAAGACTTCGAACTCATTCGCCCCAATCTACATCGCGCATGCTTCATCACCTCTTCGATGCTCGATGCTCTTTCCACCATGCCCAATAACGCGTTCCATAGAATGTATCTATCTAATATTACAGAGTATTTTTCAATTTCGGAAGAACGCGCTCTCGTCGAGGCCTTGCTCGACAAAGCCTGCTTCGGCGCCGTGGTTGTCCTGCTTTTCATCGCCCTCTCCCCTGGACAACGACGAGATCTGCTCGATCACGATTCATGGTCCGATCGGGGGTGGAATCGCCTCTTTTTCGGTACTCGCCGGTGGTCTGATATGCACAATGATTTCAAGGACTTCGTAGTCAGAGGCTCGGATTTTTTCCCGCGATGGGCCCGCGAGCTTCGACAAAAACAGAGCCGTGAACGGATCGTCACACAAGCAAAAAATCGACTGGTAGATTCGTGGCGACGCTTCTCCACCGCGGATTACGCCGAGGCGGGGCGCTCCTCCCTCTCCTCCGCCCACTTTCTACTCAAGCACGCCCAGGACCGATGGGAGGAAGCCTCCCAACTATCCCATCCCGATTATGTGCTCATCGAAAACGAAGCACGAACAGCCGCTTTCTATTCTGATCTTTTCGCCAACCTCCGCGCTTCCCACGCCCACCGCTCGTTTTATCCCTTTGATTACGCTATCTTACACAAAGTGCGTCGACACGGCGCCACCTACGAGTTGCCGGAATTGACCACGAGCGTTTGACCCATCCTCGAGCCAAGAGAGGATTGACGTCACCCGGATCCGACCACAGGTTCAGCCTCGCTTTCGTGGTACCGTTATCCAACTCATCGAACTGAAGGAGTTTTTCATGTCCAAGGTCACCTTTCACGGCAATCCCGCAACTCTCGAAGGAAAGTTTCCATCCCCAGGAGACAAAGCCCCGCCCTTTACCCTCGTCAACGGCAAGCTCGAAAACATGGATTTGACTTCGTTTTCCGGCAAGAAAAAAGTCCTTACCATCAACCCGAGCTATGACACCCCGGTCTGCGCCAAAGCGGCCCGGGAATTCAACACGCGAGCCGCCACCATCAACGACGCCGTCGTGCTCGCCATCAGCGCCGACTTGCCCTTTGCCCAAGGCCGATTTTGCACAGCCGAAGGAATCGAAGGCGTCGTGCCCCTGTCCGCTTTCCGCAGCCCAACCTTTGCCAAAGACTATGGCGTGCTCATCACCGATGGACCCCTGGCGGGACTGACGGCCCGCGCGGTGGTGGTGATCGACGAAAACGATAAGGTCATCTACTCGGAACTCGTCGGGGAAATCGTCAACGAGCCGAATTATGAAGCGGCGCTGGCATCGCTTCGATAAACACCTTTTCGGCCTTACCTCGCGTTACCCTTCGGGACTACCCTTTGGACCTGCCAGGGTGCCACCGCAAGGTAATTCGCATCCCGCATAGCGATTTCGAAACGTCTCCGCTCGCTTCGCTTGCCATAATTTCCCGTTATCCCATACCACATAGGGGGGAATCGCTTTGATGAAGCGCCAAGCGGACGAAAAAGAATAAGCGCCTTGGCCGACGACAGCGAGCACATCTCCTTCTTCGGGGCTCTGTCCCCATAGGGTATATCCCCATACGTCGTGGGGGTCGCATAAGGGCCCAAAAAGCGTGAAACGTCGTCGTTCCCGTGAGGGGCGTGTCACATTGACGATAGGAGCGAAGCAATACTCGAAAAATCGATCGTCGCCGAGCATTTGGCTTCCCCCGTCGACGATGGCACCACCCGGCTTCACGGCAAGGACGGAAAGAACGATATGGGTCGGATGGGAAGCAATATATCGCCCTGGTTCGAAAAAGATCTGGATATTCGGGATGATAGGTTCTAGCCGGCGCCGTACGCTGTCGCCGATCCGTTGAGCAAAAACATGGAGAGGTTCGACGGCGGTGATTGTACATGCGTAAGGGTCGAACGCGGGCTTCGCTGAGGTCATGGACGAGCCCAAACGAGAAGCCAGCGTTTGAAGCAGAATTCCTTTGTCTTCGGCCTTATGAAGAACCGCTTGCCCTTCCGGGTAAAATCCCCCTCCAAGATCGAGGAAGGACATGCGTTGTCGCACGGACGACGGTTGATCGGCGAGCCAGGCGGCGATGGTTTCGATGTTGTTTATATATTTTTCCGGGGTTTTATTCCAACTCGAGTGAACGTGGAGACCGCACCAAGTCAGATTGGGGCAGGTTTGTGCTTGGTCGATGGCGTAGCGCAGTTGTTCGATCGGAATGCCGAACTTGGACCAGGAAGGATCCTCCGACGGTGCTGCACACAGGCGAAAACCGATCCGCAGGGGCCGTGGGGGGGCCATGGCTCGAGCCAGGTCGATGATACGCTTCAGCTCGGAGAGATTATCGACGATGAGGATGACGCGGTTGGGGTGTTGAAGGGCCAGTTCGAGTTCTTCACGCGTTTTTCCTGGGCTGCTGAACAAAATGGTGCCGAATCCGAGTTCGAGAGCGAGTTGCAATTCGAAAAGGCCCGCGACATCGGCCTGCAAGCCTTGCTGATGAACGATTTGCCCGAGAGCGGGTAAGTCATTGCTTTTCAAGGCATAAAATGCATGGCTGCGGGGAACGGACGTTTGCATGGTCTGCACGAAATGGGCGGCTATCGAGCGAAGCTGGTCTGCCTCCAAAAAATATTGTGGAGTTCCAAAACGTCGGGCGCTTTCCAGCATTGGCTCCATGGGAAGCGAAAGAATTCGTGGGTCGAATGCGGTCGGAGCCGCATCGTTGAGCGGTTCGTCGAGCAAGGCCCGTAGTTCGTCTACCCAAGGATTCATGGCCTTGTCTCGTAGCGAACGATTTGGGGAAGGATGTTCATGAGCTTGTCGATGCCGCTCGAATCGGACGGCTGGACGAGCACGTAACCACGGATGAGAGGCGTCGAATCGACGTCGGAAGCGGTTCCTTCGGTATCGTAGACGTGCGTAGCGATGATTCCCAGGTCGTGGGTGCGCTCATGCAAACCGGAAAGGTCGATGGGAGAGTTTTCATGCCCCGGGGGTGCGATGAGATACAGGACGGCACCTTCGGAGGAGGGGTAACCCAGCGGGATGGGTTCATTCATGGCGGCGGCGATCATGACAGCCAACGAGGTGTATCCCAGTAGTTTTGCCATGAGGTGATTGAAGGCGCTGAATCCAGGGCGAATGGACGATTCGAGGACGTGGATGCTACCCCGATCCACTTTGAAATCCACCATGCACACGCCGTGGTGGATACCGAAAGCGCGAACGATTCGATGGCATACGGAGATCAAGGTTTCCTCATCTATGCCGTGATGCGAGAGGCAAGGGGGTGGGACGAGCAGGTATCCACCAAAAAGTCCGAGCGTGGGACCGGGCAGTTTTCGAGTGATGCGAAGCAAAGCAATATGATCGGCCTGGACAAGGAAGTCACAGCTAAATTCGATTCCTCCGACGAAAGATTCGAGGAGAAACTGATGTTTTGGGTAAAGGAACTGTCCGGAATCGGATAATGGCTGCGGTTCGAAGCGCGGATCCGAAAAGGTGTTGAGGGTTGCTTTTTTCAAACGAGAAATATTTCGGATCAGGTCCTTGGGCGAATCATTTCGAAACAGGAATTGGCTTTGGGTGCCGGACAATACTTTGAGAACGTTCGGATAGCCGATGGTCGCCGCGGCATCGAGATCGGCTTCGGAGAGGAGAGTGAAGGCCGATGTGGGGACCCCGTGTTCGACGAATGCCTGTTTGCACAGCCATTTGTTGGAAGCCAACGCGCACGTTCGAGCGCTGGGAAAGGGCAAACCGAAGTGGGTGGCGAGGGTGCGGGACAACGAAAAATGAAGTTCTTCATCGATGCCCACGACCGCTTCGAATTGAGCCTGATGAGCGTGTGCCCACGCATCGGTTTTCTCCACGACCCGCTTTGCATCAGATAGGTCGTCGGCAATGCCATGAAGCGGCGGAAGAGGCTCGAGCAAGGTGGGGGGAGCCACGACGAGCAGACGGTCGAGTTGATGTCGTTGGTGCAGGGATTCGATGCAGCATCGAAGTTCGATGGCTCCGATTCCGTAGGCAGGAAAAAGGATGAAGGATTCCATGGGAAGAGAGCCACGGTAGCAAGGGGGGCAGGGGGAAGATAGACAGTGAAAAGAAGCTGGATTTGGCGTGTTGGCGGGACGCAAGGGAATCATTCGGCGCGTTCGTGTCCGCCTGCCATCTCGTCGAGTTCGGCTTCGATTTCGTCGATGGGTCGGAGGGATTTTCCTTGCATGGGGATGCCGCGGGCCACGGCCACCCGTTCGAGCGCTCGCTGCAATCCCTGACGATCCAGAACGGCGGGCAGCCAAATGCGCTCGCCTTCCCAGGAGCGAAGGGCAACGTTCGAGGATTCGAATACGATTTCATCGATTTCCGCCCAGCTCAAGTTCTTGATTTTGGGCCAAGACAGACCGAAAACGTCTCGGTATTCGACACCGTCGGGATGGATGACCACGCCTCGCATGCTGGTTCGGAGCATGGCCGCGATGCCCCCGAGCAGAACCAATACGGCTAACGTACGGGCACCGAGGATGCGATGCGAATCGCCTTCCACGATATAGCGAAACAGCCAACTATCCGACGTGTGCAGGCTTGCGGCCATCACGAGACCGACAAAAGCGATGGCGAGCACAAGGTAGAGGGTGGGAAGGATCCAGGTGCGCAACGGGGGGCCAAAGGATTCCCGTCCCTGGGGACGATAGGTCATGTCGAAGCCGGGAGGGCGGGATTCTCGAGCCATGCCTATGGTGTAGGACACGCAGGGGGGGGCAGGCAATAAGCGACGAACGATAGCGGGGCGAAGGGCGGCAAGAGCAGGAACCTCCATGGTTTCATAGAATCGAGATGGGTTTTCGGACCGCGGTTCGCTTGGGGAGGCATTCGGGGGCCCGAGAGAATTGAAAAGGATTTTTCCAAGCGAGATGGCGAGGAGAGTAGCGTGATAATGTGTAAATTCAATAGGTTACTTCTTATGGGGGAGTGGTGTCACGAATGTGTCGCGGGTTTTACGGCTCTTTCGGCGAGCCGGATAGGTTCACCAATACCGGGTTGGCGGTGTATTCGATACCGGGATGATTTCCACATTGGCCATGTTGGTTGTTGCCCCGGCAAAACACGGCACCCTGACTGTCTACGCCACAGAGGTGAGTCGTGCTGTCGTTTCCGGTGCCTTCGGCTTGTACCACACCCTGCAGGGGCGAGCCGGTTCCCCGGTACGACCAGCATTGCACTTGGTTTTCTGCTGTTATGGCGCAATACGAGGGTCCCACCAGCGACCGGATTGCTTGTCCCCATGATGTGGGAGGAGACGATGAGTCGGACCAGGTTCGTACCGTTCCATCGGCCATGAGGGCTTGTCGGGGTCGCACCTGCACGGCGCCTCGCAGGAGGGGCGCTGGGGTGGGGGCGCGCACGATTTGTCCCTTGTTCACCCGAGCCAGATAGACATCTCCCTGCCGATCCAACACCACGAGATCGCCAAATTCGCTCATGGCCATGTCTTTCCCTTGGTTGAATCGAGGCTCGGGGGAAAGGTGCAAGTTTTCGAGAGAGGAGAAGTTCGGGTTATGGCCTATTCGAAGGGAACCATCGTCGAACAGCGCTGCCACGGAGCCGAGAACTCCCATATCCGGCAATCCCACGGCGATAGCGTGGTCCAAAGCCGGGACTCGGATGGGCAATCGCTTTTCGGTCTTGCCAAAAAAGCAATGGGCTTGTCCGGACGAATTCCACGCGCAGGCGTAGGCTGATTGGGCGATTAACCGCACGATTCCAGACAAGGAGGGAACGGGTTGCGGGGTTGGACCCCAGCACCATACCTCGCGATTTTGCGATAAGGCGCAGGTGAAGTCTTTGCCTACCTGCACGTTTTTCATCGCTGGGATGTCGGAGAGCTTCCGGGGACGGGGCAGATATCGTTGGGAGGCCTGTCCCAAACCTCCTTTTTCGTTGTGTCCCCAACAGGCAATGGCTCCGTCCGAGTTCCGAAGGCATGCGGCTTGTGGGGCAATCGCCAATTCCTCTACGCTGCCAAACCCTTCCAGGGAGACATCACCCTTTTCCAAGGCAGGCAAGGAGACACCCGAGCCGAATTCGTCCATGCGGGAGCAAGTCACGTGGTTGCCATTCGTGGCGCAGACGATCGGAACATCCACTTCGAGCCATCCGAGCTGGTTCAACCCGAACGGATTTGCCCCCGGCACCTCTTTGAAGGAGGCTTTGGGAGCGCCGAGATCTTGACAAGCCACCGTTTTCGATTCGAAAGCCACGCATAAGACCGAGAATCCAACCTGCATGGAAACCGCTGTTTTCCCTTCCGGCAGGGGTACGCGGACCACCTTCGACGTGCCCAGATCTCCGTGACGGACACATTGAATCCCTGAGGGCATGCGCGCACAAACATGATTGAGCGAGACGGAAAGCTCGAGAACGTCTGTCCATCCGGGCATGGAAAGGGGTTTGGCTTCTGGCTGCATCGCTCCCCGGGGGAAACAGCTCACGGTCCCATCGCGATGAAGAGCGCATAAGACGCCGCCGAACAGGGTACCGTCGGCTATGCTCCGGTTGCCATGAACTCGTTGGACATTGTTTAAATATTTGAAATTATTGGGTATTTCTTGACCTTCGGCGAGTGATAGGACAGAACCATCCGTACGAGCGATCACGATGAGTTCGTCGTGTGGATTGATGGTGAGTCGAGTCACATCCACGGCGTTATCGATATTCGGAAGAATACGGGGGATGGGCTTTTCCGGACTTCCTCCCCAACAGCTTACTTTGCCATTGTCAAGGACAGCGCAAAAGCCTTCCAAGCCTGTCGTAAGGCGAACGGCTTTGGGCGGTGGGACGAGAGGTGGGGGCGGTGGGGGTGGTTTGGAGGGTGGGCTGGTTTTTTCCTGGACCGGGTTGAGCGTTACGTTTTCGGGGGGAGGGGGTGGGGAATGGCAGGCGATGAGCGTGGACAGGGAAAGCAAAACCCAATGGGTTGGTTTCATGGGATCAATGCTATCACCTTCGGGGGGAGCATGGTTGTTTGCATTGATTGAATCCGCATGTTTTTCTCGTTTGGACGGCCGTGGGAGCGGCTTGGGGGTGTCGTTGGGCAAGCCGATGGGCTCGGGGTCATGGTAGGCGCAGGGCGCGGTTGGTTCGGCGTATGCGGTTTGGAGTTTGCCTTTCGATGACTTGTGCGGGGGCTGCTATCAGGGGCCAAAGTCCTGTCGACGAAGCCCGTCCATGCGGAGGCTTTCGCATTCAGGGGGTCGTTGGGTTGTGGCAGGCATCGTTCATGAAATCGATGGCCCAGGAATATCGGTGAGAATCCACGAAACCGCTGAGGGGCATGAGGGGGTAAGGTTCATCACTGCGATGCAATGTGAAACCGATCGTAAATACCGTAGGATAGGCATGCGCAAGCAAATACTTCAGCCTATCGTGGTCACCCGCCAGGATTGTGAGACGTAGCGTGTTTTCTTCGAAGGCTCCTGCCAACACCTTGTGTATTTGGCATTCGAATACGTGTCCATACCCTACCTGCATCTGAGGGGATGCCGTCAAGCATAAAACCAATCGAGGTTTTTCCGTTTCCCCGGGTTGTGCATGGGTATTTTCAATTTCGCGCATCGGATGACGCATCGTCGTGGCGGATGCCGCGGTCGTGGAAGAATCCGGGAGTCCTTCCGAGTGATGGGGAGTGCGGCAGGCAACGACGATCATCGCGCACCCCCAAAGCACCGGACTATTTTCCAGCAGCTTCGAAAGGATTGAGGATGGGCCCCGGCGCATAGAATAGGGAGTAGCGGTTTTCTCTCGCGCCATCAATACGCAAGCGGCCGCAACCGTATCAACGCGGGTCGGATGGTGTGCGAAAAACCTTGTATCGAATCGATGGTCGTTTCGTCGTGAATTGGCGGACGGTTATCGTGGCTGCGTCATGAACTTCATCGCAGCTCGCGCGCCCGTTTTGTTCTGCCGTGTGTTATACTGTTGTATCTTTGCATCGTTGACTGCCCATGGACAACATTGTCTATTTTCTAACGGATGCTTCAGACGAGCAGGCGCGGGAAGCGGCGGCTGCCATGGAGCAAACGGCACGAGAGTTGGCCCCCATCTTGGCAAGGGAGGTGCGTTTTCACGTGGAAAACGTATTGCCCAGAGCGCTTGCGAAGCTTCGGCTCCACGGAGCTGACGTTCTTGTCGTCGATGCGCGTCATGAAGCGCCGACGGAGCAGAGCAAGGCGGTGCAACTATTGCGTGAGTTGTATCGCGAACATGAAGTGGCGGGGCCTACGAGTCGTTCGAGAACGATTCTGGTCGCGCCGGCAAGCCCATTCGGTGCGCAAATCGCTTTCGAAGCAGGGCGACTGCGGATTGGTTCCACGTTGCCTCTCGAGGCGCAGGACAGCGGATGGGCAAGGATATGGCATCATATCGATCGGGCCATTCACGAACGACGTGGCGGGAAAACGGCGATTTGTCTTGCGGGTGGGGGCATCGAAGGCGGGTTTTACGAAGTCGGTATCCTTCGTGCTTTGCAGTATTTTCTGCCCAACTTTTCCCTGGCTAATGTCGATATCATTTGCGGCATCAGTGTGGGTGCCATCATCGGCGCTTTTCTCGCCAACGGGCTCGGTCCCGATGAAATCATGCGCGGCATGAAATTAGGCGAGGGGCGTCTAGAAAAGTTACGAAAATCCGATGGTTTCGACCCCAACCTCGGGGAAGTGGCGCGCAGGTTTTCTCATGGCCTTCGTCGTACCGCGCGTGGCGATGTGTCCTTGCAAACGCTGCTGCAACTCATCCCTTCTGGCGCGTTCGCCGGCACCGCCCTGTTGCGTTACCTCGAACGAAACCTCACGAAACCTGGCATGATCAATCGATTCACCGACCTGCCCCGTCAGTTTTATGTTGGCTCCACCGACCAAGACACCATGGAACACGTGGTTTTCGGTGAACCGGGTCTGGATCATATCCCCATCCACAAGGCCATTCGCGCCTCGGCCGCTCTGGCACCATTTTATGCGCCGCAACGCATCGAAAACCGATACTTCATCGATGGAGCCTTCACTCGAACCACCAATATCCGCGTCGCCGTCAATCATGGCGCCACGTTCATCATCGTCATCGATCCTCTCGTTCCCATGGTTTCCGAGCGTCCTGGTTATGTGGCTTCCAAAGGCGCGGTCCTGGGCACCATGCAGGCCCTCAAATCCATGATTCACGGACGTTTTGGCGCGGCCGCCGAACATATGCGAGCCCGCTTTCCCCAGGTCTCCCTGCATCTTTTCCAACCCGATGGTGCCGCCATGCGGTTGATGGCCGGGTCGCCGATGAAATTTTTTTATCGCACCGAAATCGAAGACGTTACGTATCAACAAACCATCCGCACCATTCGTCAGCGCCTATTGCCATCGCTGCAAAACGATTTCGCACGTCACGGTATTGCGTTCGTCGACCCGGAAGCGTCCCGCTATCAAACCCAAAGAAGTCTGGTCGACGAATCCGATGATGATCTCGTGGCTTGAACGCTTCCTGTCATCGAACACACCTTTGCCATGCTGCAGCCCCGTCCATGACTACCGATCGTGAACGATGGTCGCTCGTCTGTTTTGTGGCCGGGCATGTTTGGCGGAGTCTCGCCTGGGCAACATCTATGAGCGCGTCTGTTTCGAGGTCCATTGGAATATGATGGGATTCTACAACTCTGGTCGGACGGGGATATCGAACGACCCGATGTAGCCGCTTCGCCATGGTGCAGGGGGTGCCAGCTTCGGTACGGTTCGCGCGCCTGGCTCCACACGATTGGCACACGCCGCGAAGCATGTACGACAAAGTCGGGAACCCCATCGGATGCAGGCCCAGCCATGACCCCGAAGCCATGGTGAAGCGTGTACCAGGTTCGGCACGTCGTGATTTCGGGTGGTTATGTACGCTGCTCGGTGGCGGCGCGCCAAGGTAACCGTGCCCTTGACGGGTCTTTATAGACGTAACCACTTGAAATGTATTATAAATATAGCTAAGCGGCGATGCGCCATCCGAATGGGGCAGTCGCCACGGGTTGGGTGAGGTCCAGACGACCCATGGCCCCGAAAGCGAGACCCTTGGACTATGGGGACGGGCTGCGGATTGGTCTTATAACGGGTGGCATGCGTCGTCTAGCTGCTCTCCGGGGTCTCCGCGAGCCTGCGCCCGTGCCCGGGTAGCCGCCAAAGGTGCGTAGGGTGCGTCCTGAAGGTGGAGGAGAGTGTTGCCTCGACGTGTCATGAAGGCTAACCTTCACCGGTTAATGTGAGGGTATGATCCATTACCCGGTCAGACAGCACCTCGATGGGAAGAGGCTTGGAATGCAGTTACGAGGCAGTCAGCAAGGGCAGGTTGGTTCGGGTATGATCCATTACCCGGTCAGACAGCACCTCAATGGGAAGAGGCTTGGAACGCAGTTACGAGGCAGTCAGCAAGGGCAGGTTGGTTCCAGAATTCGTCCCACCGTCCGACCAGGGCCAGCATGCGAAGGTTGAAGACGGCCTGCGCCGTTTCAGGAAGCCAACCGGGGCCTGTCGCTTGAGCCGGAGCCGGCTGGCGACGCGATGCAGCGACTCCATGGCTCCGGAACCGATCTGGTAGCCTAACTCGTTCCCATCCCAGAAAGGCCGTTTTGGGGAACGGTTTCGGTGGTGTGACCCGCACTTTTCGTGATCCTGGCGTGACACTCAGGACTCAAGCTTCGACAACCCCCTCAGGATCCTGGAAGTTGCGAAA